>Ga0247778_1000027_pt1 | contig 251405 bp, 264 predicted proteins | sample UWRJL049202B5_FD_179939 | JGI IMG/M metagenome (GOLD analysis project Ga0247778, IMG submission 179939) | Plant litter microbial communities from Arlington Agricultural Research Station in Wisconsin, United States - UWRJ-L049-202B-5 | ecosystem: Environmental > Terrestrial > Plant litter >...
CAACCGCTGACGCAGGCCTCAAATATGTCAGGTTTCACACTCAATGAACGTGCTCAGACTGGCTTCCAAGACGGTTCACACTACGACAAATACCGGCCTTCATATCCTGAGGAAGCTGTCTCAAAACTGCTTGAGCACCTCAATCTCTCAGGCCTTAAGGGAGCTAAGATCATAGATTTAGCATGCGGAACGGGAAAGTTCACGGAGTTGCTGGCGAAGAGGGAAGAGAGCTATGAGGTTTTGGGGGTGGAGCCCCATGCTGGGATGAGGCAAGAGCTTGTTAAGAAGAGTTTGAAGGGTGTTGAGGTTCGGGATGGAGATGCGGGAAACACGGGAGCTCAGGAGGGTTGGGCGGATGGTCTCATTGCTGCGCAGGTAAGTCTCTGAATGGATTGTGGGGACGTGATTAATACTTTTGTAGGCTTTTCATTGGTATGTTATTGGGATGTGGATGTCTGGATGGGAGCTGATGAGTGAAGGTTTGCTACAGAGGATTCATTGAAGGAGATTCATAGAGTGTTGAAACCAGGTGCTGCATTTGGTATCATTTGGAATATCGAGGACTGTAAGTCTCCATTTTGAGGCCAAGAATATATTTTGATCAGCGATTTATAGATAATGCGCCAAAGGATTGGCCCGCAAGAAGTAAATGGGAGCAGAAGTTGAAGGACATTATTGCAAGACTCGACGACGGACATCCAAGATTTAGGGACATGAAGTGGAAAGAGATCTTCGAGAAGCAGCAAGATACCAACCCCCTGCAAACCTTAAAAGACATCGTCACGCATAATCTGCCTCGTTTTTCGCTGCCTATTGGCGAAGAAAATGTGGAATGGACGGTATATTTGAACGATGAAGCTGTCTGGGATCGATATACAACGCTTTCACAAATATCAAATCTCCGGGGCTCTGATAGATTTGACGAGGTACGGAAAGAAGTGTTTGATTCACTGAAGGAAGATGGTGTAGAGCGTAATGCTGCCGGGGAGGTTGCTGTGCACGGTCGAACCTACATGGCTTGGACTTCTCGTGTTTGAGGACCGCTTCTCGTTGATAGACTTAGAACCCACAAGCGTATCCAGCACTCGATACATTTGCATTCGCCGTGCAGCATAGCTTTTCCATGTATCAGAACGCCCTGAAAAATGCCCGAACGGTCCATAACTCCGCCTTGATGATTGTCCTGCTAGAGAGACGATTCAATCTGCTGAAATGTACATGACTGGCACCAATGGGTCAGTTTTACAGACTTGTTTAACTTAAAGAACAGCTTACCATTATTTCCCCGAACGAATGCATCGCCATAGCTCCTCTTCTTCACGCCATTTACGTGCTCCTCCGTCTTCTCCAGCGCAATGTTCATATAACCATCCACAGATTGTAGCTCCCCTTCAAAGAGTGTCAGCAAAGGCAGATTGATACCGCAAATCAAGTGATACCTTTGTAAACAACTCCACTATTGAGTTTCACGGTCACTGAGCTGCCAATGATCTCGCTGAGAAAACCAGAGGGGTCTTTGCCGTCGCCTTGGGTAGTGGCTCCATTCTCCATCTTGACGCGGGTTCTTAGAAAGTCGTCGCGGAGGCAGATATGAACCGCTTGAAAATTCTGGGAGTTGAAGGTCTTCAGGCAGTGGGCGGGCTAAATTTATGAATTCTTGAAGCTCTCCAGACGTTGTCTGCCCCACGATAGCCTCGCACACGCTAGCGTGAATTGAAGATCTACGTCGCGTCGTCCCGCCAGCTTTCTTGCGACACAGATTAAATTATTTACTTTCACGCTTCAACGACCTGCGTCCAGATCACCATGGCAGAAGTCACTTCAGAAGTCACTTCAGAAGTGGCTACCGAAGCCCCAAATCGTCCCCCGAAAAAAAAGTCTTTGTTCAGTAAGAAAATACTCGCCGAGGCTGCGGAAGTAGAGGAGGGGGTGGAATTCTTCAGCAGATCACACGAAATATTTCCCCAGAGATTGGCAGAAGAGGAGCGCAGACGGCAGAAGAAGCTTGTGAAGCTCGAGCGTAAAAGAACATCATCCAGCGTGGAAGAGAAAGAACCGAGTACATACGAGGATAAGAGGAGACGCGTTTCCAACCAGGGCCTTTATAGCTCGGATGAAGAGCCGGCGCAGGCGTCAAGGACTCGAAGGTACGTGGGCCAAATATACATACGTGTAGCAGTGTCTGATCCAAGGGTAGGCAATCTACAAATTCCACGCCAGGAAGTCGAAAATCACGTTCGGCATCTGCACAACAGACCCAAGCCTCTCCTACTTCACTCTCGGGGCGCTACAGCCGAGATCTACGTGAGGACAAAAAGACAGCCCCAAAAACCTATATATCGTTGACTGAAAGCGATGACGACGACCCAAATCCAGTCAAAATTCAGCCCATCGCTCTCGATAACGATGATGATATATACTGCGTACCTCAACCCAAACCTAGGAAACCAGTGGAACCTGATCCCGAATTATCAGACGAAGAATTTCCCGAGCTTGTGCAGATGGCAAAAGAACGAGAGAGGCTCAAGACCTTACAGCGCGAGAAAGCATCGAAGTCTTTCGCGGAGCAGAATCATGCGGCAGATGGGCTAGATGATGATATCTTCGATACAGAGAGTTCGGTGGCCACGGCAGATCCAATACTCGAGGTTCTCATCAGTTCTGAAATCGACGGCACAAAGCCATTGCTGGTGAAACGGAAGTTGACCCAATCGCTGAAGGAAGTAAGGCTTGCCTGGTGTGACAAACAATCAAACGGGGGACAACCCATGGCGTCCAACATCAAGAATTCTATATTCTTAACGTGGAAGGGAAAGCGCATCTATGATGTTCATACTTGCCAAACTTTCAATCTCAATTTCGACAGCACGGGCAAACCCCTGGGTGAGGGTGTGGATAGTAATGGAAGAGTTCACCTCGAAGCTTGGACGGAAGATCTCTATAAAGCGTATCAGAAAACCCAGGCCGCCAAGTCGCAAAGGGAGCAGGATGGTGGCGAGGAGGAAGAGGCAGTTGTAGAGGAGGTTGAGGTTAAGAAGATCAAACTCTTCTTGAAATCAAGGGACTATGGTGAAGTGAGGCGTTCGGTCAAACCTTCGACCGTGGTGCAGAAGCTTGTAGATGCCTTCCGCCAAGAGAAGAAGATTCCGGAGAACAAGGAAATTTCTCTACATGTTGATGGAGATAAGCTAGATCCTGAAGATAAAATAGAGGATACAGAGTTGGAGGACAGGGATGCAGTGGAGGTTCATATTCGCTGATTTATCTGTTTGGGCTGGCGTTTTGGAGTGACTTTATGAAGGAAGATACCCAGGAATGGACCTAGGTGGTTGTCACTGGAAAGTGGGCTGATCATAAGGTAGCTTTGATGAACGTGGTGCCTTTTGTTCAGACTGTACTAAGCAAACATTTAGTGCAGGGATCCGATGGCGAGTGACGGCAGCGGCGTCCACCTTGGATGGAGACCGAGCTAAAGCAAGCTCTCAAGATACAATCAAAGTTGGCAGCCTCATCTCTTAACATAATGTGAGATGTTCATGCTCGCAATTGCAATTATTGGCAGCCGCAGAATCTTCCCTACTACCTGTTGCAGAAGGTAGGTCTGCGATCCATCAATAAATTATCAAGACGCAATGTCCTTCTCGACCTCGCCGCCCCACTATGGCAGAATCGCCCGACCTAAAGGCTTTCTTTCCCTCAACAATGAAGATGCCAGTCCAATGGCAACGCATGGTTCTGGGGCACTCACCAGTCTAATCAAATCACGCTCCAGCGCGTCTCTGCATGGCTTGCACCGTGAACGTCGGCCATCGTCATTACGAGGTCGAGATATACCGGACGAGGAAGCTGGGGAGAGCCCGCAATTGGTTCGCAGGAACTCCAATGAGTCCCACGAGATCGAAGAATATAGACGCAGTGCTGGAGAAGAGAGGCGCCTTAGTGCTGTGCTTTATGGACCCCAGATGCGCAGTCAAAGACTCATTGGAAACTCTAATCCTCGATACCGCTGGGAAAAGTATTGGAAGACGGAAGAAGAGTTGAAAACGATGAAGAAGCCTATGTAAGAGCTAAAATCCCTGTCTTCTGCTGTGGCACAATGCCGCGCATTTGTGGTGGAACAATGGCTGATGGTCACCAGACGTGAATACTACGAACGGACAAATAGTTTACTTCAGCAATACATCTACATCGATCGTCTCTTAGATTCTTCTCTGCCCCACGATCTCTTGAACGAGTATAACGATACACCAGGAGGATCTGGCCTACAGAACGTCGAGGTTCCACCGACCATTGCTGAGGAGCCTCGGACGCCGGCCTCAGAAGCCACAGATTCCAATTCTAAAACGAATGGTACAGGGACGAAGAAAGTCAAGCGTACCCCTCGGGAGATATACAAGGTTTCATCAGAACAAACACCCCTTCTCCAGCATGCAGTGGAGGATAGTGAAGATGAAGACGGGCCCAAGCCCGAAATTCCTGGATTGGAAGACGACAGCGTTGAAAGCGGAGACAGAATCGTTCAGATAGCCATTTACGTGAATCTTGCTGCCAATGCCGCTCTCTTGGGTGGTAAGATAGCTGTTATTGTGCTTACTAGCTCTCTCTCCGTGCTTGCAAGTTTGGTAGACGCGGCTTTGGATTTTCTCAGGTAAGTTGCAAGCTGTTTTGACTCTGCGAAGTCCCTAGAAATTCGCCTCGAAGAATATTAATCCGGAGTTTTTAGTACCGCCATCGTCTGGACGACCACAAAAATGATTGAGAGGCAAGATCATTATTTGTACCCCGTTGGTCGGAGACGTTTGGAACCAATCGGTGTCCTTGTGTTCTCGGTGATTATGATTACATCTTTCTGTCAAGTCGGCCTGGAATGTATCAGTCGTCTGAACTCTGGCGATCACTCAATCATACAGTTGGGTCTTCCAGCCATTATCATCATGTCCTCTACAGTCGTCATTAAGGCATTGTGTTGGCTTTGGTGTCGACTCATCAAGAATTCTAGCGTTCAGGCTTTGGCACAAGATGCTATGACAGACGTTGTTTTTAACATATTTTCTATTATTTTCCCATTAGGTATGAGATCTTCTCGCCGAAATCACAACAATCACTAACGCCGCCTTAGTTGGATACTATGCTAAACTTTGGTGGCTCGATGCACTTGGAGGTCTTCTTCTCTCACTCTTTGTTATCTTTAACTGGGCCGACACTTCTGCTGGCCATATACGGAATCTCACGGGAGCTGCAGCAACTGCTGACGAAAGAAACGTATTGCTCTATCTCACTATGCGATTCGCCAAGACCATCAAACAAATCCAAGGCTTGCAAGCTTACCATGCAGGAGACAAGCTTAATGTTGAGGTCGACATTGTCCTTGATGAGAACATGAACTTGAGAGACAGCCATGACTTGGGCGAGTCGTTACAGTATGTCTTAGAATCGGTACCTACAGTCGATCGTGCTTTCGTCCACCAGGATTATGCTGGTTGGAACTTGCCTACGCACATGCAGCAGCAAGGAGAATGATAGGGATCTCATTTTGATGGAATTCTCCGTAACGATTTGGATTGTAGAATATCAGGCGTTCAAGCTGCTATCCTGCTAGAATTGATAACAACGAAAGAAGCTGAGGATGACGATTGCTTTTGTACTGTTGTACTTGTACCTAGATACCTACATATCCCGACTCATGTTGAAACCGCTACGCAGCGCTTGAGTCTTGACTCGATATTATTGCAGAACCTCGGTTTGCTCAGACGCCAAAGCGATTTTGTCGCAACGGCAGAAGCAATTTTCAATACTTGATAGTTGTACATCAATAGTTTCTCGCATCAAGCGCCAGCAGCTACCCCAGTCACTCCGGTAAATGTTTACTCGTGAAGATCGAAATCGAATCGCAACATGCGATCCACCGGATCTTGTCCACCACATCTGGATAAGAGCTCGCGGCCCCGCAGTCAGCTGGGCTGGGAGAAACGCATTGGCGAATTGGAAGCCGTGAAATAGCCACGACCGGCCTCCGCGGTTCTGAAACCTGGATGTGGAAGGCCTAAAGGGTGGTAATTTCGGGAAGGGAAGAGAGCGAGGCGGCCGAAAGAAAAGGCTTGTTCGGGTGGGCTTCCTGCGGGATGGAAGGACCGGAGATTGTTCAGTTGGATTTCACGAAGTACGTTCTTTTGAAGGTTTGAGACAATGATATTCATACCGTGAGACTTTTTGCGGCTTTGTGAGAAAGTCTCTCAGGGGCATGCTGACGAAAGAAGATCAGCTGTTTACTGCATGCGTGGAGAGTCAGCTTTCAGGGGACCACTTGGCGCCAGGGGCAAAATACACGTGGGGCAGTGGCATGACTGCTTCTTTGGGTTCTTGAAAAAGAAATTGGCCATCGTGCGAATTCTGTAAATTACAGGTACAGGTACAACGTGCTTGGTACCCGAAATGCACGAGGAAAGGCGTTTTGCGCTGTTGTAACTTGTACGGAGTTTATGCGAAGTGAGGTTGAGATTCAGGGCGCAAGTGGCAATATCAAATTGATTGGAATGCAGACGGACGTCATGGGAGTTGACAAAGATTTTGTACTGTACCCCTGAGCTTGGAATGTTTTCGAAATATTCATTCTTCGGCTTGGGCGCGGCTCCACCGAGTTCATGCTCGTGCTTGGTCATGGGATAGAAGTCGTAGTATAGAGCTGTTTACTGATGCCAATCTTGAATTTCTCCCTGAATATTTGATGGGGTTTACACCAAGCTCCGTTGTAGAATACACTTCGAAGTAAGTATGGTTGGTGTGCAATAGATGAACTCGTTAGGAAAAGAGCATCGAATCAAATAAATCGAAGGAAAACCGGCGTTAACGCTTATAAGGTCCACGGGTGTCAAAGGGAAGAGTTAGTGTCTCCGGCTGCCAGATATCGCGATGTTTGGTACGGGAAGTCGAGGGAAACGATCCAGGAACAGGAACAAGGACAAGAACAAGAACAAGATACCAACATCTCAAAATATAAAGCCGGGTTTCTTCTGATATAGATAATAAATATCGAATCGCAAGAATCCTAGACCCTCCCCGACCCATGCATCAATTCCGGCATCTGAGGAGGGTCTGCCCCCCAAAATGGCTTAGTTAGTCCATCACCTAAACGGGATTTTGCCAGGCAGTCCTGAGAGTCCGCTCGAAACCTTGAAAAAACACGAGCTCATCTCTCGTCTCTTCCCTCCTCATTCCCTTCATCGACGACATCGTGAGCACCTGTACGTCCGTCCCCTGTGCTTAATTAATTTTTTGTGGTTGGCAGTTTGCGGTCTTTACTGGTGAGTCCTCTCTCTTCTACACGCTTGTTGTTCTCCCCTGGATGAGAGGAGAGGATCTGTTGGTCGGGGCTGGGCAAGGCATCTCTCGACATTCTATATTTGGATCGCGACATCAACAAATCCTTCAGCCTCCTCGATCGCCGCAAAACCGCCTCGAGAGCAAACATCCAACATCGAATATCGAGAGAACAGCATCGTTAGTCGCCGCATGCTCGCTGACTGCTGTCCTCTGAAACAAATTTGCAGCGGCTTGTGCCTAGACTTCAACGCAATTCCAACGCTCGTTCGATCCCTGCGGTGTGAAGTAAATTGTCCGAGGACGAGAGTTATCGTGCATCGAATTGCATGCACGCGGCCACAGCTCTTCATATCTTGGAAATCCCGACCAGACCCAAAATCCGGGTAGCTGCATAGATGTTGAAGCCTTACTGACACCTGCCCTCGCGTTCTCCAGGACCCGTTCCCCTCTTTACAACGATACATTGACGAACGACATCTTGATTCAATTTCCTTCGCCACGAACAAATATACGATTTTAGCGTGGCATATTTATGTGAACTTATTGCTACCTCGCAAAATTAATAATTTCAGACTCAGCCGGCCACTTCCTCGTTAGAACTTGCCACGGATACGGAACCACATCAATACCAAAAACCTTCTATATGCCTAAATTCCCCAAAGCGTTTGGGCGGCGAAAATCGAACGCCAACGTGTTCGAGGATGTTGCAGATGTGCCGGCGGGAGAACATACTTTCAAGGTGTTTGAGAGACCGGACGGAGGAAGCAAGTCTTTTGACGGAGGGGTGAAGTTTGCGAAAGTCATCAATGGTCCACCTGGCCCGACGGGAAGACCAAAGACCTCGCATCTGGAGGATGACAACATGTTCGAAAACATCGGCAAGAATCGGTAAGTTGCCCTTAGATATAGATGAGCATGCCTCCTTTCTTTTCGTCAAAATCCCCAGTCGCCAGCTCGTCGCTAACTTTGTGAAGTGGCAGTGGAGCTTCCAATACCAATACTGCGTCTACCACAGATAATTCGTCGAGACTGAGCGCAGCGTCCACCGCCCCTTCATCCACGGACATTTCGGGGCGTGAAGAATGGCGATCGCCTCATGACAAGCCTTTCAGCGATATACCAGTGCCCCCAATACCGAAATCAGCATCTGCCTTTTCCCTCAAGAATGCCGGCCGAACTCTGTCTTGGGGACGAAACAAACCCACACCACCTTCGCCACCCAAAGAAGCCTCTTCTCCTACCATTGAGGAAGAAGACGTCCCAGCTAGTAGGGCCCGAGCAATGACAACTTCGAGCTACGCAAGCACTGCAACACCGCCGAAGATTGAGAAGGACTTAGGTCTTAGTCTAGGCGGGGACTTTTCGGACATGTTTTCAGGATTTGGCAATAGGAAGAGCGTCGTTTTGGAGTCCAATGATAATAGGGCTAGATCACATAGCCCGGTAAGCAGAATTACTCAGCTCGACACATTCTTTCAAACTAACAATGGCCAGGAAACTTTCCGAGTCACTACACAGAATCGTTATAACCAGCCCGCTCCTTTAAGCATTGACAAGGCAAAACCGGTAGAGGCATCACCATATTCTTGGAGTAGCCAGCATTCCCATGACGGTCTAATGTCGAATACCAGCCCCCCTCCTTTCGCACCACGCCAGGAAGAACGTGCTCCCCCAGTCCCACAACATAGTTACAGCAGGCCTCAAAGACCTGGGGCGCCTGCCGATACCGGTTTACGGAGGAGCAGTGGCTTATCAGCAAAACGCCAATCAACATTTGATTCTATGGACGCTGTGGATGAGGACGCAAGACTGCTTAGAGAATCTGTAAATGCAAGTCGACGGCTGAACAACCCCGAATACAGCACCAATGTTCGTGACAGCTGGGCACTACCGTCTACTTCGTCATATTCTACGGAAGACACCAATATCTCCAAATGGGCCGGAGGATCTGTTGAGACCACCCCGAGAGCGAGGAAACCAGTGCCAAAGCTTAACGAGGATGACTTATTTGATGATCAGATGGCTGCGTCAGCAGATGTTGCCCACAGGTTCCAAGAGAAATCACTTTCTCCCCCTTCAAGAAACGCGGCACCGCAGAATAAGGTTATGACACCGGCCCAATTCGAGAGATACAAACAGGACCAAGAAAGGCTCAGAAGCGTCGGTGGACAATCGAAGGACGATGAGGACGAAGATGAGGAGGAGACTTATGATGACGATGAAGACGAGGCGGAAAAGAACAAGCAACTTGCCAAACAACGTCGGAAGCAGGAAGCCCACATGGCTGTATACCGACAACAGATGATGAAGGTAACTGGAGAGGCACCAACGGGACCCCCTACAGCTCGCCCAAGTCTGTTTGGAACGCAGAGCAGCCCCAATCTAGCATTGCCTTCGCAAGGTCAATCTTCGTCAGACTCCAATGAAGAGGAAGACGAGGAAGTTCCGCTGGCAATCTTGCAAGCACACGGATTCCCAAACAAAAACAAACCACCAATGCGTAGTATGGGATCGAATCCTAACCTGCGAGCTTCCACTCAACCTAGTGGTAATCCAGCCGACCCAAGACTACCAGTCTTCGCGAGACATCTCCCTCAGGATCCATATTTTGGTGCAAGTGTGGCTACCCCATTGCCACGCGAGTCTTTGGCATTTGGTGGTGGCGGTGGTGGCAGCGTAGCAGGCTCAGTGCATGGTGCGCCATCACGAGGCTTGCCACCAGGTGGCCTTGTTGGGGTCATTGCTACTGAAGAAAGGTCCCGAGCCATGAGACGAGGCAGTCCGAACCCTCAGGGAGATTATGGGCCACCATCGAATGGCTTCAATGGTATGGGGATGCCGCCAAATCAGCGAAGCTCGACAGCTGGCAGCATGATGAATGGAATGATGCCAGGACAAATGGGGCAAATGGGACCCATGGGGCCAATGAATCCCATGATGTTAACCCCAGGAGACCAAGCTCAGATCCAGATGTCACAGCAAATGCAGCAATTTATGCAGATGCAAATGCAGTTCATGCAGATGATGACAACTGGGCAAGGCCAAGGTCAAGGTCAAGGGTCGCCACAGCCAAATGGCCATATGTCGCAGCAGTCGCTAGGATCGATGCCCCGACCTGCCAGTCCACTCCTACGTCCGGGGAGCGCCCATCACCAACGAGCAATGACCATGCTGGAACCCAACGCTGCTCCTTGGATGCAAAACGGCCACAACTCTATGTATGCCCCTTCAATACATGCTCAGGGTGGATATGCTCCTTCCATCGCGCCGTCTGAGAGAAGCAACATCGGTCTGCCCGGCCGATATAGACCAGTATCACACGCCCCACCGTCAGACAACAAGTCGAGGACTTCAACCATGACTGGTGCTCTTCAAGGTTGGGAGAACAAGAACGGTTCCACTGTGAAAGCTGTGAAGAAGTCTGGAAATGCGTCAGACGAAGACGACGAGGAAGGATGGGAAGAGATGGCCAAGAAGCGTGAGAAGAAGAAGTCGAAATGGAGATCCCAGAAGGGCGAATCTAATAATGGGCTGAAGGATATGCTGGGATACGCATAAAATAATTCTCTTGTATGTGAATAATCTAGAGGGAGAGGGAATGGTGATAAATAAGCATGGCATATCGGCGTTCTTAGAAACTTGGATCGAGTCTGGATCATGTCTGCTAGCATTTTGGAAAAGAAAAACAATGGCCTTGTAGTAATATAATTCTCCAGTTTCCACTGGGCTTTCGAGTTTTTTTATTTCACCTACTCCGTTCCAATTCCTTGAGCCTCGTTCAACAGTTTTGGTAACCAAATTGCCGCCTTGACCGTACCACAGCATAAATCTATGACATCTTCCCCGCAGCCCACTCCTTCCTCTTAACCCCAAGCTCCACGGCCGCCAAGCCCCAATCTTCCCCGTGGTTATGGCTCCCGCTGCTGATGCCCGCTCTCGCCTTGGCCTGCTCCTCATTCAGCACCGTCAGCAGCCCAAAGATCAATGGGCAGCCAGTATCAAGCTGTACTCGCATCAAACCCTGTGACACAGCATCCGCGATGTATTCGAAGTGCATGGTCTCGCCCTTGATCAGCACACCAATGGCGATAATGGCGTCGAAGGGCCCGGAGGCGGTCGCCTCTGCTGTTGAGAGGGCGGTCAGATCTGTGGTTGAGGAGCCGAGGAGGTCACCAGCGCCGAGGGTGGAGGAGGTCGTGGATTGGACTTGGGAGGCGGAAAAGAGTCTGAGGAAGGTGCATGGTTAGCTTTTCTTCTGTTTGGAAAGCTGGGGGGGAAGGAAGGAGTACTTGGACACGGCTATAGGCAACTCCCAGGAACCGGGCACGGATTGCACGATGATGTTGGATTCTTTGACTCCGGATGCGAGGAGTTTGGCTTTGGTGCCTGCGAGCAGAGGCTCGATTATAGCTATGGGCAGGGGATCAGTTCAGGGTTCAGCAGGTGGTGGGGTAGGGTTTGGGAGACGTACTGGTATTCCAGCGTGCGTGGACGATGCCAATGCGGAGGCCGCTGCCATCATGCTGCTGGGCTTCTCCGGGGCCTTTGAGTGATGCCATTGTGTTTGTACTGAGTGTGACTTCCGTTTGCTGTTTCAAGTGTGAAGCTCCATCGTTCCTGGCTGAGTGAGGGGCACTTGCGTAGGTGAAGGCCTAGGGTGGCTCGAGCTTTCCAGCCCGTTGCGCAGGGTCATTTTGGGACATTAATTGTTCGAGCACCCTGTTTGACAAATCTATGCTACGAATGCCGATTTAATTCATATCGGACGAGTTTTCCTTCTCAAGTAGCACTTTCTCTTGCACAATCCGGATCGACGACGCTGGGCAGATAAGCAATTCACAATGGCGGACTCGTCAACAGTTCTTGGCCCGTGGGTCCGTTTGGAGGGTATTTCGATTTCACAACTGCCTCCAGGCGCAAAAGGCAACAAACCTGCAAATGAAGCGTCGAACACGAAGTCCATCGATGGGTCTGGTTCCGCTACAGCTCCTGATGTCAAGTCCTTCGTGACAAGCGTTCTATCCGAATCCATACCTTTTATCGATGGCGTGGCGCCCAAATCTGGTGGCGCATCAACATGGAAAGGCAAAGGTTCCCCAAAGCGATTTCCATCGTCGGAAGCTCCTACTCACCTATACGAGCGCGTAGTTCCTGGAAAGGAGCTTGACAAAATCGATGGGATGAGCCAATTCTCCGCGGACAGGAAAGATGAGACTTGGTTTTGCCGCAGAAGTTCTCATAGAAACAAGGCGGAGAAAGGAACGGCGAGTTGGGAGGAATTCACGCACAGCTTCAAGGATCATCACGCAGAGACAGAAGATGCCTTTACACCTACTGTTATTGGAGCTAGGGAGGCTATGAGATGGGATACAAATGGCTTGGAAGTTGAGGTTCATGGCGGCCGATGGAACAATATCACCGTCGTGGTCGTAGAAATGACGCACAAAATCGACCCAAAGCCCTTGAAGAATCGGACCTTCCCCGTTGTTCAAATTGCGGCCGCCCTGGAGGGAACTCCCGAATTTATGGTCGTCTCGGTTCCGCTGAGTGATTTTGAGAAATCGCCATACGCAGATTTTGCACGGGATAAAAGCTTGGTTGTGGCAGCTTACGCCTCAATCGAGCGAATCCGAGTCCTTCCAAGCAATAATGACGTTGAGTGGATCATGGCAACAGCGTCAAATGCGAAAGGCGTTCTACCTCAATGGATGCAGAACCTCGCAGTCCCCAGTGCAGTTGCGAAGGACGTTGACATGTTCCTATCCTGGATTCCGAACCAGAGGAATAACTCCAACGGCAAGCCTGCGCCGATATCAAAGAATGCTTCCCCAGAAAAGAATCTTCCTGCAGCACCGGTTTCGAATGAGAATGTACCTCCTCCCATTTCGAAATCCAACGACAACTCGACCATTCAACAAGCGGACTCGGCGAATAAGGACTTGCCAGCAGCTCCGGTGCAATCGTAATCAGGGCGTATGAGTGTATGATCAGTTTTACCAAAAGTGTTAGTTTTTGGAAGTCATGTATATTATTCAAGCGTTTGCATTGGAAGCGGTCTTACTTGTTGCAAAAGCTAACCGCTTTTTTGCTTTTCCCTTTGTTCCCAAAGTTCAATTACCGCCATTTGAGTCCCTTCGACTATGAGCTCATGTTCTGCCTCGTGCTGTTCTTGTTTAGCCATAGGATTGTGGGAGTAACATTCAGGGGTCTAAGCTCATACCATTCTCTCTTTTAATTCGTTCAGCGTTTCTGGAGTCTTACATTGTATCTCTCTGATCACAATTGGCTGCCCTCGGTCGACTTCGCTGATCTGTAGACAATGGAACATTAGTATTTTTTCTCTTGAGAGGGTGTTCAGTGTTCAGTAGGGGAAAAATACAAATAATATCAACTCCTCAAGCGTCTTAAGGGTGAAATGCGTGTGCAAGGCAGCAGGGGGATTCATAGATACCTTACCACATAATGAATCATCAGGCCTGTAGTATCCCTTTCTAATTTTCCCTTGTGATAATCATCGTAGGCCCTCTCAATTGCCTTTATACCATCGTATTTTCCCGGTAACGCAGCTGCAAGTGAACCGAGTCAGTATTGCTTCATCAAAAGGATATCACGAGTTTCCAGCGTCCCTTTCGAATATCTCGACAACTCTAAGGTAACGCAGAGGAATATCAAAACTCGCGAAGTACATAAAATAGAACTTAAGATGCTCTCAGAACTTACGATGGAGATTGATAATGGGCGTCTTCTTCTCCGCCAATGGATCCAAGAACTTGGGAGTTAGAATGTGCATAAATCCAGCGCACACCACGATATCCGGCTTGTCTGCCAACACTACCTCCGCCAGATCTGCATCGTATTTCTCTCGGGCAGCGGCTTTTGCTGCTGCCTTTGAATCGGGATCCAGCTTCTCCAAGTCGTCGGGATAGTAGCGCAGAATATTGTGATACGCCACGGGAATCGAGGCTGCTTTGGCTTTTTCTAGACCCAGTGCATGCTTCTTGTTGCTTATTACTCGGACGATCTGAAGATAGGGCATGAGGGGCCGGGCGTCGATGAGAGCTTGGAGGTTTGTGCCTGTGCCTGAAATCAGGACGGTGGCTCTGGTAGGTGGCGGATCGGGGGACATTGTAGAGAATATAGCAGTACGAATAATTCGTAGATTGTGAAGCTCAAGGGCAATAAATAGGGCGATATAACGGGTGTACAGATGGAGGTTTGAGATGTGGGCTGTATAAAAAATTGGCGGGGTCGAAATAGGGTCTTTTCGCCCAACCAATAAGGGCGCACGCCAATATATTCACCAACATCCCTGCTCTGATCCAGGAACCAAAGCCCAAAGCTTAACCAGCCTTGAAGACGACTGTGCCACTTCTCCAGACGTGCTCTTCCTAACCCAAACTCGACCTCCTTCAACATGGCAGTCGACGACATTGTCACCGATCCTTCCCTCAAAATGACCCTGGAAACCTCCAAACAAACCCGCGATCAAGCCATCGCGCTCCTGGATCTGGCCTCCAGTCAACCTGCAACCTCCCCAGCCTCTCACGATTTCCAACTCCAGATCTCGAAGCAGCAGAAGCTGCTCCTCACATACCTGGCTCAGCTAAGAGGGCTCCATCGTGATGCTCATGTTGGCGCAAGACAGACAAAGGCCTTGACAGCTGAGGCGCGTCAGGAGATCGACAGGCTGCATTTGGCTCTCCAGAACCTCTACTACGAAGAGAGGCATTTACAGGGAGAGATTGTTGCTTGCGAGTCGTACGAGTAGGTCACGTCTACAAAGCATGCTCGGCGCATTTGCTAATTCCTTGTCCAGTCACAAGTATCAACAATTGCCTCTGATTCCAGTAGAGCAATTCCTCGCTGAACATCCAGAACACGCAGATGCAGATGATGTTGCTCTAACGATTGCCCGCATCGACCACGAACATGCAGAACGCTTGGCACTTGAGGAGCAAAGACAAGCGTTGTTGAGGAAGAAGCAAGGTCTCATTGCAGATAACAAGAAGAGGAAAGACGATCTTGCAAACCTAGATAAGGACTTGGAGAAGTTCATTGATGTGGGTTTACACTCCAGTACAAAATCTAGCCATGGACTGACTTGACATCTCAGGCTGCCAAACCGATCCAGAAAACCTTTGAGAAGGTTGTTTGATCGATGAGGATGGGATACCGAACGAGTGCATCGACCACAGCAGCCTAACGTGCCCTGATTTGATGAGAGCCTCCTGGCTTCTGATGTAGCCCTGCACGGTGGTTGTGGCTAGACAAACATCCCGCCCATGACTTCGGAAGAAGCAATTACCCTTTCGGGCTTCTCCATGTGGCGTCACCGACCAACCCGTCGTTTGTCGGGTCGTGCAGAAAGGCGGTACAAGCCTCGCACATGAAGAAATGGCGAAATGTCAAATAAAAAGCAAGAATTTTACGGCACGAAGAAGGCGAAGATTTATTGCTTTGTTTCTGTAGACATCGAAACATCTTCGACTCGAAGTCGTTCTTCCTAGCTTCGGACCAATTTGAGAAATTTGCGGCTGTTTTTGCCTTCTTGTCATGTTCGAATATTTGGCCCGTGGCGTCCTCAAAATACAATCGCCTCTGTAAGTCGGCCTCCATCTTCTCTTATTTAACACAAGTCGACCCGAAGCAATCTCGGTGAGCCAATATTCCAATGTAATGATTCGTGTCGTAAAATTACAATCTTTGTTAAAGTTACTTCTACTCCACAATACTTCTGCTGTAAGCTCGCGTGGCATGCAAGGTTTCGGAGTGTGTCTGCTGCGGAATAAGGCTGTGGGATTTACAGACCTATTTTGTCTGACATGTCACCAATCGGAATCCTTGCCTTTTTACGCCATCCTAGCAACAAATAGCCACAAGGCTGAACAAAGGTCGCTTCTATGGACGCGCTTCGGTGTTAGGATCCAAGGTTCACCAAAATAGGGTGGTTGACTGCATCTCAAGAGTCTAAGCCTTCGTTGCCCCAAAACCGGGAAGCACACTGTACAAACACTGCTACTTCTCGGCAGGTTGCCAAGCTTCTTACGGGCCAGTATCAACTGCTAAATCAGTCCAGCCCCAGTGGGTACACAAGACAAGGATTGCTTTTCTTACTTTTAGAGCCCTCTTAATCAGCTGTCGTGCCCTTCGATATGCAGACGCAATATCCCCCGGCGTCTTGATCAATCTTCGTCTCATTCTCTTTCATCCTAACGTCAACTTTCATAATGTTAATGTTATGTCTCGCCGTTTGCTTTTCGGCCTTGCTCCAGCTGGGGCAGGCGCAGAGCTCTTCGACAACTTCTAGTTCGGCTGCTGCGACTCATACTGTGTCTGTAGGAGCTGTAAGTCCCTCAGTATGCCTCATTGAAGCTCACGTAGTGACCTCATTCTCTAGGCTGGTCTTGTATTTACTCCTGACACCGTTACAGCAAATGTGGGAGACATAGTTGGTAATAACTTCCCGCCTCTTCGGCGTAGACAAACACTGCTAACAAACGCGCTCAGAATACCTGTTTTACCCTCAAAATCACTCCGTCGCAAGAGCAGATTTCAAGTCGCCATGCATACCATACGAGATCTCAGGGCCTGGTAGGGTTGGCTTTTGGGCCGGGTTTCACCCTCTCAGCGTTGTGCTCTCAAATGTACAAACTCTTTCTCGCTCTTTTAATGTCCTACTAATTGCTTCAAGCCTCCATCGTATCAAGTTAAGATCAATGATACCTCTCCAGTATTCTTCTACTGTTCGGCACCTGGCGCATGTATAGAAGATGGAATGGTGGGAGTCATCAACCCTGTATGTATTACCTTGGTTGGACCTGACCTTGTAATCGTCACTGACAAATGAAAGAATGATACCCAAACACTTGCGATTCAAAAAGCTTACGCGAAGAATGCCACCATCGATTTCAGCCCCGGAGAGTCATTTCCTATCGAAAGCGCATCTTCGAAGTCATCACCAGCACCCACGTCAACCTCGTCCGTGGCTCCATCAAGCACAGCACCCGCTACCTTGACAACTACGCCCACAACGACATCAACACCGACCCCGACAGCAGCAGCGGCTGAGTCTAAACCCGCTCTTTCAGGCGGTGCAATTGCTGGGATCGCAATTGGTGGAGCTGCTGTGATAGTTCTCGCAGGCGCCCTAATCTACCTCTGTGGTCGCCAGCGCACCTTGGGAGAAATGGTACAACAACAACACGCTCAATCACACGGCCCTCCCTCATACTTGCCAGGACATCTCTCCATGGCTTCCGCGACAACATACCCACCCAAAACACCAAAGTTCGACGTGGACTCCTTGGGAGCGAGGAGGTATTCGGGGCAGGTGGCTCATCCAGGATTCTACGATCGCTCAGCAACAGAAACGGAGAGTTATCGATCAAGGAGTCCCGCATTCGACGAAGGGCGAGAGCTTACGATACCGAATATACATCCTGCAATGTCATCAGGGCAAACAAGTCCGGGGAGTCCAACGAGAGGCGGGAGTCCGATGATAAGGAGGCCGGTGCCTGAAAGACCTAGTCCGGTATCGCCTCTAGAAGAACAAATCTACCAGCCGTTAACAGCTGATGTTCCAGCTGCATTGAGGTATGTTTGCTGAAATCCCCAAATCATTAATATTTGCTGATTGTGCAACAGAGTTGACAGAAACAGCTCGCAACGGGGGCCGCATGAACTTGATGTCGAAAGTGGGCGAGACTACTACCCTTATATTCATGATCCCGATCCTAGATACAGTCAAGGTCAAGGTCAAGGTCAAGGTCCACATTAACCCCATTAATTTTTTTATGAATTCTTTTTTTTTCTATCATTGTATTTACAAGATATCATGAGGCTTTGCGTGGCGTTTGGTGTCCCCCTGCATACCCAAATAGCAAGTAGCTTGGATGAGCTGTTCCAGCAAACTTGGAATAGGAAAATAAATCATAATTTTACTGAAATGTCAGTAGCTACTGCCAGATGACTGGAGACGGCCACCAATCGCGCCTGCCACTTTGCTTTTCGTCTGATCTAGGGAAGTGCCAACTGAACGCCCCTGATGCGCTGTCCTTGGTCGAATATTCTTCTAGGCTTTGAAAACGGCTTTTCATCAAGAGTTTGCGTGTTTGGGCAGTATTTTTTCAGACGCATCCAGAAGCTGGGGAAATTTTTTTTAATAATATTTTCCGGGGGTCCTCTAGAGCTATTGCAGAATGACCTATCCAGACCGTTTCCGGATCCTGTTAATTCAAAGTCAATAGCTTTAGTATATGTGACGGCACTTCGAGCCAATTTAGGTCCTTAATGGCGCTACCGAGCGCTCAAAATTGAATGTCATCGTGTAGTCATGAGTCTTTCTATAAAATCTTATATCCTACCGGTTCTGATCATCTTCAACAAACGACATTAGACCCCAAATCTTTCGACAAGAAACTTTTTCTATCATAGCCACCTCACCATCCTACTTGACATCGATCAACATGGCCTATACGCGTGGCGATATGCACCTAATGAGAGCGGCCTACAACACCCTCAACAACTCGTGCACAACAACAGTAATCATATTAATCTAATATGACCTGTGCTTGCTGACATATAGATATAGAACCAATAGAAATGAGGTCCTCAGGAAGAAGGAGAATAACACGCAGGAGAAAAAATCCGTCACAGAGCTTGGTCTCGCTGAGTTTTTGGCGTGAGTTTATCCCTCAACGAGCTATCCTGGAAAATATGCTGATTCGAAACAATATAGAAGAACAAAGCTCTTCCAAGGTCCCGCAGTCATTATCCATGTCGGCCCCGATGAGACTGCTTTCGAACTCCCCAAGGCCTTGCTGTGCTACAACTCCCCATTCTTCGACGCTTCGTTCACCGGCCGATTCAAGGAAGCTACCGAAGGAAGGCTCTACATGGCCGAGGAGAGTATTGACGTCTTCGGAATGCTCGTCCAATGGCTTTACAAAGGCCATGTTACATTGACTGAGGAGACTCCAGCGCAGGAACTTGACCTCTACTTGGGATTCTTGAAGCTCGCTGATAAAATCGACCTCCTTGGTCGTTTGCTTCGATTACAAAAAATATCAAGGGGCTTTTGGTTCGCACTGAGTTCAGGGATGGCTACAATTGTCCTAAAGGAAAGAGACATGCCTCCAAATTCGAATGTTTTCTGAGTCGAAAATGCGGCGATATGGGCGGATTAGGTAAAGCTCTGGACCAAGCCTTGAAAGAATTTGATCCTCTCCATGGCAGCATTCTGCGGGCAGATCATTTGAAAGCTGCATTCGAACTTCCGAAGAGTCATGGAGTACGAGAAGTAGTTATTGACGCATGTGTGCCTTCATATCTTCAAGCTTTCTCGTTTCGCGGGGAACCTTTCCTCCAGGCGGACTCTCTCTGCTACGAGTTCATATTCAAGGACGAGTAAGCAAAACCTCTGTTCTATAATGATTCTAGTATCAGTCATATACAAGGAATCATCCGCTGACATACCTAGGCTCAACACCCTGCCAGAATTTGCGGCAGGGCTTCTAGGGGCTTCAGGAAACGCCCTCTTCGCGAAACCGCATGCCAGTGGTGACTATATAGTGGCGCATGATCCACTCACTGGTGGAAATGTGAATATCTTTACTGGAGACCTAGAAAAGATGCTTAGGAGACTTGATCAGAAATTATAATTTGACAAAGAGGACGATCAAGTCATCTAAACATGCTGGTGGTAGTGATGGCGGCCACATCGGAATCTCGCTGCTCCAGTTTGTACACAAATGAGGAGACTCAGGGCATCGATTAGGTAGGATACAGAAATAGGATAAAGGACTGCAAAATATACATTTGTCTCGCATTGAGTATAATGGTTTTAACCATGACCTTTGCGTAATGAAATTTCAAAGGATTTCTCACATACTTTGCGACGAGTTGCTAGCTAGATTAGATCACTTGCGCTATATGAAGTGCTGTATCGTCAGCATTTACGGACGGGCCCATCACAATATCCAATTTCTAGCGATCAGTCACACTTGCTGGACATCACGATTTGGCTTCATAACGGTATCTTAGAAGAACACGACATATTTTGTACACCAACTACGCAAATTTCCACTCAGCTTGCACAAAGCTACTGTTGGCTTGAGAATATGCGATCAAGACACTCTATTGACTTCGGTTCCACATCTCCGTTCAAGACCCAGAAATGCTGAAAGTATCATCTGAAATCAAGTTTTCATAACTTCGTCCTCGCCTCCACCTTCTTCCTTTGTTCGCTCCGGCTGTAAGGCCTTGAGGACACTGCCGTCTGATCTTTCCCAAACCACGCTAGACATCCTTGTCTTAAAATCATACCCACTATACTTTCCTTTCAACGCAACATCCAGCTTGCGCATGGAGGCCGCGGATTTCAAAAAGGTGCAAAAAATTGACTTTGATCTTCAATCATATATTGACATGTATGTGAAACTCAAATACCCAGAGCAGTAGATAGAGATGCGTATCTCCAACGAACTCTAGTCCGGTGGTTGATAAACATCAATCTTCGCCACCTTCGGCGGGATGCCAATCCTACTACTCTCGAGAGGAAAATCCCCATCTTCCAAGGGCCGGAATGCTCTTGAACTCCCACTCTCCCCGTACTCAGAGGTTCCCGGGATGGTCCTCGGCTTCCCAGGCCAAATTCGGAGGACAACGGGCCGAAAAAATGGCATACACGCATTAATGATTCCAAGCAGAGGCTCCAGTACAGCGAGAGAACCGAAGGCCACGTAGGTCTTCTTGTTGCTTACTTTTTCGGTCTGGTGTAGAAACTCCACTCGCAGAATCGACATTACGCAAATACTAGAAGCATCGTCAGTACGTAATTATAAGTTGAAGCGTAGATGCGGGGAAGGCTTACAGAATTCCCAGCCCAAAAATGAAACTTAAAGCGACCTTCTTTCCTGTCGCCATCCTCAAAGTCCACAGGATGGGCATAGGCAGCAGTATCGTGCAAATATCCATCAAGATGTTGATGACCCCGTTTACGTACGCGGTATGAGTAACAAGGGCTCGACAGGCACCATGGGCGATGACGGTATCCCAATTGTAGGATATAGGTCTGCATGATAGTAGACGCAAGAGTATGACTTCAAGCCAGTAGCAGACGTTGAGCGCCAGGAATCCATAACAGACCTTTATGAAAATCCGGACTTGGAAGATGTCGATATAGAGAAGTAGGATTGATACTCGTACTAGAGTGTTGGCTGTGACCCAGACTATACTTTGATAAAACAAAAACTACACCACACGTCCCGGTTAGCAGCCGCGTGGAGTCTAATGGCATCTGCTATCGTACCTTTCGTAACGCTGATAACTTGCCGGGAAAATAAATTTGCAAGTCTGCTGTACTTAGACCAGATCCTGCGTAAACGACGGCTTTGTTCTGGTCAGCTGGAGTTTCAACACGAGAGCTCTGCGGACATACAGGAGATGCTAATCGCGACCAATCCAAGTGTAAATATCTGATATATAATAAGCCGGCGTTCGAATTGCTAGAGAGAGAGATGTCTCACAAGAGCCAAGATGATAGTAGCATCACTCCACCCAACTGGGTTCCCCGTAATACTCCTCGACCACAACCTACTCGCAACCGAAACGACCGCAAATACAGCACCTACAATCCCAGTGCTGATAGTTCCAATGCCTACATCGTTGTCCGACAAGCCAGCCATCTGAACATCAGTCTGAACATTAGATCAAGACGTCTTTACGAGAAAGTCAGAATTATGGAGCCCCGGATTCTGGAACACTGGGGCAGCTCTGTCATATACCTAGCCACAGATTCGGATACATCGAGGGTCCAAGCAGATTGAGACCTTGATCGAAAAATACAAGGTACAGTGCCGTACAAAAGAGTAAGGCCAAGCCCAGGAGAAGTGCCGGGGCGCTCCTTCCGCGGCGCCACTCGCGCGTGTAATTGGGCGAATGCCTCATCACATCATGAGCAAAATGCAACTTTGCGGCGAAGCTGCTCATGCGGATAACGGAGACCGTACCGAAGAGGAAATGTCGCCAACGGGATTTCCTGATCCCTGGACCGCGGTAGCGCGGTGCAGAGGATGATCATGCAATTCGAGAACCTCTGTGCTTGGAACTGCTCACTTGAAACAGAAGAAAGGGGTGCCTTGAAGAGCTCAGAGATCCGTCGCGAACAACTAAGGAGGAAATCGTTGCCTCGATTCTTCGCATTTGATCTGGTGCCTCTCGTGTTTCCTCTTCGAATATTACTTGGCGTTACCAGAACTGGCTTACGACGTTTTTGAGGATCAGCATGCAAGGGTCGAAATGTTCCTTCCAAATAACGCCACCGTTTTAAATTCTTGACCGCATTTTCGGGTACTGTGGGTTCTAGTTGACTCCTGATATAGGCTTGAGATAAAACACACATGTCTACCACCAGAAAAGCTCTGGGCTCAGATCTCATCGATGCCGAACAAGTAGCATTAGATCTGAAAAGCGAGTGTAAGAAGGATTAGAAGAATGACTTGGTTGCAGAACAGGAATCAATAGTCATTTACGCCTTCCCGGTGGAATATTCAGTGGAAAGAAGGTGCAAATAATGAGATGACTAGAGTTGAACGCAGTAAATGCTCCAATACAAGACACCCTCAACTTTGAGGGTACAGTTGATGTTCGAACGCCAAAACTACGAAAATCACATCAGAGGGCAGTGATATCAGGTGCAGGAACGTATTAATTCTTTCTCAATGCCTCATCTCATAGCCATGCATATGCTTCCGCGCCATCAATGATCAAAGCAATATCTCGATACCGAGCAAATGACAAAGCAAGCACGCATTCTAAAGCATGTGGATGTGATGCTGTCTATGAACGAAAAGAAAGGCCCCTATAATCTCTCCAGTCTCGCTCCATTATGAGTGTCCACCATGACAATTCGCTCTCAGGTCCGCGGTGGCCAGCTGCCTGTATTTTGAATGGAGATCCACTCGCGATATTCTATTATATCAACTTCGCCGAGAACTGAATGTTGTTCCGACCTTGCTGTGACTCGATATGCGTGGGAAGCCGGAAAGGGCGCCTCTTGGTTTGGGAGGGGATCTGGAAGGAGCAGAAGCGCAATGCTGCAATCGTCGAACCGTTCACATAAAATCATCACTAAATATCGTCAGAACTAATCCCACAGTGTGTACATGTGGAACACTCACTCTCCGAAGTCATCGTCATAAGCGTTGACATCAGCTCCAGTGGAAATGTTTCTGCTCGCAACGAGAGTCGTCTTTGTCTTCTGTGCCTTGCTCTTCTTGCCTCCCTTCTCAGCAGCCTTCTCCTCCTTGAGCTTCTCGTTGCTCAAGGCAGTCAGAGTGCTAGCAATCTTCTTGATTTGATCGCTTGGAATGTCCTTGGCCAGTTGCTTGGTGAACTCCTGCAAGAAGATCACATATTGAGCCTTCTTAGCATTGCTGCTGATGACTGGTACGAGGGTATCGCGCATTTTTTCGAACTGAAGCTTCGTCTTAGGGTCGAAGAGGGGAAGGGAGGTAAGGTCGACGGTGGCGCTTGGGTCTTTCGCGTCAACCACAACAGCGTTCGCGGCAGTAGTGACCTTGCGGTTGTTGCTGATTCCGATGTTTCCAAACAAATCCTCAGCGTGCTTCAGATCAGACTCCTGCTCCGTTCGTCGCAGTCTCTCTCTTCGAGCAGCCTCATCTTCCTCGCTGCTTTCATCCTCACTCTCTTCTGCAAGTCTTCGCGCCTTCTCCTCTTGCTTCTCCTTGATGCGCTGGGCCTTGGACTTCTTGTTTGCCCTCTCCTCCGCTTCGGCCTTGGCCTTCTTTTCTGCAGCAACTTTGGCCTTCTCTCGCTCAACTTCAGAATCTTCTGCCGCGTCCCAGCTGTCTAGAACCTATTCCCGAGTCAGTGACCCGCTGGAGGTACTAAGTAGCGCACTGCGGGGAACGTACATCACTATCCTCAGCCTCTTCATCATCGAACTTGCTGCGTCGGATGGTAGCAGCGGCCGGGGGGGAGGACGGAGGCGTGCTGCTGTCCTCTTCTTCATCTGCTCGGTTGAGTAGCGGTCAGCTAAATGTAGCCCAGAAAACCCATCACTATGCATAGTCTCCTGCAGCGTCGATCCTACGGCCAAACAGCACGTAATGTCGTCGTAGGGCTCTTGAGAATCGTAGGATAAAGGCTTTGGAATTGTACGACCGATCATGACGCGCAAAGGGGATTGTGGCAACTTACCCCACTTGTCAGGCATTTTGGCGGCAGTAACTTAATCGCAGAGTCTGCGCGACAACTATTTCGATGGCTTTGGAAAGAGAAGTCCTGTAGTTTGTCGAGGAAAATTGTTGGATTGTGGGAAAGGAGGGAGGGTTGGAGGGAGTCACCGTGGGGGAGGAGGGCTTGGGCTTCGCATGGAATCGTGGCCTAGGAATTTAGCGAAGTCCAAATTTCCCATCTGTGCCTGCAAACAGCCTTTGTTAAAATTGGGTCCACGTGTCCGCCAAAAACTACTTCAACCTGTTTTGATCATATATTACAATGTCAAAATAAGCAAATAATCGATAGTCAAAATATCGAACTCGCCGGTTGCTGAGGCAGGGAAAACATGGTTCTTAAGGACTTCATTCACAATACGAGGAAGAGTTTCGTTTCAAGTAAAGGCACAACTTTTCATTTCTGTTTATGTGTATAGAGCCAAAGTCACAAGCTAAGTACGCAGACTGATGCATCATTTCTCATCATTCATTCCACCCATTCCACCCATTCCATTCATTCCATATACCTTCCTGAAGCTGGTGCCGCCAGCCGTGAACATCATTCACAAGTTGACAGCGGTTCTGAAGTTCTCGCCAGCGTAGATGGCCTTGTCACCGAGCTCCTCCTCGATTCTTAAAATCTGGTTCAACTTGGCAAGACGCTCGGATCTGGCTGGTGCACCGGTCTTGATTTGTCCAGCTCGGATACCAACGACGATGTCGGCAATTGTAACATCCTCGGTTTCACCAGAGCGGTGAGAAACCATAACACCCCAGCCAGCAGCGTATGAGTCTTTCGCTGCTTGGATTGATTCAGTGAGGGTACCGATTTGGTTGACCTTAAGCAGGAGAGCATTGCAAGACTTGAGCTCAATAGCCTTCTTGATGCGGATTGGGTTTGTGACAGTCAAGTCATCACCGACAATCTGGAAGTTAGATGTCTTGTAGAAGTAGCTCCATGCCTCCCAGTCGTCCTCAGCAAATGGATCCTCGATGCTGACAATTGGGTACTTAGTGGCGAGTTGCTTGTATTGGTCGGCAAGTTGCTCATAGGTGATCCACTTCGTGGGGTCGCTGTCTGGGTTCTTGAAGTCCAGATCGTACTTCTTAGCATCCTCCTTGTAGAATTCGCTGGAAGCAACATCCATAGCGATGTGAACCTTTCCAGTGTATCCGGCCTTCTCAATGGCTTCGCTGATGAGCTCAAGAGCCTCCTCGGCGGTTTGAATATCTGGTGCAACACCACCCTCGTCACCGACGTTGCCTGCAGATTGTCCATACTTCTTCTTCGCAAGAGACTTTAAGATCTGGTAAACCTCAGCACCTTGACGGAGGGCCTCGGAGAAGGAAGGTGCAGCGCTGTGCGATGTTAGCCGCATGTTCTGTGGACCAGGTGAGTGTACTTACGATGGCACGATCATGAATTCTTGGAAAGCCAAGCGTCCTCCAGCGTGGGATCTGTGTTTCATTAGTTCTTGCTTTCTTTCGAGGAATCCTTGGTACGCACCCTCCATTGAGAACGTTCATGAATGGAACGGGGAGAACATAGGGCTTCTTGGTACCGGCGAGGTCCGAGACGTGGGCATAGAGAGGAATTTGCTGCAGAAGTCAGTATTATTGGCCTCTAAGCTGAAATTTGACGGAATTACCTTCTCAGCAGCGGCAGCCTTGGCGACAGCCAAACTGACACCGAGGATAGCATTGGCACCTAACTTTCCCTTGTTTGGGGTTCCGTCAAGCTTGATCAGGAAGTCGTCGACCTTTGGCTGATCCTTGACATCGATGTTCTCCTTGATGAGAGCAGGGCCGATGATCTCGTTGACGTTGGCAACAGCCTTGGTCACACCCTTTCCTGCCCACTTGGTCTTATCTCCATCTCGGAGCTCAACAGCCTCGTGTTGGCCTATTTTATGACTCGAATCAGCCTTATCTCGGGATGGGAGATTCGAATATACGCACCGGTAGATGCGCCGGAGGGGACGATAGCACGGTGAAGACCGGTCTCGGTGACAACGTCAACTGCCAGAAAGTTAGTATTCTAGATCTGCAATAGGGCGTGAATCGGGGGTTCAAACCTTCGACGGTCGGGTTGCCACCTAATTAGAGTTAGCGTTGTTTGGTTAAGAAGAAGAATCTAATGCTCGGAGAGAAGGGAAGGCTGCCCGGCCAATTCGGGAGGTCCGATATATTCTCGACTTCCTGAAAACTCCCGAGGCATCAAAATTGGACAGTAGAGATGACCAATTGGGCCGGATGAAGATATAGAGTGCTCTGGGAATGTGCTTACGGGAGTCGTAGACGGATCGAGCGTGGATCTTGGTGATTGCCATGGTGTTTGTTTTCTATGGAGGGGTAATTTTTAGCAGATGTGGACGGGCGAGTATGGAGTAGAGAATGAAGCAGTAGGGAAGGAGGATGAAGGACAGAAGCTCACCTTGTGTAGTATTTGTTAAGTAGTGTGTGTTCTGCAGGAAAATTTTGTCAGTTGACGTGCAGAGCTTGGAGCGGTGCTGAAGAAGAAAATATCATGAGGAACAGGGTGGGGTGAGGGAATAATACGCTGCGCGGTGCAACGAGATCGGAGCTGCACTGCACCTTATCTCTGATCGAATCGCGCAATGAATTATGTGGTGCAGAGCTAGTATTCTCTTCAATTGGTCGCGGGATATACGTACGTACCGTGTGCCGTGGCGTGTTGGAAAGGTGTAGATATAGATATGAGTGCAGATTTGCAGACGATGGAGGGGCTTTTACTTCCCGCTTCGTGCTTTCGTTGAGCTCGCCTTTTGTGGTGGGGTGTTTTTGAGCGATGTTTGGCTGCTGCACCCTGGAAAACCCTTGTCCACCAGATCCCGCCCGATCTTCCAAGGTTGTCCGGCCAGTGTCCCGTTGCAACTCGCCAGCCTTATTAGAAATTGCACCCCGGTTTTCTCTTGTGCTTCCGGTCATCCTTTTCGCCAGCTTTTCCTGCAACTGCGGTGAAACCGGGCTCTCATCACATGGAGTCATCTCGACTTGGCGATGTAAGACGGTAAATACATTGCTTGGCGCCTGAGACGGTGAGAGGGAAAGAGAAAGAGAAAGAGAAAGAGAAAAGAGAGAGACCTGGTTTTGGAATAATTAATAAGGTCGAAGCCACGGCTCCTCTTAAGCCTGCACAAAAGGTCAAGCCAGCTCGCAAGCTCCTCATGTTCCCGGCCAACTTGCAGGAAATAGAAGCGTCCACCAGGTCCCAAAGACAGATCTTGGAATTATATTACTTTTGTTTTGGGTCTACTTTTACCGTGCCTAAAGTTAGGATTTTCTCCGCCCTGAACGTTCTTCGCAACAATAGTTGCAATATTCCATGTAGATTAACAAATCTTAGCATTCTGGCGCTACAAGTCATAAAGCTTTAGCAATCTAATTCTCTCAAGAATGCGTGTTCCTTGGCCAAGTTTCTATGGATCATTCATTCCATGGCCTATTCTGCCACTATGGCGTCGAATCTTGTGTAATGGTGGAGTACTTGGTTTATGTTACGCGGCTCAACATTTTGAATTAGATGAAGATGATATCAAAATGTTACCCAAGTTATTCTTGCAAGACAGTTGATTTAATCGTATCTGGCCTGGCCTCACGCCTACTTGACGGTAGAGCTTAGCATCTCGAATTTTGTCGCTCAAAACGTCTAGGAATCCGAATCTTCATAGCTTTCATTTTTAACGGACTCATGCTATGATGTCTGCGAAGCCTCGCAGTCGTTGCCAGCATTCACCCAGTGCTATGTCTCCGAAGACGGGAGATGGGCTTCGAAATACCACCACACATCAATTGGAAAAAACCGTGAACCAAAGGATATGCCTTTGAGCCTATTAGTAACCCCAGATAATAAACCCGAAACCTTCGGGGACCAAATATTGCACGAGTTGGATAGACCACGTGATGACACGGATTAATAAGTTTTCACCGAGCCTGATTTTAGCGCAGTTTTTGCGCGCACATCCACGTGACGTACACCCCCCTGCAACTTGACGCAAACTCCATCTGCCTGAGCCGTCCCCGTTGCCATCAATAAACGCTTCCAAGCTCTATCCTCCAACACGCTCTCAAACGAATCCCGATTTCCTTTCCGTGATACCTCGATCTCTCCTTCATCTCCCCTCTAAAGCAAGATGTCAGACGAAGAGCGTGCCCATGCGCTCTCATCCTTCAAGACCAGGCTGCTTGAATCGAGAGAATGGGAGGCAAAGCTGAAGGCATTACGGTTAGATATCAAGGGCTTACAAAAGGATTTCGATCACACCGAAGACAATATCAAAGCTCTGCAGAGTGTGGGTCAGATCATTGGGGAAGTCCTGAAGCAGTTGGATGATGAGAGATGTAAGCTCCAAAACACTCGACCCGTCTTTACAGCAGCTAACATTTCACCTGCCAGTCATCGTCAAAGCCTCATCTGGTCCTCGATATGTTGTTGGCTGCAGATCGAAAGTTGACAAAGTGGCGCTGAAACAAGGAACTCGTGTTGCCCTCGATATGACTACGCTCACAATAATGCGGATGCTACCTCGAGAAGTCGATCCCCTCGTTTACAATATGTCTTTGGAAGATCCTGGTCAAGTGAGCTTTGGTGGTATTGGAGGACTGAACGAGCAGATTAGAGAATTGAGAGAGGTCATCGAACTTCCCTTGAAGAACCCCGAGCTGTTTCTGAGAGTCGGTATCAAGCCACCGAAGGGTGTATTGCTCTATGGACCTCCAGGTACGGGGAAGACGTTATTAGCAAGAGCCGTGGCCAGCAGTCTAGAGACCAACTTCTTGAAAGGTAGGTTCTGGCAAATCCAACCTTCACTTGTGTTTACTGATCATATACAGTCGTATCTTCTGCTATCGTCGACAAATACATCGGAGAATCGGCGCGTCTAATTAGAGAAATGTTCGGATATGCCAAGGAACACGAGCCATGCATCATCTTCATGGACGAAATTGATGCTATCGGAGGACGAAGATTTTCAGAGGGTACCTCCGCAGATCGGGAAATCCAGCGGACGTTGATGGAGCTTCTCAACCAGCTTGATGGTTTCGATTACTTGGGCAAGACGAAGATCATTATGGCTACAAACAGACCCGATACTCTCGACCCTGCCCTTCTGCGAGCTGGTCGTTTGGACAGAAAGATTGAGATTCCTCTTCCCAATGAGGTTGGGCGTTTGGAGATTATGAAGATTCATGCCGCGGGAGTTGTCACAGAGGGTGACATTGACTTTGAGAGCGTTGTGAAGATGAGCGATGGACTTAATGGAGCAGATTTACGAAACGTGGTTACCGAGGCGTTTGTGCCCCTCTCCCTTGTCCATCCAACTAAAACTAATACATTACAGGGGGCTCTTTGCGATCAAGGACTACCGAGATGCTGTGAACCAGGATGATTTCAACAAGGCGGTTCGTAAGGTAGCAGAGTCGAAGAAACTAGAAGGCAAGCTCGAGTATCAGAAGCTCTAGATATGCAGAAGCGCATATTCTTGCATTGGCGGTGTGGCATTTGGTTGGGCATCAAGCTTGACCCTGTACAACTAATACCATATTGGAACGCATAGATCTTTCCAGCGAAAGCTTTTCTACTAATTCTGCTGCCGTGATATCTCGTCGTCGTCAGCTCGACATTTGCCCATATTAGATGCCCCGCATCCGCTGCATTTTGCCGTGACATCGGGACGCTACCGATTTTCAAAGAAGCGGTGCACCTAAAGAATAAAGAAAATGTCGACATCATGTTGGCCGTGCTCAAGGTCTCATTCGTTGGCCTTGCCTCCACAAGATGGAAGTTGCTAACCCGCTTTCCCCTGACTCCCGTACCCTGGCTAAACCGGAGGTTGCGCTGTTTGCAACCCCAATAGAGTCAATACCAAGATCAACAAGATCAAGATCATCCGTGGGGCGATCACTGAGTCTTCCATCACGAGGCTCAAAGGGACTTTCTCGTAATGCACGGCCACTCCGACGAGACGTCATTGTCGCTTTTCCCATAGCAACGGAAAATATGATTTCGACCTTTGGACCCTCGCCAGGGGCTCCAAGCCTGCGATCTGCTGCTAGGTGGCCCCGGCGGACCCTATTTATATCCTAGCGTGTGGCTTTGCATCATGCCCCTGGCTGCCCTGGCTGCCCTGGCTTGACGGCCGACCTTGTCCAGCCTTTTTTCAGCGCCAGACCTTCGTAAAACTTAGCGAATTGGTAGTGCCATGGAGCCCCCTTTTCTTCAGCCCACCAACGCCAGGAGTAAACGCACTTCCTTTCCCCTCGTGCTGCCAATGAGAAGCCGGAATACGAGTAGTAGCGTGGACAAGTATTGAATCGTATGCCTGGCGCGGGCTTTTGACCAGCCCTGACCTTCCTGGAGCCGCAAAAAGCCTGCCGGCATCCAAGAAAGGCGAAAAGAGCAAGGGAGGCACCAGGAGGCGTTGTTTGTGCTGAAGTTTACTCTTCGGCTGACGTTCTGTTTCAGACCACAACCTAGCCGAACCCAACGTGAAGCTCGCCCATTCACATCAGTTTCCTTCTTCTACTTCTACAAGACCTCTCCCTTCCCCAATCTCAATCCATTCCATTCCATTCCTCCCGTCCATCAATTTCAGCCCTTCCCCCACCTCCATCTTGCAGCACTCGTTTGTCCTTTGAAAGTATCCCACGCCGTCCTGCTTCTGTCGTTGTCTCATACACATCCCGCCACGTAAGACAAGATGTGGTACGTAAACAAGAACCCCTCAGCTCCTGAAAACAAGCAAGACAGCTGCTAACACAACGCAACAGTGGAATCTTTGGCTAGTAAGTCATCCGCAAGCTGCCCACGGGTCCCAGACTAATATTAGCAGCGTCAATTACCTGGTCGAGAAGGACCGCAAAACCATTCTCGACACCCTCGTTAACGGCCTCGCCCGTCTCGAATACCGTGGCTACGACTCCGCTGGTCTCGCCATAGACGGCGACAAGAAGAATGAGGTCTTTGCGTACAAGGAGGTTGGCAAGGTGGCCAAGTTGAGGGAACTGATTGCCAACGAGAAGCCAGATCTTACTAAGGTCTTCGATTCTCACTGCGGTATTGCACACACCAGATGGGCCACCCACGGCACCCCAAACAGAATTAACTGCCATCCACACAGGTAAACTCATCAGAAATTGTCTGCGTGCGCTATTACTGACAGCAATTGCAGATCTGACCCCAACTGGGAGTTCGCTGTTGTCCACAATGGTATTGTAACAAACTACAAGGAGCTGAAGACTCTTCTGCTCACCAAGGGCTTCAAATTCGAGACGGAGACCGACACAGAATGCATTGCCAAGCTTGCGAAATACATCTACGATTCTCACCCGACCATTTCATTCTCGGATTTGGCAAAGGCCGTCATTAAGGAGCTGCAGGGAGCTTTCGGTCTCTTGATGAAGTCTGTTCACTACCCACACGAAGTTATTGCGGCCAGAAAGGGTTCGCCATTGGTTGTTGGTGTACGAACACAGAAGCGGATGAAGGTCGACTTTGTCGATGTTGAGTACACTGAAGATACCCCGCTTCCAGCTGAGGCAGCATCCCAAAATGCCGCCATGAAGAAGTCGAGCGTTGGCAACTTCTTGAGTGTTGGGGGCAACACCCTTGCACCTCCTGACAAGTCTCTCTTGCACCGCTCGCAATCCCGAGCTTTCATGACTGATGATGGAGCACCAATGCCCACCGAGTTCTTTGTTTCTTCAGACCCCTCGCCAATTATCGAGCACACCAAGAAAGTTATGTACCTTGAGGATGATGACATCGCACACATCCACGAGGGTTCCCTAAACATCCACAGACTTACAAAGGCAGATGGCTCTTCAAATGTCCGAACTATCCAGACTATCGAGATGGAGCTGCAAGAAATCATGAAGGGCAAATTCGACCACTTCATGCAGAAGGAGATCTTTGAGCAACCTGAGTCCGTGGTCAACACCATGAGAGGTCGTCTCGATGTCAAGAATAAGACGGTTACCCTTGGTGGACTGAAGGCATTCATGCCCACCATCCGTCGCTGCAGAAGACTCATCTTCATTGCTTGCGGGACCAGTTACCACTCTTGCATGGCCGTTCGTGGAATTTTCGAGGAGTTGACTGAAATCCCCATCTCAGTCGAATTAGCTTCCGATTTCCTCGACAGACAAGCACCCGTCTTCCGTGACGACACCTGTGTTTTCGTCTCCCAGTCCGGTGAGACTGCCGACTCCCTACAGGCTTTGAGATATTGCTTGGAGCGTGGTGCTCTGCTTGTCGGTATTGTCAATGTTGTTGGTTCCTCCATTTCCCTCCTCACCCACTGCGGTGTTCACGTGAACGCTGGTCCTGAGATCGGTGTTGCATCCACCAAGGCATACACATCCCAATTCATCGCAATGGTCATGTTTGCGCTCTCCTTGAGCGAAGACCGTTCTTCGAAACAAGCTAGACGTGAGGCTATCATGGAGGGTCTTGGCAAAGTCTCAGAGCAAATTAAGGAGGTCTTGAAGCTCGACCAGCCAATCAAGGAGCTGTGCGCGAGAACTTTCAAGCACCAGAAGTCTCTTTTGCTTTTAGGCAGAGGCAGCCAGTTCTCCACCGCTCTCGAGGGTGCGCTTAAGATCAAGGAAATCTCCTATCTTCATTGCGAAGCTGTTATGTCTGGTGAGCTGAAGCACGGTGTCTTGGCTTTGGTTGACGAGGACCTGCCTATCATCATGATCCTTACCCGCGATGACATCTTCGCCAAGTCACTCAACGCCTACCAACAAGGCAAGTTCTCTCAACCCCTGAACGTAATTTCTCTGCTAACACACATTTTTACAGTCATCGCCCGTAACGGCAAGCCAATCGTCATCTGCAATACCGGTGATGAGGAATTCAAGGCTGGCCAAGCCGAGAAGATCGAGATTCCCAAGACGGTGGACTGTCTGCAGGGACTCCTGAACGTCATCCCCCTGCAACTGATGGCCTACTGGCTCGCCGTCGCCGAGGGCCTCAACGTCGATTTCCCCCGTAATCTGGCCAAGTCCGTTACTGTCGAATAGATGATTTGGGTTTGCTTACTTCTCGGACTGTGTCTCTTTTGGTTTTGATATTGAGAATACTTAGCGTGGTGGGAAAATGGATCAATGACCGGTAAACGAAATGATTTTGATGGACTGGTGCTCATGCTTGCTTTGCTTTTGCCTTAACTTGCGTCTTTAGATTCTCTTGACGTCGAGAGTGAGAGAGTGTATTCTAGTCGGAATGAATATTCTAGAAGAACCGGTGTGTGCAAATTTCCAACGTGAAATGGATGTTTATTGGCCCAAGTGGGCTTGATGTTGTTTGTTGCTGTGTTTCTTACCTTCTATTTGTCACACCGATAGACTTGCAGGCCCGATAGCTTGGATTTCTTCTCTTTGTTTTGGGGCCAGTGGAATGCCGCCAAGGTCGTATCAATAAATTCAGTCCTGTGCTGTTCCTCTGTCTGCAGCGGGAAAGTTATCCTGGTGTATCGGATCACAGTACCGAGAGGGAGGATGTGTGCTTTTTAGCAGACTTGCATACGACAGGCCGGCGTCTCACATCACTTATACATCCTCTCAAGATAATCAAATGCAATTGTGGCCAGTGCCTTATAATACAGAAAAGAGAATAATCAATAAAACGCCCTCTCTTGATGTAAACCTAAGCAGACCAAGCTAAGCACGTGGGGTAGAAATCGAGGTGCAGCAAGGACAAGAGAGACCCTTAATTCCACATCGCAACTCGACAAAAACAACCCTGCACCATTGACTTCTAGCAACAATTTAAAGCTTGTTCTTTTTCGATTTCCTTATGCGCCATGCCTATTAGACAGAGCACTCCTTTATGCCAGGGTTTTCTTGCTCTAATTCCGAGAGTACTGGCACTGAGAGTTTATACAAGTAATCTGCGAATTAAACCAGCTTGGGAGATTCGAGTCAATTTTGTGATCATCATCTTCGGCGCGTGAAGCTTGACACCGTCTGGCCTGGACTTGTTCTCGTAGCTTTTCTTTTCCCAAAATCTTGGCCGTCCGCGAGAGCTTGTCTTGGTCTCTGGCGGATCGCCGATTTTCTTGTATGGAATTTTCTACGCCAATACTTTTCCGTTCTTGGTTTTCAGCGTCATATCGTTTTATGGGTAACTTTCGAGGCCTCCCACGGGGTCGCTTCGTCAGCCTGTCTACGGCTTCAGGTTGGCTTCCCGACTGTAAATTAGAATGGCACGCGCGACTAGAACCATAATCAGTAATTCGTGATCTTACAGCCTATAATGTATCTGGTTCACCTCTTTTTCTCCCTCGTCTTCTCTATCCGCGTCGTTTCTTCTAGCCTGAACAGAAGCTGTGCAAACCAAACAGCGGAACTATTGTAAGTCAGCACTTGTATAGGCAAGCAGTATCGGTATTCTGGTCTCTGACTAGTCTTCGCTGTGTGCCTTCGCTGGCAGTCTGTTATCTGTCTCAATTTTCTCGGCGCTGTAGCATATTTAGTATACCAGGGGAGACAGAGAGGGGGCCGGGGATGGATCCTCACGCAATTGGATTGGCGTGCGCTTGGTCATCCCCTGGCTTCCTTCCTACTGCCGGACGTTGTAGCGGTGCCGCTGAATGGGAAAGCTCCCGCAGATGTTGGGCGGGGGTATTCATCCCCGTGACGAAGCTGTTGGTCGTGCTGCGCAATTTTGCATCATGTTCGAGCAGGGCGGGGTCGATGGCGGGGTCGCAATATGGAGGCCGCGGCGGAAGAGTGGTTTCGGAATTTTGGTCTCGAAGCATGCATTCTCCACCTATATTCGCAACCTCATCTAGAATACCTTCATTGCCAAGAAACACTCCATTGAACATATCGATATCGAAATTTGCGTATTCTGGAAGGTCAAGTGGCAATGACGCTTCTGTGCCGAAAGTTGCCCCCAAATTTGTGCTTGTATGTGGGGGCAAGGATTCGTCCGGCCCCATTTCTGGATCACTATTCCCGTTGAATGATGGATCAAAACCCATGCCCCCGGATTCTGCCTTGAGCGCCTGCTGCATTCCCTCTGAGCTTGCCTGGTTGACAGTACGATTAGGCTGGAGCATAGGCCTTGAAGACACAGGAGCACCAGAAGGCATCACTGGTATATTTGAGCCGGGCGCTGATACTGTGTTCAGGAACATTGAGCCTTGTGTTGACATCCCAAGAGATTGAGCGTTTGGAAAATTGCCCCTGTTTGGTAACGCAGAACCATTAGAATAAGTGCCTTGTTCTTGCAATTGTTGATATGGTAGGTTGTAATGCCTCATCATTGAATCTTTGTAGGCCTGGTAGTGCCGTCTTCGTCGCTGTAATTCATCCTTTGACACGCCAGGCTCGGAAGTATAATAATCAGCAGGATCCGTTCTCCAAACCTTGGCAACATCGACGACAGATTTAGCCTTGTCCTGTCTTTCACCGGTCACTGGGTCTATCATCGTATAGAATCCTGGCACGGTAGGGGAATAAAGAATGGGTGGATATCCATTGGGGGATTGGTTGTTTGAGCCGCACGTGGACTGGTAAGGAAACTGAGGCACACCATGGGACAGTTGAGATAGGTGATTTCGAGATCCCGGAACTCGGGGCGGTGCAGCGGGAGGGAATGGTGGGTTATTATAACCATAAGGAACGGACCCTGAATATTTAAGGTTAGCCTGCACTTCTCCAGCTTTTTGGGAGCCAATAATAAGATCATTACCTGCGGCGACCGGTGATTGAGGACCAAAAGCAGACTGTGGCCCTCCCTGCTGCATGTTTCCTCCGGGATGAGATGGCATGGTGGAAATTTGTGGATTTTGGTACGGGTCGACCTGCAGCTGGTATTGGTGTGGAAGTGAAAATGGTGGCAGGTGCAGCATGACTATGTTCCAGGAAACAAAGTTTCCGTTGATGTTTCGCTGTTGGAAGGAGCCCCCCGGAGAGCGATCGTTGTGAAAGATGTTTTCTCTGTCTTGCGGAGCTGCTGGTGGATCTCGACTATATGAATACACAAGAACTGGTGTGGGTGAATCTGGGAAATTATAAATAATAATTTTCTGTTGTGCGAAGCTAGTTAAGCGGCCATTAGCGGTTTTTTCAGTCCAAATTGAAAGTTCGGAGTCTGGACCAATTTGAGACCGGGTGGATTTGATGTAAAAAAGATTCAAGATTTACCTGATGGATACAGCAGTCGATAACACTCTTAATCTATTCCGATGATGGCGATGTTGGAGCGTACCTGAGAACGAGGCGAGTTCTGCGGGCAAAATTGATGATGCACGGGAAAAAACAGTTGGACAAAGTGTGACAGGCTACTCATGCTAGAATTTATTATAGGTAGCTGTTTCCCCATGACCTCACATTCGGTGTTATAGAAAGGCAGATTGGCTGGGGCTACTTTCACTAGTCTAAGGTAAGGAGTTGAAGGAATATTTTGAGGAATCATAGGGACGCACAAGAAGTAAACGACAATGCTGACCGGAATATTTAAAGTACTTAAAAGTGAGTACATCGATAAGGCTATCAAACTGCGACGAAAATTGGGCGTCCTCCATTTTTTCCTCCTACACGGAAGGCGCTTCTTAAGAGGACAAGTCCCATGAGGCAGAGGCAACCATAAGACGTCTCAATTTAGAACACTGAGGCAAAATTTCAAGAAGATGTAAATAAAGGTACTGCGAGTGTTTCCTGTTATGCACACTGAACGTGATTGTAACCTAAAATGCGTGTGAAGTTCGTTCGAGTTGAGTGAGCATGTCACTCAGGCAAGTGAAGAAAGCATAAATCATTTGGCATAAACTTAATGAAGTCCCCTTTCAAAGGGGGACTTTATCATAAAAGCGAGTATAGTGAGTCGATATTGTATTTTTTTCTCGTGGCAATGAGATGTTCTGGATTTCAAAGTATCATACTCAAATCTTCACAGTACCTGTACTGGTATGTTTCACGAACACTTCAAGATAACTTGCGCTAGCAAGGCAGCTGTTCTGGGGAAGGGAGCGCCCCGCATTGGGGTTCTCCGAATGTCGCTTTATCTATTCACAATCGCCTTAATGACATGAGCTTGGATAAATTGTGAACTGGCGAGACTGGGTCTCATAGGAAGGGGGCGTACTCGTTTACAGTAGGGGGACCATTTTTAAACTTCCACTTGCGCTGTTGTGTGGTTTGTGACATCGAGGAAGCTTAGAAGGAAAAAACCCGTTGAATATGACGCAAGAGACAGAACGGGGGACAATCATGACTCCAGTCGTCCCTTCCTCGACAACTTGATACGCATTTTGAATGAGAAAGTAGATCTCCGGGTATTCGGGTAAACTAAGAGGGCCACTTGCTCCTCGCTTTTGATAACTTGCAAAGGCAGATGATCTGGACTTGTTGACACTCGCCGACAAGTCTGGATGGAAAGAGAGAAACGATACCAAAGAGCGGTGGACATTTGATTATGACTGCACGTGACACAGGGTCAACATCTATGTTGGAGCTGCAGTCAAAGCAGCCGATGCACCCATGCCATGCTACACGATACCGAGCCACGAGCCACGAGCCACGAGCTACGAGGTCGGCCAACAGTCACCAACTTGCTGACACGCGGCAAAGGTAAGGAAGTCGTATCACAAGGGCTCTAAAAGCTCTTCAACGCTCCTACTTGGTGATGATCTGACGCTCTACGCCCACAATGCCAAACTTGGATGATGGATTCCGAGCAGTCGCAATCCTCTCCCTGGTTATGGCATCACATTTTGACGGCATGAAGGATGCACGAAGAAATATGGTCCATAACCGCAGAGCAGAGCCACACTCAACCGAGAGACGAGGGCAGACAAAACACCCAATCTCTTCCTGTTGATCGCCATTTCTTCTTGTTCAGGCTTACACAGCGCCATTATCAGTTCTCAATCCTTCCTCTCGAGGAAGGCAACAGTTTACTTTGGAGCTCCATGCGGCCCCGGTGGCCATTTAGCAGCCCTGGAAGGGCCATGAAATGGGACAGTACGTGAAATTGTCTTCTAGGACCATGGCCAACCAACGTTGGGAGAACTCAGCCTCCCTATGGTTTGGTGCTACAGACTTTTCTTGTTGGCTACAAGTATTGAGAAGGCCGTAATCACTCGCAAGACTTCACTTGCGGCGAGTGAGCCACTCCTCCAGATATAACTTTACTACTCCTATACTTCTCAAGAATACCACCGTCGTCTCACATTTGCAATCATCTCCTTTAACCATGACTTTGAAACTCTCGACTCGAAACCTCCTTAGATTGAACCGGCCTGTAGATCCCACTGAGTTGAGCCCTGTCTCAAGAGAGTATTCCTCCTCGGCATCTTCTTCATCTTTGCCAATATTTCGTACACATAAGCGCGATCGATCTTGGCCGACATTTTTCCGCAGAAGACTCGATTATAAAGAGAGTGCTTACGATCTTAGTCGGAGAAGAGCATATGCGAATCGAGCCTTGGTAGTTTTTCTCATTCTATGTGTTTTGGCAAGCATTGCCGTTGGGCTCGTACTCCTATCTCCTAATTCTTCACTTACGCACGTCTAACTATTCCACAGCATATGGTACGCTCTTGTCCTTGCATTGATCAAACGCCTTTCGCCGAGAATCCCTTCCAATGGTCTTCAGTCTATTACCAAAAACTGGCACGATCCCAACGACTCAGTTGGCCTTTTATCACCTTGGCCCGAAGACTTCAGCCGGGACATCGTTCCTATTCAGTGCCATTCGCACAATGATTACTCGCGGAAAGTCCCACTCTATGATGCACTCGCAGCAGGATGCATGGGAGTAGAAGCAGACCTCTACCTACGGCACGACGGAAACGGCAAAGAAGTTATTCTCGTGGGACACTCTTCCAAATCTCTCACTCCACAACGCACTTTAAAAAGCCTGTACCTTGATCCTCTCCTCCGAATCCTCGACAATGAAAATAGGAGAGGGACATATGAAGAAATACACAATCAGACCCGTCCAGTGGGTGTCTTTGACAGAGATGTCAATGCAACAGTTATTCTGCTCCTCGATTTCAAGTCAGGGAGCAAAGACCTATTTCCCTTAATTTTATCTGCCCTGGATCCACTTCGCAGCAAAGGCTATCTTACAACCTGGACTAGCAATTCGAACATGATTACCCCTGGGCCACTCACAATCGTGGCATCGGGAAACGCCCGCTACGAAGAAGTCACTTCCAACACATCCTACCGCGACATCTTCCTCGATGCCCCTCTTTCTTCCATCTCAGACCCCAAATACAATACTACGAACTCATACTACGCCTCTATTTCCCTCAAGCAAGCAGTTGGTTATCTCTGGGGAGGAAAGTTCAGTTCCTCTCAGCTACAAATTATAAAGAAGCAGATCAAGGCAGCGAGGGACAAGGGGCTCAAGCCTAGGTACTGGGAGACGATCAGCTGGCCAATTCCCTGGCGGAACGGCGTTTGGAGAACGCTTATGAATGAGGATACGGGCATACTGAATGTAGATGATTTGGAATCTGCAGCCAGGTGGAATTGGAACTTCTGCGTCGTGGCAGGCTTCGTTTTGTGTTGACTAGGAATCCAGACTCCAATGATGGGTGCCTGAGCTTCAGTCGGCGAAAGATTGCCCCTATTTAGTCTAGAGGTCAATTTTTACAAATGTATTACCAAAAGAAGTTAGACTACAAGATGTAATTAATTGTATCGTGAGTTGCCTATAAATAAAAGGTAATATATCATTTTGCATAGTCTCTTTAAGGATTTGACGGGACCGTGGCACAAGTTTTAAAATCCTAAGGCTGGGGAAGCGGGGTGAAACGAAACATTAATAAGCTCTATATAGTCTAGCATTATCTATATAAACGTTGCTAGTCGTCGTTTATCGGCGAACTACCCTCGTATTCGTTAACGTTTAAGCTTTTAGTTTTGAGCTTTTATCCTGCTGCCTGCCACAGAGCTACAGCGTCACATCCCTCAACATGAGAGAATTTCGACGCAACGAATGAAGACAAGGCACTCGGATATCATGAGTCTCGGAACACAATCGACGCGTCACGCTCCAGCATCTCAGTTCTCCGGTCCATCCTTCCATACTTTCGAACACAATCTCTCAGACCTTCACTCCCTCGATCTTCACTCCTAGTTCGTTATTCTCATCCTTGACAATCTTTGTGCGTTTCCAGGACGCTTTCGGCGGGAACGGGGCATCGAAGCAAGAATCTAGTTCTTCGATAGTGCGGTTGCAGGTTTCAACGCCGAAGAAGAACCATAGGATGCCGGCCACGAAATCGACCGAGATCCACACGAAGTAGTATTCTGTTTCCCCGTTAGCTACCGCAATCTCATGTGTAAGAGATCATTGACTTACTCCAGCTAATATCACCCAATGCAATTGAGGTCGAATATGTGAACAAAATGGTCACCAAATTACTTTCCAGCGCATGCAGACTTATCCCCTTCGCTCGAATTTCTTGGTTCAGGACCTCAGTGCAGTATAGTGATTGATTAGGCGTGTAGACAAAACTGAAGATCCACCCAAAAAGGAAGATGGACATTATCCCCACTGCAGAAATAGCCTTTGACGGGGTATAGCCTGCATCTTGAGCAACGGCAACTTGGGAGCTCATCGCAGCGACTAGAGCTAGGGCACTGGCAAGGGAGAAGGAACCCCATACGAAACTATACATTATTAGTACACGAGCCTATGAGAGTAGCGGAGATCACCAACCGTGTGCGACGAGGGATCCAGTCATTGGTCGCGGAACCAATAACAGCTCCGGAGCAAGAGACCTGACAGCATTAGATGGTTAAACGAACATTGAAACGAAGATGACGAACAATTGCAGATGCGAACGTTAGTAAGAGTTTCCTTCTCACTGACTTAACCCCCACGGCGGCCAACATCGTAGGTAGGAAGACTGTTCCAAATGTCAGTCAGATGGGACGCAGAAAAGTGTGGTAGAATTACATGTCAAGATGGAATTTCCTGCCAAACTCGAGGCCAAGGTAATAAGTGTAACCATAGCAGTCCTCCACCGTGCGGAATGGGAATTTACCAGTTCTCTATAATCCCAAAGACCGCGAATATATTCCCCTGGTGTCTGGGGCTTGCTGAGTTTGACGTGTAACGCTACTTCTCTGACTTCGAGCTTAGCCACCTCGTTATTTTCTCCACCGTGGTATTTGTAGATGATCTTGGCAGCTTCGTCCATTCGATCTCGAGATGCCAGCCATCTAGGTGATTCAGGAATGAAGAAACACCCCACGAAGACTAGCACAGGTGGCACAATCTGGAGCAAAAGTGGAAGTCTCCAAGCCCAGGTTGTCTTGTACTGAGAAGTCGCATAAACGACGCCTGTTGCTGTGATGGAACCCGTGAAGTAAAAGGTATTGTAATACCCACCAAGCCTTCCTCTCCATTGAGGAGGAATTATCTCAGTCACGTAAACAGGTGCCGACAGTGTCTGAAGGATGATACCGAAGCCGAGTAAAAATCGAGAAGCCTTGAATTGGTCCAGGGTTTGGGAACCTGCTGCCAGGGCCGCTCCGGCCAAGGTAAAGGCACAGCCGGATTGCATACCCCTCCTTCTTCCAAAATAGTCCATAATCGGTCCGCCAAAAGCGCACCCGATCGTCGAAGCCGCATTGTAGAGGACGAAGACGAGTCCAGTAGACGACCCGGTTTCTTTAAGGTTGAAGAACGACTTGTATTGAGTTTCGGCGTTGATAGAACCCATCAAGGAGCCATCGAATCCACTAGATGTGGCATTGAGGAAGGATACTAGGAGACATAGATACAGCAGGAGAGATTCTTTGCTCCATGGATTGAGATACGACTCGTGTTTTGCAATCGCATATTGTACTTCCTCGTCAATTTCTTTAAGCGCATCCAGGGCAATGACTTTTTCGTCGGGATTACTGGCGACAGTAATGGTCTTCTTGAGCTCGTCCTTGGAAGGCTGGGAAGGGTCCTCCGCGACTTGGGCTGCCATACTGTTAGAGCTTACCAAAAACGAACGTTTGGTCGTAAGCTACAAGGCAAAAGGTGGTGTTATAACAGTCCTGGAACCAACCCCACGCCGCTATCTTCCCCGCAAATTCCACCTCGTCTCCAGGAACGTTACATGACTTATCGCCAAGTTATCCAACCTTTAAACTTTACGGGGTTTGTGTGCGCATTTTCGGGATAATGATTTCCTTCCAGCTACGCCGAACCTGCCAAGAGGGATCGACCAGAGGGCATGATGGCTTATCAGCACCTCATCGGATCATGCTCTCCTTCCAGCCACCGCATTTTCTCGGTTCCCCTTCCGAAACTTGAGCTGCCAGAATCCTAAAGCCATGGCAGTGGAATTTTTAATCTTGTTCTAGGGTTGAAAGTCTTTTAGTGTGTCGAGGGCGTGGGGTGGCTAACCTTTCATACATCCCACTTTTGGAGCTGCTACAGTACGGCAAAATTCTAACAGGACCCCACCCTTTCACATCTTTTGAGAAATTACCCCGAAACTCAAAGGCCAGCTGCTATATTCAAATTCATGATAATCCTCGCGAAAAGAGGGAATTAGTATACCAAACAAGCTATTTCGTTTTCAGTTCCAAAGTAAACGTATCTCTGGAAACGAGTGATCATGTGGGTAGTGTGCTTACTTAGAAATAGTCATCAGATCAACGCTGAGAAGATCCCTATGTGAAAGCCCTGAGGAACGTCGATTGTCGTCTCTTTCAGGGCTTTCAAACAAGACGGCTGGGGTAATATGACTAACGAAACGTGAAGGAATAGGGCACCGAGATGTCACAGCCATAGAACGTATTAGAGGACACAAATCTATGCTTTATTTATGACTAACCCAAGTCATCCGAACCCTTAAATAACGCCTCCTAGGGCATGTTGCTGCCAACCATCGTCTCTTCCGTAACTCCATGACCCAACATCAATCTCAAGAGACTGATTCCACCAAGCATGCTAAAGCGATTAATTATGACCCCTTGCGAAATTGTACTGTCGAGGAGGGCGCGAGTTTCTGCTAGACGAAGCAATGACCCGGTTCGCTGAAGGAGACCGAGAGCTTCTCAAAGGGTCGACTCGACGAGACGGCTGATGGCGGTAAGCAGTCATACGTCTATTCCTGGCGTCGTTTCTCCGAGAATCCTCGCTCCATCCGCCCAAAGTTACCATCCGACTAGGCTGCTCGGCTCTTAGACTTTGCTGGTGATCTGCGAACATTCTGCTAATTCTAGGATTGTATTGCTGTTGAACTTGCACTTCTTGACTGAGTCGATTTGGCTGTCGACGGTGAGGTGGGCGAGGGCTATCGTCATCACTATCATCCTCGATGTTACGGATCTCATTTGCATCTCCAAAATTTTCAGACCCGAATCCATAATATCTCGATTCGTCATCTGGCGTCGAGCGACTGACGCTACTTTCCGATCTTGGTTCCTCCGGATAGTCCGCCTGGTTGTCATATCCGTTGGTATTGACACTCACGCTGCGGCTTGTCATCGGCGAGGCACTCATTCCTTCTCCGTATCCGTATCCGTCAGTATTGACACTCGCGCTACGGCTTGCTCTTGGCGAGGCACTCATTTCTGTATCGCCATCCCGATCATAGACGCTAGAAAATCCGGCTTCTGAATCATCGTCATCTGCATCTTCATCTAAACTTTCGTAATTGTCCGGCATGTGCTCGTGAGGAATGTAAGGAGGTCCGTCGTAGGTGGGTGTTTGCGAAAGCTCCTCTCGGGAGCGGTCTTCGTCATTATCAGAGCCACCATTACCAACCATGGTCTCTGTATCGCTGTCGTTGTCCGATTGTCCGAAATCAGAAGATCCATATCCATCTCCGTAACGGTTTCGGTTGAATGGAAATTGCTCCTCAGCCTCACTGTCGTTGCCCTGATCTAATGGACTCCACCCAGCGTCACGTAATAATTCTGCTTCACTATGCATATCGCCAGCCTCTGAATCAGTGGCAGCATTGTTGTCAGTCACCGTAATAACGGAAGGCGAGGGACTGATGTGGACCCGAACCCGTCGTCGCGAAAATCGATTCGACACAGCACCACCTTCATCTGACTCATCGTCTGAGATTGTGATGGGCTCTCGCTGGTTGGGTTGGTTGTTTGACCGGCGCACAGGAATCTCCGCGGGCTCTTCATCATCGGGAGCAACGAACTCATGCAGCGATCCACCATCGTCTTCATCCTCGCTGCTCTCTAGCTCGCTGCTTTCTGACCCATCGTAGCCCATTTGGTGCGCAGGGTGACGAAAATGAACATGACGATTGGGATATCCGGGGAGGTATCGTTGGGGGCGGAAGTCTATCTCGGCACCTAGTTCGTCGTCCATATCGAGTGACAGTTCATCTAGATTTTCTAGATCAACATCATTATCAATGTCACTGTAGAATTCATAGTCGACTTCATCGTCCTCCATGTCCATCTCGTAACCACAATTTTGGCATGAAGGCCCTATGTAAGTTAGCAAGGCTCTTCGGGAAAACCTTCGCGGAGATTAGCTCACCTCCTTCGTGTTCATGATGGCAGCCGGGACATCTCCAAACGCCGTCTTGTTCATCTCTGAAAACACGACCCTGGCCTCCATTGTTAGGAAACACCCCTTTGAACAGCCCAGTGGCCCCATTTCTATCTCGGTCGACCTCCGCAATCTCTTCGGCGCGTTTTTGGGTATGCTGGTCTATCGACTCATCAGAAGGCATCAATTCGCCCCGCTTTGTAAACATTTCGACCATCTGTTTTACCTAACCAACTTGTCAGCTAGAAGTCCCTTGCTAATAAGTGTTGGTGCATACAAGGTAATTTGGGGCAGGTATCTGCTTGACGCGGGTCCGACATTCAGGGCATGACTTCTTTCGTTTGTTTGGAATGAACCAGCTACATAAGCACTCGAATCAAATCAGCATGGATCAAAGATTTCTTGACAGGAGATACAGACTGAGTAACAGTACGTGTGGCCACAACCCAAGGTCCAAGGCTCGTAGAGTAATTGATCGCATATCGAACAAGTCACCAAGTTCCGAATGTTCGTAAGGTCAGACTTAAAGACGGTGGCAAGCTGTGATAATCTGTCAATATATTTTCTAGCCGCCCAGACATGGACGCTCACGTCGTTATTATTTCTATCCGTATGTGGTTCATCCCTTAGGGCTATCACAGAGGATGGAGTAGTGCCTCGAGGCAGGGAATGTCTCTGTTCGACAAGAGGCTCGTTTTTGATAGCCTTCAAGGCTGGCGGTGCGGCGGGGGGAGCCATGAGGTTGGTTCCTCTGACGGTCTCCACGGCCAGGAGAGAGACGGTTGAGGTTGTTGGTCGGAAAGGCGTGTGCTATCGCGATGCCGCGGTTCTGGGCAGAATACACGAAATAAACGCGTCCCACAAAGAGGAGCGTCCAGATATGCTGGTCGTGTGTGCAGTCTCTCCTGCTCGGGGTTGATGCTGCAGCCTCATTCACGTTGGGCAGCGAGAGTTCTTAGTCAGCACCAAAGCCTTGCGGAAGAATAATTCACCAAACCCCTTTGGGCTTCGGGCGGGGAACCAGCACAACGTCAAGCAAGAGTCAATCACCAGAATCCTTTCTTTCGTGTCACGAACATCTTTACTTCCTTTTGCTGCTATTTGCGCTCAATATTCAGTAACCGCAACAATGTCTCGTTTCAAAATCACCATTATTCTCCATATGGTCGTTGGGCATGAATTCTCTCATTCATACCCTACTATTTGACCCTGCTTGACGGAGTCGCCGGCCCCCTTCCGAATGGCCCAGGCTAGGACAGAGGACAGAGGGCAGAGGACAGAGGCCGACTCTCAACATTGGCAGTCATAAATTGTGTCTCATTTCCATACCACTGGCATATTTGCATCACATCTCTATTTGGGGTAATGTGGTGTAGCTTCAAAAGTCTATGGTCGTCTGGTCTTCGACGTGGCAACCCTTCAGCCAATAGCATGCAGGAGCCTTCCGCAAGTGGACACCCATATTCGAATACCACAATGGCCAGCGAGACGACGCCCCGTATACTTAAGCACGGCCACTCGAACCTCACACGGACAGAGCGAGCAACCCTCAGTATTCTGAAAATGTACTTTCGATTGGGGCTCTCCAAAATATCTACGCTAAGTCGCTAAATAAAGGAGAAAGCAGCAATATCAACACGCATGTCCGTACCAAAAACCTAAGCAATCATGAATGTGTCCAAACAAAAGTCTTGAAGTACCTGGATGTGAAAAGGTCGTCACCCTTGCGACAAACGAAATAAAGAGGATCGTAACACCAGAAGCAACATGTTCTTATCTTCCCAAAGCGACAGTATCCCTGAACCTCCCTGGGATGAACGAAAACGGCCGTAACTATTCAGTCTTCTGGCGCTTGCTCTTGGCAGCGTCGGCGCAAATTTCTGAAAGGTGCCCCTTCTGGACCATGGACTCGTCAACAATTTCGTCATCCAGGCCCTTCAGAGTTTTCATCTCGAAATCAATGAATGATTTGATAGCTGCGACATCTATGGAACCAGCTTTCATAGAATCTCGAACATTCTTGAGCATACCGCGAATCCTGGCTTCTGCATTCTCGAGCTGGTACTCCATAGTCTGGCCATATAGATCTGATAGGTTTGAGATGGGTCGAACTGTAGTCAAAACAGTATCATCTCGAACGTGAGGATTACGGGGGCGGAAAGAAGTGACCATGGTGATACGCTCCTGGCCACCAAATGCCTTCAAGGCTTGGTGGTCGATATATCGGCCTTGGAGAACGACACCACATCCCTAGAGTCAAGTTAGCATTGAAACACTGCCGAGGAACATGTGCTTTACCTTGGATGGACCCCGAACCTTCTTGATCTCGCCGGTACCTGTCCTCAATGCAGTCTCACCACCAACCATGTTGGTGGTATCGCTCATCATCAAGACACAAACGAATGGATAGCTGTCTCTGTGCCAGCCGACGATAGCATCATCATCATCATTACTGCCACTGATATCTTTCTTATCACCTGGAACCGAAAGATTGATGTGGCCAATTTCGTAATCCATAACAGGGACCAGATCAACGCCTGCGATCTTGGAGATGATAGAGAGGGTTTCCGGGTGTTTCCAGGCCTCGAAGATGAATTTACCATGGCTATGGATGTTAGCATACACCCAAAGCAACCAAGAAAGCTCGGAAATATGACTTACTCGGGCGCATAGCCACGAAGCTGCTTTGGAGCTATGTCAGACGTATAACTGTACTTCTCCTGAACCTCTGGGTGGAAGATCTCGTTTCTCATGATGTCGACGGCTTCCTCGCTGAAGAGGCGGAATGGCTCCGATACTGCGATAGGGGAGACTCCATTACTCGCAGGGTATCCGATGTCCTCCATAGTGTGGATGTGCTTTGGCTCTTCATAGGCGAGGTGCTTGCTTGGGTTGAAGAGCTTTCCAATAGCAGTAGACGCTTGGTCGGAAGCAAGATATCTGGCGAAGGACCGCTTAAGACTCTCATGAGTTTCCTTTGAGGAAGGATTCAGCCTCGGAGAGTTGATGGTCTTCGAGTAGAATCGCTCCTGGGTACCCGCCTGGATGAACACGTCTGGAGTGGCCATAGCTGTTGACTCGCGCTGGACAGGTAAGCTGCTGTTCCTAAAAATATCAGAAACCTGTGTCAAGTTCATTGCAAGAACAAGCGAAACTTGTCAAAGAATTGTCTTCGGACTCTGCCGGTATGCACTTGAAAGGGGCAGGGAAGTAATGAAGCTTGTCTTCGTTCGCAGAAGTCTGCCACAATTCAAAGGAATACACCCAGACATTATGTACTCGAAGCCTCTCAAGATGATTGTGGCCTTTCGTAGTCTGGTGAATACTCGTCGCGTGTGGATTGGTGTTGGTATCTTACGTACGATGAAATTCGGGGCTTACAATTCAATTATTTCTGGAATGTTTGTTTTGTACGTGGTCAAGCGATGCTGACAACTGAGGCTGGGTAGAGATTGCGACGGTGTCCAGTTGGTCCTAGTATGAGTATAATTCACTTGTGGCCGGTTTGTCTGGTCAAGTGAAAACAGATAAATGAAGCTGAATGAAGATACCGATGATGCGTAGTTGGCGTTGCTTTGGATATTTATATCTTCTTGGGAGGATGTTCTTGGTGAGGAAGCGTGCGGAGAGATACTGTTATTGTTATTTTATATACCTGAGCCGTTACTCAAATGGCCGCCTCCACACTGTTTCCTATGCAGTTTCTCAAAAGTCTGATATCTCCACGTAGTGGCCCAGTCCAACCTAGGAAATCCGCTACCGGTTGATCAACCGTGATTTTTGCACGTCCTTGATGCTCCGATCCTGCCCTTGCTAAGTCCCTCCACACCTTTTCTTGGATAATCTTCTACGGTTCATAGATCACGCATGAGCCGAGAGATAGGTTATGGAGATGGTCTCACGATGCTTTGCACGTTGTTCCTCGCTGCGCAGCAACCTTATCGACGTGAATAAGGCGCTGGTCAATCGACATTCTGGCAGCGCTGCTAGATCGTCTGGATGGCAGGGTCATCGTCTCGGAAGATGGCAAGCCAGAGAGTGCTGGAGCGGTCGGATACGCATGCAGGGTATGCGGTGGCCGAGAGCTGTATGGAAAGTGTTTCTTCAAATGGATAGTGTCGGAACATCGACAGTGTAAGTTGGACCGACACAACTTGATAGTCCAGGGCTTGTTTAGATTCCATGCCAATCGGGGGGCTCTGCAAATATCAAATTTAGCCACAGAGACCAGGGTTTGAGACGACGAAGCCCAGACGGCGTCATGGACCGGCATTTTTGCACATGCCATGGTCGGGCTGAGTACCCATTACCAAACTGCATATATCAGGCGCCGATTGTGGAGACACGTAGGATCAAAAGTGGAGGGAACTGAGGAGTTGTCGAAGAGGTGTGGAGGGCTAATGTATCACAAGCTGAGCAGAGCGGGGAGTGATAAAGTCTTCTGGATCTAATGACCCGATATGGAACACGAAACGATAAAATGAGCGCCGCGATTCAGTGACGGGATCGTTCGGCGTCAAGCTGCAATGCACAGGCCGTTAACGGACGCATGCCGTAGTTTAATTATAACCCTCTTGAGACGTCGACAAAGAACGAGGCGAGTCGAGTTTGTGGCTCCGCTCTATCAGGCCATATTTCACCGCTGGTTGGTGATGGTGATGAGGAGCCAGTGCAACGGTTGAACCTGCACGGCCGGCTGCAATACCACGATATGTTAATATCAAGCATGACGGAAGTATCCTCCGGCGTAGAATATTCCATTGCCCTTGACCATGCTTCTGACAATGCCAACTCGATGCAGATAAGGAGTTGTGACTATTGGAGAGCTGGCGGACTAACCCAGAAATTTGCCACCTTCGCAATCGGCACAAGACCAAGAATCAATACTCAAAAAGTTGAATGTCTAGCCTGGTTCTCGGAGTGAGGCCGGTAGACAAGGGTTTGAAATCTTTGCCCGACCATTGAATAGCCCCCAAGGTATCTATATCTCTTGTCACGAGAAGGTTTGCTGGTACGGTAGAGATAGATTCCCAGTACCTTTCGAAGTATGGAGCAGACACCGATACCGATAGCAACCCCTGCCCCCCGCTACTGATAAGTACCCGTAGTCTAGCCCGTATATGGAGCGATTAGCGAAAATTCTCCAAGACTTCCAAGCGCAACTTGACCAGCCACCTCACCTCGACCCCGAGGCTGATACTCCAATCCTCTACTTGCAATCCTACCTTGACATCGTCCCCTGCCTGACCGGCGAGCCAACCATGTCATCTAAGGATGCGCCCGACGGCAGCCCCTGGGACCAGAAGACAAGTGATAAGTTCGAAAAGTAAAATCTCCATGACCCTTTCTGACAGGTGCGCCGCGGCTCAAACTTGCATGCGGCAAGATTTTTGTTGTGGCGATATAGCAAGTCAGACCTCAGGCTGATAAATAGTGGCTAGTAAACGGCTCTCTGAATTCTATGACCCGTGCCAGGAGGCAGCGGACAGAAGTCTAAAGTGCTTACATAGGAATGGAGGGGACAGAGACATGTGCACCGATTACTTCCAGTGAGTGCCTTTTCCCGATTTTGATTCTTTGCGGTTTCGGCCGGCAGGGGCCATGTTCTTTCCACCCTGACGATTCTTATCGTGAGATACTTGGTTTGGGATGAATTCAACGTAGGATTGGAAAGCTGATGCTGCATTAGGGCATATCGAGATTGCAAAAAGCAGTGGGTGAGTCGTATGCTCTCTTTGCTCTCTGCTTGCGAGTGGTGAACTTATCGTCGCCGATCATTGTGGACTATCTTGGTTGAAGCCAATCATGGTTTCAACTGGGCCGTCTTCTTCCGCATCCAACGGAAGCATGAGAACATCCGCACAGCTCCGGATGCAGGTCCTATTCTTATGAGCGTCACTGATGAATTCATAGATTGCCGATCGAAAAGAAGCAAAGAGGCAGGGATCAAAATCGTGGTTCTCATAAGTCGGGATGGAGCAATCAGAAGGGGCTGCGTTTTGTATGATATAATCATTTGTACGATAAGGTGTGGCGGGAAAGGTGGAACGAGCATTTCATGGAAAAGTTAAAAGCCATTATCCATTTCAGATCTTGTGCTATCACTGTACTGCCTGAGGGCTTCGGGACTTGATTCAATGCCAGTTGAACCTCGTAAATTGGCAAAAGTGCATCCATATTGTAAAACAAGGTATTGCACGACATAGAATTGGTATCTGGAATTGAATGCTAATCTTACTTCATATATCGTCTTGTTGAGATTGCGACCAATATGACTCCATAACCCTTTCCCCATAGATTTAGTTTCCTCGCTTGGGCTCCTCGGTGAATCTGCAAACACCACCACCAAAAATTCCAAACCTCTGCCGACTTCCTACCTGCAGGCGCAGCGTCCTAATTACGGGACATACCCGCAATATTTGAATCCCACTTTTCGGTCCAAGCCGCATGACTGTGTGGCCCGGGACCAAAAACGGGAATGTCGGACCACACACTCCAGGATCGGCAAGATGCCCCAATCTGGAACGCTATCGAAGCCAACAACTTTAAACAAGCCTTGAAATTGGTGGACAAGCGGCTGTCGAAGAAGCCTACAGACCACCTTGAGGTAAGACTTCATCCTTTCCACAATTGAGTGTCCATCATGGCGCCATTTAAGGTCGTGAGAAAGTCTCACGTGACGGAAACACATTTTTCTGAAGGCTGAGATTGGATGTTCAGGCTTTGAAAGTGTTTATTCGGTCTAAGTCACCCCTGGTAGCGGAAAAGTCAGCTGTGCTTCTGCATCTAGAAGAGTTGGCGGAGAAGAAAAAGGCTCTCCAAGATCTTGAGACGGTAGAATTGTATGATGAGGCTTTTGAAGAAGTCTTGCCTGGATCTCAGGAGAGCTGGGGGAGAATCATTGGGGAGTTGAGATGGCAATGTGTTAAAGCACATCCAAAGAACGAGGATTTGAGCTTGAAATGCTTCCAAGCTTGTCTCGGAAAGGATGATTTGGAGCATTCTAAGCAGGTAATTTTGTACCGTCGTTGTCCATATTCGAACTATGCTAATGAAGTCTTGTGCAGATATCCAACAGTCTTGAGAAAGCATTTCCAAAAAGCCATCCATACGTTTTCTGGAACATTGCAACGATGTTTTTATACTCGGTGAGTGGTTGAAAGCTACATTTGCCGTAGACCCGTTACTAAAGCTTGTAGATTTCAAATCATTATCCAGAAAATCAGAGAAAGCTGTGGGGGTCACTTTCATTTGCACAAATTGGAAAACTAGCAACTGCCACAAAAGAAGCTTCGGTGGGTCGGGGTTGTTCTCCAAGTCTGATGGGTACAGCTGACGCAATGATCCTTGCAGGACCCAAAGCAACTTTCTATTCGGTCAATACAAACACCACAGGAATTGCTTCTTTTACATAGAATCACAGAAGCCCTTGGAAAGCCCGAGCAACGATTAGGATATCTCAATGATGCTACTCTTGGACCAGAGTCGGCAGCTGCAAAAGGCGAGTGGCAGTTATGGAGATTCAAATTGCAGTTGACAGAGTCTACCAAAAAATGGCAAGAGCTTTTTGATACAAGCAAAGCTTTGCTCAGGCGTGCACGAACTGCTGATGAATCAGGCCAGCTATCCGAAGCCGGAATGAGCGATTGGATCGTTTGGGAAGCATTCATACGCTCTGCTGTTGAGCTGCAGGGTCAAGAGTAAGTCATACTATTCACGCCTATCACCACAATTGTTAACATTTGCTCCAGGTACAAGGACGTGGTTATGGCCGAAGTTGAAGCCCATTTGGATCCGGCTTGCAAAATTGACAAAAGCTGGAAGCGAAATGCTTCTTTAGCTTTGGTAAAGATAACTTTCGAAAGTAGTTCTCCATTTCAAGGCCAAGCGCATGATAGAATTCCTGTCATTGTCAAGTACTTGGAGAAGTATGGGAATGCGAGTACTGCATACAACGATCTCCGGCCCTTCGTTGAGCGGTTGAGTACCGATGATAAAAAGAAATTGCTGGACTTGCTGTTGAAAAATACAGTATTTGGGGAAATCGAAGAACACCAAGATGTAAGCTTTTGTAACAGATTTGTCGATCTCTACTAACATTCCTACTAGTTTAAAACTGCGAAAAAGGTTACTGAGCTTATCAACACATTTAAGCTAAGGTATCTCCTCACTAGCAGTCTGCCAGAATACGAAGTTCGGGAAAGCCCAATGTATAAGTCTGGCAAAGCCGACCTTTCAGGGCTGTACTCGGAGTCTTCACTTGCACAGCTTGCACAAGATTCCACAAGGTTGTATCTTTCTGCCTCTGACGGGGGGCGAACTGCCTGGGATTTACTCCCGACAGATACTCACCCAGCTGACGATCTCTGTTTGTTGTCCGCAATGTGTTTAATTAAATTAGCGATGCCTGAAAAAGACTCATCCGAGCCTCTTGCCGGCCTCAAAGTCTCATATATCTTGCAAGCTACGGCGTTGCTCGAATATGCCCTGACGCACTCGAAGCCAAACTTTCAGATGTCACTACTACTTACGCGATTATACTATTACCTGGGCTGTGGTTCGATGGCAATGCACGCATATCAGCGCCTCGGGCTCAAACAAATCCAACTTGACACTCTGTCGTACGTTCTTATGGATAGGATATCAACTTTCCATCCCCATCCCTTCACTCACACTATCTCGGAGTCTCCTCCATGTCGGAGCCCCATCGAGTCGTTTCAAAAGCAGCAAAAAATGTATAGGAGTGCTCGTGGTCAAATAAGCAAGAACATCTGGCTCTCGTTCAAGAACAGCAGTTATAACTCAATTTTCGAGATTAAGGAGGTATCGGACACATTGTCTCGGACACTTTCAGCAGCTATGTCCGTTACTGAGATCCTGAAAATTTCTCGTCTGATACCTTCAAAAACGGCATCAGATTCCTCGGATGGCGGCTATGATGTTATTCGTAAGTCATTGCATTTTACCCCTTATGTTCGAAATCATGCTAAATATCTTCAGCGTCGGACCGAGAAGAGCCTGGGTCTCCCTACTCCGACACAAACGATTATGAGACGTTTCCCAACTTTGAGTGTACTCAAGGTCCTAGTTTTGAGGAGCTCTGCAGATTTGCTCCAGGCCCATCGGTAAGTATTCTTGGATGTTCGCAGATTCATCAACTCACACGGGCCAGGACTATCGAACGAAAAATAATCTGGCTGCGGAAAGTCTAATTCAGCTCGTGGAGCCCACGTCCGATGTTAAAGGAGGGAAAGTCGCATCTCAGGCCGCACTAAAAGTATACCTCGACTCCGCGCCAAAGAAGTTCCAGAAGGGGGGCGCGGATAAATTCCTTACGGAGCCAGAAGAGCTCGCAAGACGGAGTTATGACGCTATGAATCTCATCCTTCGAGACGTTTGCGATCGCGAGAGATGGGAAGACCAAAAGTTCCAGGATCGATTAAATACTTACAACAAAGACCTCTGTGAAAGCCTCGAAGAGCAACTGTTACTCATCGAGAACATCAAGGGGCTCGTGCCTGCGCTCTCAAGCACTCTCCATGCACTCTACACCACGTATGAGACTGGGAAATCTGCGGCAAACTTTGCCAGCTTCCTTTCCAACAGAGGAAAAGACATTCATGAGAGTCAGATAGGGGCAAACAAGAAGCTCGTTGAGGTCGCGCAACACCTACTACAAGGTGTCTCACAGAAATCGGCAGTAATCAAGAAGGGAATAGATGAAGGCGGGTGGATAGACAAGGTATTGGAGAGCGTACTACAGGGTCCTAGTAGTGACGGTACCACTGTTCTAGGCGGATTGAAGGATATGGTAGATGAAGCCCATTTAGAGATATGGGCTGGTGATGTCGTCGAGAGCTGGAAGGACTCTATTATCGGACTGTCGTACTTGAAGGCATAGAGCCGAAGTCGTCATACAGAAGACAAGAGAGTAGAGGCAGACTTAGGGTTGCGTGACAGACCTGGGTAGTAATCACCCAGCTCCGAATCATTATGAAAAGCGTAAAAACCATGCATATATCTCAGATATCCTTACAGACGATCCGCTTCCGCAGCCATCCTTTCCTGCGCCCTCAACGCCACATCCCTCCTCTCCTCCCTCAACGTAACAAACACCCAAAACCACGTAATCATCTCCACAAACGCCCATGTAAAAAACACCCTATTCTTAAGCCCTTCTCCCCACCCGCTTGGTCTATATATCTGCGAGGAGGACGTATACATAGGCGATTGCGAGGAGAAGAAAAACGAGTAGCCCGTATACGTGAATAGGAGGACGAGTCTAACAGGGGCTTGTCATATTTCAGTCAGTTCGGGATACTTGGAATCGCGGACGAGAGTGAATTACCTTGCGAGCCCCAGAAATACGAATAGATTTCCTCCGGCAGCGAACAAGCGACTAAGTCGCTGACGCCTAGGAAAAGGAGGACGGCGGAGAGGAATGCAAGGGGCGCGGATTGTGTCTCAAATGTTCTTGATTCGGGCTATTGGTTCCCTTGTTAGCTTTTTCTCCTGTTCCTTGGATAATAGGAGCAAATACCATTCCCATCGCTTCCCCGATAATAAACACAAGTGTCTGGTCTGCGATCTGATTCGGATTCGTGAGGAAGAAGAACGCCAGCGTTATGTGGAATAGGGACAGCGAGGTGATTATCGTTGCTGCGGATATGAGGCCCATCTTGACGGTGTTGATGTTTTCTGTACTCGGTTCTTTTGTCGGAGGAATGAGCGATCTTATAATGCGTTGGGTTTGGGAGGGAAGATATCACAGGATGTGGTCTTGTGCTTGCGACTCCTAGGAACTTTGCTGGCGTTCTGTGGCTGGGTTTCAGGAGCTTCGAATTTGGTGCACGGGCCAAGGGACTTTTCGATTGTGATTCTGAGACGACAGGGGTACAAACTCTATTTCCAGAAGATCAAGCTTGGCTTGGATTTGGATACCAACACTGAGAATCCAATTTTGATCTCTCCCTTCTACGTCTTAGATATTTTGTTTACAAATTTGAAGCAGCGTTTTGTTTCTGTGCTTCTCATTCTAGCATTCTCACATCAAATTTCCAATTCCATACGAATTGCCACAGCTAGAAATGGAGGAGGAATCAGAACCCCACCTCGACATACAAAAACACATCTCCTACTGGCGCCGTTGCCTCCTCACTCTCCTTCCAACCCAATATACCCCCAATGATTCCATTCGAATGACCCTCGGCTTCTTCATTCTATCCGCTCTCGATATACTTTCTGCCGGCCCAGATACATTCCCTACCGCCCAACAATCCGAAATCAGAACTTGGATTCTAAAATGCCAACATCCTCACGGCGGCTTCTGCGGTTCGACGAATCACATATACCCTGATAGCTATTATGGAGAAAAGGAGGAGATGGATCCTGCGAATCTACCGGCTACTTTCTTTGCGCTTCTAAGCTTGGGATTTGTGGGTGGTTTAGAGGGTGTTAAGAGGAAGGAGTGTTTGAAATGGTTGAAAAGCTTGCAGAGACAAGATGGCAGTTTCGGAGAGTGGGTCGCACTAGATGGGAAGATCCAGGGAGGGAATGACATGAGGTATTGCTATGTTGCTTCTGCCATAAGATGGGTATTGAGAGGGGATGTGCCTGCTGGTCAACACGGGGACGACGACATTAATTTGGAAGGGCTAGTCGGACATTTGAGGAATGGTCAGGTACGGCAATACTCTGCGAATACAGACTGAATGCTGATGAGAGCAGACATACGATGGAGGTATCTCCGAGAGTTCAGCACACGAGGCTCATGGTTAGTCTTTTGTTCGTTTGCGGAGGGCCTTTCTAACCATCTCACAGCTGGGTACACATATTGTGCTATAGCATCCCTCTCATTACTTAACCGGCTACCAAGTCCTGCTGATAGCTCCCCTTCCCCGTCCAACAAAGAATTATTACCTGGTCTCACCAATATTCCTGCAACAATCAGGTGGCTTGTCTCGAGGCAAGTGGGGTATAAGGAGGAAGATGAAGAGGGTGAAGAGGAAGATCCGACACAAACTCAGCGAGAAGCACTAGCTGGTGTTTACAAGGACGGACCATTGGTTCCTGGCCTTTCCTTTGAAGAGGAAGAATTTGTGGGCTTTAACGGCCGATGTAACAAAATGGTTGATACGTGTTATGCCTACTGGGTCATAGCGTCACTAGATGTGAGCCCGATGGATAAATTCTCTATATTAAAGTTGGTTGCTAACTCTCTGTGGAGATGCTGGGCGAGGATAAATCGAGCCTCGTAAACGCACGAGCCATTCGCAAATTCCTATTCGAACAGACACAACACCGGATTGGAGGATTTGGAAAGTATCCGGGCAACCCACCAGGTTTGTTCCTTTTTCCTGCGTAAGATGTCACTGATCGGGTGTCAGATATTTATCACTCATATTTGGGCTTGGCAGCCCTTTCCGTAATGAAAGAACCAGGACTCAAACGTCTCGACTCCGCCTTAGCCGTTAGCAAAGAGCATAGGGAGAGAATCACACACCAGAGAGAAACTGCTTCAGTAGCGAGGAAGATCTACTGGAAGCATGGCTACCCCATCTCAATCCGAGAAGACGATCCTAAATTCAAGGAGAAGATGGCATTGAGTGAAGAACCACCGAAGTTTATGAGGGATGTTATTTGAGTGGGGTGAACGAATCACCTTATGAAGAAACGCGATACTGACGAACGGCAAACTCATACGCCGATGATTCATTTGCAGGGCAAAAGGCCTCTTTACTGGGAGAGAATTGGATACATATCAGCTTTGAGCAGGTGGAGGACATATTGCACTCTGCCACGCAATGTCTAACATAGATATTCTAGCCAGAATTGGTGCATTCTACTGACATGCTAATCGTAAGCTCGCGCAGGTGCAATTGATACCCACGAACTGCCAGTGGAAGCCGAGGGAGGTCAGACTCGATGAGATGAGGGATTCGCCAAATGTTCTTCCCGAATTTCTTCGTTCAGAAAAAGGAAGGATCTTCCCCGAATCTCGAAAAGCATGCATGACCAACTCAGAATGCTCGCAAGTAACGAATTAAGAAGAAATGAAATATTGGGCTCTGTTCTAAAATCAATATTCCGGGGCCTGGTGGGCCGGGTAGTTCACTCCGACTCATATCTTACTCTCGGCGAACGAGATAATTCTCAGAACAAGCTGAGGATTTTCATCACTTATTCAAACACATCCTCTTAATCATATTTTGGAGTTCCGGAAAAAATTCAAGCAGAGGATATAATTACAATCAGATCTGCCTCGAGCTCGATGGAACCAGCAGACGCCCAGCAAGTGGTCGCGAGGTTACTTCAAACACGGAGGTGTGTCCTTATTTTGAACTTCTCATGTCGTCTCAACTTGCCAGCAAGTACTCCACTTGCTGCGTTTTGACCCGTTTCAGGAGCTCGAACATCGGTAAGCGCGACTTATCCCCTGCCACTTTCGGACGAAAGTTGGAAACTGCAACCACCGCATCAACAAGATCTCCTCATCGCATCTTGGAGACGAGATGAAGTGCGTGAGGCTGTATGATCGCCATGTGAGATGAAACGAATCGTCCTAGAAACGGTCTAGTCTACCATTTAGTCAAGTGAATACAAGAGTTACCCTCATCACCGTCTGATCTATCTCTCGTTTCTTGTTTCTTCTCTCTCGCTGCTTCTTTCCTTACGTTCATTTGCACTCATCTTGCGATCTGTGATCAGTACATTCGTTTCTTCACCCAATTTACATTTCAATTCAGCAAGACTAGACGTCTATCACAGTTTCAAATTCCTCCCACGTCAAGAATAAATTTAGAACGAAAGTGCATACGCCAAACCCAACATTCCTTCATAATGTACACATCCAACTTCATCATTCTCCTCCTCGCAGCCACTGCGACTGCTATTCCCTTCCCCTCTGTCACCGTTTCCCAACAGCACTACGAAGTCCTCCGTCTCCGCGCCTCAACCACAGTAGACCCCAACGCCGTAATAGGCACAACTTGCGGCGACGCCTCAGCGTATGGTCTTCCCCATTTCACCACTTCCCCCATACATTTCACTAAAATCACCACAGCAACATAGTCTTCCACGACCAAAACGTCGCCGAGCTAGCCATCTGCGGCGGCATCGCAGGGGCGATCACCAAGTGCGGCGGCGCACCGACTTCGACGACCGGCTCCTCGGGCACAGCGCTGTTTAAGTTGGATGCGACGGATGCGGGGGCTACAATTAATGTTAGTAAGGGGAGATGGGAGGGTTGTGTGAGGGCTGCGAGGGCGGTTTGTCCGACGGGGGAGTTTAGCAGTACGTGTATCGGGGGTGCTTCGACGGGGGACGTTGCCTTCAGTCTCAGTGCGCAGTGAGTGGGAAAGAGAAGGGTTTAGGAATTGCATATATTAGGGATGGAGTTTGGGCGGACAATTTCCAACTGGGGATGAGATAATATAAAGACCAACGCCGCCGCGGGAGTCGCGGATTTTGGTGGGTTGGAAATAAGCATACAATTTGAGTGTGATATGTAATTTCAAGAAATAAGAAGAGCGAGGTCGTAAATCAATCAATTAGCCTAAGCTAGCCTTTGCTCAAGAGTGACTGAGCTCCTTTCCTTGTTGATTTGTATATAATTTCTTGGGTAGTTAAGCGCTATTTTGATTAATTTAACTCTGAGTAGGCATGGCAACATCTGCAGCCTTCGAGATTGCGTCTTCGCTTCTCCACAGACTCGTCACGGTCTTCAGCTGGGTGTAGAATTGCAATCCGGGCTTGCCGTAAAAGTAGTTGGCTCCACCACCCGCCATACTCTTCTTGTTTCCAGTGAAGGAGAACATCTAAGATGAAGTCAGCTTTGTATTCAGATAATCGGTAAATGATTACAGGGTACTTACAGGAAGGGATACTGGAATTGGAACATTGATACCGACTTGTCCAGCCTCAATTTCCTTTTGGAACTTGGCAGCAGTGGCACCAGACTTGGTGAAAATGGCCACTCCATTTCCGTATTCATTCGCATTGATAAGATCCACTGCACTGTCTAGAGAGTCAACGTTCAAGACTACGAGGACTGGTCCAAAAATCTCCTCGGTGTAGCACTTCATGTGTGGCTTAACGTTTGTAATGATAGTTGGGCCAATCCAGTTTCCGTCAGGATATTTCTCTGGCTTATATCCACGACCGTCCAGCAAGATAGTCGCGCCTTCTTCCTCGGCACTCGCGATGAGTTGCTCAATTCTGTCCTTGCTCTGAGGTGAGATGACAGGTCCTAGATCAGCGCCTTCCTCAAAGCCTCCAGAGACCTTCAGGTTCTTGACGCTCTCAGCCAATTCAGGAAGCCACTCCTTGGTCTCGCCAACACAGACTAAAGTGCTAAGTGCCATGCATCGCTGGCCTGCGGCACCGAAAGCAGCTCCGACAAGAGAATTGAGAGCATGCTGCTTGTTAGCATCTGGCATAAGAGCACAATGGTTCTTGGCGCCCAAGTTGGCTTGCACACGCTTGCCGTTGGCTGAACCCCGGTTATAGATGTATTCTCCTGCGCGGTTGCTGCCAACAAAGCTGATCGCCTTGATTGCTGGCTCATCACAAATGAAATCGACCGTCTTAGCAGCTCCGTGAACAATATTGAAAACTCCTGGAGGCATTCCAGCCTTCTCAGCAAGCTCGGCTAGGATCATGGCTGCACCAGGGTCCCGCTCTGATGGCTTGAGAATAAGACAGTTACCAGTAGCGGTTGCAATTGGAATGGACCAGAGAGGAATCATCGCAGGGAAGTCTGAGGTGTATGTCAGCAAAATTCAGTACGACGATTCAAATGGCCTACTGAAAGGGCTTATGGCAGCTACAACACCCAATGGCTCTCGGTAGCTTCTGGTTTCCATATCCTTAGCTACCTCCAAGAGTTCTCCCATCATCTGTTGAGGAATATTACAGGCTCCCTCGGCAACTTGTAGACCACGGAGCACATCACCCTTGGCATCTGCAAATGTTTTGCCCTGCTCCAGAGTGATGCTAGCAGCCAATCGGTCCCAGTTCTCCCTAACCAGCTGGGTGAACTTGAACATGATCTGCTGTCTGGCCATTACACTCGTAGCTTTCCATGCTGGGAAAGCCTTCTTGGCACTCTCCACAGCAGCCTTCAGCTCCGCATCTGTGCTTTGTGGTACTCTTGTGACGAGGTTATTGGTGGCGGGGTCGCGCAGGTCGATAAATTGGGTGGTTTCTGACTTTACGAACTTGTTGTCGATGAAGTATGGAGTATCTTGCACATCCCGGATCTTCTCGTGGTTGGTAGGGTAGTTTTCGGCATTGAACGCGAGAGCTGCCGCTGGCTTCAGGTGTTGAGCTGTGGCATGTAATCGTCGAGCTGCGATCTTGGATGTTGACGCAGAGGACGGCATTCTGAATGCGGGGGTGGAGCGTGGAGTTCGACCTGCCAAAGCAGGAATGCTTCTCGTTGTAAGAGCTCGACGCATCTCTAAGTACAAAATGTGTGGAATGTACAAGCAGAAGACAGAAGCTATGCAAGGGACTTCTTCTTCAAATAAATGTTTGGAGATTCTGGGGATCTGGAGTGGGATCAATGGCTAGTCGCGTTGACCCGAGCTATTCGGCTTCACGCGGGGAGAAGTCCGGCTTCGGGCATACCATACTACCATACATTACAGGGGTACTTATTAGTGATTCCCGGTTTGGGCGGAAAATCAATGAAGTCTTTAAACATACTTTTGTATAAGATGTTAATGGACTGATAACAAACTCGTAGTTTTGAAGTCTGAATTACCTTTTGCCATCACTACTAAGAAATGCTTCTTCTTGACGCTGGAGTTCGACTTGTTGCCCTCTCAACTCGGCTTTAATACAGTAGTGAGACAGCCGGTGCTGGCCGCGTACCTAGGTACTTCGTACTTTCAACCTCTTGTGTCTACCCCGCGAAAGGTACACAGTTCATCTGACCTTCACAATGAATATCACAGACTTTCCTAACGACGTATTTCTGTTGATAATTGAGCACCTTTCACCCACAGATCTCATCCTATGCCGTCGTGTCTCTAGGCAGTTTCACGCCGCATTCTCAGAATCGGATCTCAATTGCCACCTGCTCAGACTCCATTTCCCCAGAGTACGAGAGTTACGGGATGTAGACAATGCGGAAGAGATAGACTGGCCAGAAGCATTCAAGCGAGTTGCTGAGAGATATCACCATCTTCGATCTGGAAGGCCACGGAGAATTGAGAAATTCACATTGGGAAAGTCATTTGTGATTCCGGCTTGGGCGAGGTTCTATCCTGTCGCTCCTTGGCAGCGTCACTTGCAATTCGAGGAGAAAACCGCACCCTTTCATTATCCAGACCCTCTATGGACTTATGATGAAGGCGTGTTGGTGTTCCCTAATGCCGAAAGGCAGAGATATACCCTGTACGATCTCAGCAATGGGACGATGGGAGAAGCTGATATAACCTCTGACGGGAAGGTTGTCAGGAGAATCAGATTGAAAAATAAACTTCTAATTGTTGAGTGGTGTGAACCGGAAGCGTATCATCAACTCAATGAGAATGAGAGCGTACACAGACATTTTGCTACAGCGTATGATATCGTTCAGGACAGCAAAGATGCAGTGTGGGAAGCAGTCTTCAGGTACGTATCATCTTGTTTTGCTCTCCAGTAGGCACACTCTAAAAATGACTAGAAATGAGTGGAAGATTCATTTCTTAGGAATGCCTTTGAATTCCCGGGATCGATTTTACAGCTCCCACACTAAGACTCACTATGCGATGTATTTATGGCAGCCAAATCGCAGTGCGTGGGGTGAGGACGATCCCATTGAGGCAGTGGCAATTTGGGACATTTCATCTCCATCCTCTTACCGCCCATCGGAAGACTCGACAGGCAAAGCTAAGCCTCCAGAAGACCTCGAAGGCCCAAAAGTCCTCAGACGCTTCTCGTTCTCGGATCTTGGTTTTTATAACATAAGACAACGCTCTACACCAATGCTTCGGGGTCTTGAATTAGACGAAAACCATGTGTATTTTATTCAAGAGGATCACAGATGGATCGTGGGAGCTCAAGCAAGCCATTCACACCCAAAACTGCACAAGGTCAAGACTACAGGCATTCCCTTCTCAACTGGCCCTTTTTGGGAAGATGAATGTGGGGCCGACGGGGACGTCAATCTTTCATTCTGTGAGCGTGTCTCTGATTCGAGAGCACCGAACCGAGCTCCATGTTGGCGACATGAGGTTCGTATAGCGGCCGTCCACGTTCCACGTCTTTGAAATATCAAGCTGACATGCGTCAGGAATTCCCATATCTTACAGTCACTGAAGCAATGGATGCCGAAACAAAAGTCAGATTCAGCGCACGCCACTGCTTCATGCTCGAAACCATTTCGATCAATGTGAAGCCAAGGGTTCAGATGACTGGACCCGGCTATGAGATTTCCTTACGAGACGATCTATGGCAACAACTTCTTAACAAAGGGAAGATCTGTGGCGATGAGCGGTGGCTTGTTGGGGAGAATACAAATGAAGAAGTAGTAATATTACACTTTGATGGAAAGACTGGGACGACATGAGCAACTTCGGACAGACGAATCCAATACGAGCATCAAATCAGAGTTCCTATTGTCACAGCTTTTAGACTGTGAGGGGACACAAGCATGATCGATTGGAGTATATGGAAATGGTGAATAGCTTCCCTATAGGTGCCTTGAATATTTCGTGCCAGCGAGTGCTGTTCTATGGAAACTTAAAGGATATGACGATTGGATCTTCACAAATATTAGGGAGCAGCTGTGTGTGCTGGTCGAGGATTCAGGGGCAGACTTCAGACTAAATAGAGGCTCTCGCCTCGTTGCGAGTACTGTAGAAGCCCCCAGTACAGAAAAATATCTTGAAAATGGCTGCAATCCCTGGTGCTCTTCTTGAATTCGGACTGGAAGCCACAAACATCGAAGTATTGACTGCCCCTCTGGAGATGTGCTGAGTTTAGCCCGAAGTTGCCGAAGCTACGATTTGTTCCTGTAGCGATTCGAGAAGAGTGGCTAGGGCTTACTGGAGCTGGAGGTAAGATACGCTTGCTTACGCTTGCTTATTCTGAACAAGCATTGCAATCCAGCAAATGAAGTTGGCTGCGCCGTGTAGCTATCCCCGCAATAACTAGTTGGGGCCAGGGTTCTGTGCCGACTCCAGCCCCAACCCCTGGCAGCCATCATCATATCTACCGGTTGGCATTCATATCATCCTTCTTTTCTCAAAGCTACACTTTGGTCTTTCTTTTCCCTCTGACAATTAAACAGTCATCGATTGAAGTACAAAATAGATAAACAAGGCACTGTCAATTCAACTACGGCGACAACTGACTAACTCCGAGGCTACTCGGATCCCCCACCCCGCACTATTCGGCCAAGGTACTGTATTTACTTTAGAACTTCATTCAAACAGCGGCAGATAGATTTCTTTTACAAAAGATTACGAAATTAAAGGCTATAGATTGATTGTTTCATACAGACATTTGATCCATCTAAAATGTTTGCGGCCGAGAAAACATTTCCCATCCCGACCAAGGATCTCGCATCGTGGATCTTTGACGATCCCAAATATGATCAAGATGAGCCAGTAAGTTTCGTTGGTTATACAATGCCTCACAATATCAAATGCATCGTTACTAACATTTTCTTAGATGTACATCGATGCCAAAGACCCATCGAGGTCTATCTCCTTGAACCAAGCTCGCGTTATTATCCGAAAGCTTGTAGCTGGCTTCCACGCCGCAGGATTGAAGAAAGGGGACTGCGTTTGTCTTCACTCATTCAATGACGTAAGGCGAATTCTACCTGACAAACTTCATCCCTAATAGGCCATCTAGATTTACTATTCCATGATGTTCCTGGGAATAATTGCTGCTGGAGGCATCTTCGCCGGAACTAATCCCTCCTATACGCGATTTGAACTCGTGCATCACATCAAAACGGCCAAAGTAAAGTTCTTCATAACTGAACCTGAGATGGCCAAAAACGCTTCCGCAGCAGCAAAAGAGTGTGGAATTGCTCAGGATAGAGTGTGGATATTCGATGTGCTTGGCCAGCCAATCCCTTCTGGGTTTAGATCATTCAAAGAGCTAATGAGCCATGGAGAGAAAGAATGGGAAAGATTTGATGACGAGAAGACTTGCAAGACTACAACTGCCGCCAGGTTGTTTAGCAGTGGAACTACTGGTCTTCCAAAGGCAGCAGTCTTGTCTCATCACAACTTCATCTCGCAACATACTCTCGTATATGATGTTGCCCCGAAACCATACAGAGTCAGTTATGTCTACTCGCTATAGTGTACTTTAAAACACATTAACACACGTTTAGGTGCGACGCCTGCTCTGTCTTCCAATGTTCCATGCAGCTTGCGTGCCAGGTGAGAAATTCTTAAACGACCTAATTATCAGGGCTAACAAGCAGCATAGTTGCCCACACAACTACACTGAAAGGCGGTCAAGCTGCCGTAGTAATGAGGCGTTTTGACCTTGAACCCTGCCTTGCCTCTTTTGATAAATTTAATCTCAACGAAGCAGGATTCGTTCCCCCCATAATCATAGCTATCATCATGTCGCCCCTCAATAAGAAGTATTCCCTCAAAAATATAAAACACGTCGGATGCGGGGCTGCGCCCCTGGGCCCGGAGTCACAGGCAAGATTCAAGGAATTACTTGCACCAGAGGCAACTGTACTGCAGGTCTGGGGTATGACTGAAACTAGCTGTATTGCTACACAGTTCTATCATCCTGAAGACGATTTTACTGGTAGTGTGGGCCGGCCGATGCCTGGCTGCGATGTGAAGTAAGATTTCTACCAACCGACTCTCACTAGTTCTAACCATCCTGCTAGAATCGTCGATGACGCCGGTAAAAATATCACGGCTTATGACACTCGAGGCGAAATGTGCATTCGCGGCCCAATTGTGATCTCGGGGTATTTCGAGAACCCAAAAGCGAATGCCGAATCGTTCGATAAAGATGGTTTCTTTCACACCGGCGACATTGTATACTGTGACGGCAAGACGAAGAAGTGGTACATTGTTGACCGGAAGAAGGAACTTATCAAGGTTCGCGGGTTTCAAGTTGCGCCTCCTGAGCTTGAAACTACTCTCCTTTCACATCCACACCTTGTGGATGCGGCAGTGATCGGAGTGAAATTTCCCTCGGAACCGGATGTTGAACATCCAAGAGCGTATGTGGTGAAGAGGCCAGTGCCAGAGAGTGAGAAGCTAGATGAAGCTAATGTCAGAAAATATTGCGGGGAGAGACTAGCCAAATTCAAAGAGTTGACGGGAGGTGTCAGATTCGTGGACGCCATTCCGAAGAATGCAAGTGGGAAGATCTTGAAGCGGGTATTGAGAGACATGGCTAAAGATGAACTTGACCAAGGTAAAGCCAAATTGTAGAAGGCGTTGAGAATTAGATCTTGTTCAGCACCTAATCAACAAATATTATACATGAACTTACCATTAACCCCTCACCCTAATAACAACCTTCCCAAAATGCCTCCCCTCCCACAAATACTCTAAAGCCTCTTTGGCCTCCTCGAACTCAAACACCCTATCCACAACCGGCTTAATCCCATGTTTCCCATAAAATCCCGCCATTTCCTCAAACCGATCTCTTGGCCCATTTAACATCCCCACAATCGTACAATTCCTCCTGATAACCTGCACATTAATATTCATCCTCTCTTCCCCCTCCGAATCAATCTTTCCAGATACATAACCGATAGCATTAATAAGGCCACCGAAACGCACACAGTTGAATGATTTAGCGGTTGTGAGCGCGCCGCCGTTCTCGAAGATTATATCGGCACCGTGACCGGAGGTCAGACGAAGAACTTCATCATCCCAGGAAGGGGTTGTGCGATAGTTTATGGTGTGGTCTGCGCCAAGCGCTTTGGCACGGGCAAGTTTTGCATGCGAGCTTGAGGTTATAATTACTATCATGGACGATTAGTTCATCGTGGAAGCATAAGTAAAGGGGCTAAATGGATTTACCTTCAGCACCGCTAGCCTTTGCAATCAACAAACCATTGATTGAGACACCTCCCGTGCCTTGGATTAAAATGACTTCCCCTTTCCCGCCGGGGCTGCCTAGAGGTCTTGTCCCGTTCATAGCCATCCAAGCCGTCATTGCTGCTACTTGGAGCGTGCAGGCCTCGTCGTCCGAAAGATAATCAGGGGTTGCGATGACAGCGTCCTCGTCGAAGATTCTATACTCGCAAAGTACGCCTTGTACTTCCAGTTAGCCAAGCAGTTGAGAATGACGGCAATAATGTGTAATCTTACCTTTCCCAGTACCACTAATGCCGCTGCTCAACATCTTTTGTGTGATTTTCCCTGTCTTGTATGTTGGATACGGAGTACTCAGTACCCGATCCCCCTTCTTCCACCTCATGACTCCATCTCCAACAGCCCAAATTTCACCTGCAGCATCCCCACAAGGAACAATAGTTTTATGCATTTCTATAGCCTTGTGATGCTTGAATTGGCCTTCTATGGTCTCACCATCCTTATAATTGAGCGACACCGAATTGATTTTTACCAAGACTTCTCCTGGCCCCGGTAGAGGCACTTCGTTTGAAACTAGGGTGAGGTTCGGATTCCCATTGGCGACTTTTAATGCTTTCTGGCATATCTGAGGAAATGACTGGAAGTCCAACAGGTCCAGAGCACGGGAATCATGCAGAAGAACAAGACGAGTGACAAAATTATTTGATACAGAATCCAGATCTCCACTTGGATCTTGCAAGAATGGGGTAGCACACGTGATGCTAATTGATTAATACGAACCATTGCTGTGAGACTGTTGGGAGAAGACCTAGTACGACGAAGATGATGCCCCTCGGAAATAAGGACTTCCACGAGATGAAGGCACTATTTGGTCAAATTGAACAATCCGAAGGATTGAATAGATACAGAAAAAGGAGAAACATAAAAGGAGCAATAATTTAGACAACTATTGGGTTACTGAAGTAATGGCATTATAACTCATCCTTCTTCCTCTGTTCCTCTTTCGCTGCCTCTTTGTCTTCTTCCCACATCCTCTTCTGCGGATTCCTCGGTTGCTCAGCTGTCTCGTTCTCAGAAGCCCCATCGTCCTGCTCTTTCTCTGTTCCTTGCGCTTTACTCTCATCGATGATTCTGCCAACTTGCTCCGAGACACTCCCTTCCTGACCCTGACCGGCTGAAGGACCCTGGCCATGCACAGGAGCACCCTTTCCACCACCGCCAACATTAACACCTGGTGGTGTTCTCGCGCCAGACGGCGCTGAAAGCTTTCCTGCTGTCCTATGCGACACTGTTGGGATGCTGCTCACCACAGAAGTGACACCAGATTCAGCACTCTGTCCACCAGTAAGTCCTAACGCAGCGAATACGCCCAACCAACCTTTCATGAACATCTTCAGCGGGATTGACAGGAACCAGAACAACCAGTACGTAGGGTAGTATAAAGGTCCATAAAGAATCCTTCTAAAAACAAGCCAAGCAACAGTAGCAGCCAGAATATAGAACGCCGTTTCCAAGTACCAAGTATCACTCTTCTGACTCCTTAGTAGCGTCCCTAGTAGGTTCTTCGAGCTTGAAAGTAAAGTGTCCAATGTCGAATACGTTTCCGACAGCTGTGCTAAAGCAGCAGTCGATTCTTTCAGCGTATCGTGAGCAAATTGTGATTTCTGTAGCTCTTCCGCCATCCGATCATGAGTCTGTCGTAACGCAGCAGTGACATCGCTGCTTGCGGCGAGCTCCCTCTCTTCTTTTGTCAATTCGGCTTTGGATTTTCGTGCGGGAAGTGGTAGGCCTGTAGCTCCTGGAGCGGGCGATGAGGTGTTTGAGGGCGGCTGGGTGTATGTTTCGAGGAGGAGCCTTCTCTCGGCCCGTTGGGCCTCTTTGAGGTTCTTCTTTGCTTCTATTTGGGCTTTGCGGAATGCGGTTTCGCACCTACAGGAGAATCAGCATTCGGTCATCATCTATGGCTAGAGTTGCAAGACATACAGTCTAAGCTCTTTGATTGATCTTTTAATACTTTGAGCCAAGCTGTCTCTGTGCTGCTCGAGTTTGCTTCCTGGTTTCCCTGTGTCCAAATCAAAGACCTCTTCCTGTAATAATTCAAAGTCGTCATCCTGGTCTTTTATCGTCTGGTGTATTTCCGCAGAGAGCTCTCCCATAGCATTGTCCTCATCATTTTCCAAAGGAATGGATCCAGGTTGGAATTTGATGGTGGCGAGGCGCTCGATGAGTGTTTTTAATTGCTTATTTGACTCTTGCAGAGCTGTAAGGCGCTCCGAAACAGCTTCGAACGACATATTGTAGAACAGGTTGTCTATCTGTAAATGACATGGAGCTGTTGAAGTGTCCAAGTCTGGAGAAAGTTGGCAAGTTCGAGTCGGAGTTTTGCGTCAAAGAACTCCGCGCCGCGCTAGTCAGAGCCCAGACATATTTTGATATTCGGAATTGCAAAGGACTACAACACCTTCCTTTGCGCCGGACATTCAGTTTACGAGGATCGAAGTAAGTTTAGAAGGCATATTGGTGCTTGGTTGGTCGCTAACCGGGACCCATTGACAGTATTTTCGTATTCTCAATTCAAAATGATCACCAGATTCATCACCGAGGTTTCGACCGTCTTCAACCCCTTCTCCCCCAAAGCAAAGACCGCGCGGTTATTCCTCTCTTTCCTTCCGCCGAATGCGCGACAGACGATGAAGATAAATACAAAGCTGTTACCAAAGACATCGAAGGAACCCAGCTTGATGGAGTTGAAATTCAGTAAGGCTCCATGCGGTGGTGTACCGCTTTACTGCGACAAGACTTCTGACATTTCGTTCATAGAAGACGGAAAGCAAATGAAACTCGATGCGGAGAAGTTAGGGATCAAGGGAGTTGTTGAGGAGGTGGACAGGCATTCGCGGATATTGTCAAGGCAAGAAGAGTTGTCAGGGAATTGAGTGTGCATTGTTGGGACGAATGTATATTATGTGCATATGGGAGGCGTTGGGAGCTACAGAGATTCCACCATTCAACATTACGCATCGGAATTTCAGAGTGACGGAATGATTTGAAGCATTTTAAGAGGGTCACAGTTCTGGGTTATTGGTCTCAGAGGGCAAGACTTCACAAAAGCATTCCAACATTAAGGAAGAACATCAAATCTTTAAAAGAGCGCATATTTGTCATGGCGTAAGCGGAGGATATTTATCTCATGCACCATCTAAGATATTACTCATCGTAACTTTTTATACCATTCCGGCAAACTATGCTGTTGAACCGATTCATGATTTGGTGCCCGCAATCTATGCAGCAGCGCCAGAAATGAAGAACCACTTGTCAATGCTTGGGTCAATTGGTGCAGGGGCAATGTTCTCGTTTTGTGGGATAGGAGGAAGTTGCTGAGGGTCGACACGGCTTGGGGAGTGCTTGACTGTAACGTTGGTACTGCAATACGAATTAGCAAAACTTCCAGGAAAAGGCCTGCAAACTTACGTGGAGACATCACCAGGGTTGGTCTTGCCAGTGATGAGCTTCTCCCAAGCCTCAGCACATTCACGGACGATATCAGTAGCGTACCTGGTATTTTGTTAGGACCAAAGTCTTACTGGAACTTGATATACCACTAACTTCTTGTTTTTGCACTCTCCGGTGAAAGCGAACTGGTTCTCAGGCTTTCCGTCTGGGATCTTGTAGATTCTGAACCACTCATTGGTAGCTCTCAAGAGGCCGGGGAGGTGTCTCTCAACATCCTCGACATCATTGAGCTTAGGTGCCAATGGGTCGTTGACATCGATGACAATGACCTTCCAGTCGGTCTCTTCCTCATCCAGCAAAGCCATGACACCAAGGACCTTGACCTGCTTGACTTGACCTGGGTATCCAACCAATTCGCCGATTTCGCAGACGTCCAATGGGTCGTTGTCACCCTTGGCCTTGGTCTCTGGGTGAACAACATTGGGGTCCTCCCAAGTCTGGAATGCGGTCAGCAATTGGGTTGTGCTATAAGGGGAGTAGATCTTACCTGAGGGAAGGCACCGTAGTTCCAGAGATATCCTTTGTGGGGGAAGCAGTTGCGAACAAATCGAAGTTTGCCCTTCTTGACATCCTGCTTGACTAGACATCGGAGTCAGTTTACGAATTGGGTCGAGGATTGAGGGGGTTGAACGAACTAGGGTTGAGAAGCTCTTCCTGTAGATCACACGTCAGTAAAATTGTTCTTCGTGGGCAAGTTCAATGTCTGGAGAAGGGGGGCTGCGGGGTAATATCGCAGTGCTGACGAGGAGGGGCAATTGGAACAGGTCGAAAGTATAATATGAAGGCAAAAGAGTTTTCCATACCTTGCTGATTTCCAGCTTGCCATTAGTCCATCTTGGGATCTCAACGACCATGTTCAAGATAGTCTGAGCCTCGTTGGCATAGAGGGGGATGTCGTGGAAGGGAGAGACGGGCACGCCATCCTTCTCGATATAAATGCGGTGCTCCAAGGTGTTTGGGGCAGCGACCTTGCGGGTCTTGTATTGGGAAGCCATATTGGCGGTATGTTGAGGAGAAGAGGGTTTTGGTGTGCTCGAGAAGTGGCGGGCGACTTGAGTTGTGCGAGCGAGAGAAGTTTTTGAATCGGAAGGCGCCAGTGTGGTGGTGGTGGATACGGGTAAGAGGTGCGTATGCAGCTGCAGGAGTTGGGACACGGAACCGGTAGGTCTAGGTCTATTGGTGAATGGAACGCGAAGAGAAACACGCAAGACTACTTGGCTTCTTAGAATCATGGATAAAAAGAGCGACGTATAATGGTACAATATGGCTGGCTATTGGCTTTTCTCCTGCTAGTTCCTCAACCCAGGCGCACTTGAGAAGTCACACTGCCGAGCTCCATTGTGTTGTCCTCCCGACCGAGATCTGCCGTAAGGCAAGGTCAAGGTCACGGTCAAGGTCACAGCGGCCGCGGGAAGCGATAAGGGACTTAGGCTGGATCACCGTCAAAAGCGGCACTAATCACAGTTATGTCTGGCGGATTCAAGTCCCTAGAAATCAGTGCCGCTTTTTTATACCTCGTCCCGATAACGGATTATTATTTTTTTGCAATCTGGACTCGAGTCCAACTACTCTACCAAACGATACAAAAGTACTACCTAGGTATATCCTCACACATTCGCTTTCGCTATCTTGCAGTGCCATGTTATGCAAAGAATCACATCCGCCATCATGACATCGGTCACAAAAAAGGTGCCCATCCCTCCCAAGGGAGTCGACTACAGGGGCAAGCTCGTTCTTGCGCCCATGGTTCGGTCAGGAGAGCTGCCATCTCGTCTTCTAGCACTTCACTATGGAGCAGATCTTGTATGGGGTAAGCATCTCTTTAGTCGTTTCTTGTCCTCTGCTCACAGATCATCAGGTCCCGAAACAGTCGACAGATCGATGATAGGAACAACGCGTAGAGTAAACGAAGCCCTCAATACAATCGACTTCACACGACTCCCCTCAAATGGCTCGAAAGACCCGCGCAAAGAGGGAAAAGAAAGCCTGATCTACCGCCTCCACCCCGAACAAGAGGGCCGGCGCCTCATTTTCCAAATCGGAACCTCGGATCCCGAACGAGCAGTACAAGCTGCGCGAATAGTTGCCGGAGATGTAGCTGGAATCGACGTGAACGCAGGATGTCCGAAACCATTCAGCACAAGCGGAGGAATGGGCGCTGCTCTTTTACAAACTCCCGAGAAACTTGCGTCAATTCTGGAAGCGTTGGTCAAGGAGATTGTGCCGGAGTTCGAGATTGGGATTAGTGTCAAGATCAGATTACTGGAAACGCCGGAGAGAACAGAGGCTTTAGTACGCAGACTTTGCGCGACTGGAATTACTGGTCTGACCATTCATTGCCGGACGACCCCTATGCGACCTAGAGAACGGGCTATTCGCGAGCAATTGAAAATGATTGCTGATATTTGCAGAGAAAATGGAGTTGCATGTCTCATGAACGGGGATGTGGAAAACAGGACACAAGCCGACCAACTGATTACAGAATTTGGAGTTGACGGCGCGATGATAGCTACAGCTGCAGAAGCGAACTCGAGCTGTTTTAGAAGTGAAGCGGACGGTGGATTGGCTCCATGGAAAGAAGTTGTCGAGAAATACATCAAGACAGCCATGGAGGTTGAAAACCGATGGGGAAATACCAAATACCTGCTTAACCACCTTATCCCTGGTAAGCTGCCAGTATACAAGGAGATTATGGGTAGCAAGAGCTACCATCAAGCTTGTAAGATTCTTGGATTCGAAAGCTTCGAGTCTCAAGCGAAAGAAACCGACGAAAGACTTAATATCACGCCCGAGACCGAATACCAAGGGAGAAAAGGGAAGAAGAATAAAAGCGCCATGGCAGCGGGTGGGAATCAAGGCAAGATTCGACACGAGGGAAAGAAGAGTCTTTCAGAAAGGGGTGTTCCAAACCAGCCGGCGGTGGCGTTGAATGTTTGAAGCTATTCTCAAAACTCGACGCCACAATATCGGATAATAGGGAGGCCAAGGATTTAGATGCGGCTGTGAATATAATATACCCGGCGCGGAGCCTCAAAATAAATGTGGTGCATGAAGAGGCGTTTGGATCTGATCGTCTAGATAGGCGCATAGTAAGGAGGCCTGGCTTGTATATAATTGGAACCACAGTCTTCCCTCATGCAGTGGACAATTTCTGGACTAATTCCTCTACTCAAGAGTTTGTATGATATATTCAGATTTCATTAACAGGCGACTCGTAGGTTAGAGGCGGTTCTCAATTTGCCTGTTTCCATTCCACCACTCGGATTGCATCATGGTTTCATTCCGGACCAAACCCACATCTGGCTTTCAACCACAACATACTGTAGCTTCTTCCTGAGGACCACTAATTCTTAGTTAGCTTCAATATTCACCTTTTTAAAAGAGTGAATTCAGATCACATACCCCATATCAATAGTCTCCCAACTGAAAATGAATGCCCCAATAAACGCCCCAATGATAATGCAAATAATGATGTACCCATTGTAGTACATTGCCAACAACATGATAAAGTAAGCAACAGTAAACTGACACATATGCAATCCAGCCCTAATCGCTTGTTGCATCACATTCGGACGGAACTTAGCGCCAACCAACGCAGGTCGCGCGCCTTTTCCGCTACCTTCAAGAGAGCTGCTCGAAGCAGTTGCGGTGGCTTTGTTTGGTGGACACGAAGGGGATGGGGAAGAGTAGGCATAGGATTGCGCGCGTTGGAATTGACGGATGATATAGCGGTCGTACTCCTTTGCTGTGCGTCGCAGGAATTCGAGCAGGATGACGAGAAGGATGACGGCGATACAGGAGCCGGCGAACATGCCGTTTGAGGTGATGTGCCATGAGGTTGAGATGAAGCCTGGTTCTTGTCAGTAAATGATCTCGGAAAACGCAGTTATTGGCATGTGAAATATGTCTCGTGATGTGATGAATGAGCAGTTATGAGGTTTCAAGAACTTGAAGTCTGAATTAGGGAGTTCAGAGATTATCCCAAGCTCACAACGGCTCATACAGAGTGAGGCATTGAAATATCTTGCATGCGAACTTATGAAGTAATAGAGAGGGATTTCTGACAGGCATCTATTGTGTCCCAATTCCATAGCATCTAAAAATTGACATTAGCAACTGGAGAGAAAATGCGGGGGTGAGAGATCGTACATTAACTTTGCAGTCGCCCATGCCCATACCGTGATCCATTGACATGGCGGCGGTAGACGAAGCCATCGACCCCGAGGACGTCGCGGTCATCGCCATGCCGGACATCGTAGTAGAAGATCCCATATTCATCTTGAATAATATCAGGAACAACCCAGTGTCGTAGATGCGAAGGCTGGATCGGAAGAATGTAGAAAGTACCTTCTCTGCGGGAAGATGGGAAATATGTAGTGTCTCGTTCGTGGAACGTGGGGACAGCGGGACCTAAGAGGCGACCCTGACGACTGGATCGAAAACTAGAATGGGCTTGCGCACATAGAAAATCTAGTTGTATTTATCTCTGAAACGAATCAGATCAACCGTTTTCTGTGCTCCAGTTGCACTCTCGAATCATTATTGTTGAATGCCGTGCGCTACCGCGAGCAATCGAGAGATATTGAGCAAGTATTGCTCCACAAAGGGGCTTGGCTTCTTTGTTGAACCTTGTTAACCAAAACGTCTAGCCCCGCGGCCTTGTATATGATTTAGCTCATCCTCCGAGAGAGGGCAGCAGGGCTGGCAAGAATTCCGGTCTGCTGAGAATGATTGAGCAACTTCGGTATCCTTTGCCGTGGAGCACGGCAAGGTGTTGCTGGGATTTTTGAGGTGATTTGAATTTTGGGCGCACGATCGGCGTTCTACAGGCTTGATAACCTGGAAACAGCGTTGCAGATAGACATCAGATGAGAAATGCACAACACAATAGATCTTGATACAGAACCTGATTCGATATCGATGCCGAGGCTGAAACTCCGCGTAGAAAAGAGAAGGCCGAAATATGAGAGATCTTCATCATGAGCATTCAACCTTTGTGGCCCTTTTCCGTCTTAGGGTGAGAACAACAACTTCGCATTCGGAATTAGTAGAGGACATGATGTATTGTAACGCCACAAGAAAGATGAAGTTGATTTTTGATGAGATTGACAGCCTTGCAGCTCGCTGGAGGAAAGATGATAGTTCAGCCGTGGCCGGGATCTCGTGTAAAGGGCGTGTAAAGTGCTTTCTCGGTTGGCGCATCCTGGAAACGCGGTCTCGACGCGTCTCCTCCAAAATTTCGAGCTGCTCCTCAGCAATCAACAACCTCAATTAAACTCAACAACCCAACTTTAAGAGGTTTTTCTAATACATATAAGAATGGCAGGGTTTTTCGATCTCAAAGCCCGCAAGGAGGCAGCTGCTACAAATGGCGCTTCTGCAAAAGCTGCACCCGTGAAAGAGACAAACAGACTTCAGCCTTGGGTCGAGAAATAGTACACATTTCATCCTCTCAAGAAGCATAGAAAGTAGTGCTAATGATGAACAGTCGACCAAAGAGTCTTGCAGATGTTACAGCCCAAGATCACACCATTACAGTCCTCCAACGAACTCTCCAATCCTCCAATGTCCGTCCCCCACCTCCCCCATCTCATACCCTTTCTAACACAACTTCCAGCTCCCTCACATGCTCTTCTACGGCCCCCCAGGCACAGGCAAAACCTCCACCGTCCTCGCGCTCGCAAAAGAGCTCTACGGCCCCGAACTCATAAAATCCCGCGTCCTCGAACTAAACGCCTCCGATGAGCGCGGCATATCCATCGTGCGCGAAAAGGTCAAAGACTTCGCACGCATGCAACTCTCGAATCCCTCTGCCGCCTACCGCGCCCAATATCCCTGCCCCCCTTACAAGATCATCATTTTGGATGAGGCGGATAGTATGACGCAGGATGCGCAGAGCGCGTTGAGGAGGACGATGGAGACGTACAGTAAGATTACGCGGTTTTGTCTGATTTGCAATTATGTTACGAGAATTATTGATCCGTTGGCTTCGAGGTGTAGTAAGTTCCGATTCAAGAGCTTGGATGTTGGGAATGCGGCGAAGAGAGTAGAGGAGATTGCTGTTAAGGAGGGCGTTGCGCTTGAAGATGGTGCTGTGGAGACACTTATTAGGTGTAGTGAGGGGGATTTGCGGAAGGCAATTACGTTCTTGCAGAGTGCTGCGAGGTTGGTGGGCGCGGTGGAGAAGGATGAGGATGAGGATAGTATGGATGTGGATGAGGAGAAGAAGATGGTTACTGTGAGGAGTATTGAGGATATTGCGGGTGTGATTCCGGATGCGACGATTGAGGGACTCGTTAAGGCTATACAACCGAAGTCTAAAGGGGCAGTTTACACTGCTGTGTCGAAAGTTGTGACGGATATGGTTGCGGATGGGTGGAGCGCTACTCAAGTAGTCACTCAGGTTTGATTTCCTCAATTCTTCTTCGTTTTCCAAAGCTAATTCATGTCAGCTCTTCCAATCATTGATCTACAACGAATCGATCCCAGATATCCAGAAGAACAAGATCACTCTCGTATTCTCTGAAATCGACAAGCGCTTGGTAGATGGCTCAGACGAGCACCTGATGATTTTGGACTTGGCCTTACGGATCTCGAATATCTTGGCTGGAGCTTGACCAGGATTGATGAGGGGTACTGCATGCATAGCATGGCTTGTATGGCGTTTGGGGCTTTATGTGGGAGTCATGAAGTAAAGTATTAGCTCTTGAAAGCTGAATGAAATATTTGCCAGTGAATCATATTGGCGGAAACAAAGTCGAGTAGGTAATGGTAGCCGCTGTATGTACTTTGTTTTTGTGCCCATGAGACACCTTCAGTAGAGGACCCATGACATGAGAATGCCCTAGATGCTGCGTTGAATCAAGGACAGCAGGAACGAAAGCTACACGAGCAGAATTATATTATATTTACATTCTAAAATCTCGTTTCTTGGGTATTGTATTAACAAATCGGGTCTATTACACAGAATCACTCCGTTTGATCTCACGAACTCCGTGCCGATGCAATATGCAGCTTCCCACATGTCCCCTTTTGGTAGTACACCGTGTTCCGTTTCTACAACGCAGCAATCAAGCCGACGAAACCCATAGCAACAGCAGCAGCACCACCCAGCGCGCGTCCGGTAGGCTCAGCACCAGCTTGACTAGCCGACGAAGAAGCAGCTCCTTTGCTTGTAGCCGAAGAGGCACCAGATGATGCGCCCGACGCCGCGGATCCAGTTGATTTAGCACCCGCAGAAGAACCAGAACCAGTAGGAGCCAAAAGGCCAGAGGCGGTGAAGCCGTTCGCAGTAGCAACCGAGACGACACCGCTGGAGTACGCGTTCAAAGCGCTGCTGAAGGGGCCACGGACTTCGGTTGGGAGGCCATCGAAGTTGATGGTGGGGATGGCGGTAAGGCTGCCGGTGAGGGCTGCTGTGGCAGACGACTCCCAGGCCATAACGGACTCTTGGACGGCGGTATTGGTAGCAATTGCAGCGACCGCTGAGGCGAGACCAGAGTCGGTTTCTAGGGCGGCGCTGAGGTAGCTGATGATGCCTTCAGCTGCTGCTTCGGTTTGCCTGGGGTTTGCTTGTTAGTTCATCGTTTCAGGGACCGAGTTGGAACTGAATAGGTGACTTACTCAGGAGATTGAGGAGCGGCAGAGGTCAAGCCGGCGAGGAGGCCAGCGGCGACGAAGAGAGTGTTGAATTGCATTATGTATAAAGTAATAAGGTACGGTTTGTGAGGGGTATGAAAATGCTGGTAGAGAGGATTACGAAGGAGCTGACGTGATTCGATTGAAAGAACGAAGTTGAATGAACGACAAACTCACCTGGGGTTTCGTCAGTCTAAATAAATAGCTAAGAGACCTGGCGGACTGGCCTGCTGCGGCAAACAAGGTACGGGTTCTGAACTTCTGGGTGGCGTAGGCCGTAGCCAGGCTTGCCGTTCATAAAGGAGATGAGTAGGGCAGGATAATAATGGGTCAATGTCACGATCGCATCGTAGTTCCGTTCTGTAATTGGCAAGATGCGAAATACCTGAGTAGCCCTTACCGTTTGAGGTCTACTGTTTGCCCCTGAGCCGCGAAATGCAGAAATGAAAAATCTCGTGCTGTGGTTTTTTAGACAAGTACCCACGTGTCTGTATCAAAACTGTGCGAGACAGAGCTGGGTATTGGCCCAAATCTCCCGGAAATACGGGGCTCGAGAGGCTGAATCAGACAGGGGGCGCAACCTTAATGCTTTAAAGGAGGTACTAAATTGAAATAGGACAAGCTTACGACGTCAAAGGCGGCACAGCCTTGCTGCTTTGTTTGACATAAATCACGAGATGCTCGACGTCAACAATGTGCGGCAAGTTGCCAATGGCCAAGCCGCAGAATTTTGATCTGCCCAGAAGACGAAGGGCTTGGCAGTTTCTGTATGGACCGCTTTCGATAGGCAAGACAAGACAAGACGGAATCGGATATGACGGGTAGAAAGCAGTCTTCTGAAGATCAGTTATGTTGCTAATGCATCCCAGATATCTTTCTGACAAAAAGGACCGATTTCTTGTCTCCTGTGCATGGGCTGGATGGCACGGAGCAAAACATTTACAGCAGAATTTAAGTCGAAGAAATGTGTAGACTTCCGGCTCTCAAGCCAACTAGCTTGATAAACCTTTTCTTTGAGGTCTCGACCAAGCATAACTTAAGTCGTTTGACAGTGATCCGAATTTGTTGAATTCTACCCGAATTTCAGCTACTTAACAACAACACACAAAGATTTCGAAGGATGCCCACTGGTAAAATAAAGGAGCTACCATAAAATTACATCTGTATGCACTGCTGAGTCTCTTTATTCGGAATATGTATCGTTGTGGCATTTGTTTGAACGCCCAGAATCTACTGGGACATTCTGTACTTCAGACCTACACCTTTTTACCAGCTCGAAGCAAGTCCGAGACTTTTGGAGGCAAGACCAGTGCGCTCCTATCGTTGCGCTTGTAAAAATCAACTATAACCATTGCAGTCTTTTCTGGCAGGTCTTCGTGTACGAAATGGCCTGCTTCAGGGAAGACTTGCAATGCATACTTGCCTGACTCTAGTTAGTACCTGCTATTGCGACCTGGAATATTTAATTACCTTGCATCTGACCTATTGTGAGCTCCTTATCTAGCCTATCGGTTCCAGCAAGAAGGAGAAGTTTCCCTCCTCTCGCCTCCAGGAACTTCTTGCTCAGTCCTATGAACCATCCCTGCCAGAATGGTTGAGTTGATCCGAGATCTGTTCGCCACGTCCATGGCCGTGAACCTGTAGCATTTTCGTCAAAGGTCAAAAGGGCAGGCACACTTGTCCTTGCTGAAACAGAATTTCGAATCGTCCTCGACCGGATATGCCATTCTATTCCCGACTCCAAAGATGGGAATCCCAATGGTCTTGTAGATAGGTAAGTCTGCATGCTTTGCAGAGCCTCTATAGCAGATCCCTCTACCACATCGAGAACAGCGTATCCTAAGACAGCAGTTCCTAACTTGCCACCTTGCGCAACATCTGTGACAACTGCGCCACCAAGAGAATGGCCAACGAGGACCAGTGGAGGTAGCGTGGCCCAACCCATTTGTGTTTTCGTTTTCTCAATTACGGTCAAAAGGTCCGCACTTAATGTCTCCAGACTGAGATCTAATGTATCTTGCTCAGGACTGATACTAGTAGAGCCGTGCCCACGAGCGTCGAGAGAAAGTATTCCCGCATTTGGTAGACGTTTCCGAATCTCAGCAGTCAGTGCTGCGAACGAGAGTCCAGATGAGCCTGCCCCATGATGTGTTATGAACAGTGGCGCTGCGCCAACCGGAGAAGTCAGGTAGACATGATGTATGATTGTTGAAGAGTCGGTTTCAGATTCGAGGAAGAGTTCGCGTTCAAAATAGGTCGTCCAAGGTATTTGTTCGAGGGTTCTTTTACTTGGGATTCTGAACATAGATAAGGGTTAGCTAGTTTGAACAAGTGCATTGGGGGATCACAGACCCTTGCGGACGGACAAATAGTTTCTGATTTGAGGATGGTATAATGGTGCCAGTGGAGGAAACGGATGACGCTGAAGAGGCGGATGAAGAATCGTCATCCCCCTGGGGTATCTCTGGTAAGTCTGTATTAAAATGGTCTGTTTCTTCCTCCTCGTCTGCCTCGTTGAAGCTTGCCGGAGCTGGAGGCATAGTTGCAGGGTAGCTCGCGAGCTTGGCTTTTGCAAACTGTCGCTGAAGATCACTCATGTTGGGTTGGTGGTCATAATTGTTTGGGGGGCTCGAGATCAGCCGCAGGGAAGAATATAATGCCTCAGTTGTACATGACCATGACTAGTCGGGGAAGTGTGAATGTTCTACAATGATCCTGTCCATGTAATATTCACATTCAGTTGTAGGCGTTGTTGGAATGGAAATCAACAAAGGACAAAGACCCACCAGACCCAATCCTCCCTCGCTTAAGATAAGGAGGGCGGGGCGGGGCGGGGCTGGTGCTGGGCTGATCGAGCTTCCAAGTCGGGGAAGAAGCTTGGACAATAAATGATATGATGACGTGCATCCATTCTTGCTTCAACAATTTGCAAATTCTTTATTTCAGTATTCGAACAACCTTTGGTTTTTATTTTCTAATAGTGTCACAGCAAGGAAAGATACGATCACATGCTTCGTTGCATAAGGATAAGGATACGATACCAGCCAGCTTCGGGATGATGTCAACGCTGCACTACGCACTGCATTTGTACCGAGCTTAGAGCCCAGGCCCAAACAGGCGCAGTCTCGCAGTTAGATCAACAAAATCGCCAATGAAGCTGAGTTTCCATTGGTCATTGGTCATTGGTCATACATATCTTTAGCTAGAAGACCCTCGAGAGAGAGAGAGTCTGAGAACCTTGCTTCTTGCTTCTTGCTTCCCTTCAACCTTCCCCTCCTGCCTTTGCCTGTCAACCGCAAATATCTGAGTTTGAGAGCTCAGAAGTCAGTCATCAGTCAGTCATCAGTCATCAGTCCACCCACAATACCTCTCTATCCCAGGAAGACATAAGTGTTGATACAGTACCTTTGATATATTCCAACACCTTCCCACCATGGTCTCCCTCTGGGGCAGCAAGAAGGATGACGATGCCGAGGGTTTGCCTCACAATGGCGAATCCAGCGACCACCTCGTGGATCCTCGCGCCTCTGAAGCAAATGAGCGAACCCGATTGCTTCCACCTCAGCCTCACGATGGATATCTGAGTCCAGATGATCCAGCTGTAAGTCTACTCCCCTATGCAGAGCGACTTGTTGTTGCAGACATCCTCCTCACTTCGTACTAACAAGCACCAGGTATCGCCATACAATCTCTGGAGTGTTCGCGCCTTGAGATATTTCACAGTCCTATTTACGATCATAACATTTTTATGGTGGACACTTCTACTGGTCTCCATCTTCGTGAGCCCGCCTGGAATGCATAGCCGCGGCTCAGGCTTCTTCGACTTCTCATACACATCGTTGACTCTGGGTGTACTTCTCATCGTGCTCCTATTTTTCTCCACCCCTTCAAAGGCTGCGCAGGTGACATGTCTTGTTCTTGCATTCATTCTGTTGGTTGATATGATCATCATTGTTGCCGTTCCAAGGCTCCGTGTTGAGGAGGGCTGGGTTGGAATTGCTAGTGTTGTGTGGGCCACCCTCATTGGTTTCTGGACAGTCTTCACCGACAGAATCGTTACTTGGGGAAAGCGCGAGGAAGAAGAGCGCTTGACGGGTCGCCAGGAAACTCGCCGTACTCTCCGAGAATGGTGCGCCGTCGCAACTTCGACTGTCATCTTGATTGTTCTAGGCGTCGTTGCGGTCTTACTCACGGCAACGCTGATTCTTCGATCTCGCGATGCCTCTCTTGCTCCACCAGGAGAGTGTTTCTATGTCGATGGTGACAAGTACCAACTCCACATTTTCTGCGAGGGCAACTCTACGAATTCAAAAGGCAAGAAGGTTCCCACTGTTCTCTTCGAGGCTGGCGATGGTCCGTTTGCCGGTGGAATGAGCCAACTCGCTTTGGGAGCACTTGCAAATGGTACTATCAGTCGGTACTGTTACTCTGATCGTCCAGGAATAGGCTGGTCGGACAATGCTCCATCCCCCTTTTCCGCCGGAATGGCAGCTGACGTGCTTTCGGAGGCTTTGGCTCGTGCTGGAGAGGAAGGTCCATTTGTTCTCGCTAGCGCTGGTGTTGGCAGCATATACAGCCGTATTTTCTCATCCCGTCATGGCAAGGACATCAAGGGCCTCCTCCTCATTGACCCTCTACACGAGGACCTCCTCCACCGAATTGGCTCCCCGAATAGAGGCTTCTTGCTTTGGGCTTGGGGTATTATTTCACCATTGGGATTGGATCGTCTTCCCGCCGCTTTGTTCAAGGGTCGTACAAGAGAAGACCGTGTCTATGGCCGCTCTGCTTACCAAGGTGGAAAGTTCATCAAAGCCAAGCTTCAGGAATCTCTAGTTGCAGACTCTTTGACAAAGAATGAAGTCAGCAGCGCGAGGAATATTCAATTTGACACCACACCTTTGGTGGTTATCAGTTCCGGGATCAACGTCCGCAAGGATAGCGAGTGGGAAAAGAAGCAGAGGGACTTGACACATTTGACCAAGAAGCTTGTCGCTTGGGACATTGTCAACAAGGCGCCGTCTGAGGTCTGGTCGACATTCGATGGAAGAGAAACTATTGAGAAAAGATTGAAGGAGCTGGTTAAGGCATGAGTTGTGGTCTAAATGAAGGGTTTTAATGGCAGATTCAAGGTCAAGGGAATGGGCAAACATATGAGAGCAGCGATTCTTTTACATATGTCTCTTCACTGCATTTGCTTTTAAGCTCGGAGCTGGTAGGATATTTGCATTTGATACTCTACTGCTTATTCATTCGTATAACAGGTTTGGAATTTAGGTAATTAGCCGCGTTAATGAGTCTCATAATAAAATGATGAAACGACTTTAAGACACACATGCCACACATATCAAATTATGTACGAGTCTAGGATGGACACGTTATGAAGTTATGCTTATCTACGGACTTTGAAAATTAAAGGCTCTATTATTTAAGCATTTGACATCATCATGTATAAAAGAAACCCGGGATCATCAACTGTATCGTCTTCCTTCGTTGCCTGCGGATTCAGAGGTCAGTCATGAAATTAGGGAGCTTTGGGCCAACAGGGAGAAGAAAAACAGAAACAGTAACAAGCTCGGACAATGTCTCACAAATCCAGAGATACTCACCTCCAGACACTTGGCCATAGTCTTCGGCCATTTCGCCCTCTGAGGATAATCCGCCCTTTGATTCTATTCATCAAACTACTAGTGACGCGAGCAATCATCCATCTCATGATTCCTCAAATAGATTAAATCTGGCCACGTCTCCGTCCTCGTTTCCAAGACCTCGATCCCTCATCTGCCTCAGCGCCGAAGCCAGCCAGAGCCTCCTGTCCATATTGCCCCCCTTCTTCAGGGTTTTTTGGATCACAGACAACCAGTATGCGCTGGAGATTTTCAAATCTTTCCAATTCCCTCAATCCTTCTTGGGCGTGTGCTAGTAAGCGGCCTTCGCTCACTGTCATTAATCGCAGGTCTTTGCGATCCTCTTCACTCAATTTCCTACCCAGTCGACCAGGAGGAGAACCCAGACTAACCCACTGCAACACAGGGGAGTCAGTATTATTCTAATCAAGAAGGCTTCGGGAAGGTTTTTTCCTCTTTGGAGAGCATACGGAGTAACACGGAGTACATCAGATAAAACAAATGGGAACTGAGAAGCATATGAATGAAGGCCCAGAGTTACTTACGTCAAACATGGCAACATCTATCTCAAAATTGAAGTATACGCGTGCGAATTCTGGGCTCGAGGCGAAAGCTAGCCGGTAGTACTTGAGACCTTCGTTCCTCGATTCCTGGCATGTATGTAACAGGGCCGGAATGCTGCGAGTAGAGGTAAAAGTGCGTTTGGCGGAGTCCCATTTTAGGTAGACGAATTCTTCTTTAAGAGTGTATCCCCAGACTTTCAGGCGTAATTCGGTGGGGAGCTTGCTGAACGCGAATGCAATAGGGGGTGGTTTCGTTATAGGGCCTCGTCGACGGGGTGGCATGACTGCCACGGAGCAATGAGGTATCGGTTTAATGGATATCGAGTAAAGACCGGCTTCGAAAAGATCTAAAAGTACTAGTAAAGGAGAGAAATTCAAATCATATATGAGTTGCAATGACCTAAAGGATCACGAAGGAGTTGCCTTCTGCAATCACGTGCAAAAGCTTCTCTAATCCCAGTTCGGCCAATGCATCCTACGATGCCTCCTGTACTGTATCTACATTCACCTTCACCAACACTACACTGGCAAGCCAAACCCTCTCCTGATCCCCGGCAGCGAACATCCCCGGCTCTGCCATTGAATCATGTGAGGCCAACAACCATCTGCACCCCAAAAAGAGCTCTCCAATGAGTCCATCAAGCTATGAACAATGACTCCACGCCGCATCCAGCAGAGGACCTGCCACCGACAGAGAATACCTCGACCATAGAGCCAGCTGCCGCTCCCGTAACCCAAAATGCGAAGCTTTCGCCAGCCCAGAAGAGGGCTCAGTTGCAAACGAGGAAGAAACTCGAGTTCATCGATGGACTGATGCAGAATCTCGATGTGTTGATATATGTCGAGCTATGCATTCTGTATTACATGGAGTAGGCCAAGCCCCGGTACAGATTTGATTATGGAGACTAAAATATGCTATGCAGCTGTTCCTTCTTCCGGCTTCTCATACGCGCCCTGAATCAAATGATATTTCTGACGCCTAAACCAAACTTCATCCCACCCATGCCGCAACATCGACCTTACATAGGCGCTATCTTTGGACCCAACATCGTCTGTTTTCTGCTTCACATATTTACCGCGAGATCGGAAGCCGGGGAAGCTATGAGAGGATATCTACATGGAGGAATCATCGTCGATTTAATAGGGCAAAAAGGACCAACATCGAAGATACATCTGGTATTGCTCGACATACTGGTACTGGGTCTGCAGTGTTTCATGCTAGCAGTACACATCGAAAGAGAGAAGCTTGCAGCCGCCCTGAAAGCAATTGCCTCACCGAGTCCTCCTGCGAATGAGCCACGGGCGACAGTACTAGCAAATCAAGATCACGATGCGGAAGAACGAGGGATAATGAGAGACGCAGTCACGAATAACGGAGATATAGAACTACAACCACTTCCCACGCGAGAAGACGGTCCCTCCACAGAAGCACCCACAGAGCACGAAGAAGAGCGCGCGCGCCTGCTAGCTGAACCACCGCCCCCAGAAGAGAGAGAGGAAGACGCTTTGGATACGTTCTGGTCCGGCACGGCTATTGTGGCGGATTTCCACATCCTGAATAATATTAGGAAACAGTGGAATGAGTATGGGAATGCGACTGGGTCGGCCTTGCAGACAGCTGGGTTCGCAGCAGGCTTTACGGCCGTTGCAGCGAATAGGAGGTTGAATGCTGCTAATATGCAATTTCAGCGTGGAGCTGATTCTCTGACTGGGTAAGGCTGGCTTTGTATTATATGCGGATACCAATTTTTGAAATGGAAAGGACATTGAAACAAGAGCTATATGTGATGTTCTGAATAGGTGGCATTGGGAATGCTCTGCCTTCCCTGACGCAGCTCTACTCAATGCTGGCAATAGGCGAGTGCTTAAAGAGCTGCAATAATGTGCCATTTGAAAGGAGACTGGGTATCATTTTGGGATTCGCTATTACTTTTATTTACGCCATTTTTCTTCCGACATTTCCCACGCCTATTCCCTTGACACTGACGATAATATCTCCGGTCTCATCGTCTTCAGCGTCCCTCATACCCCAACTACTTGCCCCAAACTTCTTCAGATCCCTCCCTAACAATATTACATCCTCCGTAGCCAGTACATCTCTCCCTAACCTCAATCTCCCCACATCTTCAGACCCCATAGCCATCAACGTCAAAACCGTCCCAGCACCAACCAGCGTCACGCATCCACCCTGCGAGATATTCTCCAACAACTGAAACGCACACATCCTCCCAATATCCTCCGGCGTGACACCCCCAGAGCTAGGCGCCGCAACATCTGCCGAGTATATAACGCCCTGAGCACTACTCTCCGCCACAAGCGCCAGTCCAAACCCCACACCCGTCCTCCTCTTCTTCCCCGGCTCCCCTCTATCCGCAACCAGCGGCGCCTGATCATACTGCGCAGCCACATGCACATCCCCAACCAACGTATTCAGCACTCCCCTCGCCGCATGAATCATCCTCGCATTCCCACTAGCACTCACACCCGTACAATACGCCACACCCCTGACCCTCCTAACCCTCCCCGGATTGCGATTCATATGCAGCGTCTTCGGCAGCCTCACTTGACTCCCAAACCTCAATTCCACTATCCCTCCACCGCCCTTACCTCCAGAGCCAGCACAACTCCTCTGTAATATCCTAAGCTCCAACTTCGCTCCCATAATACCGAATTGTTCGTACAGCGGCAGAATCGCAGTTCTAACCGTATCCACACTCACATCCCCCGTTTCCGTCGCGCTGGTAATTACACCCTCGCCTTCAAAGCGCACATTTAGCGGCGCCTTGGAGAATGGCGCAAGCATACACAGCGGAATCAGAAACCAGCTTACGCCCCTCCTGCAAGTCTCTGGTAGGTGACATTTCACCACATCTCCATTATTGACCAGGCTCCCGGTTATCAGACCAGGCATATATGTAAACGTTGTACCCGTGTAGGAGATTTGTAGAGATGAGCCATTGGTGATGCTATCGAGAAGCCGTAGAAACGAGATTTCGTGCGGTGCGAGGCCTGGGTTCGTCGGTGACGAAGAGCGGATTTGGGAGATGTGAATGGGGCGGCCGGTGAGGGTGGAGAGGACGAGGCGCTGTGTGAGGGATTTGTGCGTTGTGAAGCGTAGGAATTCGGGGGCAGGGGTCGTCATGGTGGGTGGTTGTGTATATGGTGGATTTGCTGAGGAGGGGGAGGTTTGTCGCGAAATAAATTTTGGGATTCTGCCGGGTGGTTTGGGCGGGAGAATTCTTGATTAGGTCACCGCCTTAAACCCCCAGATTCCGGGAACTTGTAAAGATTGCTTTTACTTCAGTATTAGTATTCACTGCCATTCTCACCCATGATTTGGAACAAGATCAAAAACATTTCATCAAGACTTAGAGATAGTTTAGGATTTTTTATTGCCTAGCGCAAGTCGAGGAACTGTCGTACCAGACTAAGAGCGAACGTTATGCAGACGAAGACAGATCCTTTTCGACCCCCGGTTTCTCAATACCACGTGGTGCAATTTTAGGAAATGGAATTTGTACAGTTTGCGGAATACGACATGCTAAGAAGCCTCATGCCAGGGGAAGAGCTTCCCGGTATTGTGTAGTGTTACATGCGAAATGAAATCGCAAAAGCAAAGTCGCAAAGACACAAATAATCCACCCCGAGGCCTGCTTCCTCTAGGACAACGCCCGAAGGACTAACAGTACCAAGTGAAACGCGATTTGTAGGTTCGTCAATATATCATCTCATCGATGCGCAATGGCGCTCGATTATGAGTTGATTGCCATCGTCCAGTTTCGTAGTCCAAGCATTATACCAATTAGGCGGTAGACTCGACTGGGGCCGGTTCCGCAATTGCTTCCTATGCTCCGGTCAATTTCTTCCCGTCTAAAATAATCCAGAGATTAGACTTTACATACCTTTCCAGTCGCGTCAACAGGTGGCACAACAGTATCTTTGACCTTGGAGCCTTCCTTGACCTCGGAGGCTACAGGTTCAGCGGGAGCAGCGGGCTCTTCGGGCTTAGACTCCGTTTTCTCCTCGGCCTTTGCCTCTTCGGCCGCTTCTTTGATTCCATTTGTAGGCTCTGGTGGGGAGGCTTTCGTCTCCTCAGTGCTGGCCTTGACCTCAGATCCGATGCCGTTCGTAGCTGTTGCTGTCACAGGTGTACCCTGTTCACTTGCGAGAAGCTTGTTCCATTTGTCCAAAAGAGCAGTAGACCGTGGTTTAAACTGAAACTCCTCTTCTCGGGGGATGTTGTTCAGTTTCAAGATGGCCTTAAGAACCTTGTTGATCTTTGTTTGCCTGATGATGCTGACCTCCAGATCTGCGTATCCCTCCAATTTTGTGACAAATTCGGACATTTGTTTCATCTCTTCCTCCTTAGGATCTGAATCTTTGGTCAATAGGCCTTTCTGCAGCTTGTGTCGTAAGAAAAGTATTTCTTTCTAATGGATAGTTAGCATTGATACTAAGATTCATAATGCGCGAAACATGCCTCCTTCTTCACTCGCTTTTCCTCCGGTGTGAGCTCAGGCTCCTTTGGTGCAACAACTTCAGGGGTTGCAGCGACCTTCGGGGTGGCTTTCTTTGTCTTCAGCTTCGATGACTTGGCGGCAGAATCTTTGGATGATTTCGGTGTAGCAGTGCCGTTTGTTTTCGGGGTATTCAGCTTGATGGTGGTCTTGGGCTTCTTGACGGAGTCCGCTCGCTGTGGGGTCTCCATTAATATCAGCATCTGCTTATACGAAGTTATGGGACAAAGTTACCTCTGCGTCTTCTTCAGGCTTGCGCTTCTTGCTCTTCGCAGGTTTTTCGGACTCCGCGACTTCTAATTCCTCATCGTCAGGCTCACCGCTGGCATCGGCCATGTCAACATCACCATCAGCGTCGGCGATAGCCTTCGATTTCTTGGGAGTGGCTTTTTTCGAAGCCTTCTTTGCAGCACGGGCGGCTTCTTTGGCAGCCTCCTTTTCAGCAGCCTCGGCAGCTTTGGATTCCACGAAACTCAGAAGTATCTCCTTGTAGTGATCCAAGCTATTCTGTTCTGCAGCTAGCAGATGAGCAGAAGCCAACTCTTTCTTCATTTTGGGTGTAATGAGCTCGGCAACGTTCTCGGGGTCGAGCTCAAGTAGGTTGTAGTTTGGAACCCAGGAACTGCGAGGTCCAAAGATTAGTTGCGATGACTTGGGGTGGGTCTTGAGGAGCTTACAATTCGTTTGTGTGAAGAAACATTACGGGGAATGATCTGTCTTTCTCTTTTACTCCGCCATCCTCATAGCCTGGACGGTATGTGCCATCTGGTCGGGCTGCAGTGACCGGGCGTGATCGTATAATTTGTTCTGGGAGCATCGTTTCGTCTGAGACGATTCCCGGCCATAATGGGTAGCCCTTTAGTCTAACAAAGAATTGATCACCTGGTTTGGCATCACTGTGGTTCTCTCTTCCCTTGGCAGCTTTCTTGTTGTTTCCTTTCTTGCCCTTGTGCTCCGGAATTCCGCCAGACTTGCGTCGAGGAGTTTTGCCCTTGCTAGCCGAGGCTGGTGTACCAACAGGGATATCTGCGGATTCGCCAGTGGCCGGGGCTTCAGTTGTGGCAGGAGCAGGAGCTGCCTCATCTTCATTTGTGGTATCTTTCATATCGACGTTTGGCGGGGCCGCGGCGGATTCGTCTTTAGCGGCCTTGTCAGATGTAGATGCTTCGCCGTTTGTCGTCTCGGGCTTAGGAGCTACATATGGATGAATTCGATTAGTATATTCAATGAAACATGCAATGGAAGACGCGAGAAACGAGTAGCAGACATACCCTCGGCCGGCGCGGAAACTTCAGTCGCGACTTCTTTCACGGGCTCAGGCGCGCTTGCCACAGCGTCGCCGCCAATCGCGTTTGCATTATCCTTGATGTCGGATTCCTCGTGGCGCGCTGGGGCAGGTTCAGGAGTCGCGACCTCAGGGAGAGGTGCAGCTGCGGTATTTGCCTCTTCTGACATGGTGCTGTCGCGAAACAAATACGGTGATGAGGGTATGTCGTTATGCCCAGAGAGCAATGGTGCGGGACGCGTCAGGCAGGCTTCAATGATGACAATGAATGATGGGCGCACCGGTGCAGGTGTTGATGACGATGCTTTGATGGCCGACAGCTCAGATGCGTGATGAGAATTGTAAAAATGATGGAAGTCCAAGCGACGACCATATATTTTGAAGCTAACGTTCTCTCTCGGCCACGTGACCGTGACCGCCCAACAACTAGGAAATAAATCAATAGAGCAAGGTGGCCTGATGACTTGATGAAGAGGATAGAATGGTCGTGCCGATGCAGTATGAAAGCTCAAGATAGATTGAATTGAGAATGACTCGAAAAGCAAATGGATATGGCGACGCAGACATACTGATCGGTGATGACAAGAGCCCACCGTTCTCAGAACAACGCCCGAACCGAAGAGGCAGGACGGCGAGGGCGAGGCAGGAACTGCACTGACAACCCCAATCCCAACCCCCTTCTGCCGCAGCCAATCACGAAATCGCTCCGAACTCTGCGCCTGCCCGTGCCACCGGCAACACAATCACTGACAGGCAATGAGGCAATGAGATTCCGAAGCTTGTGGACCCCGTAGCGAATCGAGAAAAGAGACAATTGCTTTTTCGTCCCTGCATTCAGTCTAGTATACAACACATTTTTGGGTAGCTGAAAATCTAACACAGTAAGGTCTTACTCTTCGCCTTCATCTTCTTCCTCATCGTCTTCGTCCATGCCTTCGGCCACGTTGACCTTGAAGCTTGGATCTTGGTCAACGCCGACATAGCTGTCGCTCATCAGGAACAGCTTGAGCTCGTGCTCCCCGGGCGTCGGGACCGTGTATTCCAGTTTCACGTTCAAAGACTTGCCTATCGTGATGCGCTTGATCGCGAGTAGGGTCTTGGAGCTCTCCTCTCCCACCACCAGCCACCAGTTCTCCATCTTCTTCACTGGGTAGAACGGCGCATGAACAGTTGTGTCCACATCAGCCGATTCGTCCTCGTCATCCACATCCCGCGTGATTTTAACTTTGAGATATGAAGGCGCTCCGGCAGTAATGTCGTCTGGATCCTCAACCTCAAGATCAAGTTCAATATTCGGATATTTGTTGTTCGTAAAGCTCGCTGCCTGGGCTAATTGGGTCTGCGATAAGTTTAGGCGCTTCACAAGAGCATCGTAATTGGGATTTTCGGATGGATCCATAGCCTCCATGAATTCGAAAATGTCGTTTACACTGTGATGAAGATTAGCAAGCGCAATTCGGACGGTTAAGGATGCTACATACCCAGATTCATTGGCAGCCTTGATGACATCCGCGGAGAAGTTAGGAATCTGCTTCAAGGGGCTGTCACGATCCCACATGGCTTGCACAACCATTTGGGACATTTCCATTGCATTCATGGCATTGATGTGCCCGTCTGAAGACAATATATCGACGGTCGCGCTGAGCAAGCTTAGAACTTTGGTCAAGATAATCTCCTGGTCCTTTGCGAGATCGATTGGTAGTTGCAATCTCGAAAAGTGTGCTTGGAGGAGTACAAACGCCTTGAAATGGGGCGAGTCGTAACTGGGTTGGGCCATCTTGACTGGAACTCGATCATACACGCGTCGCATAAGGCTATCCTCGTGTCGTCTGATTGGAATGGACTCAAACTCAGTGGCGGAAGTTATGATTTCGAGAATGCCCTTCAACTTGGTTCGCCCAGTGAGCGACAACAGGAACGTCTGCATAGTAATATACGAGATGTTGTAGTATGCTGCAATCATGGCTGCATTTAGAGGTGTTACCGAATCATCCTCTTCATCCAGATCAATAATCTTGAATTCCGCAAGATCCTTCAAGGTGCTTTCAACAAGGTCGGACAAATGAGCACTGAGACCTTCGTGCGATGTGTCTGTCAAGCTGTAGTAGCTCGGGTTTGCCAACAACCGACGGTAGAAATATGTGAAAGTCGTCCAGTTGATTGCATCGTCCGCAGATTCGATCATCTTGGTGCTGATCTCGGATACAAAGGCATCGTGCAAATACACCTGGAGGTGGCTTTCGATCGGAAGCGCCTCGTTCAGGAACTTCTTGTAGTATTCACGCTTGACAGCTGGCAACATCAGAACACCTTTACTTAACTTATCCTCAAGTGGTCGTGAGGCTTTGCCAAACATCTGTAAAACCTCGCTCAAAGGGTAGTCAACATATCGGTGTTCTCGGCCCTCATAATATTGGGTCCCCATTACAATGACGAGGTGCGCCGTGCAATCCAGTTCCCAACAAGCGTCGCGAGACGCAACCATGACCTGGATAGCCCCATTATCATAGAGATGCTTTACAATCCTCTTATCACTTGCACTCAAGGCCTCGTGATAATACCCAACACCGTGCGAAATCGCTTCAGCCAAAGCTTCCTCGCCGATGCGTTCTAAGAGTGGCTTCATCTGTTCAACATCGGCGTGCAAAAATCTGTCTTCATCATCGCTTGCTACGCAGGCAGCCAGAAGATCTCGGCTCGTAGCTCTTGCTTGTTTCCTGTTGGGTACAAATACAAGGGCAGGTTTGTCTGGTGACATTTGAAGTATGGCGTGGTAGGTAGGTTTGGCCATAGATAACATGAGTGACGGGAAGTGAGGAATGGTAAATGACTGGATATGAAGCTCCAAAGGCACGGAACGAACATGAGGGCTGAAGTTATAGATATTGTGCTTCTTCGCATCAATCCACTCGCCAATATCTCTAGCATTCGCGAGAGAGACACTCAGGCCTACTATCCGTAGAGGTAGTTGAGTCTGAGAACGAATATAATGCATTCGGGAAACAATGATCTCGTAAATGAAACCAGATTGGCCACCAAGCATATGCAACTCATCAGCAATAAATAACTGGATATTTTGTATATTCTTTCGGCGTTGCCATTGGCGCGATAATACGTCCCATTGCGCAGGAGTGGCCAGAATAAGGTCACCGCGGTCGAGAATCTTGAGATCAGCGGTTGTCTCTCCTGTCAATTTGACGATCTCTTTTCCTCCGCGAAGTCTGGAGAATCGCTTCTGCCAATCTTGTAGTCGAAGGTCGACAAGTTCTTGAAACGGCGCGATATAGACTGCTCGGCCTGCATCGGGCTTTGACCAATGATGAAGTAAAGCAAATTCAGCGCAGACAGTCTTTCCACTTCCCGTGGCAGCGCCAACAAATACATTATCATCTGTTGAGTATAGAGAGTTGAATGTTTGCGTCTGGATCTTGTTGAAGCGTTCCCATTCCGGATATAAAGCTTTGAAATCGTCGGTCTTCAAAGCAGCCACCGGGAGAGGTTGAAGATCCAGCAGGGGGGTATGAGGTGGGAATTTCTCTGGAAGGATCAGCTTTTGGAATGAGACAGGCAATTTGGTCTCTGAATGCATCCATCTGTCCGACAAAACGGAGACGAAGTAATGCGGGGGCATCGGCTCTGTGATAGGCACAGTGAATTCGACGACGTGCTCGTTCATCTCTGCCTGAGCGAAGTCCTTCCGTAGGATAAATTGATCGTGGAATAGAATGTCTTCTCCATCACAGTCCTCAGCTATGATCCAAAAGCTTTCAGCTGCGCCGTGAACCTCATCATCCCACTCAAACTTTGGTGTAATTGTCAGTTCGACTCTTAGCATTGATCTTGTCATTGGCTGAACTTGTGCTTGAACCTCCAATCGTGGAAATTTGGAGACCAGGCTACAGACAGTCTTCCCAGCTCTTGGTAGTCCTAGCAGCTCGCCCATTCGGGGTGGGTCTAGGTCGAAGTAATTCATCCAAGGTACGTCAATTCTCTCCGCTTTTTGGATGATGTCTCTTGGGCAACTTGGAAACTGACGTAGCGGGGTCATCGTTGGCCACATACGCTTCTCTGCCATTTTGCAAAGCTCTAATGCGGTCTTTGCGACTGATGACCATCCTTTCTTGAGGGTAATCTCGAAGATAGCGCGGAGAATTCGACCAGCTGATTGTGTCACATAAACGAGGTCCGACATCAAGGCTAAGCCCTCGAGTTGAAGACGCGATATGAAGGCTTGCAGAAGTACGTTGATCTTAGCGTGCGGCTCTTCAATACTCTCCTTTACGGGAATGGGCACTCGAGTCAACAGCTTAGCAAGTTCCAACTTCTCATCTTGACGAACAGGGATGTATTTAAACTCCTCGCTCAACGCAAAGACGCGGAACAGCTCGATGGGAGTGATTGACGGTTGTATGTGGTGGTTGTACGTCAGCATGGAACTGTGAGTGATGTAGTAATGAGAGGCAATCCGTCCAAGCTCCGTGGCCTGCAATTTGCCTGTCTTCTTATCATACTTGACAAGGTTCGACTTCTCCAGAACGACAGCGGCTGAGTGTATTAAGTCGACACGCTTCTGTTCTAAAGCACTATCCCCTTCGTATTCAGGGCCGACGCTGTACAAGCCCGGCGAGCGCAGCATCCGGACAAAGAGATACGTATACCCAAGCCATTCTACTCCCTCGTCCCGACTACGAACGTTTCCAAGGACAATTTCAGCATTGAGATTGTCTGCCAACCGACTGACAAATTGACTCTCAATTGGAAGTTGTTGATTCAAAAGTGACAGATAATACTGCATTTCAGTCTGCGTGGTGATGATGATACCTTCTCCGTAAGTATCAAACTGCGGACGACCAGCTCTACCAAGCATTTGCAACACATCTTGAGGGCTTAGTTCGACCCAGCTACCCTTCTCTGGTGAGTAGACTTGAGTTCCTTTGATGATGACAGTATGTGCTGGCAAGTTGACACCCCAAGCCAGGGTAGCAGTGCACACCAGGACTTGAATGTCGCCAGAGCTGAAAAGATCTTCAACAGACGTTCGATCCGTTCTGGTCATTCCAGCATGATGAATGCCAAATCCATAGGGAAGCAAATCTTTCAGTTCCCTGTCGTTGACCGCTTCTGCTTCACTGGTGAGGATTTCTCTACTGCCAGCGTCGCTCTTTAAAATCTGACCAATTGTCTCCATCTCCAAAGCCTTGTCTCGGATATATCTAGCGGTTTTTGAGGTTTCCTTTCGCGAATGGACAAAGATAATCATTTGATTACGGTTCTTTCCGACATGCTCGAGGACTTTCGTGTAGGTTACGTCGTTCATTGTCTTCAATTGCTTGATAGCTTTCTTCTCCGTAATGCCGACAAACTCCTGCCGAAGCGGGCAAGGTCTGAATGAGCCGTCGAAATGGAACATGCCCTTTGTAGGATCAACTCGGAGAAAGCTTGCAACATCACGATAGTTGGGAAGCGTAGCTGAGAGTCCAACGAGGCGGACAGGATCTCCAGTCTGCTCCATTTTCCGAATAGTCCGGCTAACAATGCTCTCTAGAACAGGGCCACGATCATCATGCAAGAGATGGATCTCATCGATGATAATAAGCCGTACCAAGTTAGTATAGCTGAGATCAGTTGCCTTTCTCGTAATTACATCCCATTTTTCAGGAGTTGTCACGATAATTTGAGTGTCTGCTATTTGCTGCTTCGTGAGCTGTCGATCACCAGTCAATTCGGACACTTGAATGCCGTATTCCTTGAGACGGCCGCCAAAATTCCCAACTTGTTCTTGGACGAGAGCTTTCAGAGGTGCGATGTAGACAATCTTGAAACCATCCAAATTGATTTCACCAGTTTCTGGGTTCCGATTCTTGCCAATCTCGCGAAGGATTGTCAACATCCCGACATTCGTCTTTCCGCTACCAGTAGGAGCGCAAATGAGCATGTTGCCATCGTCAAGGAAGGCCTCAGGGAAACATTTTGATTGGATTTTGTTGAGCTTCGTGGTTGAACCAAATGGTACCCTCGCCCACTCTGGCATCTCAGTGATAGGTATGTCACGATCAGTTGGATCGTTCCGCTTTTTGGGGGCTGGGACATGAATTTCTTCATACCCCTTGAAGGTGCGTTTGGTCGATCCCTCTGGAAGCTTAACTTTGGGGTTCGTCATCAAGTGGTTTCCTTGTTCAAAGGCAATATTTTCGAGGTTGATGAGTTTCCCTGATGGTTGCAATCCACCGACAAGACCACCATCACCAGTATTCTCTGCCTTAGTGGCACCACTTGTATAAGCGGCCGGAACATCAATGTCCATCTTGATCTCCAGCTTGCGCTTTTTTGGCCCATCTCCCGAAGACTTAACTCCTCGCAGCTCATCCAAGATCCATCGTAGACCCTCGGCAGCTATCTCTCGTTCAACAGCACCGCGTGCTTCAGAGTCCTCGGCGCGGGCTAACTCCGTGAGCCACACAACTTTATCTCGATTTGAGATCAGCTTGTGAACGAGTTCGTGGTTTTCGTAATCGAAGAGCTCTGCTAAGTCGTTTTCAATTTCTCTCAGAGGTTTTTCTTCGCCACCTTCTTCCTCCGGAGTTCCTTTTAGCGTATGCAGAGCTTGCTGGGTTTTGACTTGTTGAACATGTGCGTCCGTGTAAATTGTACCGATTTGCCGCTGGAGCCAATATGCGTCGATTTCTCTTGCGGGAATGAAGTTTTTCTTGTCCTTTCCACTCTCACCATTGGATGGACCAGAATCTATAATCATTGCCTCTTCTTCAGGAAGTTCTTGCGCTCCCTCCTCTCGATCTTCTCCAGCGCCACCAGCAGTTGCAGCTTCTTCGGCCCCTGGACGGTCCTCCATGTCCGCCTCGTCCTCGGATGATTCGTCCCGAATTTCATTAACCATCTCTGCTTCATCTTCGTCCTCAGAGTTATCATCGAACACAACAGCCACACCTTGGCGATCATCAATTTCAGCCCCGTTCTCAGCGCCATCCTCTCCATCTGCCATAACCTCATCTTCGTCTTGTGCTTCGTAGTCCGTGATTTTCTTCCCGAGATTGACCAGTTCGTTAAATTGTTTTGGAGATGTTGTTGTGCCGAGTAATTCATCAATCTCCTTCTTCTTATCGAAATCTTTCATATCTTCGTCCTTTAAATATTCAAGCACAGCATCTGCGGCACTCCTAACGATCTCATGTGAGACATCTCCCAGGTTGTTGGCAACGGTGGTTAGAATAAGATCGTATGTCGCTCTTGTCGCCGACGTCCTTGGTCGATAGACAATCCCTTCCACTAATGCGTCTGCCGCGGACAAAATGCCAGTCCCTCGAAGTTGTGCTGGTTCGCCACGCTTTCGCTTTCGCTGCTCTCGTTCCAATACATCTTGGCCTTCCTGTAGTCCACCTCTCTCTACATCCGGAAGGCCCGACGCCTTTTTCTTTTGTTTGGGAGCATCATCACGGGCGTTACGAGATCCCATGTCGCGAATACTCAGGCGCCCCGCGAGCGATTCTGGGTCTCCTGTAACTTCGTCGTTGCGCCGAGTAACAAACCGACGGTCCGCCTGGAGGACCAGGTTGGACATCGCCGAATATTTGTACTGCGACACATCGCGCTGTTGGTCCGTCATATTGGCGTGTGTTGAGGGTGAAAGTGGCAGACTTTCCCTTGAGTCAACAGGGCAGCCTGTCTCGATAATTTTCTTGAGGTTGATTAGACCCAAAGACGCTAAAAATAAGGTTTGTGTTTAGCGCGTAATTTGCGCTTTGCTGCCTCTTAGGCGAGGACGAGGCTGAAACTCTCGAAGTAAACAACATCAACATCCAGAAAGTCGTTGAAACTGATTTAAATCTCACCCCAAACAATTTTAAGATGCAAGACCTAGAGAATGTACCTGATCCAATTAAGAAGCTTCAACGATCTTTAAAACCATACGTCAAACAGAGACAAGAGGCCACTCACATCCGACGTCTTCTAGCAGCTCATCTAAACGCCAACCTAGACCCGGATGGACATTCTGCACCAAGGCCGCTATCACTCGTGGATGCTTCATGTAGTGTTGACTCAATCCCACATGGAGTTAGAGGCCTTCAGAAAGAGTATCTACGATGTGTACGGGCGAACGTCAACGCAAGAAGAGAATATAATCAGATCAGCAAAGCGCATCATGCTGAGAGGCAAGACCGTGCCAACGTACCTCGAGGGGATGAAGCTGGCGGCGAATGTATGGAAACATTTCTGAGTCTTGTCAAACAACAGCAGAAGCATGAGGTCTTATGTATCATCCAAGATTATATCGATATGCTTGGCCAAAAACCCACAGCTGCGGCGGAATACCTGGACCCGAAAGAAGTCTTGAAAGACGTAGAGACGCTTCCTCAAGTTCCGCCGGAAGTTCTTCATGCTTCGAGCGGCCGACAAGGATCCGGTGGTGTGGATTTGAAAGATCTAGTGGATCGGCTCGAGAAATCCGTACTGAGAGCGAAATTGCTCTTGAAAAGAGAGCAGAAACTTCTTGCGAAAGTTAAAGCGGATCAGGGGAACCCATGTTCTAGCGAAGCAAGCAGGCTGCAAGCACTCGGTACGACGAGGAATGAATTGATCAATTGGATTGAGTCAGAACTCTCACGAGCTGGTGAAAGCTCACCAGAAAAGGAGGATGAAAATACGATTTCTAGTCCCAAGGATAAATCAACAGAGTCCATAGATGCTCAGCTCGCATCAATTCAACGACAATACTCCCGATATACTAAAGCAAGGCAAATTCTAGTCATTGCAGCAACCGGACAACCAGGCAGTCACCCAGGTGAAACGGCGTCCGACGAAAGCAGTAATTTGGTAACTGGACCATCCGAGTCTGGCAGCGTCAATGGGACAAGCCATATCACGTATCCTTACTTGGAAGAGCTAGTAGCTCTTTCAAACGAGCAGAAAGCGATCATTCAGCAGAAGTCTCATCTCACGATAAACCTGGCCAAGCAACTTAAGGAGTCCAGTCAGAGCCTTGAACGTCTGAGACACGAGAGTCATCTGCTACCGGCGCATCCCGTGCCAACAAATTCATCGCTCCGCAAAGGTCCAGACTCGTCAAGCTCGTTTGGAGACGAGATATCCAAGCATGAGAAGCCGGACTCGTCTCGGGGAGCTAGAGCTTGGGTCCACGCATCTGAATCCGCTGCAAACTCGACTAAAGAGGCGATATTGGAAAAGTTGGAGGAGGGCAGCACGGCGATTGATGACAGCCGACAGATTATGCTTGAGCTACAGCGTCTGCTTGGGGATGAAGGCACTGATGGGGCAACAGGCAAAGAATCAACGAGAGATATATGGTCTGTCCTCGATGGTTCTCTTGGTGTAATACATCAAGAGAGCGGAGCTACGGTCTAAACTTAAGAGCTGTGGTTTAAATGTGGATACTGGTCATGGCAGAAGAGAATTTGAACAACAATCGATGACCATAAGCATCAAGCACCATCACTTGTTGTCAAATAACGTATATTTCTTGGAAACAAATGAATTCAACTTGTGGTTGGATTCAGGAACGGCACGAGCCCGAATTGCCTAACGCCTCTACCTCGAAACTCATCGCTTCTAAGCAAAATGACAAACTCCCAAGTCTCTCTAACCATCTAATCGTACATCCCGCAAACCCAAACCCAAACGCCATGCAATGCAACGCCCTCATAAAAAGATCACCTCACTGCAAATCCCTCAGCCGCTTCGTCGCGAACGCAGCCCCAAGATTGCTTATCGCCCCAATAAATAAGCAGACTGCAATCGCATTCGGGCCATCAGTCCCATGGTGCTCGTCAGGATGGGCATCGTGAGCTAGTTCGGGAGATTTCCCCGGTTCCAGAATACTGAAGACAATCATTGAGATGAACGTTCCGATGAATTGCGGGATTGTAGTATATATATTCAGGATGCCGAAGTACAGTCCTGAAAGCTCGCCAGTAGACGCGACTCCCTCATCAGGAAGAGCGTGCTCGAGACGCAGGAACGAGGGTGAGCCAGGTGTGATCGGGGATCCGAGCTCCATTGAGTCCGAAGTCGAGAGACGTCGGTAGGAGCTTGTTGCAGTGCTACTTAGGCGATTGACTTCTATTCCCAAGAACGTGTTCGGTGCCCATGTTGCTAAAGCCCAGGGGAATCCACACAAAGCCACTAGGAAAGTGGCCACACGAAATGAGTGGGCGAATGGCGCTAGGAACATCGCACTGCTGAAAAGGAGATGGCCGCAGATCCATGCGGTGAGGAGATCGGGCTTGTATTTGTTGACTTTTGAGACGATTGCTGCAATGGCTGCGGGAGGCCGAGCTGTGAAGCCGGATTCCTCGGGGGATTTGATCAGGAGTGGTAGTAGGAAAGCTCCGACGAAAGTCACGAGAGAAAAGACGACTAATGACATGCTCCCTATTCTTCCTATGTCTCCTAGTGCATCTTTTGATTGTTTAACGTCATGTGGAGCATCGTATCTGAAATACGTCTCTCCCACCCAAGTTGTCGAGTAGAACAAGAATGGAAACCACCCAATCCACTGACGAAGTTAGCTTTATAACCCACTAAGAATGGTCATTATACTAACAGTCCATATTTGCACGGTACAAATTGCTTGAATTCGTGGAGGAAGGTGAGTAGCAGCATAGAAAATCTTGGAAATAATTTTCAGCCCGCCCTCATTGGCATCAGAAGCTTTGCTGGAGACGAGAACTCGCTCTGTCACAGCCCAAGAAGTGACTCCAACAGCGAACATCAGAGTAAAGGCAGCTACTAATATCAATTTCTTGAATTGCGTATCTCCCATCGAGGTTCCGAACATGCCAACAAGGTCTATTGTACCGGCGATGTACCCAATAAGGTGGCCAATAGAAATCATTCTGCTGGCTATAAAGAGTTAGTTTGGCGTCCCTGAACCATGTGAAAGCCTTACCCCATGCGCTCCCAGTTTGTTGCTTGGGGATTGGGAGCGTATCCACAATTAAACTGCGACAGCATGCCTGGACTGCAAATCGTCAGTTTCACGTCACTTCTCTTTCTTCCCATCAACACTCACCAACATTGATAGCAAAATCAACAGCGTAGATCGATACCACAGCGGTTGTGACTGTAACAGATTTCCTGAAGTCACCCTCTTCCACGAAGTACCCCACTAGTTCTTTCGTCCAACCTAATACCAAAAGACATGCCGCCACTACTACCGATCCTGTAACCATGAAAGGCCTCCGTCTGCCATATTTCGAAGTCGACCTATCTGCGATTACTCCAACAATCGGTTGCATTATCAGCCCCGATAGGGGGCCAGCGATCCAAACAAGGGATGTTCGACTCTTCGTGAGACCGAGTTGGAGGAGGTATGGAGTACAGTCTACCAATATTTTAGTTATTACTCGCTAGAATTCAGGAAAATGGAATACTCACAAGTCATCTCAATGCCCCACGTAAACCTGTTGGATCCTGTTAGCTACTGCTTACGTTCCCAACAATCGAAGCAACTCACTGTAAACCGACCAGCGAGAACGTCAACAATGCCATGCGCATCGTCTCCGTCGAGCCCTTGATATGAGGCTGTCCCGCCCATGATGCCATTGTATCTGCGCCAATACTCCTCGGGGAGCTATCTCCTGGCGTTCGCTTTATCTCGTCTTCGAAATCGTCAGCCTCATGACCTCGCGTTTCGATACCCGAACAGCTGGAGTCTGCCGCGTCATCTTCGTTAACTTTTGTTGTTGCCATCTTCGAAAGTTTATGGGCATTGGGAAGTTCAGAGGGGAAGGAATTGCTGTTCTTACAGAGGAGTTTCACATGGGTCAAGGGCGTTACTTTTGGCGGATGATTCTTTGGAATGCCAATGAAGGAAGGGGAGGATTATCTATTGGTTGGGTCTTTTAGTGACAGATTGCCCTGAGCTACAGCCACGCGGGGCTGACATGCGCTAAATTCAGGGGCTCCGGGGGCTGAAGCGAGCGGTGATCATGACGTGAGATATCGACACCCGAACATGGCCCATTCGGATTCAGTGTTGATTGCAGTACAATCCTCTTACACAACAGATCACGTCCCAGGCTGGACAACTACCGTGAAGTTTGGAACACTGTATAAGCACTCAGAATGCCTCGTCTTCATTGAGAAAATCACTTCAGAAGTGAAGATAAGTTATGTTTGTTTAGCATGATGAATTGTCTCATTCCTTGTGAGAGATTACTATGAAACTGAAGATAAATCTTTACTGGCTATTAATTTCACCAAAATTCTCAATGAAACATGAGATACGGTATATCATGCGGGTCTTTAGTTTCAATTTTGCGGCGTTAATTTGTGAGTTGGTTGTGTGACACAGAGGACAGACGATCTCGGGCCTCACTTGAGGCCTGAACAAACTTGAACACGCTCTTGCAAGGAAACCGCTGTTAGAGCATCTCAGCAGGTAGGAAATAGATCTTATATTTCACGGAATATAAGTCGCTGAAGTGCCACACCGCTAATCTTCAATTGGGTATCTTGAATGCAAGGCAAATCATACATTATAACTGCTCCATCTTCGCTTCCAGTTCCTTGACCCAGCCCTCAGCAACCTTCATATTGCCAGCCATAGTCGTCTCATTCTTCTTCAGTGCCTCTTCCACTTTCTCCAATCCCTCCCTCCATTTCTTGATGTCACTAGCCATATCTGCTTGCTTCTTCTCAACAGCATCGAGACTCTCGCTGGCTGTCGCCGCATCTGCATGAATCGCTCGCAATGACCGTAGCCTGTCCAGCAGGGGAGGGAGAAGCGGTGCGAGATTCTCAATGGTAGGAAGTGTGCCGTACAGGGCGTGGATTTTAGAGGTTTGCTCAGAATCTTCACCGTCTTCTGAAGCAACATCACCTCCTGCTGCTCGTAGAGCATCCTGCGCCGCTTTTGCCGCTTTCCGTGTCTCCTCCAAACGTTCAGCTTCCTGGGTGAGCGTACGGACTCGTCGACTAATGGTATCGAGAGATGATGGCGTAGAATCAGAAATGAGTGAAACTTGTCGTTGAAGGGTGTCGAGCGTTGGTAAGATGGCTTTTGGGGTCCCATTCGAGCTCAAGGCTATGGGATCCAGCCCGAGTGCCTTTTCCAAAAGTGCCAAACGACCGTCGAAATCGGCCGCTTTGGCTAAAGCATGGCTTTGTTGGTAGGTGGGCGCATATGTAACTGTATAGGTTGCTGGATCTCCAGTGCCTTGTGATGTATGAGGTGGGCCGTTTGCTTTGATTCCAGTCCCAAGATCCTTTACAAACTTGGCACTGATACTTGTGGCCCCTGCTTGACTTGTAGAAATACCGTCTAGCATTTTGCTCAGGGCCGTGACATCAGGCTCAAGGTCTTTGCTCTCCTCTGTGGTATCATTCTTCTCAGCTTGCCGTCTGCCATATTCTTCCTTCACCTCCTCGATCTCCCTCTTTAATCTCGCAAGCTTTCTCTCCAAACTCTCTCCATCCTCCTCATCGCTAAAATCCCCATACTCCTCCACGCCATCTTCTCTTATCTTCTGTCGCCTAGTAGAAGCCTTGTATGATTTCCGCTTAGCCGTAACCCGATCTGAAAAGTCTACGTCTCGGGCATCGATCTGTGCGGGGGAGAAATGGGAGCGCGCTTCATCGGGGTGCAATCGTGAACGGGAGATGCCTGGGGTATCGTCTTCTTCGTCAAAATCTTTATAGGATGATGATGTGGATTGAGAGCGTGCTCTACCGGTCTGTATAATCGTCAATCAAAGCCCGGAATAGGTACCAGCAGACTGACCGGAGCAGTAGAGTTGTCGGTCAATTCAGGAGTTTCGTAAATATCTGGTGCGGAGTCCTGGACGAACAATTAGCAGGTGCACAATTTTACGGTGACGAAGACACATACCAGATCTGGCAGGGCGGCATATTTCCTATTGAGGGCCATCTTCAAATGTTGTATGTTGAATAACCCGGACCTCAAGAAGTAGAGGACCACATTTGGAGACGGTTGGTCCAGGAACCAAACGCGAGGAACAGGGGTGAGCGGAAGCTTTGACCAATTGCGATCCAATCCACTGGGGATTTAATCGTCTGGATTATTCGAGGCCAACAATTGGAACTTTCAGACCATATACTCAGCGCTCCGGTAATTTTTATCGCCTGCATCCTAACATCGCCAGTTGTTGTTTACTTCGATACCCGTTTCAGCCTCCGCAAAATGAAAGCACCAGAACATGCTCTACATTCACGAAGATCTCATCTCTTTACTGTACCCCACGTCATCGCTTAAAATTCACGTCTCCATCTTCAAGGTTCACGACGCGTCAGAACGCGCTCCTTCTCTATGCCTCCACCTATCGAGAATACACTCGTTCTGACGCCGTCTCAGCCAGGACGGCGCGTTGGGTTGTCCAGATATTATAAACCCCACCTGCAGGCTCTCAATGCGATATCACCAAATTCCCGAGACAACATGCCCGCCCCAAAAGCTGCTGCCAAGGAGATGAAGGAGAAGGGTGATATTAGTCGACCGCCTGACGACTCAGAAAGCTCTTCCGAAGAAGATCGAGCAGCTATAAAGCCGACTGTTTTTGCCAGGACATCTCAAGAACCTGTGGCGCAGGCTTCAAAAGAACCAGCGGCAGAAGCTCCAAAGAAAAAGCCTGGGCGAGGGCGACCAAAGAAGAAGATCGAAACGGTCAACGGCCCAAAGAACGATTCAAAAAAGTCTACTAAAGTCACCGCGCCTACGAAGGACAATTTTTCGAGTAGTCCGAAGAGGAAGAGCCAGGAGGATGCACCGCCTCTTGGCTCTGGAATGGAAGACGCCTTTGGCCAGATAAAGGTCAAAAAGCCAAAGAGAAGTTATGGCTCGAGTCAACCTACAAGAAGTCAACCAAGTAGCAGCGCGAGCTATGGAAAGAACTCCAAGAAGGATGCCGGGAAACAGGGGCTTTCCACAATACCAGACAGCCCTCAAAGCCCTCAAAGTTCCGGGTTCAAACTTCACGCCGCCCCCGATATGGAAACGCCCGTTGCAAGCCCCAGCAAATTCAACCACATAAACGTTCCTTCTCCTTTCAAAGATGAAGATGAGGGTTCGCCAGTGAAGGAATTCAAAATGCCAATTGCTGATCCTTCCCTCACGGATGACGAGCTATCCAAACCACATCTGGGCCTCTCACCAGCATGCGCTCCCAAAAAAAGGAAAAAGAAGGTAGACGAGGATCCACCGCCGTTCACACAATTCAAGGCCCCAATACTCGGCGATTTCGACGATGATCTAGCTGGAACGGCTTTAGGCCTCTTAGGAGAAGACCTAGAGAACCTGCCTCCCGTTCACGCAGACGAACAAGACGACGACCTCTTCGCCTCCCTAACCCAACGAGCTCGCTGCCCTATGTGCAACAAACCCGTCGACCCCGCAGATCTTCAAGAATGGGGCGACATGAACACACGGCAACAAGAGCGATTCTGCCAATTCCACCAAAAGAAAAGTGCCAAAGAAGACTGGAGCCTCAAAGGCTACCCCTCAATCGACTGGGACAATCTCGGTTCGCGCATATCGAAGCATTATTCTTTCATTAAGAAGGTTATAAATGGTGCTGATTCGCATTATCGGGATTTACTGGAGGAGAAGGTTAATGCGGGAAAAGATAGGAATCTGTTGAAGATGACTTCGAATCTCACGCCGGGGTATTACGGGGGCCGGGGATTGAGGATCATGTCGGAGAATATCATGCAGAAGTTTACCCCCCAACTCAAGACAAAAGCGGTCAAGGATAGGAGGATATCTTCACGTGGAGCTACTGCTTTCGTGCAATCAGTGCTGGTTCCTGAAGTTGCGGTGTTGTTGATTATGGAGGATATGAATGTGGAAGTTGAAGAGGCGAGAGATATTCTGGAAGATAGCGCTGCTATTGGGGAACTCATACATGAGGAGATTAGAGATGTGGTTAAGAAGCGGGTGGAGGATAGTGAGGATGACGAGGATGACGATCTTGATGACTGAGCGTTGCATAGCGTGCGTTTGCTGGAGTTTGGGGGTTGGGATACCTATTGAGCATATCGGACCTGTATAAGGGGAATGGGCTAGGCTTATTTATTGCTGGCTCGATATTAGATAGGAACCATAAAACGTTAGATCACTACTTTTGGATACTCATAGCTGTTTAGTATCCTAAGCCGTGCTACTAATAGAATGAACAACCGAAACCCATGAAAGTAACTATTGGGGTATTAAGTGATACCATTCTGCCGCTCAAATGCAAAAATCTAAACACAGAATACTCCAACTTAATGCAAGTCTCCAAACTATATGATCCAATTTACACTACTCCCAGAAAATGTCCACCCGAACGCCGTCCATGCCCTATGAAACACCTATTGAAAAGGATATCAATGCGCCGCCTCTTCATCCTCGCTCGCCAAAAGCGCTCTATCTTCTTCCCCTACACTTCCCTCTGCGCTCTCTCGTACTTTGAACCCCTCAATAATCTCCGCAAGTTTGGCACCCTCTTCCTTGCCTCTATCTACATTCACGAACCAAAGTAAAGGCGCTGGGAGGCCGACCAACACTGCGAGGAACCAGAACGCTGGTCTAATCTCGCCTGTTCGATCAACGATGGCGCCTACGATTGCAGGTCCAAAAACACTGGAGCCTTTATCTGTGATAGCATACAAAGCGTAAAAAGCGGCTTCTGATCCAGGGGGGATGAGTTCTCCGTAGAGAGAACGGCAGTAACTGCTCAAGCCGCCTAGTACAAAGCCGTAGACGAAACCAAGTGGATACATTTCCCAGGGTTGCTGGAGACCGATTACATTCCAATTCTTAACGAAAGGAAGATATCCAAGAAGGCCATAGAGGGGTATAACCTCAAAGATGCAAATACAAGCCAAGATCGTCTGGTGAGGTCGTAGACCAAACCAGCGAGAAATAGCCGCCCATGTAAAGGCGCCTATCACACCTGCTGTAGTTGCAATAACATTGATCAACCCGAGAGCTGCTGGGCGCATATCCAATTGCGTCTTCGCATACAATACAGCTGTTCCCGAAACCGTGGCAATAGCGTCCGAAATGAGGAACCACGCGGCTAAAAACAGGGTAATGTCTCTTAAGCGTCTCGCGAGCTTGACGGTCCGCCAGAGCGAGGACCAGGAATACGCGAAATAAGCTATCCATGTCCGCGTCGCCTTTGGATCGTTGGGGTCGCTGGATGGTAAGGGGGGACCAGGGCGTGGGCGTAGCCACATTGCAGCGGGGAAGGTGAAGACGAACCACCAAGCGCCGACTAGGAAGAGTACTATTCGGAGGGACAATGTCGTGTCTTTGCTTTGCATGAGGAAAACGACTGCGATGCAGACACATTGCAGGAAGAGGCCTGCGCTATAGCCAATGCCGATGCCAGATGAGGATATTTGGGTTGAGAGCTGTAGTTCGATGGATGTGAGATTCTCAGCTGGGGGTTTTGGTGGAGTGGTGTCTGGGTCTGGAGGTAAGAGGGCAGCTGTTGAGTCAACTAGAGTTACCTCCTGACTTAGAGGTTCCTCCTCAGATGGTTGGTCGTCCGGAATAGTTGACAGCAAATCAGGAGAAACACCGGGACTATATTGCGTACTTGGGTGATGCCGTACCATCAGTGGTAGGAATGAGTTTAGAAGAACGAAGCTTGCTCCAAAACATGTATTCGATATCATTGCCAATAGTGCTCCTAATAGATATACCTTTGGAACAATGGGTAGGAATAACATCGTTGCTATAGAACCCGCAAACGCAAAAGCCAGTAGTAATCGTTTTCGATAGTTGCCATGGTCCGCAGCACAGCTTATAGATACGACAAGGATCGCTTGAAATAGGACGCTGAGGGAGAAAGTATACATGGCGAAAGATGCGGTGTTGATTTGCATGCCTAACAATATGATCACGCATTGCCCGGCGTCCTTGCCCGTTCCCGGTAATCCTCCGGGCGTGTGTGACGAATCCTTGGAGCAAGGCGTCGTGAGATCAGAGTATAGCACTCCATTTTCTCGGGCAAGTTGTTCTAATGTGATTGGAATGAACGATCCTGAGAGGTACGATTAGCATCCAGACTTGTATCCACAGCGGGGCAGTAGAGGTTGGCTAGCCGGTCTTCAAGTTTCGAGCTTGTAACTCTAGCAGCTTTCGAAAGAAAATAAAAGGCCGCTCTTAGACGGCAAGAGCTCGAACAGAGTTCTGGTTGTGCACCAATGCTCAAGCTCAAGCTCCTCCTTCCCGTTTGTATATCTCTAGTGAAACCAGCGAATAACCAACTTCAAAAGATGCCCTTACCCATTCCACAAATCACAAAAACCTCTGCTGCAAATCCATACGCGTACCAACCCCATAGCTCCTTCCTACTTGTCAAACGCGTGTCCTCGCCGGCATACTGAGAGGGCCTATCGCGAAAGCCAGAGGCCTCTGGCCCCATACTGTCGTGGTCGGCAGAACTCGATCGCTCGTCGTCGGCCTCGAAGGAAGAGGAGTACGACTGAAAAGAATATTTTGCGCTGTTCGACGAGAGCGCGCGGGGCGGTTGTAGAGGGCGAGGATGAGGTTCGTTGCGAGGGACCATCACTGCGGCGGATGATTGGGATGGCGGGCGAGCCAGTTAGCACCCTTCGTACAGCACGGTGCTACCCGAATGGCCGCTCAGTACTCATACCGTCTCGACCATGGTTTTGCTGGAAAAGGCCCTAGCATGGTTGGACGAAGAGAACGGGAGCACCAGGAGATAAATAGGAAGGCCAGCTGCCTGTGTCGTCAGGTGCATGAATACTGGAGCAGCAGAGCAGCAGCTAGATAGATAGTAGATAATCCAGCAGCCGGGGTCACGGTCACGGTCACGATCACGATCAGCACGATCAGGTTTTGAGACACGCCCGGCGGGAAGGCTGCGTGCATAGCAGAAAGAATGATGGAAAGATATAGTTCAAGTCCCTGCATTATACCTATAGTAGTTGGAGTTTTTATCAAGTATAATGGCATTGTATGAAGAATATATACGGCGCAGGTCGTATATTTAGTTTTACTCCGTACAACGCAACGCCTCTTGTCTCTTGAACACGGATGTGGACCCGGACCCTCAAAAGACAAAGACGGCTCTAAAAACACCCTCTCTTATTGGCTATATTCACCTGCAGGCGCATTCACGTGATCCGATCAAGGCGCGATAGCCTGTCCTGTCCTGTCATGTCCTGCCTGTTTCCTCTGCGCCCAAGCGACCCAACTTAGCTCGCCTCGCTCGCTGGGTTCCGTATGATGGAAGGAGCCTTTGAGCCTTGGATGGCCTAGGTTGAATCAACCATCAACGACAACTCACCACCACACGACCCACGACCACCACATCGGACGTTGTATGATCCATTGCAAACTCGCGCCCATTACGACAACCACTTTATCTTCATCATCGACGACTAACTCTGCCCGCGATCATCCTCCGCTCCAACGACTGCACCCGCCATCTTTCATGCAAGGTCGCGCCCAGCATTCTTCATCATATACGGCCAAGGCGCGCAGCCTTTGCGGTCCCTCGAGAACGCCGAATTCGTGAGCGGTGGCATAGAGTGGCTCGTACGCTCGATCGCGCCCATGTCCTCTGGTCACCAGAGGTAGCGCAAGCGATCTTGCTCCTGGAGCCCTCTCTGAACAACACGTCCACCTTCGTTTCCTGCACCATTAGTCACGATAGAGTCGTCAGAGCGAACAAAGGTTGCAGAGGAGGCCGCTGGGGGAGCCGCCAAGGGGGGCGAGAGGCTGGAAGGAGAGGTGAAGACGGAGAGTATGCCCGGGGTCATCATGGAGAATGGGAGTAGGAACGGATCACATACGAACCACGACAGAGATCAGAGGCCCAACGGTATAAATGGAGCGATATATGCATCTGAGAAGGGGAAGGGTCGCGCGTCACCTTTGCAAAACGTCACGCCAGTCAGTCCTACGATACCAAATGGTCTGAATGGCAGGTTCGCAGAAGGACGTCAGAATGGCGCAGACGGTACAATTCCGAAGGACATCAAGGCCCAAATCGAGCAACTTCCCCCCGAGATTGCTCATATCACTTATGGCTTCATACCATTACCAAGGCTTCTGTCACGCTTGGCGCAGACGACCCATAACAACCTTACGAAGACGATCATGGACATGGCTCAGATGCCGCTACTTCCAGCAGCAGTGAATGGCAATGCATCTCATGCCATGGCAAGCGACGATAACTCGCAGGAAAACCTTGCTAAAAAGTTGAAATTGCTGAATTTTGCACAAGACGCTCATACGGAATGGACGAAGGCGTTGATAATAATGAACTGGAGTCGGAGGAGTGAGGAGGTTAGCAAGTTGATAGACCTGAAAGCCCACATCGACCAACAGAGGGTCTACTACGATTCTGCTGTCTTTGATTTGGCGGAGACTACCAGGAATCTTGTCCGTGCAAGGTTGCCAAACCCTGATTTGAAAACTGCTACGGCCGTTTTAACCACAGGCAAGGCGTCTTGGATGCCAGAGGTATGATCAATTTTGCATTTATTGGTCTTGACTGACAGTTTTCAAGCTCGGCTACATCCAACCACCTCCGTTGACGGCCAAGGAGATTCAGAAATCAATAGAAAATGTAAATACGCTCCTTTCGATTCGGCTGAATCTTCACGAGTACGACAACATCCCGGCGCATTTTATGGATTACACCATCAATTCGGGACGTGTAACTTTCAACGTTGCAGGAGAGTTTGCAGTTGATCTGACCATAGCGGACGAAGACCCGGAAACCCAATTTTGGTTCATCGATTTTAGATTTCTATTTTCTCCATCTCTGTCAGAAATGCCAGAACACCTTCGAGCCCACATCGACGCTCGAGTTAATGAAGCTTTAATGAAAGACGGCCTTTCTGGGTGCTATAGATTTTTGCATGGTATGGTGTTAACTCATAAAATCAGCGAGTTCAGGAGACAAGCTGTGGAATTGGGAAGGGGAAAATGGATAGACGGATTGAAGGTGGAAGCACTAAATCGTGCTATTTCTTTCCAATACTGGTTGGATAGGTATAGGAAAGGCCCTAAAAGTTGGATTATCCTTGGTGTTCATAGCGGCAAGCGGAAAACTGGCCGACCACACCCTAAAGATACCAGCCGGCTATTCCTGAGATGGTTCCGCGACGGGAAGGAAGTTAAAGACGTGGATATCTCATTCGACACGGTCGATATTTCGGCAGAATCGCTCCTCAAAACAGTCGTGGCGAAACATATCAACCACATATTGACATCCACTTACGAGAAACTGCGAGCGAAGCCTATGTTCGCGAGTCATGAGGCTGTCCTCTCACTTTCCACTTCGGAGACCGAACCTGCAGAATCAGAGTTGAAGGTGCAATTGACAAATGAGCGATATTTGACAATTAGAATTGAACCAATCACAGGCCGATTCATTCTCGGCCCTTCGTCTGGATTGGCGGCCGAATATGGATATAAACTTAACGAATTTACCAACGACCCTGCCGCAAATGCACACAAGTACATCGATGAGTTACGTCAAAGAGCGGTCATAGATGACATTGTTATTCGTGGCTCAAGTTTGGGATGGAACAGAGTCAAAAATCCTGGTATCAAGCCAGACGACCTGAGAAGTGTTGTACCAAAAGACACTTTGCAAGTCCTATGGTTACAGAGACCTGGGTGGGCCAAGAATTGGCATTTTGCCGTTAGTATGAGCATGAGTGGAGAGCGTTGGTGGTTGATTGAAACGTATGTCATATTGTCCTCCTCCTATTTAAATGCCCTCAATCCCTAACATTGCCAATAGTACCGAGCCTCCATCAGACGCCAGCACTGCACCGGCATCCCGAAACCAGAAGAGGGACAATTCTGTCAAGATTCGCAGCTCTCTTTCGATACCTATCGGGAACATCTCGCCAGCCCCTGCCTACAGCTTCTTAGCTAATCTGCATGTTTTCGCCGCTGCTCTTCTCTCTGGCTTTGTTAACTCCAAGTGGCTGCACTCAAATCGTATCCCCTACAAATTACGGCATAACAGCACTATACCCTCGTCCGCCAAGCTTCCCGCCATAATAACGAGGCTATCATACCTTTTCGCCGCACTCAGTCGGGACAAGAAATCTTTTACTGGGAAGAAGATGTCTTTGAAAGATGGGGTTCAGCTCACCTTTCAAGGTCTTGAGACACGCGCTATACGTCCCAAGCCGGATACTACAGGTTCTTCTCCAACGCCGCAGCAACAAATACAGACTCCAAATCCAGGTCCGCAGCCCCCAAATGCCATGTCGCCACAAAACCTAAACCATCTCTCTGAGGATGTCTCTGTGGTCATGGAGGCGCGGATTCACTTCTCTCCCCCTCCTCAAGCGCTCAAAATGATAAAGGAGAATATCGATCGAGATATTGCTTTCCACAAGAATAGTGGTGCTTGCTCCTTAAGGCTACGGGGCAAAGTTGGTGTACCCATCATATCTAGTCTCGTGGAACGTGTTGTCCGCGTTGAGCGTTTGGTGAGCTTTATTCATATATTGCAGACCCAGGGAAGGGCTGTTCAGTGCCAAACCATATCCCTTGGCCGAATCACCTTCACCTATGGGCAAGCTGCATCAACAACCGATGGGGATGCAATGGACATAGATGGAGATCATCCCAAGAAGCATACTGCCGTGGTAGACTTCAGTGCTTCTGACAACATGATGACGCTTATCCTCGAGCGTGGAAACCCTCACCTCGAAATCATCGATCATCTGACTCGAATTCTGAATGGCAAGGAAGGACTTGACGGCGTTGCAAAACTTCTACCCCTCACCCTTCCAGTCCTACAAGGATTGGATGCCATTGAAATGGCCTGGGCTTCTGTGGAGAATGGTCAGGCGTTCGTTAATGTGCGAGCCGCAGATTGGTACATCATAAGGTATGATATATCTCTTCCGGCGTCGAACGGCGCTGCATCTGCACCCAAGACCCAGAAGATCATGTTTGAGGTACGGTTAAGGGACAGGAGGAGCGTACCATGGTGGTACATTAACCGTATTGATCTTCGTGATAAACAAGGTGATGGAATCGACGCGGCATTAAAGCCGATCTGGGACACAATTGATGGCGTGGGATGGCAAGGAATGCGCGTTAGTGGTGTTGCACAACCTCATGGGGTGGAAGAATTACTAGGCAAGATAGATGAAACCCTCAGGGGCTTCATGAACAGTGAAGGGGTTATTGAGGCACTTGCACCTGCATCCGCGGCTGCGCCCGCAGCTGCTCCAGCTCAATCTCGAGCCAAAGCTCCTGTACCTCCGGCGCGGCAACAACAGCCTACACCAAACCAGAGCCAAAACAGTCAGGGCAGGAACAACCCGTTGAAGCGGGAAATAGTAGAAATCGATTAAGGGAGGCAACAAATTTCAGTATAGCATAACACATTTGGGGGGGTGGATGGCAGCATTTGCATTGGCGCGAGGCGGAATACGTACGATACGATACGATAGTCGCGGGTCCTCTTTGTATTCCGGGAATTAATTCCCATTCATTTTATCGACTTTGCGATGGCGTTCATGGAGGACGGGACCAGATGTCCCCTTTTGAAATCCTTTCATATAATTGGCGTTTGGCAATTCAAGTCGGGTAGGGCGGTGGAGGAATAACTGCTTTCGTTGAAGTGCACGCGCAGACAAACAGCAAATAGATAGTTACGTATCTAATGAATTGATGTGACTTCAGTCACCTCGTAACAATTTTAAGTATACTTATGTGGTGCTTGCTGTGACGTGAATATCTTCGAAAGTATTCTGAAGTGACTAGACTGGCGGTGGAAGAAGAGAGCAGCACTACAATAATGATTGCAGGATTTTGCATGTTTCACTCGACATAGCACATATAAAATTGGTGCCGTTTTTTCTGTTCACCAAGTGAGTGAGTCTTCCTAATTTAATAATGAAACGCTCTTGCGAGCCGTTCCTCTCCTTTCAGGCTTCCGTCCCACATACATTGCTTACAGACCTAGAAAACGGACACTTAGACATCCTGGGGTTCTGGCTCTTTTGCTTCTAGTAGGGACCTGAGAGTCTTTGACTAAAAGCATTTTACTCCGCTGTACTCTTGGATATTATCTTCTCCGGTGAGTAGAATACACTTTAGGGGAAGAGCAAATATCGCTCACTTCATGTTCATGCAACTTGATTCATTTTTCAAATAAATAGAGAGTTTGCCATTCCAAATATGCAACAAAATATCAAGATACATTATCGTTCACCACCCTCCTCAACACCCTAATCCTCGGCTCCATCCTAGGTCCAACCCACCAACCTCCCGTCACAGTCCTAACCCCATCCCTCAACAAATTAAACGTCCCAAACCTTCCCATTTCATCCAGTAATAACCTAGCCTTCAAATCCTCCACTTTCTGCTTCGCACCAACCTCAACATCTTTCACTTTGCTACTCTCCGGGGAAGTAATGTTATGAGCAGCATAAACTCTCTCCATCTTCTCCTCAAACGAACTCCCGTCTCCAGGCCGCAGGAACTCGATTCCTGAATAGGCGTATATTGTATCGACTACATCCCATTTCCCGATCGCCTTTGAGGGCTCTTCCATTAACGCATAGTCGATGCTAGACCAGAATGCAGGTTCAAGAAGCGTTTCTGAATCTTCTGTTTTGTCGTAATTTATAAGCGTAGGACGACCGTTAATGGTTGTAGGTGAAGGAAGTTGCAGGAATCGTGTAACGCCCGTCATGCAGGATAGAACATCCATGTGGATGGTGATGTTTGTGGGTTGGTTAGGGGTCCGCCGGAGGATGGAGTGGAGGGATGTGAGGGCTTCGCCACCGGGGTAGTTGAGGGAGGAGATTAGGAGCATGGATGTTGAGGCGAGGAAACTGAATGCTATTGATGCGAGGAGCAGAAGAGAGCCAATGGCGTAGAGCAGGTTCTTGGAGCGCCGCGTCCAGATGTAGGAGGCGGAGAGGGAGGCGGCGGCTGTGAGGGGCGGGACGGCGTAGATTATGAAGCGTGCTTCTTTGTGCGGCTGGAGACTGTAGATGGCGACGAAGAGGAAGGATGGGAGAGACAGGTTGAGGGAGGGTTGCTTTATTGATGGGATGACAGAGGCGAGGGGGATGAGGAGTAGGATGAGGGGGTTTAGGAGTAGCTTTGGGAGCATAGATGTAGCGTAGGCGTTCCATGGCGAGGTTCCCCAGTCTGCAGACTTTCCTTGGACGGCGTTGTAGTAGAATCCCCATAGCTCTGGCCAAAGAGGCTTTTGCCAGAAATAAGAGTCGATGGGGACAGAGATAGTAAGTGCAACTATGGCACTGATGATCCCAGCCGATATAATAGTCCTCACGGAGATCTTAGACTGCGCAAGCAGAACAAACAATTGCGTAGCCAGCAAAAGTGCAATCTCAGATCTGAAGACCACACCAGCAAAGACAAACAGAAATATAGCCTTCCTGGTCACATCTATACTCTGTGCAGCCCTTCCAGGTCCAGCCAAAGGAAGCAAGGCAGTAAAAGCCAATGTAGCTAGACCCTCTCAGCAAAATCATACTTCACTTCCAAAAAGGGATAACTCACTAAGTCCAAAGGCAAACATATTCGGCAGCGTCCTGCTAGCATAGAACAACACATGAAACTGCCCGGCCATCAACCCTACAAACCACCTCCCCGTTCCCCTCCCAAAAGTGTTGTCCAACCCATTTTTATATCTCAGTAAAGCGCCCGCATTAAACAATCCCAATACCCCTCTTGCAACGAGCTGCGCATGCTGCTTTCTTACAATAGTGAAAATGGGCCTAGAAAGCGCAGACAGAGCCAAAGCGCCTACAAAAGTCCTAGGCACAGCGCCAGGAAAGGATATATGGTCGTAAGTGCTATTGGTGACGAGCAGGCCATGGGTTGATATGTCGTGTGCTGCTTGGAGGTTGAAGGATTCTTCGACTTTGGTGTAGGGGGCAATGAGGAGGTGGAGGAGGATTAGGGTTGGGAGGACTAGAACTAAGATCGCATCTATGTGGAATTATTAGTAGATGCTGAAAGTAAGAGGGGGAGGGGGAGGGGTACCAATGGGCTTCATCTTGAGCCACGTATTTGAGTGAAGAGTGGTAGCCTTCCGGAGCTCGACGTGGAAGCTATTTTCTCGGGAATTAAGAACACATATCCGTTGTTTTTACAATACCTTTCAGATCCTTCCCAAAATCAAAATCACAATACAATATAAAACCAAAACGAAAGGAGTGCTAAGTCATCCAATATAAAAACGAAACAAGAACCAGACGTCGCCTCAAATCCAAGCAACAGCCTTGTATGGTCCGTGCATCCAACTTCACCACCCAAATTCTGGCATCTTCAACCCCCATCCCCCGACCTTGCGCCTCCCACCCTCACCCAACAACACCCACAAATAAGCCCTCAAGATGATGTTCTTCGCCTTCGGAAATCTGATCTACAGTATATCCCCCCCTCTTCCCTCCTCTTCCGCGATGCTAATGGGGCGTGAAATAGTTTCCGTACTCCTTATAAACGCCATAGCTGTACTTTCTGAGGATCGGTTTTTAGCTCGCGGTATGCTTCCTCCCCTTCGCTAGTAAATTTTTGGGAGAAAAGAGGGAGGAGAAAGAGGGTGGAGAGAGAAAGGGATATATGCTGATGAGATTGAATAGTTGGATGGTCAAACACAGTTGCGGAGCCAGCGTTTGGTGGTGGGACTACGGGTGGTGATGCAAGTATCAAGAGCAAGCTGGTTAATTTGATGACGAGCGTGAGGACATTGATGAGGAGTAAGTTATCTCCTTGCTGTGCTGTGTGGATGGAGAAAGTGTTCGTGTTGGCTTAGGGACGGAAGGAGAGAGGAGATGCTAATTTTCTGTGCTTGCAGTACCGCTAATAGGCATAAATGTGACGATTATACTATACGAGTTGGCATTGGGATGAGGGAGAAAGGGAAGGGGGAGAGAGTGACAGGGAGGCTGGGGGAAAGGCTGTACGATAGCGCCGGTGCATACATGGCGGAAGGGGAATTATGTGCCAGGGAGAGGCGTGAAACTCATACGGCATGGCGTTCAGGAGCTATTGGTTGTTTGAAGCTACGGCGAAATCAGAAGCATATGTAGCGAATATAATCACAAGTCAAAAATACTCAATACACAGTTCGAAGGATTGGAAAATGCCACAGAATCCCATTATCAACCTCGCGCCGTTACATCCAACGTCGCCATGCAATTGTTATTCGTGCTATACAATCCATTTGTGAATCAAATGGTTATCAGACCTCCTCACATCCTAAGCCAACTCCCTTGTGACAAATGGTGGTATTTTGTGCAGACCATTAATAGTATACTTCCTTCCATGCCCAGCCTGTCTCGTCATATCAATATGTTTTTGGGGATTTCAAATCCAGCCTACCCGCCATGAAAATGCGAAAAGTCATAATACAAATCCATCTTATCCTCCTCGAATCATGTGCTCATGAGATTACTCTTCTTCCTTCCCAATCCACTAAAGCTGAACCTGTCTTTCGTCGATTTTGAATGCTTCTCTGGAGTCTGTGGTCCTGGTTCCCCTTCGACTGCCGTATGCGAATCATCTGGGAGTGGAGGACCGCTCTTGGTCTCTCCATTCTTACTTGCGCCACTCAAGAAGCCGAAACTCTTTCGACTCATGCTCTTGCTTCCCTTATGAGATCGACTGAGCGTTCCTAGCGAGAAGCCCTTGTCGTGGTGGCCGTTCTCCTTTCCTGTTTCGCTTGTCGTCGCCGAACCTTCTCCTTTCTTTCTCCTCTCTTCTTCCTCGGCGGCGGACTGCTTGCTTGCTGCTAGCGCTTTCTTGACTTCCGCTTCTTGCGTCCTGAGAAGCTCTTTCCGTGTCTGCGCGGCTTCTTTCCGCCTCTGCTCATCGGCTTTCTGCTTCTCTTTCTCCGCCGCTTTCCTAGCTTTCTCCGCTTCCTTCAACTCCTTCTTCTCCCGTTCCTTATCTTCTTTAGTTTTAGGCTTTGCTGCATCGAGAGTAGGAACTTGAGTCTGATGCGTGGCCATTATCGGCCGTGGTATAGTATGAGGTGACATCGGCAGTGGCGAGGATACCGTATGGTCTAGAGATACAAACTCTTTGGCCTCCTCTAGAGGGGTGGTAGGGAAGGAGACTTGCTTGGATATAGAAGCAGGGTGTGTGCCATTCGGTTGAGGATGTCCAAGTGCAATATCAGCTTCTTGGGATGCAAGTGCTACTTCGGCAAGGCCTTCGGCTTCTTGTTCTTTTCGCATGGCTTCTACCGTGGTTTCTTGATAAAATAGAACGTATGCACATGCCATGCCAGGTTTGTCGCCGAAGAAATTCCGCACATAGTGCTTATCAACTGGCTCTACCATCTCATCGTCAAATAGTAACCAACCACGATCTTGCGTTTTGATGATCGAAATATAGTGACCGTGATAAGCATTTCCGCCAATATGCACAACTACTGCATAGAGCTCGTAAAGTCGATCAGGATCCTCGGCGTCGTCTGTTGTGTTAAACATCCGAAGGTGGTAAGGATATACAACTCGGTGAAACAGCTTCTGTAAGCGGCTCATATCCTCGGTGTATTTGAATCTCTTCAGATGAAGGGCCAAAATCTTCGGTAAACGTTTGATCTTCATCCGCTTCTCGGCTTCTTGAAGTCCTCCGCAATTGTCGCAGTGGAACTTATTCCTCTCGCAAAGCATCTCCTCGGCTGAGAATTTCCGTAAACAAGAAGTCACCGACGAGTGTTCTTCTAAGTCGATGGAAAGATCTAAGAAAGTTTCGTCCCGCTGTGATGCCGTTTCACAAGTTAAGCACTTAGTCTCGGAGGTCAACACTCCCTCGAATATGTCATGAACCCATCCTGTTCCTGGCGTCCGGGTTCCTGAAGCCAATCCCATTGCTGTAGCGGCTGATGTTACAGCAGCCTTCATTGACTGGGCTAAGCTGTCGTCTCGTGGCGGCTCCAGTTCCCTTATTCTTTGCGCATTCTCTTCCACATTCGTTATGACCGCGTTAAGAACCAATCCATAGAATTCGTGGGCATCCTGGTGCATCGATGTCCGGAACATCTCATTATCTCGTTTGAAGATCTCCAGAAACCTCTGAGGACTTAAGACGCCTGTCCGTGACTGATTTGCAATCAGCGCCATAAATATGTCCTTCAATGCTGTGAAGGTCGACTCTTCCATCCCATATGAGCTCGCATTTTCGTACGTCAACTCTAATATAGGTCCTGCAATCATAGCGTGCTTCTTCTTATATTCCGGAGAGTCTGGTTTATCCTCCGGTCTCTGTCCTGGTTGAGCTGGCACTGGTTGGCCCGCGTTTATGGCGGCGCGCCTCTTCATTGCGTCAGCGGCAGACATGGCCTTTGGCTTTCCTGGAGACACTGCTCCCCCATTTTGTATCGGCGGTCGTATCGGGGTAACAATAGTTGGGTGGCCGTTCGGCGTATCGAGAGGGGAGTGTGGGGGGTATTTGACGACATGTTCTCGGAATGGGACTGAATAGTATAACGCTTGGACTATTGAGTTGCAATAACTGGAATGATTAGTATATCAATTTAGAGGCATGCGATCCAAAACAAACCATGTGTTCCCAAACTAGAGGGACCGTTAGCAAGTAGTACTACTTTGAAGGATTCAGGGTCCAACATACGTTCTCCAGCCCAAAGAACTTATCACTCCCATCATTCCTTATTGGACCGGCATGCTGTAGCATCTTCACCAGAGGTGTGATTTCCGGTTCAGGCTCCACATCTTTCTTGTTCTTCGAAGGAGAGGTAACACCTGGGCTTGTAGTTCCCTGTTGAGTGGCATCGCGTTAATTAAGTCCGAATGCATGAATAGTGGTTGAACTGGGAGGTGTAGCAGATGGCAAGATGTAGATGTACTAACAGATGCCCCTTTCAATTTGTTAAAAAAAGTAGCCATTGCGACGAGTGTTAGGCCTCCTCAGCTCGCGACTTCTTATCTGCGCCGCGAAGGCAGGCGACGCAATATCGACGAGGTCGTGCTTGAATTGTGGTCATTCGCAATGTTCTTTGCGAATACCAAGATGTCGAAAATATTTCTGATTCGGCGGGAGGTGACCCAGCTTCAATCTTGGGTCTTGGGCTGCTCGAGTGAGCTGAGGGTGTTCGTCCACAACGCAATGATGCGGCGTAGGCGGGGTGGAACTCGTGGTCCGAACGGCGCCTGCTCGTGGCAATTCACCCGGTCGTTCAGTAATTCGGGGTTGACACAGGTTGACACAGGTTGACACAAAGCGATTGGTGATAGGTACAGATGATGAGAACTGGATTATGGCAAGAAGAGGCGTTGGATGTGAGGAGGCGGAAGGAAGAGGTGCGGCTTGGTACCACAAGTCGTCGAGTCCTGGCGCACTGGGCGGTCGAATGCCTGCTTGCTTTTGGCCAGGCTGGGAAAAATCACTTTACGCCTGCAGAAGTGCAGAAAACATGGCAACAGGGGCACCACTACTCTGTACCTACTACTACTACTACTTCTATTCCGATACTACAAGACTACGACTGGGTCCTGGTGGTCCCGGAAAACAGTTCGCACAGTCTTGTAGATCTGGAGTGCGCCGACCCCGAGAACTAGCACCTTCACCTTGCTCCATCAGCCTCTCTAGCACTTGCACTCTGTTGCACTGTTCAGGTCGAGCCGAGTGGAAGTCACGCGCGGAAAAAGCACAGCGCGCGCATCTAGTTTCACCCGCCATCGTTTAGATGCTCAAGTGGCATTCTAGAATGATTCTAGAATGGGAGCAGAGAATCTATTTGGACAAGTAGAGCACGAGGGGGAATAGGAGATGTGAAAAGGTATCTTGGGCCTACAGTATGTGTTCTGTAGGTGCTTGTACTGATGGAGAAACCGTTTACCAAGACTGCTCAAGCAAGGTACGGCTTTTACTGCACTGAGTCTATCTCTAGCATGCCTATCACCTGCCTATATTCACGCCCCCTGTCACAAAACTGCGTCGAAGAGTGTTCCAATGACACGCCCAGCGCGCTGGTCCAGACGTTTGATGCCCCATCCGTGCATCGCGAGTGAGCTGATTTTTTCGTCCCAGAGATGAGGGTGTATTGAGAGTGCATGGACGGTGATTGGACGGGCCTGGTGTCACCGTCCCAAGTACCACCATATTTGCCTCAGAGCCCGTGGCTGCCATGAGGACAACAGCGTTGTGGGGTCGAGCGAGAGGGGTGATGAGGAGCCATATCTCAGCGGCTATTACCAAAGCTCTTCGATTCTATTGGCGTGAACCCGCGTTCTGAACCCGCGTTCTGAAAGCGAGAGCTATCATGCCCGAACCCGTTGGAATGGAACGTTTCTCCCTGTCACTATGACGAAGAAGATGCATAAACGGAAGGCCAAGCCGACGAATGTCCTATCAGCGCAGTGGCCCTCCAGCCCTCGATAGGAAGGCTGCAGCTGCATCGGCCCGTATTCTACAGTGAATACAGACCGACAGAGTGATAGATCAGAGAAGAGGAAAAGAGGAGTAGAGGCGGGCAGAGATGACAATTCGGATGAGGGGAATCAGAACAAGGCCTCCTGACTCTCAAAGCGCACCAATGGCCTCTTCAACATGATTCAGAGCCGATCGGCTTTCCATCAATCATTCTTCCGCCGCCGTATAACCTTTCGTCACCACTGCTACTTGTCTTTCGGTACCGGACTTTGCAAGTTGAGACATACCTAGGTACATCGTAATCGAGTCGCCATCTCTTACGAATTATTTAGGTCAACTGTACCCGCGGCTAGGCCCAAGTTGACGTCCTTCCAGAAGGTCTCCGTGCATGAAAATGTACGTACATTGACGACGATGGCCTCAACTCTACATGACACTACGATCCACAGTGGATCTGCGCTCCACGAGTCCACGAGCTGTCTTCCTTCGGCTCACTAATAATTGGCCTTCCAAGCGCAACCGATCTCCATCCCCATCCCCCTATTCCATTTCCTTCTGCTCCTGGCTAAACTCCCTTGACTCCTCCTCTCAGCGTTCATTTACCCCGCCTATCAACTTCGGATATAGCTCTCCGTCCCCGATAAACTGGAGACTGGCTCCTTCTGCAGCAACCCTACGAATAAAATGCCTCGCAGCATCAAATCTGCACAGGCTAAATTCCCCCTTTGCGGGTCCATTTGTACCAGTGACTTGTCTCGTCTGCGATGAGGAAGTCTCGTCGCTTACAGACGTTTTCCTTTTTCCTTTTTCGATCGAACCCTTGGAGATCGTGGGCCAGATTCTGAAGCGCTGATTGCCTGTCAAACACGTGGCTTGAGATCGACCCTTCCCAACATCCTGGCCCCTGGGATTATAATTGAGCGAGCTAAGGAATGTGGGGTATTGAGTGAGACTTGGTACTTTGCGCTGCTGATAATTTGAAGTATTTTTTTGCTTGAAGTTGTTTTCTTTCAATTGTTTTGCGACTCTCAGTTGTGCTGTTGAGATTTCTATGCATCCGTCGGATCTCAAGTTCCCCGTGGCTTGCTTTTCAGTAGTGTGCGGGCAGCAGGCTAGCAGAAGTCAGTTACTCGACCGTGACTTCTTAAATCGGGCAGCTACTTCTTCTTCTTCTTCTTCTTCTTCTTCTTCTTCTTCTTCTTCTTCTTCTTCGTTGCATGGAATAAAATTGCTCAGCTGCATTCTCAACTTGCTTCTTATGGACGCCTTTCTATCTTCATGAACAAAGTTCTCGTTGCTGAAGCGTTGACCCTTTCCGCTGGACAGCAGTTGAAGCGAGTCAGGACGAAGTATTACATCTTACGGGGAATTTTCGCGAAGTATAAGAGTGCAGGGAAGATCTCATATAACGACTCAATACATGTTATATCCTGGTCTCCTTATGCAACTTCTCAAGAGCCAAAAATTCTGTACGAGCAGTCCCAGCACTTATTATCATGACCCCCATCGTCTCCTTCCTGTTCACATCTGGTAACCATTTTCTCATTTATACATGATACAAAAGGTCTCGCCTGCCAAATCAAAAATGCTTTCAAACGGGCAATGTTAGGGCAATGACTGAAACCCCACAAAATTACCAGATTTGGGAAGGAGCGAGGCGAATCACTCTCACCTACCAAGACATTCATGCAAGTTTTTCTGATTCATGAATCATGGACACATTCGATATTCGGGTATCAAATTCGTCTATTCACCTCGTTTTACAATAATGGGTACGACTTTGAATATCAAGTTTTTGGATGCTCTATTTCGCTACCAGGGTACATATTAAAGCGTTGTCATGAAGCCAAGGGTATAGGGTCATCGCTCTCGTCTACATTTATATACACAATTGCTATCCGTTTACTCTCTACTAAAAGCCCTAAATTTCATGAAAATGCATACAAACTAGCGTCGAATGATCCACGGCGACTTTTCCGACTTCTCAGATGGCTCAGATAAACCAGCATACAAGTATCCACATATACTTGCAACTTTCTCCCAAGCTCTAGCCAGCAGGCGTCTCAGCGGGGCAAGGCCAGGGTCTTCCCCTTGTTCTTGGTACATCTCCATCCAGATACGCATTCCCTCGGGTCCCAGTCCGGCTAGACTTTGCATGGTTGTTAGTTGCGTTTTATTTGGGGTTGGGGGTGAAGGGGGACTTGTGTTTGGGGTGTGTGTTGGTGGGACGTTCGGATGGAGGAGCTGATTGTGTTATGGGAGGGGATAGGTGAGCATGTGGAGATTATAGCTGGAAATATCTCCTTGGGTGGAATGTACTCACGTATTGTGAGCGTGTGATGGCGCTTTTCCCGACGTCTCCAATAAGCTAGACTCTGCTAGCTGTGAATAATGAGACGCTCATGATGTTAAGATATTTTCTAGTCTAGGAAAAACGTCGTGTACAAAGCTGTTGGTAATTTCCATTTATTTTCCAGAGTGGCGTCTCGTAACAAAGTGATGGAATGCTTCCTTAAGAGCCTGCGAAATTCGACTTTGATGGCAGTGCACTTATTCTTCTTCGAGATACGATAAATCTAGCCTTCATGCCCCTTCGGGAAGTCCTAGGCTGTCGTTTCCCATCACCCTGAAATTTGGTTCCTGAAGCATGGTGCTGCTCATTGGCTGAACTTGTGATTTGTGACAGAGGGACTTCCAGTACTGTATGGTCATGTGAAAATAATAAGTGGGACGACGTGTATAAGTCTAAGTTTTTACGTATTTCTCAAATGCGATTCATTTCTACACTAGCACAGTGATCATTTCTCTACCCCGTCTAAGGATTCGTCAAACCTGAGCTGCACAATCACGTACACAATCGAGTCCATTCAAAACCCCATAATTGATTGATTCAGCGTTATATTACTCCTCTCTAACTAACACTGCATCCAACCACCTATCCAAAACACCCGACCTCCCATTAGAAATCTATTTCCCTCCACCAATACGATATCCCACACCCATCACCGGCATTCTAAAGCTCTGCCTCGGCTCCTTCTCCTTTTCCTCCTCATCACTTTCCACCACCCTATACAGCATTGAGCTCTGACCCGGCTGCTGGCCCCCTAGTTGAATATAACTCATCGGCACGGCCTGTATCTGCGGAAATGGCGAGTAAAGCTGAGTCAAGAACTGCTGCTGCTGTGGCTGGAAGGTCGCATGTCCCATAGCAGGATTTAGTATTTGTGCTTGTACCTGAGGTTGATATGTTGGGTATGAGTACCGCGCACCAACTTCTTGACGCAAAGGAGAAGGCGCGTAGAAGACAGGCTGAGGGTATTGTTGAGGAAGCGTATAAGCCTGTGGAGCGAAAGGTTGCGGTTGCTGGAATTGGTATTGCGATGGTGCTGAGATCGTGCCAGGATGTTGAGCTATGTTTGGGTTTGGCGATGTGTAGCATGGTGGTGAGGCGCTGAGTTTGTTGTACGAGGGTAGAGAGGTCGTGCTGGCGACTGGGCTGGTTAATGGTAGATTGGAGGTGTATGGGAGAAGGGAGGAGATGCTGGGTTGTGCGCCGGAAACGGAGGGGGCAGGTGAGGAGCCCGCGGATTGTTGGGCGTGGTAGGGACTGTACATGCTGATATTGGTGTTCGAGGAAAACGGAGAGAGAAAAGTTCTTTTTTAGCAAGATGGAGAGGGAAATATATAGATGTTCGATCAGTGTGTAATGCTCCCCTAACCTGACAGCTTGGTCACAACCAACAAGTTTCGATTCAACGGGAGTAAGAAAGTGTGATTCTTGGCGCAACCCTTCGTTACCTCGATCTCTTCCTTCCAATAACATGTATGCGCAACGCTTCTCGAAAGTGCACAAGAGGAGGAGTCAATTTTCGAAAAGTGACGTGGCGTGACAAGCTGTCACGCTTGTGCTGCTACGACCCCGAAACAACATAGAAGAAGAAAGTACACGATCGTAAAGGTACGATCATGCAGAGTATGATGGTACCATCATCGAACAACAGGCTGTGAAGGCTTGGAAAAGTCGAGGGAGAACAAGAATACGATGGTAAATAGGAATTACACCAGCACGTCAGGTATTCTAAGAAATGAGGGCGACGCGAGATTCGGGGAAGATTCCAGGAAAACTACCGCTCGCATCAGGTGAAGCGTTTTTGAAATCCCGATACTTCTCTAGGTCTATCGTTACCCTATTCTCATTGTGAAACCACTTGGACTCCTGTTGTGTTTATAGAATGATGTGATAGGGCCGCAAGAGAGAATGTTGGTAGGATGCTCAGGGGCGGCAAATCCTCCAGTGCCCCTGCGCTCGCAAGCCCATGGCAGAAGAGAAAATGCCAGATTCGCAATGATAGACTGTCTAGACTATGGAAAACTGAATACTAAAGCTAAGCGGTCGTAGCCTCTTGGTATATCCTCCAACTAGGAAAGTATGCAAATTATGGGGGCATATTGTTTTTTTTGTCGCCCACTCTGACATTCAGCACCTTTTTTGGTTCTCTCAGATCTTCTGGGAAATTCACAAGAGATATTGAAACTCGCGAGGTGTCTAAATCTTTCTCGAGCAGACAATGCGAACTCTGAAAGCTTGCGGTGTATACAACAATCAACCAACTTTATCGAGCTTAATTGTCATCAAGAACCAATTAAGCTCGCTGGCGTGCAAGATCATGACAGGAATTCGTCGTCGAAGCGATGGAATGTCGTTCATCATACTAGGAAGCTATTCATGTATGCGTGGAGAAGGAAAAAAAGCAAGGAGCTGGCTTCATAGAACTTGGTATGGCGCTGCATGAGTGGGCTGTGATTGAATGTGAGGGAGGAGGCATCTTTCACTGGCTGCTTTGATTTTCTAAGGTGCTCGGAATTTTGCGGTCGACTGTGTGTTGTACCTAGGTAGTTGTTAGCAAGACTTGCAATTAACAGCAGGTGATGAGACTTTGAAATTGCGATTTGACAACTGTATTGAAAAATACGTAGCGCATAAACTCGCCAGTCTTGCAGACCGGCAGGGCCACATTTCGTCAACGTAAAGATATCGATGACTCTATACGTGCCCATAATGTGCTCTAAACAATGACCTTAAATCCTGCTTTTCGTCTTGAGATTCGGGATCCATGGGAAGAAGCTGATCTTGTCGGCCGGGTGAAGGTTGACATCAGTGCCATATCCGGATCAACACTTCCGTGTGTTATCGAGAAGGTGGACACTACTCTTTGATCACCAAGAGAACGCTCAATGAACACTTTCTGAAGCGTGAGTCGCCACTACGACGACTTAGGAACGTTTCCCACGAAGCATCGGATTACCTCGAGAAGAAGACATATACCTGTGGGGTTATCCTGCTACAGCTGGCCCTATAGGATGAAGAGGCAAAGGCGGTATTGGTCTCGGTAGACTTTCGAGTTTGCGTGGATGACGAGTTTCTAGACGGAATGGTGTTACTTGGGGCGAAACGTCTGGTGCCAGCCATTCAGATCTGCTACGGCGAGGATATTCAACTCCCTCATCTCGCAGATCGGCGGAAGGGACACGGCTCAGATCTTACTCGCGGACATGATAAGGTAGCTAGCGCTGCAACAATGAGCAACGTGGAAACATATACGAAAAGGAACATTAGGCCAAAGTCATTCCGAGCGGCTGATTGGTAGCTAGTCAGCTAGATCTTGACGCGGAAAGAAATTGAACCCCTATTTAGACGCTAGAATACTTGCGGTACGATAGGGGAGCAATCTATGATTGCATGTACTTTCGAAAGATGAAATACTACCCCTTAATATGATCGAACGTTGAACTGTTGGAAGCATGCGAGAATCAACCCGGGATTCCGAGCGTGGAACTACGTGATGCAACAAATAACAGCCAATTTCTTGCCCTCAACTGAACCGCAGTGGAACGACTATACTACACCTCTATCCAATATAGACTATCCTTGCTATATTCAGGTGATCAAGGGTAATTCCCAGTAGGCCGCAGGAGGACTGACCTCGTAGGATTGCCTCCAACTCTACTCAGAGGACCGATAAGCTTGACTTCTGTGATTGAGTAATTTGTCATGAGTATAGGTGACCCCTCCTTGCCGTTCCCGCAAGAGAACTTGCCAATCAATCTCGGAACGCAGCTGGCGATCTGAATGGCTGCAAGAGCAAATCGACAAGCATTCTGGAAGGCTTTCTCCGCAGTCAGCATAGGATCTCCAATTGTATTTCAGCTGAAAAGCCATGAAACAAGGAGTGCATAGAAGAGGCACTGCATCCAGTGGATGAACCGCGCGATCAGAATGGTTTGCACACTTTGATATCGGCGTAGAAGGATCCTCATCCTCAAGACTGATGCAAACATGTCGTAATCATCTATAAAAATAGGATCTAAATGTGGGGGCGCTGCACCTATCGTCTCAAAAGGAATGGCAACAGGCTGATCAGACAAATAATTCGAGACGCTGCAGCAGAAAATGTTTCAGAAGCTTCTAGAGACCCGGCAGAAGTTGAGGAAGGTTAAATTCGGGGAAGAAGCGGAAGGTTATGACTTGCATACGACTTGCAGTGCTGCATGCGCTAATTGCAAGACGACTCTAGCACATGTCTTGAGGCCTTTGAACACGATGCTCGGATAACCTTGATATTACAACCACTTTGTTCCTGCATAGTCCGAAGACCCGAGATTGGAACATTCTTGAACCTATATGCCGTAATGATATTGCGGGATGAGGGTTAAAATTCATTAATATCCCGGTTATTGGAGGGGATGCTCTTGAGCTCATTTGGCCGGAAATGTCCAAGGAGGCGTTGCTCTCTGTGTGCCGGAGATGGGACCGTGACGACATGGTGACCTACTTCGCACAGAGCTCCCAAGATTGGAAGAAGGATCATAGTCAAACTTTGATCTGGCCCGTATATGTATTCGGTATTACTCTCGTGCCTCTTTGCTGCTTTCCGGAGATTAGCAGGCCGAAGATTGTGTGCATGTGTACTCGAGGTACTGTGCCGAAGTATGATTGCCGGTGCAAGAGTACCTTGGTACATTCCTTTAACATTGCCACTACTGTAGAACCCGCAGCCGATGCGGCAGCTAAAAGTGGCGGTAAAGGAAAGCTTCTAGAAGGGAAGCCGCTCCCCCCTGAAAATGGCCGGTATCTGACTCGTAAGGTCTCGCAAGGAGCCAATTAGTCCTCAACGCTCATATGCTGGCTCGCTGCTGCTCTGGTTACACTGCACGCCTTCCTCAAGGCTTCCTGCAGGCGGGCATCTGCATCCACGAGACTGAATGCTGCGCTGTGCAGATGCACCTGGTTGCTTCCATATCCTTGATGCGCCCCCCTATTCCTGTCCACGCCCCCAATGTTCCCTCAATACTTTCCAATACTTTCCCCATACCTCGCCTTGCCCCCATGGAGGCAGTTCCAACCGCAAGAAGCAACGCTGGACAGGTCGAAGAGAGTTCATCGAGATGAAGAGAGTTGGAGTGAGACAAGTGTTGGGGACTTATGGGCTGTGGCGCCGCCTTGGCCTAAGATTTGCTCGCTGCTTGTGTGCGCGTTGGCCCCTGGTAGGGCCCGGAGGCGATGATTTGCCCATTACGGCACTGGCTTGCACTGGAGGCGTTCCACGCCAGGGTGACCCCTTTAAAAATGAGCCCGAACTGCTGGAGTCGGTTGGAGGCCTGTCGGCGCCCCTCCTTACAAAGACCTGGCAAATTGCAGAGGTCCGAGAACGTATATCTATTGCTCAGAAACTCCCCCCCCCCCTTCGCCGTAGTTCTGCAGTCTCCTCCTGATCCTGACCCGACCTCCGCAAATACCTTATGACGACCCCATATTTCTTATTTTTATTCCTATTTTGATGCCCTTCCAGAAAACCCCAAGCTTCTGTGCCGACCTGAAAACAGTCTCTTGCATTGACCTTCCGCGACGAGCTACGTCCGGTATATAACCTTTTACACTGCTGACCACCATTCCCCTCACACAACAGCGCGATGGCGGAGAAGCCTGCCGTGCTCATAATTGGCGGGCTGGGTTACATTGGGCGTTTCCTAGCATTGCATATCCAGAAGAATGATTTGGCATCAGAGCTGCGGATTGTGGACAAGGTATGCAGAAAACACTATGTTTGCGATTCTCCCGACTGACAGCGCATGCAGATGCTACCACAGCTAGCATGGCTGGCCCCGGAATTCGATGAAGCATGTTCGAGGGATAAATTCATGCAAGCGGATGCGAGTAAAGAACGTAGGTCAACCATTTCCTCGTTGTCCGTTTCACACTGGTGAAGTCTGGGACTTTGTGGGGTTGTACCCAGAAGCTGACTATAGCTGGGGAACAGAATCTCTGCCCCGTATTTTCGAGCGCTCGAATGGAAAACAATGGGACTATGTATTCAACTGTGGGGGAGAAACAAGAAACTCCCAGGAAGACGAGGTGTATAAAGTGCGCTCGCTAGCATTGAGCGTAGCAGTTGGAAAGGAAGCTGCGAAGCGGCATGTGAAGGTTTTCGTGGAGCTGAGTACGGGAATGGTCTACAAGCCAGATTCCCAACCAAGCAAGGAGGGCGACAAGATAAAACCATGGAGCAAAATTGCGATATTCAAGCTGCAAGCCGAAGAGGCGCTGGCAAAAATTGAGGGGTAAGTACTGCAATGTATCGAGTGATATCTTCAAAGCTAAATGTTGCCTACAGTCTCAACCTGATCATCGTCCGACTTGCCCATGTATACGGCGACTACGCTTCCCAATTCGTCGCAACGGCTCTCTCCATGGCTCGCGTCTACCAACATTTAGAAGAGGAAATGAAATGGCTCTGGACCAAGGACCTCCGCGTGAACACCGTCCATATCTCCGATGTCTCCCGTGCATTGTTCGACATTGCAACTTGGTATTCGGCGAAGGGCAAGCCTAATTGGGACGACGCTTCCATGGGCAAGGTTCCCATCTTCAATATCGTGGACAAAGGGCAAACATCCCAGGGCACTATGGCAGAGATTATTGGGCAATTATTTGGCATCAAGACCGGGTTCCAGGGGCAATTGATCAGTACATTTGCAAGGTTAAACATGGACAGCGTTGTGGACGATGTCAACGACGATCTCCTTGGACCCTGGGCCGATTTACTCGAGGATGCAGGTATCACGAGACCGGGTCCTTTAACTCCGTTTATGGAAAAAGAGCTGTTGAAGGACACAGATCTAAGCATGGATGGCAGCCGGCTGGAGAAGGTGGTTGGCTTCACATACGAGAAGCCGAAGATCACCAAGGAGCTGGTACAGGAAATGATAGACAGCTATACGCGGATTGGCTGGTGGCCTGTTGCGAAGTAAGACGGCTTAGAATTCTGACAGTACTTTTGAGCGACGAGAACAAGGGAATCCAGGAATACACGCCAGGACCCGGACGATTTAACGATGACGAGCAACGGACGATCAGATTGATACCAATCTTTTTACATTTTGCTTGCGAAAAATGTCTCCTTTTTATATTTCATTTGTACTGCATTGCGAAGGTTTACGGGCTGTATGTGTATGTATACCTGGTCTACCTGTTTTAAGTCATGTAACACTAGGACTATAGGTCAATTACGTTGAACACGAATATTTAATAGCTCTTTCATTACTACGACAGATTTATACTTCAAAATAATATCTACTTTTCAAATCTGAAGCTTATCATTCCCTGAAATTCTATTAGTGACTCTATTTCGTCACCCGTCTCAAAGTACCGAGTCTGGCCAATCCCCTGGCAACGTTTTGCTGACTGCAGTTCATGTGCCAGTTTTTCCGACACGCTCCAGGGTCGTTGCCCGTCTTTGAGCCTCAACCCGGCGCTCTGGACCGTCGTACGTTTGTAGCTGAATCTAGATACGCGTAATATGACAGGGCTGCAGGCTCAATGGCACCTTCCTCATCCGTTCCTATATAAAAGGACTCTTATCGACGAATTTCCGCGGGACCACCCGACTATCCCGTCCCGCAAGCCTTCGGCCACAATTGCGTTGTTGAGAGGAGGAGAGATCCGTGCATCTAGGTGGGTGTCGCACGAGATTTTCAGCTGAGCAAGCCTCCGCCATCGCGTATCGATAGGCGTTCGAAGGTTCATCATTGGCTAAGAGGCGTTATTAAGGTATTTGAGAGATTTCATATTCCGTCGAATTGTGGAAGCAGAATTGGGGTCTGGGAGGCTCAAGTGAGACTGTAATCCTAATTGCTTTTTCATCTGGCAGCTCGGGAAACCGAGCCGGTGGTAGAACGATTGCAAATGTCTCGGCTCATACCAAAGACACGGGAAGTATGTAGTTAAAGCGGCGCATCCGTAAGGAATGGGCCAAGGGGAAGGCTTTTGAAATGGGATGATTCAGCCTTGGCTTTGTTTTTCCAGTGGTGGAAAAACTCCATATCGGGCCTTAGATGGAGCAATGAATAATAAGGTTCTTATATCTTTAAATCTGTAGATAGGAGGGAAGAATAGGGGTAAACGTTTGTAGATACATTCTCCTAACGAGAAAATGAATGGATCCCTCCACACAGCATATGGGCTATTCCCGGTATTTGAAGCTATTCTTAGCAAATGTACAGTAGTGTACGGAGCGAGTCTTCCGTAATGGAATGTGTATCCTAATTTGGACGACGAACAGAGAATCTAAATCTTAGCCCTTGTGAGGCAATGTGAGCCATCTGAAGCCCCTGAGATTGCAGAAGTCGTATTGATTGGGAACAGTTTTCTTTCCGACATTTATGCCATAAGCCATTTGTTACTAACGCTAGTCTAACATCATCTCTTCATCGAATTGATCATCTCTTGGTGTGTAGCCTTATCCTTATTGGCCTCTGTCAATGAAGAAATACTTCTCAAATCTCCCACAACATCCTTCGCCTTGCCAAAATACACCTCCTGCAGTAGATTCCTCATCTTGAGCTCCATATCCTCCACCAACTTGCCAATGTTTGCAATATGCGAAGTATCGTCGTCTACAGGCAAATCGCTCTCAATCTGCCGTGTCATGTTTCCACTGAGGTCCATCTCGCCCAAGCTTTCACTTCCAGTCGATAGGTGAAGAATGACGGTACTGGTCAGTTTGTAATGCGCGGTACGCGCTCGATCAACAGCCTCAAACACATGGATCGAATCCCAGGTACCTTCACTCTTGCCAGGTGGCGCAACTAATTCCCATCAGCTTCCCATCTCAAATCCGTAATCTAAATAGAAAGAGCAAAACTCACCCTTCTTCAGCAACACAACCCCCGCAAACCCATCATCCAAATTCCAAAAATAAACACTGCTCACTCCCCCCTCGTAATAAAGTTCCCTATAGACATCAAACGCATTATTCGCGCTAATCTCCATCTTCCTCAACTGGTCGCTAGGAACAGCACCCTCCCCAGCCCCCTCATTGTTCCCCTGATCATCAACGCCGCCGACGCCCTGTCCCCCCAGCGGCGTTTCAAACTCGCCGGACCACGGAGACCGGTAGCTGTCGCCGTCGCGGTTGTAGTCGCAGAGCAGGTAGTCGCGGCCGGTCTTACGACAGCGAGCGATTGTGAGGGGTTGGTCGACGGAGGAGAGTAGGTCTTCGGTCAGGGAGGGGACGAGTGAGATTAGGGAGTTTAGGTGTTCGGAGGTGTGTTTGGGATCTAGGCGCCGCAGCAGGTCCCTTTTGCTTTGATTAGACTTATTGTATTTTGGTAGTGAGAGGGGATTAAGACTTACAGCGCACTATCGAATTGATCTACTTCTGCCATTTTTATTAAGGTGTTGGTGAGCTGGAAGTTGACGTTGGATTGCGGATGGAGGGGTTAATGTTCGAGGTGAGCTTAGGCGACTTAGCGCCGTTTTGGAACCCTTGTGTCTGGGTATTCACTTCACCCTCAGGCTTCAAAATGTGGCACAAGAATACGTCTATCGTTAACAGGAATTGATACGGATAGTAACTACATAGCTATCAAATGCAACAAAAGTCTTCCAAAAAGCCACACAACAATGCCAATGCCAATGCTCCAAAAAGTGGGGATAATGCACCGGTCCCGTAACTCCTATGTCCCACCTGAATATACAATGCAATGCAATGTTAGCCAAGTAATGACTCGGTGATCAAAGCTCCACGTCAGAGGCCGAGTCCTCTGCGTACCCGCTGACTCTCTTTGCTCTTCTCTGTCTCCTCGATGGGCTATCGACCTCATCAGGACCGGGAACACTAGGGTGGTCACGTTCGTACTGAGCCCTGAATTCTAACGTATCCTTGTCCCACTTGGCTATGATCACCTTGTACTCTTCGACAGCATTAAGGTAAGCCTTTTTCAAGACATCAGCCTTTTCGTTATAGGGCTTCTTTTCTTCCTCAGTAGCCTCCTTCCACATCTTGGTAACCATCTTCTTGACCTCGTTGGGGATTGGCTTTCCTTTGCCTGGCCGTCTGCCTTCTTCACAGTTCTTTTTGGCTTCTTCCCACTTCTCTTTGCTGAATAGCCTATACGGATTTGGTTGCTTGTTTTCGGGTTTCCAGGGCGGATAGCCAAATTTGGCATAGATTGCGGTCCAAACTTCGTTCTCGTATGCGGCAAGACGAGCCGCCTTTGGGTCTAGAGGACTCTGCAGAGCGTCCGACTTTCTCTTGGACGCTGCAGAGTCCTTCGGTGCTAGAAGTGGCTCTGGAAAGTCGATTGGTCCAATCAATGTTTCTAAGACCTCAGATGCAGCCCTCAAGCCAGATATATATGCGCCATGGACAGTGGCCGGATGCGTGCCACATGTATGCTCACCTGCAAAGAACAGGTTGCCAATGGGCTTTGCCATAACCTCGTAATCATCAGCTTGAAATTTTGGCCCAGTGTAAGAATAGCTGCCACGGGCAAATGGATCGGATGCCCATCTTGTGACTACTGCTTCGATTGGACGGGTAACGACTGCAGCACCAAACACAGTCTTCAGAACAGACATTGCGTCTGTGATAATCGACTCATTCGAAGCTTTCTCGGCCTGGAAAGCTGCATCACCTGCCATGAGCGCAAGAAGTGTTGGAAGGCCTGTAGTATTGCTGCAATTGAACCACTGAAAGAAGCGACCCCGTTTCGAGTAATAGTCTCTTTGGTCCAAGCTGAAACGGTCAGCTACGGCATTATTCAGCGTGCCAAATATGTCGCGGCTTTGGTCCCAGAAAGCGTCCTTGAACACAAGCACAACTTTGTTCAAAACGCCAAAGCCTAACCGGCGAATAGCGCCAGTTTTCCAATCCGGCAGAGAAGGCTCAAATTGGATATCGTCCCTTTTCAACACGCCGAGAGGTATCGTTGAGATGATATAGTCGGCGTCAATAACATCGCCGTTTTCGCATTCGATTCGCGAAAGCGAACTCTTTTCAGGGTTGTAGACGATCTTCTTGACGTTGGATTTTCTCCAAACGTTCAGAGGCTGCGGGCAATTCAAAAGTCCCCTAGGTACCTGTTGGTAACCTCCAGTGACCATCGTGTGCTTGCCTTCCCATTCATTGCCAGCGTCCAAATCCCAGCCACCAAGACTCAATCTGTCGCATGTAGTGGCATTGCTGTACTCCAAGTTTGCTACATGCCAATTGATTAAGCGGAGGTCAAGAGGCGTGAAGTCTACAATTCTCATGTATTGACGAATGGCTTCGTCAAATACTGTGCCAAGTGTAGCATCTGCAGATCTAACCACAGTCTCCAGATCAAGGTCGGATTCAATTCCAACGCCAGGCTTCAATTGCCAACCGATTTCTCGAGCCTTGAACGCTGCTGTATGCACAGCAGGTATACCAGGTTCTAGATGTGCTCTGCCGGTGAGCCTATCCGACGATACGGGTATCATTTGAACCTCGTTCAGTTGAGGCTGCCCATTCGTAGAGCTCGTGGGAATTGTTTGTTTTATCTCCTCCATTTCTTTGATAGTCTTTAACCCTTCCCCGGTGACATCGCGGCCTGCTTCTAATAAATCCTTGTCCCCTTCGGCAGTTTCTGGCGTTGCAATTTTGAATTTGTATTCGCTGACCCGGTCAAGGACGTAGTTGAACAATTTCTCTGCGAGCTGGTCTCGCTTTATATCTACAGCTCTGCCGGTCGAATCGTATATGGTTGTGTCGGATTTCAAAGCATGGTAGGGCAATGCCAGTTGGCCTCGAACGATAATATTGAGAGGATTGCCACGATCGAAGCCGGTAATGATCATGCCACCCATTTCCGCAGTATGCCGGCTTCCATAGCTCAGAGTAGGGTACTGTGGCTTTGATTTGAAAGCGCGAGAATACACTCTGCCGCCGATCCTGTCTCTGCCTTCTAAGACGACGACTTGGGGAACTTCTTCCCCCATCGCATGAAAGCGGTCTTCGAATTCAGAAAGCAGGCTTTCAAGCTGTCTCGCACAGCCTAAGCCAGACATTCCAGCTCCAATGACAGCGATTGTCTTTCTCTTTTGTTTCGCGGGCCGCTTTTTCCTGCTGTTGGAAGTAGACTCTTGATGCTCTAGACAGCCATAGTTGATGTAGCCTCGTCGTACAAGCCACTCATGGCAGACAGCGGCAATGTCAAACCAGCGAGTGTCTTTTGCGCAACCAACGGCTTCATCTCTCATTACGCCAATAAGAGGATTTCTTGTCCAAAGCCTCAATATCCCATTCCGTATGTTGAGATATGTCGTGACTTGCGGAGGTGTGAGATGTTTCCGTAACATAGCATGCTCCTCTGGATGCATACTAAATGGATTTAAACGGGAGGATTCGGCAGCGGATATACATTGTCTGGCATACTCTGGAGGAGCGATGTCGGTTGGTATTGAGACTTTGGGGCGCACATCATATTTAGGGCGTTTCCCCCCTTCTGATGACCGATTTGTGGTTTCCCTCGAGCTAGCATCAAAACCTGTTGGAGTCGTTGCTTTACTCGACAACGAGGAGAGGGCAGAGGAACCGTCTTCGAGATCCGTAGTCATGGAGGACGTCATAGAATCGCGCGCACTTTCTGGTCTGAGATGTAGGTTGCTATCCAACACAGTCTTTTGAGACTGGCGCTCGGTGCTGCACCCATGAGGTCAATAATTAACTCACTTACAAGTTCTCAAGTTCCACGGGGAGAACGTAGAACTCTAAATATGACACGGAAAGAACGATGGATACGAAAGTACATACTTTTTGATACTGCGATTTATCGACTTTGTTTGTTCAATTTTGTGATGGAAATAACTTTGTGGCTGTAACGTCGTTGAATATATCTCAATAGGTGATTCGACGATGATTGTAGTTGATGTTTGTTCGGTCGTGGAGTTGGAGTCGACATAGCCCATGGTTGAGTTTGCTCCTGGGGTTGACGAATCTCTCCCAGGGTCAAATATAGACAGATGGGAGTCCAACTCCTGCAATCCCATCAAATTTAGATCATCATGCTGCGACATCTGGGTATCCATTGTCGCCGCCATGTCATAAACTGCAAGTCCTATGACTTTTCGAAGACACTTCGATATACGATTATGGAGTCGGTTCAGGAACGGGGTCAGCGTTGCTACTCGAATTTTTCCTGCCCAGGCATATCATCACTCATCGAACCAAATTCTCGGGTACCATTGAAGGGCTTAATCGGACGATCTTTATCCAGCTATTAAGATCTATTAGCGACTATTCAATGGACTTTATATCGATACCAATCCACGTGGTCTCACCTGGCTACCCGTATATCCTCCACACAGCTTTATATGAGCCCCAGTCCGTCTTATTATCGATCGCGAAGGATCCGTATCTTATCAGAAGAATCGAAAGGATTTGTTGGGTCGTCGGGTGGTACGATATGGGTCTATCATGCCCTTCCTGAGATGCTCGGCCCAGGCGATGAGATGCGACCAAAGCGGAGCATTTTACATCACGTGTAGACCTTGATTGGCGATCATATTGCTTCTTCCAACGTCGTATTGAAGGAGTCTTAGATATTCTCACCCTTCAGACTTGAACTGGTCATGTCTGCATTTGTTCTTATATAATTTCGGTAATCTAATTACATTACGGGAGACATTCAAAAGCCTCTGAAGGTCTGCCATTTGGTAAATTGGCTCAAGCACTCTACGTCTATACACCGCTCTTTCCTAACGAGCTCTTTTCAATTGCAGCATCCATAATCCGATTCCCGCTAATGATTGAGGTTGTGCAGATGACTATGTCTTTTCGCGCTGAAGAGAGAGACGATGATCAGCTTTGTACGAATGAATAGAGATACTTCGACATACCTTCTTCTTTCTTCGCGATAAATCGAAGAGCAGCGATTTCGGTGAAAGTAATTCCACCTAGGAACACCACGAATACGATCTTCCTTTCGCCACTCCCCGTGAGAAGAGCGCGAGCCTTGACAGCCTTATCCTCTCCCTTTTGCACTTCGTCGAAGGTCTGTCCGCAGACATGTTTGACAGCCTCCTCGAAACCTCGCCATCCTTGCGACGCGCCCCCGGTGGCCACCCCATTATTCGCATGTCCGCCACGAGTGATCGAGGTTAAATATTGTTTCTGCAAGATGCATTGGACTAAGCGCACAGATAGTGGTGCATAGCCGCTGTACACATAAGCAATGTCATTTGGATCGTGTTCGTTCACCTCATCGACAATCAAACGAAGAGCTTTGCGTAGATATGTGTAATTCGTTTTGGTGCCTGTGTTCGACACTCCTCCAGTCATAGGTATCATCGTTGCCATTGGCGAAGTTCGCGAAAGAAGAAGTTGGAGTTTCTCCAGAGCGTCGAGTGTGAGAATGTGTTGGTAACCATAGCCTTGTAGGATCATCTTCTTGAAGTTTTCCAATTCTCGTGGCTTAATACCACCAGAGATGCAAGATTCCAGACACATAATTCGTAAGACCTCTGCAAGAGGGGCATCTCGGGCAATAAGCTCTTCAATTGCTTCGTGTTGAGAAGAAGGATCTGCACCTGCTGCGAAGTTCTGTTGCACTTCTAAGAGTCTGCTAAATTGATCAGTCCGCGTATGCCTCATGATATCCTCTGCGAGCCCAGTGTGAATTTTCAGACTTTGCTGTTCCGCTTGATACCCAGGTAATTTGTTGACGAATTCGCGCAATTCGGCCGTTGTCTTGGATCCATGCCTACTGTCGTAATCGGTTTGTAGGCGTCTAGCTACTTTGTTTAGCAAACTTCCAACTATAGCAAAGTTGGTATCCCGCAATTGATGGTAGAGTTTATCTGAAGAATCCAATAAGATCTTCCTCTTTTTGGCTTGCGCTGGTGCTGGGGGGCCCCCAACAGCCTTCGAAGAGCCTGTCACGGTCTGTGGAGCCGCACCAACGACTGATGAATCTACATCAGCCTGGTTGTGTTGAATCCCTACAACCTCATCGATCAACCCTTCGTATGTTAATTGTGTAAGAAGCGGGGTAGCAGAGTCGACCTCGCGATCGATTACAATAAGGCTTTCGATGGTGGTACTCGGAGTAAGTCCGAGTTTATTGCTCTCGTTCGAGCTTTCGCCGGCGACCAACTCCTGTCGCATGCGTGCTAACAAGTCTGCGAGTCTCTTCGCATTGTCCCCCTTCCCGGTGATTCGCGGGAACAGTCCATGCTTCTGTTGTATAAGCATCAATGCACGTGCCAATAGGAATGTGGGTGTAGGATCTTTTCGAAGATAAAGGTCGGCGTAAGAGTCTTCCAGTTCCAGAGACAGCAGATCCTTCTCTAAGGGGAGGAAGTAAAGCGGAAATTCTGCTGTGCTTGTGTCTCCTAGGACACCGGATTCTTCGAGGATCTTTTCGGCTACAAGAGTTCGTCGGGGCACCCAAAATATCGAGAATTCATGTCCAGTCTGGCTCTCACGCTGCATACGCTTGATGTGGTCTGGGAAATGTCAGCATGTAATGGCAGTATCACTTGCATATGATGAGATGGAAGAGACACTATTAACCACGCTGGAGCAAAGGCCTATTCATTTCGGGCTCAATACAGACCAAGTAGAGTGGATGAATCATCTACTCAGTCTACTTTAAGAGCCCCTTGAATATTTGAGAGTATTTGAGAACAAATGAGAGCTTAGATCAAAACCTACCAGCTATTGATTGAGCATGCCTCGCGCACTCTCCCCTCGCAATGAAGACCACATTTCGCTGGCTGACGTCCGCATTTCCGTTTTCTAAGAAAAAAACCTTGTCGACACCATAATCTTGCAGAGTAGAGAACTTGACGAATAGGCCAATTGGTCCAGCCAGGCCCTTCTCAATCACAAGGTTCTTCTTTCCTCGAACCTGTTGAAGGCGCGTTAGCGGCTGCCTTGCGCATGTGAGCATTGGGAGCCCTTACTTACACCTTCGAGCAAGTACAACAGATCCTTCTTGGCCTTGTCCTTTATTTGGTCGGTCTCAAACCCAGCATGAGGAGCCATGGTGAGCTCTACATGCGGGTGTTGACGCGGTCGGGATTCAAGTTGAAGATGGTGGGCAGGTGGAGTGAAATGGAGCTTGGAAGGCGGGCCAATTTGGCGACCACACCAACCAAAATCTTCAGCCTCGCGAGAGCCCGATGCCCGCAATCCACAATCACCAATGACTCAGAATTCTTGAGAACTTCCCTCCAAAAATTGCCCAAACCCGGTCGCTCAGCCAGAGAGTGAATGAAGACTATTCAACCACACCTGTGCAGATCTGCGAGATCATTACGACTGTCACGACCCTCAAAATCTTTCAAATTCGCACCACCCCAGGCTGGATTTTCAAGTGTTGGACGTTTGTCAAGGACAGTAGCCGGTTTCATATACAAGGACGACGACACGAATATGGCGCCAAAGGGCCAAAAGTTTGAACTGAAGACACCCAAGGGCACGAAGGACTGTGAGTGTGCCTTTCTTGTTGTTCCAATTGTATTTATTTACTCACGCACATCCAGGGGAGGGGAAGGACATGGTGATTCGGGACAAGATCTTTTCTACAATCACTGAAGTTTTCAAACGTCATGGCGCAGTCACAATCGATACCCCGGTATTCGAATTGAAGGAAATTCTATCCGGAAAATATGGTGAGGACAGTAAACTCATCTACGACCTCGCAGACCAAGGAGGTGAAATCTGCTCCCTGAGATATGACCTCACAGTCCCGTTTGCAAGATGGCTTGCCATGAACCGGGATTTCCAAAATATCAAGAGATACCACATCGCAAAGGTATACAGAAGAGATCAGCCTGCGATGACCAAGGGCCGTATGAGAGAGTTCTACCAATGTGATTTTGATATTGCTGGAGTCTACGATCCCATGCTTCCAGACGCGGAGATTGTGCGCATTGCTACCGAGGTCTTCGAAGGCTTGGGCTGGCAGGGACGATATACTATCAAGCTCAACCACAGAAAAATCTTAGATGGAATCTTCGAAGTCTGTGGGGTTCCAACGGAGAAGATTCGGACAATTTCTTCTGCAGTCGACAAGCTTGACAAGTCGCCGTGGGCGGAGGTACGCAAAGAAATGACCGAGGAGAAAGGTTTAGAGGGAGAGGTTGCGGACAAGATTGGCGAATACGTAGTGTTGAAAGGTCAGAAAGATTTGTTAAGCAAGCTCCAAGCAGACGAGAAATTGATGGCGAACGCTTCGATGAAGGCTGGTCTTGCAGATATGGAGCTGCTCTTCACATACCTGGAAGCCTTCAATGCACTAGAAAATGTGTCGTTCGACCTGAGCTTAGCACGTGGACTTGACTACTACACCGGTGTCATTTACGAAGTCGTTACGGAAGGCTCAGCTCCTGGTTCGACACCTCTTGCAGGTACTTCTGTGGCTACTGGAGCACCACCAAAATCCTCGAAAAAGGCATCAAAGGCAGGGGCAGATTTTGATGAAGATCGCTCATCAGATCCTAGTGTTGGCGTCGGCAGCGTCGCAGCTGGAGGTCGATACGACAATCTGGTGGGAATGTTCTCAGGCAAGAACCAAATTCCTTGCGTTGGCATTTCTTTTGGTGTTGACAGGATTTTCTCCATTACCAAAGCGAGAATGGCCGCAGACAACGCCGAACAAGTCCGAAATAACGAAACTGAGGTCTATGTTATGGCGTTTGGTGGTAAGGGCTTTACTGGTCTACTGAAGGAAAGACTATCGATTTGTACAAAGTTATGGGAGGCTGGAATCAAGGTAAGAAGGAGCATTAATGTCTATATGATGCTCCATTTGCTGACAGCATTCTAGGCGGAATTTGCCTATAAAATCAAGCCTAAGTTACCGAACCAGTTCAAAGAAGCCGAAAAGAACGGTTGCCCATTATGTGTGGTTATTGGCGAAGACGAAATGGCCGCAGGCAAGGTCAAGATTAAGGAGATGGGACTTCGAGACGGCCACCCAGAAAAGGAGGGAGTTCTCGTCAACCTGGATGACCTGGTTGCGGAGGTTCGTCAACGAATAAAGCGAAAGTCCACCTTGGATCAATTGGCGCAGGAAGCGGCTGGACTTAAAGTTGTGGGTGGTATCCGGGGTGAAGCAACAAAAGAGTCTGACGAAGGTGTCGCAGACACGGAAAAGCCAGCCGGGGAATCTTCTCTATCGGTAGAGGCTATAGGAGCTGTTCCTGCTTCATAGTCAAATAAAATGAGTTCTAGATGTACAAATAGGCGCATATTGGCATGCATTATGAAGGCGTCAGTGGCACAGCGGAGAATTGATGATGTTTCTCGAATCTGGACGATCATGAGATGAATCACTTTATGCGATCTCCCAATGGGGTAGGGCTGGCATGTGGGAGCTATATTGAGGCGTTGCGGACTAGAAGATCTTCGGGGATGGCGAAATCTAGAATGTCCATCTTGAGTCGCTACCACGATTCGCTCAAGAAAATCTTCGTCGCATGAATCGATATCAGATGAAGGATTCGAGTCAGCACCTCATTGGCTGTGCCGCTCCGCTCCGCGCTACACTCCATCCCGCTGGGAAGCTGCTTGTCTCTCTCCCAAGTCGTAACGACGCGCGATATGTCATGAACTATGAATTTACCCCCTTTATGCCAACAATCCAGATACCAACCTTCTCAAATTGTGTCTGCCGTCTCCTGCTGACGTTTTCAAGCAGTCGCTATCCATCAGCCTATCTGCCGTGTCGGAGAGTATCCCCAGTTACTACAACTAGCCTCCGAATTGTGCGGAACTGCCAACCTCACACACGCTCTGATTCCTTGCAGGTTTTATGTCTCGGGCCCCGCTGCCCGCCCGTTGAATCCCGTTCAGACGAACAGTGGGTAGCTGCGTTTGGCGCGAATTCTTGCGCAAAGCAAGCGCTCAGATGCTCGAGTCGGTGTGAGCCTGTGAGGAGCAGGGTGTTGGGGCCGTGCAGCGCATGAAGAACAGACGTCCTCACAATTTGCGGTCGTGCACGCGTTTCTTTGTTTCCTCGACCCCACAAAATTTGCGCCGATCAACTAGGAGCTTTTCTGAGATGACCCTTCTCATGCTATGAATTGTTATAATATTGTCTGGCCAGGGCCCACTCCTTTCACGATGTGTTGCAAGGTAGAATGATGGTGCCACACAGCTGCCGGTTGAAGTCTCTAGGGGTAAGAAAATTTGCAGAATGCGAGTGCGTCTTTGCTCTTCTCTAGATCTATATATCTGTGGGTGTGTGCTAGGCTTGTCCATTTTTCTTTTGCTCTCCATCTCGTCCTGTCCTTGCATATGAAATCTGGGGTTTTAATTTTCTCTCAAAGCTTTGAGACATCCCCAAAAACGGGTAGAAGTTGCGAGCAAACAGTGTTCATCAAGTAGACACTGATTGCCAACCCCAAATTTCCTGTCATCAAAAATCTCATACGTTTGCTACTTCGTATTGACGAGATACGGCTCCTTCATTACGGCTTTTTGAGAAAGTTCATCTACCCGAGCGGGCGGCCGCAGATCTACCCGACGCAACAGTAAGTAATATTTGGAGGCATCTGTACAAACGAAAATAATAATGTTTGACCAGGTCAACAAGAGAAACACAAACGCAAACAAGATGGCGCGACTTATTCCTCTGGTTCTGAACTCTACTTCCGACATTACATCCAAACGTTTATCATCTTGTCCGCCCTCAGATCCTCCGTTATTTTCACAACCACCGACACCACCAAAATCCAGTCGAAGGCGGCCAGGTCCGGTCACGGAATTGACAATAATACCCTATACGCCAACAGAGTGGAGAAAGGTTATGGCGGAGGTCAAGGAATTATACGACAAGAGACAGTACAAACAATGCTCAGCTCGCTCAAAACAAATTCTGGAAAGCATTAAAGACCCAGTAAGTAAATTCATTATCACGGGCCTTCCTTTACTCGTACTTCGCCCACGTAGCGAGGACTAGAGAGCTTCTCAATTTCAAACTTCCTTCGAAATGAAGTTTCCAATTACACAGCACTGCCAAAAACACCAGAATCTAACAATCACTCAGTACAAAGTCCACCCCCTCTACTCAATCTACCTGGCCTTCTTCGCCGCCAGTTCTCTCGAACTAACAGCGCGCGCTCTCCACAACAACTCCTCCACCAAACTCCCCCTCTTCCAAGAATCCCTCTCCTTCTACCAGCTCGCAGAATCGCACATGGAATTCGCCGCTTTCGCCACAGACCCAAATATAATGCACATCTCCTCGCAGCGTCACTCCTCTAACGCCTCCATATCAAGCAGCATCCGCTCCTCAGTATCCTCCATCTTCTCGCAAACCTCCGTCTCCTCCGCCGCCTCCAGCATCCTCGACTCACCCTCCTCATCTGACCCGGACTCCCATCCCCCCTCAATAATCCACCGACCCCAACCCCTCCGCCGCAAGAAAAAAGTATCCTTCTCCACCCTACTCCCAACCACAATCTCCGAATCAGATGGCGAATCAGACAGCAGCGACTTGCTCGATCGGTTTCCTAGTCCTCCTACGCACGATGCGGTTTCTCCTACTATAATCCCCGCCAATTATCATTCGCGCACTCTTGCGTCAGCGAGAAGGAATTCCCAAGGTTCAATAACAAGAGAAAGAGAAAGAGAACCCCTCACAACCCCCCCCCCCCCCCGCCGCCGCCTAACACCAACACAATCTCAAACTCTATCCCTAACACGCTACCGCACACACCTGACGACCCTCTCCTCCCAAATAACATACCACATCACCTCCATCCACGCGCAAATCCACACTTTGTCCGTTCTGCGGCGTGCGCGGCGTTCCAATCTGCCTGATTTTTTCTCGATTTCGGAAGCTGGAGGGAATGGGGTTGGGATGGGGGGATTGGGGGAGAAAGAGAGGGAGGAGATGAGGAAGATGGATTTGCAGGAGAGGATTAGGAGGGGTAGGGAGAATGGATGGGAAAGGAAGAGGTTTGAGGGGGAGAGGTATAGGGTGTTGTGTGAGAGGGCGGTGGGGGAGATTGAGGGGGGGATGTTTTAATTGATTGGGGAAGTGTGATTTTGGGAGACTTCTTGTATTCACTTTGCCCTTTCTTCGGTTGTCTCTGGACGTTTCTTAGTGTCCGCTTCTTTTGTCTATTTCTAGGGTTTTCATGGGGTTTGGTGTATTCTGGGGTTACTGGCTGGAATTGGGAGGGTCAAATGTTTGAATGAGCTATGGACGGCCGAAAACTATAAGATGTCTCATGTATAATACTGTAGTGTTTAGCCAGTACAGTTCCGAATTATGAATTACCTGAAACTTCAATCACTTCACATCAGAATCTTGAATAGTTTGAGTATGAAAGCTCCATTTTATTCATCAGGCCATTCCACTTAATCCAGCCCGTTCCCTAATACCATTCTCAGTCACCGAAGAATGCAACGTAAGGTGAAGAAAAAACAAACGCACGCGGCAGCTCATCCCATGGCGGGTATCGAAAAATCAACACAAAACAACAAGGTAGCAATCTATTGCCCCTCCTGGAAGCTTCGCCTCTTAGCGTTTTGTTGTGCTTCATGCTCCACCTTCAAAGCGTTCTCCTGCTCCTTCATTTCCCGAACCTTCGCTAAGACGACTTCTCTGAAGATAGCGCCCTTTGCAATTTTGCTTAAGCTCTTTTTGCCGCCTGGCGCACTGCCCGCCGATGTGCTCGTGCTTAATCCCGCACCGGCATCTACTCCAGAAAGTGCAGCTCCAGCCGCGGCCTTGGCGTCTGCCGGCACATCAGCCTGGCCTGGAACGTCATCCTCGTCGTCTTCTTGCATCTTGAGGGCCTCAATGCGGTTTGCGAGCTTGACGATTTCGATACCGCGGCGGAGACGTGCCTTGGCCATGTAGGCTCTGATCTCGGGTAGCAAGTTGTGATCGGTTGCGTTCTCGCCGCTGAGCCAGGAGTGTTGTAGAGCTTGCTGGATGGTTGTTAGTGCTTTGTTGGGGGATGAAAATGGGGTATAATTACTCTACTACTGGATCTGTCATCTGGGTCAGGCTGTAGAAGATGTCCAATAAAGTCCTTTGCATCCTCACTGACATCTTTCCAATACCGCTCATGGAACACGACCCTAGCGTTGCTGCACTCCTCGATAAGGTCCTGGAGGTTCTCGCTACGGAATGGCGAGTATCCACAGAGGAGAGTGTAGGTGATAACACCCATAGACCACATATCTACGGGCTTTCCGTGACCTTTCTTCAGCATCACTTCGGGAGCAGCATAACCAAAGGATCCAGCCATAGTCGTGAGCACCTCGTCTTTCGAATCCAGCATTTTGGCAATTCCGAAATCGGCAAGGACAAGGTCGGAATTTTGCTCGCTGGTGAGGTATAGAAGATTCTCGGGCTTGAGATCTAAAATTGGTTAGATCTAGTAGAGGCTTGGACCACGAGCAATTTACCTCTGTGCACTACATTGTTGCTGTGTAGGTAGTCGACAGCTTCCAGCACTTGTCGAATAGTTTGCGAGGCATCCTTCTCCGTAAATCTCCCCTGCTCGCAGATGCGGTCGAATAACTCTCCTCCAGTAGCAAGCTGTGTCCCGCTGTAGTATTTGTCCTGTACGAGCCCATTAGCACAAAACTCTGCCCCTCCTGGTTTTATTTCTTACTCTCGATTCAAACCAATCCACAAACTTGACGATATGTGGATGCTTCATCCGCTGCAACATCTCGAGTTCATCGTACACCATCTGCTCGTTTCCTTTGACATTCTTCTTCAAGATAATCTTGACCGCGACCTTTCCCGTCGGTCCCTCTGCCTCTCTAACAATACCATATGTACCGGCGCCGAGCGTTCGACCGAATCGATATCTCGACCTACTAGTTGTGTCAGCGCATTCTTCTTGGCGGGATTGATGCCATACTTCTTATCGTAGCTGTCAGGCTGGCCGTGCAGCTTGTTGAGCATATTTGAGACTGGAGAAGCGACCGGGGTCGCCATATTTAGTATACGTATATTGCGGAAAAAGGATATTAGGAAAGCGAATGCGTGTTTAGGATTCCATAGGTTCATAGGGAGCTCTTCTCATCGCGAGTCTGAAAACTCGTGGCAGTGCGGGGTGATGTTGTAGGGGTCGAGGAGTGGACTTACAGCTCATCGTGACAACCAACTCTGGGGAAGGAGTGAAATTCGGATATGTATCGTTCCGTCCCAGGTCCTTGAGAAAGTTTGAATGGTTGATCGCGCGCGAAAAGAGAGAACTCTAAGAATGGGAGTCAATGGATCCTGCGATGAGCGTTTGGTGGGGCTGAATGCTGGCGAGCTGTGACGATGGCAGCAGCACGCGTTTGGAGCGATGGTGAATATATGAATATATGCGATCGAGAAGCTGGCAGACTGTGTGATCAAGAAGAGTCACAGTCACAAGTGGCCTCGACAGCACAGAGGATAAATATCTTGAAAAGTCGGCTCGCGGTTCAGCTGTAGGATCTGCCTTGCCGTCAACAACGAGACCACCAGGACCAGACAACCACTCAGGCCTGGTGGACCGCACCGTCAGCCGCAGACTGAGGCGGAGGCAGAGGGGCATCGCTGTGGCTGAGTTCTAGTCGGCCGAGCACTACGAAGGTACAATATCAGTGTCGATCATCACGTGTGCTTATTATGTTTTGCATGTGGTTGCATTTTCATCTTGCTTTGGGTGATGACTGTGAGGAAATGAATTAGTCTTGATATTATTGACATTTGAAAGCTGTTGTGATTCCCCAAGTAATGTATAAAGTCTCTAACCCCTGTTATGGAGGCAAGGCAAGGCAAGGCAAGGCAAGGCCCTCCCTACCCGAGCCTAAGCAAGTCGATAGAAGTCGATAGGCACCACGATCCGATAACGACCCTCGAGCGCGCTTAGCCTCCGCCATCCAGTGTTTTGTGTTTTGACAGTTGTTTGGTGACTCTACCACAGCATATTCACATCCACAACCGTATACCATCACCTGGCTTCCTTGAAGCCTCCATTGCTTTAGCCAGGACCTAAATCAAGACCACATTGCCATCGTTGCAAGCCACGCCCGTCCTTCCGACCCAAATACCAGACAGGCCCGAAACACTGAGGGGCAGCAACCATGTCGACGTCCTCGACGTCTTTTGCAGCCAAACGGCTCGGAAAAGAACTGGCTAAGGTACGTTCTATCCGAGCCATTCCTCCTTGATACTCTTTCTGATCTCCCATTTTAGATCCACAAAAGTCTGCCAGCAGGAATAACACTCATCAAAGCCGACAACTTTGAAGAATGGTTCCTCGACATCAAAGTCCTCGACGAAAACCCAATCTACCAAAACCAAACCTACAGATTATGGTTCAGATTCAATGATAAATACCCCATTGGTACGCTTCTCCCTCTCCCCTTTCCCATTCCCACTCCCATCTCTCTTATTCCATCCAAACCCAAAACTTACTTCCTCCAGAACCCCCAGAAGTGACCTTCGTCTCCCTCCCCGACCGCCCCATCCCCATCCACCCACACATCTACTCCAACGGCATAATCTGTCTTGACCTGCTCGGCTCCCAGGGCTGGACACCCATCTCAAATGTAGAGAGTATATGTCTGTCTCTACAGAGCATGTTGACCACCAATACCAAGAACGAGCGTCCGGATGGGGATGCGCAGTTTGTGGCTAGTAATCGGCGACGGCCGAGGGATATCGATTTCTATTATCACGATAATACCGTATGATAGATTGATTATTCCGTGGCTTCGTGGAGTAGGGGGGGTTTGGGAACGTCTTGGTGGGATGGGTGAGGGAAGGGATGAATGAATATCATTTATGGGTTGGAGTTTGAGGCAGTGGTTAGGTTTGGTTTCTGGGTGGCGTGGTCTGGTATTTATTTTAGGGGCACTGAAGCATTGTAGCATGGCGTTGGTCGTTGGGAATCTCAGATACAAGACCCGGGGTAGATGAAACCTCACCGGCGTTTCTCATGATATGACTTTCGTTGACGACGCTGACTGGTGAAATAGAAAGTTCAGAAGTTGTTGTTGCAGAAAAACAGTCGAGTCTTTGAACGTGGTTTATTCTTATTTTTACTGCATATTTACATTTATATATCCTACAACCCCCTCCCCGCCGCCTGCCTCATAAAAAACCCCTTCACCGGCGCCAACGCATCCACAGCCCTAAGTCCCAAACTCCTCCCCCAAACCACCGGCCCACTCTCCACCGCATACAACTTATGCAACTTATCCACCACGCCCATCAACACATGATTCTTCACATACCTCTCCGCCTCATACGCCTCCAAACTCATCCGCACCCCAATATCCATCCCATGCTGCACCCCATACGCAATCGTCCTGCTTAAACTCTCTACATCGCCTTGACCTTGATTCAGTCCCTGGCCGGCGAGCGGATGAACGGTATGTGCTGCGTCGCCAACGAGGGCGATGCGTTCGCCGATGTAGGTGTCTGCGTGTCGCATTTTGAGGGGGAAGGATGCTATGCTGTTTTCTTGGACGCCGAGTACTTTGCGAGGTATGTTGTCGGGTGAGAAAGATGTGTGTTGTTCCCTCCATGCTACTTCCTCTTCTTGCCCATTTTCTAGGGTATGTAGGTACTGTAAATCCACAGTTCCGAGTCGAAAGGCTGCGTTGACCATGCTCACGAAATCCTTCTCTTTCAATCCCTTCAGCTTAGCAGCCAGTTCAGGAGTCGTACTCCATACCAAAGTAGAGAAATTCCCAGGCAGAGGTAACATAGCTACCGGCCCCGTAGGCAAGAATCTCTGATACGCCGTAATCGCCGTCGTATCCGGAATCGAGGATTCCATGCGTAACGTAGCAACAACGCCCACACGCCCATAATCCCACCCTCGACTCTCAATCCCCGCAAACTGCCTCACAGGACTATTCCCCCCATCCGCCCCAACCAGCAACCTAGCCGCCAGCTCTCGTCCATCACCAAGCCTCACAATCGGCCACTGACTCAAATCCCCTACTTCCGCATCCTCGGCCCCAAACGTAATATCCTCGACCTTTTGTGAATCGAAGATGGAAACCCCGCCCAGTTCGTCTATACGCCGGAGAAGAGCAGATGTCAGGTTGACATTCTCATTCATGTACGCCACCACATCCCCGTCCTCTTCCCCTCTTTCTGCTATTCCCGTTCCAAAAGAATCAAAATGTATCGCCGCCCCAGATACACCATCCCAAACCCTCATCTCATAGTAGCCCCTCACCCTCTCCCCATGAACGAATTTCCAGGCGCCAATCTCCCTTAAGAAGCGAACGGATGAGGGCGTGAGAGAGGAGCAGCGGTTTGAATATGTTTCTGGGGAGGGGGCGTAGGTGCGTGTTGGGGTGAGGGATTGTGATTCTATGAGGGCGATTTTCAGACTTGATGTGATGGAATTGGAACCTATTGTCTATTTAGTACTTTGTAAATATTGAAGATAGATTGGGAGAGAGGGGAAGAAGTACGTAGGGCTGCGAGTAAGGAAAGTCCTGCGGGACCGCCGCCTACGCAGACTAGATCGAAGATCTCGGGGTTGGAAGAAGAGGGAGATGCATAGCTTCGTCTTTGAGACTGGCGGGCTAATTGGCGGGTGCAGGTACTGCAGATATAATTGTGAATGGGGCGGGAGCGGAGGATGGAGGGCAGGGGCTTCATTTTGGTTGTGGTGTGAGGGGTATTGAAGCTTGATGTGAAGCTTTGAGAGCTTCAAGAATTCGCGAAGTCGGACGAAATCAAAGCGCGTCATCACGTGGAGCTAGGAAGACTTCCCTTGGTTGGTTTATGGAATTTTTATTATTGCTAAGGCATTTCTGTCTACATTTTCTTGATTTTCCTTCTCCCCGCGGTCTTCTTCGTATGTTCATCTAACCATGCTTGACTATGTAATACTGGGGGGAAAGAATGCTGGAGGGCGCGATCAGCCAGGCAATGCGGAAAGATCCGTCGAAGACTGCTGTGCAAAGATGGGCAGCAGCAACCAAAGCATTTTTTGGTTCTGGGAGATCTCATCCAAGCCAGTCCTCTGAATTTCCCGCAAAGCATACGCCAGCCTGCCATAAAGCTAGCTGATGCGGCGCCCGGGTCCCCGCTCCGACTTGTAAATGCTATGTCAAACTCCCGAACGAATGATGTGGGCAAAGCACCCCTAGCCAAAAATACAGGTCTTAATCAGATGCGAAATAAAGTGTGGTGGGGTGCGTGCGGTAATGACTCCACTCAGAATTCCCAATCATCCTCATCCTCAAGCGACTCGATAGCCCATGTGAACTTCTCGCGGAGTGTCTTTGAAAAGAACTTCTCAACTGGGACATCGAATTTCTTGGAGAACACTACGGTGAGTCGAGGATCGATGTAGTTCTACAGGTTGTTAGTAGCTGAATTATGCAAAACTCCATCGGTACTTACGATCTTACTGGTACCGAGCGCAACCTCCTTGTTGCCCTCTCGGTCTTCGGCCTGAAGTCTCATTGTGTTGATTCTCTCGTCCAGCTTCTTCAGGTTGGCCTCGCATTTCTCAACAGTTGGGCCCTTGCCTTCGGCTTCAACTTTCTTGGTCTTGTTCTCTTTCTTAAACTTCTTCTCGAGTTCAGTGGCGACCTCGAGTCTCTCGGTGAGCTCCTTGGCTTTCATCTCCTTTTGACCATCGGCGACCAATTTTTCGTTGTCTTTCTGGAACTTTTTCTCAATCTTGGTCTTCTGCTCATCAACAAGGAACTTTTGATGTGATTCAATCCACTCCTGGTCAAGGTCTTCATGCAACTCAAAGAAGCTGGCTGGCTTCTTCTTTTTGATTTTGGGATCGATATCAATCATCATCTGTTTGATACGCCATTGCTGGTACTGGAGGCCCTTGATCTACGCAACAAGTTAGTACGCTTTTCTCACACCATTTGACAGCAGTCACTCACCCTATCGGTCATTTTCTCCATCTGGGCCTCGTGACCTGCACCCACAGTACGCTTGTGGTTACACAAGATGGCAACCTTTCGGTTGCAATCGTTGTAAAGCTTGATCTTCTCCTGCATAGACATGTTGGAACCTTTCAGCTCCTTCAAGAGATTTGACATAGTGTAGGAAGCATTGTAGGTACGGAAAACCTTGGCACTAAGACCCGGCATATAGCTGGTAAGATGCTTGTTGAGTTGAGTGGTCTAGCACTGGTTAGCGGAAAGCATATTTCGTAGCAGGAGTGAACTCACAGTAAGACGATCAAAGATATCATCACCATCAGCCTTGGGGGCCTTCTTGAACATCTTCAAATTCTTGAAGACTTGCAGATCAACGCGAACCTCTTGATAAAATCGAATACTATCTTTTCCGAGGAAGTCGAAAATGACAGTATTAGGCGGATCATTTGAGAGTGTAACATGCTCAAACTTCAAAGAGCAGCACCCAACAGTTTCGGCCTCGTTTTCGGCGTCCTTCTCATTACCAGCACGCAACGCAAACTTATCAATGAGATAGACTGCCGTAGCACGCTGACGATCAGCCATTAATTCTGCCTTGAGTTCTCGGGTATAGTCTTTTCGGATGCGATCGATGTGTTTCTTGAGCTCACGAGCCTTCTCAAACTTCTTGTAATCGCTCTGTCCCTTGATACTACTCTTTGCTGCGAGCATGACATACTTGTAGGCTCCGTTGATGTTCTCCTGCCACATTGCCAGCCAGGTAGCCTTGTTATCATGTTGAACAGCTTTCCATTTATGACCTTCAGGCGGAGTGGGAACCATGGCGTCTTTGCCAATATTGATCGTAATCTGCTCTGGCGTAACTCGGAGTTTGACTTTCCCAGTTTTGGGATGCTCACCACGACCTCTGAAGAGTCCAGGAGGTTCGACTCTGAAGTTTCCGACTTGTTCTTTGCGGCCATCCCACACGCATGTCGTGTACGGAGCTTCGATCTTGTCTTTCTCGGCCTTGTCCGCCTTCTTCTCTGCGGTTGAGCGAGCCTTTCTCTCTTGACTTTTGCCGTCATAGTAGTTGAAGATTTGCTTGAAGTCAAGTTTCGAGAATTCTTTGATAGCAACCTTGTTGCCATCCCTGTCCTTGGCACCACCTGTCTTCTTAACCTCCTCAGTGAAGTCTTCAAAGAAGTTCTTCTGGAAGGTTGGGTTTTCAACGTTATGAGTGGAATTCAGCATAGCACCGAAGAAGCCAGCAATTTCCTCGGCCTCTACAGACAGAGTCAGAGGTTTCCCATCGTACAGAAGCTTGACGTTCTTTGGCAGTGGCTCGTATTCGGGAGGGAAGACAACTCCGTTGTGTTCCAGTGTTTCCCATTTGATGCTGTCGTCTTCCTTCTTTGGCGCATCCCACCAACGGTACACCTCCTCGACTTCTTCACTCTCAGCTTTCTTGCCCTTGGCTTTCTTAACGGGTGTGGCAGCTTCTGACTTGACCTTGCCATTTAATTTCTTCGCCGAAGCCTTCTTTGATAGAGGAGCATCCGAGTCAGACTCTTCTTTCTTGACGCCATTGGTCTTCTTTGCGGACGCAGTGCCGTTTGATTTCCGCTTGCCTTTGGGCTTGACGTCCTCCTCATCGGAATCTTCTTTTTTCACGGCCTTCTTCGGCTTCTTAGCCTCCTTGGCTCGAATGGCCTTGGCTTCCTTTTCAGCCTTTTTCTCGATCGCAGCCTTTTCTTTCGCGAGTTTGGTCAAAGGCTGATCATCATCTGATGACTCTCCGTAAGCCGTTTCGCTAGCCTTGGGAGGCAACTTCGATTTCTTTTTGGCCAGCGGGACATCGTCGTCTGAGTCCGATTCAACTGCCTTCTTTGTGACCTTTTGACGTTTGGCCTACGATTCGTTGTCAGCATATGCTGTTACACTTCCAATTTCTTATGAAATGTGACTGCAACATTGACCCGGGATCTGCGCATACCAATGGGATCGCATCATCATCACTTTCCCCCTCCGTTCCATCAACATTGTAATTCACGGCCTTGGAGGTGCTGCCTCGAGATTTCCGCTTTGCATTTCCATTTTTGAGAGGCTCATCGACGTCCATCGCGTCGTCGGCAATAGGTCCATTCCTAACGGAGATGCCCACAGGAACGTTGGCCTTCGCACCGTCCTTTTCCACGGCTTTGTCCATAGCTCTGTCCTCCTCCTTTGAGATATGCGCCTCGGAAACTGAAAGTCAAGTGTCAGTAGATAGCTCCGATATCGTTGAGACCAGGGCTGCAGATTTTGTGAATATTGAGAGTGCGCGGAACAATGAACGATCGAGTCAGGCTTCAGGCTGAGGTCCACCGACGAGTCCACGGAAGAGAAGGTGAGGGTCAAAAGTGTACGTACCACGGCCATTTGCTCTGGCGAGAGGCATATCATCGTCGGAATCTGAAGACATCTTGAAGGGAAAGGGTGGGAGTCGTTGTGGTGAGGCTCTCTCGGGGGTGAAACGAGGGTGAGAGCTGAAGAGTTGTCAATACGTGGGTAGTATCGACGCGAATTAAATCGGCCGGTGGATAGAAACCTGCCTCTGAGCGCGTATAAATAACAGATTAGCTGGACTGCGCGGGCTGACGAAGTGCAGATGTCTAAGGAGTGTGTGCGGGAAAGGAAAGAGGCGTCGAGCCGACATACAGAGTTTTGACTTGGGGTTGCCGTTGCCTTCGAAGAATGACAAGCGGGCATCGAAGGGGGTTAAAGTACGCTGGAGCGATAGAGGAGCGGTGATTGGTTGAAAGGCTGAAAGGCCCTGACATAAGCACTGCCGAACAGCTTGGTGAATTTGATGAAGGACCTCATCCAGGCCGATACCCGAATCAACAGCAATCAATTGACTTGCAACGCAACCCGTGGTCAATTGAACTGCGATACCTCCACGGTCGATATTCTTCCCTTTGTCGCCCACGATGCTTTCAAGAGCTGCTCGCCCGGCGCTGAGGGCTGGCGCTGCCGCGTCTGCCAGGTAAGAAGACCTTTGACGAACGCCTGTTGACGGAGGAAGGGAAGCTCCTAGGAAGCTCAGGAGGGCGAAAAGGAGTCAAAGACGTGAAAGAAAAGAGCAAAACTAATTGTTGGGGGCTTCTAGACCAGTTGCAGTGCCTACCGCTACCTTCGCGACTCTTCGTGAGATTGAGGACCGATTGAAGTCCATCCGCAATATCGAGAAGATCACCAAGACCATGAAAATTGTCGCCTCAACCAAGCTCACCCGCGCGCAACGAGCGATGACGGAGTCCCGCCAATACGGACAAACCTCCAACACTGTGTTCGAGCAGGCCGAGACGAAGCCGTTGGAGGGTGAGGGCAAGAAGACCTTGATTGTGGTTGCCAGCTCCGACAAGGGACTCTGCGGTGGTATCCACTCTGGACTGACCAAATGCGTCCGCCGAATGCTCGTTAAAACTCCTGATGCTGATATCGTTGTTCTGGGCGAGAAGTGCAAGGCTCAGTTGGGTCGTTCCAGCTCAAAGAACATTGTTCTGAGCTTCGCCGGTGTCGGCAAGGATATTCCTACTTTTTCGGACGCCCAAGCAATCGCAGACCAAATCTCTCTCCTCCCGACGGACTACGCCTCCATCCAGATTGTGTACAACAAATTCGTCAATGCTCAGTCCTACGAGGCTACCCCAATTGAGGCTTTCTCTGAGGAGGCAATCAAGGAATCCCGTAAGTTTTCCGCATCAAACAATAAGGATACCAAACTAACTTTGTGACAAGCCAACTTCTCTGCTTTCGAGATTGACGATGAGGTTCTTTCCAACCTTCGCGAATATGCTCTCTCCAACTCTCTCTTCTGGGCTCTTGCTGAAGGACACGCTTGTGAACAATCTGCCCGTCGTAATGCCATGGATGTAAGTAGACCTTTCCCTATTTCAGAGCAATGAGTCTAACCGGACACAGAACGCTTCCAAGAATGCCGGAGACATGATCAACAAATACCAGATTCTTTTCAACCGAACCCGTCAAGCCGTCATTACTGGAGAGTTGGTCGAGATTATTACTGGTGCTGCTGCCTCAGAAGAGTAGAGGAATTGTGAATATGTAGTCTAGTCGAGAAATTTCCGGTCTTTTGCTCATAGATCGAAAAGAATCAATTTCTTTTGTGTACCATTGCAACGAATTCAGTAGAAGTTCACGGAGAATTACTTTGCCCATCTTTCGATGGCTTAAGTGTATGAATCGATTTCCGGTATCTCTATTCTTTCCACTACATTCGAATATTTTCACAGCGGCCATGAAATTAATTGGGTAGTGCCCAATCCCCAGCAAGATCTTTCTGAGTTCTCTACTCAGCTCTGATATTCTGCTCAAACTCAATTTCATATTGCTATCAGGCAAAGCAAAGCTGCCTCAACCACAACCCAAACCCCAAGGATCTCATCCCTCCAAATCTCCCTCCTCCCTCCCAACACACGCATCACCCCTCCCCCTCATACCGCCCAGCCATCTCCCCAAACCAAACAGCAGCCCCCAACTGACTAACCAACCCGGGCATCGCACTAACCCCCCGTCCCCGTCCCCTCCCCCTCCAACTCCTCTTACTAGAAACACTAGTAATCACCCCTCTCTCCTCCCCTCCCTCTCCCCGTCCGCTAAATATCCTCACCTCGCCAACTGGCTTCGGTATCCAGGCCGTTAAAGGTGTCCATTCGTGTTGCTGGATTGAGGGCAGGATGCAGGAACGGATGATCGTCCAGGATGGGTTAGCGGGATTCAAGTGAGGTGGATTGGAGGTGGAGGTGGTAGTTAGGGTGCAGAAAACGCCGGCGCCGGGGAGGATGTTGGTCAGGTGCGGTTTTGTGGCGGGGTGGCAGAAGGGGCAGGGGAAGGAGAGGGAGAGGGGGATCTGGCGTGGTGCGGATGCTGTCGTGGCTTCAGTTTGAGGGAGGGTGAAGGTGAGGATTGGGCCGCTTGCTGTGTGGTGGCAAAGGTGGTTGTAGGTGTATTGGATTGACATGTTTGTGGTTGTTTTTCGTTCTCTTTAGTGAGAGGTATGAGAATCCTTGATCGTATATTCCTGACCTGCGTAAACTTGCAAGTGGGGTTGAATTCCTATTCCGATGTGGATGTTTTGCGGGATCTTATGTTGTAGAAATATATTGCTATAAACGGCAGTTGATGATTCAAGTGAACTCTATGTTCGTGATTGTGATTGAGAATGGGATTCACCCATGGTGAGGTGAATTTGAAAGTTATGGGAACGTGGAGAATGTCTATGACTCGAATCAAGTCAAGTCGAGGGGTCACTCATACTTGCTGGGATTCTATTTAAACCCCATTCCTCGAACATCATGCATCAATTTGGCTTTTCTAGAGCTTGGCTTCTTGTGTCTATGGCAAATTTTCCATTTGGCTTTCTTGTGTCTCAGTGTACTAGTTTGTATCTTGGCCACACCCTATTTCATAGATCAAACACGCTGGTTCCCAAATTAGCTGGCTTGTGATATCTAATTCGGATATTTTCGAACGCAAAACCACTGCAAACATAACGCCGATCACGGGGAGTACAAATTTACAAGCACTGAACAAGTGATGTGTACTACTATACTGCGTCAATCTACTGTCATATATAACACTGAAGAATGATTCATTATTCGAAGGTTTCCCCTTTTCAACTCGAGTTAATAAGAGGGCCTCCTCGATTCCTTTTTGTCTGGACAAAATTTTTGCTTCTTCAGTTGATCTCATATTTCCGAGGGAAACAAGCAACTCAATATAACTGAGAACGGCTACTTGGCTTCCATATTCAGCCCAGACTTCCAGTGGCGGCATTCCCACCCCGAGCTGACTTCCCACTTCGATCCAGACGGTTCTTCGTAAAGCGACAGGAAACGAACTCGTGCACCCGCACAGATCAACAAAACACTTCCCACCAAAACAGGAGATAGATTTTCGCTCGAACCACCAAGCTCTAGAAACCAGGGAAGACGGATTCTGTGTGTTCAGGTAAGCCATGAAACTTCAATACTTTGACTCTCTAAACGCCTGAAGCTCCTAGTGGAACTCGAGAATTTATGCCTCAGATAACTCTCTGCAATCAGGGATGATCCCCATGGTACCTCCACTTGTGCCTGTCCTTCGACAAATCCACCATATCAAAGCTGAGAAGCGAAATTTCCAACTCACGGAGTGTTTCTAAAGCCATCATAAGTCTCAAACCTTTCATTTGCACTTTTCCTTTCAATGTAAATGGTATCACTGAATTATAACAATTGATCTGGGACTGTGTAGTTCTTGATGCAGTCTAGACTGATACTGCGGTCAAGGAACAGGCAGGTGCAACTATTGTTGGCAATGCCGATTTCTCCTGAACCAAGGGAAACCATGGCATCACCAAAACCATCCAGCTCTGGAAACAAGCCCCGCATGGCACTTACACTTCTGATAGAAGTAATCTTTTCACATGCATATTGAGAAGGCTTTCAGAACCAATCCGCCTATCTCCACTCCCCAACTTCTTTACAACTCACAAACTCACACCCATCACTGCGACGCATCCTCTCTATCATGCTCATAAGCTCGCAAAGTTTTATCGTCAGTTTTGCCTGTACCCCGGAGTTGCTCTGGTTTCAGAGACTACACTCATTCTTACTTGACTCGGACGCCCCTTCTTTCCTATTGCAACACCACCGTCCCTCCTTTTTGTTAAAAAACTAGCACAGTTGAGAAGGAGACACCGACGTTTCCTTTCACTCGCAAAGCTCTATGCTCTCAAGATCCTTCCACTGCCAAACAACCACATGTATTTTCTGTCCAGATTTCCACTATAAGTCTTTCGTTTGGGACACATTGCTAACTGGTAAAACTCAATAGCCAGGTATTAACTTTACCCTCTCAGTACGCATTCTGTCCCAGTCTTCTGTCATCTCTTCTACCCTCTCATGCATTGCCCTCGACTGAGTTTGAGCTAATACCTCACTTTTGAAGCAGGCCAGAACAATAACATCGAGAATATTACTCAGTCGTAGGTATGTGCTTATTATGTTGGGATGTTTCTTTCTACAATTGTTTTCCATTGCACGAAAAGGCATTCTCAAATCTTTCTCCCTTTTTGCTTTCCATACCCTCAATGTTCCATACCGTTCCCTGAATATTCACTCTCGATACGAAACTATGTATCAAGAGCCCCTGATTAGCTATAAAAGTCCTTCTACCCTCTCCTATTTACAAGACTACTTTTCTGTCAAGATCTCTCTCCGATGACAGTCTTGCAAGGTCCGCTCACTAGCCACCAAAGTTATTCATCCACTTGGACTTTACTAAAGTAAGTGCTCAATAAGAACATTGGGTAAAGTCACGCCCCTCTGGTCTCTGTTAAATCGTTGAAGAAATGGGAATCCGCAGAGTACCCGTGGCATATATGCCACCAGCGAGGGTCCCGCCAGTGATTTGACCTCTGAGAGTGCCCGAGCTAATTGTTGTATCATAGGCACCAGTTCTGGGTGTCGACACCGCGACTGCCTCAATAAGTAATATCCGTCATTTAAGAATTCGGTCTTGGGACAGGAATTGAATCTTTCACACACAGCACAATTCACCTCATCGACAGTCGCTACCTACCTCACAGCACTTAAGCAACTCACTACAAGCTGTGAATCATACTTTTTTCTCTTAACATCATCATCATCCACCATCCATCTTTAACCTTTCTTGCATACAACTCATCAATACAATACAAAAAACATCAAATTGCAACCATGTGCGTCAAAGAATTCTTGGGTTACACTTGTGGCCACTGCTCCATCCCCTCTCTCCGAGCATGCCCCCTCTCACTCTCCAACCCTACATTCCCACCCTGCAAGCTCCCCGCCGAGCGCCCAATATTCACCAATGACTACTGTCATCCCTGCTCGCGCATCGTGTGGAACATCAAGGTTCTGAAGGACGAGCAGATGCATCGGGAGCAACACTTAGCAGGGGAGTGTGTATGCGAGGTCGTTTTCGAAGGTGAAGATCGGGAGAAACGTCTTCGACCTCGACCTGCTAAGGGCAAGGCCAAGGAGATCCGTGAGAGCACGAAGTATGGGGATGCTAGTGGGTCAGGAAACGAGCAGAGAGGTAGGAGTCGATATCAGAACGTCGAGCAAAGACACGGCGGTGTTAGACATGAGGAAGTTCGCAGTCATCGCAGCACGAGGGAGGAGACCCATTATGACCAGAGTCCTGTGGTACCTCATCAATCTGGTCACACCGGTTCTGGAGACGGAGTTCAGTATGGGTATGCTCACTGGGAGCACAGTGGTGCTGAAGTCAACATCGAAGAAAAATTTAGGGACGCTGGAAACTATGGTGAGGGGTTGGTCGTCGGCGCTGGACTGAACACGCCGCCTGAACACGAAACTCACAACAACAGAGGATATCAATCTGTCATTTCTGGAATGGCAGCCCTTTCAATGCACGCAGGACAAGACCAGGGACCGAGCGCCTATGCCCGACAAGGCTGGGACCCGGAAGCAAAGCAAGCAGCATACCAGTACGTCGGGTACGCCGTCAACGACCAATCAGCACAGAGAGGAGTTGTTCCTGCCTATGAACAAGGATACGGAACTGCAGCGGTTGGAGGTCTCTACCCGAACCACTTAGTTTGGCAGGGACAGCCGCTGTTGAACCAGCCTGGTGGAGGTATGAAGTGGTACCCCGAGTCCTCTCAACCAACAACTGGCGACGAGAAACCTCAACCTGCAACAAAACACGGCGACAAGAGCAGCAAGAAGCCAAAGACTTGGTCCAAGGCATACTCAGAGCCAGACAAGAGACCTTACCAAGCTTATGCCGAATCTGTCGTTGATGATGCGGAGGAAGTGACAAGTCCACCGGTCGTCAGCAGTGACATGGCCAAGCCTCATCGCTGACTTCAACACATACATACACATTGCAGTAAGTTTGGAAGCATCCTTGTGTATTTTTTTCTATGTGAATTGTGCCGGTTGACTAACTCAGCGATAACTAGGACTGTACAACAAAGAAAGGGGGCGCCGTCTGTATCAAAAATGTACACCATCAATTCTCCACTCATTTTTATCGGTCGACCTCGCCAAATACTATACGTTAATTAGCAATCATTCTTATTCAGCGGCATGATGGGACAGCAAGACTTACCTAGATCCATCGTTCCGATGATGGCCACCGCATCGGCCAACAAATGACCTCTTGAGATTTGGTCAAATCCTCCGAGATGTGCGAACCCTGGTGCACGGATCTTGCATCGGTATGGCCGTTCGCTTCCGTCACTTACAACATATACTCCCATTTCTCCCTTTGGCGCCTCAATGGCGGAATACGTCTCTCCTGGTGGCACGGTGTATCCCTTGGTGAAGAGCAAGAAGTGGTGAATCAAGGCTTCCATGTTCTCCTTCATCGCTGCACGAGGCGGTGGGGAGATCTTGTAGTCTTCGACACGGATGGGTCCTGGTGGCATCTTGTTCAGGCATTGGTGGATGATTCTGAGCGATTGTCTGAACTCCTCCATTCGGCAGAGGTATCGGTCATAGCAATCACCGTTGACGCCGACTGGTACATCGAATTCAACCTCGCCGTATGCGTCATAAGGCTGGCTCTTTCGGATATCCCATGGCACACCGGATCCACGAAGCATGACACCAGTGAACGAATAGTTAAGTGCGTCTGCGGCCGAAACAACTCCGATCCCCTTCGTTCTCCCAATCCAGATTCGGTTGTCAGTCAACAGTTCCTCGGTCTCATCAATACGGTCTCCGAATTGAGTTGCCCATTGGTAGATGTCGTCAAGAAGGCCTACGGGGATATCCTGATGCACACCACCGGGTCTAACATAGGCGGCATGAAGCCGTGCCCCAGAGACTCTCTCATAAAACTCCTGTCCCTTTTTTTAGCGCTGCATTTCACATAATAATAATAGACCGATGAATTTACCATTAACTTCTCCCGCTCCTCAAACCCCCACAAGAAAGGCGTAAGAGCCCCCACATCCATAGCATGTGAAAGCACACTCATCAAATGATTCAAAATCCTCGTAATCTCCCCAAACAACGTCCTAATCCACTTTGCCCTTTCAGGGATCTCAATATTAAGCAACTTCTCTACAGCCAGCGAGAAACACTGCTCATTCGTCATCATAGACACGTAATCCAACCGATCGAAATACGGCAATGCTTGCAGGTACGTCTTATACTCAATCAGCTTCTCCGTTCCCCGATGCAGCAGCCCAACATGCGGATCAGAGCGCACAATCTCCTCGCCGTTCAACTCGAGAATCAATCGCAGCACGCCGTGCGCGGCTGGATGCTGGGGCCCGAAATTCACAGTGTAATGTCTGATTTTGCGGTTCTCGACGCCGGAATCGGGATCCAGGTTTGGGTCGGGGGTTATGTTTACGTGCTGCGTGTCATAGGGATCGGTGGGGTGCGAGAAATTGGCGTCAGTGGGGATGAGGCGCGTTCCTTCGTAGGGCTCTGCGTATCGACGGGAGGGGAGGGAGGAGAATGCGCGGGTGGTAGGTGCAAGAGGGGGGGCTCGGGGTCGTAGACAGAGGCGTTTGGCGCTGTGGCCGGCCAGCCGGGCGAGGGATGCTGCCATTGTGATGGAGTTTCCGTCACCAGAAGCTGCAGTGAGCACCAATTGAAGATATAAGGAGTGGAGAGGTCCTGTCTGGGACTGACAATGGCGAAAAGGGAGGCCACTGGGAGAGTGATGAGGTTGACGATTTTGGGTTATGTGAAGGCTTCGGCGCGGATTAACTGTGCATGGGTCAGGACCATCGGAAGCGCTGTGATTGGTTGGTGTGGGCGGAACCTTGTCGCTTTTTTTGAGGGAGCTTCAAGAAAAAAGTTGACGAGAGGAAAGTTCCCCGCCATTATTGACAACGAAGGATACTTGCGCAACGATGGCGCCTGTTAAACCCTCTCAAGAGGAACTTGATCGACGAAAGGTATGTGATATTTCTATTCATCCAAAAATCAATTTCTCTAACAGAATGTAGACCGTAGGCATAAACTCGGAAACAGTCACCAATGTCACCTCGACCGACTTCCCAGGCCACTGGCCCGGCGAAGACAACTCCTGGTCGCACGCCTCCTTCCGGCAATCTTTCACCGTGCAAATCTACCACAGCTCCCCCTTCATCTCCTCCTTCTCCCTCATCGGCATCGACGCCGCCGTCGCCAACGCCTTCCGCCGCATCATGATCGCCGAAATCCCCTCCCTAGCCATCGAAGACGTCTACGTCCACAACAACACCTCCATAATCCAAGACGAGGTCCTAGCCCAACGTCTCGGCCTCGTCCCCTTCACCGGCGGTCACAAGGGCATGCGGAGCTGGCTGAAGTGGCATCGAAAAGTAGATAGAGATGCTGGGGAAGAGGATCTGGGGAAGAATGATCAGAATACTATTATTTTGCATTTGAAAGTGGAATGTAAACGCAATAAAGAGGCGGAGAGGGGAGAGACGGACCCGCATAAGGCGTATCATAATGCACATGTTTATGCGAAGGATATACAGTTCAAGCCCTTTGGGAATCAGGAACAGTATTTCAGCGGCGATGATGCGATCAGGCCTACGAACCCGGATATTTTAATTGCGAAGATGCGGCCGGGGCAGGTGCTGGATATTGATATGCATGCGTATAAAGGTGTAGGAAGCGATCATGCGAAGTTTTCGCCTGTTGCTACGGCTTCTTATAGGCTTTTGCCTACGATTACTATCACGAAGCCGATTTTAGGAATGGATGCGGAGAAATTTGCCAAATGTTTTCCGAGCGGTGTTATTGGGCTTGAGAAGGTGACGAAGAAAGAAGCGGCGAAGAAGGGGAGTGGGTACGAGGGACATGAAGGGGAGAAGAAGGCTGTGGTGGTGGATGCTATGAAGGATACTGTTTCTAGGGAATGTCTTAGGCATCCAGAGTTTGAGGGAAAGGTGAAGCTGGGGCGGGTAAGGGATCATTTCATTTTTGAGGTTGAGAGCGTGGGGCAGTGGGAGAGCGATGAGTTGTTTTTAGAGAGTGTGCAGGTGCTTAAGCAGAAGTGTCTGGCGCTGAGGGCGAATGTCAAAGATCTGGGTAATTAGTGGCACGATATGGATGAGCATTGAAGGAGTTGGGGTTGGCGTTGGATGGCTTGTTTGTTTTTAGAGGATGAATGGCGCTTTGAGATTTATGGAAAAGTAAATTCTTGTGATTCTGGTATCCTTTAACTCCATACAATGTAATGTGCAGGCTAATCGCAGTGTACCGCTCCGTGACGTCTCTTTTTATGCTCACTCCATATTTTTCCCTCCCTTTACTTTTGTCTAACTGACACACTATCGCCCTGGCTCAGCTCTTCCGCTGGAGCAGCTCTGAACTCCTTGGAAAACTTGAGCTTGTACTTGAAGTTCACAGCTCCCAATGACGGATCCGTAACTCCAATCTCATCACCATTACCAACCAGATCACCAATTTTCTTCTTCAGATTCGGCCTCGACGCCTCTTCTAAGCTTGCTGGGCTTTGCATGTACAGGGTACGACCTAAGGCGCGAATTGACGGCTTCTTCAGTTGCGCTTCCGCTCTCTCCGCCAGGGAATCGATGAACTCTTGCAATGTGAAGTTTGGATCGACCTCAAGATCCCGAGCGAGATTTCCGCAAACGGGACAGTCGTCTTTCTTCTCATGCTTAAATGTGTAGGTGTAGATGCTGTCGTTTCCGCTGTACATCATGTAGTTCTCCTCAAAGCCGAGACTGGGGTTCGTCTGCGTAGCGATCTTGAAAGCTTCGTTGCAGCAGCTCGCAGCTATAATAGCGTTTGTTGATGCGATGGCAGGAATGATGTTCTTGACCACGCCTTGGGTCAGTGAGTAGGTGACTCCTGAGATCTTGAATTCTTCTGCCCTAGTTAGAGCTTTTTTGTACAGCCAGGTGATATGCTCTGGATCATCATTGTCTAGCTTTGGGAATGGCTTGTCTTGCTCCCAGGCAATGATATGAGCCCATTCAATGCAATGCTCGGGTTGTCGAGGAATGGTAGCGAGTGTGCAGAGGGGCACAGCTGTTCTGGGGGCATGCATATCAAGTTGACATTCGAGACATGATGTAATGGTGGGAAAGACGACTCTGGACTGGCCCTTGAATCCTATTTGCTCAATGAGTCCCGCGCAACATTCTTCTGTAGAGCATTTGTACACACCTTCAGTTCCTCCATCAATCAGGGGTTTATAACTTTCTGGGTTCTCCTCATCTGCGAGATTGACTAGAGTAGAGTTGATCCATCGTCGTGCCTCAATACTATCCAATCCGCAAATGACTAAGTTGAACATCATGTAGAAATCATCATCTTTGTCCTGAATCTTGCAGTTGTGTGGTATGATCGAGACCCCCTTGACTCTCTTTTCCACGAATCTTGCTGCAACTTCTGCTTTTGATGCGCCCACATCGCTGTGTCGGAATAGGAATTGGCGGTTGAGGTTCGAGACGTCGATTGTGTCTAGGCGGTGTCAGGAGATTGGTGAGTTTGGGGGATAGGTACAGCCTACCCATATCGATCACATGGATATCTTTGAAGCCAGAGAGAGCCAAATTCTTCAGTATCTCGCATCCAAGACCTCCAGCACCACTGTTGTTCTGTCAGTACCTGCAAACTTCCCCCGGGTCTCAGGCAACCAACATGACTCTGTTGAGGTAGTTAGCAGTCGTTCTGGCTCCGAGATGGGTATCTACTAACAATACTTTCAGTCTATCCATAGCAGAAGCGGCCTCCTCACTAGGATCGAACTCCTCCGACGTGAAAGGGCCTACGCTCCTGCGAACATTGTCCAGGTAGGTCCTGTAACAGCGTTAGTTCCGTATCCGGATTGCAAGAGGAAGTTTTACCATCTGGAGCTTGGTTCTGATATTGGCGGTGGTATCGTACCAGCCACCATGACTGGTTGGGACATGTTGACGAGAATACAGTATGTGCACGAAATATGCGGAGAAGAGAAGCTGAGAGGAGGGGCGTAGTTTAAAAGGATGGCTTCCTTATCGGGCTTATCGGCCTGCATATTTAGCTTCAAGCCTGGACACAGCCCAGCCGAGCCCTGCCACTTAATTTATTATTTCATCTCGAGTTAAATGTGACTATGGAAGGTCTGCTCACTCCTGTGAGTACGTCTTACAAGTCTCAAGACAAAAAGGAAGATGTTGGTTTGGTTGAGGTGCCCAAAGCTACCAAGTCTATTACGAAGCCGATATTCCATGCATCAACCCCATCAGAGGCTTTGGAGATATTAAAGAGCGAACCGGATCATGAAACTCTAGTTTCGACCTTACGATTTCTGGGGAAAGCTACTTCAGAGTTCAGTGTCACAAGCCCAAGTCCTATAGCCTCGCAGCTGGTCCATGTTCTCGTCTCAGAAATCCTCCCGAATTACTGGAACATTCTCTATGAGCCTGAGAAAAAGAATTCAAAGGGGGGAAAGCAGCGAAAACCAAGACACACACCGGATCTTGAACTGTTTATTACATGTCTTCGAAGCGTTACTGGCTTAAATGCTATTTTACTTTCTCTCAGAAGACATATTCAAGCGTCGAAGGAAGCCAAGAAATCTGTCGAAGGTCCAAACCTGCAGGATGTCTTGACTATCCTTCTTCAAGCCCTTGCCACCATTCTAGAAGGAGATCAAACTATCGAGAAGATCTGGAATGTTATATGGAATACTTCAGATCCTGAACCAAAGAAAAAGGCTGTCTGGAACGAATTCCTGGGTCTCGTCGGTGGCGGCAAGCTCCTAGGAACGGCTGCAGAAGCCGAAAGTGTGCTCAATGATTTGAGCCAGAAAATTAGGGAGAAGTATTGGGTAGCAGATGGAAATCTTTACAGCTCTTGGCTAGCCCGAAATATCTCTCATTGGGCAGATAGCCTGTTGCCGGAATCACAAAATGGGTGGAAATGCTGCACCGAGTTGCTCTCCAAGTCTTTCCGGCTTGGTCATACAGGTAGGCAGTCATTCTTGTTTTATGAATGTCTTCTGACAATATTCAAGAGAAAACGATCCAGGAGCTTCTGGAATCTCTCCTCCAGACGAGAAATGACGGCGCTCAGTTTACAAGGCTACTTTCGAGCTTGCCTACATTTGAACAGCGAAACGTATTATATGCTGTTCTGCAGATCGTATCAAAAGAGCATCTCTCGGCTGCTGTAACAACCGAAGCTGATGCTTCTTGGTGGAAGTCTGATGCCAAGGTTGTTTCTGGTGCTGCTGGATTGATCAAATCGCTCGTGGCTAACGAAGAGTCAAGAAAGAACCTGCTCATATCCTGGCTAACTGGCTCTACAGGTGCTGGCGTTGGCGAGGGAATAGCTATTAGACGAGCGGTAGTGGCTGCTCTTGCTGAAGACAAGACTGATATTGAAACGATACTGGAGAAAAGCGTACAGCAACTTGGAGACCAATTGTACATTAAACATACTCCCACAATGCAACAAGAAGGTATGGTCCTCAATTTGGGTTTCGTAGAACTGGGCTAACCCTGCAGAATAGCTCATACTCAAGTCGCACTTCTCGCTGCTGGTCAAGTACATCGAAAATCTCCGCTCCGGTTTTCAATGATGATGAGATCTGGAGTCCACCTCAATGTTGTCTCAAACAGATTAGGTTCATCATCACCTCGTGCAAGGTTCCTGGGCATGGTAGTTGGAGAAGCGCTGTCTAGTTTGGTTGATAAAGGAGACAAGAAGATGGACTTCAAGGTCGAAGAAATGAGTACGGCCGAAGCTAAATGGTACAAGAGCCTGGTCAATGTCTCTGATACGATCGGACCTCTGGACTATCTGAAGTCTGGGGCCAATACCCCGACGGCGACCAAGAACCAGCCGCGAACATCGAAACCCGTCAAAAAGCCCACGCTTTTCAATGGAAGTACAAAAATTATCTCTATCGAAGAAGTTGAAGATGATGACGAGGAAGAGGACTCTGATGATGACGGCTTGGTCCCATATGCCAAACCAGACTCCGACCCGGAAGACTCAGATGAAGATGCCACGAATATTGTCCGAAACAAGCCAACGGCTCCAGTTTATATTCGAGACTTAATTACATATCTACGAGATACAGACGACTACGACCGGCAAAAGCTTGGCCTACAAACCGCAGCACCACTCATCCGAAGAAAAGCAAACTTTGGAACAGAAGTAAGCTCGCACGCAGAGGAGTTAGCAACGTTACTTGTGGGTATACAAGACAAATATGACATGGATGATTTCCAAGACATGAGGCTACAAGGCATGATAGCGATCCTCATTGCCCTGCCCCTCAAGATGGGCCAATGGTTCTCCAAAACATTCTTCGATGGCGACTACTCCATCTCACAACGCGCCTCCGTCCTCACCACACTCGGCCTCGGCGCCCGAGAAATAGCAGGCTTCCCTCAAGAAGCCAGCTCGCTGACCTCCAGTACCCCTAAACCAACACCTTCATTCCCCAGCAAAACTCTCCCAGCAAGCATGCACAAAATTTACGCCTCGCCTCCCTCAAACCAAGCAAAACGCCAACTCACCTCAACACCAATCTCAACCCTCACAACACAACTTTCAAACACAATGATAGCCCCCATGGCCGCAGACCTAGCAGACAAAGCGACCGGCCCCTCCATCCTAAAAACCCGCACCTTCTCCTCCCGTATGTCCGTCGAATCTGCGCGCGCAAAGCCCACAACCAACGCCCTCGCAAAAATCGTCGCAGAAGGCTTTTTCTTCCCCTTAGTCGGCCGCTTCCAAATCCACGCCAAGTCCCAAAGCAGCATAGTGTTCAACCCTTTCCTGCTAGCACTTTTCTTGAAAACGATAGCGTTGTTGGTTCATGCCGCGGGGCAGAATAATATGGCGTTACCGCAGATGACGGCTGAGATGTGGGATTTGTTGCTTAGTATGAGGACTAGAGCACAGGGGGATGTGGGGGTTATGGAGGGGGTTTTGACGGGTGTGTTGGTGCTGTTAGAGGTTAATTCGGATAAGAGGGGGATGGTGGAGGGGTTTGGGAGGCAGATGTTGGAGATGCAGGGGTGGGTTGAGGGGGTTTTTGGGAGGCTTGAGGGGGTGAGGGGTGAGGAGGAAGAGAGGGTTAGGTTGTTGGCTGCTGGGATACTTGTGAGGATTAGGGAGTGTGTAGAGAAGTATCAGGCGCTTTTATTGGGTGATTTGGCTAGTTTTTGAGAGACTTGGAGATAGAAGACCCACAAAGATGTCTTCAAATTGTGCAGGAATTTCTCTGGGATATTGGCAGTTCATTATTCCACAGCCCGCTGCACTCTGCTAACTTACCGCCACCGAATCTTGCGGCTGTCGAATCGCCGCCGTATTGTCTCACAAATAATCCACACGTACATCTTCTCTAGCACTATAAAGGCACCCACCAGGCATGCAAAGATCTCAAACCACAAGTGAGCTGCCAAAAGGGCAAAGATTATGTGGTCTGAGTTCTGACAGCGAGTCGAGTCCCGATTCATCCGCTCAAGAGCAAGATCCTGTGCCCGCAAGATGAAGCTATCAGTCCCAAAACTTCCTCAAGGACCAACGAACGTGTTTGAATTTGACAGCAAACTTTTCTCTGACAGCGACCTCCTCATTCACTCAAAACAGCCACGATGCTTCCGAGGTGAGTTTAGAATTTAAATAGGCCAAGCAGACCACGGCGCAGCGAAGGCTTGGAGTTGAATACAACAGCATCCATGCCATCGGTCGGGCATACCTCCATCAGTTGTGCTTCTCTTTGGATTCAAAACTTCTGCGTGTGTAGAAGGCATGTTTTTATACCCCAAAATCAAGACACCTTCTAAAAAGAGTCACGGCAAGATCGAGTTGTGAACCCCGCACTACTAAACACTCAACGTACTCTCGTGATATACGCCATACCGCTTATAAAAATTACTGCGCTTACTCAGGCAGGTGGCAGAGCCACGATCAAACACAAATTGATTTCCTTGCATGGGGGCTTTGTATTCAGAAATTTGACGAAAGAAAAGAGTCTCTTCGTTGTTGTATATCAAAGAGGACTCGGCTGTTTAGAAGTGAAGAATATATGTCAAATTTTCATCGAGAACCACTGAATGTATGTTAAGTTGGCAGCAAATCGTAACATGACAGAAACACATTAAGCTCTGAAACAAAACGTTTCCCTCAAACTATGACCTAGTCAAGCTCGACAACAGCAAGCACCCTTGACAGCACCATGGACATTGTGTCACGGATTTGGTTGATTTGCTCAAGAAATTTGTTCAACAACTAGAGAGCAGATTTTATACACATCGCGAACGAAATCTGAGTGTGAATAAGATTATCGGTGCTCAAAAGAGTAGAACTCACGAATGCCTTCGCACCAACATAGCTTACACACCTATGAACCGCATATAAATACCGGTGGACTTTCAAATGAAGCTCTCATGGCTCCCAACGGCACACGTGGAAAATCACAGCGTATGGAGACTGACGAGGGGAAGCGGCAGTAGGAGATTCAGGTACTTTTTACAGTGAAGAAAAGACAGGATGTGCACTGGAACGTCAGAATTTGATAAACATCAAATGTTATTAACGAATGAGCGGGGTAAAGGCACTCGACTTTAATTTTGAACTCGATAGCAAATTCGATTTCCACCTAGTGGACACACAAAAAAAAGGCGGACTCATACCCTACAACCGGCTCCGAGGAAATCCTTTTATATGAGGCTGTTCCCGAATCCCAAACTTCACCTCAGAAGCTCTCTTCGACACCACACACGGTACAAGGAATTCCACCCTTACAGAGCTTTTCAGGGAATTCGGTAACGAAGGTATCAATTTTAAAATTAAGAGAATGTATCCGCAGTATTAATTTAACTCCCAATTCTCATAGCGCGAGAATACTGTACAAATTTACAAACCAACCGAAGCCCCAATACCCGGCGACCGCATCTCCATCACCTTCATCGTCTGCTCAAACGCCTTAACCTGGGCCTTCTTGCCAAGATCTGTCAAAATCCAAGACTCCACTTCCTGGTTCTTTCCATCGGCCATGTACTCCCCATGCGAGCTCGGGGGTGCACTGGCTCCGATCACAAAAGTGCGAGAGCCGACTTCCGTCGTTCGGTCGAGGATGCGGCGCATGATGCGCATTCCAAGAGGGGGCTGCTGGCCACTGCGATCGATGGTTGATTTGCAAAGTCCTGGGTTGACTAGGTTGATGATCACTCCTGGTGCTTTCTTGTTTGCTGCAAGACGAGCTACTAGTTCTCGGACCAAGAGGATTTCGAGGAGTTTGCCTACGCGGTACCTGGAGTGACGGTTAGAAAATGTAAATAGGAACTATAAAGAAGGGGAGAAATTTACCTATCTGGACCTTGGAAATGCTCTTCCTTATTCAACCTTGCATACAAATCCGGCTCATTGATCTCGGCAAACTTTGTAAGTCGATGTGCCTCAGAAGTCACTACCGTGATATGCGGCGCCGAGGACGGGAACTTCTCCTTCGTCTCGACCAATTTCGGTAACAACGAGAGTAAGAGTAAGAAAGTATTAAGCACATTAATCTGTGCGCTCTCCTCATACCCCTCATCTGTAATCTTAAACGCCCTAGGCCCCACGCCAGCATTCTCAACAACCGCATCAACACGGGGTAATTCAGCTTTCACACGATTAGCAAACGCGAGTGTCGAAGCCGTGCTGCTCTGATCAAGCTCCCAGATCTCAATGGCGGCGGCATCAGAGCGGCTCTTGACGCTGCGGATGATGTCTTCTTTGGCAGCCTCTCCATTGGAGGGTGTGCGGACGGCGAGGATCAGGCGGGCGCAGTTGAGACGGTAGAAGTGGCGAGCTGCCTCGAGACCGAGACCGACGTTGGAGCCGGTGACTATGACGGTTTGGCCGGCGAAGGAATGTTTGGGATACTCGGGTGTGACGAAGAGTTGTGAGTAGAAGAAGATGCGCAGGCCGGCGCCGATTTTGGGCTCGAAGGAGAATTCCTGGTTGGATGGGATGTCGGTTTTGCCTGCCATTTTACTGGAGAGAAAAGATAGAGGTGATGCTATGAGAATGATATGTGACAAATTTAAGGAGGAAGAGAGCGTGAGGGAGGTTGAGAAGGTAGAAGGCTGAGAGGATGAAGAGTAGAGGTTTTCGCCAAGGCTACGGAATGGAATCAATAAAGACAGACATATTGTAGACGTAGAGATGGAATGTTTCAGAATGATAGCATATTAGTCATGTACCTGATATTGCGGAATCACCAGCGGTAGAACTCGTTCCCGACCGTACCTGCTCCACGTTGAAGATACAAGTTACTCCGTACAGCGGTTTGGTCGCTGTAATATAGTGGACCCTCGCTAAAGCCATAGCTTCTCATCCCTGAAACTTGCATCATTTCAGGGCGCCTCCATCATGCACGTACTTTTGGCCCGATCTTTGATTCTCTTGTCGAGATTACGGTCGGGGAGATACTGTAGCAGCAACACGAATCGGACATGGGACAATGCTGACCCTTGATTATTTTAGCGTATGCATGCTTACGAGCCCAGTCTCAAAAGTCCGTGTTTCTGCCCCACAGTCGGCACGACCCGAACCCGATTGTCAAGCCGAGCAAGTCTCGATTCCCTCATCAACATTCGTACACTACTGTAGGAATCCATTGCAGCTCTCTTTGTATTGTTGGTGTATTGCATGTCTCTTGCGGGAAGATTTGCATCAATAATCTCTGCTTGTTTGAAGTCTTATACACGCTTGCCAGAAGGGGGGCCTTTCTTACTTGTTTCTCTGCTTGTCGTCAGATTTCATACTACTTCTTCTTGATCATGTTGTTGAAGACCTAAGAGCTCTCTGCAAAATTTACAATCCAATTAACCACCTTTTCCGGCGCTGTGGCCATTGGACAGTGACCTGTTGAAATACTCGTCACGCTGACGGCTCGCCCACTCTCTCGTTCAATCATTGCAATCTCCTCACGCTGCACCGTTACCGGAATTATCAAGTCTCCTTCACAGACAAGATACGAGACTGGAAGCACTGTATATCCCGCAAATGTAAGGGGCGTGGCGAAAGAGGCAGCCGAATGCTTAGGGAATTTTCGCAACCACGCCTCGCCTTCATGACTGGGAAGATCAGAGAAAGAGAGCGCGGCAGATGCGGTGTGATTACTGTGATACATCCAGCCTTTTTCCTGAAGTGATACAATAATTAGAAAGCAGCCGGGGATGGAAAGGTGTGAGACCAACATCAATTTGCAATTCATCGCGTTGACCCGGAGGCATGTTGGCAAGTACATCCATTGCCGACTTTCCCAGTTCTGGAACTAGAGCAGTCACATACGCGATGCCTACCAAACCACCGGCCTTCCCATTCTTCTGTCTCTCTACCTGAGTCAGGCCTCTAACACTCTCGCTTGCGGGAATGCCTCCATAAGAATGAGCCACGAGAAGCACTGTCTTGCCCTCTTCAGCAAGCTTGGTAGTCTCTTCGGCAATGAGACGAGCATCGTCGTACATCGTGATGGAGGGATTGTCTCGACCTTCTCCTGATCGAGGACCAGCGCTTTGGAGGTGCAACGCCTTGATCTCATAGCCAGCCGAAGCGACTCCTTCGACGACAGAATCGTAAAACTCTGGCAGAGCGAAGGAGCCAGTAATAAGCAAAATGACTGGCTTCTCCATATTCTCCAAATTCTCCAAGATATTTATTCAATCAGATAATGTAATGCATACAATTTCAAAATGTAGAGAAAGTTTAGGTGTTGCAATTGGAAAGAATATAAAAATTAAGCAAAAGCTCTTCCATTGGTAAGTTACCGGGATCATTGTTGACCCGCCCCGAACATAACTCGTGAGCATCTAGTGAAGCAGAATCCTTCTTACCTCAATAAAGCGTCAAAAAAATCGACACCGTTGATTTTTTATTCAAAAAATCTAACTAGTTCTATAGATTTAGAGCCAGGCGCCCCCCATGGCAAACCTTCCAAAAGTTAACCAATTATTAAAGAGACATTAATTCTGTTCAAAAAGATTGTACGAACTTAGTAAACCTAATGCAAGCTTACTTTGCATATTTGGTAAGTTATCAGTAAAACTTTCGTTTGGGTAGCTCGACTTATTCCCCGGGTTGTAGTGGAATAATCACCCGAATGCAAGATTAGGGACTGGCTGTCCTGACGGAATCCTCTAACTGTAATAAAATATCCGGATTGAGATCATATTCGCGCGCATTGGATTTGAAGCTTACTGGCAGTCTAATCACAGCTGCTCGAAGAATTATTATCGTTAATTCTACTGCAACTGTTTCGATCGGCTCTAGAAACCTTTCTAGTACAATCAAAAAAATCCCCAGAGGACGAGTGATATCGTCACTTCACGATTGCCCGGCTTCCACCTCAGCTCGCTTCACTATGGGTTCACTAAATGATCCAACTCCCAACTCCGCCGCACAGCTTCTCACCAACAGCGGTCTCGAAGCACCAATCCTACTACCCAACACTCCTTCATTCGCAAACAACCTAGACACTTACTGGTCCAACACAGCAAAGCTAACCCCAGCCTGCATCGTATGTCCACGATCCGCGCAGGAAGTGTCTCTCGTAATCAAAACGCTCGCCGCAGCCCAGCAGCCATTCGCTCTACGCAGTGGCGGCCACACCCAATTCGCGGGCGGCAACAACATCCAAGACGGCGTAGTGATCGATCTCAGCCATCTCAATTGGACGCGATTTGATTCGGCTTCGGAAACGGTCGATATAGGTCCAGGAGCACGCTGGCGTACCGTTTATGCCGAGCTACAGAAACATGGACGTGTTGTTGCTGGTGGGAGAGACGGAAATGTGGGTGTTGGTGGTATTCTGCTAGGTGGAGGCAAGACGTTTTTTACTGCTAAGCGTGGCTTTGCGTGTGATGATGTGGTGGCTTATGAGGTGGTGCTGGCGGATGGAAGGATTGTGATGGCGGATCAGGAGACGAATGAGGATTTGTTTAGGGTGTTGAAGGGGGGATCGAATAATTTTGGGGTTGTGACGAATTTTAAGATGCGTGCTTTGAAGTGTGAGCGGATTTGGGGTGGGTTGAATATTTTTCAGAAGCAGGTGGCGGGGGAGGCGATCCGGGCGTTGGTTGAGTTTACGAATAATGCTCATGGGGATGAGGATAGTCATCTTTTGTTCTTTTTTACTTATATGGGTATGTGTTACCATGAGTCTCAATTCTGCCTAAATCTTTTGCTAATATCGTCGAAGTGAGTACAACGCCAACATGCTTCTCAAGTCTTTGGACAACAAATGTAAGCTCGATTAATATTGAGTAGTATTGACTTGCAGTAGCCTACTTTCAAACAGACCGTCATTGTAGCAGCTTACGTTCAGCTCGCCGGTATCGAAAATGCTCCCGCTTATAGCAAATTTCTGAATCTGCCGTCACCGCTGGTGAACTCCACCAAGATGACTACCGTAGCTACAGTAGTATCCGAATACGACATAGCACCAAAGGATTACTAGTAAGTGCACTTTCTAATCCTCCATGATTTTCTACTCGTGTATCAAAAACGCTCACTTCGAGGTGTTTTCAGTAATACCTTCTTCACCGCCTGCTTCAAAAATGATCCCAGCATCGTAGCCAAAGCCTCCGAGCTCCACGACGAGCTTGTCACTGATCTCCAAGCCTTCATCCCCGACGGCAACTTCGTAACGCAATGTCTCGTCCAGCCTCTCCCCACACACTATGGACGCAAATCTGCCGAGGCGGGCGGAAATATCATGGGTGTCGAGCAGCAGCCATGTAACGGCTTGCTCTTTGTTGCAGTCGTCATGGTCAAGACGCCCGAACAAGAAGGTTTTGCGTATCCACGGGTACAGGCTTGGCTGGAGCGCCTCAAGGTGTTCGCTGCGACGATGGAAAATGGGAATTTGCCGTGGATTTATCTTAATTATGCGGATAAGAGTCAGGATGTATTGGGGAGTTATGGAAAGGAGAATTTGAGGAAGATGAGAGAGGTGGCGCGGAAGTATGATCCGGAGCAGGTTTTCCAGTTGCTGTGTCCGGGTGGGTTTAAGATCTCGAATGTGAAGGGAAAAGGAGCCTTTTGAGGATAGAAGGGATGCAAAAGTTGGTATCTTATATTAGAAAGAGTGGAATTCAATTGAATTTTGAGGCAAATATATTCCTGTTAGTTACCAGTAGTCCATGAATCTAACACGGACCCTTCATATTTTATTTTTTCCGTCGCCCTGGCAAATCATCAATCCTCACGTAATCGAAGTAGTTCGGGGATTCGACTTGAGGTGTTGAGATCTTTTAATTTTGTTTGAAATTACTCAAGGCTAGGCTCGGTGAGTAGTGAAGTTTAACCTACTGCTTGAAAAACGCGTTGATCAGTGCTGACTGAAAGTAATTGTACATAGATTTCATTTGTATGAGTAAGAAGTGATTCAAGACAGCGTGAGGGAACATTTGATGCGGGGTTGGCGGGGTAATTCTAATGTTCGCTAAATTCAGGGGCCGCGCTGACCCCGCAATATTTGTCATCTCTCAGTCAAGAGAACAAACACGGCGCTTCGTCTTTGCAACGTCCAGAAGTTCTCTAATCACCACAAAAATTCATGGCACAAATATCCGACACACACACAAACCATATGGTCCAGACCAAAGACAATCAAGCAATCTATATCTACCTTTGACTACGGAAGATTAAGCAAACAGACTGGAACTCCCATGACATGAAATCTTCTCTCAACCCCGATATGAACAAACTCATTTGGCCACCGCAGCAGCGGGAGGCAATTTAGAGACCAGCTTCTCAGCTAATGCGTTGAGTGATGAAGCATTGGTGATGTCGAGTGTACTCAACTCGGCTCCCATCTTTTGGCGCACCCATCCACGAAGCTCCACTGCGGAGAGTGAGTCAAGTCCGTACGCCATGAGCGGCTTCCCAGGCTCCATCTCTGTCTCAAGACGCAAAATTTTGGTGATCTGAATCAACAACAGGTTCAGCGCTGCTTTGGTCAGGGCTGCAGTTTCGGCACCCGAAGTCTGCAATTTGGCAAACGCCTTGATTTCTTGAGCAGTCAAATCGTTGGCTCCATCTGCCTCATCTCCTGCACCGTTACCTGAGCCATATGCACTAAACAAGTATCCAAATCGAGGCTCTTCCACAAGATCCGAGCCATCGGCTGTGAGTGGATCTGCGAGTCCAGTGATAATCTGCGCACGACTGCTGGCGCTGAGCGGCTTTGGTGACTGTTGGAAAACGGAATAGCTCAAGATCTTGCGCAGCATACTCTCGTTCACAGGGGTCCATTGACGCCTGTCGAAACGAGCCTCAAGCGAGCCATCCTGCTCTGCAACATACCCTACATCTTCGATGACTCCCAGGTCCACGCTGTTGGCATTGAGTCCGCTCGCCAGCCGATAGCTAGCGAATGCATCGAGGAAAGTGTTGGCGGCTGCGTAGTTGGCTTGGCCCTTGTTGCCCACGACACCTGAAATACTGGAGAGCATGGTAAAGAAATCGAGATGCTCTTTCTGCTCTTCCAATGAGGCATGATGGAGGTTCCAGGTACCAGCAACCTTCGCATGGATAGCAGTGTGGTAGTCGTCGTGGGTCATCGTCTCGAGTGGTTTGTCCTGGGATGTGTGTCAGTCAATGCCTGCACCAAAGCATCCAAGTGGCTGGGAAGAGGAAACCTACCCTGAGAACCATGGCACCTTGAATGAGACCGGCAATCTTCTTAGGCTGCGCATTTCTGAAGACACCTCTCACGAAGTCTAAGTCTCCCGCATCACCTTTGGCCTCAGTGACTTTGCACCCATGGGCTGCACAATTCTCGATAATCCGAGCGGATGCCTCATCGTTAGTACCACTGCGGCTCATGACGATGATTTCTCGAGCGCCGTGGCGGGCCATGTGGACAGCAACACTTCCACATAGACCTTTGAGTCCTCCGACGATCAAGTATGCGGCTTCGGAATCTAATTCAAGTTTCTTAACTGCTGGTCGGATGGGCAACTGCACATCATCTTCCCCGCTGGAAATAACGATTTTGCCAATGTGTTGCCCACGTCGCATGTATGACAGAGCAGGAATGACCTTGTCAAAGCCATATGTGGTGACGGGATGAATGGGCCCAACATGGCCACCTCGGACCAGATCAAAGATCTCTACCATGAGCTTACCAATCAGCTCGTTGCTGATCTCCTTTGTGTAGGAGAGATCTACTGCGCGGAACGAACAGTTTCGATCAAAAGGCTCCATCGCTAATGTGTTTCTGTCAACAATATCTCTTTTGCCGATCTCGACCATGATACCGCCGTCAGCTGTCAGCCTCCATGATTCGTCCAACAGCTCGCCAATCAACGAATTGAGAATTACGTCCACCCCACGACCCTTGGTCTCTCGTCGAATATCTTCCGCGAACTTGGTGTTACGGGAGTTGAACATGCGGTTCTCAGGAATGCCGAAGTTCTTAGCCAAGAACTCACGCTTGTCGTCCGTACCAACGGTGACGAAGATCTGTATTTACTAACATTAGCCGTGTCGCTTCACATGGAAAGATTCCCCTCGTGGTAGGATTGCTCACATCACACTTCTTGTACTGAGCCAGCTGAATCGCGGCAATTCCAACGCCACCGGCTGCGGAATGGATGAGAACGGACTATGACTTGTTAGCATGATCCATGATGGCGAGTGCCTTCACTCTCACCTGGCCTTCTTTCAAGTTTCCGAGATGATACAGCGAATAGATGGCCGTCAAATACACTAGGGGAATGGTGGCCGCATCCTCATAAGTCATGGAATCCGGAATGACATGCACCCGTTCATAGGGACATTGCACACGGTTGACATACGTTCCACTTCTCATGGCGGCGACGCGATCGCCTACTTTGAGGTCTGTTTTCAAGCCTGGAGCAATACGCTTGATGTAGCCAGCGCACTCGCATCCAATGGTGTACTCGTTTTCGGGTACAATCCCCATGGTTGTTGCGACATCCTATAAGGTACGGTTTGTTAGCAAGATATTGCTTACAGCGGCTCCAATCTGAGCAGACTCAACGCTCTTGGGCGGTTGTGTAGAATCGTCCATGTGCCTGAGTCCTGCTGCGCTTTGCTCTTACCTTGAAATTGACACCCACGGCCATCACTTCTATCTCGACCATTCCGGCCTCCATTGGAACCTCGCCAACAGCCGTCTCGCACCAAGTCAAGCTCTGCAGTGTTCCAATCTTCTCCGCCTGAATCCTGACCTGGGCCTCCGTTGCATGCAGGCTCTTGACGACTGGTTCCAAGCCCTTACTCTCGGCGAACTTGAAGTCATTCACAGGGGTATCTCTCCGGACTCTTTGCAACAACAGAACGCCATCCCTCTCGGCATACTCAGTCTCAACGTTAGACTCCATCTGAATGGCTCTGAGGGTCTGAATGATTGACCAGCTTGTTGAGGAGCCTGTAGCTGACTGGACATCTAAAGTGGTGAGCTTGGCTAGGGGATCCTCGCGGCGTGCAACACGGAAAAATCCTTGCACCATCGCCCTATCAGGATCCGTTACATTAGAGGTTTGTCCGCCCTTTGTGACCCAAAGAATGTTTTTCCCGGTACTGATGACCCTTTTCAGGGAATCCCATTGCTCTGGTGTGATTGTAGTCAGAACAGATCTGAAAAGCTCCTCCAACACGAGGATCGTGGATGGGGTCTCTGTTTGTGTGGCGATCTTCTCAATAGGTGAAGTGCTGACAGTCCATCCTGATTCTTTTAAGGCGCTGAGCAAGGACTCGTCCGGAGCATAAGCTGTCTCATCGAAAGTTGCAATAGTGAGGCTTCCAAGACCGGTGTTCTCGTCGGTAGCATTGCTACACAAGTATGCTGGAGCTCGACTCGACGTACCGCTAATCTCCTTAACAACACCGAAAGCACCGTTAGCCAGCCTTCGAAGGTCCAGACCACTAAACATTTTCTTTGCAGAGTCTGCCATATCCAGAGTGGCTATGCTCGTAGCAAGAGAGTTCTCGTTTGTTTCGTTTGGAGAGTGACTTCCAGAACTAGATGACGTCTCTGGGGTGCTGCTGTCACCAGTACTTTCCACTTGGGGAACTCCTGCTTCTAAGTCTTCTGAAGACGAAGCAGTTTCAGCTTGCATCAAGATTGTGAACGCTGTTGGCTTGAGGACTCGCTTCAGTTTCTCAGTCACTTCGAAGATTGGAACCTCACTTGTCTTGGCCCCCTTCAGTATCACGAGATCATAGCGGGGCTCGGATGCGGGTATACCAAGCCCTTCAACGTTGGGACTGAACAAGTGGAATTCGGTATTCCTCTTTGACTCAAGGGCAGTTTGAACGCTCACCAGCGCCTGGGCATCGATCGAGGCGAAGTCATATGTCGCGTACGCTTCTCTAGCAGTTCCGTCACCGCCCTGGAACCACAAAGCAGAAGTGTCCGTTCCTTCCAAATTGATTTCAAGAATCTTAAGAGATGGATTCTTTGCAGCCACAAGGTCAATGATGTTGTCGATCTTAGTCTGGGACTCCTTGGTAATCGGGAGCAGGTCGATTTGATCCTGTGTCAACAGGGAGATGTCAGGCTTCCAGGTGACGGCATGGAAGACATGGGGATCTGGCTTCTCATCGACGTCTAGCCTGATATAATTCAGGCCTTTCACACGCATAAGTAGGGCACCAGTCTGTGGGTCATGAATGGCAACATTCGCAATCCAACTTTTGGCAACATCCTTGCGGCCACGACCAGTGTAAACCGATTCCGCAACCGACAAGCCTTCGGCTACGTTCTTAGGCATCTTGTTTATGACCATATCATCAACAAGAGCTGGAATCATGGTGTCTTTGATCAAACTGCGTTCACCAGCAGCGTTGGCAGGAGTAGCTGTTTGAAGACAGCCATCCAGAACGGCGGGATGGACGGGATAGTAGGACTGGGGGTCCCATTTCGACGACGGCGGCTCCATTGATACAATGGTACGGCATGTGCGGCTGCCACTCACAGATTCAATACTCTTGATCTTCTGGAACGTTGGGCCGAACCCCATTCCAACCTCGCGTTGCGCCTTATACCACAGCTTAGCTGATTGAGGATGCCTTAACGGCGCAAGGTCATCACCCTTGAGAGCCTCATCATCACCTATAGGGTCTTGCACACGAATCAATCCAGAACAATGCTCATAGATTACACCGGAAGCGGTGGTTCGGATGCGGAATTCATGCCAGTCCTTGCTTCCGGGAACTTTGGAAAGTGTCAACATGATGGTAGTAGGCTTGCTCTCCTCCACAACGACAGCGCGATCGAACTTGACGTTACGGAAACGATATGCTAGCTCGTTTGGAGAAGAAATGTCCTCATCTGGATTCAGAGCACAGTACTTTTGGTACATTGCCTCTAAAGCTAGAGTGGCAAGCCCAGCTCCGGGCACCAGAACATCGGGACCCATCTTATGGTCACGAAGCCAGGGAACATCATCCAATTTGAGATGCTTGCGCCAAGTCGGAGATGCTTCCCATGCCGTGCCTGGTATTTTGGCTCCAAGCAAGTCGTGAGTGATGAATCGCTTATTTCTCCAGTCTCGACTAGCAGCATTTTCATGCCAGTATTTGATCGTGTGATTCCAGGAGTAGTTCGGGAGATCGATAAGTGTCTTTGGAGCATTGTACTGATTCACAAGAGACATGTCGATCGGGGCGCCAGTTGAGAAAAGACGACCTGCAACGTCAAACAAAGATTTGCCAGCATTACTACCGCGCGCCCATGCTGCACAGTATGGAACATCACCACCAGCGGGCAGCGCTTTGAGGACTTGGGAGACTGGACCTGCCAATGCTCCAGATGGACCCACCTCGATGATGAGGTTTGGTGAGTCCTTGGTGATTAATTCCTTGAGCGCATCGGCGAATCGCACTGGAGATACCATGTTTGATTTCCAGTATGAAGCATCTGCCGCGCCCTCTTTCTTCGAGCCAGAGACCGAGGAGAACATGGCTGCCTTATTTTCTGAGCCAGCTAGAGGTTTAAATGCCTGGTCACTGCTGAGAAGATTGTCGTACTCTTCTCCAATGGATCGCATGAGCTCGGAATGATACGCCAAATCGACCTGCAAAAGTCGCGCAAAATGCCCGGCGGCCTTAAGCTCCTCAGCCATTTTCTCAAGAGCAGGCTTCCGGCCAGAGACGGTCACACTGCTTGGGCTGTTGAAGCAGGCAATCCACGCCTCTCCAGCATACCGCTCACAGTATGGAGCTGCAGCATTGGGGCCAAGACCAACAGCAAGCATACCAACATTGTTTTCTGCTATATTCTGACAGTTGACCGCCGCTCGGCCACGGTAGAACGCTGCCTTGATCGCGCCCGCGCGGTCTAAAAGTCCCGCTGCGTACGAAGCGGCGATTTCACCGGAGGAGTGGCCGACAACACTGCTTGCTTTCACTCCCCATGACTCTAGTACTGCAAAAATGCAGAGCTGTAGAGCTGTAACTAGAGGCTGTGAGAACTCGGGTAGTCGTAAATGATCCGCGGTTCTTGTCTCCGTCAACTCGGATACCAAAGACCATTTAGGGGGGTTCGCTTGTGCTTGAAGGACCTGGTCAAGCTCTTCAAGAATGGTGCGCGTCCAGGGGAAGAATTGCAACATCTCCTTTCCCATCTGTGGCCATTGGGCGCCTTGTCCGGTAAAAACGAGAGCAATCTTCGGAGCTTGGCCGATATTCTTGCTGATTGTGAAGTCATTCTCGTTGATTTCAGTGGAGCGGGTCGTAAGGTATGCGCGATGCCAAAGCCGTGTTCGACGATCTGAAAGAGTGTAGGATAGGTCTTCGAGGTTGACTTTAACTCTAGGGTTAACAAGATGGTTACACAAGGCTTGGATGTTGCCTTTGAGAGAAGTAGCATCGTTGGCGGATACGACAAGGGTATACGGCCTCTCACTAAGCTCTTCATCTTCAAACTCGTCCTCATTATCTACAGGTTTGTAAGAGGAGAGATAAAATTCGCGGACATCGGCAGCAGGCTGTTCGATAATGGCATGGGCGTTGGAGCCTCCATATCCAAAGGAGTTGATTGAAGCTCGGCGGATTGGGAATCCCTCGTCAGGCCATGGAATTGCTGTGCGAAAGGCCTTGACATTGAATCCTTTGAAATCAACTAGGAGATGGAGCGTTAGTGTAAGAAATGTTGAACACGAGAAGTCATATACATACTCTTGGGGCTGGGCTTGATGAAGAGAGGTGTTCCCGGAATCAGGCCATTCTCGATTGACATGATTGCCTTCATCAGTCCGGAGTTACCTGCTGACGGTTCTGAGTGGCCAACATTGCTCTTAATTGAGCCAATGAGCAGAGGCTGGTTAGTTGGTCGATTTGCCGCAAACACAGAACCTGCCCCTTTCACTTCTGTGGGATCACCTGCTTGAGTCCCAGTTCCGTGGCACTCAAGATACGCGGTCTCGTTGAAATTTTGAATGTTGGCATTGGCATACGCTGCTCGAATGGCCGCAGCTTGGGCTTCAGAGCTTGGGCTAGCAATTCCTCCGGTCCTTCCATTGCTAGAAAACGATAACAGTCAAAATACACCCCAAAGAACCAAAGAGAAGGAAGACGGCAAAATTCTCGACGTACCTGTTGGAAGCTGTCCCCCGAACAATAGCTCTGATAGGGTCACGATCTCGAATTGCAGCAGATAGCCTCTTGACAATAACACACGATACAGCCTCGGCCTTGACATATCCATCAGCATCCATGTCGAAAGTGTGACACAAAGCTGTAGGTGAGTGAGCCTGTCCCACGTTGCCGGCATCCATCACGTGATCTGGATTCAAATAGAAGTTGCTTGTGGCCACAATGGCAGCGTCAACTTCCCCTGACTGTATTGAACGGCAGGCTAGATCAAGACCCACGAGACTTCCCGAGCACGCAGTATCAATTGTAATACTTGGGCCCTTGATATTTAGGAAGTAACTGAGACGATTGGCCATGATAGATCGGCCTACGCCAATTGCACAGTTGGCTGGTCGATCTTCTGCATCTCTATTTTGCATATCACCATAGTCTAATGTGGGAGTTAGTTTTCCGTCACGTTCCAAGCACCGTCAACGCGAGAAAACATACCGGAAGCATATGAGCCAACGAAACACGCAACTGGGGCTCCGTCCATCTTTTCCAACGGAATGCCAGCATTCTCCAATCCCTCAACGACTACCTCTAGCATCTGACGCTGATTGGGATCCATAGCAATCGCCTCGGTCCCTCCAATCTCAAAGAAAGATGCGTCGAAGTCGGCCAAGTCGACATCCCCAAGGAACATGCCTCCTTTTGGGCGCATGGTTCCAGGCTTATGGGAGCCATCATAGTGACCGTCAATGTTAAAGCGGCTCTTGGGCACTGTATTTGAGGCAACCTCTCCGCGTTCTAAGAAGTTCCATAGTTTTTGTGGAGAACTGTTGCCACCAGGAAGTCGGCAGGCGAAGCCAACGACGGCAACAGGCTCTTGTTTGAACTGTGTCTTAGCCATGATTGTTGTTGGAGATTTCAATGTTCATAGAGGGAAGTAGATAAGACTGTGAAACTTCTGGCTTTTACTCATAAAGATTTATGGGAAAGGCTCACTTGTAACACAAACTTGAGATGCCGGGGCTAACATCCTTCGTAGTTGTTAGAAAGCGATATCTAGGATCGATATTTAGCCTGCGGCATGATTATGTCCATCTAAGTACCGAACTTATCGGCAATGTAAGTTCAATTATAAGCACTTTGTTCCAAAATGGCAAAATGGTCGTCCAAATACCGATATGGTCCTCGCTCCCTTCTCAAGATCCTACCATCTTGATCCAAACTCAGTATCAGAACTTATCATCAGCCAATAGGATTCTCTAGTGAGGTCGTTAATGCAATAAAGTTCACAATATACGTAATACCTGCTTACGACAGGTCATCACGCCTCACACACCGACCATCTGCAGCAAGTCACACATTTGATGAAACCCTACAATTTTACACCCAACTTATTACGATAGGTTATTGGGCTAGAAGCTTCACGTATTCGTAATCTGAGATCTCGCCAGGCATAATCATTTCAGTACATGGGTACTCGTAGAGTGAAGAATTACTAAGTGGGTCTCCTTGGCGCATCAAGCAGTAATATTACTTTGCATTATCTCGTAGGATGGTTATTGGTGCACTTGCTTATTCTGGAAAGGCTGATTGCAACCATCCGAGATACCTTCTTTACGGTTTTTAATACGATCTGTCAAGCTTTCACTGAGCCTTCGAGATCATTTATGAATTTTTCGTCAAGATATCATTGAAAGAAAATCTATCAAAATTCTCTTCCTATACTCTGACAGCCATGGGGAGCGTATCAAAACACTCTCTAGTCTCATGCAACACAATTGATGGGACTTCTATCTGGGGATGGCTGTATACAGTTGAAGGACCGGCACCAGCCATTATCATGTCCCATGGCGTAAGTTCTCCGGTTCTTGATGTTTCTGTATTATCTTGGGAGGCTTACTCAGCTGCACAGTTCAATTGCGTTAAGGAGATGACATTGCCAGAAGTTGCAGAAGCATTTCATTCCGAAGGTTATAACGTGTTCATCTACGATGCTAGAAGCGTGGGAGCAAGTGGTGGGGAACCGCGAAATTTACTCAACCCTCTACAAATGGCCGAGGACTTATCCGATATCTATACATACATTTCGGGTCTGCCGAGTGTAGACTCTAGCAGGGTCGTGCTATGGGGTATGTCGTTTGGCGGGGTAGTGAGTGCAACTTCGGCTGCCATCGACAGGCGCCCAAAGGCTATCGTTATGGTGTGCCCGCTTTTTAGTTATGTGAAGCCCGAAAAGGCTGATAAGGCTTATGTTCAACTTATCAAAGATCGGGTTTCACAGCTGAGAGGAAATGAGCCGTACTCTCTGCCTCCATTTACGAGCAAGGGAGATAATCCTATCGGTTTTGGTGGCGGCGGAGGGCCGGGCGGAATGGAAGCGTATAGGCTCATGAAAGCAGCATCGGAACTTGGCCATCCTGATTTTCGGGACCGCATCACTCTTCAGACGTATCAAAAGTTAGCTATGTTTCGCCCGAAAGAGTATATGGACATGATCAAGGCCCCGGTCATGATGATTATTCCCGAGTTGGACGATATTTCGCCTCCGGCGGAACAGAAAGAGGCTTTTTCGAGAATTAAAAGCCCCAAAGAGGAGTATTTTGCGGTGGGCAAAGGGCATCTAAATATTGCCACCGGTGATGGATCGAAGGAGATGATTGCAGCAACATTAAACTTCTTCCGAAAGGCGCTCGAGGGCAGTTTAGCATAGAGTGTCTGTTTCACCCACCTCCACTTTATGTAATTAGCTAGATTCCAAAGATGAGATTTGATACCTACAACCACACCAGTTGACAGCCAATGCAAATTAATGTGGATATCTCTGCGAGAGTGTAAGTATGAAGGCAACTTGTTTAGTCCCCGACCGTTGAGAGGAGCTTTCGATAGCATTGAACACGTCTTAGAAAGATTTACTGCAGACTTAACCCTGGATGCTAAGAAGGAGACGGCGCTAAGTTCTCGCACTCATCAAGGAGCCCAGAATGGAAAGTGTAGCTCAAGCTTCGAATTTATTCTGTGATATACCTGCAAACATCCAAGCAGAATTCAGAGCATGTGATTTATGCGGAATAAACTGAAATATACGAATGCATAACAGTTTGTCATTCCGAGACCTTAACCATAGTGGAAGAAGAATATGCAAGCTGAGATCTCCAACTTGCTGCAATACATGTCGAAGCATCAATAGGTATGGGCTCACTTTGCCCTGACCATGATGCGCAAGTTTTTTGTCGAATGCACAATTACTCGATCTATCCATACCATATCTTCATGGATACGTGGGGTTGGTAATACCTCAAACCGGGTAAAGAGATTGGCAAGAATGAGATGCATTTCAGCAAACGCAAGACTAATTTGTAACTCGAATTAGAAATATCCCATAGAGAAGCAGTGCGAGGTACAGAACTTACGTCTTTCCTATGCAATCCGTCCTGCCCTTGGAAAATGAAAGAAGCCAATGATTGAGCTCTTTCCCTGCCTCGCCATCCCAACGCTCGGGCAAGAACTCATATGGCTTCTCAAAAATATCGGGGTCAAAATGAATCGCCAGGTGGTCGATTCCAACCACAGTGCCTTCTGGAATGGTCTGTTTAGTGGCGGGTACGTATAACCCACCTTGAGGGACAGTACGAGGTAAACGGCCAGGAACAAGAGGCATATACCGAAGACTCTCTTTGACAAACCCGGTCTACAGTAGTTAGATTTTACACTCGGTGACAGGATTTATAGATTTCTCACAAAATATGGTAATGACTCAACCTTCGCCAGTGGAAGTCGCCCATTCTCTAGCTCAACTGTACCAAGCTCTTCTAGAATTCTTTGCTGAATATGTGGAAACTTGATCCAGAAATATGTGGCATAACTCAGCATCGTAGCAGTAGGCTCGGTGCCAGCATTTAAGATGCCAGTACTCTCATCGGCCAACTCGCGGAAAGTGAGCGGTCTGGCGTTCTTGCCTTTCGTTTGCCGGCGGGCATTATCGGTAAGAAGACGGTCAAAAATGGTCTCATCTATCGGATCTTTTGAGAGGGCTAATTTCTCGTCGAAATTCTGAATGGCGTTTTGAGCAAGTCTTTCAGTGAACTGTATCGGGTTTTATAAGCGATCGAGATCTCAAAAAGGGCTCCTTGGAATAGGTCTACGAACCCAGAGGACTTTTACCCATGCATCACTTAGGTAGGCAATGAACCACCTAGGTAATGCAAGAAGGGTATATCGAACAAACTGGAAATGAATTGCAACCCAAATGCCTTTAGTGAAAGATCGCATTTGCTCCGCTCTTTCCATGAAGTTAGGTGAGCTAACCAGGCCCAAGCTTTGCCCAAATAGATAATGAGATATAATATCACCCTAATATGTTAAAATTCGAAAATTCGATTTGAAGCATGTGCCGAAGAGCTTACTGTGTAACAAAAATACAACTCCATTATGGGGACCTCTTCGCGCTTCTTTTCATATTCCGAAATTCGATCAAATACCATTTCAAGCTCATTGTACAAGCCATTTTCCATTATGCCAACACGTTGTTTTGAGAAATTTGGGTCGAGTGTCTTCCGCTTCAATCGATGCTTCTCAACAGGGACGGTGAAAGCCATCGCTTCTGAAACACCGAGCGCATATGAAGCGGGGTCCTTGGTGAAGGCGGAGTTCTGTTTATAAATTCTGTTTGTGCTGTCAGTACAAGAAAAACGTTTTGGCATTGGCAGATTTTCTTACTCGTGGTAAAGCGAGGCATCGTTGATGTGAACCTCGTTCGGACTTATCCTCACTATGGGGCCTATACCTTCAAATTACACCTTGGCCGTGGGAATTTCTTTTAGGAAAACGTACCATATTTTTGGTGATATTTGGGAAACTTCTCTAGGAATTTACCATTCAAAATGGCCTCATAGTAACATTGTTGGAGATAGCTGATCCGGCACAGAAAGGGGCCGGGAAACTTGGCAAGAGGATGGAAAGTTAAGCGGTAGATTAATTGGCCCACCAGATACGCAACACAGAACCCACTGACTACCGCAAGTGCATTCCATCCCAGTATTTTTGGGCTTTCCTGTCTCAGCTGCTCGAAGAAGCGAGTATTCATTTTGTAGCAGTCAAGGCAATGAGGTGAAAGGGAAAACCTTCAACTTCTATCGAAATAGCCGTACTCAACAAATTTCCGGAGCAGAATCGCGAGTAAATGAAGTACATTTGCTTCCTATCAATAATGGTATGATTAATGGTATGATCTTCAGTGGTTCCATGTGCTTGGGAAGAAGCTGCGGAGAATAGGATTTGGCTAGGGTGCTAGGGAGGTGCTGTAGGCTCGCTTACGCGGAGGATACTACCCAGGTACATGAAATACGGAGCGGTACTATTACTGTAATGTAGGATTACATTGCATGAACAAGTACTGTAAATTACTCCATTCACCGCCTCACCCGAGAACACGGCGGAAGACTGTCCGGCGTAGTCCATATCCTTGATGTCATCTCAATTATTCGTTCGACAGTTCTGGTGGTTCGGTGGCATGTGCATGGACCGGAAAGACGTGCACGATATTGCCCTGTCATGTTAGCGAGTTTCGGGGCTGGGAAGCCTGAATTTTAGCGAGTACTCAGCAAAACTACTGTGGACTAGCGCTGTAAGCGGATGCCCAAGTGCTGAGACGCGGTCAATCTTTGTTGCGGGAGCCCTCAAACTGTGGAAAAGATAGCGTTATGTACAGCCCTAATGTGCTATGGGTAAACAATATATGGCTAAAGCGTGTAGCCCACTGCATCTTGATCTTTGGAAATTAACCAAAGTGTCAAAATTGAAGGCGGAATCTAAGGTGTAACGATATCACTAGTTCAAGTGTCACTAATGTAGAATTTCATTAAATAAGTACCAAAGATTGTTTATGGCGCTACTGATGTTGAGGTTTCACATCTCGCAAGCGTACATAGCATTGCTTGGGCTCATTCGTGGTTATCAGACTGGAATGATACCCTGATAATTCCGGAGGGCATGGAAGTAGTTCAAAATTCCACAGCAGCAGTGTCAACAAAATCCTCATCTCCAAGTATACGAGTCTCTTGCCGTAACATCCACGAGTACCAAGTCCAAACGCCAACTGAGGCCCCGCGGATGCATTAAACTCTTCGCCCTTTGTACTCGGCACCATCCAACGATCAGGATTGAAAGTAGACATATCAGCTGGATCCCACGACCTCAGAAGTCCATTTTTAATGGCAGCCTGGCTGCTAGGGCTGCGGCGTGAATTTTCAATTTCAAAGCTAGGGCTCATCATGCTTGGGCCTGTCACCAGACAAGTTACAACCGTTCCTTTTGGCACATGATGACCCAGAATGTTTGTATCAACAAGAGCAACGCGATCGACTACGGGAGCAGTTCCGGCGCAGCGAAGAGTTTCCTCCATTGTGGCATCTAGATACGGAATATGTGTACCGGTGATTTCTTGAATTGTTGGATCTCGACCGTCTGCCTTTGCGACTGACAGTGCATGTTGTAGAGCATTTCGTAATTTTGCTTGAGCCCTTTGATTGTCGGCTAGATACTTTAGTCCCCAGCAAAGTGTTGTACTAGTAGTTTCGTGTCCGGCAAATATGAACCCAAAAATCTGCAGCTATTAGTCTTGCCCTACTAAATAGCAGAAAGGAATTTACCAACCTCGTCTACCATCACGCGCGAAAGATAATTAGGCTCTCGACCATCTTTCAGCGCTAATTCCTTTTCCTGCTCAATCATGTAGTCCGCAGCTGACTTAATCGCACCACCTGGACTTTTGTGGAATCTCTCAGCTGCATCCCTCAGCTCCTTGTTGATGTATGCTTCTTTGATTTGGATAGCCCTTCTTATCTTTGGCTTCCTCGTCACATAGGCCCACATTAAGCTTGGTACAGGATTGCCTTGAACCTCGCCTACTGTCTCAGTTAAATCCAATGTCGACTGCAAGACCTCATCGACCTTTCCCTTGGGGAAGACTAGAGGCTCATCCGGGGCAGAGCGTTGCAGGGTTTTCACAGTCATTGCGTCCAGTTTTCCTATCACTTCTAGCGCAGGCCTCGTTGCACTATGTTCAAATTTCCCACCAAAAGCAAAAGCCATAACTGCGTCGAGTGCCATTTGGTTGATATCATCGCCTGCGGCCCATGGTCGCCCATTCGCAATGGAACTCTTCGCGCGCCACAGGTCGATCATTCTGCTCACGCTTTGATGTATCACGGGACCAGCGACATTGTGTAGAAATGATGGAGTCATCAAGTTTTGCACTAGTCGTCGCTGCGCTTTCCACGCTGCATTCGTTTTGAGATGAATATGATGATCGGGAGCAAGTCCTTGGACAAGATCTCCAAGAGTATGAGAGCGGTCAAAGTCCTTGCGACGGACAAGTATGTCGTGGGCTTCCGGAAAGTCGGCTAGAATCAATAATGGTTTGCTCAGGGGTCGTATAAAGACTTGTATAAGAGGCGCGTTGAGCGTTTTCATCGCCTCCATAATGTAGGTGATGAATGTTCCGCCTTCAGTGTGTGCTATGTGGGAAGTCATCGCTGGGACGTCGCCCAAGAGCCTCCTGGCAGACTGTGCATTGTAAGGAATGCCAGGGATGGGTTTCGGAAGTATCAATAGGTATAGATGCCGAAAGATAAGAACCACAGCTATTCCGATCAATGCGAGGTTGGTATTTGAAGCCTGAATGTCAATGTCGTGGAGTTTGTCTTGAAGGGTGAGTCCAATGTTCGAAATTGCGGAGCCCCTGAAGAAACCCATGGCTCCAGATAAGATGTAAACTTGATTCTGGCGAAATGTTAAATCGAGTCCTTCTCTGGGTGACTGGATTTCAAAATTGCTGGCTTTGTTTGGTTGGTAGAATTTCTCTCCGGCATCGCATTGGAATCACATTCAAAAATTTGAGAGAACAGTCTCAAAAAGATGCATTGGAATCCCTTAGCAGGGTTCAAAGGGAGGCACTACAGGGGATACTCCCTCTTACGTGAATAGGAAAGGGCTACAGTAGTTAGATCTAATCATAAGCAACGTAGTCGAGCCCCGACTCGCTGCACGCTGACAAACCCCTGCACGCACGCTTACTCTACTAATAAGCATGATTACTATCTCACAAAAGTTTTGCTATTGCCCAAAATGGTTCCAGTGACCTTTTTTGATTTTTTACTAATTTGTGGATAGAGTGTCGGCCGAAACTTTCCGTCGGCTGTACTTCTAGGTCAAGCAGATTAAAGTTGGTTTACTTCTTACCTATCGTTCACCCCGCCCCCAGGAAATTTATTCTTCCAAAAATCTACTGTTGTCTCCTGCCTCGTAGTGGAATACCATTACCATGTCCTCCACAATACACAATCTCAAAAGCTATTTGGAAAGAATTCAATTTCATCCCCAATTTGCGTCCGCATTCGTCTCTGGGTATCAACGCGGGGGCTTGGGAGCAAAAATAATCTTTTTTATTCTGACGGCATTTATCAGTTATCAGATATGGCTTGGATTCTACCGAAGTTCGTGCATCATTTTTCGAGAAGAAGATTACTTTGCTTAACTTAATAGTATATTTGTCGCCACTTGCGAATATTCCTGGTCCAAAGCTCGCCGGTGAGAGACACCTCTTTCGCAATATTGACTGATTGACGCAGAATCTAAACCTCATTTAGGTCTTTCGTATTTGTATGAATCTTACTTCGAAATCATAAAAGGAGGGCAATACTTCAAGCACGTTGCGAAGCTACATGAAAAATATGGTTTTCCACTCCCCTCCTCTCATTGTAAGTTTTCGCGGCTAACCGAGTACTTTAAGGGCCTGTTGTCCGCGTTACTCCTAACGAGGTTCACTTCAATGACCCCGAATTCATTGATACTGTATACCCGGGTCCTTCCAGAAAAACTAACAAGCCTATTTGGTTTGCGCAAAGAACCGGAAGTAAGGAAGGTTATCCCCTACTTGGTATCTCAGACGGCTGATTGATTTTGAGCACCATATTCCATTGTTTCTACGCCAGATCATGACCTGCATCGCCGGCGCCGGAACGCCCTCAACTCTTTCTTTTCTGTCGCTAGTATCCGTCGCCTAGAGCCTATCATGAAAGAATTCATGGGAAAGATGATATCGCGGATGGAGGAAGCTGGCAAAACAGGCGAGATCATGCAGATGCATCACGTCTTCAAGGCTTGTGCCAGTGATGTTATTACCGTCTACGCATTTGGTGAATGCTTTGGATTCATGAACACCCCGGATTTCGGTCGAGCATTTTTTGAATCCACAGATGTTTTCTTTCTCCTCACTCACATCTTTGGTCTCGTACCGTGGCTCGTCCACCACGTCCAAAACATGCCAACATGGGCAGTGAAAACATTCATGCCATCTTTGAGTGAGTTACGTGATAGGCAAGATGTAAGTATAATTTGTTGCTTGGCGACAGAACGACGCTGACGATGTATTGAAGTGGTGGATCGCCAAGGTCCGCGAGATTAGAAACTCACCAAATCCTGAACGTGTAAAAAGTACTATTTTCGAGGGAATTTTCAACAGTTCCTTGCCTGCAGAGGAAAAAACAGACGAACGCCTTGCAAGTGAGGCGCAGTTAGTTGTTTTTGCTGGCGAGGGAACAACTGGTCAGATCTATACCCAAAGACTTCCTCGAGATTATCTTAACTGACCTTTATACTATCCAGCACACACGCTAACATGCTGTCTCTATCAACTTCTGGCTAACCCTGATGAGGTGCGGAAGTTGAGGGAGGAGATTGTTGGTGCCGTTCCTGATCCCACCAACATTCTTCTATCGCAAGTCGATAGCCTTCCATATCTCAATGCCATCATACAAGAGGCAGTAAGACTGCATCCGGGGGTCATGGCTCGACAAGTTAGAATATCTCCTGAAGTTCCAGTGGTGTACAAGGATAAGCTAAAAGGGAAAATTCATGTCATCCCACCCAACACCGTTACCAGCATGTCCCCGCTCGATACACATATGCATCCTGATGCCTTTGGATCTGATGCCTACGCCTTCCGACCCCAAAGATGGATCGATGACCCCAAGCTGAATCGATACTTTATGGGATTCTCTCGGGGGGCTCGAAACTGTGTTGGGTAAGACTCTCCTTTCAAGGCTGTATCAATAGTATCTTGATAGCGCTAACTTTTCACCCTACCTTACAGAATGACTCTGGCTCGACGAGAAATGGCTATCATTCTAGCGACTCTCTTCCTGAAATGGGACGTTTATCGTGGCGAACCAGGACAAGGCCCAACGCTTGAGCTCTATGATACGGAGCGTGCAAGGGACATCGATGCAAATAGCGACTATATTATTCCTGTTCCTGCGAAAGGCAGCAAAGGACTACGAATTAAAATTAGAAATTAGAGGTCCCTTTTCGAACCATGAATGAATCGTCTTCTGACCAATTTTCGTCCCGTCTCAGTCTGTCAACATCATGGAGAAATTGTATTCATTGATTGTTGTGCCTGCTTTGCCCTAAGCCACCCGTCTACAGGATAAAGTCTGGATATCTTGAGCTACTAGTACCACTACTTGCATATATTTAGCCCCAAATTACCACCCGTAATTGCCTAGCACTTAAATTTTTTGCTTCTTTAGAAAAGCCGAGCAGGGATAGATGAGTCGGAAGAGTTCTATGAGACGATGACCTGTACGGAGGTTCCGGCAAAAAGTCCTGCCGCTTACGAGTTAGTGGGGTGGTGTTCTCTAGGGGGCCGTGTCCGCTGTGCCCCATAAGAACCCAGTCCGAGCGAGTTCAGGCCGATCCCACTGTAGTACCCCTCTGGTGTCAGTACTAATCCTGTGAACTACAGGGGCGCCTCGCTAAAAGAGCTCCGCATCACAGGGGGATCTTAGCGATATTAGGGAGAATAGTGTCTTACAGGGTACTGTAGCGCCCATTTAGAGAGTCCGCTAAACAGTAAGACTTTTGCCAGCAGCTCTGTAGAGCACCATCCATCTCTGGAATCTACATATAACATTGCTAATGGGTCATTGTGTCACTAGGCTGATTGCTGAGCTCTGTATGCTGGAAAAATTCTGTAGTTATCAAGAACGTTACTATATCTATCCTATTGGTTCGTAAAAACTATATACAACGAATCTTATATCTAATGTCGTTTGCACAATCGACCGCTCCCGTCTTGTGCTGCTTCCCAAGTAACATCATTTCCAACGCCTGCCTCTACCCAGAGCAGATACTCTGGGTCATATTTGGCTTTGATTTGGGCCAGTCGATCATAATTGGCTCCAAAATAATCCACCTTCCATTGAGCATCATTCCAAGTGGCTTCGTTTAGATAGCTACCACCGCCGGGAGTCAATTCTCGGAACGTGTCACCCCATTGGTTAACAAGCGCCTGCTTGTCTTTCACAACATCCCAAGTGGCATCAGGTGCAAGCTCGACACCGTAATTCAAGAGGAATAGCGCGTCTCTCCAGGCCGGGAGCACGGAGTTTGAGCCTGGAGCATTGCCTACATGCTCGTGCGTCACATTGGCAGCTACGAACACAAATACTGCCGCCCCATTGCTAGAATTTGAAATGCTTTGGAGAGTGTCAACAAACCCATTGACGTTTTTCTCGATGAGTGAACGTGGTATCAGGCGACTGTTCACTGTTTGATTGACGCCCCAAGGTGCAGTACCCGAGAAATCGTTGTAATGCGCTGCGAAACTTGGAGATTCGACCGTTTTATTGAAGCTAAGAGTGAGATTGAGTGCCTGAAGTTGTTGGAGAAATGGGTTCAAAGCTTCATTCAATTTCTGGACTGTCGCATCGGGAAAAGTTGCAAAGTCGAGATAAAAGAATTCGTTCGTTAAGGTGACAGCAGTCTTGAGTGTCGGATACTGACTGTCAAGCACAAAAAGATGTTTCAACCATGCCGTTATGGCAGCCCAGTAGGCATCGTTGTCAGTGTTGGTGAACAACCATGCTGAACCGGCAACAGGGCCATCTACAAATGAGGATTAGCGGTTTGGCCTATATCACCATCTTCAAACGAGAAAGTAAAGAGTGACAGATACCTGCATGTGCTTTCAAAGTGAGCGACACTATCACTGCATAATTCCCAGCGCCACCACCGCTTAGGGCCCAGTACAAATCGGAGTTCTGAGTAGGGGTTGCAACAAGATGTGTGCCCTTAGCAGTCACAACCTCATATTCTAGAGCCTCGTCGGCACCTAACCCGTACGCAGCAGTCAAAGGACCGTGTCCTCCACCTGAGAGCCAGCCTCCCGCCAACCCGACAGTGGGACAGCCACCACCGACTAGACGATAACCCGCGGCGCTAGCTGCTGTGTAAACATCGTGGACTTGAACTCCAGCACCAACCTTAGCAGCTGGGCCGCTATACTTGGGACTGGAATAGCTTTTCAGAAATGTGACATCTTTCATATGATGCGTCCACAATGCCAAAGATCCCTGCCCGGAAGATCGTCCAAGAAGATCGTGTCCTGTGTTCTTAACTGTAAGACGAATATTGTTTTCAGAAGCAAACTTTATCCCGGTGGCAATGTCGCTTGCACTAGAGACATCGATGGCATACTGCGCCATGTTTCCAAGAGTACAAGCTCCTGAAGCACCCAAATACGGACTACACGAATTATTCTGCCAGTATGGGGACATTGTGTTCACAGGGTCGTTGAGGCTGCAGGGTCATTTATATTAGCTCCATGTGAGGCAGAAAAATGATCAAAGCCGAGGCGAGTGTCATGAACTCACTATGGATCCGTTATTGACCAAACAGCTTGCAAGTTTGAGCAAGCGGTAGCATCAAGAGCGGCTTGGTAACAAACATCGGCCATTGGTACACCTCGAATGAGTTTACCTCCGAGCGTCCTATTGAGAGCCTGCCATTTTTCTTGGCTTGGCCAAGCAGAATCCCCAGGAAGGTAACGGCAAGACTTTCCGGGCCGTGATAAATCGTCGTCGCGGGGAAATAACGAGGAAGAACTTGGACCAGGAAGCTTCGATGGCAGCACGCGGGGAATGCGGAACGTTGCCTCAACCAAAGGTAAGAAATAGAGAACAGAAGCTAGAAGCTGCATTTTGGATGAATACAGCCTTTTAATCCCGGTGACAGCTCTGCGGTCTTGATGATGAGACAAAACTCCGAGATCTTGTCGTCAAGCAGTGGTAGTTCAATCCAGCACGTTGGACAAAGTATCTGATACTTATACTGAGATAAGTTACCGTCAGGCTCACCCTTTTCGCTAGTTCTTCGCCTCATCCTTTGATCCTTCCAAATCAGCATTGTGTCGTAAGCCACCAACTGAAAAGGGTCCGCTGCTTTACTCTCGGGCTTCCAAACTTCAGCTTTTGGTTCTGGAACCCATTGATGCCAATCTCCTCTAGTGTTACCACTAAGAAGTTGGATGCGAGGATTATAGTGCATGCTATGAATGGTCCCCATTGCCATTGCTGATTTACGAAAAACCGGGCGAGGAATCAGGGAGCCTCAGCTACCAGGTTCTAGCTGAAGTCAGCCATCCATATTCACCGAAGCCCCTGGGCCGAAAGCACGTTATTGGTCCCAAAAACATTTATAGAAAACTTTAGCGTACCTAAGTTTAAGCCTTTTCCCACGTGTGGGCCGTGTGGTATCATGCATCACACACGCGAGCCGTGCATGCTAATATTTTGAGACTTGGGTCTCGGACGGAATCTAGGGTCTTTCTAGATATGGAATTCGTCATTTAAGGAATATCATCTAGACCTGAGAAGGAAAGTGGAAGCCTTTTCCGTCCCGCAGCGGAATAGAGGGGAAGATTGTTTCCGATGTACCCTGCTGCAAAGTCAGGATACAGAGCTACGCCGTAAGCACGTAGTAAATACACTTGAGCACGAAATTTAGGGGGGGAGGTTCCAATTCTTCCGTCGGGTAATTTATACGTCCGAGTCACTCGCACTAAAAGTAATCATGCAGATCGATCGCCACGGCACGGTACGGCACGGCGCGGTGGAGCTTATCAGCCTCGGGCCAGCCTCCTGCAAACGGAACGCCCTATCACTAACTAACACAAAAACGGACATTTTTGATTACAGTACTAACGGGCCACAATACCACAAGAAGAGCGCTACATATCTTGGATTATTATAATTACGCTTGCAGGCTGAGCTAACTATATCCGAACCCTTTAAGTGTTTGAGTGTCGTGATTGGCCCCCGGTCCCAGCTTGTCTCGGACAGAAATTTGAGCACAGAAGTCGATGTCTTCTTACCCCATCAGCCAGACTATACCTCTCGCTGCATATACCCAATTTAGATTGGTAGCTCGATGTTTTCAGGGGTAGTAAGCTGCGCTTTTCAGTGCTACGTCGAAGTAAGCTTCTTTGGGTTCAGGGATCCCTGCCGTAATGAGCCATCTGGAATTCTCCCTATTGGCACTTTAATGAAACAAAATATCTAGTGGGTATGAGTAGGTAATACGATACCTCGTGGAACAATTTGACCCTCGGGAGCCTCCGAGCGTGTGTAAGTCGCCTTGAGCTCAAATATACTGAAATTTTTTGAAGGTGTCTCAGGAGAGAGACTTGTTACCTCCGTCTTATTGTTCTTTTTGCGGCTACTCTTACGTTTATGACTGGATATGAGAAGGCCGATTTTAAATAATGAGTCGTCCAACTTGCCTCCTTGTGTGTAACAACTTCGTTAAGCGAACTCTCTTCATCCAACCTTTGAGATCTCTGTATCGACGATCCCCTCGACGATCCCCTCGACGATCCTTTTACAATGAAAGTCTCCAAAGAACCTCGCTCATACATGATCCATTCCTCGAAAGGGAGGGCAAAGTAGCATCCCAAACCTTTTGGATTCGCCCACAGGGGCCCAAAAATGCAGCCGAAGAATCTTTCAGGCTATCTACTCTCGATCTTTTCAACACACAGAATTACAGTACTCATGCCTTCTTCTTCAAGATACCGGACAACGAAAAGCCAGCCGTCGCGGAGATTCTCAAGCACGGTCTCGGAAACGCTCTTGGGCAATGCCGACATATGGCAGGCACGATTCGAGAAAACGAATACGGTGACTTCTCTATTGTAAAAACTTCAAATAGCAGTGTGAAAGTCGTTGCGCAGTGGCTGGACCGCCCAGGAGATGATTTCCCTTCATACGCTGAACTCGAGAAGGCAAACTTCACGGCAGGAAGTCTCGGGGATCCCGCACGTCTCACAATCAAGGGGATGACAATGGGATCTAAGCTCTACCCAGATGAGAATCCTGCCATGTGCGCCTTTCAGTTGAATTTCATTCCGGGGGGGATGATCTTCACAATTCACAAGCACCACGCCGCGCTCGACATCGCAGGAACCGCCAGTCTAGTCCACCAGATTGGAGCTAATTGCTGCTCAATAATCAATGACACTTCACCACCGGACTGGGACGAGAGTCTGATGGACAGATCTCGATTTTTCTCTAAGACTGCAGCCAATGATATGATTGATCCACCACCTGCGCCTAGCAGACACCCAGATTGGCTTCCATGCTCTTGGCTTCTATTTCATCTCCCTCCAAGTAAGGCAGCCGAGTTGAAAAAGCTAGCGAGCCCGAGTGATGGAAGTTGGATTTCCACCCATGATGCCTTGGCGGCTTTTCTATGGAGAGTCATGTCCAAACTCCGTTCAAAAATCTATCTGGTGGATCCCACAGCACCAGCTCTCTTTTTCGAAGCAATAAACATGCGGGAACGATGTAAGTCAATTCATCTTACTTTACATAGAGACCACGAGGGCTAAATAGGTATTAGTGACTCCAAAGCTTTCAGCGAGATACCAAGGAAATTGCTTGGGTGCCGCGGCATCGACGAACCATGAAGACGCCCCCAATCTGGCCGAGGTCATCTCAGAGGCTCCATTGTCTAGACTGGCAACCTTTGTACGGAAGCTCACGAGCAGTGTTACAGAACAGACTTTGGACAACACACTTACGATGCTGGCTCCAATTCGCAACAGATGGAAGGCCCATCCCAGCCTTGACGCTCTTCCTCCTCTGTCCTTCGTCCTCACTGATTGGCGCTCATCCAAAATGTGTGATGTAGATTTCGGTTTCGGAAGACCAGCGGCCTTTAGGCAGCTCTCTGACGTCGTTTTGGAAAACATGGTCACAATTTATCCACCGCTCAAGTCTGGAGATGGTACCCAGGGACTGGAGGTCATGGTTCCTTTTGAGAAGCATGCACTAGAAATGCTCATTCAAGACTCTGATATGAAAAGATTCTTCGATTTCAGGGGGATCGAAGCATGCCCACCATAATTTCGGGGGCGGAGGGGTGCTTTTGCGTTTCGGACTTCGCGAGATTGGAATTGGCTGATTGGCCCAAAAGAAAATGTGGAACAGCAAAAGAGATTGTGAAATATAGGATAAAGTGCTTTCAGGACCTAGAACTACTCGCGGTAGAACAATAAATCACTGATAAATAAACAGCCTCGTTTTTCGGCTTAAAAGATGGATGAGCCCATCTTGTGCATTACAAGTGCTATTTGACTCAAATATTTTATATAACGGTGATGCTATAGAAGTCGTATCCTCGCCTCTAGGCTCCAAATATATATAAGACCAAGAACCAAAGATTGGCCAATGCCTCTTTATTTAGTAGCTTTATCTTCTTCTGACCCCACTTCTACTACAACAGAACGCGTCACAGTCTTCTCCCGCATCTCTTCCATAATCCTCATAGCATCGGCTGAGTAGACGCAACGCTTACGAAGCGCTACTCCATAGTGATGGAAAACAAATGGGAAAGGTAGGCAAGCCAGAGCGAGAAAGGCAGGAATAGTTGATGCCCAGTGGATACCCAGCGCGTCATACATCTTGGTTGTGAAGAGAGGGCTGCCATCGCGCAAGTAAACATTAGCGTAACCCGACTCAAAAACACAGCGTTGTTTAGAAATATGAGAATATCTGGAAACTTACAAGGCGGCTCCAAATAGCGCCCGTACGGCGGCTGTCGCGGCCAGACAACTGGCCGCGTACACGGCGTAGGCGTCAATTAAGTATTGATTGACACTGAGGAATACTAAGACCTGCCCAAAGCCAAATGGCGCAATGCCAATCAGGGACACAATCCATGGAACATTATTTCCGTTGGTCCATGCGAACCAAAATAGCCCGACGGGTAGGGCGACAGCACCGACCATCTATTTCATTTCAGAGTCAGCCTATATCACTAGCTTGAGAAAGTCATGATCAATTTCATGGAAGTTGAACTTGTTCCTCCAAAAAACGTATGTGCTCTTTGAATTCTCAAGTTTGGTACGATGAAGTCGACTGGAAATGATACCCACAGACGGTGAAAGCCACGCCTCTGGTGGCGCTCGGCCTCCAGGTGAACGATCAGCAACTCTTTTGTAGCGGATAGTGTCAAAAACGGCGTAAATCATTCCCAAGATCTGACCTATCATGATTCCGAGATAGGTAAGACCCGACACGCCTTGGCCCCATCCCCGGTGCTCTTCAAAGACGATTGGAAATGCGGCGAAAGAGAGATAAAGTGTACCATAGACTACCCCGATCGTGTATTAGCCATTTCGCACATTGATAATGCATTGTATCTCTTCTCACTTCCCAGCTAGAGCGAAGTTCCACTTACTGATGGCTATGTATATAGAGAATAATAAGACAATAGGTTCTTTGGCAAGAAATACCCATGGCCGCACTATTGCCAAGTTGAAGACTTCCCGAGCAGATTTGGAAACATTCTCAATTTCCAATTTGCTCTTGTAGACTCGGCCAGTCAGTTGGCTGAGTTTGGCGGCTCTTTGCTTCAATAAGACTGGAGCGTAAGTCTCGGGAACGAAGACTACGCCTAATATCCAGCATACCCCGCAAAGTATTGTGATCAAACCGAGAACCCACTTCCAACCCGCAGCTTGTGCGAGGAACCCACAGGTTACAGGTCCAAGAACAGGTCCAAAGAAAGGGGCGGCGACATATGCTATTCCGGCTAGATGTACATATTAGCCAGAAAGCCATTAACGGAGTGCTGGTACTGAGATAAAAAATTGGATAAGCTCGTGTCTTATTCCTCGCTGAATTTGGCAGTTTCCGTTAACAGTTACATTGAAACGATATCTAAACCCGCAGATTTTGAATAATGAAGAGCTAGCCCAGTCGAAGGATGCTTTTTCAGACAGAATCTCTTCAGCACACCAATGAGCAAGTGTACGAAAGCCAATTTAGCACTTACCCAAACCTCGATCCCTTGGTAGAAAGAGATCAGAGATGACACCCGCCGCATTGGTAATTGTAGACGCCCCAAAAGCCCCCGAGATAAAACGCAGTACAAGTAACGTAGCAATATTCTTGCTAGCCAGACCCGCGCCGCTGAACAAGGTTACGCCCGCATATGTGATGCCAAAGACAACTTGCCGCCCATACAGTTCAGACAGAGGACCCCAGATGGCCGGACCGATTGCAAAAGATAGCACAAATAACGAGACATCGGCAGTAACAAGCTCAGTACTGGCGTCGAAGTCTGCCTGGATCTGAGGGGTCGCACCAGCGAGAGCAGACGAGGCAAATGTGATGGAGAGCGTCGAGACAGCCATGATGAACGTCGTGATCCATTTCTGCCACGCTGGGTAGCCGAGCGGATTAACGGGGTCGTCAGGAAGCCATTCCACGCGATATGGGTCCTCAACCGTGCCACTACCATCATACGAGTGATGGAGGACGCTGTCGGGTATGTTTCGTTGTGAGGTTAGGAGACGCCATAAGGGAAAAGGCGTTTTCTTTTCTAACTCTTTCGTTTCCGCTTCTGCTTCCATGTTGACGAAGGTGACAAGATCGTTACCCTCCTTCTAGTCGAGATATCAGTCGCCTCGCGTATCGTATTGTCTTGATCAGGGTCAAATTTCTAAGCAAGAGGGAGGACCGGCGTTAGCACGAACTTAAACTCACCAGTATTTCTTGCGTTTGTGATGAAACTGAATGACCAGATGCTGCTACTTCTATGAAATTGCGCCTTTGTGAAAACCCAAATCAGACGGTTCACTCAGGGTACGAAATAGGAAATTGAAGGAAATAGTCAGCGTCAAAATATTGTCATTCGAATGCGAAGCCCCAGATTGTACGCTATAATGAAACAAAGAATTCTTGTCAATAACTTCTTCACTTCGACAAATCCATAGAGGAAGAGCGGAGGAATCAGGGGAGGGCCACCACTCCAGGGTACTGTCTCCCGCATCATATCGGGACAAAGTTCGGAGCCAGTAGGACGTGCACGAACAAGCCCTAGAAAAAGCCCGTTTTCAGGGGTCCGATGCTTATAAATTTAGCGAACATCCACTAAACTATGTCGTATTAGTTTGCCGCTTTCGATACCGGTGCACAGCCACCGTACTCGACCCCTGTCGACAAGGTGCGGGAGATATGAGACCGGGGTAAGTGGAAAGCCGCTTCTTACCAAGCTCTCGATAATTATTCCGAGTCGGTAGTAATCACGCCGTTGGACTAGTCACCAATATCGCAAAAAATTGATACTCAGACCGCCTATCATAGACATTGCCAGACTGAGTTCAGCGTACCATTGTACCAAGGTAAAAGTCCGAGGCTCAATTTTATGCTCATCAAAATTTCTTCAGTGAAAAACTCGAGCTGACCCAAATTCGTGATTCGGACTCGGGCAATCCTGAGCAAGAATACGGCCTAGTGATACACGTATGAAGCAAAGATCGGTTGCACACCCCGATTACCTAGAATTGCACCATAGTTGCTTTTACGGGGCGTTGCAATAACCATTACCAATTCTTGAGTAACCAACTAGAACCACTTTAAAAAAGTCTAATTCCTCATCTAAATCTAAATGACCTGCCCGAGTGAAGTGACTCCGCGTTCTCCTCTTCTTCCGAAGTTACAGAGTCCCAAAAAGCCTGCGGGCTAGCTCCTAGTTACATATGACTAATTTCCCCAATTCTTTCATCCCACTTTCTTCATATGATGTATAAAGCATACAGCGTAGTGGCATTACGCCACATACGTTGCTCATATGAATATTGGTTCATCTCTCGAGAGGTCTAGAATGCCGCTAAAACAAGGGGCCACCAGGGCCGTTCTCACGAGAAGCTCCTTCCACCAAATCGACAATAAAGTCGAAGGCGCAAGAGATTGAGGACACAGGCTATTGCAGAAGGAAAAGAAACAGTCTGGCGTGCGGGGCGTCTCATATCCATTCGAGTCAGGCTGATTTTGCTCAAGGTCCTGAAGATGATTTTCGCGCCGCCAAATTGATGTTGGCGCCGAACTGGAGAAGCAACTGTACCCCGGCCTCGAAATCCTCCTCGATAGCGAGATGCAGTGGCGTCAGCCCGTCGGTATCATATGCATTGATCATCTCCTCCGTTTGCTTTTGAGAGTGGTTAAGAAGGATTTTCAGTAACGACTCGCGTCGGTGTACAACAGCCCAGTCTTTGATAAATTAGTACTATGTTCTGAGCAGAGAATAAGAGTTGGGAAGATGAAACAGGGATCGGGAACCACATCGCCGCAAAATCTAGGAATCGAACAGGAATCGAAACAAAGAAAGGGGATAGTTACGTATCGCGGAACGATGGCGGCGGTCCACAAAGCTCAAAAGGGCTCCAGCATTTAATAATCGCGGGACGATATCGTTATGCCCTCCAATGGATGCATATATCAGCGGAGTCCGACCCTCGCCATCACGTATGTTGCAGTCAGCGTTATGCTGGAGCAATACTTTTATGATTCGATCGTGGCCTTTTTGCGCTGCTATGTGGAGTGGGCTTGCCCATCCCGTGTCCCCGCCATCTCTTCCCTCTCCTTCGCTTCCAAAGTTCGATTGACTTACCGCCCTACTAAATCCACTGTTGTATCCACTGCTGGAAATTGAACTCTCCAAAGAGGTTTGCGGGCTATACGGCGGGAGGCTAGACGGCGGATTGGGAGCTTTCATGGGGAGAAAAGTTTGCTCTGCCATCATGCCGCTCGACAAGGCTTCATTAATGTCGTCCATGTTCGTTGAAGTGATATAGTCGAGTAACAGGTTGGACCCGTATATGTCGCAGGCGGAGGACGACCGCGTCGAGGCAGGCGACGCTATGGCGATGGAGGGACTTGGCAATGGTAGGGGAGGGGGAGACGGAACCTCTATCGACGGCTCTGGCATCTGTGTGCGAGGTGCATTATTGTTTTGATGCCTCTCTGCGCACGTCAAGTCAAATATCAGTCTCAGCAAAGTCACGAAGAATACATAGATATGAGGATCTCTTTCTCCCTTAGAGCACACAGTAAGAGAAGGTTCTACTTACGACGGAATCGGCGTTGGGCCAAGCGATTCTGCTCTCGACGGCGCTCCAAATCCATTTTGAATGGGGATTTTCAAGTTGGTAGTGGTGGCATGAATGGTGGGGTGAACGCAAGGATTTCCAGATTGTTTGTACTCTAGTATCGGGCTTTCTTAGGTAGATACCGACGTCTGTAAATTGATACTGTCTAGTGATCGCGCAAGGTATTTAATCTCCAACATGTTCTAAAAAAATTTATTTTGCGCCAGCCGTCCTTTATAGCTTGGCGGTGTCTGGCACGTAAATGACGGCCTCGGTCCGATGCAAACGGCGTTGGCGGTGTCACATTTAACGAGGGATTGCATGGCTGTTTGTTGGTGGCACATACTATTCCTAGGATTTCTAGGATCCTAGGATGCATGTCGGTAGGCGGATTGCCCGATCACGTTGCAAGCACGCCTTTTTCTCGGCTACCTATAGGTACGTGCCCACCTGCCTCTTATGAAAGTAAGAATTACCCCGCGCTCCGGATCTGGGTTTGCGATACGAGTCTTATCTCCCGTGCCATCTCTCGACAAAGGCTAGGACCTTATAGTAAGACGGGACAAAAGTGCGGGTTAGAACTGTTAATATATTCAGCTCTGCCTGTCGATCCCGCTCCTTGTTCACCCGCATTGCGAGGCTCTTTTTATGATTTGTGGGCAATCACGTTGGTCCTCTCTTCTCTCCTCCCAATCAGAAGAACATTATCCTTGTAGTTCGCCAATCGCAGTGTTGCGAGCCAATACATAGTGCAATCACATAGTGCAATCACATAGTGCAATCACATAGTGCAATCACATGATCATGATAGTGTGGGAATTACCCCATTTAGCTACCTTTATCTACCCTCCTAATGTATTGCGCGGCTGGAGACCCACCCGATAAGGCTGTATCGGGCGCTCGGGTACTCCCGCAGTAGGATCAGGATTAAGCATTGTGGCTCTGTATCAAGGTTCCACGCCTTATAAATCCTCAATCAACTGTAATTTTAGTGGACGCCACCAATTGAGGCATCTTGGCCCTGAATGTCGCTATCATAGTAGTGATTCAATCCGAAAGCAAATTAAGAACTCCTCCTCCTGTTCCATACACTTGCACCCGGACGGTTAAATGGATAGGCTACATAGTCGCGGAACTACGGGGGCTTCACCGCTCCTAATAGAATAAAGCTGAAAACTGAATAAGCATCTGCAAGGGCTCGTGCGAGCAGATATGGGTATTATCCACTAGGACTTATAGGGTGAGCCAAAGTACACTGCACGCCAAGACTCTGAGTGAGCCAACAAAATAATCTGTGTGACATTTCGCGGGAGCACCAGAAGCAGAAGCCAGTGAAACAGCGGAGCAATTCCTCCTTCGGAAAAATACCTCGGTGCTGTACAAAGATAGGCGATAAGGAAATTGACGGATTCTGAAAATACGCCCCCTTAATGCTACGGGACAATCTCGGATCGTGGTTCTAAGGTAAGGGTACGTTACAATGACAATCGAGGTAAGAGGTCGAAGGAGCCCAAATCCAAACCACTGAATTATGTGGGTCCCCCACCATGAGGTTATTCCCAGATGCACACGTGACATGACAAGCCAAAACGATGGAGACAACTGTTCTCGAAGTGGCAATAATAAATGAATGACGATGTACTTCGCAGAAAAAATGCATTTGACAGTAAATTCCCCTTCTCAGAGTGAGTACAACCCCGATTTTCACCCACATCACCAAACCTCAAGCCCCTTGCCCTTTCCCCTCAATCGAAAAAGACGGCCATATTTCTCCGAAACCAGACTTTGCCAAGGGCTCAGCACCATGGCCTGGACCAAGGGACCAAGTATTTTTGCCATACCAGTTTCCAATCTGTTAGCACCATTTATCATCACCCTCTGGAGCCAATCCCCACACCAGCAAATCAATGAGGCCCACTTCAGTCTCCTTTATAAACACCACCTCACGCCATGACTTGAGACTGTAGGAGTATCTCCAAAGGCCATGATGGATTTGAAGATTGTGGTTGAGGAACATAAGGAATACGTACTGAGACAGACAAGAAGGGCATGGTAGCGGGGTACCCTTCGACAGCTCGGGAAAGGTAAGAAATGAGAGGTGAATGATCTGTACTAGGGAATAATGAACGAATGGAACAAAAAAATGACAGCAATTATATACCTGGCAGTAAACAGCAAACATTTAGTCAACGCTGAGAGACATTTCCCTCGGAATGCGACCCCAGGCACTCGCCAAACCACTCACGAAGGCCTTGGGACCAAGGGGCCAAAACACCTCACTCGAGGCAACACACATGAAGGGCCTGTCATTGCAGAGCACACAAGATACGGAATCAGAACAGTTGGAAATCTATCTTTTGCTTTTATTTCCACCTCAGTCTAGCTAGCATCCATGCACGTGCCTTTTCTGTAAACTCCACGCTAAAACCTATAAACCTGGAACGCCATGTCTTTTTTCCGTAAACGTAAAGGAAATGCACAGCATTATAGTTTATCGTACATTCGTCAAGAATTCCTATATCCTGTCCCCCCCTACTTTCTTTTCGAGTTGCGTTTTGGTACAACCTCCTCGGAAATATAAACGTCTGCGAATGCGCCCAGTTGTCCAATGAGACTGTCTAGCGTCCGTTGAAATTCGCTTGCCATCTCCGCGGGAGAGGCGGTACCCATCAGTGCAGCAGCAGATGGAGGCTCGGGTAACTCGGGGAAGTGAGCTACGGTATAGGGTTTGGGATGAACGGAGATTTTGCTGTCATCTAGTCCGGTAGTAGGAGCCATGGAGACATATTCCCCATCCGAGAAGCCCGAAACGTCAAACCGTGAAAGATCATTAGGATCGTCCCTATGTTCGGGTTCGACATCGGAGACTGAGAAATCTGAGACGTCCGCGATGTCGCGGTTCTGGTTTTGCGAATCTGGGCGAGCAGTAAGGGCTGTATCATCAATATAAATGGATGGCTCTGCCTGTTCTACCGGCGGTTGATAGGAAACATGCCGCTCAAATTCGAAGGGGTTCCCGGATGTCATTTGCTCGCTCGTTGTTGAACCAACATCGGAGTTAGCAGTCGATGGGCGAGTAAGCTCTGGGTAAGTATCAGGCATGCTCATATCGAGATCGATGAGTGACTCTGCCATGGAGCGCCGCTCCGGCGCAAATTGAGATGCCCCCATCATTCCACCTGCTAAAGGAACCCCGAGTGGTTCAGTGGGATGATGCATCAGCGCTGGTCGACCGCCAGAACCCGGAGTGACGGCTGGGCGCGGGACACCGTAACTCGAAGGAAATCGGGATAGTTCAGGATCCGCTGAAGCCGGGGGTGCCATTTTGCTTGCTGACGGAAATGTCCAGTCTTGGGTACGACGATTTGGGTTTGCGTCCGCCGGGTCACTAAGGGCAGGCCTGCTAAAATCATGCATCGTTGAAAACTCATCTTCATCCTCCATTCGACGTCCTGCAGGCTTAATGGTATCTTCTCTAAAACTTGAAAAGCCAGGATCTGAGTCGTGACCATCAAGGTCAATCATAGTATCTTTGATCGCTGTTCTTGCTGAATCGTCGCGGAGAGGTAAGTCCGACGTTGGTGGAGGCATTTGTAAGCCGTAATGAACTCGGCTGTTATCGTGATAATTAGACTTCGTATTGGGGTCGAACACCTTGAGTAAAGGATTCAAAGGGGCCGCAAGAGCCTGTGGCGGTGGCCGTCTCCTCCCACCCTTTGCACGCGGCGGTTCTTCAGAAAGCATTATCGCAGACCCATAAGCATCAAGAACATCCTGAGCACTTGCATTGTTGGCAAGATCGTCGTCAAAGGCTTGGGTTGTTGAAAAGTTCCATTCGTCATCATTTGCGGATCCAGAAGCCGGGTCGGAAGGTGCCTGAGCCCCACCAGCCATGAAGAGCGATTTCCGACTGCCACCATGTTGTTCCCAGACCTTAAAAGCTCGGACCAGGTGGGATAGGCTGGAAGTTGGATACCTACTACTCGTATTGAAGATATATGGGTGCCTCTGGACCTGCTCGATGCTAGGACGAGCGCTTGGGAGCTCCTCGAGACAGAAGGCGACGAGATCTCGCAAATCTTTTGAATAATTCCCGCCTTCAAGCCGAGGCGTGGCTGTTCGATGTCGCGCTTGTAGGTCTTCGAAGGAGTTGGCATAGCCAACGTTTGGTGGTAGACCTGTTGCGATTTCGTAGACCATGGATCCAAAAGCCCAGATGTCAATTTCTTTACCATAGCTTGGCGTAGAACTGAACATTTCTGGGGCCATCCAATGTGGCGTGCCAATAACCGTTGAGCGTTTATCAAGCTTATCCTCGATGATTCCGGCAACACCAAAATCACAGAGCTGCACTCCGCCTTCCTCGGTGATGAGCACATTGGCACCTGAGAACAGTTAGAAGGGGGTAAGCACGTGGATTACGGGCAGCTTACACTTAATATCCCTATGGATAATATCTGCTTGGTGAACCCACATGATGGCTTCGGCTACCTCTCTGAGAATTGGAATAATCCATTTCTCCTGTAAGCCACCAGGAGCAGTCGGCTTCATCTATGTACGAGTCAGAATCGTTCAAGGTCTAGACATGTGACTTGTAAGAACTTACGAGGGTTGAAACACTGCCACCACCGCAATGTTCCGTGATCATCCACATAGCTGAACCGACGGGTAATGCTTCAATAATATGGTTGATATTGCGGGCCTTGGTTTCATTCAACTTCTGTAGAGCTTGGACCTCTTTCATGAAGTCGCTGTACGCATCAGCAAGGCGGGGATTCATGGTATCGCTCTCGTCAATGTCGATGATTTTGACAGCAACAATTTCTGCGGAGCTCAAATTCTTGCTGTTTGGGACTGTCAGTAATTGGACACGTGACCGAAAGAGGACAAACTCACCTCTTGTAGACTCTGCCAAAGGTACCCTTGCCAATCAACTCTGTCAGGACATATCTGGGCGGTGATTTGCCGGTTCTGTTGCACATATCAATGACGGCAGCCTGCATTTGACGGGCATCCTCTACGGCCTTGGTTTTGATAGGGCTGGGGTCCGCCCGGGGTTGGAGTCTGTCGTCCATCATGTCTGCAAAAGACACTGTTTTGACGGGAACAGCTGGATCGTCGGTAGTGGGAGGTGTGATTATGAATAATGGTTCTGGCGGTTGCTGGCCAGATTGGAGCCTTGGGACCTGGAATGGGCGCGGTTGAGGATGATGAGGATTAAGAAGGCTGACGTTGGCGGCCGGCTTGTGGCGACCACGGTAGGCTGGATCGTTGGCAAGATAGAGGGTCTTGCTTGCATGGGCACAAGGGCTCTGATAGGGGCGTGCGGAGTCAGTAGAGGAGTCGAGGGCGGAAGATGAGTGAAGAAAAAGAGGCTGAAAAAGAAGATGAAAAGAGCTGAAAACACAGAGACCCTCCGCTTGTCGTAGATTTACGGGAGGGAACAGGGAAGCTGCAGCTGGATTGCTTCAAACATGAAGCTGTACACAATCCCGCAATGTAAGGAAAACAATTGCTGGTGAGATGTAGATGCAAGAGGGACGAGAGACGAGAGACGTGGACGTACCCCTGTCGCGCTTGCCGTCGCGGGCCCTTGTGCAGGTCTTGGCACTCTCCGCCGATTTGGTGCAGGCAGCATTGCCTCTTCGGGCATTAGCGCGCTCTAAACTCTAAATTAGCATTCGGCATGATGGCTCCACACCTCGAACCATCCTCACGCCACACCCCTTAGTCACCACTGTCCACAACGACATCTGAATCTCGTCTGCTCTGCTTCATACAAGTCCTTCAAGAGTACGAAGAAACATTGCAGCAGCAGCAGCAGCATTGGACTCCAACTCTCAATTACATCTTCACTTTCCTGAATCTCTCACTCACACTTACCTGCACTTTTACTTTCTTCGCTACGCCCACTCTTCCATCTACGCTTTCATCCTCTTCATACCCGTTGCAACTCTTCTCCATGTCTCCAGTACCATCAACTCCGCCCTCAACCACGCCATCCTCTACTTTTCTTTTCGAGGGAGAGTGACTGTGACTGATTCGTGGTATTCCTGGAGCTGGCGCCGGCATTGATGCCTGTTCTGATGCTTGCACTTTCGGCGAGCGAAGGTTCAAGCTACCTAGGCGTGAACGTTGGACCGTTGACTCACTGATTGGTTCTTGGGGAGCAGTAACTGGTAGTTTGAGCTCCGTCCCAACAGCGAAAGTTGGCAGAGCGCATCCACTCCCTTGTGGCGATGCCGATATTGGTAATCGGAAAGACCGCAAGCCTTGACTGTCCGCTCGCGAAAGCCGGACAATTTTTCGAGGGACATCTTGGTTCGGTGCAGCAGGCAGCAGCTCGTTGGCGGTTTCTGCCTGCGTGAGAGCTTTACTGTCTTGCCGCAGCCCTTGAGGTTTCAAGATCAGTTCACGCAATCCGTTACTATCTGCACGTGGGCGTTGGGCGACTGGCTGGGAAACTACTGCTTGGGAGAATGGCAACTGAGGCAATGCTGGCTGAAGAGGCTGCTGGATAGCAGGAGGCGATTGGTCATTGCCCGCGTTCTCCTTGAATGGTGGGAGACTTTCAATCGGGTCATTTGACTTGAGTTCCGCCGTTGAGGAGCACTCGGAGAGATCTTCTAAAATTTTCGGGGATTTTGCTGGAAATTCAAAGGGCGTATCAACCTTCGGGCGGCGAAATTTAACAACACTGGGCGTCTGAGGAGTCGAGGCAGATATGGAAGACTGTTTGGCCGGCTCTGGTGTAGAATACGCTTGTTGCCGAACTGTTTCAGAAGTCGGAGATGCGGATTGCGAGTTTTGACGAGATGGCTTGACCGGGAATCTCGTTACAGATGGGTTTTGTTTGCAAGTGGCGTTGGCCCGCCTGCGCGTCTTTGTCGCCTTCGACTGTTGAGTTCCATCTGGCTCGGATTGGGTCATTTCACAGAGTTTCAATGATGGAAAAGGCGAGTATGTCTCAGGAGCTGATTTCGTCTCCGCAAACCCGCCAGGTGTCAATGGGGATCGGTGTAGGTGCCCAGGCTCGTACCGGAGCGGTTCAAGGGCCGGAGATCTGTCGATTTTCGGAGATAGCTTCTCTTGTCGAAGCTTGGTGAAATGTGCAAAGTCCTTGTGTAACTGCGGATCTTGTTTTAATAGCTGTCTTTGGGCAGCCTCGGCTCCTGTTGTTGGCTCGTCAAGAGCCCTCCTACGCAGATCACGAATGTATTCGGGGAGATGCTTCTCTCCCTCGGTTCCAAAACCATACTCTTCTGGCAATGAATTGTCAGACGGATTTCGCTTCAGTTCCGCTTTGTTGAAGGCCTTCTTCCTCCTCAGCTGGGGTCTTGGTCCGTCCTTAGTCGCATCCCTTTTCACGACATGAGGGGGTTGATGCAGACGCTCATTACTGTGGCCATCCATTAGACTATCGACACCTTGGATGTTCAGCCCACTGGTCTGATTGTCAGGACCTGGATTATTAGAATCTACGCTAGTGTGATCATCATCCTCATCCGATGTCCGAAGGAAGTATGCGGCCATAAACTCTTCCTCGGTCATGTCGGGTGACGGCGTGGGACTTCTGCCTGTTAAATAATCTTCGGTTCCCTCCCAGTTGTTTTTCCGTCCTGGAGACGGGTCTTCAAATGGCGTAGGTGGTGTTGGCGCGCTTATTGAACGACGGACGCGATGAGAATTAACTAGCCTTGAATAAAATAACTTGTCAAGAAAGCCTAGGTATCGAGGAGTGTTTTCGCCTTCCGGTCTCTTCGCTGAGGTATTTCTTGGTGACGGGTCGGTTTTGGCGCGCTTAGGTGTACTGAACTTCGCTTCAGATGCTTCCAAGGTTCTTGCTATGTCCACCGAGCTTCTTAGCTGCGAGTTTGGGTAGATCAGCGAGACAGAGTCCCGCCGCCGCCGGCCAGTTTCGTTGCTGACTGAGTCGTCATTCTGTCCATCATACAACTGGGGACCAACGTCGAGGGACCCGTCATCAGATACATCAGCCGTGCTTCCTAGGTCATCATTATATTCTCCACTATCATGCGACTGGATTGGGGGTGAAGGAGCGGCACGAGTTGGCTGTGGCGGCCATGGCGTGATGTGTGCGCCTCCAATATCGAAAACGATGGCTGTTGATTCACTGGAAGCGAGCCATTTCTGATATGCGGCTTCCGAAACATCTGTTAGTGGTTGAAAATCGACGAGTTCAATACTTCCGTTAGGAACGTGAGTACGTCCATGGCGGGTCGATTTAGCAGCGGAAATTGAGCGACGAGGCTCGACGTTTAAAATATTCCACGCTTCCTCAGCCTTCGGATTCATAAATCCATTCACCTTATCGTGCTTCTCGACAACGGCCTTGGGCCGGACGGATTGAACTCGAGTTGATGCAGCGTACGTACGACCAGGCATTGGTAGTATTGAAGCAATATCCCTAGAACCCATCTGCGGTCTCTCGGTCTTAACCATTCGTCCTTCTTTGCCAAACAATTGGCGAAGTAATTTGCGGGACCTCTTTCGCAGCCTCCACAAGTTCGCCCTTAGAGGATCCCGAGAATCTCTTTTCGTGTTGGTGGACATGCCAAGAGGGTGTCTATTGGCCTCCAAATCAATCTCCATGTTCACTTCTCCTCGAACATATCGCCATGCTTTCCGAATCCTCTCTACCCAAGTCGGTGGTCTTGGCGCTATTGGTGTGCCTAGGTTCAGCGATTCGTCTCTGAGAGCTTCCGCTAAGCTCATGAAGTCGCGTTCTATATGAGACTCGGGATTTATTTGTGATCTCTGCCTTCTGTAATGAGCTGGCTCGGGGCGCTGGATCTGGGCAGCTGATTGAATGAAGTAGTTCTCTGGCTTACATCTGACGCCTCTAGGATTCGATTGTGGCTGTCTCGGAGTTGTCAGTTCCTGCCTTCCCTCTGACCTTGGTAATGACAATGGTTCCAGATCCACGTCTTCGAAATCGCCCGATATCCCGTCGTTGTCCATGATAAGTGTGCTTTGCGAGGGCGCGAGGAGCGGAGGTAGGTCATCGTCTTTAATGTAGGTGTTGTTGGACTGGCTAAGTCTTTGTCCAATTCTCTTGATGGGAGACATCCTGATCTCGACGCCTGCGGCGAGGATTTAGCGCTCACATATATTGAATTACGCGCGGTCGTTCAATCATCGTTGTGCGTCGCTGTTGATGACGATGTCGTGGTCTATATCTTGCGACGAGATTCGCAGATCCGGAGTTGAATCTAGTCTGGCAGATCGAGTGCTGAACTTAGAGCTTGTCAACTAGAGTTGGGATTGAAGCAATGGCGGGTCCGTGCTGATAGTGTGGGGGTTGCCTTTTGTCGTTGGACTCTTGAAGTTACTTTTCATCTTTGCGTCCATCAACAAGCCCCACTTCTTCACTTTTGAGCTCCACACCACGACACAAGTCCTGGGTCATTCCCAGTTATTATTGCATGGTTCGAAAGCTTGAATTTTCATCTTTCATTTGAATTAATTTATATTCTATTACTCTTTCGCTGTGCGGAGTTGCGCGCCAATTTCATTTTGCATCATGATGTTGTTGTGGATCTATCGGAACTTGCCGACCAGCCACCTTTTGTACTCGACGCGTTCAGATTCACTTTTGTAAAGGGTCAAGCAAAGTCTATATAAGAGATACAACTTAAGTATATACAGATCTAACTTTGAGCACGTTTTAGCTATGAATTTACCTCGTTATTAGAAAGGTATCCCGACTACATAGCGATTATAGTGGAAGGAACGCGAGAGGTAAGACGCGTCCAGCCGACCGAGCCTCTTTGACTTTCACAACTCCACTTCTCAAATTCACCGGCGCGTCGACCGGAGCTCTAAATGTGGGCGACGGAAATCATTTGTATGGCGAGCTGCCTATCACCTGATGTAGAAGTTTCGTACTCTGTACTACGTACCGCGAAAACTCTTTTTCTTCGAATGGTCACTTGCACTCTGTTTACCATAACGTTACTCACATGTGATGTTCTTTTAATTGAACAAGATATGCTACTGTCGAATCAGGACCATATATATCAAGTCAAAAAGAGATATAGGAACCCAGGGTTGGCAAAAAGCAGGACCAGTCCTCGGTCACGTGTACTAAATTGCTGGCCGAGAATGTTTCAGGTCACTCAACCTCTACCTCTTAATCATGATCTCAAATTCCCATCATAGTAAGCAATGCCGTAACAGGTATCTTGCTTTTGCGTATATGGATACGACCAAGATACGATCAGAAACGCCATCCTAACTTCATTAGTGCACGGCGGCTAAGTTAGGCTACACACGGGCTTACATGTACCCCGCGAAAGTGGGGTGTAGAAACTTTTCACCTTCCGACTCTTCACTCTCTTAGCAAGCAAACAACTCGAATGTCTATATCTACTAGCAACCGTGTTCAAAGCTGAGCTCTAGCTCACATTTAGCCTGTTTCTCACAATGTCTCAAGAAAATCAAGTTGAGGCCTCTCATGAGGAGAACGAAGAAGTAAAATCCGAGGCTGCTTGGAAGTCGATATGGAACAATAATAAAGGCATGTTCCTAGTCATTTTGGCGGAATGGGTCGGCTCTTCTAGTGATGCTATTGTTCGGTTCCTGCAGCAAGGCGGTCATGGCATGCATCCGTTTCAGGTACCTCCTCTCGCTCCCTACCTGACTTCAATATAACTAATACCCCACAGGTAATCGTAGCACGCATGGGCGGTACACTCATAATCTGTAATTTCTACATGTGGTGGACCTCAGTACCCGATTTTCCCTTTGGTAAACCCGGCGTTCGACATCTTCTCATATTCCGAACTTGTTTTGGATTCGCAGGCCTATTCTGCTTATACTGTACCCTCCCCCCTTCCCCCATACCCCCTCAACAAAAACTAACCAAACCCCCCAGACTCAGTCCACTACCTCCCCCTCGCCGAAGCCACGGTATTCCGCTTCCTCGTCCCCGTCGTCACAGCCTACGCCTGCTCCCTCTTCCTCAGCGTCCCCTTCACGCTCTCCGAACTCCTCGCCGGCCTGGTAGCCCTCATCGGCGTCGTCTTCATCGCTCATCCCTCTTTCCTCTTCGGCCACGTAAACGACACCATTGACACCGACAAACCCGGCAAAGTAGACGATGTGTCGACGGCTCAGAGGATGCTTGCTATCGCTGCTTCTCTTCTAGGAGTCTTTGGCGCGTCTGGTGCGTATACTATGATTCGTGTTATTGGAAATAGAGCCCATGCCCTGATTTCCGTGAATTATTTTGCGATTTTGGGAACGTTCGGCTCAACGCTCGCACTTCTCGTTATCCCAGGAATCGGCTTCACGATGCCTCAGGGCGCTAAAGAATGGGTTTTGCTTCTAGCATTAGGTGTTCTGGGTTTCGCGTTGCAGTTTTTACTTACGGCTGGATTGCAGCTTGATAAAAGCAGCAAGGCGACGAGCATGATGTATACGCAGGTTATCTTTGCGCTGACGTTTGATTGGGCGATTTGGGGGGTCCTGCCGGGGATGTGGAGTTTTGTGGGGGGTGTGATTGTTATTGCTAGTACGCTTTGGAGTGCGTTGCAGAAGAATAGGGTGGTGGAGGAGAAGATTGAGGTGGTGGATGAGGAGAGTGCGTTGCTGGGAGCGCAGGAGGAGGGGAATGTGGAGGTTGTGGGGAGGAGGGGGAGTGTTGGGGCTTGAGAGGGGATTCCTGATTTTCATGGATAGATGAGAAGGTAGGGAGATAGAGGCACATTTGAGGTGGAGTTTGATGCTGAGGGGAAGCATTGAACGGCGCATGATACGCATGAGTTTCACGGCGTTAATTCTTTAGATTGATTGACTTCCTAATAATATTCATTTCAAATTACAGAAGCACCACTCTACGAAATAAAATCTCGAAATACGACTTGAAGTACTTGTAAATGACGAATTTCGTTGCATGACCAAGCTCCTGCTTCTCATTGAGCCAGCAATACCTCGAACCAGGTCAGACTGAAATTGTAATCATTTTCCGGCTGATTTGTTGACCACTTGTTGAAGTCAACTATCCATTTTTCGGAACAATCATCGGCGGATTCTCATATTTAAACCGTCACCTTCTCCTATCGAAAAGTCATTATCCAAGGCAGCCAAGGAAAATTTCTGCGCCATAGGTCAAACAGTCGTTCTCGCTCATCATATTACCCAATCTCAAGGATAATACAACCCATTACCTGACCCAGCCTTATTCCTCATCCCCACCACCCCAGGCCCAACCAACCCTTCCAGATCGGCACCAGTCGTAACCGCCTTCTTCTCCGTAAGACTAGCAGGAACCTTCGTAAAGCTCTCCCTAGCAGCATCCTCCTTCTCTCTCGCAACCTCTCTCTTCCGTCTCGCCTCCTCATCCAACAGCATCGGTCCACCCGCCTTCTTCTTCTCCAAAATCTCCTTTCCTTCTGAGTTCGTAATCTGCGCAGTCCAGTATGGGCGCTCTTCCGTTCCCAGAGGCACGCCGCCAGGTCTCATGATAGGTACTTTGCGGATGGCGGCTACGAGGGCGCACATGAAGCGGCCGCTGCGTTTTGCGCGCAGGGGTTCGTTGCTCCAGTTGTTCTTGTGTATCCAGGCTACGCGGATTTCGATTTTATTGAGTTCGGCGACGTCGATTACATTCAGGCCGAGATTCGGCATGTAATCTCTTGGATTCGCCTTGAGGAATGCCTCCAATTCCGTGCGTAGGTGCATGATATCCACAAACGTAGTCCTAACATCCACGAATATACTTCTCGTTTCCCTATTCGCTCCCGATCGCGTCACATTCTCGATTCGTTTCTGTATCAGGCGCTCATTGGTGATTTGTAGTAATTGTTGGTTATCTATGCGTTGGAAAACGGTGTAGAGCAGGCTTTGTTGCTTGACGATGCAGGAGGTTGCGATGGAGGCGCTCATGTTGTAGACTTGGACGCGATCGCCGATGTCGAAGGGGTGCTCGAAGAAGACGAAGATGCAGCCGACCATGAATTTGTTTACGGTTCTGCCGGCGGCGAAGGAGAAGCCTACGACGATTACGGAGGCTGTTTGTTGGAGGGACTTGAGGGTTTCGACGTCTAGAGATTGGGGTTAGCGAGAGGCAAAAAGTTTGAGGGGAAATTCAGGCTTACATAGGAGAAGAATGAAAAAGGTCATGACCGTTGCAATTGCGGCGATGATTATCCATTCAAAAGTGTTCAAGCAGTGGTTAATATCGACCATGCCTCGATAGATATCAGACCGTATCCTGCCAGCTTCGACGGTAGTCAAGACCATTTCCTCGAGTTTAATATCTTTGCTATCATTCTCATCAATTGTCTTGAAAATGCTCTGGGCTTCTTCGCGGCGATACGGCCCTAGCACCTCTTCAATATCTGAAGCTTTGAGCGAGTCTTCCCCGTTAGCGACGAGACTTCTCCAGATCCGCGTTGCCAGGGCCGCCGCTGATTTCTCGTGCGTAAGAGCACGCTCAATGACACCATACGAATCTCCATAAGCAAACCAGCGTGATTTATCAGGATCATCTCCAAAATACCTTCCTTTCTTCGCAGTTCGGAAGCCCATTCTTCCCAAGAACTTCTGCGCTTCTTTGCCTTCCGACATTTTCTTCGCGATGTCACTTCCGGGGTGTTTGATGAGAGTATCTTCTACCGTGAATTGAGGGCTGCCGACAGGGTGCAGGTACACGGAGGTATCATATAGTTTAGCCAAAGCTGCGTAAATCTCCTTCGAGTGAGTGTTGCGTCCTTGCTCGGCTCGAGAGTGGTAGTGGATGCTGATGTATAATATGAGGCATTTTTCGAGGACGTAGAATGTGACTGCGAATGTCAATTGTTCTAGGACATCGTTGATTGTGTCGTCCCACTAAAGTAGTTGTAAGTATCGATACGAATATGGAATGGCAAAATAAGTTTGATGATTCGGGCAACTAAGTAGTAGAGAATGCAGCGCTGAAGTCTAGATGCCTCATGTGCCAAATAATGCCACAGATAGAGCATGCTGAATGAACTTACACGCCAAGAATTCGGATCAATCGCCCAGTTAACCGCAACATCCTCATTATTGTTGATACAGATACTGAAAGCAATATAACAGATAACTGTACCTCCCGTCACAGTAATAGGCTTGCGCAATTGGCGAAAAACACGCCAGTATCGATGGTGAGCTGGGTTGATGTACCTTGATGCAGCGTTAGCAATCGTTCTTTCATCAATCATAATCTGTTTCTCACCGTGCTAAGACTCGGAACAGATATGGCATGCACATGATGAAAATATCCACGAAACAAGTGCCAATCCATGTTATCAGCAACCAAAGAAACAAGAAGAAAATCAGATTGTTATATTGTTTCGAAGCGGGAGGTTCATCCTCCTCGATGTCAACAGCCATTCGCGTTGTGTATATCGGAATGAACAGGGCAACTCCGACAAGAATGATGGTGAGAGCATATCTGAGTGCCCAAAAGACCAGTTTCCGTCGTTTATTGGGTGGTGGAGCGGGAGTAGGTAGCTGATCGCCTTTGGAAGGAGGGATATCGAAAGCTGAACTGCTGAATCCCTTGTTGTCCATCATGATTTCGCCGATTCAAACTAAGTCTAGACGAATAATGCTTCCTGAATGAGACACTCAGAAGCCTCTCTGAGGGGAAGAAAAATAAAATAGGGAAGACAAAGTGTATAAATCTAAAGAGTCTCAATATTTTTGAGGGGCCCTGGTATGATCTAGGAATATTGATGATGCCAAGAGTACGAGAACCGAAAGCTGATGGTGATGAAAGCGACGATATGAGACGAACAAGGAGATTTCTCATTTGAAGAATCCTTCCAAACGCCACGATCGACATGACTATCCGCGTTCTCAGAAACTCAACATCGTGAGGCTTAACAGAGTAGTTGAATCCAGCCTATCAGAAATCGAGCCTCGTACAAAGTTTAAATAAAGATGTCGCTTAAAATTAAGTAATCCTTCTCAAACACTAAGGGGTTGCGGCGCACGGCAGAGTTCTTGGCTGGGTCCAAATGCATCGCTTGGGAGGATGAGCTTATCTCTCAGCCCTGCCCCAGCGCGTCGCTCTGGGAATATCGCGTGCTGATTGTCGGGATCCTTAGGAAACCTAAACGAGGAGGTTCCTCCCATAAGACGGTCATGCAGAAGGGGATTTCCAGCTTGAGATCCCGGCTCACGTCAGCGAGGGAAAACCGATTGATGAGTTTGCTCTTGCGACAGATGGTTGAAGATTTCAAATAGACTTGGGGCTTAGTGCTTGTTTTTTAACCCCATCTTTTGGGTTTCGATTGATTGAAAGAAGGGTGTGAGGTATGCGCTAACGACGATGAGTCTTTTTACTTCTCGCGGCTCGCGGTCAAATATTCCTTCCTCCTACATGACGCGAAAATTTAACAGCAGCAAAAAATTAGAGAAGGCAGGAAGAACTGACGAAAATTCTAATGAAATGACAACCCGCGTTCCAAAATAATATAAACATAATTCTTTCTAAAATGCAAATGTATATACAGAGCAAAGGGACACTTAGCTAAAGCAAATACCTATACGCCATAATCCGTTCACCGACCCAAGTACCATACGGAGCACTTCCTGGTACCTTTAAGACTTCCTAGTCCCACAAACGCCACATAGACCGACATCGCCTGCGTTGATGTACTTCCCGCCCTCACAAGTCGGACTGTTGCAACTCCAAGAATTAGGCACGAAATCTGGCTTGAGAACATTGGCACAAACAACGCATGTCAAAGCCATCTGGTCGTTAACAACGGAGCAGGCAGGGCATGATGTCTCAATGCTGCTGACTGGAGGCTTCTTGGCAGTCGGTGGAGGAATGTTCTCTTTCTTTGGCTCGGGTTTCGATGAGCTGCTACTCGTGCCCTTCGGCTCCGAGAGTTTGGCTGGTTGCATTGTATCAGGTAGTCTGGCTCCTTTCGATGGTACAGATGCAGTAGAAGATGTGGCTGCCTTTGACTGGGAAGCCATGGGCGCCTGTTGTGAAAATTTTTGCAGGCTATGCATGCTCTGAAGCTCCCGGAGTTCGTTCTTCACGTTCTCATCATCCTTGTCCTCGTCATCACAGACCCTGACCATTCCGTGGCCCGTTCTATCAACCAAGCGTGTGCCATCAATATCGACCGCATCATCAGGTTCGGCCTTGATTTGTACTTCGTCCTCGCTCTCAGCTTCGCTGTCGGTGACGAGTTCTTCGTCCTTGATCTGTGGCTCTTCTTTCTTCACCTCGAATCTCGCCAGTGCAGCGGCCGCACGTAGCTCTCTTCCTCTGGCGCTCCCTGCCACTCGCGGCTTTCCTGCTGGTTTCTTGCCCTTCTCGAGCTTGGTCTTGACCTCCTCGTCGGCACCCAAGGCCACGCCATTTGTGCCGAACTTCTTTCTGATCCTCCGCTCCTTCTGTTCCTTGTATGTGATTTTGGGCTTGGCCTTCCGCTTCTTTCCGCCTCGAGACCTGAATGTCCCACCACACATATGCTCTGGCAGAACCTCTCCCGCGTCCAGCTCATCTCTGGTAAACATACCATTTTCCAGCAGAACCCCCTTTCCCCAGAGACCATCCCCAGTGTAGTCTTTCGCCCATAACTCTTTCATATCGTTCGCGTATTCGTTTCGGACTTTCCAGAAGGCTGCAGATGAAGCATCAGTGGCAAATATGGTACAGAGGCTGGGAATGCTTACCTAGGCCATGGTTCATCTGCTTGCAATGTGCCAACTCATGCATCATGACCATCTGCACGAATTTGAAGGGGAGCCATCGTCCCGTCGAAGGTGACTTCAAGACAAGTTGTATGACCTCGCCATTGTTGAAATTCCGCCCTGTCCCGCGTCAGCCTTCTGAGTGTGCCAATTACGGGAGCGTCGTACCCCAAAATTCCAGATTAGGCTCGTATTCCTCCAGAGATACTACCGCGAGGTAGTGTCTGTTCATAATGGGAAGGCATTGCGCCGCTATACGCTCGAGATAGTCCTTCGATGTCGCTTCATCTGGTCCCGGGCGGGGTTTGATGAAGACGATGTTCTTGTTGGGCGTGGATTTATTGGTATTAATCCTCTCCCAACCAAGAGGCATCTTGAAGTTGTACGCGCGGCCCGGATTCACGGGCTTGTGCGAAAGCTGGTTGATGGTGGCGGTTGCAGATGCAAAGGAGCAAGCTCGGAGATATTGACGCGTCCTGATCACCAACACACGTGACTGCCAACGTCCATCAACTATCCTTCCCTTTCCTTCCTCTCTCTCCTTTGTTTGCCTCGAATCAATGGTTCGTTCTTCTGGTCTAACTCAAACCGGATATATATTGTCCTTCTGTCTGTTGAAATATAGAAATGAAGAAGATAAATGGGTTCTTGAGTTAGAATATTGACTAAAACAGACCCAAAGTTTGGGACGGTGCTAAGTCGTTGATTGAGGGCAGATGTCGTATTTGTTTTATCAGCATTTCTGTTTTGCTTCGAGTGCCGATTTTCTTGTTATTTTTTTTTAGCTTTCCGTGTCAGATTTATTGATTGCTCGTAGTTCTACGAATGGTAATAATGCAACTAAATAGTGGTAACATTGATGGAGCCTCACATTTAACATAAATTTATTTAAAGGGAAGTTCGCTCTCAGATGGAACAGCTACTTCGTTCTTCTCCCAAAATACAGTAGGGTTTAAATATCTAGAATCGTGCCGGTATCTGTCTCCGGCGCCATCTTAGTTACCCCACTACCCCGCCTTCGTGCCACCCTAGCGACACAAGCAGACAACCACGTTCAAATCTCTCGTACCTGCATATATCTCCCCTTGCAATAACCTCATTCTCCTTCTCTATTCCCCTGGTCACCACAATGGCTCCATCAAATACCCCCAAAAAGCCCTTCCACATCGCCGTGTGCGGTACGTCCCGATTACCCCGCTATTACCCCGCTATCAAGTCCATCAACTGACAACTTATTGTACAACAGGAGGAGGTATCGGTGGCCTCTGCACAACAATCGGCCTCATGCACCAGAACATCTCCTGCACACTCTACGAAGCCGCCCCCGCCTTCGCGGAAATCGGCGCAGGTGTATCCTTCGGCCCCAACGCCATGCGCGCCATGTTCCTCCTGGACCCAGACATCAAGACCGGCTACGACAAAATTGCCACGCGCAATCCAGATACGCCGGAGACGTGGTTCAGTTTCAGACTGGGCATGAAGAAAGAGGGCTGGGAGAAGAGCGGCATGAAAGCTCCAGGGGAAGAGGGACATTTGGTCGGGAGTCCGATTGCGACGGGGGTGGGGCATAATAGTGTGCATAGAGCGCATTTTCTGGATGTGCTGGTTAATATGGTTCCTGAGGGTGTGGCGAAGTTTGGGAAGAGGGTGGAGCGGGTGGAAAGGGTTGGAGAGAAGATGGTGCTCACTTTTGGGGATGGCACGAAGGAAGAGGCTGATGCGGTGATTGGTTGTGATGGGGTTAAGAGCCGGACTAGACAGATCTTGTTGGGTGAGAAAAGTGAGGTGCTAAACCCAAGTTTTACACATAAATATGCGTATAGGGGTCTTATACCGATGGACAAGGCGGTGGAGGCAGTTGGTAGTGAGCTGGCGAGGAACTCGCAGATGTATATGGGACACCATGGACATGTACTGACATTTCCGATTGAGAAAGGAAAGACTATGAATGTAGTTGCATTTAGGAGTAAGGAAGGTGATTGGGAGGATGAGCGATGGGTTTTGCCAATGAAAATGCAGGACATGTATGATGACTTTGCGGGATGGGGAGACAATGTCAGAAATATACTATCCGTAAGACAAAGCTGCCAACGTTCGGAAGATAGGAAAGCTAATTTCTTTCTAGCTTATGGAAAAGCCCGATGTCTGGGCGTTGTTCGATCACCCTCCAGCCCCGACATATTACCAAGGACGTCTGGTGATATTAGGAGATGCAGCACACGCATCAACACCGCATCAAGGTGCGGGTGCCGGACAGGCTATTGAAGATGCCTATATTCTGACACATCTTCTGGGAAAAATTGATTCTGCAGAGAATATCGAGAATGTCTTCAGAGCTTACGATAGTGTGCGTCGCCCGAGAAGCCAGAAAGTTGTGAAGACGAGCAGAGACGCTGCGGCTCTGTATGAGTTTGAAGACGATAACGTTGGAGCTGATTTAGAGCTCATCAAGAAGACTTTAGAATCGCGATACGACTGGATTTGGGATGAAGATCTGACCCAACAGCTGCGGAAGGCTCAAGATGTAATGGGAACAAAGTCGAACTTATAGAATAGACCTCTCTAATCAATTGAATCATCTCTCAGAGCAAACAGCTCCTTCAGCATTGCATCGGTCTTGCTTCTGACCGCGTCGTGGTACATCGTGTTGGTAATGAACTGCTTGCAATTCTTTACCAGCTTCACTGTATCCTGTGCCAAGCCGAAGTCCACGTACACTGCAACAAAATTAGTACCATGCTTCCTTCCTGGATCAAAGATTGCAAGCCATGGAAGAGATGGTAAAGCAATGGATAACTTACTGTCGTCAACATAAGTTGCTGCGTATAGGGGAACCTCGTTTCTAGCAAGTTGCCACTCGTCATACAACTCCGGCCACCCCGAGTAATTCGCGATGATGTCTGCAACTTGCGCTATCTTCTCGAGTTCAGGGAAGATATCGAACATGAAAGGGAATATCATTTCGCCCGAGAAAAACAGCGGCGCATCGCGAACATTGGAGGCAGACTGTGGTGATCCAGCAAGCCATTGGAATTGTTGAATGCTTCTCCCCACTCGATCAGCAGACCATTTGGAAGCTATGCCTTCGCAATATACGGCCTCGTGAATTACGGCATATATAATGTTATCGTCGAAGGTAACAGCGCTTTCAAGTGCTGAAAGGGTAGGCTTGGTCACGAACTGGAATTGAGCCAGGTCTTTCCTGCAGCGTAAGATCAGATCATGCACGATATCCAGTCCACCATGCCTTCCAAAGTTCTTTCCGAGTGTCAGAAGCCCGCGCACTGTCAGAAGACCACCGGATGGAAGTGGCAGTCCACCTTTGCTCTTGATGTGGAAGCAAAGACTTTGAATAGCTTCGATGTCCTCGGGAAATTTCTAGACATGACTAAAGTTAGTGTTGCTATATTGATCATGTCTTGGTCATAAGTGAAATGTGAAAATAGAAACGTTCACGAGGCTTGAACGTACCGCATAGTAAGCCTTATTCCGCTCTACGACCTTCTGAAAAGTAGCTTTGTAGACTTGATCGGGCGTCTTGCCAACCGGCGCCAAACCTCCGCTCGTAAATGCCTCTCGAAGACCCTGAGGATAGAAGCTCAAGTATGTCAAAGCACAAAAGCCCCCAAAGCTTTGTCCGAAGATAGACCACTTCTTCAATTCAGTTGGATAATCCGCAGTAAGAGTTTTCCGAATTGCCTCGCAATCTCGAACGATACTGTCGGCTCGGAACAACTTCAGGTAGTCTGCTTGTCTGTGGCTGTCGCCTTGGAGAGCAAGCGTTCCAGCAGAAATGGGTGAACTGAGTCCGGTCCCCCGTTGGTCAAGGTAGAGCATTTGGTAGCCTCGGTCTAGCACAGTGTGCGTAATCGCCATATTTTGGGGAGGAGGGCATCCAAATCCTGGACCTCCTTGAAGATACACGAACCACGGCTTCTGAGATTTCTTTCGAGCATCCTCTTCTGAGGGGACATTGGCTGGCCTTTCATGTTTGCTGACTGATCGAGCGAAGAGTTGGATGGTTCCACGGTCGAGATTTGCATAGTCCTTCGGGACCTCGAAAGTGAGCTCACAGACCCTGAGTTTACCTGGCGAATAGCTCAGTCGATGTCATCATGGAAGGTGGGGGCGATATGAAAAGTCGTATTGAACAAGTATAATGAAAACCAAAGTATAGAAAAATATTTCATAGAACCACATGATGGGTAATTTGATCCATGACTGAATATTTTTAAGAGCGCTTTTATTTGCCTTATGGTTAGAAATTTGCGGAGCGCTTCCCGGCTTACCTGGAATGAGATGCGACTTCGAGTCGAGAAGCCTTGCAAAGGCCATAATGCCTTGCCTTGCCTAAGTTTTTTTTCCCTCCAAATTATGAGTTGCAAGGATGCGATAGATGTTCGTAGCCTCTCCTTCAAGTTCGGAGGATGAGGTGGAGTTGGAGATGAGGTTGGAATTTCAGCAAGCGAATTTTGAAGTGCGCGTGCTTTTCGTGGCCAACTCATCGGCTTCGACGCCCGATTTTCTCGCCCGACTTTCGTGAACGTGCAATCATTGATGCAGAAGATTCACGAACTGACCGAGTACGTCTCACTTCTCAATGGAGATCTGCAAAACTGCCAACTAAGTATCGTCTTCTATTCTATTGAAATTCTTACATGCCAGAAACGCCAGAAACATTCCGTTACCGAACCAGTCCCATGCCACTGGGTCTCGTTCGTCGCGAGACTTTCAGCACTTTTTCCTCGGATTTATAATTGGGTTGATTTAGTCTATTGAGTTGACAAGAGACATGTGGATCAAGAAAACAAGCTTCTCTAGCTACCGCATATTTTCGTGTCTGATATATGCTGTCCCGATGATGACGGGTGGGATGAGACATATTTCTCGGAAAGGCAGAGACTTTCAGCTTTCTCTGTTCATAATCATACTCACACTCACCTCGTACAAGATTTCAACCCCAACACCCCCAAATATTTTATATTCAATTATTTTGGAAAATGGCCTCGATGACAGAAACTTCTCCCCCACTTCTCAACCCTTGGCTTACCGGCGAAAAGGCGGGCTTCGTGTCCATCGGCACTCACAACCTACATCTCCAAGCCGCCGGCCCGGACCGAGCCCCTGATCAGCCAGTAGCAATAATAATTCAAGGGCTAGCTTCTCCAGTCTCGGCATGGGCCGCTGTGTCACGTCTCCTTGCGCCTTCGCTCCGAGTCTACAGATACGACCGCTCCGGATTCGGGCAGAGCGACCCCTCACCGCTACCACCAACATCCACCAACATCGCACTAGAACTTGACCAGCTACTTCAAAATGCAGATATAAAACCACCATATATCCTCATAGCTCACTCCTGGGGCGGTATCCTGAGCCGTGAGTTCCTTGCTCGCAGGAAGGAAGGCGATGTCGTGGGTGTCGTGTTCGTGGATGCGAATCAGGAAAGAACGCTCGAAGTCCTGGATTGGCGCTCTATCTTTCAGTGGCTTTCAGCAGCCAAGGTTGATTTTCAGAAGGTTACAGAAATAGAGAAGAGGCAGAAATTGACGCATGAGGAGTGGAAACAGTATCAAGCTGATACGAGTGACCCGAAGAATCAGTCGCAGGGTGAGGCTGAGAGTGCGGAGTATGTTGCTAGTTTCCCGATATTGGCCGAGAAGAAACAATTGCATAGGAAGCCGCCTTTTCTAGGAAAATTTCTTGTTTCGGTGGTGAAGGGAGAAAATGGACGTGATTTAAGGAAGCTGTACGGTGCGGCTGTGGAGAAAGCGGTTGGCACTCATGAGGAGCGAATTCGGTTCAGGGAGTTTTTGAGCACGTTTGATGAGACTGATCGGGGACTTCAAACTGAACTGCGGGATCTTTCAACTAGAAGTAGGTTTGTTGGAGCATCAAGAAGCGGTCATGACGTTCAGCTCACACAACCTGAAATCATTGTGGAGGAAGTGAAATTAATTGCTAGGTACTGTTCTGATGGCTCCTCGAGTACTGATTATGAGAGAGCTTGACTTATTAGAAGTGTTTATGGCCGTTACCAGGCCATTGACCGTGGATTTCTTCATGAATTCCCAATAGAGCGTTGGTATTAAAAATTCTGATAAGAAAGAAGAGAAAGTGTCAACGTGAATTCCAGGTCGTCAATTCTGCCTTTGCAACAAAGGTTGGCACATTTCCGTGGGAAAGACTCCCACTTCAGCACCATTCGGACCCTCCCGCTCTCCATATCTCCATGTCCCACAATGCGTCAGGACTGGGGTGCGAGTCTTCTCATCCCACGTAGGATTATGGCGCATTTCTCCAAAGCACACCAGGTCAGCAGCGCTCTTGAGAGGAACCGGTAGCCCGGTGTTCAACTCCATTGCCTGCTCTCCACCCATGACCAAGAGAACAAGACAAACGACCCCCATCCAAATCAACGGCCAAAGAATCGCAAATACTAGTAGACTCCACTGATATCCCACGCAAACCTGATTCATTTGAAGAGGAACCCACTCATCATAAGCATTCCAGTACCCCGTGACACCCCACTTGTTGCATGGCAGATAAAACACTGCCAGCGATACAAACGGAGTACCAGTATAGACGATGATATCTCCTATAAGCCGAATCCCAATCACAATTCTCTCCCACCGCGAAGCACTAAACATACGGGCATATTCCTTGGGCCCCAACGAGCCTTCGTATGCGATATCATAAAGCGAACAAATCTCTGCGGCCGTCCAATCCGCCGTCTGCATGGCTCTCATCGCTACTTTTGATGCTGTCTTCCTCAGAGTGAACCCCGTAAAAAAGGGACAGGTAAATGTTATCAGGGCGATCCAGAAAGATATAAATTGGAATTTCCGAGCATTCTGGAAAAGGATGTAGTGTTTGAGTACCGATATTGGTCCGAAGTAGACAGGGAGGAGGACAGCGAGGACGATCAGGGTCGTGATGAAGAGTCTTTGCAGGGCCTTAGCGACTGTACGCTGCGCAGGTAGCTTTCCGCTGGAGACGGGGAAGGGCGCGGAATCAGGGGTTGCAGCCATGGCAAGTAGTCTAGTATGTATGCTGAAGGGAGCTTAAAGACCTGCCAAAAATGTGCTGCTTTTGAGGTCGAAAGCGATTTTAACGCGATAGCTTAGGGTATCGCGATGCCTGTGGAGCCTCCCAGAGACTGGAAGCTTGGAGACCCTCAAATACATCTCATGTGCTATCAAAATAAGAAAGCTGTACTTCACAGCCAAGATCACACCACATGGCACACAATATTTGCCCTTGGTGGCAAAGTTGGCAAGCCTTCGTTCTTGAGCCAAGTGCAACTGATAATCTTTCTTTTTCGTCGAAATATTCGCCAAGATCCGGAGAGAGGATTGAAATGTCACTAGAGACTTGATTTGCCGCCACAATATAGGCTTGTCATTTGCGTGGTGCTATTCCAGGAAGTGGCTGCCAAAAGCAACGAGGCTGTAGCACAAACATGTGGTTGTGGAAATTGAGGGCGCCGGCATGGATTCAAACCTTCCATAGCGGTCTAGCGATTTGAAAAGGGGTTGATAAATGAAGAAATATTTGGAGGCTTATGTTGAAGCTTTCTAGGTTATGGTTTCGCAATTGAGCAACTCATACTGACGCGCCGCAAAGAAGCAGCACTCACCTGATCCAAAGGCCTTGAAACAACGCAATAGTATGAGACTCACGCACTGAGATAAATGTTGTTTCATGAAGTATTTGCAACAAAATCTCCGTCCAATCTCCCGCATCCAAAAGAGTTATTTTTCCATACCATTTCACGCTCGCAGCAAAAGAAAAAACAAAAAGGTCGGATATCAACCATCAAAACCCATCTATAACGCCTTAACAATGCTCCTCTCATCAAACAAATCCGCCAAAAGCCCCTTCCTGCAAGCCTCCCAATCCGGCGCCCCCATTGAGTACGTACTCTCAAACGCAAAAATGCTCAATTGCCCAAAGAAAGGCCTCAATAACTTCCCAACCAATTCATCTTTCCTCTCCCAGGTACCTTCATCGCTGATACCGCCTGGACCTATCAGCGGTTTGCGGGTGGCGCTTTTAGATGCTTGCATGGCAGATGATTCGGTCTGTGTTGCGGATGCGAGGGCTGTAGAGCCCAATTCCTCGGACAATTCGTCGATGAGTGCGACGGGGTGGAAGTTTGAAGGCCGGTAAACTGCGTCAATTGTATCGGTAATGAATAGCCATTCGTGGAGTTGGAAATCGTCGGGTGCGATGCATATTAGGGTATCCAAGAGTTTGCATGCTTGCAAGACGGTGGTATTGTTGAAGGTCTCCGAGGCAGCGCTGTGGTCGGGGGCTACGACTGAGGCAATTGCCGCGTGCAGCTCTGCGTTGATGATAGGCCACAAAGTCGCTAGATGAACTGCTGATGTTTTGAGGACTAGGGCACGAAGAAGGAGATAGATGTCCGCTCGAGTGGTAGAGGAGGGGGACGATGTGGTAGTCGCAGCGAGGAGCTCAACTATCTTCTCCTGCATCGTCGAAAGATCTGTGACGAAGTTGTCGTCCATCGTAGCTAGTACGAGAGTTGCGGCTCTGCGTAGATTAAGTTGCGTCTTTCGATCGGCTTCAAGTCTGGCTGATGTAGCGCCAACACCAAAGACTATTCCTGCTGTACTAGGAGGTACAATCCGTGCTAGTATCTCTGGCATGCGCTCCTTGTCACTTAGGGTCCACTGCTTAAGCAAAGGAAGCCAGTCGCTCTCAACGAGAGACACGGAGCTACCGAAAAACTTCGTGTCGTTGAAAGCGTCACCCAAGTCTTTCCTCCAGGTCTTCTGGGGAATGGAAAGCCTGCTTAAGCCATACAACAATTCTAGTGTGCTCTTTGAGACGTTATCCGGGAAAGCTTTGGATTTGAAAGTTGGGCCGATAACGCTGGTGGAAATTGTGTTTGCTGCTGACAAAATACGATCGTTCTCCACGAGAATCTTGGGGAGGTTGGGTGCGATTGAAGCCAAGATGCCAACAACATCATCGGCTCTTGCTAAAGACTTTGATGGCGATGAGCTAGGCCGTTCATCATTGTCCGAGACGTTTTCTAGGAACCCCATTGGTCTAGTTGTGAAAATTGCAGTGAGCAGACGGAGGAAAAGATCCTACAAATATTAGCAACGTTAATCCCAAGCATAATATTCTTCAACTTACGCCTAGATCTCTTCGCATCTTTCGCTGCTCGCCGAAGTTGGTATTGTCCACCTTCTCTCCCAATATCGCTGCAAATTCTAGCAGACTAGGCAGCGTTTGCCTGTGCGGGAACGGATTTGTCAACAAGTCTTTTAGGAACGTCATGCAATCAGTCCAAATCTCATCCATAGCATCGTCTTCTAAAGAGCGAGCATATTCAACCAAGAATATCACCAAATCCGTGTCATTGAGAGAGGCAGTCAAAGTCGACTTGCGAGCGGGGTCTAGAGCCGCAGGGTTTGTGCGACTATATATCGCGTTGAAGATAGCAGGAATAGTGTGTTTGGGTCTCGAGCCATCAAGAACGTGGAGAAGATTAAATACAACCGATGAGCGGTCAGATTCGTTATGAGAAGACTTTTCCCAGACCTCTACAACCGTTTCTAGACACTCGAGAGCTTCGGCGGCAAAAAGATGTTCTAGTAATCTGCGAGCGCGGTTTCTCATTCGCAGAGAAGTGTAGTTGAAAGAAGCAGCAGAGTCTCCGTCTTGAAGAATCCCGTCGCGACCACCCCACGACCAGATGAGAAAGCATATTCGCACGGCATCTTGGAAGGAAAGCAGAACTGTGAGGCGATTGTTGGCTGTGGCACTTCTTGTTTGAGGAGTCTCGGATGTGAATACATTGGACACCATATTGCCGAAGAAGCCTTGACCTTGTTCTGGACTCTTGACAACGGGGGCTTTGAGCTCATCCTGTAGCAAACGATCGTGTCCCCGGGCCAGAACGTGCTCAAGCCCGTTCAACAAAGATATGAGAGTCGATTCCGGTGCCGTGGTGCCCCCAGAATGTAGACCTGGCTCTTTGAAGGTTACTTGGAGACTTCTGAAGGTCTGGCCTACCTGGGCGCAGAGTGTTTCAACAAGTGGGATGAGAATCTGAAAAATGGTCTCGGAATAGAAAGGCAGGCATTCTGTAAGAAAGGTGACCCAGCTGTCAAGAACAGGCCGACTACTTGCAGCAGCAAAGGCCGCCTGAAGGCAGGTGATGAGGGATGCTGGCGGAGGAGGAAGCTTCGATGTGGGGAGGTGTTCGCTGCGATCTGTGGTCAAGGAGAGCCTGGAACTCTGAGGTGTATCTTGAGGGATTGATCTCTTGTGCTCTGTCGTTGGGGATAATGGTGGCGCGACCGGTGCTGACGCATTCCTTATTTTCAAAGAATCGTAAACCACATCTAGTAACAACACCTGAATAAAGGGATCTGGGCCCTCTAGTGATTGAGCCAAACGGTCAATAAGCACGTGCTCTAGTTGCAGTTCAGCAAGTTGTAAAGAGTACGGGCTCAGAAGAATCTGGTGGAGGGTAGTCAAAGCCGTTCGATGAAATTGGCTGACGCGAGACTTCAATTCGGTATCTTCTGGGTCATAGCTACCAGATATTGCCCGTAAACAAACGTGCATGAAGAACTCGAGAAGTGTAATGTCGCCATCATTGCCAGCTAGGTGTGTCAGAAACCATAATGTCCATTCTATGGCGTGAACTTACTTATGCGGTGCAAGGATGGATGGCTCGAATCGGTCGTGATGGTATTTTCAGCAAGAGCCGCCCACATGTTGTCGGAGGACCAACGTAAAATATTTGATAGAGTCTGGAGGTAGTACAGGCACTGATCCAAATCATCATCTTCGGCATATCTTCGTGCAACTCCGTCTAGGAAACTGGATCCACTTGCTGACGTTGTCTGGAGAAAGTCAAAGGTTGAGAATTTCGAGACGAAGATGTGGAATAATCTGCAAATGGTCAGCGAAGTCGATGGCAGAAGTTTGAGTGCAATGTCTACCTGTCAATTCCAACGAGGCTTTGAAGCCAGGTCCTCACGGACATGAAGAGTTGAGTGCGTTCGTCAAGAAGAGCATCTAGTAGGATGAATAGTGGTCTAGTGAGCATCACCTCGTAGTTTCCAATTCCAGATACTCGAGCCGAATTTTTCGTTTCACTATTAGCTGGCCGAGAAGACCTGCGATCAAGATGGCCAGCATTGTCTTGGAGTGTGTGAGTCCATAAGATACTGAAACTCCGGCCAGAATCCGCGGTGCGAGACGCGAATGTTCCGTTCACATCATTCTCCACCATTAACGAGCAGATGGCGGCTTCAACTTCTCTGTTTGAGAGAGACAAGCTCGTTTGTAGCTGCCAAAGACATCGAACTGTCTCGACATGATATTTTGGTTGAGTAGCCGATAAATATGACCACGCAAGCCGCACTAGAGGATCCACTAGCTTTGATAGGTCCGCCGCAGAGATGTAAGAAGTTGAGTAAAGGGTAGTTGCAAGAGACGTGATTGAGGTGAAAGCTACAAACTGCAGCTGAGAAGGCACCGCTAATTTACTATGCATGGCTGAAAGTATGCGCGTGATATCTAAGCTTCCAACGCTAGGCACTTTGGACAACATCAAAACTAGAAGCTTGCTTTTCATTCCAGCATCAGCACTTGATACTGGATCACACAAGCTTTGGCTTGTAATGCCGCCAGCTTCCCTCATGAGGAGCTCGCACACATCGCGAGAGGAGAATGGAGGTGGGACGGCATCGAGATTTCCCTGGTCTTGGACGTAAAAGGTCTTGATGTTTTGAAGTATATCAGCGTTGCTTAAAGTTCGGGATGTCTCTCCGTCATGGGTGTTCGCGATTGACTGGCTTGTAGTCGGCCGTGTTTGAAAGGCCCGTTCTGGAATGAGCTCGATGAGATCCATTGCGGTGCTCAAGGCTAGCCGGGACACTTCATCAGAAGAATCAACACCTGCCTTTGCCTTCGCATCCCCCATCATAGCCAATATCGTTAGAGTTGTTAAAGGAGCGTGTACCACCAACATCTCTTCTTCCCGCACATTGAAATGAGCAACAGTGAAATTGACCAACGAAAGTTTGTCAATCCTTTCCGAGACAGGAAATTTCCCTGGCCCAATGGCTTGCGCGATTAGTCCTACGATTTCCCCCCAGATGAGTCCACTTTCAACACCATCAAAGAAAACGCTCGCACTACGTAGGACTTCAGAAAAATCATCTTTCCTAGCAGCCTGAGACTTGTATTTCCGTACGCTGTTCACAACGGGGAGGAAAATCTCGGGAACCACGAGGCCGCCTATTTCCCATCTATCCATAAGGGAGAGGCAGATTCGAAAAGGTCGTGCTCGGTCTACTGGATTTGCAGACTCTCGCTGAATCATTTTCAAAAGAGCGTTTGTCAAGTGGCGTAACCCAAATTCCTCAAAGTAGCGTGTTCTTGATGCTGCTTGTAACTCGAGATTATCCGCTGCTACAGAACTTGGAGATTCGGGCCCGCCATCGCCATCATTACTCACGGGCTCGGGGCCTAAAAGCCATGTCCATAATCGTCGATTGAGACTCATGTCTCTCCGGCCGACTACTCCAGCAGCAGCGGTGATAAGGAGCTCGAGATCTTCAGTCTTGACACGATTTTGTAGGACATGAGCATGCAATGGTAAGTGTGTTACAAGAAGGTCCAGGAAACCTCGTTGAATTAACAATTGCTCGTCGGCCAGCCCAGCCGCAAAGCATCTCAAGAGCAGACCGGGTTCGGGAGATGTTACTAATTCAGCCAAGCGAGCAGATTCCGATGTCTTGTTCGCTCCATTCGCAGGCGTACTTGCCGCTTCATGTGAAAGAGGTTGGCCAAGCTGTGGCAGACTTCGAATCATATACGCCAGTGCACCAAGCCGGCGTCCATTACTTGTTATTGCCGCAAGAAAGAAACATTGCCAAAAGTACCCATCTCCGCTGTTATGATTTTGCTCGAGATTCTCTCCGTTTGCTGGTCTGACAGTATGCTTGAATCCATCGAGCAGCTTCAGAGTTCGCTCAAAGTCCTCACTCGTTTCCTCTTCCAGACCCGGCAGCAACGCAAGAATAATGGCTTTCAAAGCAGGACGAAGGGCTCGGCTATCGAGTTTGAGGAGGTATTTCTCGAGGAGGTCAAGGAAAGGTGTTCGGACGGAAAGGGATGCAAATGATAGGGTAGACGAAAGCCCTGGGAGATAGAGGGGCAGGTCTCTTGATAGAGCATCCTTTCCTATCATCGAGAAAATGTATGCGTAAACTTCGAGGGCTTTTTGGTGTACACCGGAGGGTAGAGAGGGGTTCAGGCACTGCGCCAAACGCTTTGCGACAATGGCTTTGGACGGGACAGCAGCGATCGTGGTAGGATGTGCTTGGAGAGACTATTGTAGGAATTTAGCAGTTTCATTCCAGGAAACATTTTGAGACCACAAACTTTCAATAGCCGGCCCAAAAATGAAATATAATCCGCCCATTCCTGAAGAGCCGTATCGAAGAGGGATAGCGAACGATCGACGCCAGACGCATATCTGCGAAAGGCCTTGTCTTTGTTTGGAGGCTCATCTAATCTAGAGTATTAGTACTTCAAAACAAACCTTTATAAGTTGGTGTCAGAGCTCTACCTGTAGTCCATTTTCGAGATATTGGAGATGCCCTGCCAGAGCTGGTAGGCGACACAGACTGGCGCCCTGAGCTCGGCTCAAGGGGGCCCATGGTTCTTGCAAGGCGTCGCAGACGGAGGAATCCAGAGCATATCGAGCCTTTTGTCTGCGGAGTTGTAGTATCAAATTGCTGGAGAATCGCTGCCTACATAAAGAGTGTCCTCTTTCGGAGGTCGAGTTCGCTAAAGCCAAGCTTCAACCCCTGTCGCGCCGCGGGAACATGCAGATGCGATGCGCAGATGCATTAAATATATCTATCCCAGCACCAGCCACCGTTAGTGACGTTCTGCATATTCTCCCTGTTGGGACTTAATGGGAACCCCTCCAGACCAGCCCGCATCTCCTTCTCATGAACGAGTACAGGCGCCAAATTATACAACGCCGACGGCGAAGGCAACGGAGGAGAATGGAACAACGATGACCAAAGATGGCGAGAACGATGCTCCCCAGCAGACATCACTTCCAGTACATACAATTCCGAGCGATTCTACAGCAAGTTTTACCCAGAAGGAAGATCATGGAGACCATGGAGGAATCGACGAAGTCTCTGAAGAAAGGCCTCCTCTACCACCCAGACCCTCTCTCTTAGGAGCCCGTCCGAATACCCCGCTATCTGTAGAGAAACGGCCTCCTCTACAATCGAAACCGACAACAGCGGTCTCTTCCGTAGATATACAGACGCTCTCTTTCCCCGATGGCTCCAGAGGAACATTTTCGACGCCGGCAAGTCGATCCGTGTCCGAGACAGTGTCAGGGTTATCTGCAGGAACCAGCACACCGAGGAGCAGGAAAGTCAGTCACAATGGGAGCGAATTCGACGACAGTGCAAGCTTGATGAGCTATGCACCGACGTTGAAAGCAAATGGCGACCTTGCGAGTCTTCTGGATGAGGGTCTCAATTCACAAAGCCCGGCATGGAAGCTGCTCAGTTCCCAAGCGGATACCGTAAATCCATTTGAGACAATCGAGTCCGAGGATCACGCGTTAGTCAACTTTGACCATGAATTTGATGAAATAGAGGCCGTGGATAGCAAAGGTGGCAATGAAGGTAAAGTCTCTACGTATTAATCTAGCCAGAATGCTAACGTTCTCTATCATAGAGGCAGTTCTACTTCAATGGAAAGCAAAACTCAAGCATTATCTGATTCTCTCCTCAGCAGGCAAGCCCATATATAGCAGGCATGGCGATCAGAACCTTATCAATGGCTATATTGGAATCATACAAACTATAATTTCTTTCTTTCAAGATGCGAAGGACCCCTTGATGGGGTTCACGGCCGGAAATACAAGATTTGTCGTATCTACAGAGGGGCCCCTCTATTTTGTGGCTATCAGCAAGCTTGGAGAAAGTGATTCCCAACTTCGAGCCCAGCTGGATGCTTTGTACATGCAAATCTTATCGACCTTGACCTTACCAACTCTAACCCAGTTGTTCACCAATCGGCCGAATACAGATCTTCGCAGGCCCTTGGAGGGCACTGAGAGTTTGCTCTCATCTCTCGCAGACACTTTCACAAAGGGGTCTGCGTCTGCTCTCCTATCGGCTCTGGAATGTCTGAAAATCCGAAAATCGCAGCGTCATGTCATAAACAATACACTCCTTAAAGCACGAACCGAGAAGCTTCTTTACGGCTTGGTTGTTGCAGGTGGAAGGCTCGTCAGCGTTGTCAGACCAAAGCGGCACTCACTCCACCCCAGTGATCTACAGCTGATTTTCAACATGCTTTTCGAAGCTGGAAGTGTGAAAGCTGGCGGTGGAGAGAACTGGATACCAGTGTGCCTCCCAGGTTTCAATAATAGGGGTTACCTGTACATGTATGTGAGCTTTATAAGTGCCCACAATGATGAAGAATCTTCCGATGAAAGACCTGCAACAGCAGGCAGCGGACGAGAAGACGAAATCGCAGTCCTTTTGATCAGTGCCGACAAAGAGAGTTTCTTCGAACTCAAAGAGATGCGTGACGAAGTTGTCAGCCAGCTTGAAAAGAATGGCAGTATGGACATCATCAAAGCCGCTGTACGGGCAGGTCGGCCGAGTACAACAGACATTGTGCCTGGGACTCAAGTGCGACATTTCCTATACAAATCACGCGCAAATGTTCAATTCATGATGCCCTCATTCTCACCTCATTTCAGCACTCTTCTTGCACGACGAAGGTATGTTATAGTTGTATTCATTTGTTATTTCATTACGCTATTGGGTAAATGGGTATTTAACGAGAGTAACCCTGATCTCTAACACACAAATTAGACTACTAAGCTTATACCATAACCTCCACGCGTCCACCCATGCAAAACATTCACACGTCAAAGTCCTGCATTGCGTGAGCCGCGAAAGCATATCCTTAGCCTGGACAACCCCCCTCTTCGAATTCTACTGCGTAGCAGGCCCCAACGCATCCCGGGCCGGGCTCACACAAGGCGCCAACAAGATCATACAATGGGTGAAGCGCGAAGAAGAAAGAGTCTTTATCATCGGCGGCGCCGTATTTTAAAGTCTGCTCTTGATGTTTGAGAACCAGCTATTGGTCCTTGGACGCGGCGGCGCTCCGGGCTCTCCAGAGGCCCTCTGTGAATTATGTCAGCATGGTATTGAGAATTTGAGAAAGAGTGTAGATCACACCCAAAGGCGACTTACATCCTCAACATGCTCAGCGCGTGGGATCTCGTCTTCCTCCTCGACTCTCCCGGCGCGGCTCTCCCTCGACATCTTTTTAAAGAGCGCAGGGAAGAAGTCGCTGAGACTTGATCGCCTTCTCTCCCACGATGAGCTCGGAGGGGAGGTTGGGCTCGTCGGAGTTGTTGCTTCAGCATCCAAATACGCGTCGATCTCCTCCACGGTCCATTTGCGGTACGGGCCCATTCTTGGAAGCTTTGGCCGTCGGTCTCTGACCTTTACGTTGACCTTTCTGGGACTGAGCTCACGCACGGTGACTAGAGGGTTAACAGGTCGGCCGTACCAGCTGTCCTCAGGCGTGAAAATATATCCATCAGGCGTCTCGTAGAGCTGATACAGATTTTCTGCCTGAGCTCGATTTTTCCGGCGTCGGATTCTAAATGATATAGGGTATTGAAACGACATGGTGTCTGTATTCACAGTGTGAAAATGAGGCTAATATAGCGCGTGAACACGGATGTGGTGTTGGCTTGGTGTATCGGCTTCGGGCCGCGACGTTCGAAACGGGATTCGGGGAGTAGGATGGGCCGACTTGAGCGTTGCTGCATAAGGGGTTTCCGTTGCCGGACAACAGGGAGGAGGTATCCTTGTTAGGATGTCCCGATGATAAGAGGATTAAATGTGATCGGGAGCACGCAATACACCAGTGCAAGTAGTATAGTGCAATCTAAGAATTGGTCTCTGATAGGAATGAATTTCAAAGTGTTGGGAATCAATTTTCAAGGTGTGGAATGGAATTCAAGCTGAACAACACTGTTAGAAATCCACCCCTAATTTATATTTTTTCAACTCTCCATCTTCCCCAACTTCCCCAATGCAATTCATTGCAATCTCGGCATCAAGCGTCATCCATTGAATCATTACGGGTATATGATGCTGTTATTCCACTCTTTGGCACGATTCAACAAAGTGGAACACCTCTTTCCCCATCTTCTCCATCCCGGAAGCCACCCCATTGGCCCCCCACCCATTCACGTCTCCACAACCTACTCTTGAACAGCAAAAAGCAGCAGGGTCCAGACCTCGACGCTAGGCCTTACGCCCAAACCCCCTCGGAGTCCAGACCAGCAAGCAGCGGAACGGACCCTGAAGCCATGTATTCAGGGTCCGAAAAGCTAGTAGCCTTATGATCTCGGCCTATCAATGCAACGTCCTCAGCCTTGCGTTAGAAAGTGTGGGGAAGGCTGCTAGATTAGAATGTGGATGGTGTGGATAGGGACATCCAATCAGACATCCGAATTATTACTCGGGAGGTTCTCCTGTTGTAATTAACGTGTTAAAAGGCCTGAAAGGAGTCTGGACTTTGCTGTGGATACTCCGGCCAACCCACAGCCTATCAAGCTGTGAGGGGAGGGATTTATGCTGATCAGAAAAGGACTGGTGCTATTTCACAAACATATCATTATTGTACACACCGAAAACTAGGTTTCTTGTAAATGTGATATATTTCGACTTAAGTTCTTAACGACAAGGAATTTCAAACTTGGAAAAATACAAAAGAAAAGGAACAGTAAGAAAAGAAAAATTGAAATTACGAATGCCACTGTTTCGAGTACGGGACGTTTGAGCCTCTATATAGAATATTGTCGGCCACGAGAAATTGCGACATCGGCGGCCCCCGGCCTGCGAAACTCAGGAATCGTACGATTCAATGTTCTTCAAGCTTATCAATGTAACGTTCACACAGGATTTAGCAATGGGACTACGATGTATAGAGAATGTCAATGTTCTAGGCAACCTAATAACCTGGGTCCGAAACCACACTAAGTACTCCGATAACAGCCCTACAACCCCATCGTTGCCTACCTACCCTACACCCCACAAAAGCTAAGGCTAGTTGTTAACATGACAGGTCCAAAATAGCGAATTAAAAAGACGAGCCCTCTTAGCGCAGAATCCATGACCTCAAAGCCAAGATGAAGTAGCAACAAGACATACTCATCTAGTATTTAATGGAACACACTATACCTCATCATTATCTCACCTCCGTAATGGAGTTTCGTGGCCTTACACGAGCTGCGATTGCTGACCGTGCTCCCTTGAGCCACAAGGATAACTTGTCTCTTAATCTCATCTTCGAGACTCGTTCTCCTGGGTATCGTAGAGGTGTGTCTTCCGTACTCGACTCGCTGGCATGCAAATTGGGTACAGAATGGACAGCAGGTGGCCTTCCAACAGTTGAATGGTGTCTACTTCTCAGTGAAACATCCTCGAGTGAGTGAGACGCAGCTCTCGATGAATAGGGAACCGCAATTCGAGCTCGAAAGTTCGAGATGCTTTTACGCAAAGAGTGACGTCCCTGCAAATTCGAGCTACCATCCGAAAAAAAGCTGCGAACATCTGACGTTTGGCTTTGATTGACTGTGGGCAGTTGATTCGATGGAATCCTCCGTGTCCCGGACCCATCTGTCTGATTAGGAGCAAGAGCTGTTGAAACAGTCCCAGTAGTCCCATGGCTAATGTTAGCACTAGATTTTCGTGTGTGGAGATGCTTGCTGACTTGACGGAAAATGTTGTCAACTCCAGGAGAAGGGGTGAACAAGTCTTTAGGATTACGTAGACCTGGAAATTTCCAGTCTTCGGACTCTCGATTGATCCTAACCGTCCCCTGCGTTGAATTCGATGCCCTTGTGACTTTCAGCTTGAATTTTGGCGGGTTTGACGTCTTTGTCTTTCTATCATAAGTGGCTGTTGGTACACCGTCATCCTGGCTCTGACTCAGGCCAGAAGGATTATCTTCTGACTTCAAGGACCGAGAGGCGAGAGCAGCTGCGCCGCGAACCTTGAGTTTCAGTTTAGGATGTAATGGGGAGAAAGAAGGAGTCTCCTTAGGATCGTCCCTGAGATTTTCCTTTGTAACAGGAACCGGGGGAAGCGATTTTAACCCATTTTCCGATGCGGCTGTTGAGCTTGGCTGTTGAATGTCACATTCTTTCTGCTGCAACAAATCCGGTTCCGGAATAGGAGGGAGTTCACGGACTGCTGCAGCTCTAGTATCTGGAAGAAGGGGAGAGAAACTAAAAGGAAATCTGCTGTGAGACGTCATATGGTCTGGCGGTGGGAAGGCACGAAATGGTGGGTCTGGAGGAACCGGAGGCAACGCTTTCATCAATTGTGGAACGCTGTTTTTTAGCTTCAGTTGTCTGGCTGGAGAAATAGGTTTTGGTGCTAGCATTGGGGACCCGGAACGAGAGACAGAGTTCCTTGGGATCTGGTGGCTGAAGTTTGGTACATCACCCATGCCATAATCTTCCATTATGTCCTCTCTGTGTCGTACTGGAGGTTGCTTGAGTCGCTGTTGGTGGTCATTCCTCCCAGAGCTTTCGTTCAATTGCTGGGCGATTGAATTGCCTTGGTTGAAGACGGATGTTGGAGATTTCATAATGTGGTCAGGGGATGCTTTGCGAATTTTCACCTGACCCGGAATGGGTGGAGAGAATCTCAAGTTGCGCCTAGGTGGCTTGACCACATTATCGTCTTTCTTTTCGGGGCTTTCGGCTCTATTGGCATTTTCTAAAGACGAAATAAGCTCTGCGATCTCAGTGAAGCCAGTATCAACGGAGTTGAATCCACTTGACCTGGGTCGTTTAGTGCGTGCAGAAGTGCAGTCCAAAGAAGAAGCTCTCCTTTGATTCTTTCCATATCGATCAATAGAACGATGTGACCTGGACGGCTTGATTAATTCCTCCGGATCTGTTGAGCTCTTGGCTTTGGTTTGCGTGTTGTTCTTGTCTATACTGTTATCTTCCGAACCAGTTGCACACTTCATTCCGCGTGGCGTCATTGCCCGCTGCAATTCTGCAGGCCCGTGGTGCGCAGACGTCTGGGAATCTCTTCCTCCATGAGACCCATCAGAACCATCGGAAGAAGCTGTAGGAACGTGTGTGCCCAATTCGGTATGCTGATCTTTATTGGGGTCTATCAGCTCGAATGATGCAGACGGAGCGAGCCCAAATGCTTCTGCGACATGGTTGTTCAACTCCTGTGCCCCGTAACCCAATCTTGAAAGCCTGTAGACTTTCTTCTCGTTCGGAGGCTCATCTTGTTTGATTGAAGAGTGCGAATTGTGCTCGAGCAGGGGCAGGCTTGTCTTTCTGACAGGCCATTGAGTCTGACTATTGGCCGGGCTTAAATCCAAGTCTTGGCTGGCTTCATTATGTATCTGCCGGATTGATGCTGCTGACGATGACACCCTAATACCAGATTTAAGACCTTCTCTTGCATTCCGAGCATACGAATTGATTAAGGTCGGGCCTCTTGCACTCACGGGTTGATCTTCAGGAATAGTTGAGTCGACCTGAAATTGTGGTGGCGGTTCTCTCACTATTGGTTGAGAGTATTCCTCAACTTCAAACTCTTCGGTGTAGTCATAATACATGGGAGTTGAGGTTTTTCCCGGGGTGGTCGTCGTAGACGGAGGAAGATTTGCTGGGCCAAGGTTCACAGTAGATGTGAGACTGAGTGTACTTCGCGCTGGAGATGTGTTCTCGGAGGCCGGTCCCATTCTCCTGGGCCAGTCAACGCCCGAGCCCCCATTGATTTGTTGCACAAGTGGACTGGAAGAACGTCTGGTTGGAGAGGTCTGGCTCAACAGTGATGGGGTAGACCTATTTCCTTCGGCGCGGAGTGACAAAGGAGGAGGAACTCGCTTTTGGGCATAGAGAGACGATGGCGAAGCTGTATTGTGACTTCCCTACAGCTCGTTAGCTTTTAGTAGCAAGGAAAAGCTCCGGGTATGCCGTTTAATAGTCTAACACAACGACACGAGTCCACAAGTGTTAAAGAACATGGCCAAAAGAACACTTACATAAGTCATTCGATCAATCTCCGCACGGCGTCTGTAATCAACACCGCCTCCATCCGTTAAAGCCGGCGAGGATGGACGAAATCCAGGTCTTTTGAGGCGCGTCGGATATGCAAAGGGAGATCTTGGACGTTGCAGAACCATACTTCCCTCTGGCTGGCTTCGAAGGCTCGTGTATGACCGGTGGTTTGTGAGCGTGTACGAGGATGTTTGAGTCATGGAGTAAGATCTGTAGTCAGAATCGTCGAAGACCCGGCTTGACTTTTGACTAGGCGTCTCGTACATCGATATCAATTCCGAAGTGGTGTCTCTGTTGTATGAAGGCAAACGCCTGCGATCATCTGGTATCCCGTAAGCTTGGAAACTCTGGTGCTGCCTCTGCAATTCCGGTTCGTTGTAGCTCGTGATTCTTCGCGGAGTATTCCCTGATGGCGGTACTCTTGAGGGCTTGATGGAAAACAGGCCAATATCGCCGGTCTCCGTCGTGGTCTTCAGCATACCCTCGAAGGCCTTTGGAATGCTCACGGACGACGACCGAGCCTCTGAGTTCGCAGTTGAGGCCCCATCTCGCAGATCTCGTTGGCTGCGAGGTCGAGCGAGTGCGGGAGTGGAGATGCTGGTACTGAGGGCTCTACTACGAGCCCGAAGGGTATTGACACCAGGAGGGAGGTCCATTGTTCATATTCTTGGTGGTTACCGGAGCAAGTGTGGGTGGAGATCAAGAAGCTGTCCGAACGCAATCGGTGGCAGAATTTGGTTGTCTTTCAGTCGAGAACCAAGCCATGCACTGGGATCGCATCTGGCTGGAGAGGAAGTTGAGAAGGATGGGAAGAGAAGGAATGATACGAAGCAGCGATTCGGAATCAGTAACACCAGACGGCTAGGAAAACATAATTGCAGCTCTCGCGCAGCAAGAACGGGCTCCGGCTTGAAAGTATATACGCGTGGAAGTCGCGAGGCGAGAAGGTCGTCGATTCCCGTTTCTTTACGCGTCAATCTAGCATTTGACAAACTAGCATAAGAGAGAGAAACAATATACAGTTTCGCTACAGAGTAGCCTCACCGCCTTTGGTTCTTCATACATTTCACTTGAAGTGGTCGTTAAGCGGTAAATTCACCTTTGCATTCTACCCTCAACAAATCTGCTCTATGAATGTCCCTTTGATCTCTCCTCCTACTCTCAAAGTCCTCGAATGCAAGATACAGAATTTGGAATTGTTTTGGATCTGGGGCCGCGAGTGCTGTCCTGAAGATCACGCCTACAAGGCTGCAACCTACCTAGGGGCTCAAAAAGCTCTGTATGAACTGGACATTTTAGACGTGTTCCGCGTCATCCTTCCTTTGATATCCAAGAATCTCTCAGAGCCCTACGACAATTGTCAGTACAACAGTGATTTACAACAAGTGTGGGAACTTACATAAGAGGCAAGAGAGGGGCTCACTCAATTGCCATTCTGATCTGACGGCGTTTGAGGTTCATCCTGTGTTGCCTTATGTAAGTTCAAAGCAAAAGACATATTGCAGTGCAATGCAAGAATACTCTGCTCGTTCCTCGGGCTGTATACAGTGGCTGAGCTTCTCGACTTTGCCACTGATCTTCCAATTCTTGGAGGATCATGGGAGCAGGCGGAATCAGACAGTAAGCGCCAAAAGCTTGGCTGATGAGGAATGAGCGACTCTCTCTTTTGATTACTATCAGACGAAGTATGGATCGAGAAGAGATAACAAGCTGGACTTAGCGGTTCATTTTTATTGCGTGCAAACAGATCTAGTCCGCACTCATCATCAGATATTATATTAGACTCCTAGACTTCAGCAGCTTTACGAAGTCATTCCGTTTAGACAGGGGTTCTGGTGGTTCCAGTGGTTCCAAAACAAATGCATATATTATGCGGAGTACGGCGATGTTTCTCCGGGCTCGGCATGGACACGATTGCCTCAAGGGATAGAGGGGTCTGGTGGTATATAAGGTTAAAGCATCACATCAGCCGCGTATGCAAGATCAATTTCGGATGGCTCCGTCTTTGCCAGAGAGGGACAAGAGAGATTTCAAAAGGGTCTTGTGTTGCGGGAAAATAGATGTAATGTTGTCCTCTTCCCTTGGAATGGAATTTGGTATGAGGGGTTTGGTCGCACAAATCGTACCAAATTGAATACTGAGAGAGCCGTATCACTTTCAAAACAAACGTGATCACTTTCCTCTCATTGTCACACAATAAGGCGCCCCTTTTGCGGCTTTCGCATTGCTTTTGAGCTGAGCGAAAGGGACTCTAGCGCGCATCTAGTAGAAGACACTCTGTCCCCTTGCCAGCCCCAGATATCGATTTTGCTAAGCGGCTAATCAGAGTGGCGGACGATAAATTTAGCGACACCGGGCTGCGATTTCCAAGCCTCGAATAAAGGGACCACATCTCCTCATTCAATCCGACTCTCACAGCCCACCTTCTTTTACTCGACACTCCATCTACCCAGGTATGTTCTTATAAATACTTCCATCAGACACCCCGCAGCTTCTCCTGCTTCCATATTTCGTCCAAGACATAAAATTAGTCTTCTGTAGAACAGACCATCTAACAGTCCGACAATCAGGCCCGTCCCCTTAATTCTCACCCCATCAACATGCGGACTTTCGGAACTATCGCCCTCGGCGCTGCTCTGGCAGCTGTCGCATCAGCTTCAGATGTCGAATCTCTTACCAAAGATACCTTCCCAAGCTTTGTCAAGGACAATGACTTGGTTCTAGCAGAATGTCAGTATTTCCCCCCTAAGCTCGGTGCAACTTCAATCCGGGATTATTTGCTAACTTGGCCACTTTCTAGTCTTCGCAGTACGTTCCTATTGATCTCGCAGACTTTTATGACACTACTAACGTCTAATTCTTCATTCTAGCCATGGTGGTGAGTTTGTTCTTATGGCCACCTGTCTAGTTGCAGATTACTAATTATTCAATAGTGGCCACTGCAAAGCGCTGGCACCCGAGTACGAAGAAGCCGCGACGACACTGAAGGAGAAGAACATTAAGCTTGCTAAGGTCGACTGCACAGAAGAGGCCGACCTCTGCCAAAGCTATGGCGTTGAGGGGTACCCAACGCTGAAGGTCTTCCGTGGCCCCGAAAATGTCGCCCCATACTCAGGCGCAAGAAAAGCACCAGCGTAAGTTCAAAATCAAACTTTGGCAATATCTTTATGCCTTTGCTAACCCGTAATTTAGGATCGTTTCGTATATGACCAAGCAATCGCTCCCTGCTGTATCTCTCCTTACCAAGGATACCCTAGAGGATTTCAAGACCCAAGACAAGGTCGTTTTGGTGGCATACTTCGAGGCTGACGACAAAGCGTCAAACACAACCTACTCAGCCGTTGCCGAGAAGCTACGGGACACATATCTTTTCGGCGCAAGCAGCGATGCTGAGTTGGCCAAGTCTGAAGAAATCACCGTCCCCTCAGTCGTTCTCTACAAGTCGTTCGATGAAGGCAAGAGCGTCTTCAAACAAACTTTCGATGAGGAGGCCATTGAGAAATTCGCAAAGACTGCCTCCATCCCCTTGATTGGTGAAGTTGGCCCCGAGACATACGCCGGTTACATGGCCACTGGACTTCCATTGGCTTACATTTTCGCCGAGACTGAAGAGGAGCGTACCACCCTCTCTGCCGCGCTCAAGAGCGTTGCCGAGAAGCACCGTGGCGCCATCAGCTTTGCTACCATTGATGCCAAGGCATTCGGAGCCCACGCTGGCAACTTGAACCTCAAGGCCGACCAATTCCCCGCTTTCGCCATCCAGGATACCGTCAACAACAAGAAGTTCCCATTCGACCAGGAGGCTGAGATCACCGAGGCTACCATTGGCAAGTTCGTTGACGAATTCGCTGCTGGCAAGGTCGAGCCTAGCATCAAGTCTGAGCCAATCCCAGAGAAGCAAGAAGGCCCTGTCCAAATCATCGTTGCCAAGAACTACGATGACATTGTCTTGGATGATACCAAGGATGTTTTGGTTGAATTCTACGCCCCATGGTGCGGACACTGCAAGGCTCTTGCTCCCAAGTACGATATCCTCGCTGGTCTCTACGTTGATGCTGGTCTTTCCGACAAGGTCACAATTGCCAAGGTTGATGCCACCGCCAACGACGTTCCCGATGAGATTCAAGGTTTCCCAACCATCAAGCTCTACAAGGCTGGCGACAAGAAGAACCCCGTCACATACAGCGGAAGCCGAAGCATCGAAGATCTCATCAAGTTCATCAAGGAGTCTGGCAAGCACGAGGCTGAGGTTACCTACGAGGAGGAGAGCGCCGAGGCCCAGAAGCCAATCGTCGAGTCAATGGCTGAGCAAGCTGCGGCTGCTACTGAGGCTGCGAAGAGTGCTGGTGAGGAGGCTACCGAGGCTGTGAAGAGCAAGGCTAGCGAGGCTTCAGCGGCTGCTGCTGAGGAGACCCATGATGAGCTTTAGAGGATGCAAAATTTTGGGCAAATTCTCTTTTTCATCTGTACTATCTATCTCGCGTGCAATAACGGTTATTGGGGCACGCATGATGGCAATTGGGGTTATTCCAGGTTCATAAATTGACATCGGATAATAAAATGCTGCTGTTTTCTTGAAAATCTTGAACTTCGCAGTGACGTGAACCAAATTGTTTGCAACTTAAAAGAAACAGTACATACCGTCGAATATTGGCCCAGTACATTTTGCAACTTGTGCTATTAATAATGACGAATCAATTGTGACGCGCATCCCCTTTCGCGTGCCTGAGTGAAATTCGCCTCCTCAAAATATCCGGGGAAATCATCAAGCTCCACCAAGTTCCAAACAACAACTACCGCAAAAATCACCACAACCCCTCGTACTCGGAGCAGCACATCTTCCCTTCTCTCTATACCCATAAAAACCCCTCGTCCGCAACAATGGCCTCGCGCATCCTCTCCCCCGCCCTCCGCACCTCCTCCCGCGTTATCTCAACCCCTTCCCTCGCCCTCCGAAACTTCCACAACTCTCCCCGCAGACTCGATGCCGCGGCCGCATTACCTGTCCGGAAACCAGTCGGTGCTTTTCGCAGCGGGTACCTTGCCCCTCCCCTCCCCCTCCCCATCACGGAGAGTACAAATAGACTAACCAGCTGGCCATCTTGCAGAATATTCGGTTTCCTAGCAGGCAGCGTGCTCGCCGGCGCAGGGGTCTACTATTACGTGTTGGAGGAATACAAGGTGTCGAATGAGCTGTTGACGGAGGATATTTACGTGCGTTATTGCATCTAGATTTACCTCGTGTCGTCTCGTCGTGCTGTGTATAGGTTCTTGCAAAACTTACAGTAGGGAAACATGGGGAGGGATAGCAGTGATCGCGATGATCCTGTTTCCTGCGATATATCTGATATATTAAATGGGGAGATTTGGCTAACGGGTGTGGCGCGACAGAGTTTGCAAGCGTCGGTTCAGCGCGTACATACGTATGTTCAGAGTTTGGAGGAGAAGCTTGGAGAGTTGGAGAGGAAGAAGAAATGAGGGGTGACGAGTAAAAGGTTTAGAGGGAGTGATATAATGGTTTATGGGGTTATTGGGATGGTAATTTGAGAGTATGAAGGGATTTGAAGGTCATGGCTTTTGATATGGTGGACTACCTAGTGGATGGCAAATTCCTACTGCTGGAGGAAGATGTGGATGTACAAAAGATCTCGAATTGCTGCATTTTGCGCTTGCAGGTATTGAGATATAGATACCAAGCCTCAGATTCATCGCATCTTTTTATATGAAACCGTATCCTAGCCCAAGTTGAGCATCATGAAGCCTCGTAGAGCCTTCCCTTGTGGAACCACATAAATTTTGTAGCCTCGCCTCAACCACACCAACTCGCCATCTACAACCCTCTCCCAGAACCAACGACCTCATGCATTCATGACAGCTATAATTGTTTCCTTGAACAAACGTTCATGAATTTATGACACCAAAATGAATTTCGGCGTCCTAGAAGTCGCGGACTCAAGGGCAACAGCCGCTCCTGGCTGGGCCTACGTCCCAGATACCTCGAACAAATCTGCTTCCACGACCCTACAGCCCGGCCGCAAACGCGCAGCTAGAAATCAGGCAGCCCCGAGTCTCCACGAAACTACAGCGCGGCAGGAGACCAAAATACTACGAGAGCTTGCGCAGTTAGACCGGGAGAATCACAGAGATGTATCAATACCGGTGCCGATACGGCATAGAGACAATGCCGGGCGAGGTATGCTCTTCTTTATACCACTTCGAATCTGAAGCTTCACCTTCCAAGCCAGAAACATAGGCTAATCTACTCTCCCAAACAGCAAGCCACGGCAAAGGCACCACCCCCGGCGTCCGCAAGATTCTACAATCCCAAAAGACCTTCTCGAACCACCTCACCGACTTCCAAGCCATGGGCCCGACTCCCCTCCCCGCAGCTCCTACACCCGCCCCTGCAGTCTCAACACCCAGAGCAGCGGGCCCAGGCCTAACCTCAAAGGGCACACGATCCCACAAGAAAAAGGATCCCTCCGCGGTCTCAACACCTACCCCGCTACGGCGCGTCTCAACGGCGGCTCCACAGCCTATAAAATCCGAGCCAGATACGCCGATGCCAGACGCGCCTTCCCTACTCCTTTCACAAGGCTCCTCGAATCTACCTGTTCCGCACGCGGAAGATAATAGTCCTTTGCTGGTTTCTAGGATACCGAAAATGCCGAGCCACGAGGAAATAGAGAAGTTACTTGCTGCGCCGCCGTTGAGTTATGAAGAGGCGAGGGGAAGTTGGACGGAGGAGGATAAGAGGAAACCTCCTAGGGTATTTTGTGAGGTTTGTGGGTATTGGGGGAGGGTTAGGTGTATGAGGTGTGGTGGAAAGGTGTGTGCTTTGGAGTGTTTAGGGACGCATCAAGAGGAGTGTTTTACGAGATATGGTGCTTAGGGATGAGATATTCACGAGATGGCGTTTTGGGGACGGCATTGGGAATGGCGTCTGATGTTCCAGGTTTTGTGGGACATCGAAAACACATCGGGTTTTATTGATGAGGTATAGTCTGTCAATAGACTAACGCGGATGGCTATGAGAAAGACTTTTGATAAGAGACGTTCATCGTCTTCGTCCGACTCCTGCACTTGCCTCACCTCTATCCGCAAGTGTGACGACTTCCCCGATACCAGCAGCTTCTTGCTCATCTTCGAGAGCCGTGATCTCCTCTCTGCAATCCCACCATTTCTCCTCGCTCATCTCGAAGGCTCTAGTCTTGATCTCTTTCACAGATAACGTCTCAGGCTGGATGCTCTTCCATCTCAAAGCCTGCATCAACACTTCCTGCCACTCATTGCCCGTTCTCTGGAAGAAGTCTCTCCTAGACTCAAATGGACGAGGATGAGGAAGATTGTCCTCTGGAGCCGTAGCATCAGTAGCATCGTCCGGCGTATCGTCAAATGTAGACGACGTCGGTGTGCTAGCCTCAGAAGCAGCATCGTCCTCCACAGCAGTTTTGTCCTTACGTTTCGACTTCCTCGTACTCTCCGTAAACAACGGCTTCTCATCCGCCATCTTAACATCCCCTTCCTCATCCTCCTCCTCCTCACTATCCTCCTCGTCATCATCCTCATCATCCTCACTCTCCCCATCCTCACTCCCCATCCAATTCTCCGGCTCCCTCCTAAAAACGCACTTCACCCCATCCAACTTCCCCAAATCAACAGCATACATCTCATCAAACGTAAACTCCCTATCCCCCTTCTCGTACGTGCCTCCATACACATACAACACATCCCCCTGCACACACAACTGCGCATTAAACCTCGGATGCGGAAACTCCATCAACACCTCCTTAACCGGCAATCCCTCACCCTCCCCATCCTCCTCCTTCCCCTTCCCGCTATCAATTTCCATATCCTCCGCATCAGCTAAACTCTTCCCCGTCTGCAACGCCGCCAGATTCCTCAACAACTCATCCTCATTCGCCTGTCCGCGGCCCCTCCTCCCACCCCTCGCATTGTCAACCTGTTTCTTCGCCCTCGCTTTCCGTAGTGCGAGAGGGAAATACCGGTTCCGCTCTATATTCCACGCAAACAGCGCGTTGAAAAACTCGCTGTCGATTCCTTCCTCGCTTTCCTCTACATCATGTACACCCCCAAACAAAATCCCGCGGCCTTTATGGTAGGCCATGGTAGCTCCTGCTCTAGGCGGGTTAGGGGCGTTTGCTGGTTTTTTGCGACGTTCCCAACGCACGGTGGGTGGAGCGTTGAAGGCTGCGTCCGAGGGGGGTTGCGTGATGCGGAGAAAGAAGCAATCTTGGTGGACCATTGGCTTGAGGATGTTGCGTTGGGATTGCCCGCCTCCTTTGGTTTGTTTGCCTGTTACTGTGGTTTTCACTCTTGAGTAGCCGCCATACAGCACAGCCCCTAGTTCATGCGGGAGGAAAGAGAATGAGGATCTGGCGTCTGGTTTTTGGGTTGCGAGGGGGAGCGTCGGTTGATGCCAGATGAAGTTTTGGGTGTCGTAGATCCAGAGATCGGCTAGGTATTTTGTTTGCTGGGATGTATCTTGGAAGCCGCCGAAGAGGATGATGTAGTTCTTGTAGTAAGTCATTCGGTGGCCGCTGCGGGCGGGTGGTGTTTTGCCTTTGCTTTCTATGCGTGTCCATTCTCTGTTTGAGGGCTCTAGACGCCAGAACTACAGCCATATTAACACCAACACGCATCCATTCATTCTCACGCAGGGGGAAAATTCAACTCACATCATTATAATGATAAAAAGTCCCTTGCTTCGGACTCGAAAACTCCCCCCCAAACAAGTATATCCCCCCCGCATTACCACCCCTACACCACGCATGCCCACTCCTAGGCAACGGCGTATTCGGGCTCGTCACCAGCCGCCACTCATCCCTATTAACCACATACACATACAAATCATTAAAGAACGTCG
>Ga0247778_1000028_pt1 | contig 250551 bp, 179 predicted proteins | sample UWRJL049202B5_FD_179939 | JGI IMG/M metagenome (GOLD analysis project Ga0247778, IMG submission 179939) | Plant litter microbial communities from Arlington Agricultural Research Station in Wisconsin, United States - UWRJ-L049-202B-5 | ecosystem: Environmental > Terrestrial > Plant litter >...
CGCCTTACGGTCGGTGCCCGGGTCTTCCCCTGGCCCGATCACGGCCTATCGGTGCTCGCCGCGTTCGACGTCGGCACCGGTGCCACCTCCAAATTCGTGGAAGAGATTGCCCCAGAGCTGCCCTGGAATTTTTATTTCGCGCTGGGCTATGCGATCGACACAGTGACGCCCAAGCCGATCATCCAGCACGTCCCCGCTCCCGCGCCCGTTGCAGTCGCGGCGCGCGAGAACGTGATCGAGGGTCTGGTGGTCGAAAAGAACACGACCAACCCCGTGGTCGATGCGCTGATCAAGTATGACGGGCGTCCCCTCACCGGCATGATCTCCGGGCCCGACGGCACGTTCCGCAGCGCAAACCTCGAGCCCGGGACGTACACGTTCAACGTGACCGCGGTCGGCTATCGCGACGGCCAATGCGCCGCGACCATCGAGGCCGCCCCGGCGGCTGCCGCCAAGCCAACCCCGGGCACGGTCGTCGCTCCGGGCGAGCCCGGATCCGTCGCGGTTCAGGTCCCCGGGGGCGGCGCCGCTCCGCCTGCAGCGAACCCCCCCGGCTCGAGCGTGGTCAAAGTTCAATGCGAACTCGAGGCACTGCCGAAGGTGGGCTCGGTCGTCGGCTCGGTCACCGATCCCGAAACCAACCAACCAGTGGACGGCGCCCACATCGAAGTGACGGATCGCCTCAATCGCAAGCTCGACCTGAAGGCCGACGCCAACGGCGCCTTCCGGTTCGAAAACGTGCCACCCGGCCCGCTCAAATTCGCGGTCGACGCCCCCGGCTATTTCACGGCCGTGGCCGAGGTCAACGTGCGTGCCCGCGAAGAGGCGCAAGCGCGCATGCTGCTCAACAAACGCCCAACGCAACCGAACGTGGTCGTCGCAGGCAAAGAGATCAAGCTGAAGAAGCAGGTCCACTTCCAGCACGACTCGGCGGAGATTTTGCCCGATTCGCAGGGCATCATCGAAGAGCTTGCGGAGGTGATGAGCAAGCGCCCCGACATCAAGAACGTCGAGGTGCAGGGCCACACGGACGACACGGGCCAGGCGCCGTACAACCTGCGCCTCAGCCAATCGCGCGCACAAGCGGTGGTCGATGCCATCGCCTCTCACGGGATCGACCCCTCGCGCATGACCGCCAAGGGCTTCGGTCAAGAGAAGCCCTTGGTGCCCAACACCACCGAGCAGAACCGTGCCAAGAATCGCCGCGTTCAGGTGATGATCACCGAGCAGGGCAAGTAGCGAACGGCGCGCGCGGTGACAGCAGCGCGCCTGCGAGGTGCGCTGCTGGATCGCGAACGCTCCCTCTCACTCTCGAACGCTCAGGGCGCGGGCGATGCCTGTTCGCTCAACGCCCAGTGCGTATCCAGGTACTTCTCGATACCGTTCACTTCGGCCAGCGTCAGCGTGCGCGAGTACAGAATGATTTCCGAGATCTGCCCGGTGAAGAATTTGCAGCCACCTTCGTACAGGGTCTGACCCACGAAGTTGTACAGGCGCACGCCGGAGCTCGGCAGCGCTGGCAGAGGCATCTGGAGCGTCGCCTTCACGCTACCGTCAATCCGTAACTCACTCGCGGCGACGGCGCGATGAACCGCGGTGTAGAGCGAGAACCGCTGATGAGGGATGCTGCCCGCCTGGAAGTAGGAAGTCGATACCTCGTACGCCCATCGGTCCTCGAACATGCCCATGGCAATGTCGTCGATCTCGCTGCCGTTCGAGAATTCGAGCATCGACTCGCAGTCGGCGGTGGTCGGCTTGGCGACGATGAAGCCCGTCACGCCATTGCTGAAGTCACCGAAGCCGTCCGCGAATCTCAGGAATTGCTCCTGTTCGCCATCGAACTCGAGTGTGGGTCGACCGTTGAAGCCGTCGACTAGGTACGTGGGACGCGCCGCGCCGGCGGCGGTGGCGTTCAATTGGTTGCCAGACTGGTCCAGCCAGGTTTGAACATGAGTGTCCTTCTGCTGGACACCGCGATCGGCGCGCAGCCAGACCAAGAGCCCAATCGGCGGCAGCATCGGCTCGATCAGCGAACCTCCCGTGCCACTGCTACCACTGGTACCACTGCTACCCCTGCGGCCACCGCTGCCGCCTCCGCCGCTATCGAGCTGACCGCCCACGCCGCCGTTTGATTGCGCGCCGGCTCGCCCGCTCGCACCCGTGTCACTTCCCGCATCGCCTGCGTCAGCCTCGTCCTGGCCGGCGCTGCCGCTCGCGTCCGTTTCCCCGCCCGCCTGGGCATCGACGCGCCCCCCACTCGAAGAGCCCGCGTCTGCCCCGGACCCCGTATTGGCGACGAACTCCTTGCCACAAGCGGTGAACGCGAACCACAGCCCCAAAACCGCAAACCGACTTCTACTCACGATCAGCCAAGGTACTTCGCCCGGCGAGTGAGTTCAACCGTGAGCCCGTGTTATTCGCGGCCGTCGGTCTCGTTGGTCTCGTTGGTCTCGTTTTCCTCGGCGCTCGAGTCGCTCGAAGCGCTTTTTGCGTGGTCTTCGGCCTTAATCTCGGACAAGAGCTCCTCGACGCGCCGGGAGGCATCGTGCCCCGCGTCGTAGTGAAAGCGTAGTTCGGGCGAGCGACGCAATTCCAGTCGGGGTGCGATCAAGCGTCGCAAGCGACCGGCCGCCTTGCCCAAGCTCTTCATCACCACGGCGCGGACTTTCGGATCTTCATCGCCCACCAACAGGCGCACGCCAATCCGAGCCGACGCCAAATCGTCCGTGACCTCCACGGTGGTGATGACCACGGCGGAAAGCCGCGGGTCGTCCACTTCACGTCGCATCAACTCGGCGAGGTAAGCGCGTAGTAACTCGGCGACGCGTTTTCCGCGGCGTCCATCTGTGGTCATTCGTCGTCTCCAGCCGGGAAATCGAAACCGCCATCCGAGAAGGCACCGCGATCGAGCGCTTGTTCGATGCCGCCGCGAATGCCCGCGCCACCGGCACCGAACGACACGATCTCGGTGGCGACGTCCGCGACCAGCGCGTCGTGCGCGCTGCCGGCCAGCGATGCCAGGTGTGACAGAACCTCCGAGCAACGCGCGGAGTCGTTCGAGACCACGCTCGCACCCAGCGTTGCCACTTGCCAACGCTCGAGATCGCCGATCTCAGCGATCGAAATGGGGAGCTTCGCGCGCGCGCGATCCTTGAGGCCCTTCACCACCCGACGCCGGTCCTTGAGCGACCGTGCGCCGGGAATTTGTAGGACAATCCGAGCCACGCCAACGAACATTGCTCAGGGTGCCAGGATCGCGCCTGACCTCACAGGGTTTGCTTGACCTGTTCGATCTCGAACGCTTCGATGATGTCGCCGACCGCGATCTCGTTGAAGCCTTCGAGCGCGATGCCGCAATCGAAGCCTTCTTTGACGTCGCGAACGTCGTCTTTGAAGCGCTTGAGGCTGCTCATCTTGCCTTGCCAGATGGTCGCCCCTTCACGCAAGAGGCGCACGCCGCCCGCTCGCTTGACCACGCCTTCGATCACCATGCAACCAGCGACCGTGCCGGCCTTGCTGAGCTTGAAGACCTGGCGAACCTCGGCTTTGCCGATGTTGCGCTCGACCTGGGTGGGCTTGAGCAAGCCCTCCATGGCTGCCTTCACTTCATCAACCACGTTGTAGATGATGCTGTACTGGCGGATCTCCACGTTCTCTTTTTGAGCGAGCGCGGCCGACTTGCCCGCGGGTCGCACGTTGAAGCCGATGATGATCGCGCCGGCCGCGACGGCCAGGTTGACGTCACCTTCGGTGATCGCGCCGGCACCAGCGTGCACGACGCTCACCTTCACCTTTTCGGTGCTCAGGCGAACCAAGGCATCTTCCACGGCTTCGACCGAGCCTTGGACGTCAGCCTTGATGATCAGCTTCAGTTCGAGCTGATCGTCTTCTTGCATGGCCTTGGCGAGCTCTTCCAAGGACATCGCGCGCTGGCCGGTGGAAGGCGCCAAGCTGCGGCGCTCCTTGGTCTTGCGCGTGTCGGCGATCTCCTGCGCCTTCTTCATGTCCTTCATGGCATGAACGGGGTCGCCCGCGCTGGGCACGTCGTTGAGGCCGATGATCAAGACCGGGGTCGACGGACCCGCGGTTTCGAGCAAGCGGCCCGACGAATCGTGCATGGCGCGAACCTTGCCGTAGGCGCCGCCCGCCAAAATCACGTCACCGCGATTCAGCGTGCCGTCCGTCACGAGCACGGTGGCGACGGGACCGCGACCACGATCGAGCTCGGCTTCGATCACCGTGCCGGTCATCGGCTTGTTCGGATTGGCTCGCAAATCGAGCACTTCCGCCTGTAGCGCGATGGTTTCCAGCAGCTGATCGACGCCGGCGCGCGTGAGCGCCGAGACGCTTTGATACAGGGTGTCACCACCCCATTCTTCGGCTACCAACCCGAGTTCGCTCAGCTGTCGCTTCACGCGCTCCGGATTGGCGTCCGGCTTGTCGCTCTTGTTGATGGCAACGACGATCGGCACCTTGGCCGCTTTGGCGTGGTTTACCGCCTCACGGGTTTGGGGCATCACGCCGTCGTCGGCCGCGACGACGAGCACCACGAGATCCGTGGTTTGCGCGCCGCGCATACGCATCGCGGTGAACGCTTCGTGGCCGGGCGTGTCGAGGAACGTGACCGGGCCGTGCGCGGTCTGGACCGAGTAGGCACCGATGTGTTGGGTGATACCGCCCGCTTCACCGGAGACCACGTTCGTCTTGCGGATTTGATCGAGCAAGCTCGTCTTACCGTGATCGACGTGACCCATGATGGTCACGACGGGCGGACGAGTGACGCGATCGGCCGAATCATCCTGCTCGCTGCCCTGGGCAGCGACGAGTGCGGCTTCTTCGCTGACCGCGATGTCTTCGACCTCCCAACCAAACTCGTTGGCGACGATCTTGGCGGTCTCGGCGTCGAGCGTGCTGTTGATGTTCACGCCGGTCATGCCCAGGCGCATCAACTTCATCAGCACTTCGGTGGCCTTGGCGCCGATCTTGGCGGCCAGACCTTGCAGCCCGATCGATTCCTCGATGCGCACGATCTTCTTGTGCGCGGAACGCTCTTGGGTGACGACCGAGCCGCTGATCTTGCCCTTGGGCATCGACCCGATGCCGCGCGGCCGCATGCCAGGGCGACCTTGTGGACCGCGGTTGTTGCCGCCACCCATTTGCGGACGACCTCCGCCGGCCGGCGGACGCCCTTGGATGGCACCCGGCGCCTTCGCGTCGTATTGCACGCGCCGCGGCATCGGGCCGCGTGGCACCTGGGCCGGCATCGGCACACCGGGCCGACCTTCCCAAACGTCGATGCCGGTCTTGGGCGCCGTCGACGTGCGCACCGCGGGCGACGACGTAACCAAGCTGGCGCTGGCCGCGGCAGCCACCTGCACCGGCGGAGGCGCCGGGGCACGCGGAGGCGGCGAGGCGGGCGTACGCGGAGACTCTGCTGCCGGGGGTGCCGCGGCGACTGGCGCTGCGGCGACCGGAGCAGGTGCCGGAGCCGGAGCAGGCGCTTCGACTTCTTGGGCGACGGGCGCGGCTTGCTTCGACACCACCGGTGCTGCGGCAACCGCCGAGGGCGCGTCTGGTGCAGGCGCCACTGGCGCAGGCGAAGCGACCGGTGCGCTTGGCGGCGGCGCGACTTCGACGCGGGGCGCCTCGACCACGGGGGCCGGTGCAGGCGGCGGCGGGGGCGGCGCGGCCTCGAGCTCACGTTCGCGAACCTGCACCACGGGCGCTGGCTCTGGGGGAGCAACGAACGCGGGACGCGCCGGCTCCTCCGGCGGCCGTTGAGGCGCGCGCTGTTGCGGCGGCGGCTCACGATGCGTGGGCGTCGCATGCGACGGCGCAACGGAAACGGGCTCGGTATGGGAGGGAGCGGAAGGTTCACGCACGACTGCGCGACGCTTCACCACGGTGGGGCGGATACGTTCTTCCACGACGCTTGGCTGCTTTTGCTTTTCCAAATGGCGCTTCACGCGCTCCACGCCCTCGGGCGAAACTGCACTCATGTGATTCTTCACGTCGGGCACACCCGCAGCCTGGAGCAAAGCCACCAGAGCCTTGTTCTCCATGCCCAGATCTTTAGCCACTTCATAAACACGCAGCTTGATGCTCATCCAACCTCCGACACCGGGCTCGAGGCGCTCAACGGAGGAGCGCTCACGGGTCCGAGCTCTGCAACATCCAGCGTGTGCACGAGCGCAGTAGTAATTCCGTCGTCCAAAATCGCAATGACGCCCGTGTCCGGGCGCCCGATCACGCGGCCCAGCAGCTCTTTCGAGCCGAAGGCGCGTGCTTTGCCGCTCTTCACCAGAGCATCCACCCAGGGGGTTTCGGCTGCGGCGCGGGCATCACAGGCAACCAGCACGAGCTTCACTAGCCCGGCTGCGTGGGCATCGCGCACGGCGGTAGAACCCGCCGCGGCTTTGCGCGCTCGAAACGCGGAGCCGATCAGCGAGTAGGCTCGCCGCTCGGCTTGGGCACGAAGCGCGGCGGAAAACTCCGCCACGCTGGTCGTGACCGCGCTCTTCATGCTCTTCGAAAACCCCCGGGGTAAGGCTTGAGCGAGACAAGCGGCGCGCGGGTGGACCCACGCGCCACGACCGAACCCGCTGCCGGACAAATCCGGGACGGCTTCGCCCGAGGGGCCAAGCACGACGCGCACGAGAGACTGGAGATTGGGATCCCCGACTTCTCGACAGCCAGCACAGGTACGGAGCATCTCGCCTTTCACGCCTTTCAGGCTTCTCCCGAGGTTGCAGGTTGCGCTGCCGCCGCTGCCGCGGCTGCCGTCGCGTGACGACGCGCGTCTTCGATTTCGCGGGCTTCGGTGCTCAAGAAGTAACTGGCCCCGACCTGGATCTGACGCGCCTTCTTGATGCCGAGACCGGTGCGAATCGCCAGCCGATCGGCATCTTCACGGGCTAGATCCTGGACCGTGCGGTAGCCCGCTTCTTCCAACAGCTGCACCGTGCGCGTGCCGACTCCCGGCACGAAGCGCAGCTTGTCGCGCTCGGAGAGCGGCTCGCTCTGCGAGGAAGCGCGGTGAATGCGATCACGACGCAGCCGCTCCATGGTGCGCTCTGCAGCCAGCTTGAGCTCTTGCGCGCGCTGCTCCGAAGTGACGCCTTCGATCGTCACCAGCTCTTCGATGGCCGCTTCGGCGATTTCTTCCAACGCGCGGAAGCCGAGGCGATACATGGCCTTGGCCAGCTCTTCGTCGACGTCGTCGATCTCCTTGAGCACGACCAGCGCCTCGTCCTCCATCTGCTTGAACTTGCTCTCGCTGATGATGTCGAGCTTCCAGCCCGTGAGCTGGGAAGCCAGGCGCACGTTCTGACCTTTGCGGCCAATCGCCAGCGACAGCTTCTCGTCTGGAACCACGAGTTCCATCCGGTGGTCGGCTTCGTCGACGATCACCTTGTTCACTTCGGCCGGTTGGATGGCGTTGATGATGTATCGAGCCGGATCGCGATCGAACGGCACGATGTCGATCTTCTCGCCGCGCAGCTCCTGCACGACCGCTTGCACGCGGGAACCCTTGATGCCGACACAGGCGCCGACCGGATCCACGTCCGAATCGCGAGTGGTGACGGCGATCTTGCTGCGCGAACCGGGCTCGCGGGCCACGCCCACGATTTTGACGATTCCCTCGTAGATTTCGGGAACTTCGGCCTCGAACAGCTTCTCCACCAAGTTGGGCTGACTGCGACTCAGAATGATCATCGGGCCGCGCGATTCGCGATCGATGTTCTTCACGAAGGCCACGATCCGATCACCGGGGCGATAAGTCTCGCGCGGGGTTTGTTCGCGAGCCGGCAGCACGCCCTCGGTCTTGCCCAAGTCGACCACGATGTTGTGGCCCTTCTCGAAGCGACGAACGATGCCGCGGATCAGCTGACCCTGACGATCCTTGTACTCGTTGAAGATGATGTCGCGCTCGGCGTCGCGCACGCGCTGCAAAAGCACTTGCTTGGCAGTTTGCGCGGCGATACGGCCGAACGTGCTGCGCGCTTGCTTCATGTCCAGCACGGCGCCGAACTCTTTGTCCTGCTGGCGCGCGCGCTCCGCGTCGCGCGGGTGCCAAAACACCTGGAAGCCGAGCTCCTCACCAATCTCGGCTTCGAGACCGTGCTTGACGGCCACGTCGAGAGCGATCTCGCGTTCGGGCTGAGTGACCTCTTCGACCACGGTCATGTATTGGAACAGATCGATGTTGCCGCTCTCTTCGTTGAACCGTGCTTCGAGCTCGCGGGTCGGACCGAACGCAGCTTGTGCTGCTTTCAAGATGGCCGCCTCCATCGTCTCGATGAGGACCTTTTTGTCGATGCCCTTCTCTTGGGCGACCTGCTCGACGATCGTACCTAGGTCCATGCCTAGGCCTGCTGCTGCTGCCTGCGCTGCCATCTGTCACCTGCTCCGTTGTGGCGATTGGGCCTTTTTGGGCTTGTCTGACGTGCGCTGCTCGGACCGCCTTGCCGAGGCGCGAGCGCCCGTACCCTTCTTCCACTCGAAGAGGATGCGAGCACTCTGAATCGTTTCGAACGAGATAGTGGCGAGTTCCCCTTGCTCGGTCTCAATCAACACTGCACCGTGGTCGTCTACGCCTTTGAGCGTGCCGAAGATCACGGCTTGCCCGGCGCGCGGCTCGCTCAGCTTGAGGCGTGCGGCTTGGCCGGCGAAGCGCTCGTAGTCACGACGCACGTACAGCGCGCGTTCGACGCCCGGCGAGCCGACCTCCAACGTGTACCGATGCGGAATACAATCTGCGACATCGAGCGCGGCCGAGAGATCACGCGAGATGTCCGCGCACAGGTCGATAGTCACGCCGTAGCCAGGGTCACTCGAGCCGGCAAGCGCGCTGCTCGGGTTGCGCTCGCTGCGCTCGATGCTGATCTCGAGCAACCAGCCGCTGCGATCCGTACGCCAAATACACTCCACGCACTCGACGCCATGCGCCGCGAGCACGGGACCGAGAGCAGCGTGTAGCTTCTCACGATCGATACCTGGAATTTTTTCGTACGAGACGTTCATGCGCTGGAGACAGAAAATGAAAAAAAACGGACCCTCTAAGTAGAGCGGGTCCGCTGGGAACCACCCAAGTTGTCGCGGCGCATTCTACTCGACGGCCCGCGGGCCCGCAAGTGCCCATAGCCAGCTGAAATCATTGGCTATTTTTGAGTCGGCCCGAAAAACCGCGATCACGCGAGGTTCGGCAGAGTGACGAGGTCCACATGCAGCACTTCGCCGTCGAAAGCCATGATTTCTTGCAGGGATGCATCCGACGGCCGGGAGGCCAGCCGAATTTTCGCGCATGCGGCGCGACCGCCCTCGAACACGGTGTTGTCGAGCTCCTGAACATTGATGCCGTGACGTTTGAGCACGCCCAGCACGTTGGCCAGCGCGCCCACCTTGTCCACGTGACGGACGACCAGCTGATAGCGCGCCCACGAGGTAGCGCTGATGTTCACCACGTTCAGCACTTCACCCTTGGTCAAGAAGCCGCGCAAGATGCGCACGGTCTCGTTGGCGATGGCGATCTGCGCTTCGTCCGTGGAGGCACCGATGTGCGGTGTCGCGTAGACCAAGCCACTGTTCACGATCGGATGCGAGTACGCGCCTTCGCGCGTGTCCGGTTCGTTGGGCAAGACATCGAGCCCCACGCGGAGCCCCTTCTTGGGGATCGCTTCGAGCAGTGCGTCGTAGTCGACGAGCTCGGGGCGCGCGGTGTTCACGAACATGGCGTGATCTGGCAAGGCGTCGATCACCTTGCGATCGACGATGCCACGGGTGCGCTCGCCGAGCTCCAGGTGAACGCTGAAAATATCGACGGAACGAGCCAATTCCTCGGGGCTCGCGCTGCGCGTGACGCCGAGCTCGGCGGCCTTCGAGACCGATAGCGAGCGCGCCCAAGCGTAGGGCTGCATGCCGTAAGCTTGCGCCAGTTTGATCACCGCGCGCCCGACATGGCCGGTGCCCAAGACGCCGATTTTTCTGCCGTTCAAACCGACCGCACGGGCAAACTCGTGCTTCTCCCATTTGCCGCTACGCAGGCTAGCGACGCCATCCGGCACTCGCCGATCCAGGCAGCCGATCAGGGTGAGGGTGAGCTCGGCGACCGCCGATGCGTTCTTGCCCGGGCAATTGGCGACGTAGATGCCGCGCTCGCTGGCGGTGGAGACGTCGATGTTGCTGACGCCCGCGCCGGCGCGAATGATGAGATTGAGCGCCTTGCCTGCGTCGATCGCCGCCTTGTTCACGACCGTGCCGCGCACGATCAGCACGTTCACGCCGTCGAGGACATTGACCAGCGCTTCACCGTCGAGGTCGGGCTCGTAAACGACCTCGACGCCCAAAGTTCGCATTTCGTCGAGGCTCGACTCGGAAAGCCGATCCGCTGCTAGGACTCTCATCTCCGGGGCCTTCTATCACGAGCCCCCGCCGAAATTTCCGAGCGCGTGACGATCACCCGCGATTTCCAAGAAAATTTCGCCGTTTTCGGCCTCCCCCAACCAAGGAGCGAGCGCGGTTTGTGCGCGCTGCGTGAACCGGGCCGGAAATTTGCCGTTTTTGACGGTGGTGTACAGCGCGCCCTGGCGACCCACGGTCAGGCTCGCTGGCTCGAGCGGGCTCTCGCTGCCGTCGGAGAGCGAAAGCAGGAGCCGGCCCGCCTGCTCGCGCAACCCGAGCACGAAAAACGGCACGTCCTCGACGCGGAAATAGCTCCAATCGTAGCCGTTGTTCAAAATGTAGCGATTGTCGTCCGGGTGCCGATCGATCCACGAGGCGAACGCGCGGGCCATGCCGGGGTGCACCACGGGCTGGCCGTCGTGCTGAAACTGCCCCTGGGCGTCGAGCACGATCGAACTCTCCCGCGAGCGGCCCTCGGGCGCGGGAAAGCGAAAGAACTCGGGATGATCACCGGGACGCATCGCGCTGCCTACTGTAGCGCCAATCAAGCTGCAGGCGAGTGCCCAGGCAAGAGCGCACGGAGTGAGGCGTAGTTGCCAAAGCAGAGCAGCACGTCCCCCGCGTGCAGCAATTCTGTTCCGCGCGGGTTGGGTAAGACCGAAGCTTCGCGAGTGATGCTCAGCACGCGCACCTCGCGATCGCTGAACGAGAGCTCGGACAGCGTGCGCTCTGCGAACTCCGAGCCGTTCGCCACGCGAAACTCGACCACGCCGTAGCCGCTCTTCAAGGTCAAGCGCTGGCGCAAATCCAGATCGGGAAATGCCGCGCGCTGCTCGAGTAGTTCGACGATCGCAGAGGCCACGTCGACGCCCGTCGCGGCCTCGATGCCTTCGAGCCCGGGCGAAGAATTCACCTCCAACACCTGCGGTCCGTCCGGACCCTCGAGCATGTCGACACCGGCCACGTGCAGGCCCATCACCTGCGCCGCGACGATCGCCGTTCGCTCGAAAGCCGGCTCGAGGTCGACTTTGCTGGCGCGACCGCCGCGGTGCAAATTGGCTCGAAACTCGTCCGCGGCTGCCTGCCTGCTGATCGCGGCCACGACGCGATCGCCCACCACGAACGCGCGAATGTCCCGGCCGCGGCTCTCGCTCACGAAGCGCTGAATTACGACGTCTTGGTGGGTGCTGTGCAAGGTTTCGATGATGGCCTCGGCCATCTTGTTGGTCTCGGCCAAAATCACGCCGATGCCTTGCGCGCCTTCCAGCAATTTGATCACGACGGGCGCTCCGCCGACGGCTTCGATCGACTGCGTGAGATTGCTGCGATCGCGCGCGAATGCAGTGGGCGGGATGCCCACTCCGTGGCGGCTCAAAATCTGGGCCGCGCGCAATTTGTCGCGCGCCGAGCTGATCGCATACGACGAGTTCAGCGAGAACACGCCCATCTGTTCGAACTGACGCACGACCGCCGTGCCGAACGCGCTGATCGAAGCGCCAATGCGCGGGATCACCGCGTCGTAACGGGTCAGCTTGCGATTGCGGAAGAACAGCGCCGGCCGTCCCGACTCCACGAGCAGGCTGAAACGCAGCGTGTGGAGCACCTTCACGTGATGTCCGCGCTTGGCGCAGGCCTCGCGCAGGCGGCGCGTGCTGTAAGCCTGCGAATTGCAGGACAGAATGGCAATCCGCAGCGGCATCAGGCGAGCCGTTCTCGAGCGCGCCGGCTGGGCGCGGGCGGGACCTTCGCTGACCTGGCCGCTGGGGCTTTGAGCGCCGCTTTGGGCGCGGGGGGTTTGGAGCTGCGCGGCGGGTGCAGCAGATAGCGGCGACCCGGATCGACCAAGAAGGCATGAGCCAAGGCGCGCCGGCCAATCAGCATGCGAAAAATCATCCGACCGCGATCGACCAAGCTGAGTTCGATCTCACGTTCGACGGGGCCGATGCGCACCTTGACCGCGACGAAGATGCGCTCTTCTGGCTCGCCGCTCGAAGGGCGAACCTGACCACGGCGCGCGATGCGAGCTTCGACCGTCACGCGCCGGTCGCTCTCGCTACGGCTGAGGCGCACATCGAAACGCACGCGTCCGGCGCCGAGCTCACGGATGTTCTCGACGTGGAGCGCGCTCGAGCGCGCTCCGGTGTCGATTTTCGCTCGCAGGCGCAGGATTCGCCACGCCGGAATGTCGACGTACTCGGTCACGCCGATGATCAGCGGTGCGGCTACGCTGCGTGTCACGCTCGACGAGGCTACTACAACTCGCAGCGACCTGGAGAGCGGCCGAGAAAAGTCGACCAAAGCGCCCCAATGGCGAATTGTGTGCGTGTTTTCGAGCCCCGGGACTAGAAAAACAGTACCGCCCATGCCCGACGAATTTCCCACCATCGAGACCGCCTGCGCGCTCGGCGTCGTCGCGTTGTCGATCCGGACGCTGCTGGTCGTGAGCGAAATGCAGAGCGCACCCAAGTTGGCGGCCGAGCTCGTACGCCTGCTGAGCGCGGGGGATCGCACGCGCGCGCTGGCCGCGTGCAACGCGCCGGCCGCTCCCGCGCTGGCGCGCTCCGCGCGTGAAATGATCGAGCTTACGGGGGAGCCACCCTACGGACCAGAAGCCAGCCTCGAACTGAAGCGCGAGCAGCGCGAGTTGGACGAGGACTTGGCGCAGCGCGCGGAGAGCGGCCGAGCGCGCGACTTGATCGTGCTGGCCGTGTTGATCGGCGCGATGGCCTTCGCCACGCTCTCCAACCTGCTCGTGAGCGGCTGGTTTCACGCTCTGGCCGCGTTTGCCTCGTTGCTGGTGATCGTCGGTTACTTCATGCGCAGTCGGCTGCGCCGCATCGAGCGCGCCGAGCTGAGCCGAATCGAGGAGGCGCTCTTGGCGATGCTGGCCGCGGCGCCCAGCCCGAACCGCGCCCGCCGCAGCCTGCAATCGATCGACGGGGGCTGCAGCGTTTGCGGCGAAACCGTGTTCTTGGTCGCGCACGACGCGGCGCTCGGCGCGTCATTGCCCATCCTCGGCATCCACGAGCTCAGAATCTGCAAAAATTGCGGATTCGTCAGCGGGCAAGCCGAAGACGCGGCAGCCTTGGCGCGAGGCGCGCTCGAGGAGCTCAGCCTGCCCTTTTCGCCGGAAGACGAACCGAGCTCAGACGACACCGAGCACGACGGCTAAAGTGCGAGGCGCGGCGCGCGCCGCTCGCCGCTCTTTTCTTGCATTCCCGCGATTTACGGGACACGTTCGGGCCGGCATGGATAGCTCCGGTACGCACGACGCCAATCGCGCCTATTACGACGCCTTTTCGGCCGGTTATGAAGACCACCGCGGTGACAACGATCCGGGCGGTTACCACGAGCTATTGGACGAGCTCGAGTCGGAATACGTCAAGCGCTATGGCGCCGACCGGGACGTCCTGGAAGTCGGCTGCGGCACCGGCCTCGTGCTGTCGCGGATCGCGAAATTTGCGCGTTCGGCGCGTGGCGTCGATCTTTCGCCAGGCATGTTGGCGAAAGCGCAGGCGCGCGGCCTCGATGTCGTGCTCGGCTCAGCCACCGCCCTGCCCTTCGAGGACAATCGTTTCGACGTCACCTGCTCGTTCAAGGTGCTCGCCCACGTCCCAGAGATCGAACTGGCGCTGAAGGAGATGGTGCGCGTCACGCGCCCCGGCGGCATCGTCTTGGCGGAGTTTTACAATCCGTACAGCCTGCGCGCCTTGCTCAAGCGCTTCGGCCCCGCCGGTCGCATCGCCGCCTCCGCCAACGAGAGCCACGTCTACACGCGCTTCGACTCACCCTTCGGCCTACGCAAATTGTTGCCTCCCGGAACGCTCCTCGTGGGCGCGCGCGGCGTCCGGATCGTCACGCCCACCGCCAAGGTCATGAAAAACGCGCTCGGCCGCCTCGTCTTTCGCGCCGCAGAGCGCGCGCTGTGCGACTCTCCGCTGCGCGTTTTCGCCGGCTTCTACGTCGCCGCGATCGAAAAACGCAGCTGAAACCCGCGCTCGCTCCGCGAACTCGCTCGCGAACGAGGGTGGGCGCTCGCGCTCCAGCCACGCACCTCGCGTGGCGTTCTTTTTCCCGCCGCAACTCCGCACGCATATGGCGGGTAGTGCGCGCGGCCCTGCACCCCCAGCGCGCTTTTCCGTGAGCTCGCCAAGATCGCCAAGATTACCAAGATCGCCAAGTCCCTACGGCGGCTCAGCGAGCGGAATCGAACCGCGGGAAGCAAAGAGCTTTTTGGGTTCGCGCATCACATCGCATCGAACGCGTTTCTCACGGCCAAGCCGTTCAGCAAAGGCTGGCGACGCCTTCGGCCCCTCACACTGACCGGATCACGCGGCTGATGAGCTTTTTGCGTTCGCACCACGTCACAAGAAGCTGCGAGTACATGCCCGATTCCTGCGACGCAATCGCCCCGCCGCGTGCACCCCAAATCCCTCTCTCCCTTGGCGATCTTGGTAATCTTGGCGATCTTGGCGGCCTCTGGGAATCTTCCGCGTTACGCTGGGCGGTCTGCTCAGCGCATCATTGTGGTCCGCGTGTCATGCGGAGGCGCGATGTGTCGACAACGGTAGCGTGATGCGAGGTGCGCGGCTGGATTGCGAGCGCCCGATCTCCAGAAAATGGCGGGGGATTTGGTTCGAGAGGCGCTGCGGTTAGAAGCGGCCGCTCAGGCCGAGGACGGCGCCGCCCTGCACCGGGATCGCGTTGGGGACGAGCCGGAGCGACGAGGTCTGGGGGCGAAGCTCGGGCGGCAGCGGTCTTTTTCGAACTTGGCGTTGCTCGGGAACGAAGGACAGTTGCGCCTCGAGGATGCCGATCAGTGACACGCCAAGCCAGGCGTACGACGAGTAGTTCAGGGCGGTGTACCAATTGTCGATGCGAGTCTGGTTGCTGGGGTCGGACTTCTCGAGCTGGCTGGTCGCGAGCACCAAATGGGTCTCCACGCCGAGCGTCGTCAGCGTGGTGGCGGCCAGTAAGATCTCGCTGGTGAGGAACACATAACCGAGAGGTTTGTCCTGATTTTGGAACTGGCCGACGCCAAAAGGCACGAGCGCGAGCCAGCGCGTGCGGGGCGTGATCTGGGTTTCCTGCGCCCCCAGGCGTTCGAGCCCGGCGACGCGAGCGCGTTCCCGCTTGGCGCGCTCCTCTTGCTGGGCGGCGAGCTCTTGGGCGTGCCTCACGCGATCGTCTTCGGCCTTGCGGATCACGTCGAACATCGTCTCGCGGACGCGGAGGAAGCGGTCGATCACCTGCGGCGGGAAGAGCAAGCTGTCCGGCGGCTTCATCTGCGGGTTCTGGCGGATGGCCGCGCGCAGTGGCTCGTCCGCCAGCTCGTTCTGGCCGCTACCGATCAAACAGGCCGCGTGATAGATGCGGGCGTTCTCGATTACGTCGAGATCGCGAAATGGGTGCGCGTTTTCCCCACTGAGCAGCGGGCCCAACGCGCTCGCGCATTCCCCGTACTTGCCGGCCTCGTACAGACTGACGACGCGCGCGAGCTCGGCAGCGTCGTTCAGCCGCGGAGTGTCCGAGATGACCGGAGCGTGGGGCGGAGTCTGCGCGCGAAGCGCTGGCGCACACAGCACCGTCCCCAACATCGCGAGGCTCATACAGAAGCAGTGCAGTCTCATCCGGGACCCCCCGAAGCCGAGGTTATGGCCCGGGGATGCTGAAGAGTCGACCGGGGCTGAGCGTCAGGTCAAATTCTTTTGGGGGAAGGCCACTGGTTGGCGGGGATATCAGCGTACAATGGGCGTGCAACGCGGCGGTTGTCATGCGGATTTTTTGCTGGCCCGGCACATTGAAGGAGCCGAGCTCCCCGCAGCTCGCCGTCGTCCCCGGCTGGCCTTGAAACTCGACCAACGCCGGCTTGAACTCGATCGTGCCACGCACGGTTTGAACTTCGCCAGGATTGTTCGGCTTGGCGACGTTGACCGTCATGGTCTGGGGGGCGACACAGCACTCATCGTTCGGCGGCACGAATTGGAAGGTGTGCGGGCCGACCGTGAGCTCATGAGGCGGTCCGAACCAGACAATCTCTTGGCCATCGACCTTGACCGTCGCGCTCTTGGGGCCATCGACCAACACGCGCACGGTTGCCAGCTCTGGCGGCGCAGCCGATGCCGTCGGGCGCGGTGCGACGACGTGCCCTGGCCGGCGCACGGCCTCGGGGGACGCGCGCCGCGGCTCGGCGCTGGACGACGCCGCGGTTGGCGGCACGTTCGCGCTCGCGGCCGAGCTGAGAGCGTCCGCGCGGGGTCGCGGTTCGGTAATGTTGGCGATCGTGTTTACTCCCGGGCGCGATCGCCACCAAGCCACGACCCCGGCGATCACGCCCAGCGCCGCGCCCAGCACGAGCAGCACGACCGTGCCCCGGCGCAGCACGCGCCGCACGCGCTCACCGCGCCGGATTTGCGCGACCTGGCGAAGCAGCTCCGAATCGTCGGGGCGAAATGCCAAGGCGCGATTGAACGCGGCGGCGGCGCCCACGAAGTCTTTGGCCAGACGCGCGGCATTGGCGCGCTTGCACAGTTCGGTCACCAAGCGTGGTTCGTATTCTGCTTGGTACGCTTCACTATTGCGCAGAAAGGCCCAGATCTCCCGGCGCAAATCGACGAAGCCCAGCTGCGCGAGCTCTTGCTTCAGCGCTTCCGCCATTGCCCGCGCGCTCTGATAGCGATCCGCTGCATCACGCGCCAAGGCTCGAGCGACGATTCGCGACAAGCCTGCACCCACCGTGGGGCGCTCGCGATCGGCGGGCGTGAAGCTGCCATCCAGCACGCGGCGCAAGACTTGCGCTGGGTTCTTGCCATCGAACGGCAATTTGCCGACCAACGCTTCGTACAACAAGACGCCGAGCCCGAACACGTCCGCGCTGGCGCTCACGTCCCCGCCCTCGATTTGCTCGGGCGCCATGTGAGCGGGCGAACCGAGCACCTGCCCGGTGGAAGTGACGCCCTGCACGTCGAGCAGCTTGGCGATGCCGAAATCAGTGATCTTGATCCGAGGGGCGAGCGGAGCTTCGACGTCCGACTGACCTTCGGTCGGCATTTCGACGAGCACGTTCTCCGGCTTCATGTCGCGGTGAATCACGCCCAAGCCATGGGCGTGCTCCAGCGCCGAGGCGATCTCGACCGCGATCGCCGCCGCGACCTCGGGTGGCAAATGGCCGTGCTGGGCGATCAGCTGACGCAGCGTGGTGCCGCGGACCAGCTCCTGCACCAGGTAGCGCTCCGATTCGTCCGCGTCGGAGACGTCGTAGACCTCGACGATGTTCGGGTGTTTGACCTTGGCGACCGCGCGCGCCTCACTCACGAAGCGCGCCGCGACCTCGGTATTTTCACGCAAGTGGTGATGGATGACCTTGACCGCGACCTCACGACCGAGGCGGCGATCGCGAGCGCGGTACACGGTAGCCATGCCACCGTGACCAATCTCCGCGATGAGCTCGTACTTTTCGAGCTCGGGGCTACGCCCGGAGAGCGCTGTTAACAGGGCACCCTCCGTAGCGCCTCATGCTTCACGGCAGCTGCTCCACGCGCACGGCGTTGGTGGCGCCGCGCACGCCGACCCGCGCGCCGTACACCATCACGTAGCGCTCGCCGGACTTGACCAGGCCGTTGTCGGCCAGAATTTGGCTGGTGTTCTGCACCTGCTCTTCGAGGTTCGGGGCGGCGCCGACCAACGTGCGCGGCGACACGCCCCAATACAGCGCCAAGCGCCGGAGCGTGCGGTCATCCGTGGAGAAGGCCAAGATCGGCGCGCTGGGACGGGCCTTGGACACGAGCCGCGCGGTCAACCCCGACTCGGTGAGAGTCACGATCAGCTTGGCTCCCACTTCGCGCGCGATGGCGCAGGCGGCATGAGCAATGGAATCGGGCGTGGTGTGATCCGGCTCCGAAGCTTGGGGTGCGAAGAAGCGGCTGCCCTCGGCTTGGCGAATGATGCGATCCATCATGCGCACGGCTTGCAGTGGGAACTTACCGCTCGCACTTTCGGCCGAGAGCATGACCGCGTCCGCATTGCCGAAAACGGCATGCGCGACGTCACTCGCTTCGGCCCGCGTGGGCCGCGGTGAATCGACCATCGACTGCAACATTTCCGTGGCCACGATCACGGGCTTGCGATGAATGCGACAGGTGCCGATGATCTGCTTTTGAATCACGGGCACGGTCTCCGGCGGGAGCTCGACGCCTAGATCGCCGCGGGCAACCATGGCTGCGTCCGCCGCGCGCACGATCGAATCCAACCGCTCGACGGCAGACGGCGTCTCGATCTTGGCGATGATTGGCGTGGGGCGCCCTTTGCGCTCGCAGATCTCGCGCAGCTCCTGAATTTCCTCGGCCCGGCGCACGAACGAGAGCGCGATGTAGTCAACGCCGAGCTCGAGCCCGAAATCCAAGTCTTTCTTGTCCTTCTCCGTGAGCGCGGCCAGGCGCAGGCCGGACGATGGCAGATTCACCCCCATGCGCGGGCGCATCGGGCCACCGTGCTCGACGCGACACTCGACGCGATCACCGCGGATCGAAAGCACGCGCAGCTCGACCTGGCCGTCCGAAAGCAGGATGCGGTCATCGATGCGAACGTCGTCCTTGAGCGACGGGTAGTCGATCGAGATCGTGTGATCATCACCCGTGTCACCCGAGACCAAATCGACCGTCTCACCGTTGTTGAGGACAGCGGGGCCGATTTTGCCAGTACGGATCTTCGGGCCGCACAGATCCTGCAGCAACGCGACCGGCTTGCCGAGCGCTAGGCTCTCCGCACGGACCATCTCCACCATGTGAGCGTGATCGGCGTGCGTGCCGTGAGAGAAGTTGAGCCGCGCCACGTCCATGCCGGCCTCGATTAGGCCGCGGATGCCGTCGCGGCTATTGACGGCGGGACCGAGGGTACAAACGATTTTTGCGCGGCGAGCGATCATGGATCTATGGGTCCGTCTGCTGGGCGTGGGCTCTGTGCGGCGGCCGCGGCCTTTTCTGAGGAGCCGCCAGCATGCCACAAGCCGAGGCCGCTCGGGTAGCCGACTCGCGCAACAAAAACCGCGCTGGTTTGCCCGGTCTTGTCTTCGCATCGTTCGCGTTCGCGTTCTCTCGCGTTCTCTCGCGTTCTCTTGCGTTCCGCCTCGATCCGCACGTTCGCGGCCGCGGCGCGCGCAAGCTCGCGTCGGCGCTCGGTCCGATTACGCGTTTGCGTCGCGGAAGGGCCCTGGTAAGGAGCTCGGAATGTATGGTTTTCGACGCAATGCGCAAGGCCAGGCCTGCTTCGGCGACGCGCCCCTTTCCGACCTGCTCGCCCAATCCGGGCTCGAAACCCCGGTCTATTTCTACGACCTGGACGCGATCGCCCACGAGGCGCGCTCGCTGATCGCGGGCTACGGTGATGCTCGTCACGTGATCGCCTATGCGGTGAAAGCCAATTCCGCGGGCTCGGTCGTCCGGACGTTGGCCGCCGAAGGCACGGGCGCGGACGTCGTCTCGGCGGCCGAATTGGAAGTGGCGATTGCGTGCGGGATCCCGGCCGAGAAGATCGTGATGAGCGGTGTGGCCAAGAAGGACAGTGAACTAGATTTTGCGATTTCATCGCGCTTGCTGGCGATTCAGGCCGAAAGCGTCGAAGAAGTGTTGCGAATTGCAACCCGCGCGCGGGCCCTGGGGCGCCAGGCGCGGGTTGCCTTTCGGCTCAACCCAGGCGTCGAAATCGAGTCCCACGCGCACATCTCCACCGGGCACGACAAGGCCAAATTCGGAATCACCCGCGGGGATGTCGGTCGCGCCTTCGAAGCGGTGGACGCTGCCGGCGAAGCGCTGGTGGCCGTCGGCTTGTCGACGCACATCGGCTCGATGCTGGGCGATGTTTCCCCGTATTTGAAGTCTGCGCGACACGTGTGTGACGTTGCTCGCGCACGCCGAGCCAACCATACGGGGCTCGAATACGTGAACTTCGGCGGCGGCTTCGGCATCGACTACGGTTCGGGCCAGGCAGCAACGCCGGCCGATTTCGGGCGAGCGGCGGTAGAGCTCCTCCATAGCGAGGGGTTGTCGGAGCTGATGCTGGTCGCCGAACCCGGACGTTCGCTGGTCGGGTCGCATGGCGTGTTGCTGGCCCAAGTGGTGCAAAGCAAAGTCAGCGGTGAGCACGCCTGGTTGATGATTGACGCAGGCATGAATGACTTGTTGCGCCCCGCATTGTACGGCGCGAAGCACCGCGTCGAACCGCTCGATCACGAACCCGCCGCGCCCGAGTGGCGGGTAGTCGGCCCAGTTTGCGAAAGCTCGGACGACTTCGGTGCTCACCCGATCGGGCCCAAGCCGCCCACGGCCGTCGTCATCCGCGACGCGGGCGCCTACTCGTTCACCATGGCCAGCGAATACAACGGCCGCGCATTGGCGAGCGAGGTGTTCGTCCGGAACGGCGCGATCGTGGGCAAAAGCCCCGGCCCGGGCACGGCCGCCTGGGTCAAACGCCGGCTACAGGCCTGAGCCGCGGCTGAACGGCGTGGTCACGAAGCCGTGCCAACTGAGGGCGAGCAGCACGGCCTCTTCGCGGCTCGCGCCGTCGGGATAGCGCAGTGCGCCGCGCACTTCGAACCACGGCCCGTCAGCGGTTGCGAGCAACGGAATCCCGAAGCCGAGCTGGGCGTCGAAGCCGCGGTTGGGTTCTGGCGCGTGCTCCACGCGCTGCGCCCAAAAGGCGCCCAAGGACAGGGACACGGAATCGAGGGTGAGATCGAAAAAACCTGGGCCTTTTTCGTAACCCTTTGCCCAACGCGGCACGAACAATGGCCGCAGATCCACGCCTAGGCCGAACAGCGACGGGGCCGATTGCTCCCCGGCTTTGATCCGCCCGCTGGCGTACACACCAGCGATCGAGAAGTAGTGCGCGCTCGCGCGGAGCATCGGCGCCACTTGGCCGGCCGAGCCGAATTCGACGCCCAGGGCCAGACCCAAATCGAGATCGCCATCGAAACGGCCGTACACGCCATCAGCGGAGATCCCCTGAACCGCCGCGGGCGGGCGGGCGCTCGCGCTCTCTGCACGCGCCGGCCGTGGGGCGAGCTGGAGCAGGCCGAGCAACAGGAGCCGGAATGCGGCGCCCAGCGCACGACCCGAGGGACTGGAGGCTTTTTTCATCACTCAATCCGCAGCCAGGCGACGAATGATCTCGGCGCGCAGCTCGGGGGCGAAAATCAAGCGAATGCGCGACATTTTTTCGCCCCGCAGACGCCCCAATAAGAACGATACGTCGGCCAAGGCCCGCGTCTGGCCGCCCGGAAACACGACGGTGAGCGGATCGTGTAAGTCGTCGAAGGCGATGGTCGAAGCCGCATCCAAACCGACGTACGTTTGCGGATCGAGGCCCGCTTGGTCTGCCACGTCGCGGGCGATGTCGAGCGCCCGGACGCGCGCGTCGGGAGTAGCGCGCTCGTCGAACAGCTCGTACGTCTTGAACAGCTTGCGCGCATGAAAGCGCTTGGTCAGGTCCGAAAGGATTGGATTTTTGCTGTTTCGCCAGGCGCTCAGCGCCACCCAAAGCGACGCGTCGTCGAGCTCCAAGTAGTCGCTGAGCTCGGCGTCGCCGCCTTGCGCGAGGGACACGATCGCCGTCGGCGTGGAGGGCAAGCGGTCACCGTTGGCGAGCATTTTCGCGACCTCGTTGAAGATGCGCCCGAGCATCCACTCGCTAGCGCGCTCGGTCTTGTGAAAATACACCTGCTGGAACATGAATAGGCGCGCGAGCACGAAGGACTCGATGGCGGGAATGCCCTTCGCTCCGTCGATCGCCAGGGGCGGCGCTTGGCCATCTTCGGCCACGCCAAAGCACAGGCTGCGGAGCAGCCAGTCGAGATCGAACGAGCCGTAGCTGACGCCGGTCGCGTGTGCATCGCGCAGCAAATAATCACAACGATCGACGTCGAACGTGCCGCTCACGGCGCGCGCCAAGAAAGTCAGTTCATTGCGGCCGTGCACCAGCTCGACCACGCGCTCGGGCAAGCCCGGGTCGAAGCGCGACAGCACGGCGTGCACCTCCGTACTCGGGTCGAGCACGATGCGCGTCGTCCAATCTTCGTGCTTCTTCGAATCCGGCAGCGCTTGCTCGAACAAATGCGAGAACGGGCCGTGCCCCACATCGTGCAGTAGCGAGGCCGCGAGCGCATCGCGAGCTCGCTCGGTGGTGAGCCGCTGCCAAAACGGTAGCCCGTCGTGCAAACTACGCAGGCGCCGGATCAGGCGAGTCATCACGCAAGCAGCGCCGATCGCGTGCGCGAAGCGTGTGTGATCGGCGCCCGGATAGGCGAGCGAGGCGAGCCCGGTCTGCCTGATCCGTCGCAAGCGCTGGACCTCGGCGGTTTCGAGCAGCGCGGGCACGATGGCTTCCTCTGGCGTCTCGAAGGAGACGAGGCCGTGGACTGGGTCTCTCAAAATCATGGGCAGCGCACTGTACCAAGATTGGACCGCCTGATTCCGCTCACGGTGCCCGTCCCGTTGAAAACGCGCTGAATTGTCCCGAATCTCCGGACTTTGCCCAGGAGGGAAGCGCATTGAGACGCGCAGCACGAGTAGCCCGACCGAAAACGCCCCGCGCAAGCGGACGAAAAGTCGAGACGAGCGCCATGGCGCCGAACCGAGCCGACCGAAAAATAACTGTGCGACCCGGGCAAGTGACGCTGGACAGCATGTGAAAAATTGGAGAGAACTATTTGTGAGATCGCGGGGTGGAGTGCCCGCGGCAAGCCAAACGTCGCGGTGAGGCGGCAACGAGCATCTAGGTAGCGGTCATGGTAATGGTGGTGGGGGAGTTGTGGTGGGGGGCGTCTTGAGGGAGACGACAGGGAGTGGTTCCCAAATCGAGCTAGAAACAATTTGTCAAAAGCCGAAAAAGCGCGCGTGCTCGCCTGGACAATGGCCGGATTTCGCGGTTTGCTAGTGAGATCCCATGCCCTCTCGTAAAGACCAAGAGTCAACAAGCGTGGGGGCGATCCGCTTGGTGGACGTGCTGCGGCAGCTACCCGAGCGCGAGCTCGGCTCATTGATCGCCCGGCTCAAGATTCGGATCGACGAGGCCAAACGTATCGATGTCCCCTCGCAGGTGGCGCGCATGCTGCTCCAGCTACCGGAAATGCGCGATGCCGGCATCCTGCCCGGGCCCACCCGGGAACTCTTGTACCGGGTGGCCGAGGCCCGCGGCGTCCTTTTCGCGCAAACCTTGCCCCCCGCGGTCGAGCCGCTGGTTGCTCGCGGCATCGTTTTCATTCGTGGCCGCGACAAGGGGGTCGAGCTTTTGCTGCCGATCGCGCACATGATTCAGCTGCGCAGTTGGGAGGGCGAGGATCCGCGCGGCGCGCGTGCGCTCTTGGCCCAGCTGCATCCGGACGTCGCCAGCAGTATCGCGAGTCACTACCTGGGGCGCCCGGCAACGCCGCCCGTTGCTTTGTGTCTCGAGCCGGCCTGGGAAGTGTTCGCAGATCAGAAGCGCCTCGAGCGTGAGGTGGAAGAATTGGCGCCACTCGAGCGCAAGCTGTTGAACGCGATCGAAAAGGTCGGCGGTGAAGTCGACACCGAGGAGCTGCTCGATCTCGAGCGCGAGCCGATGCGTTTACGCGGCGCAACGGGCGCCACTCCCTCTCGCCGTGGCGTGGGCTTTGCGCTCGAGCGGCGCGGCTTCTTGATTCCCGTGCACCCGAATCGCCACGTCATCCCGAGTGAAGTCGTGGCCATCGTCGGCACCCAACGCCGCGTCGAACGCGAGGCGCAACGGCGCGAGATTCGCAGCTTCGTGCTGGCGGAAGATCACGCCCCGCGCCGCGCGCGTTTCGCCGAAGATCCCGCGCCGATTGCGCTAGCCATGGCGCTAGCCGTTCGCGACCCTTCGGTCGAAGTGCGAGCGGGCGTGGGCACTCCCCGCTCTTTGATCACCAAGTTTGCCGCGCGCTTCGGGCGCGACGCAGAGGTGATTGCGCTGGTCGCCTCGCTCAGCCGCGCCATCGGCCTGTGGGACCCTTCTGCAGTGAGCACCGCGTCCCCGCCCGGCTCGCACAGCGTGGGCGAGCTCGGGCGCGCCCTGTTCGAAGCCTGGCGCCGCGGTGGTGCCTGGGACGAAGCGCGCCCCGATGGTGAAGCCCTACGCGTCACCGCTGACGCGCGCGAGACGAGCGCGGTGGGCGTCGTGCGCGAGCTGGTCTTGGAGGCGTTGCAAGAGCTCGGCGACGGTCGCTGGGCGCCATGGGAAGCGATCGCAGCCTACGTGCGTTCGGACGCACGCGCCCCCGGCGTCGCGCGCTTGATCGAGCGCTGGGCACAGCGCGCGGGCGTCGAACCGATGACGCCCGCGGAAGTGGCCCGCCGCATCGCGCTCGAAACCTTGCACGTCCTCGGCATCGTCGATTTGGGCGATCCCGAAACCGACGACATCGAGTCGATCGGTCCGACGCTGCGCATCACGCCGCGCGGTCGTGCCTTCTTGGCAGACGCGGCCCCTGAATCCCGCGCCCCCGCGAGCAACCAAACGAGCCGCTTCTTGGACACGCAAGCGCTGCGCATCGGTCCCGCGGCCAGCGTCGGCAACGTGATTTCTTTGGCTCCGTTCGTGGAAATCGGGGGTGTGGCCAGCGCTTCGCTCGACATTTTGATTACCCCTCAAGCGCTCTCCCATGCTCTCAGCGCCGGCTTCGATGGTGAGGTGATCCGCAGCCGGCTGGAGCTCCTGGCTCCCCTGCCCGATCCGATCGCGCGCACGCTCACCCAGGCCAGCACGGTGATTGGCCGCGCCGAGTTCGTGCTCACGCAAGGCTTCCTGTGGGTCGAAGATCCGGAGGTGCGGGAGCTGCTCCGCACTCGTCGGCAAAGCGCTGATTTGTTCGTCGATCCTTCGCCTCCCGCGGGCCTTTTGTTGGCCGTTGGCGTCGATCTCGAGCGGGTGGCGCGCCGCTGTCGCGCCTTGGGTGTGGAAGTGCTCGTCGACGGTGAGGTGTATCGCACGCGCTCCATCCCTCCCGGTCGAGGGAGCGGCGCACGCCGGCTCGACTCCGCGGGGACGATGGCGGCCGTGCGCGCGCCGTCGACCGGCGGGATGCCCGCTGCGCGCGCCTCTTCTCGGCCGCCCTCCGCGCGTCAGCCCGCTTCGCGTTCCGGCGCGGGGTCCACGCCGCCGCCCGCCAAACGCGGCAACGGCGCGTAGCTCACGCGCCGGCTCGGATCCTTCACCAGCATCGCCAAGAGCCCCGGCAGCAAGAACATCGTCAGCAGGGTCGAGAACGCGATGCCACCGATCACGGCCGTGGCCAGCGGTCGCTGAACCTCGGCTCCGGCGCCGTGTGCCAGCGCCATCGGCAAAAAGCCAAAGGCGGCCACGCCGCCGGTGGTCAACACCGCGCGCATGGTGTGCGTGGAACCATCGAGAATCGCTTCGCGCAGCGGCCAGCCACCGAAGATCTTGGTCTTCACCTCGCTGGCGAGCACCACGCCGTTCAGGACGGATACGCCCGCCAGCGCGATGAAGCCAACCGCGGCTGGAATGCTGAACGGCAAGCCGCGAGCCGCCAACGCCAGAATGCCGCCGATCAGCGCGAGCGGCACGACCGCAAACACGGCCACCGCATAGCGTGCGTTTTGGAACATCCAGAGCAACATCGCGAAGATGATCGCGAGCGCCATCGGCACGACCAAGGCCAGACGCTTCTTGGCGCGCTCGAAATTTTCGAACTGCCCGCCCCAAGTGATGCTGTAGCCAGCGGGCAGCTGCAGCTTGGCGTCGACTTTGCTGCGCGCTTCGTTGACCCACGAAACGAGATCGCGGCCACGCAGATTGACCTCGACGCGCACCGTGCGCGTCAGATCTTCTCGGCGAACTTGCGACGGGCCTTCGGACTCCTTGATCACCGCGACCTCGGACAGTGGCACAGAAGTGCCGTTGGACGCTTCGACGAATAGCCCACCCAGCGCAGCCGGACTCGGCGAACTCGGCGGCATCAACACCTTCATGTCGAAGCGGCGCTGCCCTTCGTAGATCTGGCCCACTGGCACGCCCAAGCGCGCAGCGCGCACCACCTCCAGCGCGTCTTCGGTCTTGATCCCATAGCGCGCTAGTCGAGCGCGGTCGGGCGTCACGGTGAGCTCTGGCGCGCCGAGCAGGCGCTCGACGCGGACATCGCCCGAACCCGGCACGTTGCGCACGAGCGCCGCGGTCTCTTCGCTCAGCCGTTTCAGCTCCGTGAGCGATTCACCGAAGAGCGCGATTTGGACGTCCGCGCGCGAGCCGCTGATCAGCTCGTTGGTTTTGTCTTCGATCGGCTGGGACACGGACACGAACGTGCCCGCCACTTCGCTCTCGATGGCATGCTTGAACAACTCCGACAGCTCGTCCAAATCATGCGCGCTGGTCCATTCCTTCTCCGGCTTCAAATGCACGAAGATGTCCGTGTTGTCGTTGCCCACCGGGTCGATGGCCACCTCCGCGCGGCCCGTCATGCCCAGCGAAGTGACGACCTCGGGAAAGCGGCGCAACACTCGTTCCGCCGCCAAATCGAGCTCTTTGGCTTGCGCCAAACCGATCGACGGCGCACGCCGAACCGTGACCACCGCGTCGCCTTCGGCGATGCGCGGGACGAAGTCCGCACCGCTGCCGGCCAGAACCAGGAACGCGCCCACCAACGCTAGCCCGCCCGTCACCAGCAGCCAGACGCGACGCTCGACCGCCCACGGCAAGGCGCGCGCGTATTGCTCACCCAGCCAACCGATCCAGCGCGGACCGTGGCCCTTCGCGGGCGGCACGAAGATCGCGAGCAGCGCCGGGAAAAACAGCACCGAATAGACCAGCGCGCCGAACAGCGCGCAAGCCATGGTCACGGCCATCGGCCGGAACATCTTGCCCTCGATGCCCTCGAGCGAGAGCAGCGGCAAATACACGAGCATGATGATCGCCACGGAGAAGGCCACCGGACGTGACACGGCGCCCGCAACCTCCGCATAAGCCCCATCGCGGGCGCGCTTGATCAGAGTTTTGCCCGCCAGCGCGGCGATCATCGACTCCAAAATCACGATTGGCCCGTCGACCAAGAAGCCGAAGTCGATCGCCCCCAGGCTCATCAAATCGCCCGTGATGTTGAAGTAATGCATGCCAAACAGCGCGATCGCCATCGACGCCGGAATGCCGAGCACGACCACGAACGCGCCGCGCAGCGAGCCCAAGAACAGGGCCAAGACCAGCGTGACGACCAGCGCGCCTTCGATCAGGTTACGCGTGACGGCGGCCAGGGTCCGCCCGAGGAACTCGGAGCGATCGTAGATCGGCTCGATGATCACGCCCGGCGGCAGTTGCGCCTGAATCTCCGCGATCCGTTTCTTGACGCCCTGCACGACTTCGCGGCCATTGGCGCCGATCAGCATCATGGTGATGCCGGTGACGGCTTCGCCTTCACCGTCACGGGTGATGGTGCCGAAGCGCATGGCCGAGCCGATTTGCACGTGGCTCACGTTGCGCACCAAGATCGGCGTGCCGTCTTCGGCCGTGCGAATCACGACCGCGCCGATTTCTTCCTCGCTGGCGAGGAGACCCACGCCGCGCAGGGTCAAGGCCTCGCCTTTGCGCTCGATGTAGCCACCACCCACATTCACGTTCGCGCGCGTCAGCGCCTCGGTCACGTCCGCGAGCGTCAGCTTGTGCGAGTGCAGCTGAGCTGGCTCAATCATGATCTGATATTCCTTCAGATCACCGCCCATGGTGTTGATCTCGACGATGCCTGGGCTTTGCCGAAGCTTGGGCGCAATTTCCCAATCCAGCAGCGTGCGCAGCTGCATCGGGGAGTGCGTGGCGGAGCGCACCACGAACTGGAAGATCTCACCCAAACCGCCCGACACCGGCGAGAGTTGCGGCTTGCCCGCGAGCTTCGGTAAATCTCCTTCGACCGAGCGCACGCGTTCGAGCACCATTTGCCGCGCCAGCCAGATGTCTACGTCGTCCTTGAAGATGGCGGTCACGGCGGACAGGCCAGAGCGCGACACGGAGCGCAGCTCGACCAGCTTGGGCATGCCATTGAGCGCGGTCTCCAGTGGAAAGGTGAGGCCACGCTCCACTTCGACCGGCGACAGGCCGGGCGCGTCCGTCAACACCGCCACCTGCACGGTCGAGACGTCGGGTACGGCGTCGATCGGCAGGGTCTTCAAGGCGAAGCCGCCCGCGCCCAAGAGCGCGATCAGCAGCACCAGCATTACCCATTTGAGCCGGATCGAGGTCTCGACGCAATACTTCAACATTCAGCGAAAAATCTCCGACTTGAGCGCGAATACACCGCTGATGGCGATGCGGTCGCTGCGCTCGATGCCGCGCGCGACCTCCACGCGGTCGCCATCTTGTGCACCCAGCACGATCGCCCGCGGCTCTACCGAGAGCGGGTCGTGCTGGACGAAGACCGTAGGCTTGCCGTCGACGCTGGTCACGGCCGACAGCGGAATCGAGATCGCACCCGAGACCGGCGCGGAGGTGTGGATCGCGGCCGACACCGATTGGCCGGGGCGCAGCCGCGACTCGGGGTGCTCGACCACGATACGCACTGGAGCCGTGCGCGTCGCGAGATCGATCACGTCGCCCACGTAGGCGACGACGCCGTGTACGGGTTGGTCGCCGGCGGTGGTGGCCACGACGTCGACCGTGTCGCCGTTGTGGATCGCGCTGAGCTGACCTTCGAAGACCGCCAATTCGACCCAAACGCGGTCCAGATCGGCCACGCGGAACGCGGTCAGCGTGGCTTCCACGGATTGGCCGCGGCTCACGTTGCGCTCGACCACGCGCCCGGCGATCGGCGTGGTCAGGCGCAGGATGCCGGTCGGGCCGTCGTTGCTACCGCCCAGGGCGCGCACCCGCTGCTCGGCCGCCGCCAGATCGGCCCGCGCCGACACGGCTTGCGCCTTGGCCAACTCCGCGTCGCGGTGAGCCGAGATCTTGGCCTCGGCCAGCTCCGCCTCGCGTTTTTCGTTGGTGGTGGCCGCTTCTGCGTGGGCGCGCGCTGCGATCACCGACGCTTGCGCCTGACCGAGATCCGCGCTTTCGATCTCGGCCAGCAAATCCCCCGCCTTCACGATGTCGCCCTCGATCTTGTGCAAGCGGCTGACACGACCGGCGATGCGCGAGCCGATCGCGGCCACTCGATCCGGATCGAAGGTGACCGTGCCGGTCACGTTGATCATCGGCTTCAAGCTGCCCTCGGCCGCCGCTGCGAACTCGATTTGTTGGCGTTTGGCGAAGTCGGCCGAGTAGCGAATCCACTTGCCGTCCATATACGGCACGTCGCGCTTGTCCCCTTTGGGCTGCGCGCTGGCCTTGGGCTCGGAATGCGTGAAGTAGATGACCGCGGCGGATGTGAGGCCGATTCCGAACGCGATTACCGTCAACCGTTGCGCGAGCTTTTTCATGATTTGACTTCTCCACCGACGGCGCGCTCGAGCTCGATGCGCGCGACCCAAGCCGCTTCGATGGCGTCGATGCGACTCGCTCGAACTCTGAGCGAATCACGCGCCGCGGCCAATAAACGAAAGACGTCGAAGCGCCCAGCTTGAAAGCCGGCTTCGGCAAAAGACAGCGTGCGCTCGGCGGCAGGCACCGCCTGCGAACTGAGCCGATCGAGCTCACGGCGGCTCGATTCGTAGCTGCCCAGGGCCGCCATCACCGCGCGTTGCAAGAGCCGGGCTTCCAGATCGAGATCGGCCTCGGCGCTCTCGCGCGCCCGCGCCGATTGTGCGCGCAGGCCTTGGTTACGCTGAGCCACCGGTAGCTCCACGCTCAGGCCGAGCACGCCGTAGGTCGGTGAGAGCGGCGCGGCGTCGACGCCGGCGTAAAAGCCGACTTTGGGGAACAGCTCCGCGCGCAGCCGCTCTTCGGTCGCACTCCACATCGCCACACGAGCTTGGATCGCCTTCAATTCAGGGTGTGACGTGAGCGCGCGTTGCAAGAGGGCGTTCACGTCGTCGACCTGCGGCAGATCCATGACCGAGCTGGTCAGGGTCAAGGGCACGTCCGATGCGAGGTCGAGCGCGTCGCGCAAATCCATCAAGCTCGTGGCACGGTCGCGTTCGAAGGCCATGCGCGCCGCCTCGAGCTCGGCCACTTGCAGCTGGGCGGAAGCAGCGTCGAGCTCCGAGCCGGCGCCGGCGTTGACGCGGCGAACCGTGGCGTCGAGCACGCGCCGTGCAACGACCAAGGCCGCGTCGGCCTCGATGATGCGAAGCTCGGCGATTTGCGCGCTGACGTAGCTGCTCAGCGCGCGCACGCGGGCCGAGCTGCGCGACATGGCCAGCTCCGCTCGAGCCACAGCCGAAAAGCGCGCCGCTTCCCGAACGCGAGCGCGTGGCGCGCCGCCGACATCGAACAAAAAATCCACGGTAGCGCCGTAACCCATGCGGCCCGACCCGCCGCTGATCAGCGGCCGAGCATCCACCGCGAGGCGGGGATTGACGGGCATGATCAGCCCCGCACCAACACGCCGAGCGTCGGCTTCTCGCGCAGCAAAGCGCGCGCGAGTGACCTCGGGGCCGTCCGTTTTGGCACGAGCCAACGCATCGGGAAGAGACAGTGAGAGCGGAACAGCCGCGTCAGCCTGAGGTATCGCGAGACCACTCGAAACAACGAAACTCGTGACACAGAGCAGAGACGCGAGGGCGCTCTTGAAACGGGACTTCAAGGCAGAGCCTCCGGGGAAACAAGGTTGGGCGAAGGAAAGATGCGCGCCGTTCGGTTACGAAACAGGCACGCCAGCGTTGCGGGAAATGTTAACGGCGAGTTAACGGCGAGCCGCCGTCTCGCTCGCTGGCCGCGACTCGGTTCGCGCGAAGCTCAGCGGTCGCCTCTCAAAAAGGCGACAAAACGCGAGCGACGCGGCAACCTTCAGGCGCGCGGAGGGCGGTCGAGGCTGGGGGCGTGGCTCGGCAACGCGCGCTCCTCGGCCAAGACGCCACATTCGGCAGCCGAGGGCTCGCGGTACGTCAGCAACCGAACTCGCACGGGCGCCGGCGTGATCAGCGCATCGACGCTGTCGTCGGAGTCGTCCATGGTGACGGGCGCGAGCGTGTCTTCTTCGCGGGGTTCATCCGAGGCCGGACAAAGCTCGCTGGCGCCGCTCACCATGAGTGCACCGCACTCGGCCACCAAGGGAAACCCGCCCAAGCTGCGCACGGCCACGACGAACAACGCCGTAAACAGAGCCAAAAACCGGAGCGCGCGAGTCACTGCCCCGAAGTCGTGCCGCGGAGTGCGGGGCTTGTCAAGCGCGCGGCCTGATTGCCAGGCTTGGCCGGTCTCAACCCGGCTGCGGCAGGGGCTTGAGGCCCGACTCAGTTTGGGACTGTAACAAGTGCTGCTCGATCGCAGCACGCTCGCGCTCGAGGAACTCAGACACGGCGGCGGTCAGGCGGCGGTCGTGAAACGAGTGCGCGCTGAAGGTGCGCGCGGGCTCGAAGCCCCGCGCCAGCTTGTGTTCGCCACCCGCCCCCGGCTCGAACAGCTCGAGCCTGCGCTCGATGCACTCTTGAATGCCGCGATAAAAGCAAACGTTGAAGTGCATGAATGGCCGCTCTTCGAGCGCGCCCCAATAGCGACCGTACAGGGCTCGCTTACCGAGCAAGTTGAACGCTCCCGCGATCGGCTTCTTCGAGCCGGCATCACTGGCCACGACCACATGCAGGTGCTCGGGCATCGTCTGACACACTTGCTCGAAGAAGGCGCGATTCAGGTATTGCTTGCCGTAAAAGAATTTCTCGACCGTCGAGCGATAGAACGCGAAAATGAAATCCACCAGCTCGGGCCGCAGGCGATCGGCGGTGAGCACGGAGAGCTCGATTTGGCGGTCGCGCATTTCACGCATCTCACGCCGGATCTGATTGCGGCGCTTGGAGCTGAAGCGCGCCAGAAAATCATCCATCGTCTGATAGCCCGCATTGCGCCAGTGGTACTGAACGCCGTGGCGCGGTAGATAACCGGCCGCCTCGAAGCGCTCCGCCTGCGCCTGCTCGGGGAACAACACATGGCAACCCGACGCGCCGATGCGTTCGGCGATTTGGGGCAAAGCGGCGGCGAAGCCGCGCAGGATGGCGCTCGAATCGACGCCCGCCTTGATCAGGACGCGGGGCCCCGTGGCCGGAGTGAAGGGCACGGCCAGGATCAGCTTCGGGTAATAATCGATGCGCAGGTTGTTCTGCGCGTAGCGCGCGAAGGAATGATCGAAAACGAACTCGCCCTCGCTGTTGCCCTTCACGTACGCCGGCGCGACGGCCACGAGTTCGCCCGCGCGGTAGGCCGCCACGTGCATCGCGAGCCAGCCGCGTGAAGGCTCGATACAGCCCGTGTCTTCCAGGGCGGAGAGCCATTCGTAGCGCAGGAACGGCGGACAATCCTCACCCGCGAGCGCGCTCCACGCGCTGGCACCGATGCTCGCGATCCGCTCATGTGTGCGAAATTCCAAGTCGGCTATGGGCTCACGCGAGGGCACTGGCAGCGGCAGCTTAGCTCCAATCTCGCGTGCGCGCCTCGCTCTACAAGAACTTTCGCAACCGATAGGCCAGGTACTCGAGCAGCCGCTGGCCGAGCGGGCGAAAGCTAAAGTCGCGCAGCGAGACTTCCCGGCATTGTGCGAAGTCTTCCAGAAACGAGCTCTCCAGGCGGTCCGCGAAACGCACGTCGAGCACGCTGACATTGACCTCCAGGTTCATGCGCAGTGACATGTAGTCGAAGTTGAACGTGCCGATCGTGCTCCAGAAGCCGTCCACCACGGCAGTTTTGGCGTGGAGCACGCTTTCGTCCCACTCGAAGATGCGCACACCGGCGCGCAATAGCCGCCCCCAGACCGCGCGGCTGGCGTGGCGCACGATGTCGACGTCGCTTTGGCCTGGAACGATGATGCGCACGTCGACGCCCCGGCGCGCCGCCCGGGCCAGCGCGCGCAGTACCCGTCCATCCGGCACGAAGTAGGAATTGGCGATGAAAATGCGCCGCTCCGCGCGCCGCAAATAATGCAGGTAGGCGCGAGAGATCTCGCGCTGTGTGCGCAGAAAACGTTGACCCAACACGCGAATCGCGGGCAAACGCAGGCGCCGTGAGCTATCCGGCGGGGGCGGCTGCAGCAAGGCTTCGGGCAAATGCAGCTTTCTACCGCGGAGACGAGTCCAAACCCGAGCAAAGCAATCGCTCAAGCCAGCCACTGCCGGGCCGTCGATGCGCACCATGTCGTCGCGCCAGCCCGCGCCACCATCGTCGAGTGGCAGCCAATAGTCGGCAATGTTGATGCCTCCGGTGAAGCCTGTTTTGCCGTCGATCACTAGGATTTTACGATGATCGCGGCGCGTCAGCTTGGACAAGCGAAAGCGCTGCTTCCACGGCGCAATCGGGTTGAACTCGATCACCTGCGCACCTGCGCGCTCGAGCTCGGCGAACATCTCGTCACTGGCCCCGACCGAACCGACGGCATCGAAGATGATGGCCACTTCGACGCCTCGTTTTGCCGCAGCGCCGAGTGCGTCCGCGAACTTTTGCCCGATCGTGTCCGACCCAAACCAATACATCTCGAGCAAGATCTGCTGCTCGGCGGCAGCAATCGCCGCCAGCATTTCCGGATACGCGGCCGAGCCGTTGCGCAACAAGCGCAATTGGTTGCCCTCGACGAAATGCTCGCTGGGATCTGAAACTGACAGGAGCTCGGGATTCGTCACGCGCGGCGAGCCTAACCCGCCCAGGGCCGCCCTGCAGAAATGCGCCAAAATGGGGCAAAACACCCCAGGAAATTCCGCGCGCCGCGCAAGTTCGATTGCTATGCTGCCGGCAAATGCCGCCGCGCGTTCCCCTTCGTCCCTCGCGCTTCATTGCCCGCTGCGCTCTCGCAGTGCTCACGCTCTCGGCCGTCGCCTGCTCGAGCGGCTCGCAAACCAGCTACCCCGCGCAGTACCCCGCGCAGACGCAGCCCGCGGGGGCCACGCCCGCCGGCACACCGGTCGTCGGACAGCCGGCGAGCGCGCTGCCACCTGGCCAATCCGCTGCGCTGCCCGCGCCCGGGGTGACCGTGCTGCCGGTCGTGAACGATCCGATCAACGGAGTCGATCTGGGCTTTCTGCGCGGCCAAGCGCAGTCCTTGTTGAACGAGTTGGTCGCCACCTTGCCCGCCACGCAACAGCAGCGCGTGGCCGGCATTCCGCTGGTCGTCGATAGCACCGTGGGCGACGTGAACGCCTTCGCCACGTGCACCTCCAGCGGGCACGCGGCCATGGCCATCACCGACGGCCTGCTCGACATCGAGGCGCACCTGAGCCAAGCGCGCGCCACCGACGAAACTTTCGGCACGCACAAGCTGACCGACTACATTCAATTGATCGTGCAGCAGCAGCGGCCCAATCGGCCGATCGTTCAGCCGCCGCTCGGTTTCTTCGATGCCACGCAGCAGATCGACGGGCGCAAAGTGTTGCGTCAGCACCAGCTGCTGGAGGAGCAGATCGGCTTCGTGTTGGGCCACGAACTCGCGCACCACTACCTGGGTCACCTGCCCTGTACCTCGGCGGGACAATTGCCTTTGGCGGAGCTGGGCCAAGCGCTGTCCGGCACCGTGCCGCTGTTCAATCAGCCGAACGAAATCGCGGCCGACACTTCGGGCACCAACACGCTGCTGACCCTGGGCTTTCGCCGCGCGGGCTACCACCTGACCGAGGGCGGCGCACTCGTGACCATGCAGTTCTTCGCCGGTTTGGAACAATTCAGCGCCAGCGGGCTGATCTTCGCCTTTCAGAATACCCACCCGCCCGCGGTGATCCGTGCGCCGATCATTCAACAGACCGCCGCCGCTTGGAAGCTGACCGGCGGCCGCGGCTTGCCGTATTTGTTCTAAAGCGAGAAACTCTCGCTCGGCGCTGACCGATGAGCCTCGCAACCGGGCCGACGAGCGATGAGCGACAAGACCGAACAAGCCACTCCCAAGCGGCTCAGCAAGGCCCGCAGCGAAGGCGATAGCCCGATCTCGGCGGCTCTCTCGCAGAGCGTGGGGTTCATTGCGGCGTTGTCGGTGGTGGGCGGCGTCGTCGCACTCGCCACCGAGCAAACGGGCGCGTTGCTGTCCGCAGCGCTGCGCCATCCGGCGGAGCCGGCTTCGCCGAGCACCGTGGTTCGTGTGGTGCTGAGCATCAGCTTACCCATCATCGCGGTGGCGGCCAGCGCCAGCGCGGCGGCCAGCTTCGTCCAAACCGGCGGCACCGTCAGCCTGAAAAAGCTGACCCCTAGCCTCGACCGCTTGAATCCGTTCACGGGTCTGAAAAATCTGGTTTCTTGGCAACGCCTCGTGGGCGTTGCGCGTGCGCTCTTGGCCGCGTCGTTGGTCAGCTATTTTGCGCTGCGTCAGCTAAAAGCCCACGCGGCGGACCTCGCGTCGTCGGTTGGCAACGCACGTGCCGCGGCGGTGCTCGCCGCCAGCCTGGCGGGCAAAGTGGCCTGGTTTGCCGCTGCGGTCGGTGTTGCGCTCGGCTTGCTGGATTTGCTGCTCACGCGGCGCGCTTGGTTTCAGCGTCACCGCATGAGCAAAGACGAAGTCAAACGCGAGCATCGCGAGTCAGAAGGTGATCCCGCGTTGAAGTCCGCGCGCCGCCGCGCGCACCAAGAAGCCCTCACCGGCGCCACGCTCGGCGCCCTGAAAACCGCCAGTGTGGTGATCGTGAATCCGACTCATTTAGCCACCGCTCTCAAATACAGTGAAGAAGAAGAGCTCGCCCCCGCGGTGATCGCGCAAGGCCAAGGCGAAATGGCAAAGCTGATCATCGAGGCCGCGCGCGCCTACGGCGTGCCCATCGTGCGTGACGTGCCGGTCGCCCGCGCGCTCAACGAGCTCGAGGTCGGCGACGAAATCCCCGAAGCCTTGTACGAGGCAGTAGCGGAAATCTTGCGTGAAATTTGGCGTGCGGAAGCCAAGCCTGCTGGCTGAATTTGCGAATTCTGGGGCCGTCGGCTGAAACTCCCGCTATATTGAGCGAATGGGTGGCTTGCCTTCTGGTTTGTACAAAGGTTTCGGGGGACTGCTGTTGACCGCACTCGCCGCGTGTGGCGGGCGCAGCTCCCCCATGGATCCCGACGGCACGACCATCGAGGCGAATCAGCCGACCGGAGGGTCGACGAGCGATGGCGGCTCGAGCGCCGCTGGTAGCGGGGCTACCGCGACGGGAGCCGCCACCGGCACCGGTGGCAAACCCGGCGTTCCCGCGGGCGGCAGCGCGGCGGGGGGAAGCTCCGGCGCCGGAACCGCTGGCCGTAACCCCTCGGGTGGCGCTTCCTCAGCGGGCACATCGGCGGGCGGCGGTGCGGGCACGGCCGGTGCCGGCGGCACCAGTTCCAGCATTTTTACGAACTGCAGCATTTATTGCAACGTCGCCGCGCAGGGTCCGTGCCCCGATGGCATTTCCAACCCTGAGTGTTTGTCTTCGTGTGTGAACGAGCTGAGCGCTCAAGCTCCCCCCTGCCAAACGAATGGAGCGGCGCTGCTCAGGTGCCTGACGGCGGTCTACACGAACAGCCATAGCTGCAGCGAAGTCGATCAATTGTCCCTCGCGAAGTGCTCGGCTCAGCTCACCGCGTATCAAAACTGCGTCCAGCCGAGCATCCAGCCTCCGCCCCCGCCTCCGCCTATCCCGGCACCGATGGTGACCTGCTCCAGCTCGGGCAGCAGCACCAACGGCATCTGCAACTTGGACGTGAAGTGCACGAGCGGCGCGTACTACACGGTGTCTTGCTATCAAACGGGCCCAGCGCAAAGCAACTGCACGTGCAGTGCCAGCCTGCCCAACGGCACCGGGACCGGCGCCAACTTCGGCTTGAACGAGAACTCGACCTTCGCCTGCTACGATAGCCTAGCCACCTGCGGCTTTCCCGAAATCGGCGCGAAATAGCGCGGCGCGGGTGCGGCTTCGGACATTCTTCGGAAACCACAGCGTGAAGCCAGGCGCGTAGCCTGCTTTCGAGTAGTTCGGCGCATCGGCCGAGCTGCGCTGCTTGGTGAGACTGAAGAAGGAGCGTTCACGATGGCATGGCGTCAGCGCGTGGTCGTGGTCGGGGCTGGTTTCGGCGGCATCGCGGTCGCGCGAGCTTTGCGCAAAGAGCGCTTCGATGTGTTGCTCATCGATCGCAACAACCACCACGTTTTCCAACCGCTACTGTACCAAGTTGCAACATGCGCGCTCTCGCCGTCCGAGATCGCGTTTCCGATCCGTTCCATTTTTGGCTCGCAGAAAAACGTGGAAGTGCTGTTCTCGGAGGTGCAAAGCGTCAACCTCAAAGGGCGACGTCTGGAAACCTCCACCGGTCCCATCGATTATCACTTTCTGGTGCTCGCAGCCGGAGCTCGCAACAACCACTTTGGCCATGACGATTGGGTGGACATTGCCGTTGGTCTAAAATCGCTCGACGACGCACTGGAGATCCGCCGCCGTGTGTTGGTCGCGCTCGAAGTTGCGGAACAAGAGACCGCGGATCTGCGCCGGCGCGAACTGCTCACCTTCTGCGTGATCGGCGGTGGCCCCACCGGTGTCGAGATGGCCGGTGCCCTCAGTGAGCTGTCACGGACCTTGGTCGGCCGCGATTTTCGCCACATTCGCCCCGAGGAGATCACCGTGATGTTGCTGGAGGGCGGGCCGACGGTCCTCAGCACCTTCAGTGAGGTGTCCCGCACCCGCGCGATGAAGCAGCTGAAAAGCCTGGGCGTGGAGGTACAGACCAACGCCAAGGTGACCGCCATCGAACACAACTCGGTGACCATCATGCGCGCCGACGGCAGCCCCCAAGTCATCCCCGCCGCCAATGTCGTTTGGGGCGCCGGCGTGCGCGCTTCGGGGCTCACGGCCACGCTCGGAGTGCCACTCGACCGCGGGGGCCGCGTGATCGTCGACCGCTCACTGAATGTGCCGGGCTACGACGAAGTGTTCGCGATTGGCGATCTCGCCGCGTGCACCAACCCCGACGGCACACCGGTGCCGGGCGTCGCCCCCGCGGCAGCGCAAGCCGGCCGCTTCGTCGCAGATCAAATCGTGCGCCGGATCCGCGGCTTACCCACCACGCAGTTTCGCTACATCAACAAGGGTAACTTGGCGACGATTGGCCGGTCCGCAGCCGTTGCGGAGCTGGGCGGCGCCAAGCTCTCGGGCTTCGTCGCCTGGGTGCTCTGGCTCGCGGTTCACGTCTGCTTCCTGATCGGCTTCCGCAACCGCTACATCGTGCTCTTCCAGTGGGTCTGGCACTACTTTACCAATCAAGGCGGCGCGCGTCTGATCACCGGCACTCGCAACCCCCACTCCGGATGGCCCTCACAGCCGCGCCGCTTGGCCAAAACCATGAGCACCAGCCCCGCCCCTGCACTCGATGCTTGAGCGAAAATCACGGGCCCGAATTGTTCGCCGGGCCGCGTCCGAAACCAGCCCGCTGGACCCAGCTCGTGGCGGGCATCGCGTCGACTCGAACATGGCTGAGGCCCGGAAGAATCAGCACGTGGAGGGCCTCGACGACGACCCGCGCAAGGTCCTCGTGGCCGATACAGCCGTGGCCGCGCGGCAGCCCGTCGGGATACTCCGTTTGCGCGTCGGCGAGCCACTAGGCAACGCACATCCAGCAACGCGGACATGAAGCGCGCGATGGTACCTCGGTCATCGGCAGTGAGCTGGGGCGATGCCAGCACGGCCCAGCCGATGCGGGCATGACGAACCTCGTCCGCAAGCAGGTTTCATTCACGGCCGAATGCAAGACCGCAAACAGCGCTCGCTGAACCCGTGGCGAGCAAACTGGAAATTTGGGCGCCGTTGGCGGCGGCAAGGGCTCAATCTCGACTGGCCGTCCCAGAAACAGCTGGACGAGCGTCGTTCGACTGGCAACAGTACTCGTTCGGACACGACTCGGGCGTAGGCGCTGGTTCGGAATGACAAGAGCACTCTTGGTAGCGGTCCGTGATCTCGTTGCAAAAGAACTGCTCAGGCGTCGCGCAGCCTTCCGGGCGCAGGCGCTCGCGGATCGCAACGGCAGCCCACGCCGCTGATAGTTGGAACGCACAGGGCTCCAGGGCTCGCGTCGTTCGTCGACGACTCGCACGGAGCGTCGTCGCACACGAAGTCGAACGGACCGTTGCAGGCGCTTTTGTTCAATGGCGCGTTCGGATCGCAGCGACACCCCACGTGCGCCTGGTAGTCCTGGCACAGGTACTGCGCGGAGGAAGCGCAGTCTTTGATGCTCAGGCCGCCCGTTTCTGCACTGGGCCGCCCCGCGTTCGCGCTAGCCGCGCCGCCGCCACTCACGGTCGGACTGGGCTCCTCGACCACGCCACCGCAGCCGGCAAGGGACGCGCCGACTACTACCAAAGTATGAAACCATCGATCCATCCCGGGATGGTTCATGTTCGCCAGCTTAACCCCGACCCGCACCGACGCGCTCAATCGTTGAGGAAGAGGGGCGCCCGCGCGCCGGCCACGCAGCTCACTCCGCGGATCCGTGCCCGCGGAGCTCGCTGACGCAGTGCGGGCGCGTTCAAGTCCCGATCCGGACCTTCTTCTTCAGCGCGGATAACTCGTCGTCCACTTCGGACTTCGCGCGCGTGGCAGGATCCGAGATTGCACCGCTCTCGAGTTCGCGGAACTTGGCTTCGACTGCGGCGCGGGACATGCCGGTCGGGCTAGGACCGGCCAGCGCGGCGTCTAGCTCGCTCTGCGCGAGAACGGTGTGCTCCGCGGTCTCGATCTTCTCCTCCATGCGTCGGAATTCATCGAACGCGCTCGGCGCGCCTCCAACCTGGCCCAGCCCCTCCACGCCCCCGCCCGATTTGGCTTGCTGCGCGCGCGCGGCGATCGTCCCTTTGCGGAGCTCGAATTCTTTCACTTTGCGCTCCATGCGTTCGAGCGCATCTTTCATCTCGAGTGCGGCTGCGCGTTGTTCGCCGCGTTGCGCCTCGGCTTGATCACGTTCGGCGACCGCGCGTCGCTTTTGGAGCAGCGCCTCGCGCGCGAGCGCGTCGTCGTCGCTGCGCACGGCGAGTTCGGCGCGGCCATTCCACTTTTCGACTTCGCGATCCAGCTCCTCGACCTTCTTCTTCAGCTGCTTCTCGGAGGCGACACCGCTGACCACTTCCCGGCGCGCGGCCACGATCTGCTCACGCATCTCGAGCAAGGTTTGATCGAGGCTCTTCTTCGGGTCATCCGCCTTGTCGATCAAGGCGTTGAAGTTGGCGGACATGACTTGCGCGACGCGGGCGAAAATCCCCATTCGCCAAACATGCCATGGCTTGGCCGGCGCGCGCAAAAGAGCCGGTTGCGCTCCCACGCAAACCGGCATTTGTCGACAATTCAGCGATTGACGATGTGAATCGCGTGACCCAGCGAAGCCGCGGCGGCTTCCATCAACGCCTCACCCAGCGTGGGGTGCGGGTGGATGCTGAGGGCCATGTCTTCTGCCGTGGCCACGGTCTCGATCGCGAGCACGGCTTCACTGATCAGATCGCTAGCCGAGGGCCCGACGATGTGAATACCGAGGATGCGGCCGGACTTGGTATCGGTCACCACCTTCACGAAGCCGTCCGTTTCACCGATGCTCACGGCGCGGCCGAGCGCCGCAAACGGGAACTTGCCGGCTTTGATCGCGTAGCCTTGCTCCTTCGCTTGTGCCTCGGTGAGCCCCGCGGTGGCAATCTCTGGGTCGGTGAAGATGATGCCGGGCACGGTGACCCAATCCTTGGCGGCGTGGTGGCCGGCGATCACTTCGGCCGCGACCTCGCCCTCTTTCGACGCTTTGTGCGCGAGCATGGGCTGACCGCTGACATCGCCGATGGCGTACACGCCCTTGACGTTGGTCTCACAGAACTCGTTGGTCTTGACGAAGCCGCGCTGATCGATTTCGACGCCGATCTCTTCCAAGCCGACGCCGCGCGAGCGTGGCTTCATGCCCACCGCCACGAGTACGACGTCCGCCTCGATGCGCTGCTCTTTGCCTTCGCTCGAAACGATCACGGTGACGCCGCTGTCGGTCTTTTCCAGGCGTTCGGCGCGGGTATTCTTGAGCACCTTGCCGCCGCGCTTTTCCAGCTTTTTCTCGACCACCTTGACGCAATCGGGGTCGACACCGGGCAGCAGGCTCGGCGTCAGCTCGACGACCGTGAGCTCTGCGCCGAAGGTTTGGTAAACCATGCCCAGCTCCAGGCCGATCACGCCGCCACCGATCACGACCAAGCGCTTCGGGATCTTGCGCAGGCTGACCGCCTCGCGCGCGCCAATCACCCGCTGACCGTCGAACTCGAAGCCCGGCACCTGAATCGTGGCCGAGCCGGTGGCGATGACGAGGCCCTTGGTCGCCGAGACGCGCCGCTTCTCGCCGGACTTGAGCGTGACTTCGACCGTCTTCGGATCGACGACTTTGCCACGGCCTTCGATCATTTCGCCGCCGTTGGCCTTGAGCAAGGAGCGAACGCCCGAGGTCATCTTCTTGACCACGCCGCCCTTCCAATCCTGCATCTTGTCGACGTCCACGTTCACGCCGCTGACGTTGATGCCGGCGTCGGCGATGTGCTTGGCCTTCTCGACGAAGTGAGCGTTGGCGATCAGCGCCTTGGATGGGATACAGCCCCAATTGAGGCACACGCCGCCGTACTCCTCTTCTTCGATACAGGCCACCTTCAGCCCGAGCTGGCCGAGCCGAATGGCACATACGTAACCGCCGGGGCCGCCGCCCAGCACGATGGCGTCGAATTGATCCATTTCTCGCGCGTGATGTAACGCTTGTTTTGCTACTTCACAAGGGTTTGTCGGGGTCTTCTTGGCCAGCCCAATGCGCAATTCGTTTCGCGGGCGTGAACAACTCTTTCCGTTGTTCCAATAAATGGCCCGGAAGTTCGGCGTATACGTCGTCGAAAAGCGAGGCGCGCGGCGGCGGCGGGGCGGCCTCCGCGAGTTCGAGTGCGGCGACGAGCTCTGCGCTCAGCTCGTCGTCCAGGGCTCGGCGCGCGGCGGCGGACAGCGCGCCTTGCGCCTCGAGCGAGCGGGCCAAACGCGCGATCGGATCGCGCGCCCGCCATTCACTGACTTCGGCTTCGCTGCGATAGAGCGTGGGATCGTCGCTGGTCGAGTGAGGACCGACGCGATACGTGACGCACTCGAGGAAGGTTGGGCCGAGGCCCGAGCGAGCTCGCTCCGCGGCGCGTTGGAAAGCGAGATACAGCTCGCACACGTCGTTGCCGTCCAAGCGCTCAGCGGGCATGGCGTAGGCCAGAGCGCGCTCGGCGAAGGTCGCGGTATTGCTCTGACGCGCGGCCGGCGTGCTGATCGCCCATTGGTTGTTTTGGCACACGAACACACACGGCACGCGAAACACCTGGGCGAAGTTCAGCGCCGAGTGAAAATCGGCGGAGCTGGTCGCGCCATCACCCAAGCAAGCAGCGCTGACCATGTTCTCGCGCTGCATCTTGGCGGCCCAGGCCGCGCCCACCGCGTGAGTCAGCTGCGTGCCGATGCAGCTCGACCAAGAGACCACGTTCGCCGTGCGCCCGCTCATGTGGCTCGGCATTTGACGGCCTTTGAGCACGTCCTGATCGCTGCCGAAGACTTGGGCCAGGTAGGTCCGCAGCGGAAAACCGCGCACCAAGAGCACCGAGCTCTCGCGCAGTGCGGGAAACACCCAATCGCTGTGCTTGAGGGCAAAACCGAGCGCGACCGGCACCGCTTCTTGGCCCGTGCACGTGCCATAAAAGCCGATTCGACCCTGGCGCTGCAGGGCCTGCATGCGTTCATCCAAGCCGCGGATGCGGCACAGCTCGCGATAGAACGAAAGCTGCAACGGCAGCGGGATCGAGCTCGAGCTCATGGTACGGCTTCGAGCTCGGCCAGGGCTTCGGCCACCGTCTCGGGATCGGCTTGAGCGGCCGTCATGCCACGCAGGATGGGCCTCGCTTCGCGCAAGCGGGCGCGGCCAGCCGCGGCCACCGCGATCGTGCGCGCGTCGCGGGTGAACGCGGCCAGCCCGCGCAAGATGGCATTCTTGGCTTGCGGGTCACCCAGCCGCGCCAACGCGACGCGCGCGTGCCAAGCCAACGGATCACGGAACAATCCGAAAAAACCGAACGCACGCCGGGTCAGCGCGGGGCGCGCGTCGCTGATCGACAACTCGCCGCACAGTTCGATCGCGGCCTGTTCGTCTTCCAGCGAAGCGACGCGGTCTTTGCGCTCGACGACGTCGCGAATGACGTCTGCACCGCAGGCATCGCCCACGCGGGCGAGCAGAATCGCTGCCGCGAGGCGGACACTGGGGGCGTCGTCACGCAACGCGGCCCGGGCGCGTTGTCGCAGCGGCTCGGGCAGCGCTGCGCCATCGGCGAGCACTTGCTCTTCGGCCAGCCGAAACGAGATCTGCCGCACTTCCGCGTCCAAATCGCGGCTGGTGTCGACCAGCCGCGGCAGCAGGCTGGCCCGCGCCACGCGGTTGAGGGCAATCAGCGCTTGAAAGCGCAATTCGGGGGCAGGATCGACGCGGGCCGCCTCGAGCAGGGCAAGGACCTCGGGAACGCCGGGCTCACTGCTCTCGCTGATCTCGCCGAGGGCAGCGATCGCCATCTCGCGCACCTGGAGCGGCGCGCTACGCGCTGCGTCGAGCAATGCCGGGCGCGACTCCTGCGCGTTCGCGTCGCCCAAGGCTAGCGCCGCGGCCGCACGAACGTGCAGATCGGCGTCACTGCCGAGCACTTCACACAAAGCGGCGAGGGCGCGGGGGCGCGCGTCGGTCTCGGTCAGGCGCGCTAAATCGCGCAGCGCGGAGATGCGCGTTTCATTTTTAGCGTGCCCGAGGTCGCGCAGCGCCGCTTCGAGCGTCCGCGGCAACGAGCGAATGCCGAACATCGTCGGAGCTTAGCAGCAAAGCGCGCCTGAGCCGCTCACTGGCGGCTCAACCGCCCGAGCCGGCTTCGCCCGCTGCGCTGTCGGCCGGCCCGGCGTCTGAGCCGTTACAGACTTCAGTCGACGTGCCGATCGGCTCCGGCTTGGGCGGGACTGCGCACACCTTCTGGGTGGTCGCATGCTCGGCCAGGACGGCATTGAAGCATGACGGGGTCTGGTGCTGGTCGAGCGGCACCACGCAATCTTTGCTTGCCGAGAGGCAGCGGTAACCGCCGCGGCAATCCGAGTCATCGTCGCAGTTGGCCATGCAGAAAGAGCGCTTGTACGGCGAATTGGCTTGGCTGGGCGTACAAGCCGCGACCGGTTGCACATTGGAGAGCGTGGTGCCGAAGTTCACGCACACGGAATCCTCGGGACAACTGCCGGGTTCGCAATTGAACATCGTGCAGTAGCCACCCGGCTGCGTCACGTCACACAGGCGATCGCCGGTGGTCGAGCAATTGGTGGATACCGTGCAGTCGTCCCCAATCTTGGGCGTGCAGCCCAGCAGTGCTCCGGCCGCGACCAGAGAAATGGCGAGCATTACCAGCCGGGTGAACGGCGAACCGCTCGAAAACGCGCTATCATCGCTACGAAGCATCGGGCGGCCGCGACTGTACTCGAAGTTGACACCCCCGCCAGGCCATTCGTAACTTCGGCTGCCGTTACGGAGCGCCCCTGATCAGCCCTCCCCCTCCAAATCCAGCGCCAAAACCCGGGCCCATGTCGACCTTCATCACCGACGATTGTATCAACTGCGGAGCGTGCGAGCCGGAATGCCCGAACGACGCCATCTCCGAAGGCGACGAAATTTACATCATCGATCCGGATCTATGCACCGAGTGCGTCGGGTTCGACGATCACGAAGCTTGTCAGGCGGTCTGCCCCGTGGAGTGCTGCCTGCCCGATCCCAAGCATGTCGAGACCGAGCAGGTGCTGATTGACCGAGCTGTTTCGCTTCACGCCGACGACGAAGAGCTGAAGCAGCGCGCGGCCAGCAACACGTTCCCCTCGCGGTTCCGCAAATAGCTGGCTTCGGTGTGGGTCAGCGCAGTCCGTCATCGCGTTCGCTCGCTGCGCTAGCTTGGCTCGGTGCAGCGTCCGGGCTCGCCCTGGGCGGTTGCGGCGGTGGGGTGCCGCTACTGCATCCTGCGCACGCTTTGCCGGCGGGGCGCACGGCGTTCGCGGTCGGCGTCAGCGATCGCCTCTTGCTCGGTGACGCGCAGCACGCGCTGGACGCGACGAAGGAACCCTTGCCTGGGCCGTCCCCGGAGAAAGATCGCCGAACCACGCGCGGCGCATTGGTCGCGTTGGCCGAGGGCCCCGCGGTTGCGCCTTTCGCTGCCGCGCGCGTCGGCATTCCCGGCCGCAACGAGGCCGGGCTGAGCTACAGCGGGCAGGCTTTGCGCGGAGATTTTCGGCACGCCTTCGAATGGGACAGCACCGCGCTCTCCGCCGGCCTCGGGGTGACCGGGCGATTTGGCCAGACCTCGCTCGATCTACCGCCCGGCGCGGATCTGAGCGGTGCTCACGGGTTGGGCGTCGATCTGCCGATCCTGTTCGGCTATCGGACCGACGCGGACCTCATTTCGGTCTGGGGAGGCCTGCGCGGCAGCTTCGACCACTGGTCGGGCAGCGTTTCGCTCGACCCCAGCCCCGCCTTTGCGCTGGACGGCAGCCGGCTGGCGGTCGGACCAATCTTCGGAATGTCAGTGGGCCTTCCGCCGTTCTGGGTGTCGGCCGAGCTCGAGCTCGACTACGCGCACGTTACCGGGTCACTGGACAGGCCTGGCATGCGCTTTGACGCGCAAATCGACGGCTGGTCAGCTCGACCGGCCGGCGCGCTGACCGCGAAATTTTAGCCATTATTGAAGCGCTTGCTGAATCGTCACCGGCCGTCGTTCGGGCGCGCTGTTGAATTGCCCGGAGCGATGCTAGCCTTCCCACGTGGTGCAGTTTCTCTGGCAGTTGCCGTCCTGGCTAGCAAAGGCGCGTTTAGCGCCCGGGCTTGCGTTCAGCGCGATCGGGGCCCTCGGTGCTGCCTGTTCAGTCGCACCCGTCGACTACAGCGCCGAGGCGGACGCGGGCAGCAGCACCCACGCCTTGATTACCGTCGAGCGCAGCTCGGTGTTGAACTCGGCTGAAGCACCGCGCGCAGCAGCCTTCGCGGGTTTCGTGCGCACGCCACCGGATGTGGACGCCAACGCCATGTTGCGGCTCGCGGGCTTTGGACTCGATCTCCCCGCGGTAGGGCAATGCGCGGAACCGAACCACGAGCGCGTCAGCAGCATGCCGCTGAGCCCGCTCGGTCGGGTGGAGTTTCTCGACGCCGGTGACGTCACGCTGCGCACCAGCTCGACTAGCGCTCCGCTCGCAACACGCGCCCTGCCCGCGGTCACGGACTTGATTGCGGGCGTCGTGTACACGACCCGCGATCGCGCCGCAGAGCCGCTACCGGCCGCTACCGGCTACACATTGTCCGCTTCGGGCGGCTTGCTGCGCGCGTTCAATGTCAACGCCAACGCGCCAGCCCAGCTCAGCGCCGTGAGCGTGGCCGGCACCCCTCTCGCTGAGTTGACCCGCGTCGCCACGCACGGCGCTATCGCGCTCAATTGGACGCCGGGTTTCGGGCGTGACTTCGTGTACGTCGAGCTCACCACCCAAGACGGCAGCGCCACCACTCGCTGCACCTTCCGTGACGACGCGGGCGCGGGCACCGTGCCGGCCTCGGCCTTCGCCGGCACTGGGCTGGGCGAGCTTTCGCTGCACCGCGTGCACAGCGAACCGTTCGCGTCGGGCAGCGTCGACGCCGGTGAAGTGCGCTTCGACTTCGAGCAGAGCGCGAACGTCGAATTCAGCAACTAGTGTCCTCTCGCGTACACCGGGTATATTTCGTGCCCGGGATGTTCGGGTTCGGGCATCTCGCGGGCTACGATTATTTCAAACACCTGCGTGTGGGTCTCGCCCAGCGCTTCTCGCAAGCGGGCGTCGAAGCGGTGTTCGAGGACGTCCCGGCGCCGCCGACTTCGTCACTGCGCTATCGCTCGCGCATTCTGGCCGCGACGGTGGCCAAGAGCGCCGGCACCGACGACGGCCCCATTCACCTGATCGGTCACTCCACGGGCGGGCTCGATGTGCGCTTGGTCTTGTCGCCCAAGGTGAACTTGGGCGTCACGGCCGAACAACTCGCTTGGCGCGAGCGCGTGGTCAGTGCGGTCACGATCAACACGCCGCACTATGGCACGCCGCTCGCGACGTATTTTGCCACGGTCTCCGGGACGCGCGTGCTGTACGTGCTGAGCTTGCTCACAGTGGTATCGCTGACCATCGGCGAGCCTTCGTTGGCGATTTTCTCGCGCTTGGTCGCGGGCGTGGGCGGCATCGATTCGCTGTTCGGCGGCGACATGAAGGTGTTCAGCCGCGTCACCGACAGCGTGCTGCGCTTCGTCGATCGCGAAGGGCGCGGCGAAATCGCAGATTTTTTGAGCAAGGTGCGCATCGACCAAGGCGCGATCATTCAAATCATGCCCGAGGCCATGGATCTGTTCAATGCGGCCACCGTGCTCGACACGCGCGTGCGCTACGGCTGCGTCGTGTCCGCGGCCGCGCCGCCCCGTGCGATGCGCTTCGCGCGTCGCATTTGGTCGCCCTATGCCGCGTTCACGGCCGCCATCTACGCCACGCTATATCAATTCGCCAGTCAGGAGTCGCAGGTTTATCCCTACGCTCGGCCCTCACAACGCGAGAGCGAGTTCCTGCGCGTGGGCATCGATCACGAGGTCAACGGCGAGTCCAACGACGGCATCGTGCCCACACTGAGCATGCTCTGGGGCGAGCTGCTGTGGGCGGGCGAAGCCGATCACTTGGACATCTTGGGTCACTTCCACGATGACCAAAAACCCAAGCTGCACATGGATTGGGTCACCAGCGGGTCGCGATTTACGCGTCAGCGCTTCGGGGCGGTGTTGGACGAGATCGTGAAGTTTGCGCTACGGGACGCGTGAAGAAGGACGCGCGGCGCCTGGGGCGCGCGTCCTCATTCACGTCACCGTGCGCGAGACGCCTCAGTTCTTGGCGATGATCTTGTATTCGAGCACGCGGCTTTGGCCGTCGCGTTGGAAGGCGACGCGGAGCGCGTTGGATTGCTTGAGTGACTCGAAAGCGTCGAACGCTTCGGTCTCGCGTTCGATGGGCAGATCGTTGACGCGGGTCACGATGTCACCCGGTTTCAGATCGACCCCGCTCCAGAAATCGCTGGGGTTCAAGGTGACGATGCTCCAGCCACGGAATTGGCCGTCGACGAGGCGCGGTTCGACATCCACGTGCTGCAAGAACTCCGGGAAGCCGCGCGCGATCAGCGCATTCACGTCCTCGCGGTAGAGGGCGCCTTGCGGTGGGCGTGCGGCGATTGGTTTCTGGGCGGCCGGCGCTTTGGCCACTGCCTTTGGGACGGCGGGCGGCGCCTCGGGCGCTCCGCCACAACCAACCAACAACCCGAGCAGAACCAGACTTGAGCCTCGCATGGTGCCCGAATATGGCGCAAAGCGCGGGGCGAGGCCAAAAAGTCAGGCCCTGGGCAGCGGCGGAGGCTCCTGAAAGAAGCCGGAAGCTGCTGAAATTACAGTCTCGAACACGCGCGCGGCGACCTCCCCCAGCTCGCCCACGCCCGGCACGTGCAACACGCGATCGTTCGGCACGAGGTCCTCTGCCCGAGCATAGACCGTGGCCAGGCGAGCTTGGAGCTCGCGGGCCTCGAACATTTCCTCGACCCCGCCGCGGCTGCGACGCCGTTCTTCGGCCACCTCGGCCGGGACGTCGATCACGATCGTGAGGTCGGGGCGCAAGGCTTGGGCATTCAATTGCCGGATCCACGGGATGGGATCGGAGCCGCTGTGCGCGGTGACCGATTGGTAGGCCAAGCTGGACAAGTCGTAACGGTCGCTGATCACGACCGAGCCCGTGCGCAACGCCGGCGCCACCGCGGAATCCAAATGATCCATGCGATCGGCAGCGAACAGCAGCGCCATCGTCGACCAGTCGAAGTTGCGTGGACCGGTGGCATCTGCGACGAACAAGCGGCGCTGCAAGACTTGCCGGATCAACGAGCCAATCGGCCCCGTGCTCGGCTCGCAGGTGAGTAGCACCTCGTGACCGCGCGCCTTGATCGCCTTGGCCAGCAGCTTGGAATGAGTGGTGCTGCCGCAACCATCGATGCCCTCCAAAACCACGAACAGGCCCGGGAAGCGGCGACCCGATTCAGAAGCGCGGGAGATGGGCGGTGAGGTAACCGGCATCACACAACCGAGCCTTTGCCGAGTTTTTCGAGGGATGCAATCGGCGCGGGATCTTCACCTAGCACGAGGTTGTCGATCAACCGCGTCTTGCCCATGAAACCAGCCACGGCAAACAGTAAACGCTCCCCGCTCAGGCCGTCTTCCGCCAGCGGCACGAGCTCGTCTGGGTCGGCGAGCGTGGCATAATCGAGGCGCAGGCCGCCCCAGTCGAGCTCGCTGAGTGCCACTTGGCGCAGCGCGGAGACGCGGCGTTCGCCGGCCGCAAAGGCGTTCGCCGCGGCAGTCAGCGCGCGCGGAATGGACAGCGCGCGCTGACGTTCTTCGGCCGTGAGATAGGCATTGCGTGAGCTGAGCGCCAGACCGTCTGCGTCGCGCAGCGTGCGCAAGCCGACGATCTCGACCGGCAGCAACAGATCACGCGTCATGCGCTCGATCACTTTGAGCTGCTGATAGTCTTTACGACCGAACACGGCCACGCATTCACCGCTGACGGCGAACAATTTACTCACGATCGTGGTGACCCCGTCGAAGTGGCCGGGCCGATGCGGACCGCACAGCGCCGCCGTCAGACCGCTCACCTGGACTCGCGTGCGCTCGCCCGGCGGGTACATCTCGCTCGCTTCCGGGGCGAACACGTGGGAGACGCCCGCTTCGCGACACAGCTCGAGATCGCGCTCCAGGGTGCGCGGGTACCGCGCAAAATCTTCGTTCGGGCCGAATTGCGTGGGATTGACGAAGATCGTCAGCGCCACCTCGGCCGCGCGCGAACGCGCTTCAGCGACCAGCGCCAGATGTCCGGCATGTAGCGCGCCCATCGTAGGCACGAGGCCGAGGCGCTTGCCAGCGCTGCGTACCGCTTGCGCGGCGTTGCGAAACTCCGCCACGGTGCGATGCAAGGTCAGCGTCACGAGTCCTCGCTCGCTGGGCCGTAGCTCTTGGCGGGCGGGCCGAGCACCGGTTTGGCGCCCGTCTCCACGGGCACGTCTTTCTTCGGCGGAGCGCCGAAGCTGTGAGCCGCACTGGGGAAGCTGCCAGCTTGCACTTCTTCTACGTAGCTGCGTGTGGCCGCTACGATGCTCGCGCCCAGCTCGGCGAAGTGCTTGACGAATTTCGGCTTCAAGCTGGGGTACATGCCGAGAAAATCGTAGCAGACCAGCACCTGGCCGTCGCACCCGGGGCCCGCGCCGATGCCGATCGTCGGGATGGAGATGGCTTCGGTGATGCGCTGCCCGAGTTCGCTCGGGATCCCTTCCAGCACGATCGAGTAGGCGCCCGCGTCGGCAATCGCACGCGCGTCTGCCAGCACACGCTCGGCGTCGGCCTCGGCTTTGCCTTGCACGCGGAAGCCACCCATGGCGTGTACCGATTGCGGCAGTAGGCCGACGTGACCCATGACCGGGATGCCAGCGGCGACCAGCGCGCGCACATGCTCGGCGTAGCTCTGCCCTCCCTCCAATTTGACGGCTTCGAAGCCGCCGGTTTTGAGCAGTTGGCCCGCGCTCTCGAGCGCTCGCTCGACCGACGCTTGATAGCTCATGAACGGCAGATCGCCGACCACGTGCGCGCGATGCGTGGCCCGCGCCACGGCCCGACCGTGATAGCAAATCTCCTCCACCGTCACGGGCAGCGTGTTGGGCAAACCCTGCACGACCATGCCCAGCGAATCACCGACCAAGAGCACGTCCGCGCCGCCCTCGTCGAGCAGCCGGGCCATGGTCGCGTCGTAGGCCGTGAGCATCGCGATTTTGGGACCCCGCTTTTTCCTGGCAAGTAACGCGGGCGCGGTAATTTTGGCGTCATTCATGCTGGTTCCACGCTCAGCGTACCACCTGGCCGAAAGAGTGAAAGACCGCTAAACTGCCGAGCTTGGTGGCTGACTCGGCACAGAGCGACTTTCGCAGGGCGTTCCACGGTCTGGCCAAGCGCGTGCATCGCCGTCAGGCCGGGCGGCTCGCGCTGACGGGCGCGAGTCTCGGCCTTTGCCTCGGCGCGTGCGGTGCGCTCGGGTTGTGGGCCCTGCGCTGGGGTGAGTGGCGGCCGTTCGCGGCTGGGCTGGGCGCGCTCGGCGCGGCTCTCGGCGCAACGCTCGCGCAACGCCAGCGCTGGTCGGAGAGCGACGTCGCGCTCTATCTCGACGCCCGGCTCGACAGCCAAGAGACGTTGACCACTGCGTTGGCCGCCCAAAGCTCGGCCGAACCCGCCTTGGCGCACGTGCTGGAACGCGCCCGCAGTGTGCTCGGGAGTGCCGACCCGCAGCGCGTGAAGCCCAAGCTTTGGTCGCGTTTTCATGTGCTCTTGCCCATCGCGCTGGCCGTCATCGCCGCGCTCAGTCTGCTGCCATTGCCGCCTGCACCCCAGCCTGCGCCGGTCGCGCCAGGCGCCGAGCGCATTCAGATCGAGAACTTGAAGGGGCTCGAGCGCATCGAAGCGCTCGGCCACCTGCAAGCTCAAAATCCCGAACAAGACGAGCGCTTGAAGAAGCTCGCGGAGCAAGCCAAGAAATTGCGCGAGGCCCTGGCCAAGGGCTTGGAAAAACGCGAAGCACTCTCGGAGATCGCCAAATTGCGCGACGGCATCGCCGCCGAACGCCTCAAGCTCGGTGACCAACAGAATCGACCCGGCCTGGACGCCGCGCTGCGCGCGTTCGGCAACAATCCCGCGCTGCACGACGCGCAAAAAGCGCTCGGCAACGGCGATCTGACCGCATTCGACGACGAGATGCAAAAGCTCGCCAATCGCGCCGAAAGCGGCGATCGCCAAGCGGCCAAAGAGGCCTTGGAAGAAGCCGCCAAGGAGGCACGTGGCAAAGGCGCCAAGGGGTTGGCGGACGCGCTCGAGGCCCAAAAGCGCTTGTTCGAACGCCGGGAGTCCCATGCGGATGCGCTGCGCGAGCTCGCCAAAAGTTTGAAGGGCAAGCTTTCGCCCGAAGCGCTCGAAGATTTGAAGGAATTCGGCAGCTCGGGCAGCCCCGAAGCCGAACAGCGTCTGGCCGATGGGCTCGAACGCGCGCTCGAAGGGCTGACGCCAGAAGAGCGCAAGCGCTTGGCCGAGCGCATGCAGCAGCAGCTCGAGGGCGCGGACGGCAACGCCTCGCCCATGACCAAAAAGCAGCTGGCCGAGATGGCCAAGCGGCTCGCCAGCAAAGAGGGCATCGAGCAGCTGAAAAAACAGTTGCAAGAGTTGGCCAAGCCCGAGCCGAGCGACGACGCCAAGCGCGAACAGGGGCTGGGTGACGCCGAGCGCGGTGGCTCGGCCGCCGAACGCGGGCTCGGGGCCATGCCCATTCCGATGGACAGCGATGGCGCACCGGGCGCGGGGAACCCCGGTGGCCCGCCGAATCCGGGCGGCCGCGGCGACAAGAGCGGTGCTGGCGGCCCGGGTGGTAAGCGCGATGCGGGCGCGGGCGATCATCGCGGCTCCACGCCCGAAATCGCCGCCAAAGAGCTACGCTCGAAGGCCGAGGCGCGGCTTCAGGCCGGTGCGCCGATGCACGGCGCAACGCTCGGTCGTGCACCGGCTCGGCCCGGTGAAACCGCCAATCAGCTCGGAACCGGTAGCTTGGGCGAGGCGCAAAAAACCGAAGTCGGCGCGGTCGATCACGCGGACATTCCCGAAGAATATCGAGAACAGGTCGGCCGCTACTTCGAGCCGTGATTGGGAGTATGCTGGGCTACCTTTGCCTGAGCTCGAAGCCCGATGACGGATCCGCCTGCGCCTACGTTCGAAGCACGCCTGCTTCAAGCCCGTGACATCAGTGCGCGCCTGAAGCGCGCCATCGCCGCGGTCATCGTTGGCCAAGACGCAGTGGTGGAGCAAGTGCTGTGGGGCCTGATCGCGGGCGGGCACGTGCTGCTCGAAGGCAACCCGGGCCTGGGCAAAACGCTGCTCGTGCGTACGTTGTCGTCGTGTTTGGATTTGCGCTTCTCGCGCATTCAATTCACGCCCGATCTGATGCCGAGCGACGTGACCGGCACCAATGTGCTCGTGATGGACGGCAGCAGCCAAGGCACCAAAGGCCGGTTCGAGCTGCACCGCGGTCCGATCTTCGGCCAAGTGGTGTTGGCCGATGAAATCAATCGCGCCACCCCCAAGACGCAGAGCGCGCTGCTCGAGGCCATGCAGGAGCACGCGGTGACCATCGCCGGCACGCGCCACGCGCTCGATCAGCCTTTTTTCGTGCTGGCCACCGAAAATCCGATCGAAATGGAGGGGACTTATCCCCTGCCCGAGGCCCAGCTGGATCGCTTCTTACTGAAGATCTCGGTGCCCGCCCCGAGCGAGGACGAGCTGACCGAAATTTTGGCGCGCACCACCGGTAAGCCGGTAGGCGATCCGGAACGCGTGCTCACTCGCCAAGACGTGCGCGAGCTGCAAGCGCTGTGTCGTGAAGTGGCGGTCGCCGAGCCGGTGCTGCGTTACGCGGCGCGGCTGGTCAATGCCAGCGCGCCGGATGCGCCGGATGCGCCGGATTTGGTGCGGCGCGCGGTGCGCTACGGCGCCGGCGTGCGCGGTGCGCAATCGCTGGTGCTGGCCGCCAAGGCCGTGGCCTTGCTCGAAGGCCGCGCGCACGTTTCTTTCGCCGATTTGCAGCGCACCGCGGCGCCCGTGCTGCGCCACCGCATCTTGCTCAGCTTCGAGGGCGAAGCCGACGGTGTTTCGTGCGATCAAATCGTGCGCGAGCTGCTAGCGAGCGTGTTGACTCGCCCGGCGGCAGTCGAGCGCGCCGTGCAAGGGGTGTAACTCGGTGCGTTTGCCTGCTCGCCTCGCGTCGCTGATTGCCGTGCTGCTTTCATTGCTGTTGAGCCCGCACCCGGCGCAGGCCGACAGCCCCTTGAAACTGGAAGCGGTGTCCGTACTGGGCGCCAACAGTCCGTCGGTCGACGGCTGGGGAGAGATCTACGTTCGCCTCGAAAACAACGGCATTGCGCAGTTGAGCGGCTATCTCGAGCTGCGCTCCGCGGTAGTCGGCCGGTCCGCGCTGCGCACCTTGTCCCGGGCGCCGTTTTCGATCGCGGCCAAGGGCCGGGTCAGCCTGCTCTTGCCCAGTCACAACCTGCTTCGCGCGGGTGAGGCCAAGGTGGTGGCGGTCGACACGCGCGGCGTGGCACTCGGCGAAGACGCGCTGCCGCCGCTGCGCACGCTCGATCCGTTGATCTTCGACCTGCATTCGCCGAGTCGCCTGGCGCCGGTGCTCAACGCTCAACCCGTGCCGATCCGAAGGCGCGCTGGCGGCTACGCCTTCGGCGGCGCAACGCTATCGGTGACGACCCCGCAGACGAACGCCACCAGCGGTGAGCTCGTGCTGCCGGATTTGGCGGCTGGTTACGCGAGCGCCAGCTTGGTCTTGGCCTCCGGACGCACGATTTCTAGCTTGCCCGCCCCCACGCTAGACGCCTTGCTCTCCTGGGTGCTCGCAGGCGGAGCCCTGGCCTTGGTCGTCGATCGTCCGGAAGACTTACACAGCCCCTGGCTCGAGGCCTTGGCGGGTGGGCACGTGCAGAGCTGCGCTGCGGCACGCCAACTCTCGCAAGTCGCCCAGTTTGCGGTCCCGGTCGACAATGCGGGCAAAGGCTCGTTCGGTAGCGCGCCGCGCGTCACGCTCGAATCTGCCAAGCCCTCGGCCGAGCTGAGCGCGACCTTCTTCGGGCTGACCGGCGCCAACCTGCGGGTGAGCCCGTGGGGTGAGAGCGCCAGCTACGGCCTGGGTGAAGTGCATTTTCTGGCCTTCAATCCCAACACCGAGCTCGGCGCCAGCGACCCATGGCTGCGGCTTTCGTTGATCGATCTGGTGCGGCACGCCTGGGAGCGCGCCAGCGTGGTGGCTTTACCGCACGGGCAAGCCTCGCTCGACGAGCCACGCGTCGAAAGCGTGCGCCGCGTGCTGGACCCCAATGAAGGCACACGCTGGACGGTGGTCGTATCCACGCTGCTCTTGCTGATCTACGCGGCGCTTGCCGGTCCGCTCAACTTCTACCTGGCCCAGCGTGCGGGTCGCCCGCTGCGCGCCCTATTGTACTTGCCGGTCTGGGCCGGGCTCGCGCTGGCCAGCATCGTGTTGCTCGGGATTTTGGGCAAAGGCGTCACCGGGCGCGCTCGGCACTTGACGTTGATCGAGGCCGGTGCGGGCATGGCGCGTGCATCGCTCACGCGCTTTCGCGGCCTGTACGGGGCACGCGCCGACGACGTGACCGTGCGCGCCGCGCGCGGCAGCGTGCTCGACGTGATCGGCGAGGCCGACGAGATCTCGCGCGATCTCTTGGTCGACCGCGACGGGCTGCGCCTGGAGCGGCTGCGCGAGAAGCCCTGGCAAGTGCAGGTCGTCCGCGAAGACGGCTTCACCAACTTGGGGGCCGGAGTGAGCCTGGTGCGCGCTGCCGACGGTGAGCTGACCATCAAAAATCGCTGTGCGCGCGATCTATTGGGCGTGATCATCAAGGCCCCCGGCCAAGGGTTCGTGTATTTCCCGAAGCTCAGCGACGGTCAAACCGTGGGTCTGCGTCAAGGCCGCTCGCTCGGCAGCTCCGCCTCGCCTTCGCCGTCGGGTGCGCACCCGCTTTCGGTCGCGTATTTTCACGATCAGGTGGAAGAGCGCGCCAAGGGCGTGGCCGCCGCTTGGGATGCGCTCGACTCCCTGACCGGCTCCGATGCAGATTGGTGGCCCGAGGACGTCCCCGTGCTGATCGCCGAGCTCGACGGAGGCGAAGGCCGCACTCAAGATTCCGGATTGCGCCTGGATTTGGACCGCGTGCTGGTGCGCGTGGTCGGCTACGGGGGCGTGCCATGAGCGCCGCCGTTCCCGCCATTCGCGTGCGCCATCTGTGGCATCGCTTCGGCAATGTCGACGTCCTGCGCGACGTCAGCTTCGAGGTCGGACAAGGCGAAATTTTCGGCTTCATCGGCCCGAACGGCGCCGGCAAGACAACCACGATTCGAGTCATGGCCACGCTGCTCGAGCCGCTCTCCGGCCGCGTCGAGGTGGACGGCATCGATGTCGCCCTGGAGCCAGAGCGAGTGCGCCGCTTGATCGGCTACATGCCCGATCACGCCGGCGTGTACGATCGCATCACGATTCGGGAGTTTCTGGAGTTTTTCGCCGACGCCTACGCCGTGCCCGATCGCTCGGTGGTCGCCACCGTGATCGAGCTGACCGAGCTCGGCAAGCTGCAGGATCGCTTGGTCGCCGATCTGAGCAAGGGCATGAAGCAGCGCCTGCAAATTGCGCGCATCTTGCTCCACGACCCAAAGGTGCTGGTGCTCGACGAGCCGGCGTCCGATCTAGACCCGCGTGCGCGCATCGAAGTCCGCGATCTGCTGTTGGAACTTCGGGATTTGGGCAAGACCATCTTCTTGTCCAGCCACATCCTCACCGAGCTGAGCGATGTGTGCACCTCGATTGGGATTTTGGAGCGCGGCTCGCTGGTCGTGTCCGGCCCGATCGGCGAGATTGCCGAGCGCCTCGCCGCCCGCAACGCACCGCTGGGTGAGGACGGAAAACGCCTGGCGTTGGCCCCGCAAATGCCGTTTCAGCCGGCCGCACCCGGCGCTCCCCCGCCGGCCCTCGGGGCGCCCTCCGTGGGGGCTCCGGTGGTCGAAACGGCCGGTGGCGTCGCGGTGCCCGCTGCGGCGCGGCGCCGGCTCCGCTTGCGGGTGATCGGTGATTCGCGCGTCGTCGTCCCGCTGATCGAGGGCGGCGGCGGCGTGCTCGGGGTCGAGCCGGGCCCGGGCGGGCAGCTCACCGTGCATTATGTGGGTGACGAGCGCTTCGTGGCGGAGGTCGTGCGCCATCTCGTTTCACGTGGGGTCGGCATCGTGGGCGTCGAACCCGAACGAAACGAGCTCGAACGGATCTTTCTCGAAGTCACTCGTGGAGATCTGCAATGACGACCGACGTCGGCTCGCCCAGCTTACCCCCCGCGCCAACCTCACCGTCTTCCGCGCCGCCCTCGATCAAGACGCTCGGGGCGCGGCTATTGCGGGAGCCCAATCCGGTTTGGATGCGCGAGCTGAAACAAGCAGCGCGCTTGCAGCGAACGCCGATCATCCTGTCGGTCGTGACCGGTATGATGACGCTCCTGATCTGCTCGGTCGGCGGCGTCGCCAGCACCACGGCCGAACCCGCCAAAGTCGGTGTGGGGATCTTCCACACCTTCTTCTCATTGGCCTACGCGGTGGTGACTTGGATCGGGCCCGCCGTGGCCGCAAACACCATCGCCGGCGAGCGCAGCGGTCGCACTTGGGAAGCTTTGCAGCTCACGGGGCTTGGGCCGCGGCGCATTGCGCGGGGTAAATTCCTGGCCGCTTACACGTATATTTGCCTGTATATCGTGATGCTCGTGCCGGTGGGGGCGCTGCCTTTCTTGTTTGGCGGCGTGACCGCGACCGAGGTGCTGCTGGCGTTTCTGATTCTGTTCTTGCTGGCCGCCCTGGCAGTCGCGTTCGGGCTGTCGGTCAGCGCCAAGTTCCAGAGCCCCGCAGCAGCGATCATCGTCACCCTGCTAATCGCGTTGCCCTTGTCGCTCGGCGTGTACGGCGGGGCGGGCGTCGGCTTGTCCTACGCGGCGCACGAACAATGGCAAGGGGTGCCTGGCGGCCCCCCGGTTTGGTTACCCACCGCGTACGTGCGCGCCGATTTCGGCCTGCCCTACTGCGTGTTCTTGCTACTCGTCCCGGCCCTCCTGACGCTCATTCCGGCCTGGTTGTTCTACGAGTCGGCCGTGGCCAACATGGGCTCGCCGAGCGACGATCGTTCGACCCGGCTGCGGATCTGGTTCCTGACCGCAATGCCTGCGCTCACCGCCTGTGCCGCGCTAGTCACCTGGCTGTCGAACGAGCTTTCGTGGGTCTATGTCAGCGCGGGGCTGCTTTGGGCATTCGGCTGTTTCGGGGCGTTTTTGTTTTCGGGTGAGCCGCTCGCTCCCTCGTTGCGCGTGCTCTCGGCTTGGCAACGACGCGGCACCGGGGCGCTGACTCGCAGCCTCGGCCCGGGGATCTTGCGCGCCTGCGTTTTGCTCTTGCTGCTCACGTTCGCGAGCCTGGCCGTCAACGGCGGGCTCGGTGTTCTCAAGGCAAAAACCAGCGCCGATCGCGCTGCGGTGCTGGCCTTCCACGGCTACGCGCTGGCCTTCTTCGCCTTCGTCGTGGGGTTCGCGGCCTGGGCTCGGGCGCGCGCCGTGAGCGCCGGGACACCCCGCCTGTTGCTGGCCACGGCGCTGTTCTTTGCGTTCGTCGGCCCCTGGATCGCGATGGCCGTGGCCGGACTCATCACCAGCCAACACGACCGCGCGATGCTCATGGCGAGCCCGTCGCCCAGCTTTGCCGTGACCATGGTCCAAGCGGCCTCCGCCTCCACTCCGGACGCGGGGCTGATCTTCGCCACCGGCTCCGCCTGCGCCGCGGCCTGGGCGCTGATTGGCGTCGGGTTGTTCGCGGTGGCCAGCGCCCGGGTCCGGACGCGGCTCGCGGCAGAACGCAGTGCGCGCGCCGCCCTCCAGCACGCGTTCGAAGCGGAAGAGGCGGCGCTCCAGCCGAGTCTCACCGAACCCGCCGGTGAGGCTTGAAGCGTGTCGGACCCGCGTAGCCTGCTCGACCCGGACTTCGTCCGCGAACTCGAAGCGCTGCGACGCAGGCTATCAGTGACGGTGCAAAGTGGCGGCGCGGGTGAGCGCGCGTCGCGCCGTCGCGGAGGCTCGGCCGAGTTCCAAGATCACCGTCCGTACGCCGCGGGGGACGACCTGCGGCGCGTCGATTGGGCGGCCTTCGCCCGCACGGGAGAGCCGGTTCTGAAGCTATTTCGTGCCGAAGAAGACAGCGTATTGCGGATCGTACTGGACGCTTCGGCCTCGCTCGCTTTCGGCTCGCCACAGAAATTCGAGGTCGCGCGACGGGTGGCCGCCGCCATCGGCTACCTGGCGTTGGCCAACGGCCAACGCGCCCAGGTCTTAATCGCGCGCCAGCCGGTGCAGGACAGCCCCCGGGGGTTGGAACGGGTTTGCACCCCTCGGCGCGGGAGAGACGCCCTGGCGGCCCTGCTGCGTGACCTCAGTGAACCCACCGCGGGCGGCCGCACGGACCTGACCCGCGCGATCGAACAGGCGCTACAGCAAGCCGCGCGTCCCGGCCTGCTGGTGGTCGTGAGCGATTTCTTGGACCCCGGAATGGTGACCAAGGCCCTCGGACACGCCCGCGCGCTCGGCCATCAGCTGGCCCTGGTCCAAGTGCTTTCCCGCGAAGAAGTCGAGCCCACCTACGATGGGGACTTTGCCTTCGTCGACGCCGAGAGCAGCGCACAGGTCGAGCTGAGCATGGATGCCGCCGCAGTGGACGCCTATGTGGCGCGCTTGGCGGGTCTGATCGACGAACTTCGCGGCTGGTCCCGGAAGCACCGCGCGAGCTATGTCCGAATGACCAACGACGAAGCGCTGGAGGGCGCCGTGCGCCGCTTCGTCTCCCGCTCGGTCGACTGAGAAATCAGCTCATTTTTAGCTGATTCACCGGTCAGCGACCGCGAAACCCGAGAAGGCCAAGCGAGCCACGAGCGCCACCGACTCCGCTACGCGAAGGCGGTGGCGCTCGTGTTCACTCGGAATCAAATCACGCCTTTTTGGCGCGCTTCTTCTTGGCCTTCTTGGCAGGCTTGGCGACCGGCGCGGCTTCGGGAGCTGCTGCCTTGGAGGCCTTCTTCTTACCGGCTTTCTTCTTACCGGCTTTCTTCTTCGCCTTCTTCTTGGCGGGCGCGGCTACAGCCGGTGCGGGTGCAGCTTTCTTCGCGCTCTTCTTCTTCTTTTTGGCGGCCATTGATCCGTCCTCTATTTTTAGATTGCGCAACACTTACGAGCGCAATGACCAACACTTTGCAATCCATGTGCATGCGCCGTCAAGAAGCTCGTTACAGATCGCGATTGATTGTTTGTCGATCGACGTTCGAATCTCGCTCGCGACGTTCGCCCGCGTCTCGCAGCAACTGTCATCTGGCGTGTCCAGAGGGACACGCCATCGCGACGGAATACGAACCCCTGTACACTCGCGAGCGATGACTGACGCGACTGCCCAAGGACACCAACATGCGCTCCGCGCCGAAGCGTTGCGGGTCTACCGTAGGTACATGTTGGAGGTGGTCGAGGGCTTCACGCTGTGCCCCTGGGCGGCCGCGGCAAGGCGCGACGGGCACGTGTTCGAAGCCGTGATTTTGGCGGAAAATCCGGCCGATCCGCAGCAATCGTTAACCCTTTTGGACAGCCTGAAAGAAGAGCGCGAGACGGATATCGCACTCTTCATCTATCCCGATCTGGAGCTCGATCGACTGGCCTTCGAGAGCTTCGTCCGGACCGTTCGCGAGCGGGACGCGGCACGCCACGCGGTCGGGACGATCCCGTTTGCGATGGCGGCCTTCCACCCCGACGCTCGCCCCGATCTCAACGAGCCCGAACGGCTGATCCCGTTCTTGCGTCGAACCCCCGATCCGACCATCCAGGTCGTGCGTTGCACCGCGCTCGATCGAGTCCGCGGCGGGAGCCAGGAGGGCACCTCGTTCTTCGACATCGCGAACCTGGGCAGCCTGCCATTGCCGCAAAAGGAGCCTATTTCCCTACGTCAGCGCATCGCTCAGGCCAATCTCGATACCGCACTCGAAGTGGGCGTAGAGACCCTCGAAGCACTGTTTCAGGACATCCGCCGTGACCGCGACGAGAGCTACGCGCGCATCCGTAGCGCCCCGGTCTGAGCCTACGCATGAATTGCTCCACTACCTGTGCCCGTGCCCGTGCCCGGATTCAGGGAGCCGCCCCCGACTCCCTGACCTAAGGAGGGGGCGCTCGCGATCCCGCCACGCAACCCACGGTGACGCCGCGTTCCGCCCGCGAAGCGGGTCGAACTCGGGCGCCGAAGGCTGAGTGCGACGCGGGGACGAGCGTGACCATCAATAGAAAGATCCCAATGAGAGCGGGCGGGCACGGGCACGGGCACGTTTGCGGCGGAGAAGGGAGTTTGGGCACGGGGCTGGCGAAGGCGGCGACGCTAGCTAGACGCGGCGTGTCCCCCTATGCTGCTGCGTGTGCCCCTCGAGCTCAAAGCACCCGGCGGACTGTGGCTGCTTGGCTTGCTCGCGCCGCTGGTGCTGCTTTACGTCCTGAAGATTCGGCGTCAGCGGGTGATGGTATCCTCCACTTGGTTGTGGGCAGCAGCGGCCCGCGACCTGGCCGCGAAAAGCCCCTTCAAGCGACTGATCGCCCAAGTTCCGCTACTGCTCGAGTTGCTGGCCTTGTGCTTGCTCGCGCTGGCGCTCGCGCGCCCGGCCTCGCGCGCCGGTCAGATCGCAGGCGAGCACGTGGCCATCGTGCTGGATACCAGCGCGTCGATGGGCACCATCGAGCCCGACGGCCGTTCTCGGCTGGCACACGCCCGAGACGCCGCTTCGTCCGTGATTGCGGCTCTGGCGCCCGGCGCGCAAGCCGTGATTGTCGAGGCAGGTCGCGATGCCCACGTCGTCTCCCCGATGGATAGCGACCGTAGGCGCCTAGAAGCCTCATTGGCGAAACTCGAGGCCTCGGATGCCGAAGGTCGCATGACTCAGGCGATTGCCACCGCCAGTAGCCAATTGCGGCCCTACGAGCGCAGCGCCCGGCTGGTCGTGGTCACCGACGGCGCGCTCGCCGATCGAGACGCTTTTGCGACCAGCAATTTGCCGATCGAACTGGTGCGAGTGGGCAGCCCCGTCGAAAACGCGGGCATCGTGCGGCTCGATATCGCCAGCAGCGAGGACCCGCTCAGCCACCGCGAGCAAATGCAGGCGTTTGCCATGGTTCAGAACTTTGGGCTCAAGCCGCGTAGCTTGTACGTGACGCTGAGCATGCGGAACGTCGTCCAGCCGCTCGCCTCGCGCCGCATCGACCTCGGGCCGGGCGAGCGTAGTCCCGTCGTGCTCGGCTTCGAGCCCGCGCGCGGCGACGTGGGCGCCGGTCTGATTGTCGAACTTTCACCGCACGACGCGCTGCTCAGCGACGACCGCGCTTACGGCCGCGTGCCGAGCGGCGCCAAGCTTTCGGTCGTGATGGCTCCGCCCAAGGCCAGCCCGTGGGTGGCGCGCGCCTTGGCCTCGGATCCGAATATCGAGCTCTTGGGTAGCTCGCTCTCCGGGCTGCCCGGAGCTGGTGTCCCGCGTGATGCGCTCGTCGTGTTGAGCGGGGCTTGCCCCGAGAACGCACCGGGTGGCGATTTGCTGATCCTCGATCCCCCGCCCGGCCCCTGTGGGACGGCGGTCGTCGGCTCGAAGCTTTTGGCACCCTCCGTCACCTCCTGGGCCGAGGTGGACCCGCGGCTGCGCTTTCTATCGCTCGATGGCGTCGAATTGCGGAGCGCGCACCGGCTTTCGGCCGATACTCCGCAGGCCGCGTTGGTCCAGAGCCGCGAGGGCACGCTGATCGCCGATGCCTCGAGCCCCGGTCGCAGCGTGACCGTGGTCGGCTTCGACGTGGGCGACAGCAATTGGCCACTGAAAGCCTCGTTCGTGCTGTTCATGCGCAATGTCGTGGAGCTGGCCCGAAGCCATCGCGCACGCGGCGCAGAGGCACCTGGCCGGGTCGGCGATGCCTATAGCTTGCGCGTACCGATCGACGTCAGCGAAGTGGAATTGGAGAGCCCCGACGGGAGCCGCCAGAAGCTCACCGCGCGCGACGGCCTGTGCGTGGTGCCCAATCTGCGCCGGGCCGGTTTTTATTTCGCGAGTTACGGCGGAAAAAGCCCAGCCAGCGCGCTATTTGCCGCCAATTTGAGCAGCGAACGCGAGAGCGACTTGCGGCCCCGCGAGCTACCTGCGCGCCAAGGTCAGCCGCTCCCTGCGCGCAGCGCGGCTGAGCTCGCGTCTGCGGTGACCGATTGGTCCTGGCTACTCGCGGCGCTTGCGCTGCTGCTGATCGCGCTGGACGTGTGGTGGGTGACCCGCAAGCCGCGCCTACCGACCCTGGGCCTGCCGCGCAAGCCAGACCGTCCTGTCGAGGCCTTGCGGTGACGGCGCTACGCCACGTTTTGCGCGCTGTGGCGGCGCTGCCCTTCGTGCTCTACGCGCTCGGCCACTTTCCTCGGTTTTATCTGCCGTACCTGCGCTTCGAGCGGCCGCTTTGGGCGTTGCCTGCTGCCGCGGTGGTCTGGTTCGTGCTCGCGCGTTTGGCGCAGCTGTCGCGCCGCCAACACCGGGCGCGCCGTGCGCTGCAAACGGTGCTGCTCGGGGGCGCCGCGCTGTGCGCTGCCTATGCGCTGATCGGCGTGGAGCTGGGCCGGCCCTTGGATCGCTTGGCCGTGATCGTGGCTATCGATCGCAGCCGCAGCATCGATTTGGTCCCCGGCGCCGAGGCGCGCATCGCCAGCGAGTTGCGGGTGGCGGAGATCGGCATGCTCGAGCACGATCGGATCGGCACGATTGCCTTCGGTGCCAACGCCGCCGTCGAAGATCCATTGCGCGAGCGCTCGCTCTTGCCCGCCCCGCAACGCGCGGAAATTGGCCGCGACGGCACGGACATCGGGGCTGCGCTGCGGCGCGCGCTGGGCGAAGTCCCGGCCGATGCGGCGGCTCGGATCGTGCTCTTGAGCGATGGCGTGGCAACCCGCGGTGACACGCTGAGCGCAGCGGCAGCGGCGGTTGCCGCCGGAGTTGCCGTTGACGTCGTGCCACTGGACCAAGCCAAAGTGCCGGACGTACGCATCGCCTCCGTGCGCACCGCTCCTCGCGCCAACGCGGGCGAAGCGCTCGATTTGCGCATCGTCACCGAGTCCACGGCCGCGACCGAGGTCGAGCTCAGAGTTTTCCGCGATGGGCAATTGCTACGCAAGGGCGAGGCCAAGATCGGCGCTGGTGAAGACGTGTTGCATCTGCGCGAAGTCGCCAACGACCCCGGCTTTCACCGCTACGACGTGGAGATCAGCGCGCTCGACCCAAAGCTCGATCAGGCACACGAGGACAACTCCGGCTCGGCGTTCGTCCGCGTGCGCGGCGAGGCCTTGGCGCTGATCTTGGAGCGCGATCCACCGCTCGCCAAAGGCCTCGGGCAAGCGCTGGAGGCCGCCGCGTTCAAGGTCCAAGTGGCGGGCTTGAGCGGCGTACCGGCGGATCTCGCAGCCTTTGCGGCGTACGATCTGGTGGTGCTGAGCGATATCTCGGCCAGCGAGCTGTCCGCGTCCCAGCTGGACGCCATCGCCTCCTATGTGCGGGATCTCGGCGGGGGCCTGTTGCTGATGGGTGGCGATCATTCACTCGGGCCGGGCGGCTTCGGCAAGACTCCGGTCGAAGACGTGAGTCCGGTCTCGTTCGACCTGAAGCAGGAACGGCGTCGCGCGAGCTTGGCGGAGGTGATCGCCGTGGACTATTCCGGCTCGATGGCGATCAGCGCCGGCTCGAATACCAAACTCGAGCTGGCCAACGAAGCCGCCGTGCGCAGCGCGGAATTGCTCGGCGCGGGCGACCGCTTGGGGGTGATGCACGTCGATACCGCGGTGCAATGGACCGTGCCCCTCGGCCCGGTGCTCGACAAACCCAAGATCGAAAGCGCGATCCGCGCGGTCGGCCCCGGCGGCGGCGGGATCTTCGTCGATCTGGCGCTCGAAACCGGCTTCAAAGCGCTCGCCAAAGAACACGTGCAGCTCAAGCACCTGCTGCTGTTTTCGGACGGTAACGACGCCGAAGAGCGCAGCAACGCCTTCGCCCTGGTCAGCTCCGGCAAGGCGCGCGGCATCACCACCAGTGTGGTGGCACTGGGCAAGGGCTCGGATGTGGCCGCGCTCGAACACATGAGCAAACTCGGCGATGGTCGTTTCTACCTGATCGAAGACGCCAGCCGCTTGCCGGCCGTATTCGCACAAGAGACAATCCTAGCCGCGCGCAGCTCGATCAATGAGCTCTCCTTCCGACCGCAATTGGCCAGCCCCGGGCCTGCCACCGGCGGCATCGATTTTGCGACCGCGCCCGCGCTCAAGGGCTATGTCGTGACCCTGCCCAAGGGCCGCGCCCAGGTTCATCTGAGCGGCCCCGAGGGCGATCCCATCCTCGCCACTTGGTCGGCCGGGATCGGTCGCGCAGCGGTGTTCACCAGTGACTACAAGGATCGCTGGGGCATGGCTTGGACCAGCTGGGAGGGCGCCGAGCGCCTATTCGGGCAGCTGGCTCGCGATCTTTCGCGCCGTGCCGATAACCCGCGCGTGCGCGTCGAAGCCGACACGTTGGGTGGCGAATTGCGGCTGCGGGCGAGCGTGCTCGACGAGCACGGCCACGCCGAAAATTTTCGGCGCATCGAGGTGCGCGTGGCCGGCCCGGACGGCTTTTCGGCCACCGTGCCACTGGAGGCGGCCGGCGCGGGGGCGTACGCGGGCAGTTTAGCGCTGTCTCGTCCGGGCGCGTACGTAGCGACCGCGGTCGACGAGCAGACCAATGAAGCGCTCGGCACCACCGCGGCTGCCCTTTCCGCGGGCGAGGAGCTGCGTCCGTCGGGCACCGATCGCGGACTCTTGCGCCAAATCACCCGCGTCACCGGCGGGAAAGTGCGTGACACCTTGGCTGGTATCTTTGCCGATCGCGATGCGCTGCGTTTCGCGTATCAAAACTTGCGACAATGGCTGGTCGTGCTGGCCGCCGCTTGCCTGCTCCTCGGCGTAGCCAGCCGCCGCTTGGCCCTGCCCGATTTCATGCTGACCGCATCGGCCAGCGTTGCCTCGTGGCTGGGCACGGCGGGGCCGCGAAAACCGAGCCGCCCACGCCCGACGAGGCCCAGCTCGTCAGTCACTCTGGAGGCGCTCCGCCAAGCCAAGGCGCGCAGCGAAGAGGCGCGCCCAGCAGCGAGCACAGCCGTTTACGAAACACCGCACTTCGCCCGGCCATCGCAACCACCCCCAGAGCCCACCGCGGCTCGCGCCGGTGAACCGCCCGCCGTTCCCCGCTCGCAGCGCCCGCCTGCACGCCAGGCAACCGCGGCCGAGATCTTACTTTCGCGCCGTCGTGGGAGAAAATCATGAACACGCGAAGCGTTATCGCAATCGGCTTGTCATTGGCCTCGAGCGCGTGTGCGCGTGCGGACCGAGGCGCCCGCGCCGAGCTCGCGCGCGAGCGCCTGGTGAGTGCACCGAGCAGCATCGCGTTCGTCTCGAGCGACCGCGTCGCGAACGGTCTGAGCGGCGAAATTCGCTTCGGGGGCCCGCTCGGCCGCAGCGCGCTGTACCTGAAATTCCCGAACGATTGGCGCGCACGTGGCATCCCGCGGCAAGCCTTCCTGACCCTCTCGGCTCGTGAAGGCAGCGCGATCAACGACGCGCCCCTGACGCTCGAGGCCTGGCGCGTCAGCGCAGATTGGCAGCCCGAAGCGCTCCGGCATTGGTCCGACAAGCCCAGCCTAGCCCCACCCTACGCCCGCACCCGCTTCAGCGCCTCGCCCGCCCAAGATCTGCGCATCGACGTCAGTGAGCTCCTGCGCTTTGCCGCTCAAAACCCGGAACGCGAGTTCGGCATTGCGGTCATTGCCAGCAGCAGCGAAGGCCCGGCCGCCACGTTCAGTACCGGCCTCGCCGGCGGCCGAGCCCCACGCCTCGAACTCTACCTGCAATGAGGAGCCGGTGTTTCGCCCGAGGGACGCGTACTCATTTTGGCTGATTCGAGCAGCGCTGCTGCGCGGCCTGGGACTGATCTATGGCTCGGCATTCCTGATCTTGGCACGCCAAGGCCGCGCACTGATCGGCGCGCAGGGGCTGTTGCCCGCGTCGCACTACCTCGAGCGACTGACGAGCGTTTTCGGCTCGCGCACAGCCGCATTTTGGAAGCTACCCAGCTTGTTCTGGTGGTCGTCGACCGACGCTTGCTTGCAGAGCTGCGCCTGGCTCGGCTTCCTCGGCGCGCTTTCGGTGTTGGCTGGTTTTTCCAATGCACCGCTGCTCGCGTTACTCTGGGCACTCTACCTGTCGTTCACGCACGTCGGCCAAATCTTTTACGGCTATGGCTGGGATTCGCTTTTGTGCGAGGCCGGCTTTTTGGCCATCTTTCTCGCGCCGGGCTGGCGCCCGCGCGCTTTCGACCCGAGCTCGCCGCCGCCGCAGATCGTGCTGGTGCTATTTCGTTGGCTTTCGTTTCGAATCATGTTCGGCGCGGGCCTGATCAAACTGCGCGGGGACGAGTGTTGGACTCAGCTCACGTGCCTCGCCTACCACTACGAGACTCAGCCCAACCCTGGTCCGCTCAGCCCGCTGTTCCACGCGGCGCCACTCTGGTTTCACAAGCTCGGCACGCTCTTCAATCACCTCGTGGAGGTGGTGGCACCGTTCGGCGTGTTCGGACCGCGGCTCGCGCGCCTGGTCGCTGGCAGCCTGATCATCGTCTTCCAGTCGATCTTGATCCTGAGCGGCAATCTGTCGTTTTTGAATTGGCTGACACTGGTCATCGCCTTCGCTTGTTTCGACGACCAAGCGCTATTGCGCGTCTTGCCGTCCCGCTGGCGTCGGATCTTCCAGACTCGCTTGGCGCGGCTGGTGGATGCAGAGCCGACACGTGCACGTCGAGCCGTGTGCGTGTTGCTCGCGCTCGTGATTGGCGGATTGAGCCTGAACCCCGTCGTAAACCTGCTTTCCCCGCGGCAGGCGATGAATGCCGCGTTCGACCCCTTCAACTTGGTCAACACGTATGGCGCATTTGGTAGCGTGAGCCGCGAACGCTTCGAAGTGATCATCGAAGGCACGAGCGCGGCCGCGCTCGGACCAGACAGCGAATGGAAAGAATACGAGCTCCCCTGCAAGCCCGGCCGCGTCGACCGCAGGCCGTGCTGGGTCACGCCCTATCACTACCGGCTGGATTGGCAGCTCTGGTTCGTGCCGCTATCGCCGGAGTACCAACGCCGCTGGTTCCTCTCGCTGACGCGCAAGCTGCTGCAGGGCGACGCCGCGGTGCTCGCCCTGTTCGCAGAAAACCCCTTTCACGAACGCCCGCCCCGGTTCATTCGCGCCTCGTTTTACCGCTACCGGTTCGCGCCTGTCGGTAGCCGAGACACCTGGCAGCGCGAGCGCGCCGGTCAATACTTGGCGCCCGTCTCGCTCGAAGATCCACAATTCGTGGAAGCGCTACGCGCGTACGGGCTCGGCGACTGAGCTTGCGCGATCGCTCGAAATGGCTATCATGCTGACCATCGTGCGCTTCGTTCGCTCCGTCTCCCTTGCCCAATCCCGGTCGTTGCCCTCGGCAGCGTCGTCGGATTCGTGCGCTCTGGAGCCGGAGTCGTCGCGCAAATAACCCGCTAGAAAACGCGGACTTGCACGCCCCCTCCGGCTTCGGCCCGAGGGGGTTTTTGCGTTTGTCCCGCGGCTTCAGCGCGGACGGTTCCAGGCACGAGGGTCGTCCTCGTCGCCCAGGAGGAAAGTAGCAGAAGAGTAGTCATGTCCCAGAAACAACACGTCAATGTCGGCACCATCGGTCACGTCGACCACGGCAAGACCACGCTCACGGCAGCGCTCACGCAAGTGACCGCGCTGTTGTACGGCGGTCGCGCGCGGCGCTTCGACGAGATCGACAATGCGCCCGAGGAACGCGAGCGCGGCATCACGATCAATACCTCCCACGTCGAGTACGAGTCGCCGCGGCGGCACTACGCGCACATCGACTGCCCAGGGCACGCTGACTACGTGAAGAACATGATCACGGGCGCGTCTCAGATGGACGGGGCGATCCTGCTCGTCGATGGCGCTCAAGGCATTGCGCCTCAGACGCGAGAGCACGTGGTCTTGGCGCGCCAGGTGGGGGTGTCCCACTTGGTGGTGTTCGTGAATAAGTTGGACGTGGCAGACCCCGAACTGATCGAGCTGGTCGAGCTCGAAGTTCGCGAGATGCTCGCTCGATACGGCTTTGCGAGCACCGTCGTGGTGCGCGGTTCAGCCTTGCAGGCGCTGCGCGCGGCGGAACGCGGCGAGCGAGACAACCCGTTCGTGCTCGGCATCGCCGAGTTGGTGCGCGCATTGGACGAGCAGATCCCGCTGCCCGAGCGCAATCTCACGGCGCCCTTTTTGATGCCGATCGAAGGCGTGTGCACGATCCCAGGTCGTGGCACGGTCGTCACCGGTCGGGTCGAAAGGGGCGTGCTCCACCTGCAAGACGAGGTAGAGCTGGTCGGGCGCACGGACGCCTCTCGCGCCGTGATCGTCACCGGTATCCAGGAGTTCCACAGGGACGTCCCGGAAGCCGTGGCCGGTCACAACGTGGGTCTCTTGCTGCGCGGCGTCGGTCGCGACGCGGTCGTGCGTGGTCAAACCCTGATCGCGCGCGGTTCCGTCCTGGCCCATCGCACGGGCCGCGCCGAAGTTTTCCTCCTCACGGCGGGCGAAGGCGGGCGCAAGACCGTCTGCGGCAACGGCTACACGCCGCAGTTCTACTTTGGCGCGAGCGACGTGCCGGGCAAGCTGATCCTCGGTGATCGGCTGCTCGGTCCAGGTGAGCGCGCTGAGGTGGAGTTCGAGCTCGGCCACGCGGTCGCGCTCGAAGCCGGCATGCGTTTCGCGATGCGTGAAGGTGGCCGCACCGTGGGCGCTGGCATCGTGAGCCGCGTGACGTAGAGAGAGACCAGGGAGCGCTCTCGGGCGCTCCCTGGTTCAAATCCCTACAGCACGCGATGCATGAAGCCGTGCACGTCCGGCGCGGTGCCGTGCTGCACGGCGAGCAGCGCATCGCGCAGGCGCTGGGCAACGGGGCCGGTTTCGCCGTTGTTGACGAGCCAGCTGCCGCCGTCGAACTTCACTTCACCCACAGGGGTGATGACGGCCGCAGTGCCGCAGGCGAAGACCTCGGTCAGGATGCCACTTTGCAGATCGCGCTCCCAATCATCGATGCTGATTGTGGCTTCTTCGGAGACGTAGCCGAGATCGCTTGCGATCGTGAGTAGGCTATCGCGCGTGATGCCGGGCAGCAGCGTGCCGGTGAGCTTGGGCGTGACCAGGCGCGACGAATCGCCGTCTTTGTAGACGAAGAACAGATTCATGCCGCCCATCTCTTCCACGAAGCGCTTGTGCACGGAATCCAGCCAGACCACTTGTTGGCAGCCCGCGTCGAGCGCTTGCTGCTGGGCGATCAAACTCGCCGCATAATTGCCGGCACACTTGGCTTCGCCCGTGCCGCCGGGAGCGGCGCGCACGTACTCTTTGCTGAGCCAAACCGTGAGCGGTTTCACCCCCTGCGCGAAGTACGCGCCCGACGGCGAACCGAACAACAAAAACAGATACTCCCGAGCAGGACGCACACCGAGCGCCGCCTCGGTGGCAATCATCAGCGGGCGCAGGTACAAGCTTTCGCCAGGGTTCGGCGGCACCCAGTCGCGCTCTTGGCGAATCAACAGATCGGCAGCCTCGACGAAGCGCTCGATGGGCAGCGCGGGCATGGCCAGGCGGGCGGCGGAGTTGTTGAAGCGTTGCGCGTTGGCCGCGGGTCGAAACGTCGAAATCCCACCGTCCGGTTGGCGGTAGGCTTTGAAGCCTTCGAAGATCGCTTGCCCGTAGTGCAACACGGAAGCGGCCGGGTCGAGCGAGATCGGCGCGTACGGCGAGAGCAGGCCGGTCCCCCAACCCTCCGGTGCCCGGTACGGAATGGTCACCATGTGCTCGGTAAACACGCGACCAAAGCCGAGATCTTTCATCAGCTTTGCACGCTCGGCGGCCGGCAGCGGGGAAGATGTCGGCTTGAGCTCGAAGCCAGGATCGGACGACATGCGGACTTTCATTGGGATACCACAGAAGCTACCCTCCGACAGCAGATGACACGCGCCATTCGCTTCGCTCGAACCGGGGGCCCCGAGGTCCTCGAACTCCAGGAGGTGACGCTCCCGGAGCTGAAAGCCGGGGAGGCCCTGGTTCGCCATCACGCCATCGGGGTGAACTTCATCGATACCTACCACCGGAGCGGGCTGTACCCGTTGCCCCTGCCCTCCGGCTTGGGCTCGGAAGCCGCGGGGCGGGTCGAAGAAATCGGGCCCGGAGTCACCTGCATCCGCGCAGGCGAACGCGTGGCCTACGCCGGAGCCGGCGCGCCGGCCGCTTATGCCGAAGCCCGCGTAGTCCCTGCCGATCGCCTCGTGCCGCTGCCCGATGACATTTCCGACGACGTGGCCGCCGCGGCTTTGCTCAAGGGCATGACGGCCGAGTTTTTGATCCACCGCACCTTCCCGGTGGCGGCCGGCCAAACCGTCCTCTTTCACGCCGCGGCCGGCGGGGTCGGGCTGATTGCCTGCCAGTGGCTGAACAAGCTCGGGGCGCGCGTGATCGGCACGGTCGGCTCGGACGCCAAACGAGAGCTCGCGCTGAGCCACGGTTGCCATGAAGTGATTGCGCTCGATCGCGAGAATTTCCCGGAGCGCGTGCGCGAACTGACGGATAACCACGGAGTTCCCGTGGTGTTCGACTCGATCGGTAAGGTCACGTTCATGGGCTCGCTCGGCTGCCTCGAGCCGCGCGGCATGCTGGTCAGCTTCGGCAATGCCTCGGGCAAACCCGAACCTTTCGACATCGCGCTCTTGGCCCAAAAAGGCTCGCTGTATGTCACGCGGCCCACGCTGCTCAGCTATGTCGCCACGCGCGAAGCATTGCTCTCCAGTGCCAGTTCGCTGTTTCAAGCCATTCGCGACGGACTGAAGATCGAAATCGGCCAGCGTTTTCCGCTAGCCGAAGCGGCCGCCGCCCATCGCGCCCTCGAGAGCCGCAACACCACGGGCAGCACGTTGCTCGAGCTCTAACCCATGCGCACGAAGCCCTACGCGACCGCGATCGCGCTCTTCGACGAAGTCGAGCTGCTCGACGTGGCCGGCCCGATCAGCGTGCTGACCAGCGCCGGGCGGCAATGGAACTTCCAACCCTTCAAAATCGATTTGGTGGCCAGTCACGCAGGCGCCATCAGCACCCGCAGCACGCTCAGCCTGGAAGCCAAGCACAGCGCGCAAAGCCACAGCGGCTGTGAGTGCTTAATCATCCCCGGGGGTTACGGCGCACGCCACGCCGCCGAAGAGCCCGAATTCCTGGCCTGGTTACGACGCGCCGCGACCAGCGCCGAGCTCGTGGCCGCGATCGGCAACGGCGTCTGGCTGCTCGCGCAAACCGGCCTGTTGAGCGACGAAGAAATCGCGACCAGCCCCGACTTAGCGGCGGAGATCAGCGCGCTCTGCCCGCACACGCGCCCCAACCCACACGACGCGCTGTGCACGTCCGGCAAGTTCCTGAGCGCACGCAAGAGCGCCCACGGGCTCGATCTGAGCTGCGAAATCGTGGCGCGCTGCTTCGGCAAAAAGCTGGCCTCGAGCTTATCGGCCGAGCTCGGCATCGATTGGAGCGGCGAACTCGCCGCGCTCGACATCGTACCGAGCCCTTTGCTCGTGAAGTGAGGGGGCGCTCGCGCTCCAGCAGCGCACCTCGCAGCGCGCGCTGTTCCCATCGCGCTCGTCTGCCGTGCGCAGCGCTCGCGAAAGAGCCGGCTTCAATTCCCGGCGCCTCCACTGCTTCAGGAAATTCTGAAGCCCCGTAAGTCCCGGTTGCCGCTAGAGTTTTCTGGCGGCTCCGGGCGTTTTGTACGAATCGATTTGTACTGATTCATTTGTCTCAACTCTCCTGAACTAGCATCAACTTGGCCTGATTTCGTTTCGTCTGAGTTTTGTACGGCAACCGGATGTGAAGTCGGAACCGAACCGGTGTTCGACAATTTAGGGCGAGCGAATGACGGAAGCGCGTTGGCTGGCATCACCATCGGCGGACGGTCCTCAACTTCGTAACGCTGATGAACCGCCCAGCTCGTGTGGCTCGTGATTGCCATCGCTTCACGAGCCTCTACGTTGGCCCTTCGCATCGCGCTCACGAGAGCCTACGATGGTCATGGAAGCCGCTGGGAAGGGTCCGAGCGGTCTCGTAGTGAAGCTCGTGACGGGCAACGCCAGCGGTCAGCAGGTCCCGGCGTAAAACGTCAGCGTAGGCGACCTTCTTCTTGTGGCCGCCGTAGCGCCGGATGCCGTTCGAGGGCCCGACGAGAAACGCGCGGTAGACGGTGGGCTCTTCAACCCTGGCAGCCCCTGCTCAGGGCAGCGGAGCATCTTGGAGAGTCGCCCGAATCACTGCCGCGGCGGTAGACCGCCGGGGATGCAAGGCTCCGCTGACGCGCCCTGCAGGAGGGAGCGCTCAACGGGCAGGGCAAACTACGAACGGTCCCCTCGGACGAGCCAGTACCAGTGGGAGCGCGCCAGCCGGCGCCGGCTGGACGTCTCGCGATGAAGACGAAAGCGGGGGGCGAAGACCCCTTCGATCGCTGCAGGCGAGAGCGGGATCTCGCTCGGAGGCGCGTCGAGTGCCCAAAGGAGGTGGGTCCCTCCCGGCTTGAGCAGGCGGAACACCTCGGCCGCGTACCGGGTTTGCTGACCTGTGTCGAGGCAGTGAAAGCAGCCCACATCGAAGGAGACATCGAAGCTGTCCTCGATGTCGTGCAGGCTGGTCACGTCTCCCACTCGAAACTCAGGCTTGCGTTCGTCCCGAGCCACGCGAGCGCGCGCCTTGCCGATTGCGACAGGTGAAAAGTCCACGGCGACTACCCCATGCCCCGCACGGACAACGTCGCGAGAGAAGCGGCCCACACCACATCCGAGTTCGAGCACGCGAAGAGGCGGCGTGGTTCCAACGAGCTGCACGATCTCGGAAGGGACGCGAATGTCGCCCCAAACCGTGAAGAGCGCACGGTAGGCTCGATCAAAGTCGGAACTGGTTGTGGGTGGGGAGTAATTTCTTACGCGCAGACTGTTCATAGTATGCTATATAGCTTGCTATGTTAAGCCGTCAAGCCGCCCCTTGGGACCCGGGCTCGGCTCCCACCTTTTGGATCAACCATGCGTCACGCTTGATCATGCGTCGCTTCGAGGAACGTTTGCGGCCCTTCGGATTCGGAATGGCCTACCTCCCGGTGGCAATCGCCCTGGAAGAACACGGACCACTGCAGCAGAAGGACTTGCTCAGGTACGCACGGATCGAGCAGCCGACTATGGCGGCGCTTCTTGCTCGGATGGAGCGCGACCGACTCGTTGCGCGGAAGTCCGATCCCACGGACGCGCGCGCACGCCTCGTAGCCCTCACTCCGCGTGCGAAGTCAGTTCTCGCGAGTGTCAAAGAGGCGATGGCAGCGGTCGTCGAGGAGGCCATGAACGGCATCAGTGAGGCTGACCGCAATGTCCTCGTCATGTCACTTCAGCTCGTCGTTCATAACCTGAAGGATGAGACAGTCGACCCTGCCTTGGAGCCGAGGCGCTGAATCAGAGCTCGAAGGACACGTCGACCGACGCCGCCACGTCCCGCTCGCGCGGGCAACACGCCGAGGTCGAGCCTCGACCCGGTCTTGCACTTCAGGGACCTCGAGCGGCTCGGCCTCGTCGATGCCGCGTCGGGGGACGTCCCGGTGCGCCCAAGCGACTGGCCCGGAGCGCTGTAAGCGCTCGACGCGCCCTCGCGCAATCGGTGCGCACGCCGCCCGGGCTGTACGTAACCGAGGTCCGTCCATCGGCTTGCCGATCGGCTCCAGCCAGTTCCTTCCACGGAGGCTGGCGAACACCCTGGATGCCGGGCGGGAGAACTCACGCAGTGCGTGACTACGAGGAGCAGTGCAAATGCGCCGAGGACGAGGCGGAAAATCGCTATCTATCCGTGCCGCGGGATGCATGCTCGCGGTCACCTACCTGCAATGGAAGCCCGTTGCCGACCTTGGCATCGAGGTATGCGAGATCGTAAATGTGGCGGCCTGACGATGCGGACACACCGTTGCTTCGCCGTGCCTCGACATCGTGCGCGAGCTTCGCGCGGAGATCCACGCGCCGAGCACGGGACAAGCCGCAGGTACGGGCCAACGACGCCAGCGACCCCGACGACGTGTAGCGTGCCGATCTGGCGCCAGACTCCCACGCGGAGTATCTGTCACTCGTACGTAGTCGGAAGGACGGCGTCTGCTTTGATCGTATCGAGCCGGTCTATCAGCGTTACGCAAAGGCCAGAACAGGCAGCAAGATCGAAATGTGGACGCTGGCCCATCAACCGCAACGGATCGCCCAAGGGAGAGCGTTACGCATCATCACCGACCGAAAAATCGGTGACGATTCGCTGGAGCTTCGACGGATGTGCGACGGAAATGAGCTGCAAGCCCTTGACGGCCGCCTGGCGGACGCAATCAATATGACGCGCGCCACATCCAATTCGACGGGAGTATTCCCGGCGGACGGCGAGCCGTTTCGGCGATTCGTCGTGAATCTACGGAAGCCCAGCCGTCGCTGCTCTTCGAGGCACGCTCGTTGCGTCTTTGGATACCGCCTGCCCCTCTCGCCTCATCTGCGTACCGCCGTCGGATGCCGCATCGGCTGCAACGCCCATACCTCAGGCGGACCACGGCCACGACCCACCAGCGAACGCCGCGCATCCCTCAGTCAGTTGCCGTTCATGACCCTCACCAGGCATGCTGCTGAAAGACTGCCCGATTTCGTCCGCGGCCCCGCCAACCATTTCCTGGGCGCCAACGGCGAGGTGATCGCACGCACAATGACTTCGAATTATCATTAGATTGCGGAGGACCCATGGATACGAAGCGCTGCTACCGATTCGTGAGCGAGGACCTGAGGTCTGCGCATGGCAAGGTGACGTGGACGATCGGCGAATGGATCCAGGCACCGGGTAAGGTCGTCGCCTGCGTGAATGGTCTTCATGCCGCAGCGACGCCGCGCGAGTCGATCCGATACGCGTATGGCACGCGTTGGTTCGTCGCGGAGGCTCGCGGGACGATCATTCACTACGGCGGCAAGCTCGTGGCGAGCGAAATGCGGCTCGTCGAAGAGATCCCGGTCGCGATCCTTCGCCGATTCGCGATCGACTGCGCACGCGATTGCCTCGAGCATGCGGCCGACCGCGGCGAGCTCGAAGCTCTGCTCGACGCAACCGAAGCGGAGATCGCGAGAAAACGCGCCGAAGTCGCTCGCGCTTTGAACCCGAGTGTCGGCGCCGCCGCAGGTCGGGCAGTCGCCGCTGCCATGGCCGCGTCGTTCGCCGCGGTCGTTCCCCACCCAGCGGCGTGGGTCGGAGCCGCGGCCGCGAACGCGTTCGCCGCACAGACTGCCGCCGAGGCTGGAGCCTCTGCACGAAGCGCAGCAGATGCGGTTGCAGGCGCCTTCGACGCCGTCGCGGCCCTGGCGGCGGCCGAAGCGATCGATCGCGCGGCCACTGCCGCTCATGTCGCGGCCGCGGCGGCCGGCGCTGCGCACGCGGCATCCGTTGCGGCGGCGCATGGGGTTCCGGTCGGCGAGACAGCCGATCCGTACGCCGCTTCGCGCGTACCGCGACCGGTTCATCCCGCCTACGAAGCGCAATCACGAAAGCTATTGCAGCTGGTCGCCGAAGGCTAAAGTCGCGCGATGACGAAACCGCTCATCGTTGGGCGCCGTCGGTCGGCCACCGCTGGATGATTCGGCGAGTTCCTGTCCAATTTCAGGTCTTGTACGACTAGGTGGCTCAGGGCGCACTGCCTTGAGCCGATCGCGCGAGCGCGAAGTGGCGCTCGGCCGCCGCTTCGCCGTCACGTGTCATCCGACGAAGCCAACGACACTGTTCGAGCTGCCGCCGCGCGTGCTCGACCCTGCGCTCATCGATCCGGCACAGGTTTTGGGCTGAACACGTCCTCTACCCGAGTCCCTCGCCCGTAAGCAGTGGGCGTGCCGTTGGTCGGCGTCATGCTCGCGATGAAGCACTACTTCGACGCGCATCATTCGGGCGCCGAAACGCTCGACAAAGTCGGTCCCGAGCTCCTTCAAAGGAGCGAACCGGCCTGGCTACCGCCAAATCGTAGCGGCCGCGTCATCCGACCCGTGCCGGATGTGTTTGGACTGCATACCGCACGCGTAAGTTTCCCCGGGCTCGCGAACTTGAGGGCTCGCGTGGCGCCTTCGGGTTGTCAGTTCCAACAAATGCACCTGAACTCCGGCAGTTGTCCGATGCGCGCGCCGCGGCGTCCAGTACATAGCACGCTCACGCAGTTCGTCGGTGCATGAGCCAACTGCGGAGACAACTCGAATGAAGAACATCGAAGTGCGCGCTTTGTCACGGGCCCCCTGATCCAGTGACAAAATGCCCGACGCCGAACGACAGAAACGTCACGCTGCTCGACACGTTCACCCATGAAACTCGATGACGGTAGGTCATTGACCAACCTGCGTCCTGGCTTTCGCGGCTATGCTCGGCGCGTATGCGGCGAGAGCAATGTCGAATAACGCGCGTCAATCACTGAGCGAGTGTCACGATTGTGGCCTCGTTCAGCGTTTACCAAACGCGGAGGAGCAAGCCGCGTCCCTCGCTTGCGAACGCTGCGGTGCAACGCTGCGTCAGGTGCGCGCTAGCAGCTTGGTGCTGTGCACCATCTGCGCGGTATCGGGCTTGGTGCTATTTCTGCTCGCGCTCTGGTCGCCCGCCGTCAGCGTGTGGATGCAGGGCGGGCGTTTTGGCCGCAGCGACATCCTGACCGGGCCCACGCGGCTTCGTCAAAGCGGCTTCTGGGAGCTGAGCGTGGCCACACTCACCACGTTAATCATTCTGCCGCTCGTCAAGCTCGTGACGGTGATCGCGATGGCCGTCGCGCTGCGCCTCGGTCAAGTGCCGCGCTTGCTCAAAGCGAGCTTCGCGTCGCTGCCCACGATCAGTGAGTGGGCAATGGTCGACGTGTTCTTGCTCGGCGCGATGATCGCGCTGTTCCGGCTCAAGGTGTGGATGGTGGTTTCGTTCGGGCCGGCGCTGTACGCGCTGGGCGGGTCCGCATTGTGCTCGATCGCCGTCGATGCGAGCCTCGATCGCTTCGTTTTCTGGCGGCGCGTCGCGCTTCTGCCAGAAAGCTCGGCAAAGCACGCACACGCTATCGACGCGGCCCCAGCACGTTGGCTCGGCTGTCGCGGCTGCGGCAGAGTCGCTTTTCTGCGCGACGGCGCGCGTTGTCGACGCTGTGAGCGGCGCGTGCACGCCCGCAAACCCGAATCACAGCGTCGCACGCTGGCGTTGATCGTCTCGGCCGCGCTGCTCGCGATCCCCGCCAACCTGTTGCCGGTGATGACCATCACCAAGCTGGGCCGCGGTGGCCCGAGCACCATTCTGGGCGGTACGGTGGAGCTGATCCAGGCGGGGCTGTGGGGCCTCGCGCTGCTCGTGCTCGTGGCGAGCGTGCTCGTGCCACTGTTCAAGCTCGGCGCGCTGTCTTATTTGCTCGTGTCGATTCAACGCGGGTCGCGCACGGGGCTGATGTTTCGCACCCGCTTGTACCGGGTCGTAGCCTTGATTGGTCGGTGGTCGATGATCGATATCTTTGCGACGATGATGCTGGTGGCTTTGGCACGCTTCGGCTGGCTCGGCAGCGTGCGGCCCGGGCTGGGCGCAAGCGCTTTTTGCGGCGTGGTGGCGCTCACGATGTGGGCTTCGCATTCCTTCGAGCCGCGCGCGATCTGGGACGCCGCGGGCCTGAACCCCGCGCTCGAGTCGAACGAGCCTGGCGAGTCGAGCGAGCCTGGCGAGTCGAGCGACGACGCAGCTCCGCGAGCACTGCCGGCATGACTCCCGACACTCCGCCCCAAGCTCAAGCACACATCCGCAAGCACGTCGGCTTCTCCTGGATTTGGCTGCTGCCGCTAGCCACGGTGCTACTCGTCGGCTACCTCGTGTTCAAGCTCGTCGCTGCGCGCGGGCCGATGATCTCGATCAGCTTCGAGTCGGCCGACGGCCTCACCGCCCAGCAAACTCAAGTCAAATACAAGGCCGTGACGCTGGGCACGGTCGAGCAAATCGACCTGGCCGACGACCTGGCGCACGTGATCGTCAAGGTGCGGATGAGCGAGCAATCGGCGGCTCTGCTCACTGACAAGGCGCGCTTTTGGGTCGCGCGCCCCCGACTCGGCGGAGGCTTGGCCGCCGTAGAGACGGGCCTCGAAACGCTGGTCTCCGGGGCCTATGTAGCGGTCGATCCGGGTCCGAAAGGCGGCCACCCGCAAAGCGAGTTCAAGGGCCTGGAGAAACCGCCCAGCGTGCGCTCGGATGAGCCCGGGAGCGTGTATTTCCTCGAGGCCGAAGCGCTGGGCGGCCTCGGTGAAGGCGCGCCCGTCTTTTATCGGGATGTCGCGGTGGGCGAAGTCCTGAGCGCCGACCTCGAAGACAATGGTCCCACCCAAGGCGTGCGGCTACGCATCTTCGTGCGCGCGCCTTACGATCGCAAAGTCGTGCCTGAGACGCGCTTCTGGAATAGCTCCGGCATCCGCGTGAACACGGGCGCAGGCGGGCTGCACGTGGAGCTTCAGTCGATCAAGTCGCTGCTCGCCGGTGGCATCGCGTTTCGCGCGCCGCAGGGAGCGGAAGCGCATCCGGCGAGCCCGTCCCAGTCCAGCTTTCGCCTCTATGCTGACGAGCCGCAAGCGGCGATCGGCTTTTACGGCCAAGGCATCCCCTACCTCAGCTACTTCCAGAGCTCGGTGCGCGGTCTCAGCGAAGGGTCGCAAGTGCAAATGTTCGGCAAAGAGCTGGGCTCGGTCACGCACATCGACTTGGTCAAAGATCCGCGGCTCGGTCACCACGGCCAGCTCGCGGCGCGCGTCGCCTTCGTCTTGCAGCCCGAGCGTGCGCTTAGCGCTAGCGATCGGCAAGCGTTGCAGCCCGAGGGCATTCGAGCGCTGGTGCACGAGCAGCTGCGCGTGGTGCTCGCGAGCAGCAGCCTGCTCACCGGCCAGAAGGAGCTGTCACTCGAGTTTGTGCCCGGCAGCAAACCGCCGCCCGCGCTGACCGAAGAAGCCGGCGCCTGGGTGCTGCCGAGCGAAGGTCAAGATTTGCAGGATTTGAGCGCGTCGCTCAGCCAAATTCTGAACAAGGTGAACAGCATTCCCTTCGAAGAGATCGGCACCAACGCGAGCCACGCCTTGGCTTCGCTCGATAAAACCGTGGGCGGTCCGGAGCTGCAGCGCGCCATCGCTTCGCTCGACGAAGCCTTGAAAGAGGTCAGCGGCCTGGCTCGCGAGGCCAAGAGCGATCTTGGCCCCGCGCTCGAGCGCTTGCCTCGCATTTCCGAGAAGCTCGAGAGCGCTGTCGATCAGGCCCAAGCTGCATTGGGGCAATCCGGGTATGGCTCGGACTCCAAAACCCAGCGCAGCCTGGAGCGCATGATGTCCCAGGTCGGCGACGCCGCGCGCAGCATCCGGCTGCTCGCCGACTACCTCAATCGTCACCCCGAGTCGCTGGTGAGCGGCCGCAAAGAGAACGAGCCATGAGCTTTGCATCGCTTCTACGCGGTACGGTGTTGGCGGCAGCCTTTGCGTTGTTCATTGCCAGCTGCGCGGGCTCGCCCGACCCAGTGTTTTACGCCTTGGCCTCACAGCCCGGGCGCGCGCTGCAAACCCCGGTGCTGCACGTCGAGATGCGCCGCGTGGGCTTGCCCAGCTACCTCGATCGCCCGCACATCGTTCGCCGCTCCAGCGCCGAACGCCTAGAACTCGCGGCCGACGAGCGCTGGGGGGGCCCGCTCGAAGAGCTGGTGAGCGCCACGCTCGCCGATGATCTCGCCAGCCGTTTGCCGAGCTGCGTCGTGTTCAGCGAAACCGGCACTATCACCACCGCGGCGGACGTCCGGGTCGAGGTCGAGGTCACGCGCTTCGAGCTAGGTGCCGACGGCCTGGTACAGCTTCAGGCGGGTTCGGCCGTGCGTTGGAGCACGAGCACGGACGCCGTGCGTTTGAAACGCCACAGCTTCAGCGCTCGACCAGCCAGCAGGAAAACTTCGGATTTGGTGGCGAGCATGAGCGCCACGTTGGCGCAGCTCGCAGATGCCGTGGCGCAGACGGTGCTGGAGGGCGCGCCGGCCCCGCCGGGCCGACTGCCACCTTGAACGATTGCTGCGCGCGGTGACACGATGATTCTTCGTCAACTTCGGCGCCGCACGCACAGCGGGGCGCGCCCCCACGTTCTCGCTTGCCGAGCCAATCCGGGGTGACGTTGCCCCGCGCGGCGCTGGTGGCGAGCCTGTGGTGAGGGGTGGAACGCAGTGTCACGCGAGCTGCGATGCGGGATCGCGGGCGCCCACCCCAGCGAGGCAACGATTGAACAGCGCAGTGACGCGCGCAGGTCGTTGGTTCCGCCCTGGATCAATTGGGTTCACTGGCTTTGATGACCCGACAGCGCGACGACACCGGGAGCCGAGGCCCACCAGGGAAAGGAATCCAGGGGCGGAGCGGAGACGTTGAAGGTGCCGTTGCCGTTGGACAAGGCAACCGGGATCGATCCAAAGCTGTCGGAACCGAGGAGGGCAATGTCGTCGAGCCCGTCGCCGTTGAAGTCGCCGACGATCGGCTTCGCGTTCGGCCACTGTGCCCATGCCGCAAAGTCCCAGCTGACCTCGTTCGTGACCCAGAAAGTGCCATTGCCATAGGAGAACGCGACGGGGACCGTCCACCAGCCTTCGCCGCCAACGAGCGCGACATCGTCGCGCCCGTCACCATTGAAGTCGCCGCTCACAGGTGTTGCGTTGGGATAGGTCGCCCACCACGGGAAGTCTGCCAGCGGCTCGTTGGTAGCGCTCCTTGGGCCAGAGGGCCCGTTGTAGAGGACCGGCAGGCTGTTGACCCCGGCGCTTCCGGTGAGGGCAAAGTCGCCGAAACCGTCACCGTTGAAGTCTCCTGGAATCACCCTCATGTTGGGCCACTGGGCCCAGGTAGGAAAGAGGGCGAGGTTCGGATCCGAGCTATTGTTGACCTGGACGTTGTTCACTCCGAACTCGCCGCCACCCGTCGCGTAAGCGACGGGAAACGATCCCCACCCTGGCGCGGACAGGGTGACGTCGTCCAAGCCGTCACCGTTGACATCCCCCGGAATCACTTGGACCCCCGGCGATGTCCCCCAATACGCGAACGTTGGCAAGCTTGGGCCAGAGGGCGAAAAGGTGCTGTCTCGATTCGATAGGCCGACGCCGGGCCCGCCCCAGCCCGCAGGGCCGGTGAAGAAGAGGTCGCTCGCGCCGTCGCCGTTGAAGTCCCCGGTCACGACTTTCACGTTCGGAGTGACGGCCCAGTCGGCGAGGCTGGGGTTCCACGCGTTCGTGTAGTGAAAGGTGCCGTCCCCGTTCGAGACCGCGATCGGTACAGTGGTCCAGCCTTGCCCGCCGACCAGGGCGATGTCGGCGTAGCCGTCCCCGTTCACGTCGCCTGGCACGGCCCACCTCAGCGCGACGTGGGCGAAGAGCGCATTCAGGCTTGTGCCAAGATACCGCTCCATGGCCGCCTTGATCTTGCCGTTGGTCAAGCGAGTATCGGCGCCGAGGTCATCGACGAGCGCACGCCACATCCCCGCAACGCAAGCTTCGCCACAAAAGTAGTCCGTCTCGAGGCGCCTGAAAAATTCTGATCCGACGGCGTGGGCCCCGTGATCACCCGGACTCCAGTTATAGAAAGTGCCGTCGTTACCCATGTAGTCCGGATCGCCGTTACAGGTGACTCGGGCATTGGATTCGATCGCGAAGCCTTCGTCCAACCAATCGGGAAGCTCGGCCACGAACGAGTGGGCGTTGAAGACGTGCATCGCCTCATGGGCTTCGTAGCGCAGATCGCTGGGGTTGGTGACCCGCTTCTGCCCGGGTCGCCAGAAGCCCTGAAACCCAACACTCACCAGGGATGGGCCGCCAGCGCCGTAGGACATGGCTCCATTGGGTTCGGGCGAAAAAGTCTCGCCGTACAGACGCATCGGAAAGGGACCGGGGAAAGTGCGCCCCAAGCGGGCCTCGATGCAGGCGCGGGCCTTGTGCAGGAGGTTGAAGGTCTTACCGACGAACTCGTCGCGTTCGCTGGTGGCATGCTGCGTGTAAGTGCTGGCAATCGCCACCTGGTCGTCGCAAAAGCCATCGAGGCAATTCCACGAAGAATAGCCGCTTCTCGCGACCTCTTGCGCGCCGACGACGACGATCGCGCTGGCATCGGGATCGCTGTTGAAGACGTGCACCTTGAAGGTCATGTTGTTGCGTTCGTCGAGCAAGCAGTAGCTTGCCCCGACGTAGGCGTACGAGGTCGTGTTCTCATCCAGGTAGGTGAACTCAGGAGCGGCGTAAATTTTGCGCGTCATCACGAAGGCTTGGCAGCTGAAATCAGCGAAGCCCGCCGTCGCGCCCTGGGAAACCAGCGCCGCGTTCGACCAGCCGAAGTTCGGGCCGCCAACCTTCTGGTAATGGAGGTGCGGTTGAAAGAACTCGCCACTTTGAAAGGATAAGTCACCGCCGCGGGTCACGCGGGCGCTCGCGCCATCGAGCTTGACGACGAAGGAGCTGGTTGGCCATGGCTGTAGCAGGCTCATGTCCGCGCCCGAACTCGCGAGCAATGCGAAAAATTGGCCATTGGCGTTCACGCCCGTACTGACGTTCGCGCGTGTCGGAACGGGGGCATTGGCGATCGCCAGACGCCTGCGGATGCTCGCCGTCAATGCCTGGGCCGCAAAGCGATAGGTCCTGCCGGGCGTGAACCCGAGCATGGTCTCCGCGCGAATGGGGGCGATGTGACAGATTGAAGACACGCCCGGATTGCGCACCGGATCGGGGTTGGCGATCCATTTTCCCGTGGAGCTCAACGAGCCTTGGAAGACGGGAGGGGAGCTCGACATGTCCCAGACGTACACGTTGAGTTTCGACAACGTACACAGGCTCGACGTGAGAGGTTCACTATCCGCCCAGCTGACATAGGTGCCGGGCAGAGGGGCCGGGTTCTGGTAGGTGATGTCAGTGATCGAGCTGACCGTGCACGCGCCGTTGTTGGGATACGTGGCGCTGGGAAGGACGAAGGCGGGTTGGCCATTGGTGAACTTCTGATTGGCTGCGACGGTCTCACAGCTTTGTCCGGTACCTAGCGCGAGGGCCAGGTGTGGAAGCAAAGTGACCAGGACAAATGCGACCCACCAATGCATAACCTTCATCGGCGCCTCCCTGCGTGATTTCCCCATCCCACAGAAACCGAGGCTAACGTGCGGAGGTCCGACATGCAAGCGCCGCCGGCAGACACCCGACGCTCGCGTGCACTCGAAGCCGTCGGTTCTCGAAGACCGTGGCTTGCCGGCGTGCCCGACAGCGGCTGCGAGGCGTTGATTCGGGGTATCAGAGTCGATGCCCGATGGCTGCGGATCTGGTAGTCTCACCCCCAGGGGGGTCCAAGTCTCGACGACTCTACCAAAGGGGACATCATCATGAATGACTACAAGGGGTTCAAATCCTGCCTGACCGGGCTATTGGCGGCGACGATGAGTGCGTGTGGTGCGGCGCAGGACGGAGGTGGCGACGCGCAGCTCGACGAAGTCGACAGCACTTCCCAAGAGGCGCTCTATACCATCACGCCTTACGGTCCTGAGTGGCAGAACACGCCGTATTGCAACTGGGGGGACCTCGGGGACGTGAGTCTCAACACCGACTCGCAAAAGCAGCTACCCGTGAAAGTCTACTACGACCTCTTCGCAGGACTGCAGTACTACTACATGGTCAACGCGACGCTCCTGAACCAACGTGGTCGCATCTGCAACCTCGATCTGCAGTGGGCGTACTGGCCGAAGGGGGTCGATCCTCACCTCAGTCCGACGGCCACCGTGTTCCGCTCTTACGTGAGCGACAAGAAGCTGGTCCCCGAAGCCGTCTCGTCGGGGAAAATTGGCGACTGCGTGCCTGGCAATGGTGGCACGGTGTCGATCAGCATTATGCCCACGCCCAACATGATGTTTCTCACGCCTTCCGGCAGCCATCCAGTCATCTCGTATTACACTTGCAACTAGCCGAGCCGAGTGGCGGTGAGCACCCACGTGGCGGGCTCGCGTCGTCCATGCCTCGCGTCGATGACGACTGGAGGGCACAGCCGATCGATTGCGTCCTGCATTTCATACCGAGCCCGGTCTTGAAGTGAGGGGGCGCTCGCGCTCCCGCAGCGCACCTCGAAGTGCGCTGCATTCTCGGCGCGCTGCGAGGTGCGGCGCACGCGAAAGATGAAGCGGTGTATCAATCGCTGGTCGACGTTTGGCGCCGCGATTGGCGCCCGACAAGATATCCTTGCTCTGGCCCCGGCGTGCGCTGATGCCGCGCTCGCGTCATCGTACTTCTTCGAAATCGCCCGGCTTCCAGGAGCCGTCAAAGGCTGACGGCTCGGGGCCATAGACGCGGAAATACACGAACCAGCCCTTGCCCGGGAGCGTCCGAATCCAATTCTGCTCTTGGCCCGCTGGCGCCCGTGGCCCGAAGTAAAGATCGACGCCACCGGAACCGCCAGTAAAGCCTCCAGCGGTTCCGCTGCTCCCGCCGGTCGCTCACGTAGTACCGCCAGCGCTTCCACCGCGGCCCGCGCCTGGAGCGCCGGCTCGCGCCGAGCCGCTCTGGCCACCACTACCCGCTTCGGAGCCGGCACCGCGTGCCTCGTCACCGTTGCCCGCGTCGCCCGCCGCGGCCAACCGAAGTCGTGCCGGCCGTGTCTCCCTTATCGCCGCCCGAGTGGCTCGCGCCCGCGCTGTTTCGAGCTCAATCGGCGAGGTGAGCCGGTGTTCGCCGACGCTAGGATGGCGTCGACGTACCGGCGAGGACCGCCAGCATTGTCTGGCTGCTGCCGAGATCCGCCGGTCCATCGTTGGACGTGCCCATGCCGGCCCCGCCGCCGCTCACGCTGCCCGCGCGGCGCGAGGTGCCGCCCACCTGTTCAGGTGGCGTGGTTTGCGCCAAAACCGCTGAGCAGCGCGAGGCCCAAGCAGACCAACACACGATGTCGCTACAATACGCTTGGCGCTGAACTCGCTCCGCTGCGCGCCCGCGGCGTGCGTGGCGGAGCAAGCGGTCACTGCTTTTTCACGCTTCGCATTGGCAGGAGTTGATGCGCGCGTTCGCGACGCCGAAGGCCACGGCGTACGGGACGTAACGCTTGACCATCAACAAATCCCCAAAGGAGCAGGAACTGCCCGACGCGGCGACGGGCGCCCCCTACGCCCCTCTCGAGACGAGGCCCTCTGCGCCCCTCTCGATCCGCGGCCGCAAGGTCGAATCAAGGGAAGAGGCCTTGCAATTGCGCGCCGTGGCGAGGCATATTGGCGGAGAACGTGCTCAATTGGCGCTTTAGGCCGGAGAACAACGAGATGGCAAGCGGTGTGGTGGTGGGTTGGGGTCAGGTTGCGTCTTGGGGCCGGCGCCTCTCAGGTTTGCTTCTGTTCGGGCTAGCGCTGTCCGGCGGGGCTTGCTCCTCGGGCTCACCGAGCGGTAGCGAGCCGATCGAGATCCCGCCGCCGCTCAATCAACCGTGCGACTCCGATATCGACTGCGGCTCATCCCTGAAGTGCGACCCGCTCCGGGGCTGTCTCCCGTGCGTGTTCGATTGGCACTGCGCCAAGGGTGAGCGCTGTACGGACGACGGATGCAAGGTGCCGATGCCCTGCAAGAGCGACGACAGCTGCAAAGACAAGCCCAAAGCGCCGCACTGCGACCCGGTGCTGGGCGAGTGCGTCGGCTGCCGCGACGAGAAAGATTGCCCGGCCAAGTCCCACTGTATCGAGCGCAGCTGCGTTTCCTATACCCCCTGCGTCAACTCGCGCGACTGCACGGAGGGAAATGTCTGCGACCGCGACGCGGGTGAGTGCGTCGAATGTTTAGGCAACGGCGACTGCGAGAAAGACAAAGAAGCGTGTGTCGCCTCGCACTGCGTGCCGGTTTGCACCTCGGACAAAGACTGCGCCTCGCGCAATCAGCTCTGTAACCACGACAAGGGCTACTGCGCAGACTGTGTCGAGCAGGAAGATTGCCCGAACATTTATTACTGCGCGAACGACCGTTGTAAGCTGGATGTCTGCAAGGCGGGCGACACGATCTGTCAGGGCAACAGCGGCTACGCGACTTGCAACGCCATTGGCAGCGGCTTCGAGTCGCGGACCTGCTCCGTCTCCAGCTCCTGCAGCGTCGACGGGGGGGCGGGCTGCAAGCCGTGGATCTGCACACCCGGCACCTCCGATTGCAGCGCATCGGGTGAATCGGTCAAACTGTGTGCGCAGGATGGGCTGTCCATCGCGAGCGAGATCGACTGCGCAGCGGACGGCCAGCGCTGTTACCTGGGAGAATGCAAGCCGAAGGCTTGCGAGCCGGGCAGCACGTTCTGCCAAGGCTCCGAGCTGCGCGATTGCGCCGCAAACGGCACCCAATCTACCTTGAGGACCGCGTGTCCGTCTGGCCAGTACTGTGACTCGACGACGCTCGCCTGCGCTTTCCAGAAGTGCACTTCTGGTGCTCCACTGTGTGACGGCGAGCGCGCGACGCGCTGCAATGCTGCCGGCTCGGGTCCGGTCGCGGACGGAACCGACTGCGCCGCCGATGGCCGGGCTTGCTTCAACGGCGAATGCCGCAATAAGATTTGCAGCGGGTATTTCTGCCAAGACGGCAATGTCTGGTCTTGCTTGGAGAATGGCACCGCCTCGAAACTGACCACCACTTGCGCGAGCAATAACTACTGCGCGGACGGCTCGTGCGTGCTCGATAAGTGCACCGGGGGTCAGGCGGTGTGCAACGTCAACGTTGCCACGACCTGTAAGGCGGATGGCTCGGGGCTCGAGGCCGGCGGGACCGATTGTGCTGCCGACGGCAAGGTGTGCGTAGCGGGCGCGTGTTTGCCCAAGGTTTGTACGGCGGGCGAGTACTTCTGTTCCAACAACAACCCCCAGGTTTGCAACAACACCGGGACCGCGTCTTCGCAGGTCAACAGCTGCGCCGCCGCCTACTTTTGCAAGCCAGGCTCCCCGTCCTGCTGGGCGGATGTGTGCACCGCCGGGCAGAAGGTCTGCGACGGCAACATCGCAAGCACCTGCAACGCGGACGGCTCTGGGGCCGTCGCCGGTGGCACGGATTGCTCGCTCGCGGGCCAGGTTTGCTACTTGGGCAACTGCCTGCCGAAGATCTGCAACTCGAACGAATACTTTTGTCAGGCCGGCAATTCGTATCTCTGTGGTCCGAGTGGCGCCACCTCTTCGCTGAACGACACCTGCTTGGCGAGCGAATACTGCAAGGTCGGCAGCACCGTGTGCCAGCCGGACGTATGCACCGCCAGCGCCGCCACGTGCAACGGAGCCAACCTCAGCAGCTGTGCGGCCGATGGCTCCGGCCCGATCGACGCTGGCACTTCGTGTGGCACCGGCAAGACTTGCTTTGCTGGGGCTTGCAAGGCCGTGATTTGCACGCCCGATGCGCTGCAGTGTTCTGGCGGCAACATCCAGCGCTGCACGGACAACGGCACCGCTTGGAGCGCGTACCAAACCTGCACCACCGAGACTTACTGCAACGAGCTGGCCTCGCCCATCGCGTGCTCGCCAGACATCTGCACGCCGTCTGCGTACACGTGCGATGGTGAGAAGCTCGCGACCTGCGCTGCCGACGGCGGGCACTTCAGCGCCAGCGGCACCAACTGCGCAAGCAACGATCTGGTCTGCACGCTCGCCAACACCTGCGCCGCGGTGGCGGAAGATACCGTCGCCGGCGCGACGACCGGGTCTGCGACCTCGTTTCTCGTCGGCAACTACTATCGAGTGGCCCGCGCGCGTACGCTGACCAAGATCGAAGAGTACCTGTCCGTCAGCGGCACTTCGGTCTTCACCTGGGTGGTGTACGAATCGACCTCCGCGACCGGCACCTTCACCAAGCTGTATGAACGGACGACTTCGGATGCCGGTTCGGCCACGTACATCAGCTCCGGGGCCATCAGCGTGCCGCTCGTAGCGGGCAAATTCTACGTGATTGGCGTCGTGGTGCAGGGCAGCTTCACGCGTTACCTGAACCAGAGCGGGCAATTGACCTTCGTGAGCTTCGGGCAGCCCTACTATGGTGTCCAATTGAGCGCCTCCGCAGCGCCGGCCACGTTCAATGGTGGCTCCGCCTACTCCTACGCCCTCAACAACCAGCGAGTCAGCACGGCCCCCTGAAGCGGGAGGTCAGCGCCGAGCCATGCGGGCGTTCCCACTTCCGCGGCAGGCTCAGCTGGATCCGACGTAGATCCCGGCCGCCTCGCCGCCGGGTCGTGGAAAGCAAAGCGGGCTAGGGTGCCCGGTTCGGGGGTAGGGCACGGTGTCGGGGCTCGTTGAATAGACCCGAACTGGCGTGCCATATCGGACCGTCCGTCCGTCCGTCCGTTGAAGCACCTATGGCCATCGGCAAAGGCGTACACCAACATGCGGTTCCAATAGAAAGGGGCGACTTTGCCATGCAAGCGACGAACATCGACGACGTTTTGGTCAAACTGAAGGACATCATCAACATCCACCGCGATCGCGGCAGTCCGCTCGCCTTCTTTCCAGCGGTGTATCGCGCCACGACCGCCCGCGTGCGAGCCGGGATTCAGAACGGTACTTTCGCCGATGGCGCCCGCATGGAGCGGTTGGCGACCACGTTTGCCAACCGCTACCTGGCGGCGCAGGACGACCCGCTAGCTGGGGGCAAGGCTTGGGGAGTCAGTATTGCGGCCGCGAACCGCGAGCACACGATGATTCTCCAACACGTCCTCTTGGGTATGAACGCGCACATCAATTTCGATCTACCCCTAGCTGTGATCGCGACGGCGAATGGGGGCAATGTCGCAGACCTCGAACAGGACTTCCAGACGATCAACCGCATCCTCGCAGCTTTGCTCGATCCCGTGCAGGCCACCATCGATCGCTTCTCGCCGCTCTTGAACATCCTGGACAAGGTCGGAGGTCGCACCGACGAGGAACTAGTAACGTTCTCGATCAACAATGCTCGCGACGAGGCGTGGCACGAAGCCACACGCTTGGCCGCTGAACCCACTGAACAACGCACTCGCTCGATCCTGAGCTTGGATCGCCGAGTAGCCCTGCTAGCCCAACGCATCATCGTGCCTGACGGGGCACTGGGCGTGGCCAGCAGCCTCATCGCTCGCACCGAGTCCGCCGACATCGCTTCCATCACGACAGCGATGCTAGCCATCGACTGACGAGCGCACAGAACGATTACTTCTTCAGGAAGGCGAGCGCATCAGACTCGTTCTCGAATGCCGCGAGCGCTCCGTCGAGCGCGGTTTGGCGGTTCAGGCGATTGGCCTGCAGAATTCCAATTTTCGAGTCGACCACCACGGCCGTGCGCTCGAAATCACGCCCGATTTCTTCGCGCAGCGCCATGAACGCGCTGCTGAGGCGGTCATCCGTGCCCAACGGAGCGCGGCGCGAATCCACCAGGAGTCGCTTGTGCTGGCGCCCCAGTTGGTCGAGCGTGGCACCCACTCGCCTTCGCTCCTCCGCAACTTCGGCATCGTCCACGAACTTGCGCGCCGAACGGCGCACGAGCACGACCTGCGGTTCTAGCATCATCACCTCGTGAAACGGCTCTGTCGGAGACGAAGTAGCGAGGAGCGCAGGCCCGCGTGAATCGTGGCTCGACGCGGGCGGGATGCTGCCAGCGCGCTTCGCTGAACCCGATCGCGCAGTAGTGTCCGCTTCGGTGGCGCGGGCAAGCCGGTCACCTGGGCGACTCGCTGTCGGTCGCTCGAGCGGCTCGCTCGGGCGGGCGCCGGACGCAACCAGCTCCCGGAGTGCACGGGCCAACGCGCGCATGCTGGGAAAGCGCCCTTTTGGATCGCGCTCCATGGCGCGCAACACGATTGCATCCACGCGCGGATCGACGCGCGGTTCGACCTGGCTCGGAGGGACGACGGGCGCGGTCAAGATCGCGTGCATCAGCGCGTAGGGGACGTCAGCCTCGAAAGGGCTGCAACCTGTCAAGCATTCGTAGAGCATGACCCCGACCGCGTATTGATCACTGAGCGGGCTCGCGGCTTTCGGGTTCAGTGTCTGCTCGGGTGACAAGTAGCGTGGCGTTCCGACGAACGCACCCGATTGAGTGTACACGCCCGACGCACCTCCAGCGGTCACCAGATCCTTCGAGATTCCGAAGTCCAGGATCACGGGCGCGAGAGCGCCATTTCGCTCCGTCAACATGACGTTGCACTGCTTCAAATCACGGTGAACGATGCCGGCGTCGTGCAGCACGGCCACCGCGCGGCAAATGGGAATGAATAGCTCCACCAGCTCGCCGAGCAGCAAGGCGCCCTGTCGCTCCACTTTGGCGCGCAGCGTTTCGCCCCGCAAAAGCTCCATCGCGATGAACGGGCAATCTTCTTCGATTCCAACCTCGTACACCCGAACGATGTTGGGATGACGAACGCTATCGAGCAGCCGCCCTTCGGCTCGGAACCGTCGCAGGGCGGTCGTGTCGCTGGACGCCGAAGCATCCGGTAGCTTGAGAGCGATCACACGCCCTGAGGGCAGGTGCTCCGCTTCGTAAACGCTCCCCATGCCTCCGCGCGCCAACAGCCGGACGACTCGGTAGTCGCCCAGGCGCCGGCCAGTTTGGGGCGTCGGATCACTTTTCATCGAAGGAGCCACCATTCTACGGTCTTGCGACGGCGCGCGCTGCAATCCTCATGCTGCGACCCGTGTCGGCCAAGCGGTAGGCACCCCATCCTAGCTGCTGAGGCGGGATCTGCCGCTGGTCGCTGTGCCACTCCGGGTCGCCACATTTCGAAGAATAATTCGAGCGAGGTACGAATTCCCTAGCCGACCGGGCCGCGCTGACCATGAAGGGCAAGGTCCCAAGGCCGCCATGGTGAACGTGGTTCCAGACGACGGCTGGCGGAGCCGCGACCTGGGTTGCGCGCCGATTGGCGCCGAAGGCGGCGGCGACACTCGACGCGCTCGGTGACCATCAAAAAAAGAAGCGCTCGCTGCGCAACTGGCGCCGATGGGGAGCCGACCGGGGGGCATGATCAGTCGCTCCGGAGCCATCCCGCTCTCTCATCAGCCGCCCACCATGGGCCTGGGCGCCGACGAGGAAACGCTCGCTGCCCCCACGAAACCCACGACCAGCGGCGCACCTGCGCTGTCGGCAGCGCCGAGTCTGGCCGTGAGCGTGCTGGTCCGCGCGCTCACGCCCGAGCGTAGGGGGATTTGGGCTCCTGCGGCGCAATCCCACGCCGCTGCCGCGCAAAAATCTGGCGAGCCATCGGCGGCGGCATTGGAGCGCTCGATTCGCCACAATCCCGCCTATCAGGCGCTCAGCAAAGGCGACAAGCAAGTTGCGGAGTGGATCATCTGGAAGGCAAGCATGGCTGAGCCGCAACAGCGACTGTACTACCTGAACAAGTTGGAGTTGCTGTTCAACACTCCCTTTGTCGTGCGTCCCGGCTCCCTCGGCGCACGGTCTCTCGTGGCTCGTATCAACGAGAAAGTGAATGAATCGCTTGCTAGCGAAAGGGCGCGCGGGGATGTCTTCAAAGGCCAAGAAGAGCTGCGGAGCGCCGAGGCCGTGCTGTCGCCTCATCAGGGGCTCGGCGGAACGCTGTTTCGAATCGACGCTCGCGACCCGCGCAACGTGGTGGTCAAGATCAAGATTCAGCTCATCGGCGAGCCCCAGCTGATCGCCAAGATCAAAGAGTTCGAAGACTCGATCGAGAAGCGGGCATCGATTCGCGGCTACGTGCTGGACGTTGAATTCGTGGACAAGGGCGGCCCGGACGTATTCTCGGTGAAATCAAGCAGCGGCGAATGGCCGACGGCGGCAAATTTGGCGGGGGGTTCGAATCTCCTCGCCCACGAGATCCATCACTTATTGGGGCTGTCCGATCGCTACGACTACATCGACTCGCACGCCAATAACAGAGACATGGCGGTCAACCAACGTCTGTATTGGTTCGCGGTCCAGATGCCGAAACCCGGTGATCTCCGCCATTTCGCGAGCCTAATGGCTGATCACGACCACGGCACGCTGCTCTCGGAAGACGTCTGTGCGGTCATCCAAGGTCCGCAGAAGGAATGCATCGATGCACGCAAAGAATTCGACCCGCCGAATCTGCCCTCTCAACCGCCCTGGTCCGTTCACTGAATCGCGATCGGCGCTTGGGCTCGTGAGGAGAGCGAGTTTTTTTGTGTTGTTCTTGCTGAGCGGCTGCTGTTCGCACGCGCCCGCGCCGCAGTCGGCATGCCAATGCGCGTCGCGGCCAGCACCATCGACTCTGCTTGACGCGGGTTCACCCGCCACGGACGCGCCCGCGCAGCAATCCGGGGCGCTCGCAGCCGAGCCGCCGGCAACTGCCGACGCGAGCGACGGCGACAGTGGTTCCAGCCGGTCGGCTCGGCGTGCTCCTGTTTTCAACGCCCCTGCATCTTGGTTCTGCGTTCCTTGGTTTCATTTGATGGAAGGAGTCCCCTTCAGCAGGGACTGCTACGCGACGGCCGGGGAGTGCCGCGCGGCTCGGCCCGAGCCGGATTATGGTCAGCATGGGTTCGGCTGCAGCTCGACCGATCGGGCGTGGTGCACTGAAATCTACAGTCAGACAGACGCCCGCGCGCGCTGCTTCGAAACCATCAAATTCTGCGAGATGGGCCGCTCCTACGCCGCTGCCGACGGTCACGAAAGCAGCGAGTGCCGCGAGGTGCCAGCCGTGAGATGAACCGTTCGCTGCGCAACTGCTGCTCTCGATCCTCGGCTAACGACCGAGAAACCATTGCGGCTATTGATCGGCTGATTTGCCCGTCGGTCGGCGCAGGAACCGGCGCTGGAGGGCGTCGCGCGAGAGCAGCACTGGGAACAACAAGACGTAGGGCAGGATCAACAGCCAGTCCTTGGTCGTGAGCGGCACGGGCAGGTCGCGCATCGAGCCATAGTGCAGGTCCCCCCAAATCCAGGCGACGTAGCCAGTGAGGCCGAGGAGGGGCGCGGCCAGTTGTGTCCAGCGTGCGCGCCAGGAGGCCTGCTCCAGCTCGACGAGGTTCGCGTGCCGTTGAGCATCACGCGCTTGCTGCACGCGGAGCTGGACCATGCGTTCGAGCGCCGGTTCCTGGGCCAGGTAGCGCTGAGTGCGGCGCCGCATCAGCCAATAGCCGACGAAACCCAGCAACGACGGGCCCAGGATGTACAAGATCCGGACGAGCAGCGGATGCTCGGTGGATTCCGAGAGCATGCGAATCGCGGTCAGACTGCCGATCATGGCGCCGCCGTAGAGCCAGATGGCACGAGCCGCGCGGAAGGTCGCGATCGAGCGTAGAAAGTATTGTCCGCGGCTCGCGACCGAAGCTTCGTCCGCGGGCTGATTCGGCGCGCGCAGAGCGGCCAAAATCTCCGGGAACGAGAAGGCCAGAAGCATGGTCGCCACCGAGAGTGCGAGCAGAAAGGTCCCTTGAAAGACCAGTGTTTTGGCGATTTCGACCAGATCGAGCGAGGGCGGCGCGAGCTCTTTTCGCAGCCACGTGCTCAGCGTGACGTTCGACCTACCGAGCGCCCAGTCGAGCACCTCCGTGGTGATCACGGTGGAGAGCAACACGATGATCAGAAAAACTGGCCACACCGACTCCCAGCGCGGCCGCACCGCGAGCAGATCGTAGCGATCGATCCGGCGCGCGAAGCGAACTTCCGTGGTTAGTAGGAACAAGTACGCAAACTGAAAGACCAGAATCACGATCAGCGCTTCGGACCATTCAGCGCGCATCTGACTCGAGACGTGGCGCACGAGCTCGGCGGAGCCGAGCGCGCCTCTGCTCGCTTGCAGGATCGCGAGCGCGACCAGCTCGACGATGAAAACGAGCTGAAAGAGCGGAGCCAGCGCCGCAGAAAAAGTGCGGTGTGCGAGGAAACCCGACACGAACAGCTCTTGCGTCGAGGGCGGGCGAAAGGGGTCCGAAGGCCGTCGGCCGAGACGGAACAACATGGACGTGGCCCAAAGTGGATATCCCACCGACAAGACGAGCAGGAACCAGCCCACGGCGTTCACTACCGCGGGCGGGCCGAGCGTGAGCACTTTCGAAATCGATTGGCCTGTGAGATACCAGACCAAGAAGGCGAACAAGACTAGCGCGCCGCCGCTCGAAGCGATGCTACCGAAGAGCGAGTTGCGCTCGTATTGGCGCGCAATCCCCTCGATGTAGTTCTGAACGTAGACGCGGATTTGCGGAATCGTCAGCGTTCGGTCGGCGGGATCTTTGACCAAGATGCGAAGGGTCAGCGCTTCGAGCGCAGCCGGCGTCGACGGCTGAATCCAGCTCGGGGGCGTGGGTGGCTCGGAGATCACACATTTGACCGTCTCGTGCGGATCGTCATGCTCGAACGGCACCTGCCCACACAAGATTTCATACAGGATCACGCCTAGCGCGTAGATGTCGGCGCGCCCATCGATGGGTAGGCCTTGGGCTTGCTCGGGCGACATGTACTCGGGCGTGCCGATCACGGCGCCGAACTGCGTCTGCCAAGCCTTGGCCGTGCGCACGGACGTGACTCCAGGCCGAACCGTGTTTCCTTTTCGCGCACTGCTCTCTACGTCGGGAATGCTGCTCTCTTCGACGTGCGTGGTCACCGTCGCGGATTGCGCGGCATTCGGTCCCAAGAGCTTGGCGATGCCCCAATCCATCACCTGCACTTCGCCGAAATCTCCGACCATGATGTTGGCGGGCTTCAAGTCGCGATGGACGACGCCGCGCGCGTGGGCATAGTCGATGGCCTGGCAGACGTGCAGGAAGACGTCGAGCAGCCGCCGTAAACCGAATTGAGCGAGCGTTGCCGGGTCGTTGTTACGACGCTGTTCGAGGATAGTCTGGAGCGACCGACCTCGGATGAGCTTCATCGAAAAATAAGCGTGCCCGTCCGGTGCGGTGCCGAGATCGTGCACTGGAACGACGTTCGGATGCTCGAGCTGCGCGGTGATCTGCGCTTCCTCGGCGAAACGCGCGAGCTCATCGCGCGGCAGCTCCCCGCGCGGGAGCCTGGTCACCTTGAGCGCCACCTCGCGGCGAAGCTTCGTGTCATAGCCGCGCAGGACCTTGGCCATTGCGCCGCTTCCCAGTTCACCGAGCACCCGGAATTTCCCGGACCAGAGCTCACTCGCGCCGGGCGCGGGCAGCGAGCGACGCTCCCCCGAGTTCGGCGGCGCCGCTGGCGTCTGGCGAGCCGACGACGACGCGGGCTGCGGGGAATCGTCGGAGGGAGACGAAGAACGGTCGCGCGAGTTCGTCATGTCGAGGGCACGGGTGCTCCAATCTAGCAGCACGGTAGCGCCGCCAGTAGTCGAACTGCGGTGCGGCAAAGGCCCACATTGTCCCCTGGGGGGTCAATCGGCGCGGGGAACCCGCGCCGCTCTCGCTGGCGCGTGACTCAGAGCGCTCGCGAAGCCATGAACAGCGCGGTGTCGATCAGGCGATTCGAGAAGGCCCACTCGTTGTCGTACCAGGCCAGCACCTTCACCAGGTGCCCACCGGAGACCATCGTCAGCGCCGCGTCGACCACAGACGACCTGGCATCTCCTTGAAAATCAGCTGAAACCAGGGGCTCGTCGCTCACGCCGAGGATGCCCTCGAGATCGGCACGGGCCGCTTCGCGGAACGCGGCGTTGACCGACGCGGCGTCGGTCGCGCGTTCGACCTGCACCGTGAGGTCGACGACAGACACCACTGGCACCGGCACGCGCAGGGAGAAGCCGGAGAGGCGGCCATCGAGCTCGGGCAGCACTTTGCCGATGGCTTTTGCCGCTCCGGTCGAATGAGGAATGATCGACAGGGCGGCGGCGCGCCCCGCGCGCAGCTCTTTGCTGGGTTGGTCATGGAGGGCCTGGCTGTTCGTGTAGGCGTGAGTGGTGACCATTTGGCCGTGTTGGATCCGGAAGCGCTCGTGCAGCACCTTGGCCAGAGGAGCCAGCGCGTTGGTCGTGCACGAGCCGTTCGAGACGACCACGTGCCGGGCGGGATCATAGAGCTCGTGATTCACGCCCATCACGATCGTTAGATCGTCACCCTTGGCCGGCGCCGAGACGAGCACGCGCTTGGCACCGCCGCCCTGTACGTGCGCCAACGCCTGCGCCTTGTCGGTAAAGCGCCCGGTGGCTTCCACGACGATGTCGGCGCCCACTTCCGACCAAGGGATGGCCGCCGGTTCGCGCTGGGCGAAGACGCGCACGGGCTTGCCTTCGATCAGCAGCGAGCCATCGGCCGCGCCGACTGGCGCAGGAAAGGCCCCCAGGATGGAGTCTCGCTTCAGCAGGTACGCGAGCGTTGCGGCGTCGGTCAGGTCGTTGACCGCGACGACTTCCAGCTTCGGATTGCGGTGGGCGGCGCGCAGCAGGCTGCGGCCAATGCGTCCGAAACCGTTGATTCCGAGTTTGAGCATGTTCGTTTCTCCTCGACCGCCAATGTGCAGCCGAACGGCCCCGTCCGAAATGACAACAAACGATCAAATCCTGCCAAAGTGATCGGCGTACTCTCGGGGACCAATGCCCAGGTGCCGTTGAAATACGCGCCGCAGGTTGACCGCGTTTTGGAAGCCGCATTGCACGGCGATGCTGTCGATCGAACCGTCCCGATTTTCGAGGCAGCGCTTGGCCGCCGCCAGCCGCTGCTCCTCCACGTAGCGGGCTGGAGTCGTCCCCACCGCATCGGTGAAGACGCGCGCAAAATTACGGGGACTCATCGCCGAGCGCCGCGCCAGCCGTTCCACGCGCAGATCCTCCTTCAGGTGCTCGACGATCCAGACCTGCAAGGCGCGGATGGGGCTGTCCGGGCGGGCGTCGCGCGCGAGCGCCGCGCTGAATTGCGATTGCCCGCCCGGCCGACGAAGATACAAAACCAGGGTTTTTGCCACCTCTTGCGCGATCGCAAACCCGAGATCGCGCTCGACCAACGAGAGCGCCAGGTCGAAGCCAGCGGTCGCGCCGCCGGAAGTGAAGATGCGGCCGTCTTGCGTGTAGATGGGTGCGGGATCCACCCGCACGCCCGGGTGCCGTCGCGTGAGCTCGTCCGTGCGTTGCCAGTGCGTGGTCGCGCGCCTGCCGTCGAGCAGCCCCGCCTCCGCCAGCAAGAACGCCCCTGCGCACACCGAGACGATTCGCGTGGCACGGCGAGCGGCCAGACGCAGCCAGTCGGAAACGGCCTCATTGGCGGTGCTCTCCGGACCTCTGCCGGTCACGATCACGGTGCCCCAACGCCGCGTGGGGTCGAGCTCTGCCAGCTGAGCGTCGGCCATGACCTTTAGGCCCGAGCTGCCCTCGATTGTCTTCTTGCGCGTCGTGGACGCCACTTGCCACGAGTAGCGAGGGAGCCGGGACGAAGCAGGCAGCGCGAGATTGGCCCGCGAGAAGATGTCGCACAGACCCGCCACTTCGACCAATAGGCCGTTTTCGGGCACGATGAACAGGATCTCGTGGGTGGTCGGGCGTCCGGCGGAGGCGGCCATGATCCCTCGTTATTTGCTCTCGGTCGCGCCAGCGCAAGGGGTGACCAAACGGTGGTCCGGCTACGTGCGCGGGGCGAACCAGCACCGGGGCGCGCTATTCGCGGCGCGCCGCGCCGCCGAAGGCTGGGCCGAGGTCAGGGTGCCGCGTGACCATCCAACCCTCCCCTCCTTCATCACTCACTCACGTCACTCGCCACAGACCAGCAAACTCAGTTCGGCCGCAGTGCCTCTGGAGCGCGCGAGCAAGAGCTTGCCGTCGCGCGCAGCGATCAAGTCGCCACCGCGCACGACGCTGTCGCCCGACAGCGCACTGTGCTCGGCGACGCGCCCGAAGAAGGTGGCGCCATTTTCGCCCGCGGCGGTCAGCCAAAGCTTGTCGGGCGTGCTCGCGTCGACCAAGAAGGAAGGCGTGCCCGTGCCGTTCGATTCGCCGCTGAGTTCGAGCTTTTGGTAGCTGCCGTCGAGTTTGACGTGCACCAGCTGCAGCGCGCCACCCGCCGCGCCCGGGGTCGTGTCATCACCGCGGAAACCGAGGTAGGCGCTGCCATCTGCGGCGGCCGCGAGTTCGAAGCTGATTGGGCGCGCGCCCGGCGCGGTCACCACCAACGCAGACGAATTGGCCTTACCCTGCGCATCGAGCTTCAGCACTTCGATGCGGCGGGTGCCGATGTCGAGCAATGAATCTTCTTCTGGTAACGCGGAGCCCGCGTCGCTCAGGGCCGACTTGGGTTTGGGCTTGGGCGCGTCGAGCGAGCGCGCGACGGCCAGCCAATAGCCGCCGTTCCGCAGGGCGAGCCGCGGCGAATCGACGTCTGCCCCGGCGACGCTGAGCGGCTCGGGCGTCAGCTTTTGCTTCGGGTTGTTGGGATCGAGCAGCACGCCGAAAACGCGGATCTTGCCGGCCGCCTCCGCCGCGTAGACCAAGAGCGCCCGCTCGCCTGCCGCCTCGAGTGCGAATGTCGAGTCACGCCGCACACCCGTGATTTCCGCGCCCCAGTTGACCTGAGCGGCGCCACGCGGATCGCGCAGCACGCCGACGCGTAGCATCCCCCCGCCCGCGTCGGTGTCTGGCACCGCGAGCACTAAATCCTTACCGTGGCCGACGAACAGCGGCGGATCCGGATCGCCGTGCACCACGCCCAGGTCGACTATTTTGCCCGCCCCGGCATCCGCATTGACCATCGCGATCAAGGCGTGCGTCTGGCGTTTCACGGAACGAAGCGCGCTGAGCGTGAAGCCCTCCGCGTCGGCTCGCGCCGGCCCAAGCTCCACCGCGTACGGATCGGGCACCTCGTCGTCGTCATCCGGACCGCCGTCGTCGGGGTCATCGGCACGACGAGTCACTAGCTCACCGATCCGGAACGGGGCCGGCTGCGGCAGCTCATGGCAACGCGCCGCGACCGGCCCCGGAGACGGAGAGGGAGCGCGAGGCGCCGCGCTTTCGCTGCTTTCTGGGCTATCTTCGCGCAATTCCGGCTCGGGAGCGGGCGGCGGCGGCGCCTTCTTCTTGCAGGCAGCGAGTTCTGCGCTGCAGAGTGCCAAGGCGGTAACGCCCACCACCGAAACCGATACGCAGTGCGCCATGAAACGGGCCCGAGCCTTGGCTTTACCAGGCCGCAGCCAGCGCCAGCGAGAGAGCCGTTGCTTGAGCATGAAGACAGCCATCGACTACTCGCGCCGCTAGCGCTGAGCAAGTATATGATCGACCGTACCCCTCCCCGAGCCATCTTCCGTCGATGCCGAAACGCGAATTGACCCGTCCGTACGAGCCGAACCCGGCGCTGCGCGCGGTGTATCGGCGGTTCTTCGAGAAGATTCAGGTCGACGAGGCTTGGGTGCGCTCGGTGAAGGATCTGGCCTCCGAAGGCTCGATTGTTTACGTCCTGCGCAACCTCAACTTCATCGATTTTCTGGCCCTGGATTACTTGACCAAGCGCCACCGCCTGCCCCAAATCCGCTTCGTCAACGACCTGGGGCTGTGGATCTTGAACCCGATGGGCAAAGGTTGGTTGAACGCCATCCTGCCGCCCAAAACGGTCTCGCGATCGGTCGAGCTAGAAGATGCGCTCGAGCGCGGTGGTTCGGCTGCCCTGTTCCTCAAGCGCCCGCCGGGCATGCTGGATGTCGCCGCGGGCGCGAGCGGCGGGCGTGGCTTGCAAGAGGGTGATGGCTTGGTGCGCACCCTGTTCGAGCTCCAGCGGAAGCGCGAACGGCCGATTTTGCTGGTCCCTCAAGTGTTCGTATGGACCAAATTTCCGGATTCGCGCGGCACCGAACCGTTCGACTTCATCCTCGGCCCGCGCGAGTGGCCGAGCCCGCTGCGCACGGTGGCTCAGTTCCTGTACAACTACAAACATGTCGAGCTGAAGCTGGGCGAGCCGATCGAGCTCGCGAGCTTCCTCGCCGCCAATCCGGGCAGCCCCGATCCGGTGTTGGTCAGGCGCTTGACGTACGCGGTCTTGGGTCGGCTCGAGCGCGAGCGCCGCAGCGTGACCGGCCCCGCCGAAAAACCGCCCGAGCGCGTGCGCCAAGAAATCATCCGTAGCCCCAAGATGCGCGCGGTGATCGACGATTTGGCCGATGAGCGCACCGACAAATACATGCTCCGGCAGCGTGCGCTGGAGATGCTGCGCGAGCTGCAAGCCACGCCCGATCGCACCACGATCAAAGCGCTGGAAGTGATTTTCGAGCGCGTCTTCACCCGCATTTATGCGGGCATCGAATACAACAAGGGCGACATCGAGCGGCTGCGCAACGCGGCCAAGGCGGGCGTGCTGGTGCTCTTGCCCAGCCACAAGAGCCACATCGACTATCTGATCCTGAGCTACATCTTCAATCAGCACAATTTGCCGCTGCCCGTGATCGCAGCGGGCGACAATTTGAATTTCTTTCCGATGGGCGGCATTTTCCGGCGCGGCGGCGCGTTCTTCATTCGCCGCTCGTTCCGCGGCGATCGCTTGTACGCGGCGGTGGTCGACGCGTACGTGCGGCGCTTGCTGCGCAGCGGCTATCCGGTGGAGCTCTTTCTCGAAGGCGGGCGCAGCCGCACGGGCAAGCTGTTGGCCCCCAAGTTCGGCTTGTTGAACATGGTCGCCGACGCGGCGCTGGCCATCCCCGATCAAGAGTGCTTCTTCGTTCCGATCAGCATCGGCTACGAACGCGTGATCGAGGCGCAAGGCTACGAGCGCGAGCTGCGCGGCGCCGAGAAAACCAAAGAAGACGCGGCGGGCTTGCTCAAGAGCAGTGAGCTCTTGCGGCACCGCTATGGCACGATCAACATGCAAGTCGGCCAAATCCTGACCTTCGGCGAAATTCGGCGCGAAGTCGATCTGCCGGCCGACGCGACGCTGACCCCCGCCAAGCGCCGCACCTTGGTCACGCGCCTGGGCAATCGCGTGATGGACGAGATCAACCGCGTGACCGCCGTCACTCCCGGCGCACTCACCGCGCTCAGCCTGCTCTCGCACGAGCAGCGCGGCATCGGCCACGCCGAACTCCTCGACTACTGCGACAAATTGCTATCCGTGGCCGAAGGCATGGGCGCGCGCGCAAGCCAAACCTTGCGTACTGCTTCCGGCGCTCTGCGTCCCGAAGCGATGCGTGAAGCGTGTCAGATGTTCATCGACGCCGACGTGGTCGAGGTTCAGTTTCTGGAGGATCCGACCGCTTCGGGCAAGAAGGCGGGCCCCGGCGCAACCTACAGCGTGCTGCGCAACAAGCGGCTCTCGCTCGATACGTCGAAGAACATCATCGTGCACTTCTTCGTCGAGCGCGCCTTGGTGGCGATGGCGCTCTTGACCGCTCCCCCCGCGTCCGAAGGGGGAGCGACTTTTTCGTGGGTGCGTGAGCGCGTTCAGGCGCTGTCCAAGTTGTTCAAGTTCGAGTTTCGGTTCCGCGCCGACGCGCCGTTCGAAGCCATTTTCCAAGACACCGTGCGCGCCATGGCCGAAGCAGGTGAAGTGCTTCAAGAGGGCGAAAACTTGGCCCAGGGGCCTGGGCACCACGGCTGGAGCGGGCACGTGTGGCTGCGCACCTACGCGTCGATCTTGCAGAACTTCATCGAAGGTTACTACGTTGCCGCGCGCGCTTTGGAGCTGCTCGAAAAGTCACCGATGGCCGAGAAAGAGCTGACCAAAAAAGCCCTCTCGCTCGGACACCGGCTGTTCTTGGAAGGCGCCATCGAGCGCGCGGAGGCCGTGAGTAAGACGATCGTCCAAAACGCGTTCCAAGCCTTCATCGACCACGGCTATTTGGCGGTGCGCGACACCAAACTCGATCTCGCGGACGGGCTGGCTTCACGCCCCGCATTCAGCGCCGTCGCGGACGGCATCCGGGCATGGATCCCCGAACGCTCCGCGTGAGGTCTGCGAGCGCCGTCCTGTTCGGCGCGGCGTTGGTCAGCGGCTGTTTCAGCACGCCCAGCCCGCTCGCGCCCGGCCTACGCGGCTCGGTCGGCGTGCCCAACCGCGGCGTGCTCACAGAGTCGGAAGAATTGCCAGTCAGGGGTACCGGCTTCGTCCGTTATCGCCCGAAGAGCACCCACTACTTCGGGCGACCACGCTTGGTCCAGGCCCTGAAGAGCGCTGCCGCCAGTGTGAGCGAGCTTGCCCCGGGCGGCGCTCCGCTGGTGATTGGGGATTTGTCGGCCAAAACGGGCGGGCGCATTCCGGGTCACGATTCGCATCGCACCGGTCGCGACGTAGATTTGCTGTTTTTGGTGACCACTCCGTCCGGAGCTTCGGTGCAGAGCCCCGGCTTCGTGCGCTTCGAGGGCGATGGCTTGGCGCGCCTCGACAACAACAAGGACTACGTACGCATCGATATCGATCGCGAGTGGCTCTTGTTGCGCTCGCTGCTCACTTCGCCGGAAATCGGCGTGCAATTCATGTTCGTTTGCCACGAGGTCGAAGCGCTCTTGATCGATCACGCGCGCGCTTTGGGCGAACCCGATGCACTGGTGTGGCGGGCGGAAACCGTGATGCTCGAACCGAGCGACAGCTTGCGTCACGACGACCACGTTCACCTGCGCATCGCCTGCTCGCCAGATGAAGCGGCTTCGGGCTGTAGCGGCGGCGGTCCGCGCTGGCAATGGCTGCCCCCGAACGAACCGGTGCTGCCGCTGGAAGCTCGAGACTGGGACGAGATCGCCAAGGACGATCCGTTCGATCTCAAACAGCGGCTCAGCGTCGAACTGACGGAAGCGGCGCGTGGCTTCTAGCGTCCGCATTGGACGCGGCCAGCTACTGCGCGGGGACTGTCTGCAGGTTCTCAGCGAACTCGACGCGCCTCTACACGGCAGCTTCGACTTGGCCTACATGGACCCGCCGTTCAACGCCGGCGGCGAGCGCGGAGCCCGGCAAAAAAAGGGCGAGCGCGTCGCGGGCGCGCTCGCCTACAAGGACGCTTGGGGCGGCCTGGATGCGTTCCTGGCCATGCTCGAACCGCGCTTGGTCGCCGTCCGCGACGCGCTGAGCCCGATCGGCAGCCTGTGGCTACACCTCGATCATCGCGCGGTGCACGACGCCAAGGTCTTGAGCGATCGCGTTTTCGGGCGCAGCGCCTTTCAGGGCGAGGTGATTTGGGTCCCCGGCAACGGTGGGAAGCGGCGCTCGGGGCCGAGCGTGACTCATCAAACGATTCTGATTTATGCTCGCGGTCGCGAGATGATTTGGAACGGCGACGATCCCGCGCTGCGTGAGCGCCACGCACAAACCAGCTTGCGCATGCACTTCAAGAACGTAGACGCCGATGGCCGCCAATACCGGGATCGGCACGTGGCCGGCAAAACGTACCGCTACTACGCCGACCTCGGCCGCCGCATCGGCAGCGTGTGGAGCGACTGCCCCTCGATGCGCGCCAATACGCCTCTGATCAAAGAGGCCACCGGCTATCCCACGCAAAAGCCGGAATCACTCTTGGAGCGGATCTTGCGCGCAGCCTCGCTCGAAAGTAGTTCGATTTTGGACCCGATGCACGGCTCTGGCACCACCCTGGCCGCCGCCGAGCGGCTTTCTCGGCGCTGGCTGGGCATCGACCAAAGCCCGCTCGCTCATCGCACCGCCAAAGTGCGGCTCACCACCCTGTGTCGGGCGGCCCAGTCGTGAAGCGGGCACGCCCTTGCCTCTAAGCCAGCATTGGTGCGCTGCCGACGCACTGCGGGCCGGCACAGCGCCTCACGACGCACGACGGCCCAGCGTGATGTGTGGTCGCTTCGAAGCGCGATGCAAATCCTGCCCGCCGCTCAGTGCTTTTCGAGTTCGCGGGCGAGCGCGGCAAATTCATCGAAGGCCGCCGGATCCGCCAGCATATCGCGACTCGCGACGGCCTCGGGCGCGGCGCCGAGGAGCAAGCGCTTGATCGGCACCTCCAGCTTCTTCCCGTTCAAGGTGCGGGGCACCGCGGACACCCCGATGATCTGATCGGGCACGTGACGCGGCGAGAGCTCACGCCGAACCTGGTCCTTGATGCGTCGGCGCAGCTCCGTATCGAGCACCGCGCCTGCCGCCAATACCACGAACAAGTAGAGCGTACCGTTGGCGTCAGACAGCGAACCGGTATCGAGCACGAGGCTGTCGGCGATCTCGGGAATTTGCTCGACGACCCGGTAGAACTCGCTCGTGCCCATGCGTACCCCGCCGCGGTTCAAGGTGGAATCGGAGCGACCGTAGATCACCGCGGCACCGCCTGGAGTGAGCTTGAGCCAATCGCCATGACGCCAGATCCCCGGGTAGGTCGAGAAATAGCTGTCCTTGAAGCGCGCGCGGTCGGGATCTCCCCAAAAGCACACGGGCATGGCGGGGAAGGGTGCGGTCAGCACCAGCTCGCCGACTTCACCGGTGATACTCTGGCCTGCCGCGTCGAAGGCTTCGATCTTAGCGCCCAAACCGCGACATTGGATCTCGCCCGCGTGCACGGGCAAGAGCGGACACGAGAGCAAGAACGCCGTACACACATCGCTGCCGCCGCTCACCGAACCCAGGAGCAGCTGCTCGGAGACGTGTTGATAGACCCAGCCGAAGCCTGCCGCTGGGAGCGGCGCGCCCGTCGTCCCCAGGCCGCGGATGGCGCTCAGATCGCAGCGTTTGCCGGGCTCGATGCCGACCTTTTGGCACGTCAGCAAGTACGGCGCGCTGGTGCCGAAGTAGCTGATGCGCTCTTCCTCTGCCAACTTCCACAGCGCTAGCATCCCGGGCGAAGCCGGGCTGCCATCATAGAGCACGACCGTGGCGCCCAGCAGCAGCCCCGACACGAGCATGTTCCACATCATCCAGCCGGTCGTGGAAAACCAAAAGAAGACGTCTTTTTCCCCTAAATCCAGGTGCAACGCGAGCGCCTTCAGGTGCTCGAGCAGCATCCCACCGTGACCATGAACGATGGCTTTGGGAACCCCCGTCGTGCCCGAGGAGTACAGGATCCAAATCGGGTGTTCGAACGGCACCGGCTCGAACGCAAGGGGCTCGTGCTCCGCGAGCAGAGCCTGGAACGAAATCGCCCCTGCTAGCTCGTCGGCGTCGGCCGAGATGCAGACGCTGCCGCGCAGACTCGGTAAATTGGCGATGATCTGTTGGACGTCCGCCAGGCGTTCGTACACTTTGCCGCCATAGCGGTAGCTGGTCACGGTGAACAGCACTTTGGGTTCGATCTGCCGGAAGCGCTCGAGCACGCTACTGACGCCGAACTCGGGGGCGCAGCTCGACCAAATTGCGCCCAGGCTCGCGCTGGCCAAAAACGCGATCACCGCCTCGCCGCCGTTTGGCAAGAGGCCGGCAACGCGGTCGCCCGAGCCGACTCCCAGCCGGCGTAAGCCAGCGCGGGCGCGCGCCACGTCATCTGCCAGCTGGGCGCGAGTCCAGGTCCGGCGTTCGCCTTGCTCGTTGCGCGCGACGAGCGCCACGCGCTCGTCGCGCTGGCGCAGCGCGTGTTCCGCGTAGTTCAGCGTCGCACCTTCGAACCAGTGCGCGATGGGCAAGGCGCCGGTCGGCCCCGGTGCCGCCTTGGTCCAGAAATTCACCTGGAAATACTCGGCAATCGACAGCCAAAACTCGCCCAGCTCGCTGGTCGACCACTGATAGAGCTGCGCGTACTCCGAAAAAACGAGCCCGCGCGTGCGCTCGAGGAAACGCAAATAGTCCGCCATCCGGCTGGCTTTCTGCTGGGCCAAGCTGGGCTGCCACAAGAGCGTTCCTTCAGTCACCGCATCGGTCATATCGCTGCCTCCGAACTAGCAAAGAATAGTGCTAAATTGCCGGGGCCGATGCAAAACCCGCTTCTCGACCTGACCTTTCCCGTTCCTTTCGACGCCATCCGCGAAGAGCACATCGAGCCCGCGGTCCGCACGCGGCTCGCCGAGGCCCACGCCGCGATCGACGCGATTGCCGCCAGCACGGGTCCTTTCAGCTACGAGTCGACGCTCGGCGCGCTCGAGCGCGCTTCGGAAGGGCTGGAGCTGGTGATGTCGCTGGTCGAACATTTGGAGAGCGTGAGCACCACGCCGGCCTTGCGAGAAGCGTACAACGCGGTGCTACCGGAGGTGAGCGCGTTCGGCTCGAGCATCCCGCTCAACCCCGGGCTTTGGCGGGCGTTGAACGAATTCGCAAAAACCTCCGAAGCCGCCGCTCTGGATCCGATCCGGCGCCGGTTCTTGGACAATACCTTGGCCGACTTTCGGCGGAGTGGCGCGCAGCTGGACGACGAAAAGAAGGACCGGCTGAAGGCCATCGATAGCGAGCTGAGCCTGATCACCACGCGCTTTTCCCAAAACGTACTCGACTCGAGCAACGAGTTCGAGCTCCTGCTCGAAGACGAGGCCGCACTCGCGGGTTTGCCTGAATCTGCCAAAGCCGCGGCCCGCGACAGCGCTCAGCAAAAGGACAAGCCCGGCTATCGCTTCACGCTGCAAGCCCCGAGCATGATGGCGGTGCTCACCTACGCGGCGGACCCAACGCTCCGCGAGAGGATCTGGCGAGCTCAAAGCACGCTCGCCACCCACGGAGAGCACGACAACCGCGCGATCCTTGCTCGCATCTTGGAGCTCCGCAAGGAGAAGGCGGTTCTGCTCGGTTTCCGTGACTTTGCCGACTTTCAGCTCGACGACCGCATGGCCAAAAAAGGCGCGGATGCGCAACGCTTCATCCACGAATTGCGCGAGCGCACCCAAGCCGCATTCGAGCGAGAAAACCTCGAGTTGCTCGCGTTTCGCCGCGAGATCGAGGGCCCCGGCGCGCCCGAGTTGCAGCCCTGGGACGTGACTCATTATTCGGAAAAGCTGCGCAAGGCGCGTTTTTCATTGGATGAAGAGGAGCTACGCGAATACTTCCCGGCCGAGCTCGCCGTCCAGGGCGCGTTCACCGTTGCCGAACGCCTGTACGGTGTGCGCATCGAGCTGGTGGAAGGCGTCCCCGTGTGGGACCCAGCAGTGAGGTCCTACCGCATCGTCGACGAGAGTAACGACGAACTCGGCACCTTCTACGTGGATCTGTATCCGCGCGAAAACAAGCGCAGCGGCGCCTGGATGCATGGGCTGCTCGCGACCGTACCGCCAACGGCGAATTTGGCCGTTTTTTGCCTCAATGCGAGTCCGCCCGCGGGCGGCAAGCCTTCCCTTTTGCTGCACCGTGACGTCGAGACACTGTTCCACGAGTTCGGGCATTTGCTGCACCACTGCTTGAGCCGTGTTCCCGTACGCAGCTTGGCCGGCACGCGAGTGGCACAAGACTTCGTCGAGCTCCCTTCTCAGATCATGGAGAACTGGTGCTCGGAGCGTGAAGCGCTGGATCTGTTCGCGCGCCACTACGCTTCGAACGCTCCGCTGCCGGCAATCCTCCTCGAACGCATGAACGCGGCACGCACGTTCCGCGCCGCGAGCATGCAGATGCGTCAACTCGGATTTGCGGCGGTCGATCTGGCGCTCCACATCGACTACAGCCCAGAAAAAGACGGTGACGTGCTCAGTTACGCGCGCGAGCTGATGTCCCAATACGCGGTCGCGCCGTTCCCCGAAAACTACGCCATGCTCGCGAGCTTCTCGCATCTGTTCGGCCACCCCGTGGGCTACGCAGCCGGCTATTACTCGTACAAATGGGCCGAGGTGCTGGACGCGGACGCTTTCGGTCGTTTCAAGGCCGAAGGGCTGCTTTCTCGCGAAGTCGGTCGAGAGTTCAAGGAGCGCTTGCTTTCTCAAGGGAATAGCCGAGATCCGATGGATTTGTTCGTCGCCTTCCGCGGCCGAAAGCCGACCGTCGACGCCTTGCTCGCGCGCCAAGGGCTGAGCTAATGGCAGCACGTGTCGCAACTTGGCTAGCGATCGCCGTCGGCGGCACGGCGGGCACCTTGGCGGCATTGGGCAGCTCGGGCAGCGCACCTGCCGCGTCGACTACGCCATCGGCTGCGGTGCCGCTGCGGCCAGTGGGCGCGCTCGCCGCTCCAGGCTCCACGGCGAGAATGCCGTCCGCTGCTTCGGCTTCGCCAGCCAGCGCAGCGAGCGCGAAGAGCGCGGTCAGCAGCGCAGTGAGCACGGATGGCAGCGCCGCGAGCGCGGCCAGCGAGGCCCCGAGCACCCGTTCCGCACGCCCCCCTGCTCCGCCACCCGCCGCTGATCTTCTGCCGCTGCCAACGAGCAAAGAGAAGTTGCTGCGTGAAGAGATGCATTGCGATCAACGCAAGGCAGAAGCTTGCATCGTAGCAGCGCGTAGCTACGAGAGTGGTAGCGCGGGGGTTACCGATCCAGAAAAAGCCGCCAAATATCGGCGAATAGCCCTGACCGCTTGGATCAGCCAGTGTGATCACAATTCGGCTCTGGCCTGCGCCACCTTGGCCACCATGTATCGAGCGGGTAGCGGTGTGCCGCCGAGCGATCGCAATGCGGACGCCCTGTTCGCTCGCGCTCGCGAGCTGTGCCGCTTCAACGACACGCCGATCTGTCACGAGCTGCCGAGCCCGTGAGCTCGAGCGCGCAGGCGCTCAGAACAGGAACGGGATCAGCGCCCGACGCTCGACGGGATAGCGTGCGCGGCCTTCGAGCCCGTCGAATTCCTGTCGATAGGCGACGTGTCGGCTGTGCGCCCAGACGCCGAGAATCGCGGCGCCGACCAACATGAACGCGGCGCCGGCCCAGGTCTGTGTGACCAGATTGAAGCCGACCCAAGACAGAATTTCACACGAGTAGTGCGGGCAAGACACGTGTTCGAACAAGAACCCACGCGGGATCTGCCTTTGTCGTCCGCCAGGCGCACGCAGATCGCGTAGCACGCGGTGCGCCTGCGTGTTGCCGGCTTCGGCCAAGAGAAACAACAAAAGCCCGGGGATCTGCCAGGCGCGCGTTGCATGCAGGGGCGCGCCCGTGACCGACCAAGCGATCCACGCGGCGAAACCCCAGTAGTAGGCATACTCCGTGAGGTAGTCGGCTGGGCCGATGCGGGGCTTCGAGTAACGATGAACGAACGCCGACTCGAGCGTCCGACGCACGAAGTGCAGGCTCCACAATGCCGCCGCCCAAGTCGCCGTTTGCGTCAGCGCGAGCGTCTGCGCGCGCCCGCCGAGCACGCCCCAAAACACCAACAGCGCCCCCGTATAACTGACGACGTTGTGAACGCGCGGGCGCACGCCGCCTCACGCACCGCCGCGATCGGCCGCGAACGTCACCCCCAGAGTGCTGCGCCAGCGATCCAAGGTGAGCGCATTGCCCAAGGAATCCGCCCAGCTCATCTCGCTTGCTTGGCGCGCCTCGAGTTGCGCTCGAACCGCGTCGATCTCGTAGCCGTAGACCGTGCCGGGGGCTGGCACGACAATCACCTCCGCGTCCCGCTTGGGTCGCTCGATCACGATCTCGCTGTGGTCGTCGTCGAGCGCCGGGTGCCAGGGGGCTCGCAGCCACAGCCGCCCCTCCGAGCCGAAGATATGGACGGAATTGTCCAGCCAAAGCTGCACCCCGGTAGTGAGGGATGCCATGATTTTCCCGGGGAATTCCAGGATCGCGCTGGTGTACTCATCGACCCGCGTGCGCTCACCAACGTGGCCGAGCGCATGCAGCGAAATAGGCTCACTGAACGGCTCGCCATTGGCGATGCCCGCCACGAGGCGCGCCATGGACACCGGGTAACAGCCGACATCGAGGATCCCGCCGCCACCCAGCTCGTTGTTCAGCAAGCGACCCGTGGCCGGGTACGCGCCGTCGATGCCGAACGATGCTCGGATGCCCTTCACCTGACCGAGCGCGCCCGCGCGCAACAGGCGCACGACTTCTCGAGTCTGTGGATGGCAGCGATACATGAAGGCTTCCATCAAGAACACGTCGTTCTCGCGCGCGGCCTGCACGATGGCACTGACCTCGGCGTGATTCATGCCCAACGGTTTTTCACACAGCACGTGCTTTTTGGCGCGTGCCGCCAAGATCGACCAATGGGCATGAAACGGATGCGGCGGAGCGATGTACACCGCCTCCACCTCGGGGTCGGCGAGCAGCGCTTCGTAGCTTCCGTGGGCGCGCGCAGGAGCGAACTCGGCGGCGAACGCGTCAGCGCTCGTTTGCTTGCGGCTCGCGACGGCCACGAGCTCTCCGCTCTCCGATACAGCCAAAGATCGCGCGAAGGTATGCGCGATCTTACCGGTGCTGAGGATGCCCCAACGCAACTTGCGAGCCGTCATGACCGAGCCACGGCCAGACCTTAGGCGACTTTTCGGGCCTGAGCCAGTAGCCGCTCGGCTTCCCCGATCACCCGTGAATACGGGTCGAAGCGCTCATCGCTGGCTGACTCTTTGGAGCGCGGCGCTTGCGAAGCACCGCCCGCTCGCGCCATCGCCCCCTGCATTTGGGTCAGCGCCGAGACCACGCTCGAGGCACGCACACCGCGGTCGACCCGTACGCCCGAGCGCTCGGAGAGTACGTCGACCAATTGGTCCAAGTCCGAAGCCGGGCTCTCGCTGGCCAGACCCAGCGTAGAAAAATCGAAGCTCCGCGCATCCAGACGGGCCAACCAAAGCACGGTCGCAAAATGCAAATCGGCGGCCGCATAGGCGTCGAAATTGCTGGCCGAGACAGACTCGCGAAACACCTGCACGTCACCGGTGCTGGGCGCCACGGCGCGAAACGTGGCACTGCTCGGCGAGACGGCTCGGCTCGGCACCTGCCCCGTGTGCACTTCACCACGCACGATGCAGGTCAAGGCCCCGAACGGGACCGCCATTTCGCGCTCGCGCAAATGCAAGACTAGGTGATCGCTGCCGAGCTCGAGCGCGCGAATCGTGACGATGCGCCGGTTGGGGTCGTGGGCGACCTCACGCGGCACAATCAACGCGGGCAGCCCCTCGGCCAAAAGCCGGCGTGCGAGTTCTTGCGCCTGCTCTTCGTCGCCGAGCGACCGCACGACACCCCACACGCCCGGCTTCAAACGCGACTTCAAATCGTAAGCCAGCATGCCAGTGGCCTTCACGAGGCGCGCATACGCATCGTTCGAACCATCGAAGCTGGGCGCCAGCATCACGAGCATTGATGACCTCGAACCTGAACTACTACTCTAGCTGATAATCATGCCCGCGTTCGCTCGGCAGCGACTGACCTCGGAACTTCGATAAGTCCTCGGGCGGACCGCGCGCCCGGGCTTACCGCTCAGTTGCAACCGGTGCCCTGGGTCGGGCCGAGACCGGCCCTCGAGCGTCTTTGAGTCGGGAAACGCGGCCACGATGTCGTGCGACTTGACCGACTCGAGCGATTGCTTTTGTCGCACGCGGCAAACAAACCCTCGTACCTGCAGCCGCTGAACTTCACGCACTCGTCGCTGCCCGGGTCGGGATAAGACGTGTAGTTGGTTTTGTTGGCTGTCTTCCACACCAAGCCGGGCCGATCGCAGCCAGTGCCGGGCGGAGCGCCCGCTGCTCCAGTGCTGGCCGAGCCGACACTCGCTGAACCGGGAGCACTGCTCGAGCCTGCATGATTCGCCACGCCGCCGATGGCCGGCTCGCGGCCCGCTTGCTGGAATAAAATCGCGTCTCCAAGAAAAAGCGAGAGAACCGGCATTGTTGCTCGGTACCGCGGAGTGCGAGCGGAGCTCCGCTTGGCACACACTGGGGGCGTGGTAATTGTGCCGGCGATGCGCACGCTCGTTCCGCTATTTTGCTTCGCACTGCTGGAAAGCCTCGGGCTCTCCACCCCGGCTCGCGCCGCTCTGCCGGTTCCACTCGGCCAATCCAAAGGGATCGTCAATACCGACCCCGGCCGACTCAAGCGCAATGTGCCGGTGCAATTCACGCCCCGCACGCCGGGGCCGGCCGCGGCGACCGCTCCGGCGGCGGTAACGACGGATCCCGCCGTGCTGTCGCTCGAGCACTTCGGCGCATCGATTCAACGCAGCGTGCTCGACAACGGCTTGAAGGTCGTCTTGAACCCCGACCACTCGGCGCCCACCGTCGCGGTCTCGGTGACTTACAAGGTCGGCTCCAGCAACGAAGTCGAAGGGCGAACCGGCTTTGCGCACCTGTTCGAACACATGATGTTCCAGGGCAGCAAGCATGCGCCAAAAGGCGCGCACTTCACGCTCATCTCCGATCGGGGCGGCAGCCTGAACGGCACCACCAACAGCGATCGCACGAACTACTACGAGGTGCTCCCCGCCAATGAGCTCGAGCTCGCGCTGTGGCTCGAAGCCGACCGCATGCGGTGGCTGTCCGTCACGCCCGAGAACTTCGAGAACCAGCGGGCGGTCGTCCAAGAAGAATACCGGATGCGGATCCAGAACCAAGCCTACGTGCCGGGGACTCTGCGCCTGGGTGAGCTGGTGTTCCAAGACTATCTACCCTACGCGCACCCCACGATCGGCTCGATGGCGGATCTCGACGCTGCCAAGTTCGAATGGGTGAAGGAATTTCACGATCGGCACTACGCCCCCGACAACGCCGTTCTGACGATTGCGGGCGACTTCGAGCCGGATCAGGCGCTGGTCTTGGTGCAGAAGTACTTCGCGTCTGCCAAGCGCCAAACGGCGCCTTCGCGCCTCATGGAGCGGATGCCGGACAAGCCGAAAATCGGCCGCGCCACCGTCGAGGATACCAACGCGCGCACGCCCGGCTTCATGTTCGGCTTCATGATCCCGGCCTCCCGAACGCCGGATCACTACGCGCTCGAGATGGCCGCGTTGATCTTGACCAACGGCGAGAGCTCGCGCCTGTACAAGATGTTGGTTCACGACCGCGCGGTCGCCGAGCGCGTCTCCGCCTGGACCGACGATCATCGCGGGCCCGACCAATTCAGCGTCATGGGTGTGCTCACCGACAAGGGCAAATTGCCGGACGTAGAAGCGGCCGTCGACGCCGAGATCGCGCGTTTGCAGAAGACGCCGCCCAGCGCCGCCGAACTCGAGAAGGCGAAACGCCAGTTGCGCTCGAGCTTCGTGTTCGGGCTGCAAACCAATAACGGCCGCGCGATTCAGCTCGGCGAGTTCGAGGCCAGCTACAGCGACGCGCGTTTGCTGGCCCGCGAGCTCTCGCAATATTTGGCGGTCACGCCCGAAGCCATACAACAAGCAGCCGCCCGTTATCTCACCCCGGAACGCCGCAGCCTGGTCGAAGTGCTGCCCGCGGCCAAGGCAGGTAAGCCGTGAAGTCCGCGTTTCTTTCGCTAAAAGCCATGACTCGTCCGCTCGCTCTCGTCTCGCTGACCGCCCTCACCTTGGCCGCCGTCGGCTGCGCTACCACTTCACCCGCAGCGGCGCCGGCCGCTGCAACCGCGCCGGCAACACCGCCGCCCGCACCCGCCCCGCCCGCGGATCCGCTGACCATGCCGCCACCGGCCGGCCTCGCGGCGGACATGAAATTCCCGACCATCAACCACAGCCGGCTCGAAAATGGGCTCGAGCTGCGGGTCGTCACCCGCAAGACGTACCCGATCATCGAGCTGCGCTTGGTGCTGTCTTCCGGCATTGCCAGCGACGGCGCTGAGCCCGGTGTGGCTGCGGTGGCGGGCGAGTTGCTCAAAGCCGGCGGCGCTGGTCAATGGAATGCAGCACAGCTCGCAGAGCGCGCGGAGTCACTCGGCGCCAGCCTAGACGTGCTGACCGACCGCGATAGTACGCGCATCACCATGGCCGTCACCACCGCGGATTTGGATGCGGCTTTGGATCTGATCGGCGCGGTCGCTCAGCAGCCGCGCTTCGCGCCGATCGAATTCGACAAACTGAAGCAGCGCGAACTCGAGCGCGTACGCAACGCTGCCAAGGCCAGCGCCGGCTGGGCCGCATCGATGGTGCTGTACCGCGAGCTATTCGATCTACCAACTGCGGTGCACCCGTATGCGCATTACGACGCCAAGCCATCCGAGCTGAGCAAGCTGACGCTGCAGAGCTGCCGCCGCTGGTACCAAACCAACGTCACACCCGGCAACGCCACGCTGGTGATCGCAGGCGACGTCGACGCGCAGACCGCGGAGTCCGCTGCCAAACGCGTGTTCGCGCACTGGAAGGGCGCGAAACCGAACACGCAAACCTACAACAGCCCAGTGCCACAGGACGGCCGCACGGTCTGGTTGGTCAATCGCCCCCACAGCGCACAGAGCCAAATCTACGTGGCTGGCCTCGGGCCTGAGCGCAGCACGCCCGCCTGGCCAGCACTGGCCGCAACCAATCAGATCCTGGGCGGCGGCGTCGCCGGACGCTTGTTCCTCGACGTGCGCGAGAAGCGCTCGCTGGCCTATGGCACGAGCTCCAGCCTGGAAGAGCCCGCGCGCAGTCCCGTACCGATCGTGCTCTCCGCGGGCACGCAAACGGCGAAGACCGGCCTCGCCATGCAAGCGCTGCTGGATAACTTGGACAAGATCTCGAGCGCACCGCCGAGTGATGCGGAAGTCGGCATGGCATCGCGCTACCTCTCGGACAGCTTCTTGTTCCGCACCGAAACGCTCGGCGCCGTCGCTGATTTGACCGTCAAGCTCGCGATCTTGGGTTTGCCCGATGACTACTTCGACACGTACCGCGCGGCGTTGCGCAAACTCGACAACGCTGCGGTCTACGACGCCGCGCAGAAGTATTTCAAAATCAAAAATCCGGTCTTGGTCGTCGCGGGTGACGCTGCGCTGATCGCCAAGCCGCTCTCGCACTTTGCCAAAGTCGTGATCATCGACCCGGAGCACGACTTCCAGCCCGGCCAAACGCTACCCCTCGACCCCTCGCAACCCATCGAAGTAGCGCCCGCGCTCCCGTCTGCCCAGGCCGCTTCCCCTGCGACCGCGGCCGCGCCAGCTGCAGCCGCGCCACAAAAGTAGTCCCCGCACTCCACACCCTGTGCACAAAGCTGTGGATCCCCGGTTGACAACCCGTTCAGTCCCTGAGTCGGGCCTGGGCTTGACCTGTTCAGGGCCGTCTGTTCAGTAGAGAAAAGGTCAATCGGGACCCATATTTACGCCTGTGGACGCCGACGCGTGGCGTCGATGTAGGTGCTAACACCCAATATCTAGTGGGTTTTTGCTTGCCCGACCCCAAAGGCTTGGGGTAGACAGACTGTTCCCGCCCACGGCGCCCCTCTGCTCGGGTCATCAGTAGCTTGGTTCGTTACGTCGCAGATGAGCAGAGCGCCTGAACGGGTTTTCACGTAGCAAGTCTTCAGGTCCGGTGGCCGCTTTTCGAGCGGCCAGCCAGGGGACAACGGGCTGGTCGGCAGCAGTGGAGCCGGGCAGCAGTGCTGGTGGTGTGCTCCGCGTGGGCATTCCGCCGTGGCGTTTCAGTCGCGTTTCTGAGGAGGTATCGAGCATGGCGCAGTCGACGATCGTGGGTCAGGAAAATAGCCGAGTGAAGAGCCCGAACACGAGCCAGACGGAGCCACCGGGCGCGTCCGCACAGCCCGCGAGCGCCGCGTCCAAACGCGCCAAGAAAAGCCGCGGCCTGACCTTCGAGCGTCGCTACACCAGCGCCACCGGCGACGCGCTGGGCGACATGACCTGGGAGGGGCGCACGAGCGTCATCACCAACCCGGATGGGTCGGTCGTATTCAAGATGGAAGGCGCGGAGATCCCCGCCAGCTGGTCGCAGCTAGCGACCGACATCGTGGTTTCCAAGTACTTCCGTAAAGCTGGCATCCATGGTGACAAGGCCGTGGGCGAAACCAGCGTGCGCCAAGTCGTACACCGCATCGCACACACGATCCGCGCCGCGGGCGAGCAAGCCGGCGGTTACTTCGCCACCAAGAAGGACGCGGACACTTTCGAAGCCGAGCTGGTGTGGATGCTCGCCAACCAGTACGGCGCCTTCAACTCGCCCGTTTGGTTCAACTGCGGGCTCTATCACGAGTACGGCATCGAAGGCTCGGGCGGCAACTGGGCTTGGAACGAAACCACGCAGAAGTGCGAAGAGACGGCCAACGCCTATGCGCGTCCGCAATGTTCCGCTTGTTTCATCCAGTCCGTCGACGACGATTTGATGGCCATCTACGATTTGGCCAAGAACGAAGCCCGGCTGTTCAAATACGGTTCCGGTACTGGCTCGAACTTCAGCCACATTCGCGGCAAACAAGAGAAGCTTTCGGGCGGCGGCACCTCCAGTGGCTTGATGAGCTTCTTGGAAGTGCTCGATCGCGCGGCTGGCGCGACCAAGAGCGGCGGGACCACGCGGCGCGCCGCCAAGATGGTCTGCCTCGACATGGATCATCCCGAGATCGAGAGCTTCATCACCTGGAAGGTGCGCGAGGAGAAGAAAGCCAAGGCGCTCATCGCCGCCGGTTACGAGAGTGACTTCAACGGCGAGGCGTATCACACCGTCAGTGGTCAGAACTCGAACAACTCGATCCGCGTCACGGATGATTTCATGAAGGCCGCGCTGGCCGGCGGCAAGTGGCAGACCCGCGCCCGCACCACCGGCGCCGTGATCGATACCTTGGATGCCGCCGACTTGTGGAACACCGTCGCGGAAGCGGCTTGGTCGTGCGCCGACCCGGGCGTGCAGTACGACAGCACGATCAACAAGTGGCATACCTGCTCCAACACCGGGAAGATCAACGCTTCCAACCCGTGCTCGGAGTACATGTTCTTGGATGACACGGCCTGCAATCTGTCGTCCCTCAATCTGACCAAGTTCCTCGACGAACAAGGCAATTTCGACATCCCGGGCTATCGCCACGCGATCGAGGTGTTCTTCTTGGCGCAAGAAATCTTGGTCGATCTGTCGAGCTACCCGACCGATCGCATCGCCAAAAATTCGCACGACTTTCGGCCGCTCGGTCTCGGCTACGCCAATTTGGGCACGGTCTTGATGCTGCTCGGCATTCCGTACGACTCGGACAAGGGCCGCAGCATTGCGGGCGCCCTGACCGCCATCTTGTGCGGCCACGCTTTCGCGTGCAGCGCGGAGATTGCCGCCGCCAAGGGGGCCTTCGCCGGCTACGCGAAGAACCGCGAGCCCATGCTGCGCGTCATGCGCATGCACCAAGACGCAGCCTACGCGCTGAACCGCGACCAATGTCCGGATTCGCTCTGGCGCGCGGCGACTGAAGATTGGGACAACGTGGTGCGCTTGGGCGAAGAGCACGGTTACCGCAACGCTCAAGCCACCGTGCTCGCCCCCACCGGCACCATCGGCCTATTGATGGACTGCGATACCACGGGTATCGAGCCGGATTTTGCGCTGGTCAAATTCAAGAAGCTGGCCGGCGGCGGCTACTTCAAGATCGTCAATCAGTCCGTACCGGAAGCGCTCAAGCGCCTGCGCTACTCGGAAGCGCAAATCCAAGAGATCGTCGCCTACGTTTCGGGCACGAACACCCTGCTCGGCGCGCCGCACGTCAGCCGTGCCTCGCTCAAAGCGCGCGGCCTCACCGACGAAGAGCTGGCCAAGGTCGAGGCGGCCCTGCCCGGCGTGTTCGATTTGAGTTTGGCATTTGCTCCGTGGGTGGTCGGGCGTGAAACGTACGAGCGTCTGGGAGTCACGGCTGATCGCATCAGCCAACCCGGCTTCAATCTGCTCAAATACCTCGGCTTCAACGACAAAGAGGTCGAAGAAGCCAACGAAACGATCATCGGTCGCATGACGATCGAGGGCGCGCCCTACTTGCGAACGGAACACTACGCCGTGTTCGATTGCGCCAATCGCTGCGGCAAGATCGGACAACGCTTCCTCGCACCGATGGCCCACGTAAAGATGATGGCGGCCGCGCAGCCGTTCTTGTCCGGCGCAATCAGCAAGACCGTGAACCTGCCCAACGACGCCACCGTCGCCGATGTGCGAGAGATCTACGAAGAAGGTTGGAAGCTGGGCCTGAAAGCCGTCGCGCTCTACCGCGACGGTTGCAAGGCCTCGCAGCCGCTCAATTCGAGCGCCGACAAGGCCGAGGAAACGGACTCCACGAACCACAGCGCGGTTGCCGCGATCGCGCCGGCCGTGGCCCATGGCGTGCGCCCCGAGGGCACGCGCGTGCGTCTACCGAAGAAGCGTCACGGCTTCACGCAGGAAGCGCATGTCGGTGGCCACAAGGTGTTCCTCCGTACCGGCGAATACTCCGACGGCACCCTGGGCGAGATCTTCATCGACATGCACAAGGAGGGCGCTGCCTTCCGCTCGTTGATGAACTGCTTTGCTATGGCGGTGTCGGTGGGTCTGCAGTATGGCGTGCCGCTTTCGACGTACGTGGAGCAATTCACGTTCACCCGCTTCGAGCCGCACGGCGTGGTCACGGGGCACGAGAACATCAAGTTCTCGACCTCGATCGTCGACTACATCTTCCGCGTGATCGGCGTCGAATATTTGAAGCGCTATGATTTCGCGCAAGTGAAGCCGGCAGAAGATGCCGTGGCGATCGAAGACCCGACGCTGCCGAAGCACGTGCCGGTCGAGCCGCCCACCGCGAGCCTGCTGCCCCCGGCGCCCAGCGCGGAGGCGGCCGGCGCGCACGGCGCACTCGACGCACAGCTCGAAGAGATGATGGGCGACGCCCCGGTGTGCGATGGCTGCGGGCACATTACCGTGCGCAATGGCGCTTGCTACAAGTGCCTCAATTGCGGCAATTCGATGGGCTGCAGCTGAATGAGTTTTGGGGCCGGGGCCCCAAAACTCGAGCGGGGCCCCGCTGAATTCACTTCAGCGGGGCGGGAGCGAAGCTCCCGGAGACCGATGGGGCGATGCCCCGGTGTGCGTGCGATGGCTGCGGGCACGGTACCGTACGCAACGGCGCGTACCACGAGTGCCTCAATTGCGGCGATTCGATGGGCTGCTCCTGAGCTGCAACGTATAGGGTGGCCGCATTTCCGCGCGTCTGACGCGCGCGCCGCTGAAAGATTGCCTCGACCCGCTTGCGCCGTGCGCGTCTGCGGGTCGAGCTATTTTGTGCCGCTTGCTGTCGGTAAAGCCGAATGATATCAAGGCATAGGGCTCGATCTGCCAGCGCGCTGACCGGTCGGCTCCGAGTGTAAGTATTCGGCTTTGGGCGCGTTCTTCGAGTAGAAGAGTCACGACTAGATTTTGGCCGGTAAACAAGCGTCAGCGGAGGAAACGGAAATGTCGCAAGCGTCTAAGGTAGCCTCATCGGTTTTGGGACCAGTCCTGCTCGGACTTCTGGTGTCGTCTTTGGCGACCGGTTACCTGGGCTGCAAGAAGGATGAGCCGCCGCCCCCGTTGCCGTCGGCAGCGCCGGCCGCGGTTCCCACGCCGACCGCACCGGTCGAGCTCGTGCCCGAAGAGCAACCGGCGGCGTCTGCGTCCGCTTCGGTGAAGAAGCCAACGGGCGGCGGCGCGCCGGCACAGAGCTTCGCCAAGTGCTGCGCAGCGTTGACGCAGAACGCAGCCAGCGCGCCGGAGCCGACCAAGACCTCACTCACGCAAGCCGCAGGCATGTGCAACAGCCTGGTCGCCGCGGGCAAGAGTGGCCCCGGGGTGGTGAGCGCAATTCAAGGCCTGCTGCGCGGTGTCGGCATGCCCTCGGCCTGTCTCTGAAATAATTCGGGCTCTTGCTGCGCCTCGATGAGTGAGCTCATCGGGGCGTTGCCGTTTCGTGGGGCGATCCAAGCGCGTTGCCTCCGCCCCCAGCTGAGCGCTGCCACGATCGCTAGCCGTCTCGTCCGGAGACGCGACGAGCCGGCGAACGTCTGCGCCCATCTGCGCGCAGATCGCCGCTGCTAAAATTGCGTTGACTAGCGGCGGCATTTGGCGGTCGTACGTGGCTAATTCGGCACCGACACGCCCGCAAAACGATCCGTGTCACGGCTTGGCCCGTACAGACACACAACAGCGGCGTACACATTCGAATGCACGAGCGCAGAAGAGTGAGCATGAGGAAGATAGATAACTAACTCGTGCGCGCTCGTGTGCGACCGGTGACTCGGTACGAGGCGCGCAGCATCACGCCGCCGATGTGCGCTGAATCAGCCAAATTAGCGTGCGTTCGAATTTTTCCAGCGCCGGGCCTGTGACAATCGAGTCGTGGTTTGGCGGCCACGAGCGATGCGAAATCTGCGCTGGACTGGAACCGATTCCACATCCAAAGTACATTCCCGATCATGGTGCTTAAGATGCCGCGTAACACCGGGCGCGTTGCCCAAGCCTTCCCCTCATCTACCAAGTCTGCCGCGTCGCAGCTGAAGCCCATGCTCAAAGGTTTGTTGATTCCGGCCGTGGCCCTCGCGCCGTTCGTGCTGGCGGTCGCCTGCGGTGGCAGCTCGACCCCCCCCGGCCTGGACAACGACAAGAACAACTTGGCGGACGATCTCGGCAAGTTCGTGGATGCCAACCACGACAACAAGGTCGACACGATCGACATCAACGGCGACGGCAAGCAAGACGGCCCTGCCGTGGAGTACAACGGCAAACCCGCGCTCGCCCTCGATACCAACTGCGACGGGTTCTACGACGCACTCGACACCAACGGTGACGGCAAGCCGGATCTCTACACGAGCCGGGAAAAAATCGTCGTTCCTCCAGGCTGCGTGTACGTGAATCCGGTCACCGGTCAGGGCGGCGGTAGCGGCGGCGCTCCCGGCACCGCCGGTGCGCCTGGCACGGCCGGCGCTCCTGGAACTGCGGGCGCGGCCGCGGCTGGCGCTGGGAACATCGCTGGTGCTCCGGGCGCCGCAGGCTCCGGCGGTGGCGCAGTCAGCGGTGAGCTGGGCAGCGGCAAATATCAAGGCAGCGGGGACTCCACCGATCAATACGCCGAGGGCGACGTGTATCGCGACGGCGTGGGCTACAAGTTCATCGCCAACGGCTGGGGCAAAGGCTGGCAGAGCCACAGCATCTCCTGGATCGGCACTTCGTTCACGGTCAAATCCCTGAACGGCACCCAGGGTGCGGATTATTCGCCCGCCGGTTACCCCAGCATGTTCTGCGGCTTGTACTCGAAAAAGCAGTCCGATACCTGCGGTTTGCCGATCACCATTACAGCCGCCAAATCGATCAAAACCGGCTGGCGCTGGAAGTCCAACGGGAACAATGGTCAATACAACGCGGCTTGGGATATCTGGCTGGGCAACAACGGCAACCTGTCCGCCTATCTGATGGTTTGGTTGCGTGATCCCCCCGGTCAGCAACCTGCCGGCTCGGTCGCGCTCGCGGGGGCTACGGTCCCCGGGATGCCAGGCACCTGGAACATCTGGAAGGGCAGCGTCAACGGTCTGCCGATCGTCAATTACGTGCAGCAGGAAGGGAAGGATCTGGGCGAGCTCGAGTACAACGTGCTGGACGTGTACAAGGACGCAATCCAACGCAATTATACCTTACCCGGCGCACAGATCCTGGCCGTCGCGGTGGGTTACGAGATCTGGAATGGCCCGGTGTCTAACTTGGTCACGGAAGATTTTTACGTCGACGTGAAATGACGCGCGGAGCGGCCGTCGCTCACGCAGTGAACACGAAGACCTGCCCCGCTTGCCGGTGCTCGCGTGACGCCGTCCAAACGCGCCAAAGCGCACGGGACGATCATGCGGAACCGGTACCAGATTGGCTATCTGGTTTACGAAATCGGCGACTAATTCGTCCTCGGCTTGCTTGAACTAGCTTGCGCTCTCGGCTACAGTCCGGACTATGAGTTCGGCAGTTAAAGTAATCCTAGGCGTCTCTGTTTTGGCGATGGCTGCGGGCTTCGCCGCCTGTGACAGCGGCAGTTCCGATACCGGTGGTACCGGCCCCATCGTGGCTGGCAGCGGTAACATTGCCGGAGCGCCCCCCAGCGGAACCGCAGGCGCGCCGGTCACCAGTGGTGGCTCGACGGGTACCGCTGGCAGCGGTACCGCGAACGCCGGCACGGGCAATCTCCCCGAAGGCGTCCCGCTGGATCCGGTGGGCGGCTGGGTCCCCAACACCAACGCGCTCGGGATTCAAGGCGCCATGTTCTCCTACGCGGACACGACGTCGATCGTGGGCATGACGGACAACCTGATGGACCCCGCCTCGACCAACGCCTGTATCAAGGGCACGGCGGCCAAGGTCGACAAGACGTCGGACAAGTGCGTGAACATGATGTTCGATGCCCCGGCTACGGACTGTTACGGCCAATATTGGGGTGCCGCGGTGGGCTTGAACTTGAACCAAACGATCGACCCGGCCACCATGAAGGGCGCCACCCCCGCGCCGTACGACGCTTCGCAGCTCAAGGGCTTCGCCTTTGAGGTGGAAGGCAACACGGTGCCTGCGCCGGGCTCCTTCCGGTTCAAGGTCGACAACGTGACCAACGAGTTCTGTAACGTCCCGACGGTTAAGATCAAGGTCGGCGTCAACACCGTGCTCTTCACTGATTTGGTCAAAGAGTGCTACAAGACGCCGGTTCCGACCGAGCCCTTGGCCACCACCATCCAGTCGGGCATCGTCAAGATCTCCTGGCAGGTCGTGACCAACGACAAGACCACCGTGCCGTTCGACTTCTGCATCTCGAACGTCCGCGCGCTGATGAAGGATGGCACCGCCATCCCGATGGGCGGCGCGGGCGCGAGCGGCGCAAGCGCAGGCGCGAGCGGCTCCAGCGCGGGTGCGGCGAGCACCAGCGCGGGTGCGGCGAGCACCAGCGCAGGTGCTGGTGGCGCGAGTGCTGGTGCGGGCGGCGCAAGCGCCGGCACTGGCGGCTGAGTCGAGTTGAGCCGAGAGGGTTGCTAAAAGCAATCGCTCCCCGAACTCGCGGTCGCCTCCAGACCGCAACGTGAGCAGGCCGTGGGCCACTGATTTCAGTCAGTGGCCCACGCCGCATTTTGTGTCGTTCACTCGTGGCTGCTCGGTCACTCGCGAGCCGGCGTGTGACTCGAGCAGCGGGTTGCCTCGAACTGTTTCCCTGGCGAAATGACAACGGCGACTCAGCCAGAGGCCGAGTCGCCGTTTTTTCGCAAGCGCTAGCTCAGACGCTCAGTTCGAGCCGCCCTTACCAGCCGACCCTGCGCTCGAGCCGCCTGCGCCAGCACTCGAGCCGCCCGCACCGGCGCTCGAGCCGCCCGCACCGGCGCTCGCGCCACCTGCACCGGCACTCGAGCCGCCGCCTGCACCGGCACCAGCGCCGCCCGAAGGCGGGCCACCGATGAACTTGACGTCGTCGATGGTCACGTCGGCGTCGTAGGGACCAGCAGCCGGAGCGGCGCCGGCAGAGCCGCCGCCAGCACCAGCGCTCGCACCACCCTTGCCGGCAGAGCCGCCGCTCGCGCCACCGGAGCCGCCGCTCGCGCCACCGGAGCCGCCGCTTGCGCCGCCCGAGCCGCCGCTCGCGCCGCCTGCACCGGCGCCCGCAGTGCCAGTCGCACCGGGAGTCCAATCCAACGCCCATTCGAGGCCGACGATGTCTTTACCGGTGACCGCGTCCATCGGAGCGCCGCCCGTGAGCTGGCTGAAGTTCACGGTGATCACGGTGGCGGTAGAAGTGACCGGAACGTCGAACGAGGAGTTGTGGCAATCCATGTACGTATCCGCGGCAGTGGAGACGCACTGGCCCTTCATGTTGGGCGTGTCGATGAGCGTGTTGGCGTTGGTCTGAACGCGGAAGTTGAGCTTGCCCTTCGGCCCGACGTAACCCTTCACGCTGAAGGAGATACCGGTGTAGCCGGCCGTCGCCGCGTCGTAGCAAGTGTTGAAGTACAAGCCGAAGCCATCGTACGCTTTGACGTTGCCCTTGATGTTCATGGCGGTGTTGCCGACCGTGTCCAAGGTGAGCGCATTCGGTTGATACGTGAAAGTGCCGCCGAGCACGCCGCCCATGAACGTGTAGTTGCCCGCGCTCGTCGCGTTGGGCGTGAGGTTCGAGAAGTCGGTGATCAATGCCGCGGTGGGCGCGGTGGCCGCACACGCGAAGCCAGAGCCCCCGCCGCCCGTGCCCGCGGTGCCCGTGCCCGCAGTGCCCGTGCCCGCGGCACTCGTGCCCGCCGTACTGGCTCCGGCGACGCCGGGCGTACCACCCGCGCCAGCGGTGGTGTGCGCGCCAGCGGTGCCGCTGCCTGCCGTACCACCGGGAGTAGTGGTGTTGTCAGTGCTGCTGCAGGCTGCAATGGCACCCAGCGTCAGCGCAGCGAGGCCTAGACCCGTATATCGCAATTTCCGTTTAGTCATTCTCAAACCTCCAAGCCCGAGCGGGCTGAACTAAGGGCGACACAATGTGCGCGACGGACTCCTGGTTGTCCAGAAGCACACACGGAATTCTGGAACCGGTCCCTCATGCCAATTGCGCCAAATCGAGGGTTTCGCGCGGAAAGGTTATTTACTACTGGAACCGGATCCACAGTCGCCACGGGGCAAATGGGGGCAGCGGCCAGGTGGAATTCGCCCCAAACCCCCGCCAGAGCCGATTTTCCGGGCATTTCGCAGACCACGCGGACCCGCGGGCGGCGCTTCTGCTCGACCGAGCGCGTCACACTCGGCCATTGGGCCGATAGGACTTTATTGCCGCGTTCGAGCGCTCTGGTGCTCGAAGCCCCGCCCCGCCCGACGACGACGCGCGCCATCCAACAGCCAGACGCCGCTGCCCTTGCCCACGCTCCCAATCACGCGCGCACTAGGCGGACGGGCTCGCTTGGGGCCCGCCGCCACGATCGCGTAGTCCTCGCCGCCGTACAAGGCGAGCTCGAGCGCCGATCTGCCCAAGCGCGAGGACAAGCTGCGCAACGCGGGGCTGAGTGTGGCCGCCAGCGCCGCGAGATCGATCTGCAACTCGACCTCGCTCGCCTGCGCGAGATGCATGGCGTCGCCGGCCAAGCCATCAGAGATGTCGATCGCTGCGTGCGCGCACCGCGAGAGCTCGAGACCGGCGCTGACTTGGGCTTGCGGACGTCGAAAGGCGCGGAGCGCGCGGCTCGCGGCCGCACCGCTGCCGCGCCGTGTTCCCGCCTGCAAGAGCTTCAACCCGGCCGCGGCCAAGCCGAGCTCTCCACACAGCCAGAGCTCGTCGCCGGCCCGCGCACCGCTGCGCAGCAACGGACGACGCGCGACACGACCGACCACCGTGGTCGTGATGCTCAGCTCCGCGCCACGCGCCAGATTGCCGCCCACGACTGCGCAGCCCAGCGCGCGCGCGGCGGCGCGCTGTCCGCGCGCCAGCTGAGCCAGTTCGGAGGCAGCAAAGCCCGGAGGGAAGACCACGCTCGACAAAGCCGCGAGCGGCGCGCCGCCCATCGCGCTCACGTCGCTAGCAGCCGCCTGAAAGCTGCGAAATCCGAGATCGGCGAGCGATAGCCAGGCGCGCTCGAAATGCACGTGTTCGACGGCGGCATCGACCGTCCATACCCAGCGACCTGTGGTCTTGAGTACTGCTGCGTCGTCACCAATGCCCAGCTCGACCTGGGAGCTCGACTGGCGAAACAGTGTCTCGAGCTGGGAAATGGCCGAAAATTCGGAGATGGGCCGCGCGCGAGCCGTCATGCCGCGCACGGTACACGAGTCAGCCGATGGTTGCGCGCTTGACCGGGATGGTGACGACGAACACCGTCCCCTTGGGGGTGTTGTCCGTGATCCGCACGCTGCCGTCGTGGCCGTCGATCAGCCGGCGTACGATCGAGAGGCCGAGCCCGGTGCCGCCTGCTTCGCGCGTGGAGCTCGAGTCGACCTGGTAGAAGGCGTCGAAGACCCGACTGCGTTCTTCTTCGGGGATGCCGATGCCGGTGTCGGAGACTCGAAATTCGATCGCGGTGCGCCGAGCGCTCAAGATCACCACGCCGCCTGCGTCTTCCGGGCGCGCCGCGTCGATGGCGGTCATGCGCGCCGAGAGCGTGACTTTGCCTTGAGGCGGCGTGAACTTGATCGCGTTTTCGGTCAGGTTCAAAAACACTTGCCGCAGGCGTTCGGTATCGGCCCAAATCAACGGCAAGCCATTCTCGACGTCGACCACCAGCTCGACCTCTTTCTTGCGCGCGGTGGGGGTCATGGTCTGCGCAACGTCACGCAGGGTGCCCAGAATGTCGGTCTGGGTCTTGCGCAAGCTCATCGTGCCGCTCTCGAGCTTGGACAGATCGAGCAAGCCCTTGATCAGCTGCAACAGCTGTTCACCCTTGTCGCGGATGGTTTGCACGAATTCGCGTTGCTCACCCGTCATCTCACCCGCGAGGCCCTCGACCAGCATTTCGCTGTAGCCGATGATCGAGGTCAGCGGCGTGCGCAGTTCGTGGGACACGGTGGCCAAGAAGTTACTCTTCAAACGGTCGAGCTCTTTCAAGCGATCGAAGGCGGTCTGAAGCTTGTCGTTCTTGTCCTCCAGCTCGCGGAAGCTCTCTCGCACCGAGGCCAGATGCATGTTGCTGGTCAAGAGTGCGCGGTGCCCGCTGAATAGCAGTAGATCGAGCGTGCGCCCGAGGTGCCGAGCCAACTTGACCACCGAGTCGTCGTCGGCGCGGGGCATCGCTCGGAACAGCTCATTCAAGCGAGAAGCGTCCAGCGCTGGGTCCAATCCAAGCAAGGCGGGAGGGGGTTCGACTTGGGCGGGAGTTACGAATGGCCCGAAGATCATGCGCCCAATGCGCTTGCCGTCGTATTGGATAGCAGCCACGCGATAGTGCTCACCGGTGGCACAGGGATATGTCGCCATGCCGTCTTCAGCGAGCGCGATGTTCTTGACCTTGCCGGCCACCTCCGCCATCGCCGCCCGGCCGGCCTTCACCGAGTTCAGGAACGTGTACAGCGGGATTTGATCCGCCGAGTCCCCGAGTAGCTTGCCCTCTTCGCTGAAAATGCGCAGCGGCACCCCGAACAGATCGTGGAAGCTCTTGACCATTTCGCCGAGGGCGTCGCGATCGACCAAGTCCTCCAGGCTGACGCCGTGGCCGAGGGTGAGCTCGTCGAAAGTTTTCGCTGCCGCGGGCGGGATCATCAGCCTGCCTCCGGCCGAAGCACGTCGAGCGCGCCGCCCACACAGGCTTGCAAGATCTCGGGGATTGGCTTGGGATTGCCGAGCTTCTGGGCAACCTGCGCCAAGAACGCTTTCGAATCGAAGCCGAACTTCTTGTTCAAGTCGTGCTCGGCGTCGAGCGCGCTCCAGGTCAGGTGCAAAAGTCCGATCATGCTCTCGACTACGCCGATGCCCCGCGTGGCCACCGCCAGATAGACTGGCTCACGCCCCTTGGACGCGAGGTCGGCGATTTCCGCGTCGCTGCGCACGTCCGGCATGTCGCGCTTGTTGAATTGAATGATCAGCGGCATCTGCCGCAAGGTCAGCCCGTGCTGCTTGAGGTTCTCGCGCAGATCCATGAAAGATTCGGTGTTGTGCTGAGTCTCCGCCGCGCGTGAATCGGCGATGAACGCGATGCCGTCCGCGCCTTGCACCACCAACCGCCGGGTCGAAGCGTGAATCACCTGACCCGGAACCGTGAACACCTTGAGCCGAACGGCGAGGCTCCCCTGATTGCGAAAGGTAAGCGGCAAAAGATCGAAGAACAGCGTTCGATCGTCCTTGGTTTCGAGCGTCATCAGGCGCCCACTCGCCCCAGGCTCTGCCGCTTTGTGCAGCGCCTGCAGGTTGGTGGTCTTGCCGCTCAAAGCTGGACCGTAGTAAACGAGTTTGATCGTGAGCTCGCGGTTCACGAAATCAAGCTGCACAGGACCCTCGATATTTCCGCGCCATACGGCGCATGCTCCGCAGCACAAGTTGCGGCAAAGACGAGAAAGCTAGCCTACCATGGTGCATCCATGAGCCAAACGGCCGTTCTCGTCTGGCTTTCAGCCACATCTGTCTTGCCTACATTTCGTGCGGACTTGGACGCCTTCGCACACAGCCGACTACTGCGGTTCGAGGCGCCGCGGGAGAACGCGGCCGCCTTTCACGCTTCGGCCTACGCGCCGGATGCCGTGGCGCAGATCGAGAGCTCACTCGAAGAAGCGCGCAATGCGGCGGCCTCGCTGGAGCAAAGCCGCGCGTTCGGTGCGCTCGAGCGCGCCGAACGCGTCTTGCGCGAGCATCCAGAATTGCCACAGTCGGCCTGGCTGATGGCCGAAATCTTGGAGCAATCGGCCGCAATCGAGAACACGGCGCCCGAGGGCACGGAGGCAGCCGATGCCCTGCGCAAGCGCGCAGCCGGGCTCGAAGGACCGCGCGCGGCGCCCTTTTCCGACCGCGCCGCCGAAAGCGAAGCAGCAGCCGTGAACTCGCAGCGCCTCCACCTCGAAGGGCTGGAACCGGGTGACGGGCTGGAGTGGGACGGAGTGCCGGCCGAGCCAACGCTGATGACCAGCGCGGGCGAGCACCACGCTCGCGTAATGCGCGCGGGTCGGCTGTTATGGGCGGGCTGGGTCAAGCTCGCCGCGGAAGCGCCCAGCGTCCATTTGCCCGTACCGGAAACCGTGGCCTGCAGCTCGGACGATATTGGGCGGAGCTACTTCGCTGCGGGCCGAGCCGTGGCGGCCGCGAACGCGCGCTGCGAAAGCTACGTGCTGGCGCGCGCGCGCGCCAGTGGCATCGAGGTCGCGCAGTGCGAGCGCGAGCGCTGTGGCAAAGTCGTGATCTGGGAGCATCCGCAGGTCGCTGCTGCAACTACTCCGGTTACGAAGAAGAAGACGATCTGGCCCTACGCCATCGCTGCGACGGCCGGCGCGCTGGTCGTCGGCAGCATCGTGCTTTGGCGTGCCGGAGCATTCGATCCAGCCAATCCGTCCGCGCGCGAGGTCTGGATCTTCAACGGGCAGAAACAGCAGGGGCTCGCGTTTTAAGACGGCCGCTGGGCGCTCAGTCTTGGGTCGGCCAACGCGAGCGCGCTTCGACAATCGCGCTTTGGACGCGGGCCTTGGCGGGGCCGCCGACGAGCGAGCGGCGCTCCACCGCAGCCTCGGGATCGAGCGCCAGCGCGAGCTCCGGACCGGTCAGGGCGGGATGCGCAGCGACCAGCACGTTTGGTGGAAGCTCCCCGATTTGCACACCCCGCTCCTCTGCCTCACGCACGATGGCGCCCACGACATGGTGTGCCTCGCGGAACGGCAAGCCACGCTGAACGAGAAAATCAGCCAAATCCGTAGCACACAGGTGGCCCGTTGCGAGCGCGGCCTTCATTCGCTGGCCGTGGAAGGTCGCGGTGGCGATCGCGCCGGTGAGCGCGCGCGCGCTGGTCAACGCGCATTCGAAGGCGTCGAAGATCGGGCGCTTGTCTTCTTGCAGATCGCGCCCGTAGCCGAACGCGAGGCTCTTTTCCAGAACCAACAGCGTGGTCACGCAGCCGATCAGCCGCGCGCATTTACCGCGCACGAGCTCTGCCACGTCCGGATTCTTCTTCTGCGGCATCATCGAAGAGCTGGTCGAAAATGCGTCACTGAGTGTCATGAAGCCGAACTCTGTGGTGGACCAGAGCACGATCTCTTCCCCGATGCGTGACAGATGCACGCCGAAGATCGCCAGCGCAGAAGCGACCTCCATCAAGAAATCGCGACTGCCGGTGGCATCGATCGAATTTTGCATCGGCCGCGCGAAGCCCAGCGCTCGGGCTACTCCTTCGCGATCGAGCGGGAAACCACTGCCAGCCACCGCACCGGCACCGAGGGGCGACTCATTCAAGCGCTCCATGGCATCGACCAAGCGCCCGCGATCGCGAAACAGGAGCTCTTGCCAAGCCAACAAATGGTGAGAGAGCCGGCTGGGTTGCGCGCGCTGCAGATGCGTGTACGCCGGCATCAAGAGCTCGATCTCGGAGCTGGCACGGTCGAGCACCGCCGAGGCAAGCTCGTCGATCGCCAAGATCGCTTCCTCACAACGGCGGCGCGTCCAGAGCCGGAGGTCAGTCGCCACTTGATCGTTGCGCGACCGACCGGTGTGCAGCTTGCCGCCGACGGGCCCCACGACATCGCGGAGGCGCGCTTCGATGTTCATGTGCACGTCTTCTTTTTTTCGGTCCCAAAAGAATTCGCCGCGCTCGATCTCGCCCTTGATCTGCTGTAGGCCAGTGACGATCGACAGCGCTTCGGCCTGGGTCAGGACGCCAGCGTTGGCCAAGCCTTCGGCGTGCGCAATCGAGCCCGCGATGTCTTCGCGCCAGAGCTCCCAATCGACATCTACGCTGGTGTTCAGCCGCTCCATCGCCGCATCAATTGCGTCCGGGAGCCTGCCGCCTCGAGCAACTGTCATGTCTGTTCGTTCCTCGCCGTTTTCGTGGGTTGGGGCGACCCTTAGCACGAAAAGCGGCCGGCGGGCGCGAGGTACATGTCTTGCTAGAGCGCAGCGAGGAGGACTACCGTGAACTCAATCTGGGCGCTGCTGGGGATCGCGATTTGTGCTGCGGGGTGCGTCGGGGCGACGGTCGAAACCACGCACTTGAACGAGGCTCCTCATCCGCTCGTCCCGCGTTCGACACAATCGGTCGAGATTTATTCCAGCGCGCCGCCGACTCGGCCCCATGTCGACGTCGCGTTGTTGCGCGCGGACCAAGGCAATTACGAGGCAGACACTGCACGGATGGTACAGGCCCTCGCCGAACGCGCGGGCCAGCTCGGCTGCGACGCGCTGTTCATCAGCGGCGCCAGTGAGCGTCCGGGAGCGCCCGGGAACGCCTACCTCTTTGACCCGGGTTCCCGGGCGTTGCTCGGCACTTGCATCGTCTACCGCGCACAACCGCCGGAGGTTGCACTGGCCGCTCCGCCCTCGGATTCAAAGAACGGCAACGCGATCCTGCTCGTGCCGCCGCAAGACCCCAAGCCCAATCCCAGTGCCAACGTCAAGAGTGTCGCGGTTGGACGTACGGCTCGTTAAATCGCCGTAGTGTGAATCTGGTTCACACTGTGTCCACGGCGCTCCGACCACGCCGTTCACGAGCCGCTTACCCAACGCGCGCGCTCCTCGGCGATAACGGAGATCAGCTCGGCAACGCCGCCCGCTTCCGCCGGCAGAAGGGGCGCAAGCAACGCCGCTCCCTCCTCGACGCTGCCGGCGAACTTGAAGGGCACCTTGTGCGGTGCAAGCAGCGTGAGTGCCACGCCAACTCCGCGTACGAGGGCGTTCTTGAAACCACCGCCCTCCGCGACCATCACGGCCAGCGCCAACTTGGTCACGATATCGCGACTCCATGTGGCAAGCTCGGCGCGGACCGTTTCGGTCGGCGCTGGGGACGAACGCTCGACCACGCTCAGATAGGTCACCGCGCCCCGGCCTGCGTCGAGTAGGGCCTTGCAGGCCTTGCTGATATCCAGCACATTTTGCAGCGTCGCCGCTCCGCTGAAGACGCTGATCACCGTTTCATGCCAAGTGGCCACGAAATGGTCAGCGTCTTGCGCGATGATTCGCGCGCGGATTCTAGGTACCTGCATGGGCCGCTCGACTCGACCGCCATGTTAACGAATTGCCGGTGGAATGCTACTTGGCTCGCTCAACGGCACGGTTCAGTGGTCAACTGTTGCAACTCAGCGCGCAAAATCGTCGATCACGCGCTCGAGCTCAGCGCCCAAGCGCGCGACGGCGTCGTCCACGGCTTTGAGTGCAGACTGCGCAGCACACTTGCGGAGCGCGCGATCGCCGCGCTCGCGGCCAAAAGTAGCCAGCGTGGGAGCGGCCAGTAAAAACAAGCCTCCGACCGCTGCATTGGCAAACAGCGTCCCCACGCCCAGCGCCAGCGCCGCAACTACGCTCGCGTCCAAGGCGGAGGTGCTGACTTCGAAGCTCGGGCGCGTCAATCGAGAGTCTGGACCGGTCAGCGCTCCGATGTCGGCGTTCGGCTTCTCGTTCGCAAACGGTTCGCGTGCCCGTTGGTCGCGCCCCGCCAATGCAGCCAATGCTGCTTGGACCTCCGCGTTTTCGCGCTCGGCCCAGCCGCGAAAGGTTTGCTCCAGGAACGGGCCGAGGTGCTGACGGATATCCGACGCGCTCACCGCTTCGAGCGCAGCGGGTAAACGCCAGCCGATTTCTCGGCGAAATTCCAGAAGATCGGCGGCCACCTTCGCCTTGAGCGCCTGCCAGGCTGGCGGCAACTCGCGCGCGGGGTGCACTGGAGCCGTTGCCTCGTCTGCCATCAACCGATGACCTTGATGTAGCCGTGCACGAGCTCGTCGACCTCCGCCATTTGCAAGCCTCCCGGACCGAGCCCCGCGTGACGCCGAAAGAGCTCACTTTCCGCGAAGGCCTGCAACGCGAGCACTCGCTTGGGCAGCCAGGGGTGGCTCGAGAACACCTCGCTGAAGCGACCGAGGCCCTGCTTGGCCTCGCTGTGTTGCTCGAGGAAAGCCTCGATATTCAGCTCTTCGTACAGCTTTTGCGAGCCGAGCGCGAGCTTGGTCAAGGCACGCAACGCAGGCTCGAGATTGCCTGCGCACAGCGCACCCGCGCGATCACAGGTGACCTCGGCGCGGCGCGACCACGCGCGCAACGACAAAAGCGCGGGCACGGCCAAGTTGCGCAGCACGATGCCGGCCACGTTGCTCAGGTAGTGCATCGCGGTCAGGTACACCACGTGGTTGTTGTGGATGTGTCCGCACTCGTGACCAATCACGCTCAACAACTCGGCATCGCTGAAGTGATCCATCAGCGCCGAGTTGACCATGATGAAGGCGTCCTCGTTGGTGCCGTAGGTGGCGGCGTTGAGGTGCGGGTTCGACACGACATACACGGTGGGCACGGGGATGCCCAGGGTCTCGGCGCAGCGCTCAGCGAGCGCGTGCACGCGCGGAAATTGGCGCGGGCCGATTTTCACCGCGTGCCCGAGCAGCTCGGCCTTCCCGACGTTTTTGAACGTGCGCACCGCGGCGGCTACCGCGAGCTCGACCGGTTTCAGGCGTTGAAAGGCGGCGCGCGTATTGCGATCCGAAACGTAGGCGTAGCCATGGTCGTTGCCGAGCACGCTGCCCGGGCGGCGACTGGCTCGCTCGCGAACGAAAGCGGGAAAATCGAACTCGCCCAGACTGGCCACCGACGAGAAGCTAGCACCACCACGCGGGTCCGGCATCGTGCCGCGGCGCGGCGTACGGAAATGCCGGCCGCGCCCGCAGCTTGGCCGGGTTACGTTTGGGTGAAGTTGACTCAGCCGTGCGCTCGACGACACTCGCACGCGATGAGTGCTTCCTTCTCAGTGCCAGGGCCAACTGCCCTGCCCGTGCTCGGGCCCACCGCGGAATTGTTACGCTTCGTGTTGGATCCGATCGCCCATGTGGGTGCGCTATTCGAAAAATACGGCCCGATTGCGCAGCTGGTCGTGGGTAGCCCCACGCGCATCGTCTCGACCGAGCGCAAGGTTCCGGGCACGGTTTTTTTATTCGGCCCCGAGTACAACCGCGCGCTGCTCACGAACCACGCCGACTTCCACAAATGTGCGCTGAGCGGTCCGCTCTATCCCGAGGAACCGCTCAGCCCCCGCACGCGCCCGCTGACCCGCATGCTGACTGGCTTGTTCCACGCCAACGAAGGGGACCACCGCCAGCAGCGCCGCTTGCTGATGCCGGCCTTTCATCGCAGCCGCATCGAGAGCTATCGCGACGAGATGGTGGCCACGACCGAAGAGCTGTTGTCCGAATTTCGTCCGGGCAGCACGCGCGACATTCGCCCCGACATGATGCAGGTCACTCTGCGCATCGCTACGGCCACCCTGTTCGGCGCCGACTTTGGCGAGCTGGGCATGCAAATTGGGCACGACATCGAGAGCTGGAACGCGACCCTGCGCGGCGCCAACATCGTGCCTTTGGATCTGCCGTTCACGCCGTATCGGCGCTGGCTCGATCTATCGAGCAGCATCGATCGCCGCATCTTGGAAGTGATTCGACGCAAACGAGAAGATCGGGGCAGCGGCCGCGATATGTTGTCGATGTTGATCGAAGCGCGCGACGAAGGCGGCGCGCAACTGAGCGAAGACGAACTGATCGGGCACGCCGGCGTGATCTTCGCCGCGGGCCACGAAACCAGCTCCAACGCGCTGAGTTGGACGCTGCTCGTCTTGGCCCAACACCCGAAAATTCTGGCTGATTTGTGCGACGAACTGGCCGGAAAATTGCGCGGCTCCGCGCCCACCTTCGAAGATCTGGCCGAGCTGCCATTGCTCGACCACGTGATCAAAGAGAGCCTGCGGCTGTTTCCGCCCGCGCCGCTCAATCATCGCATCACTGCGCGCGACGCGGAACTCGGCCCGTATCGGATCCCCGCCGGCACGGAGCTATTGAGCAGTATCTATCACACCCACCGCATGCCGGAATTGTACCCAGAGCCGCTGCGCTTTCGCCCCGAGCGCTGGCAAGGAACCGACCCGGGTCCGTACGGCTACAATCCGTTCGGCGCCGGTCCTCGAATGTGCATCGGCGCCACCTTTGCGTCGTTCGAGATCAAGATCGTTCTGGCGATGCTGCTGCAGCGCTTCCGCCTCGAACTGATTCCCAATCAACGCATCGGCCGGTACTTTGGCATCACCCTGGCGCCTTCCCCGCGCGTGCTGATGCGGGTTTTGCGCACCGATCGCCCGATTGCGCGCGCCGCGCCGATCCACGGTCAAATTCACGAAATGGTGAACTTGGCCTAGTCTAATCGCTGCGGTATTTTCCGTGGGGCGCCACGCAGGAACGGGCGCGCTCCGCGGCAAGCGCTTGCCCATGTGTGCTGCGCGTGAGCTCTCGAGCGCGCGCGGCAGCCGCGCCTGCGCTCGCTGCGGACGACGCGCGCTCCACGGCGAGCAGCGCGGCAACCAAACACCCCACGAGGTGCGCTGCTGGATCGCGATCGCCCAATCTGGTCGAGTGTCAGCCCGCCCCGTCGTCGAAAGGCAATCGCGGATCGCGGCGGATGGCGCTATAAGGCCCACGTGCGACTGTGCTCGGTATCCGTCGATTTGGATGAGATTGCTTGCTATGCAGCCATCCACGGGCTCGAGCTGAGCGGCGAATGTCACGCCGTCTACGATTTGGCGATCGCGCGCATCCAAGCATTTGCCGCGAGTTTCTCGCTGCCGCTGACGTTATTCGTGATCGCTCGTGACCTGGATAGAGAGCAGAACCGAACCGTGCTCGGGCAATGCGTGTCGGCGGGACACGAGCTCGGCAATCACTCGCTCGATCACCTGTACGACTTGACCCGGCGTACCCAAGCCGAGCAGACGCGGCAGATCGTGGAAGCGAACGGTCGGATTCGAGACTTGCTCGGCGTTCAACCCCAGGGGTTTCGCGCGCCGGGTTACACCGTAAGCGACGCGCTATTGAACACCGTGCGCGAAGCCGGGCTCGGCTACGATTCGTCCGTCTTCCCCTGCCCCGTATATCAGCTGGCGAAAGGCGCCGCGCTGCTCCGCATGAAGCTACGCGGACGCAGCTCGAACTCAGTGCTGGATCGGCCGCAAGCCTTGCGCGCGCCGACCAGCCCTTATCGCATCGGAAAGCGCTATTTTCAGCGCGGCTCCGGCTTGCTCGAGCTTCCCATCCAGGTCGTCGGTCCGCTGCGGCTGCCGTTCATCGGCACGAGTTTGACCTTGCTCGGCCCGAGCGGCGCGCGCGTGCTCACGCGCAGCTTGCTCGGGCGATCGTTCATCAACTTGGAATTGCACGGCCTGGATTTTCTCGAAGCGCGCGATGTGCCGGAACCTCTGCTCGCCGTGCAGCCAGACCTGCGTGTGCCCTTGGCGCGAAAGCTCGCCTCCTTGGCGGCCGTATTGGAGACGCTGCGGGCGCACGGCTATGCTTCTCTGCGCCTGGATGAGGCGGCGCGCGCGCTCGCCAGCAGGCTCACGTAAGGCGAACAGCTCAAGCGGTTGAACCGCCGCGTGCCATGCGCTGCGTCTTCGCGCACTGCAATTCTTCAATGGCTGACGGATAATTCGGATGATTGCCATCGTTCTCGGGCGGGCGTGGCGATACTCGCCGGTGCTAACTTGCCGGCTCAATGCGAATCCTGGCTTTTGCTTGTGCGATCTCTTCGTTAGCCGCGCTCTCGGGATGTTCATCCTCCGATGCGCCCGGAGTGCAGCCGAGCGGAGCGGCCGGTAGTGCCCCTGCCCCGTCGGCGGCGGGCAGCGCAGGAATTGCGATCGCGGGCGGAAGCGCGAGCGGCAACGCTGGCGCGGGCGGAAGCGCGAACACCGGCGCTGCGGGCAGCGCGGGCGCGGCGAGCGGCGCCGGCGGAGGCGCGGGCACCGGCAGCGGAGCGGCAGGCAGCGCCAGCGCCGGCACCGCCGGCGCGAAGTCGAACGGCGACGGCACGTTGGGCAACGGCGATCAATCGGGCACCGGCACTTCGAGTGAGCGCTACTACACGGCCACCGATATCAAGCGCAATGGGCAGAGCTACGTGCTGATCACCAACGGCTGGGGCCCGGGCTTTCAGAGTCACACCATCTCCTGGAACGGCACGGCGTTCACCGTCGACAAGATGTCGGGCACCGCCGGCAGCGGTGGTCAGCCCGCCTCGTATCCGTCGGTGTTTTGTGGACAATACTCGGTGATGCAAAAGGGCGATTGCGGTTTGCCCAAAGCCATCAGCGAGATGACGAGCTTGAAGACCGGTTGGCGCTGGGCGCCGAACGGCAACGAGGACGGCAAGTACAACGCCGCGTACGACATCTGGGTCGGCGACGCCACGAAGTTCACCGGCTATCTGATGGTCTGGCTGCGCGACCCGCCCACGTACCAGCCCGCGGGCTCTCCGAACTCGATGTACCAAGGCATCACCGTCGATAACGTAGAGGGCAAGTGGGACATTTGGAACGGCACGGTCAACAACCGCCCGATCGTCAATTGGGTGCGCCATGAAGGATCGGACAGCCACGAGATCGAGTTCGACGTGCTCGACTTCGTGCGCGACGCCGAGAAGCGCGGTCTGACCATCCCCGGCTCGACGCACGTGCGCGCGGTGGCCGTCGGTTTCGAGATCTGGGAAGGGCCCATCGAAGGCCTGCAGAGCCTCGATTTCTACGTGCACGTGAACTGAGCGAGCAGCTGTGCGAGCGCGCGTCGTCCCTCGGGCGACGACCGGGCTCAGCTTTGCTGCTTCACTTCTTCGACGCCCGCTTCGGTCAGTCGCCAGCCGACGCCACCGGGGATGCCGAACACGCGCTGAATCAAGCCCGCGGTCTCGAGCTCGCGCAGAGTGTCGGTGGTTGCGCCGACGTCGAAGTAGTGTGTTTGACGATCGGGATGGCCCGCCGCTCGGTAGCGCTCGGCGATCGTTCGAAACATGGTCTTGGCATTTTCGCTCACCCACCCAAGATAGCGGCCTCCTTCGCGCGCTGCATCGTCCGCGAGCAGCGCCCGACGAGAACGGCTCGCGGGGCGACGTTTTACGCCAGTCGAAATCCGCTCGGTGTCCATCTTCGCGCCCCCGAAGGGCGCTCTCAGCGCGCGCGCTTGAGCCAGCCCTCGAGCTCTTCGCTCGTGAAAGCACCGTACTTTCGCAGCACTTCGCGACCGTGAGCGTCGAACACGATCAAGGTCGGCACGCTCCGCACTTCGCCCAGCGTCGAGTTCTGATCGACCGTCGGCAGATCGGCGATGGCCACCGGATAAGAGAGCTGGAGCGAGGTCCGAAACACGTCGGCCAGTGGTGCGTATTTGGCAGCTTCGAGCACCACCGCCGCCGCGTTGATGCGCGGGGCGTGCGTGTGCAGCGCCTGATTGAGTTGTTTCGCCGCCACCTGCGACGCAAGGTCGAAGGTGGTCACGAACAGGAGCGCAGTGACGCGTCCGCGCATGCCCTCCGCGCTGACCTCCTCGCCCTCCGTGGTCCCGAACACGTAACGCTGGACTTGGCCCCTGGTCTCCGAATCGCTCTCGTCTCGAGCGGGCTCATCGGCGACGCGCTGACACGCGCTCGAGAGCAGCAGCAAACAGAGCAGAGTGAGCCGAATCACGTCGCCGAGGGCGGACTCGAACCACTCAGGTTCGGACCGAACAGATCGGCAAACACCCGCAGCGCCTCGGGCAAATCCCGACCGCTCCGTTTGTGCGCCAGGACGGCGTGCGCCAGATCGTCGATCAAGCTCTTCAGCGGGGTCCGTTCGACCAACGCGCCGTCGATCCGCTCACCGTGACGGGGGGCGTGCTTGCGATCGACAATCGGGTCGTGGCGTACCCAGCCGAAGCCGCGTTCGACCCGGAAAGAGCACGCCAAAACCTGCACGAAATCTAGATAAAGCGGGGTAATGAGCACCGCGACGTGCGAGCCGTCAGCGAGCCTTCCACACAAGCCTTGGGCGGCCGAGCGCGGCGTGGCCGCCGCGTCCATCGGGCCGATGGCGTCGGTGATGCGTACACGGCGCTCGGGATCCGATTCGACGGCCAAGAGCGGCGCGTAGACGGCAATGCGCGGCACGTTCACGCGCAACGAGTCCTGCTCGAGCACGCTCAGCCAACGGTCGCGCGCGCCGCCGTCCAGCTCTCGGTAGGCAATGGCGGCGGCCAGCGCAGCTTCTGCGTCCGTCGCGAGTGCACCCAGCCACTCGCACCACGCGTCGAGCACGCGGGGATCGGTGCGCCCCTCGAGCGGGAGCGGCAACGGCGTGCGCTCCGCCGGTGACGGCAGAGCGGCAAACTGGGACGGCGCGAACGGCTCTGGCATCAAGCGCGGAAGCTAAAGCATCGCGACCGGGCTCGCAACGCCAAGCATCCTCGTCACGCGCATTCGTCAGTTAGGTAAAATTTCGGGGGCGTCGCTCGGGGGCTTTAGCACCCACTCAGATCGAGCACGCCGTCCAGCTCGAGCGCCAGATCGCGCAAAACCACGTCCAACTCCAGCGAACGGGAGACGGGCGCGACAATCGTCAGGTCTCCACCACGCTCGGCAAACATGGCACACAGCCCCTCGCTCGCCTCGAAGATCCCCTTGACGTACACGACGTCCTCGTTCTTGACCGAGAGCCGCCGCACGATCAGACCATCATCGAGGAGTTCTACGAGCTGCAAGAGGCGGGAGCGTATCACGAAAGCTGCTATCCTGCTCCGCGATGGGTCTCTCTCATTTCACGGCTGCGAGCTCGAGCTCCAAACTGGTCGACGAAGAAGAAAGCTACCTCGATCAACCGATCGAACTCGATCAGTTCGAGGACGGTGGAAACGACGACCAAGAAGCCACCGACCTGGTCGTCGGTGAAGAGCTGGATTTGCTCGGCGAAAGTAGCGGTGACAACGAGCCGATCGAGCTCGATCTGGGCACCATCGTCGGCATCGACGACGCGCTGAGCGGAGGCGAGGACGACAACGACTCGGGCTTCGAAGTCGACCCCGCGGTCGGGCTCACGGTGCCCGACGCCCTCACTCCCGACGACGGCAGCGAAGGCCTCGAGGATGGATCAATCACCGTCGACGAGAGCAAGTTCCCCACTCTGGAAATGGATGACGGCTCGGAAGGCATCGCCGCCGAGCGCGAAATCTCGCTCGGCACGGCGAGTGACGAAGCGCGCGTGCCGATGGCCGCGCGGCCCTGGCAGGCGCTCCACCAAGTGACCGCGCTCGAGGCCTGCTCGGCGCTGGCGGTCGGCGCGGACGCCGTGGTCGCGGGCAGCTCGGATCTGCATTGGTTCCGAAGCGATTCGAGCAAACCGCTACGCGTCGCGGTCGATGGCAGCGCGCTCGCGGATTTGGTGCTGGTCGGCGCCGATCGAGACATCGCGCTCGCGAGCACCAAAAGTGGCCAGCTGTTCCGCCGTGCGCGGTTCGCGTCTCAGGCCGAGCAACTGACGCGTTTTCGTGAGCAACTGCGGCCTGCGCCCGGCTCCCGCCCGCAGCTGTCGTTCGGCGGCGCGCTCGGTGCTCAGCAGGGGCGCATCTTGCTTTGGCTGCACGACGGCACCCTGCTGGACGTCCTCGATGCGGGCGATCGCTTCGAGCGCCTGGAACTCGACGGCAAGGTGTTGGCCGTCGCTCGCGAGAGCGCGGCCATTTTGCTCGGGCGCGGGCGTAGCCGCACGCTGCTCACGCTCGACCAGCACGCCAGCTCGGGCGTGCCGCTGAACGGGCCGGCTCTGGCCGTGGCGCAGAGCGCCGCGCCGTTACTCGCGAGTGCCGGAGACGCCCTCGCCCTGGCCGAACGCGGTCGCGCCCTCTTGGTTTCGCCCGACGCCGGCAAAACATTTCGACGTGTTGCGGGCAGCGCGAACACCACCGCAATTGCGGGCGCGTTGCTCGGCGGCAGCGCGCGCTTCTTCGCCGCCGTATACCGCGAGACCAGCGACCAGAGCGACATCCTCCTGATCGATCCGACTCGCGGTGAAGCAGAATGCATTGCGCACCTGGACGTGGCGGATGAGCACTCACCCGCGGATGCCATCGAACGCGGCGAGTGGGCCAAAGTGTCTGCGCTCAGCTGGCATGCTGCCAGTGGGCGGTTGTGGGCGGCGGGAGGGTTCGGCGTGGTGAGCTTCGGACCTGGCTGAAATTTGGCCCGGATCCCGGGCAGGTGCTAGCGATCGCCGGCAGCTTGGCCATCGTCGTTCAGAAATACGGCGGATCGTCGGTCGCCGATCCGGCGAAGATTCAGCAGGTCGCGCGACACGTCGCGGCCACGCGGGGCTCTGGCTGGGACGTGGTGGTGGTGGTCAGCGCGATGGGCAAGACCACGGAGAATCTGCTGTCGTTGGCCCGTAGCCTCGCTCCGGAACCGCCGCGGCGAGAGCTCGATATGTTGGTCAGCACGGGCGAGCGCGTGACGATGGCGTTGCTCTCCATGGCACTCACGACCTTGGGCGTGGATGCGGTCAGCTTCACGGGCTCGCAATCTGGCATCATCACCAATGATCGCCACTTCGACGCCGAGATCGTGGAAGTGCGTCCGCAGCGAATTTGGGAAGAACTCGGGCGCGGTCGGGTCGTGATCGTCGCTGGTTATCAAGGGATGAGCGTTGCCCGTGAGATCACGACCTTGGGTCGGGGCGGCTCCGACACCACCGCGGTTGCCCTGACGGCTGCGCTGGGCGCGGAGCAGTGCGAGATCTACAGTGACGTCGACGGCATCTACAGCGCCGACCCGCGTTCAGTCGGTGGTGCCCAGCATCTGCCGACCATCGACTACGAAACCATGCAGGAAATGGCGGAATCTGGCGCGAAGGTGTTGAACGCGCGGGCCGTGGCCTGGGCCAAACGCCATCGCGTCGTGATCCACGCACGAAAAACCGCAGACTTCGCCGAGCAAGGCAGTGGACGCGAAACCCGCGTCGAGGCCCGCTCCGCCGAGCGCGCGGCGATCGTCGTGGATAGTCAGCTTGCTTGGCTGAACGCGCCCCAAGACGCCCGTGACCGATTGCTTTCGGTCGTGACAGCGGCCGGAATTCCGGTGCGCGACGCCTGGCTCGATGGTCAAACCAATCTGTTGCTGTCCCTGACCAGCGTGCCCGAGTTCGGCGCGACCGCCGAGCTCTTGCGCGCAGCCGGCGCAACTTGCGTACGCACCGACGTGGCCGCGGTCAGCGCGGTCGCGGTCGGGGTCGGTCGGCTCCCCGACGTCCTGGCGCGCGCGCTCGAGTGCGTGCCGCCCTCGGCGCTCGGAGTGTCCTTGTCACCGTTGCGCCTGTGCGCCGTCTTGCCCGGGCACGAGGCGGGCGAGCTGGAGCGTGCGTGGCACGCGCTGTTGAGCTAGCTGTTCCGGCTACGCGCGCGTGCAGCCAGCGCGGCCTCGGCGGCCACGACCCGGTAGCGCTCGGCGATTCGCGCGTCGCGCGGCGCGACGCGCAGGGCGACGGCCAAGTGCCGTTCGGCCGCCAGCACGTCGCGCTCGACGTCGTATTCGAACTCGGCGGCCTCGAGTAGATATGGAGCCGCACTGACGGGCGGCTCCAAGCTCAGCTCGATGGCTTCGCGCATGCGCCCAAAACATAGCGACGCCCCGGCAATATCGCCCAAATCAGCGCGCCAGCGCGCTTCCAAGCGGCGTGCCTCCACGTACCGCGGTGAGGCCGCAGAAACCTGACGCGTTCGGGCGATGGCCTGCGGCAGGTCCTTCAGGTCCGAGGCCAGCACCATGGCCAAGTCGATCAACGCGTCGGCGTCCGGTTGGCCGCCGCGTTCGGACAGCGCGACTGCCCGCGCCAAAAGCGTGGTCGCCCGCTCCCGCTGTCCGCTTTCCAGCAGCGCGCGCGCGAGACCGGCCGTGGCGCGAGCGTCATCCGGCGCGTAGCGGAGCGCGCGCTCGAAACAGCGGCGCGCCTCGCGGACGAAGCCGGCCGCGAAGAAGGCGCGCGCCGCATGCAAGTTGCGGTCGTGTTTACCGCGCGCGCCGGCGGTCATGGCCTCGAGGTGTTCGGCGTCGGCCAAAGCGCCCGCGCTATCGCCATGCCCCAAGCGCGCTGCAAAACGCCGGGCCCGCGGCAACTCCAGCCCGGGAGATAGCGACACGGCTCGATCCAGCGCGTTGCGACGCTCGAGCGCCGAGGTGTCGCGTTCCGCGCAGCGGCACCACAAGAGCGCAGCCAGGGGCGCGTACGGCTCGAGGGCGGCCGCTTCACTCAGCGCTTGCCGCGCGCCGTCGAAGTCACCGACCCGCCACAACAGCTCTGCTCCGGTAATACCCGCGCGCGTTGCCGGCAAGCTCTCGATTACCATGCCCAGCGCTGCCTCCGCGCGCTCGGGCACTTGCAGATCGATGTCCGCGATCAACCGCACCAGCTCCGGATGCCGGGGCGCCTGCTCGAGCGCTAGCAAATAGCCGGCGCGAGCTTCATCGGTAGCGCCGCGCGCGAGGGCGTCGTCCGCGCTCGTGACCAAGCGCGCGAGCTCCAGCGCACGCGTTCCGAGCGCAGTGAGCTCACCCGGTACGAACGTCGCGTCGAGCTCTACCTGCAGCTCGTCGCCGTCGACGAGCAGAGCTCCGAAGCGAACGCGCCGCGCGGAAGGCGCCCGCGCGCCAACGGCGGGGAGCAGAACGCGCGCCAGCGTGGCTCCCGCCTCGGCGATCACGATCACGCGCCCACGCCGCCGCGCCAAGCCGCCAAACACGCCGTCCAAAGCGCGCAGCGCAAAACCGAGCGCGGCCCCCGGGAGACCGACCCCACGCGCGTCGCTGACCACGAAGCGCGCGTGACGCTCTTCTGGCACCCACAACAAGTCGAAGGCCAGTGCACGCCCCTGACCGACCAACCCCACCCCAATCCCCTGCGGGCGGGCAAACACCGCTACCGGACGCACCAAAGCGCCGAGCACATCCCCCAGCCGACTCTCGAAGTGGCGAGCCAGGCGAGTCAGCGTGCTCGTGAGCACGGCGCGTTCGAGCTCACCGCGGCGATGGCGGAAGTGCGGTACACCGCCGCTCAGATCGAGCGGAAACTTCAAATTCGGCAGCGTGATCGACAGCCGCGTGACGTCGATGGGCCCGAGCTCGATGGGCTCGTAGAGCTCCATTCCGAGCACGCCGCGGGTAACCGTCAAGCGGAGCGGCACCCGTTGTTCGTCGCCCAACGCGAACGCTGTCCCACGGACGGGCTCACCGACCGTGGGCGCAGGCACTGGCGTAGGTGCCAGGGGCGGAGCGCTGGACGAATTCCGAGACGGACCCAAGGTCCTGCGATCGTACCAGTCAGCCGCCCTGGGCGGGCAATTTCACGAGGAAAAAAGCGTATTCGGCGTGAAAATCAGCCTCGAGCCCCGATCAGGGCTCAGACCTCCGACCCCTTGTCGCCCTTATCGCGCTTGGCACGCATGCGCTTCAATAACTCGTCGAAGCCCTTCTTTTCGATCACCTTGCGAAACTGATTGCGATAGTTGCGGGCCAGGCTGGAGCCTTCGGTCACGATATCGGCGATCAGCCATTTGCCATCGACTTGGTGCACCACGTAGTCGATGCTAACCGGCTCTTCGCGCGCATTTTTCTTGTTGTGCGCCACCGTGCGCACGACTTTGCCCGCGTCACCATCCTGCTCACCCTTGTAATCGATGTCGTAACCGAGGGTGTTTTTGATATTGCGACGGTAGGCGTTGCGCACCAAATCTTTGAGCAGAGTGGTAAACTCGCTGCGTTCGGCCGGGGTGCGTTGCTCCCAAGAGTCCTTTAGGGTGGCTTTGGCCAGCCCGTCGTAGTCGAAGACGGCATCGAACGCCGCATCGAGCTTCTTCTGATCGTCCGCCGACTTGGCCTTCGTGACGAGCTCGGTGAGCTCGACGTGCTTACCCTTCACGAAATTCTCTGCTTCCGCGCCGAAGGCCGGCAAGGAAAGGGAGAGGGCCAGCGCCAAAGTGGCAAGGACGGGGACTTTGCGGCGGATTTTGGTCATGATGGGTCTCGAGTTCGGTTACCTATCTGCGTTCTCTGCTGGTGATACGCAAGGGGGGTGCCAAAGCTTCTCACTCTCGACATTGCAAATTTAAGTCGCGGTAAATGCTGACGAATTCTTCGTTCCGCCAGCGCGGTGACCGGTCAAAACGTCGCACCAGCGGCCCCCTGTGGCAAGCCCGGCACATGCCCTCGAGTTCACGGCGGGCGCGCTCAGTCGGCGGGTGGCGGTGGTTGTGAAGCGCGCGGCGCGCCCAAGTTGACGTGAAAAGTTGCGCCCCGGCCGCGTCGGCTGTCCACGGTGATCGAAAAAGAGTGCTCGTCGGCGATTCGCTTCACGACCGCGAGGCCCATCCCCGTGCCTTGCGAGCGAGTGGTGAAGAATGCGTCGAAGAGCCGTTCGCGCGCGGCTTCGTCGATGCCAACGCCGCGATCGGCCACGCGTAGCCAGGTGTTCTTGCCGACGATTTCGACGGTCACTTCCACGCTGTCGCCCGGGCTGCTGGCTTGCACCGCGTTCCGAACCAAGTTCCAGATCATCTGCCGCAACTGGGCGCCGTCCGCCCAGATCGGCGCGTGGTCGAGGCCCGAATAGGACACCTCCACATCGGACACGGCACGCCCGCTACGCGCGGTCAGCGCGACGACCTCGCGCGCCACGCGCGCCGCGTCGATGCTGGCGAACATCGGCTTTTTGGGCTTGGAAAGATCCACCATGTCGGTGACGAGATCGTTCAAGCGCCCCGTCTCGCGCTGGATGATGTCGCACAGCCGCTGGTCTTCGTCGGACAGGCCGCTGGCGGTGCGCAGCAGCTGTATGGAACCCGCGATCGAACCGAGTGGATTGCGGATTTCGTGTGCCAGACCGGCCGCCAAACGCCCCAGCCCGGCCATGCGCTCGGCTTGATCGGCGCGCTCGGTCGCTAGCGCGAGCTCCCCACCCGTCCAACGCAGTCGGTCCGCTAGGGTGCCAGCCAGCAAGGCCACCACGATCAGCACCAACAAGTTCACGAGCAAATAGAAGGTCAGCTCGTCCGTCGACAGATGGTAGATCGAAGCCGGTTGATCGCGCGGCGCAGACAGCAAACCGTGCTGCAGCGCGAACACCAAGCTGCCGTAAGACACCGCGCCGGATAAAGCAGCCAAGATCGCCCCGCGCAGGCCGAGCAAGCTCGCGCCTACCAAGCACGACAAACCGTAGAACGAAGTCGCGCCGCTGGCAGCGCCCCCGGTCAAGTACGCGACGACCGTCCAGGTGAGTTGATCGAGCACCAACTGCGCCTCGGCCAAGCGTTCCAGATGTCGGCCCTTGCGCAGCAAGGCCGCGTAAACGCCGGTCAGCGCGAAAGAGAACCCGAACGTTTCCAGCGCGATGCGCAATGTGAACGATTCGAGGCCGAACTTACCGCGCAGATAAAACGCGCCGACCAGCGCCAAGGACAGCGATAAGAGCAGCAAGCGCGCCGCGGTCAGCCCTGCCAGGCGCCGCGCGAGCGGGGCCGAGCTCAGGATTTCCGGGATGCCGAGTTGTAGGCGCATGGCTTCGCGCGCAGCGGGCGCGGCTCCGCTCAGTCCGCGTGAATGTTGCCCGCGAGTGAGAAGACCGGCAGATACATGGCGATCAACACGACGCCAACCATGCCACCGACGCCGACCATCATGATCGGTTCGAGCGAAGCGGTCAGTGCGCCCACGGCTACGTCCGTCTCCTCTTCGTAGAAGTCTGCGATCTTGTTGAGCATCTGATCGAGCGCGCCGGTTTGCTCACCGACCGCGATCATCTGCACGACCATGTCCGGAAAGACCTTGGTCTCGGTCAGCGGCTCGGCCATGTTCTTGCCTTCGCTGATGCTCTGACGCACGTGCATGACGGCGCCTTCAATCACGACGTTCCCCGACGTCACCGCGCAGATCTCGAGCGCGTCCAAAATCGGCACGCCGGATTGCAGCAGAGTGCCGAGGGTGCGCGTGAAGCGCGCCACGGCGATTTTGCGCAAAACCGAGCCCATCACCGGCAGCTTCAAGATCGTGCGATGGACGAAGGCTTTTCCGCCCGGCGTGCGGTTCATGTAACCGAAGCCCACGACCAACAGGGTCACGGCCACGGCGATGAACGGGAAGTAGCTCACGAAGTTGTGCGAGATACCGACCATCACTTTGGTCAGCCAAGGCAGCTCCGCCTTGCCTCCGCCGAAGTCCTTGAACATGCCTTCGAACGCCGGAATAACGAAGGTGAGGAGCACCGTCATCACCAAGGCCGCGATTACCACCACGACCGACGGATAGACCAGCGCGCCGCGCACCTGGCGGATGAGCTTTTGGCGTTTCTCCAAGTAAATGGAAAGACGACTCATGATGCCGTCCAAAATACCGCCGACCTCACCGGCATGAACCAGATTGGTGAACAGCTCGTCGAACACCTTGGGGTGGCGCTTGAGCGCTTCGCTGAAAGTCGCCCCTTGCTCGACGGCGCCCCGCACGTCCTTCAAGATCGCACCGAACGCCGCGTTGCTTTGCTGAGAGCCCAAGATCTCCAAGCACTGCACGAGGGGTAAGCCGGCATCGATCATGGTGGCGAACAGGCGGGTGAAGGTGACCAGATCCTTGGTGTTGACCTTGGGCGTGCCGAACTTGAAGTCGCTCAGCCGGCTCTTCTTTTTGACTTTGACGGGCGCGAGTTGCTGCTGACGAAGCCGGTTGTTCACCGCTTCTTCGTTCTCAGCCTCCATGACGCCCTTGCGGACTTCACCGGTCCGACCACGGGCTTCCCAAGTAAACTCGGCCATCGCTTATCGCCTTCCAATCCGTTTACGGCAGCTTCACAATACCGGTGCCGCCCCCAGATGCCAAAATGCTTCGATCTTGGTCAAATCTCCTCATGACATGATCCCACATCCGCACCTCCAGGAAATAGCGCGAAAGCTCGTGATTTTGCCGGCTGTCGCTCCGGCGACGGTGCTGGCCACCGGCTGGGCGGGCCCGGCCGGCTTCGAGTTCGCCGAAGGCGCCGCCTTCAAAGACGAAAGCGGCGGTTCGGATGCCAGCGCGTTTTTCGACCTCGCTTCGATCAGCAAGTCGTTCCTGGCCGTCACCATCGCGCGGCTCGTTCAGAGTGGACGGCTGGCATTCGAGACCAAACTTCGTGATCTACTTCCGGAAGCGCGCGAATCGGCGACGGGGGCGGCGAGCGTGCTGCTCTTGCTCTCGCATCGCGCAGGGCTCGAGGCGCACCGTAGCCTATTTGCCCCGTTGCTCGCAGGGCTTGCTTTCGATCGCGCGGAAGCGATTCGGGAAGCGGTGCACGCCGTCCGGCCCGAGTGTAGGGGTCCCGCACCTTTGGGCGGACATCCGCCCGTGTACAGCGATCTCGGCTTCGCGTTGCTGGGCTTGGCCGTGGAGCGTTTGGAACGAATGCCACTCGATCAGATCGTGGAGCGAGAGGTGTGCGCACCGCTCGGCCTCGAAGTGGGCTCGGCCCGCGTGCTGCGCGCGCGTGCTCGCGGGTTCACGGACCGCTGTATGCCCACCGAAACCGTGTCCTTTCGCGGCGGGGAAATCCGCGGCATCGTGCACGACGAAAATGCCTGGGCCTTGTCGGGACATGGCTTGTCAGGTCACGCAGGCTTGTTCGGGACCGCGGCGAGCGTGGCGCACTTCGGGGCCGCGCTGCTGGAGGCCGGACGGGGGCGCTCGGCTTGGCTCGAATCAAAAAGCCTCGCGCCGCTGCTCGAGGAGCGCCCCGGGGGGACGCTACGGGCTGGGTTCGATGGGAAATCGGCCGACCAGTCTTCGGCGGGGACCCTCGCCGGGGAGCGCAGTTTCGGCCACCTGGGGTTCACCGGGACCAGCTTTTGGTGCGACCCAGACGGCGACCGAGTGCTAGTCCTGCTGACGAACCGCGTCTGCCCCACCCGGAACAACCCGCGAATTCGAGCCGCCCGGCCTGCCATAAATGACGCCCTGTACGCCTTCCGCGCCTGAAATGGGCAGGCGCGCATGACGGCACTTTAAACCCACGCAAAACCATGACAAATTTAGCGACGGCCTCGCGCGGGTAGAGCCGTTTCGAAGACGAAACCACTGCGACGAGGCATGTAGGCGCACCGATGTGGAAGCTGACGATCGAGGACGACCAGGCGAGCAAGACCGTCGTCCACCTCGTTCGTGATGACTACACGATCGGGCGCGCAGAAGAGAACACGGTCCGGCTGACCGAGCGCAACATCTCGCGCCGGCACTCGCGATTGACGAAGGCGGGTGAGCGTTGGCTGCTGCTGGACCTCACCAGTTACAACGGCTGCTACGTGAACGGGCAACGAGTCAGCGAAAAGCACGAGATCGTTCACGGCGATTTAGTGCAGCTCGGCGACTACCGCCTGCAAATCCTCGACGACTCGATCCTCGACCCAGTGACCTTCGACAAGGCCGTGACCATGCCGGCGGCGCCGCGCAGCCAAGCTTTGCTCGGTCAACCCGATCGTCTCGTGATGGTGGTCGGGCCGACCGTGGGTGCCGAGTTTCCACTCACCCAAGACCGACCGCTGGTCGTCGGTCGCGGTGAAGAGTGCGATGTATCGATCAATCATCCCTCGGTCAGCCGGGTTCACGCGGAAATCCAGCCGCTCGGTGACGGTCGCTACGAAATCGTCGATCGCGAGAGCGCCAACGGAGTCCGGGTCAACGGCGTCGAGCTGCCGCGCACGTTGCTCGACGCACGCGACGCCATCGAGTTGGGCGACGTGATCTTGAAGTTCATTCCGGCCGGAGACATCTACGTGCCCGGCGCTGACGAGAGCCAGCAGGCCAGCGCGCTCACTCTGGGTGGGGCGGCCCTCGCGTCGCAACCGGCGGCCGCAGCCGGGCTGGGCAGCATTTCACACGGCATGAAGCTGGCCGCCCTCGGCGCCGTGGCCGCCGTGGTCGTCGCGCTGGCATTGGTGATCGCGACCCGCGGCGGAAGCCCAGAAATCGCGGCCGGCAACGCGGAAGCCGTCGACTCTGCGATGCGCAGCTTGCTCGAGGCCAAAGCGCTGCTCGACAAAGGCGAGATCGACGCGGCAGTGCGCAAGACGGATGAAATCCCCGCGACCAGCAATGCGCGCAAGACAGCGGACTATCGGCAAATCCAAGGCGCGTGGGCCGACGCACTCTTCGCCAAGGCCGCGGCCAGCCAAGATCTCGGCCAGAAGCGCGCGCTCTTGGATCAAATCGCGCGAGCCACCAACGTCGATTCGGTGCGCCGAAAACGCGCCGCGAGCGATCTGACCGCGCTCGACGCCGAGTCGGTGGACGTGACCGATCTGCCGAGCGCGCCCAAGAAACCGGCGCGTCCCGCCCCGACCAGCACCGACGACTCTTCGCTCGAAGACGCCAAGGCGCTGGCCGCAAAAACGGCAGGCCCGACCCTCGTGCGTAAAAACCCCTTCGATGACGAGCCCGCGCCGAGCAGCGCTCAAGACGCGGATCGCAGCAAGCTGCTCCAGGCCAAGGCCACGCTGCAGCAAAAAGTGCGCAGCGGCCAGGCGTCGGATCGCGATCTCAAGATGCTGCGCGCGGTCTGTAAACAGCTCGCCGATGCCTCCTGCAGCAACTGAGCAGAAGCGTCGCCTCGGCTCGTTCTTTGGTCTGGAGCCGTTCACGTCGCGCGCCTGCGTCGCGGTCTGCACCGTGCTCGGCCTCGGCCTGGCCGTCGAACATCTGCCGCTCCTCGACAGCTTGCGGATCTTCCACCCGGTGGCGCGCGGGGAAGCTCCGGCGAGGGCGCACTTGGAGCCCGCGCCGGCGATCGGCGAAGCCAAAATCACGAACACCACGGAGACTCGCAGCGAGCTATCGCAGCCCGATTCGGCCGCGCTGAAGGCGGCCCAAGGCGCGCTCGCCACGAAGCCGCAGGCCGGCGACGTCGCGCTACCCGTGATCGACGCAGCCGAGCCGCCGATCCCCCTGGCCGATCCGGGCGGGCAAGCGCTGAAAGGTTTTTTCGCCGCGTTGAGTCGAACCGCGCACAAGCAACCGCAAGCGGTGACGCGCATCGCGCACTTCGGTGACTCGATTGTCGTGAGCGACTTGGTCTCTGGCACGCTGCGCCGCAAGCTGCAGGCCGACTTCGGCGATGCGGGGCACGGCTTCATGTTGATCGCCAACGCCTGGCCAGCGTACTTCCACAACGACGTATCCCGCTTCGCCACCGCGGGTTGGAGCGTGAGCCGGATCGTCGGGCCGTACGCGGAAGACGGTTTGTATGGGCTCGGTGGCGTTTCCTTCAAGGCGGAGCGCAACACGCTGGCACGCTTCGGCACGGCGAAGACCGGGCCCTACGGTAAACGCGTCTCGCGCTTCCTGCTCGACTACTTGGAGGAGCCGAACGGCGGCACGCTGCAAGTCAGCGTCGATGGCGCGCCGAAAGCGACCGTCGACACGCGGGGCGCGCTCAAAAAATCCGCATATTTTTCGCTCGATGTGCCGGACGGTGAGCACGAATTCGAGATCTACACCAAGACCGGCGTCACGCGCGCCTTCGGCGTAGTGCTCGAACGCGATACCCCGGGAGTGGTGGTGGATGCGATTGGGGTGCAGGGTGCGCGCATCCGCTTTCTGGACAAGCAAGACGACGCGCACTGGGCCGAGCAGCTCAGCTGGCGCAAACCCAATCTATTGATCTACGAGTTTGGAGCCAATGAAAGCGGCGACGGCTTTCTGTATCCGATGGTCGACTATCACCGCACGATGAAGGAGGTGATCGCGCAAGGCCAACGCGCGCTCCCCGAATCCAGTTGCTTGGTAATCGGAGCCATGGACCGCGCGGCCAAGGTCGGAGACGAAATCGTCAGCATGCGCGTCATTCCCTCGATCGTCGAAGAACAACGCCGCGCGGCGGCCGAGCTCGGTTGTGCGTTCTTCGATACCTACATGGCGATGGGCGGAGCCCATTCCATGCCTACTTGGGTGCGCCGCGGTCTCGGGCAAGCCGATCTCACTCACCCAACCGCCATCGGCTCCGAGGTGATCGGCAATTGGGTTTACCGAGCGCTGATGAAATCCTACAACGCACATCTCGCACCTTCTGCGACGAAGTAGCCGGCGGTTTCGGCCAGCGGGAAACATTTCAACATTCAGTTATTTCTCACAGCGGCCGTTTCTTAGCCGGAAGCGCGTGCGAAATTTCCGAATAACAGCGACATCCGTGTGTGCGGTCGGCTCGATCCCAGGATTTGCATGCGCGTTTTGAGCGCGCTCTGTGCGGTATCGGCGCTGGCTGCGTTGACCGCTTGCGCCAACCCTCCGAAGCACCGCCCGAGCAACAGCGCGAGTGGCGGCGAGAACGGCAGCGCGGGCGACGGCGCTGGAGCGAGTGCTGGCGATGGCGATGCCGGCGCGTCCACTTCACTCGGGATCGAGCTGAACGGCTCACCGCAATATTACCGCGTCGTCCGTCTGACCAACGCGCAGTGGGCCCAAAGCGTCCAGGACATCTTGGGCTTGCGCGATCCCTCCGGACTGGAAACGAGCTTCCAGAACCCGGTCGCGGGCACCACGGACTTCTCGAACAACGAGCTCCTACTCGAAGTCAACCAACGGTCTTGGGCAGACTTCCAGGCGGCCGCGGAGATCTTGGCCCAGCAGGTGACCGCGTCCGCGAGCTCACTGGCCCAGGTCTATCCCGGTACGGATTCGGCTGGCTTCGTTCGTACCGTCGGGCGCCGCGCCTACCGACGACCGCTCAGCGCAAGCGAAATCACCTCGTACAATGCGCTGTTCAAGACGGGCAGCGCGATGTCGGGCAGCAACAGTCCGTTCGCCAAAGGCGCGGCGTTGGTGATCCGCGCTCTCTTGCAATCGCCGAATTTCTTGTATCGCACGGAGTTCTCGCCGGACAGGGAGGAGCTCAGCGGCTATGAAGTGGCGGCCAAGCTCTCGCTCTGGCTGCGCGGGACGACCCCGAGCGACGAGCTGCTCGACATGGCCCCCAGCCTGACCAGCGCCGACGCGGCGGCTGAACTCGCTGGTGTGATGTTGGACGAGCCCAATGCCGCCGCCGTGATGCGTCGATTCCACGGGGAGCTTTTGCACTTCGCGCGCATTGGGACGATCAGTAAGGTTGGAGTTTCGAGCTATCGCACTTCGCTGAACGCCGAGTACGAAGAGAGCTCGTACCTGTTCTTCGACAAGATCTTCAGCGAAGGCTTGGGTGTAAAAGACATCTTGACCACGACCAGTGGCTTCATGGGTCCGGGCATGGCCAAGCTGTACGGGCTTCGCCAAACCGGCAGCGGAATGACCGAGCAGGATCTGGGACCCGACCGGGTCGGCTTCTTCTCACAGCTGCCATTTCTGACGCTGAACGGGCTGAACGGCGATCCGGATCCGATTCATCGCGGCGCCAGCCTCAACTTCGATGTTCTGTGCGCGAAGCTAGGCCCGCCCGCGGCAGCACTTCCCCCCATTCCGCCTTTGAAAGCGAACCAAACGAACCGCGAGCGCATCACCACCTTGACACAGGGCTGCGGAGGGACTTGCCACGACCAGTTGATCAATCCGGTGGGCTTCGCCTTCGAGCATTTCGACGGCATGGGCCGATACCGCGATACCGAAAACGATGGGCTGACCATCGACAGCAGCGGCACCTACCACTTCAGTGACGGCGCGAAGAGCTTCAAGGATGCGGGCGAACTGATGCACCGAATGGCCGAGAGCCAGCAGGCTCACCTCTGCTACACGAAGAAGCTCGCGAGCTTCAGCTTGCAACGCGACATCGTGGAGAGTGACGCCGCGCTCGTCAGCGCGCTGGCCGCTGTCAGCCATGATCAGGACGGCTCGGTAAAACAGGTGCTGACGGAGCTGGTGAAGAACGACGCCTTCCGCACTCACACGCCAGGTGCCCAGTGACGATCAAGACTTCTACTCCCCTCGGCAGCAGGCTCTCGCCCTTGCCGTTCACACGGAGGGCCGTGCTCAACCGCCGAGCCTTCCTGCGTGCCGGTGCCGTCGCGGTCGGCTTGCCGTTTTTGGAGGGCCTCCCCGAGCGCTCGGCTTGGGCCGCCGATGCCCCGCCCGTGTTCAGCTTGTACATCGTCGCCGCCTGTGGCGTGGTCGGCAACCGGTTCTTCCCCGACAGCACCGGCCCGCTCACCGCGGCCTCGCTCGGCGCCCTCACGAATAAGGCGACCAGTGTGCTCGCGCCGCACGCCGAGCAGCTGTTGTTCGTCAAAAACATCAATTTCCCGATGGATAAGCCGACCAACTGCGGGCATTCCCAGGGCTTGTGCCAATCACTGACGGGCGCGCCCGCCGGCGGCGGCGGTGGCACCGCCTACTCCAGTGGCATCTCGGCGGACATGGTGATCGCGAACGCAGTCAACGACGCGGGCGCCGATCCACTGACGCTCTACGCGGGCAACCGTGCCAACGGCTACATCGCCGAACGCATCTCGTTCAAGGGCTCTGGGGCGGGACAGGTTCGCTCCGCTGACGACAACCCCTACACGCTGTATTCGAAACTGATCGGCCTCACGAGCACGGGCGGCAACCCCACGACCGACACGACTGCCGCCGCGGAGCTCCTCAGCAGCCGCAAGAGCGTCAATGACCTGGTGCGCCGCGAGCTGAATCAGATGCTCTCGCTGTCGGCGCTGAGCGCCGCCGACAGGCAGCGACTGCAACAGCATTTCGACTCGATCCGCGACACGGAGGTCAAAATGAATCAGATGGCCGCCGCATGCACCCAGGAAGGCCTCGCAACAGATCAGCTCGACGCCTACCAGTCCGGGTTCGCGTTCAAAATGGACGGCATGATCGAGGACGTCGCCAAGCTGCACCTCGAGTTGGTTGCGCTGGCTTTTGCCTGCAATTTCAATCGAGTCGCCACGTTGCAACACGGTGATGGGACGGACGCGACCAAATACGCCGTGCCGTCGAACGAAGGGCTCAACTGGCCGTTTCATCACATTAGCCACCGCGTGCCCTCAGATTCCGCCGTCGGCAGTAACCCAACCGCGGAAGATGCCCACGCGGAAATCGACGTCGTGCGCATGCAGACCCTGCTGCATGGGCTCGATCACTTCAAGGCTCGCGGTTTGTTCGACAAGTCCGTGATCCTATGGACGAACCACATCGCCGATGGGCCGAGCCACAGCTTCAAAAACGTGCCCACGATCATCGCCGGCAACGGGGGCGGCTACCTGAAGCAAGGCGCCTACGTGGACGCCGGGAGCGCGACCAACAACCGTCTGTTCGACACGCTGATCACGGCCGCTGTCCGCGACAAAACCGATTGGTCGAACGACTTCGGAGACGGCGACGGTTCCGGCGGCATCGATCAGCTTCTGGCCTGACGAGACTCAGCGCGCGTTCTCTGAAAAGCCGGCCAGTAGTTCATCGGCGATACCGCTGGCCATTGCTTCGTAACCCTTTGGGGTTAAATGCAGGCGATCCCCGCGAGCCAGCTGCGGGGTCTGGTGCGCCCAGCGCGAATAGCCGCCCGCGCCGCCCATGATCTGCAACTGACTCACGAAGCCGCAGCCGAGCTCTGCCGCCACCGAGCGCTGCAGCGCATCGAGCTCGGTGACCCGTGGTTCGGATCCGCCCGCCACCGCGACCGCATCTGGCGGGCCAACAATCAGGCAATCCGCGTTGGGCGCGGCGAGCCGCACGCGGCCGAGCAAATCCCGATATTGAGCGCGATACTTTTCGATCTTGTCCGCGTCGAATGCTTCATTGGTGCCAAACGCCAAGGCCACCAGTGACGGCGCGCGCGCGCGCAGAGCGGCCTCGAACGAGGCTTCGCCCCAAGCGAGCGCCGTCGCTAGCCGTGCCCCGTCGATGCCCACGGCGTCGAGCACGATCCCCGGTTCAGAGCCTTCGGCGATCAGGCCATAAAAGCGCGGGCTACCGGTGAGCGTGAGGAGCTCGAGTTTGTCGCTGGTCGCGCTCTCCAACGCCAAACTGGAAAAGCCGGCCCCTGGCAACTCCGGAACCTGGCTCGCCTGGGTGATGACTTGGGAAACTCCGCCCAGAGTGACCCGAAAGCTCGCGCCCTCTTTGAGCGAAAACCACACTTGCCAGTGCAGGCGGCCGCGCGCCGAACCCGGACTCAATTCGAACGACGCCTGCGCGGGTCCGCCTTCCGGCGCCGCGCGCAAACCACCTAGCCCGAACACGCCATCGTCGAACAGCGTTCGTCGCGGCGGGGGCACCGGCTCGATCTTCCAAGGGCCGTCGCATGACCAACGAACCTGCGTGTGTCGATAGGGCTTCAGCCCCACGCGTACGAACCCGGGCCCCCCGACGCCAAACTGCTTCTCGAGCCGCGCTCGCAACGCTCCCGTCCAATAATCCGCCGCCACGTGCGAGTCCCCCAACCAAACGATCCTGACCATCTCCCGCCGAGTCCCCGCCTCGAGCCCGGCTAGATCCCGAAAGAACCTGCCCATCACTCGCCTCTCCGTACCCGTGCCCGTGCCCGTGCCCGTGCCCGTGCTCGTGCTCGTGGCCGTGCCCGCGACCCTCGCTCCCCCTGCGCCACCCGCAGCCCAGCCCATTGCTCCCGCGCTGGCGCCCACCGCATTCAGCAGCAAGGGCGCGATTGGGCCATGCTCCAGGGTGCCTCGGCTCCCGCAAGTGATCGCAATCAGGGCCGCGACCGCCGAAAGCCCAACTCCCACCGCCCGCTCGACCTGCGGTCGCAATCGTTCACTCATCCGCGTCCGCGGTTGCGGCCGCCTCCAACGGTTCGACCTCATGCGCCGCCGCGCCGGTGCGCGCGCGCTCGAGTAGAACATTCAAATAGCTGGCGACCGGCGGACAGCTGATGTCCCCTGCCCGCAACATGTGCTCGGCGTTTTGCGCGTCGAATGACGGACTGCCGACGAATAGGTCGATCAAGCCTCGTGCACCCTGCGTCAACATGCGAAGGCCCGGCTTGGCCGCGAGCCCGCGCGTGAACGCACCGGGATTGAAGTTCTCGGCCAAACGCTTGCCACAGGCCTCAGCCGCCAGCTGCAGAAAATCCTTCAGCATCGGCGGCTCGGGGTCCACCAAGTGGTAACGCTTGCCATAGGCCTCGGGGCGCGTGCCGAGGAAGTGCGCCGCGCGCACCACGAAATCGATCGGTACGATTTGCACGGGCGCTTCGGGACGATGCGGGACGGGCACGACGAGCTCGATCGGGCCGCGCTCGACGAACGCCAGCCAGGGATAGGGAAAGCCCGGGTTATCGATGTCCCCGGTTTGTGAATCGCCCACGATTTGCGCGGGGCGCAGCACGATTTGCGGCAGATCCGTGCGTCGCGCGCACATCGCCTCGACCGTCGCCAAGGACTCGTCGAGGCGCCGCCGGAAGGTCTGCCCACAGCTCAACTCGTCTTCGCGAATCAACCCGGTGCGCGTGCCGCACACGGTCACGCTCGAGAGCAGGATCAACCCCCGCAGCGCGCGTGCGGCCTGAGCGAACTCCAGCACCTCTCGCGCGCAGGCGATGTTGTGCGCGGCGGCTTCCGTGCGGCGCTTGGCCTCGAGCACCGAAGCAAAGTGATACACGCGCTGTACGGAGCCAGCGAGCGCCAGGTACTCCAGGCCGCTCAGACCGAAGTCGAGGGCCGCCGGATCGCCGATGAGCTGACGCACGCGCGCGCGCTGGGAAAGCTCGAGCCGAGCGAGGCACTCCGCGCCGCGTTCACTGTCGCTGGCGCGGCAAAGCACCACTAGCGAGACCTCTGGCTCGACCGCGAGCAGATGCTGGGCCAGCTTTCGCGCGTGAAAACCGGGAAATCCGGTCACGAGCAGGGTTTCGCCGGCGAAACTCACGTCAACGTCCGAGGGCGCCCTGGAGCGCGAGGTCGAGGGCCGGCTTGCTGATTTCGACGCGTAGCGCCGCGCCGTGCGCGCGCTTGCTGAGCGAGAGCACGACGGGCGCAGGAACCCCCGCTTGTTCGCCGCTGGCAGCGAACGCCACGCGCGCGTCGAGGTAGGCAAAGAGCGCCGCTTGCCCGCCGACACGCTGCACCGAGTCGGCAATGCCCGGCTTCGTGCCCAAGCTGTCGTGCTGGCCACGCGCGCTCTCGACGACCGTCTTCAACGAGCCATCACCGTTCTTGCTGGCGGCCGCGAACGCGCGCTCTTCCTCGACCAACCAAGCGAAAGACAGCGGCGGAAACGGGCTCTTGCCTTGCGCCGAGCCGGCAAACGTCAAACGCTTGCGCGCCGCCTTCGGCAGGCTGCCCTCGGGCGCGACAGAGTCCGCTATGCGCGGCTGACCAAGGAACTCCACGAGCGGCGCGCGCACGCCGGGCAATGCGAGCAAGCCGAAAAAGCCCGGCCCAGCGCGCTTCAAGCGCGCGGCATCCGCGACCTCGGTGACCAGGAACGCGCCGGGCTCGCTGCCGCCCAAAAAGCCGTAGCTGGTTTGGGTACCGCGGCCGAGCTCCCAATCCGACAGCACGCCGCGCAATTGCTGTGCATCGTGCTCGCTGAGCCGCGCGCCGAGTAGCCGCACCCAATCCTCGCCAGCGGCCTTACCCGCGAGGTCACGATCGTCGTTCGTGCGCGAAAGACCGAGCGCGAATTGTGTCTCGGCGGGCAGAGTCAGCAACGCCCGAGCGTCGACCCCGGCCATCGTGGCAAGCTTCGCTTGGACTTCGGACGCCGCTTCGGGCTCGAGCACCACGGTCGCGTCCAAGCGCTCGGCGAAAGGTTCGAGGCCGAGCTCCAGCCGTGCGGCTCCGTCGAGCAACGCAAGCACCGACTCCACCAGCGCATCTGCGCCCAGAATTACTTGCGCTGGGTCGGCAAAATCCGGAGCGCGCCCGCCGTGAGCCGAGCGATCGCTTTGGTCCAAGTGGGCGAGCCGCGTGCGATACGCTGCCCACAGCCCGCGCAGTGCGGGCACCAGCTTGCTGTCTAGCGCGGCATGCGAAAAACGCAGCGCAATCGCAGCTTCCGCGGGTGGGTGGCGAGGCAGCATCCGCGCGCTGTACGGACCTGCGATTTGCAGCGCTTCCGTGCTTTCGGCGATCAGCAGGTAGTTATCGAATACCGCCAACACGGGCAGCGCTTTCGAGCTCTTCGCATCAGGCGTACTCGGTTGAATCAAGTTCAGACCAGGGGCACTGCTGGCAACGGCACGAAACGGCGCACGATCCCCGGTGCACAGCTTGGCCACCAACTCAGGGCCCGACACGGTGTGAACGGCCAAAACCCAAGTGGGCGCGCTCGATCCATTCTGGAGCAGCAAGCCCACGGCGGGCAGCCCGGGATCGAACGAATCAGCCGACAGCGGCGGCAGACCGAGCAGGCTCGCGGTGAGCATCGGAAACCCCGCCGGCAGCAACGCAGACAACGGCCGCCCGAGCTCACGCACGGCACGAAATGTGGCGTCAGGATTGGCCACGCTCAGTTCCGCCAGCACGCCCGCGGGCTCCGGCAAATCAGCCAATGCGGGCACCGTGCTCGCACTTCCGCCTGGGGAACTGCGCGGCTTCTTTGCGCATCCTTGGGACAACCCGAGCGCGACCGCCAATGAGGCCAACGCGGCCAGCGAGAGTGGCGTGAGCGCTCGGGTCAGCTCCAGCGAGGCACGCATCCGCTCAGAACGGGATGTCGTCGTCGCCGCCACCGCCGTAGTCGTGGTCGTCGTAACCGCCACCGCCGGAAGGCGCGCCGCCACCGCCGGCAGGCGCGCCGCCGCCGCGAGCGCCACCGCCACCAGAGGGTCCGCCGAAATCGTCGTTGTAATCGCCACCGCCGCCGCCGCCACCACCACCACCGCCACGACCACCACCGCCGGAGAGGATGATGTTACTGGCGACGATCTCCGTGCGGTAGCGCTTGTTGCCGTCCTTGTCGTCGTAGTTGGACGTGCGCAGGCCACCCTCGACGAAGAGGCGAGAGCCTTTGGTTAGAAACTTCCCGAGCGCTTCGGCACGCTTGCCCCAAACGACGACGCTGTGCCACTCCGTCCGCTCTTGACGAACTTTGTTGCGATCGAGGTACGTCTCCGATGTGGCGAGGCGCAGCTTCAACACGGCTTGCCCGCCACTGGTCATTTTGAGCTCGGGATCGGCACCGAGATTTCCGAGCAACATGACGCGATTCAGACCTTCTGCCATCGGGGACTCCTCCAACTGAACGGTAACGAATGGCATGTGAACGCGCACCACCGGCGCGTCAAGCGAACGCAGGAAAGAATAAGTCCGGGCGGGGCGTTCGTCGTCGAGAGCCCAGCTCCCCCGCTGAAGTGAATTCAGCGGGGCCCCACGCCATCGAGACAGAGTTTTGGGGCCCCAACCCCAAAACCCACGGCCTGTCGCGTTCGGTACTCCGGAACCGCCCTCGACCAGCGCCTGCCGAGCGCCAGCGGGTCAGCCGGCGGTTGCGCCTTGCGAGCGATTCGACACTTCCAGCCCGGAGCCCTCTAGCTCGGCCAGTAGCGCCACGATATCACGCCGGATTTCGCCGAGCGCGGCGCGCAATTGGGCGCCTGGGCGCTTGACCTCCGGGGGCGCGACCACGGCTTGCTCGGGCTCGGCCCCCCCCTCCCGCAGACGCTTGCGCGCACCGGCGATGGTAAACCCGTGGGAGTACAAGAGCTCTTTGACCTTCAGCAGCTTGTCGACGTCGCGACGCGAGTAGATGCGTTGGCCCTTGCGCGACTTCTGCGGCCGAATCGAGCGAAATTCGGTCTCCCAATAGCGGAGCACGTGCGGCTCGACGCCGACGATCTCCGATACCTCGCCGATGCGGTAGTAGAGTTTGACCGGCAGCTGATGATCTGCTTCGGGCACGATCAGACCTTGGCGGGTTGAAGGGCTGAGCCTTCTGACGAGGAGGGCGACGGCTCGGGGACACCGACGCCATCGTTCAGCGCTTCTTTCAACAATTGACTGGCTTTGAAATTCAATACTCGGCGCTCAGTGATGGTGATGGGTTCGCCGGTTTGCGGATTGCGCCCCTGCCGTTGTCGCTTGTCTCGCAGCACGAAATTCCCGAAGCCGGAGATCTTGATCTTCTCCCCGCGACCGAGAGTTTCTTTCATCGTCTCGAACACGAGATCGACGAGGTCCGCGGACTCTTTCTTCGAAAACCCTCCCAGACGGGAGTAGACGGCTTGAACGATTTCAGCCTTGGTCATGGGCGCCCTACTCGGCGGCCCTCGAGGAACATCGAGGGGCAACCTAGCCAGATATTACCGGGGCGCTTCCAGAAGTCCATACGGAAGGGGCGCGCCCAAGGCCCGCATCGGCCCAGATCCTCCCGTAAACGTGCCCGTGCCCGGTCTTTACTCGGAAACGTCTTGATTGATGGTCACGATCGGCTCCCCAGCGCACGCAGCCTTCGGCGTCCGAGTCCGGAACCCAGCGCAGATGCGAGGTGCGTGGCTGGATTGCGAGCGCCCCCCCATCTCGGCCAAGGGGCACGGCTCCGAGAGAGCGGGCACGGGCACGGGCACGGGTGGAGACACCGGCACCCCGCCGAAAAACTTCGAGCGGGACAGGACGCAGGCGCACCGATCAGGCGGCCGGAGCCATTCCCGATGCTTCGGCAGCAGAACGACCGCTCTCGGGTGCGGCTTCCTCCACGGAACGACCGAAGCCGAACTGCTCTTGGATGACCAGGGTCGCGACGTAGCTGTAGCCGGACATGAACAGCGCCGCGAACGGCGTCGCGAAATAATGACCAGTCTCTAGGGATGCCACCACGCTACCGGCGCAGACGGCGGCCAGCGCGATCTCGGTCATGGGCAGCTTGGCGGACTGACGGTACCGCCCGCGCTGTTCGCCGCGTTTGGGCGTCCGCACGAACTCACCCGCCATCGAGCGCATGCCGTCGAACACGGCCGAGCTGAGGTGCGGCGCGAGCCCAGCGCCGAGCGCGATCAACGCGGGCAAGCGCTTCATGGCGCCCCACGCCGAACGGCCCTGAGCGATCTCCGCCATGGCGTAGAAGGTCGCCAGAGAACCGGTGGCGCCAATGCACAGCGGCAAGTCGATCAAGAGCAGGGTGCGTACGTCGCTCGCGGGCATGAACACCAGCGCGGGCAGCAGGAGCAGCGTGAGTAGCACCATCATCGGATAGGCCAGGTGCGGCAACATGTGAAAGCAGGCCTCGAGGCGCTGAGCGAAGGTCAACTCCGACTTGGCAACCCGCACCAGCAACTTGCGCGCCGTCTGCACGGTGCCCTTTGCCCAACGATACTGCTGCGCACGGAACGACGACATGTCCTCCGGCAATTCCGCCGGCGTGAGAACGTCCCCGCGGTACACGAAGCGCCAACCCGCGAGTTGCGCCCGGTACGAGAGATCCAAATCTTCGGTCAGCGTGTCGTGCTCCCAACCGCCCGCGTCTTGGATGGCTTGGCGACGCCACATGCCGCCCGTGCCCGAGAAATTGAACATGTTGCCGGCGCCGAAGCGGGCTCGGTTTTCCACCATGTGATGCCCGTCCAACATCAGCGCCTGAATGCTGGTCAGCAGGCTGTGATCGCGGTTCATGTGCTGCCAGCGGGTCTGCACCATCCCGATCCGCGGGTCACAGAAGTGGCCGACGATTTCCTTCAGGAACGTGGCTTGCGGCACGAAGTCGGCGTCGAAGATCGCGATCAGCTCGCCCGTCGCCTGCTGCAGACCAAAGTCGAGCGCGCCCGCTTTGTAGCCGTGACGATCCGGACGACGCAGGTATACGGCGTTGATTCCGCGCTCACGCAATTCTTCGACCGCAGCACGCGCGATCCCTTCCGTCTCGTCCGTGGAGTCGTCGAGGACTTGCAGCTCGAGGCGGTCGCTCGGGTAATCGAGCGCGCCCGCGGCGTCGAGCAAGCGACGCACGACGGTGGCCTCGTTGTACAGCGGGAGCTGCACGGTGACCGTCGGCAACTCGCTGTCCGGGACCGACACCGAGCGAGCGGCTCGCTCGATCCGGCGCTTGTAGCGCATGCACTGAAAAACCAGCGACGCTCGATGGGCGCCATAAGTGCAGAGGACGAGCAAGACGGTGCAGTACAGCGCAAGGAGGACGATTTGCATGCTTCGTCTTCCGCAGTACCAAACACTGAACGCCTGATTGTCATCGAAATGTAATACATTGCACGATGATGTAGCACACCGTAAAAACGTGTAATTTTAGCTAGTTAGCTTGAAGCCGCGCTGAAACGTCGCGGCTCGCCCAGCTCAAAACCCGATGTCGTTGCTGGGCTTTTGCGAGGGTTTCGGCGCGGGCTTGGCAGCGACGCGGCTGAGCTGTGGACGTTGTTGAGCCACGGTGGCCGGCTTGGGGGGTAAACCGGCGGAGGGGGCCGGCTCCCCCGGCAAAGCGCTCGCGCTTGGGACCGGCGCGGGCGACACCGGCGTGGGCGTTGGGCTCGTGGCTACCGGCAGCGCCGCGGACGGGGGGGCGGCTGGCGCAGCGGCTGTGACGTCGGGTGAGCCATTGAAAAATCTCATCGCGCCGACTCCGCCGACACCGAGCAGGGACAGCGCGGCCAGCACCGCTGCCGCGCGAACGCTCGAGCTCTTGTGCTTGATCGGCGCGGGCGTCTGCGTGGTCGGTGCGCCCGTGGGCAAACTCACCGACAGCGGGCTCGACGCCGAAATGGCGCCCGGCAAAGGGGCTTGATGATGGCTGCGCGACGCGCCGAACGAGCCACTGCCGACGGACGAATAGGAACCGCTGGCGCCATCTTGGCCGCGGACGGCGACACCACAAACGGCAGCCAGTGATTCGGCTAGCTGAGCCGCGGTCTGAAAACGTTGCGCGGGCTCGCGAGTCAGCCCCTGGTGCAGCCAAGCGTCGAAGCTCGGCGGCACCTCGGGCGTGATCTGCGAGGGCACTGGGATCGGCGCGGTGCACAGCTTGACCAGCAAATCACCCACCGCTTCGCCCTCGAAAGGCAACGAGCCCACGATGCAGCGATACGCAATCACCGCCACCGACCACAGGTCGGAGCGTGAATCGACGCTGCGCAGCCCGCGCGCTTGCTCGGGGCTCATGTAGTGCGGCGTACCCAGCACCGAGCCGGTCCGTGTGGCGGAGCACGAGCTCAGCGACGTGTCGTTGAACTTGGCAATCCCGAAATCGACGACCTTCACGACGTCTGTGTGCTCTTCGTCGTCCCAGACCAAAAATACGTTCTCGGGCTTCAAATCACGATGAACGATGTTCGCAGTGTGCGCTTTGGTCAGCGCGCGGCAGATCTGCAGCACGATCTGCGCGGTCTCCTTGGCGGGCAATTTGCCCAGACGATCCAAGCGCTTGTCGAGCGCTTCGCCCTGCAAGAACTCCATCACGATGAACGGGCGGCCGTCCTCCGTAACGCCGTGATCGTAGACCTCCACCACGTGCTTGCTGCGCAAGCGCGCGGCCGCGCGCGCCTCGTTCTCGAAGCGGCTTCGCGCCTCGGGGCTCTCGGCGTACTCGGCGTCGATGAATTTCACCGCCACGCGGGTGCCGAGCGAGGTGTGTGTGCCTTCCCAAACCGCGCCCATGCCTCCACGACCGAGCAAGCGAGTGAGCCGATACTTTCCGGCGACCACGCCCTGCGGAACTGGTGGATCAGAGTTCGCCACGAACCATCCAGATTAGCGGCGTTCGGCCGCCGATGCCAGAACAGCCGACGGAACTCGCCGCATCCGGCAGCTCGCTCTCGCGAGTGAGACGAGCGCGAAACGAGGTGGGACTGGAGCTCATCCTGTAAGCGCTCGCTGGCGACGGCCGCCCGACGGACGCGGGCCCTGCAAATCAGCCGGCCTGAAGGCCGCCCCAACATTTGCTTAGGATCTGGGCTTGTAGGCGGCGCTCGCCGACTCGGGCTAAGACCGCGCCATGACGCAGCTCTTTCCAGCGGCAGCACCCGACGTGCTGTACATCGTCGATCTCAGTAGCTACGTGCTGCGCGCCTATCACGCGATCGCACCGCTCTCGAGTCCGACGGGCGAGCCGACGCACGCCGTACACGGCACCGTCAGCATGCTGGAGCGGCTGGTACGCCAATGTCGACCGGCTCTGTTGGCCATCGCCATGGACTCGGGCCGAGTCACCTTTCGCAAAGAGATCTACGAAGAGTACAAAGCCAACCGCCCTCCCGCGCCGACGGACCTCAAGCAGCAGATGGTGCGCTGCGAACAGATCGTGCGCGCGTTCAACATCCCGATTTTCAAACAAGACGGCGTTGAAGCAGACGACTTGATCGCCAGCGCGGTCAAGCGCGCGGCCGAGCACGATCTGAGGGTCGTGATCGTCGCCGCGGACAAGGATCTGATGCCGCTCGTCAGCGAGCGCACGATTATGTGGGACACGATGCGCGATCGCGTGTTCGGCATTCCGGAGGTCGAAGAGCGCTTCGGCGTGCGCATCGATCAAGTTCAAGATTTGCTGGCGCTGACCGGCGACCCCTCGGACAACATTCCCGGCGTGCCCTCGGTGGGGCCCAAAACGGCCAAGGACTTACTGGTCGAATTTGGCTCTTTGGATGGCATTTATCAACGCATCGACGAGCTCAAAAAAAAGGGCCTGAAGGACAAGCTCGTCGAGCACAAGGAAAAGGCCTATCTCAGCCGACGGCTCGTCGCCTTGAAAGACGATTGTCCAATCATCATCGACCAGGCGCACCTCGCCTACGGCGGACGCGATATCCCCGCGTTGAAGGTGTTGTACGCCGAGCTCGGATTTCAGCGCCAGCTGCAAGCCTTGAGCAACGAGCCCGAGGGCGCGAGCCAAGTGTCGCTCGCACTCGCGCCCGGTTCCGAGCCGATGTCCGCGTCGAGTCGACCCGCCGTTGGTTCGACGAAAAGCGCGCCCCCCACTCCCGTCGGGGCACCCGAGATCTCGCTGATCACGACGCGCGAGCAGCTGACGACACTGGCCGCCGAACTGCGCGGGGCAAAGGGCTTTTCGATCGCGGTCGAGACCAACACCCCGAACACGCTGCGTTCGGCGTTGGTCGGGGTCGCGCTGGCTTGGCAGCCAGGCAAGGCGGTGTATCTGCCGGTCGGGCACCGCTACATGGGCTGTCCAAAACAGCTGACGATCGGTGATCTGATCGAGCTACTCGGGCCGTTGCTGGCCGACAGCGCCGTCGCCAAATCCGCGCTCGACCTGAAACGAGTCGACGTGATCCTGAGCCACGCCGGCTTTCGCTTCACCGGCTATGCCTTCGACGCGGCCTTGGCGGCGTACTTACTCGACCCGGAGTCGCGTAACGAGCGCGAACCGCTCGTGCAACGCGAGCTGGGCGTGGTGGCCTCGAGCTACGAGTCGCTGACCAAGAAAAAACGTGGCCAAACGCTGGACTTCGACGAACTCACGATCGAAGAAGCGAGCCAGTTCGTCGGCGCCAGTGCGGTCTTTAGCTATCACCTGCAGGAGCGGCTCGAACCGCGCCTGGCCGAAGATGGGCTAGACAAGCTGCTGCGCGAACTCGAGTTGCCCCTGGCCGCGCAGCTGGCGCGGATGGAAGAGCACGGCGTGCTGGTCGACACCGAGCACTTGGCGGTGCTCGGCCGCGAATGCGAGCGCGAGATCCAGCGCCTCGAAGCAGAAGCCCACACCATCGCCGGCAAGCCCTTCAACGTGAACTCACCCCGCCAGCTCGAAACGCTGCTCTTCGATGAAATTGGGCTCAAGCCGCTGCGCCGGACCAAAACCTCGCGCTCGACCGACGCCGACACGCTCGAAGCGTTGGCCGAGCAGCACGCCCTGCCCAAGGTGATCCTCGAGATCCGACAGCTGAGCAAGCTGAAGGGCACGTACATCGACGCTTTGCCGCAACTTTTGAACCCGAACACCGGTCGCATCCACACCTCGTGGGAGCAAGCAGTGGCGGCCACCGGGCGGTTGTCTTCTACCGACCCCAACCTGCAGAATATTCCGATCCGCACCGAGCTCGGTCGTAAGATCCGCCAGGCCTTCGTGCCGCCGCCGGGGTACGTGCTGGTGAGTGCGGACTACTCCCAAATCGAACTGCGTGTGCTCGCGCATTTGTCGCAAGATCCAGTGCTGCTCGACGCGTTCCGCACCGGTCAAGACATCCACACCCGCACCGCGCTCGAGATCTTCGAAGTGCGCGAAGAGGAGCTGACGCGCGAGCATCGCACACGGGCAAAAGCCGTCAATTTCGGCGTCATTTACGGGCAAGGGGACAGCGGCCTGAGCAAGTCCTTGGGCATCGCCCGCGCCGAAGCATCGAGCTTCATCGCCGCCTACTTTCGACGCTACGAAGGGGTGCGAAAGTTCATGAACGAAACCTTGGAGCGAGCACGCGCTGGAGAGGCGGTCCGTAGCCTGCTCGGACGGCGTCGCTTGCTACCGACGATTCGCAGCGCGAACCGCGCCGAGCGACTCGCCGCCGAGCGCATCGCCATGAACATGCCGATCCAAGGCACCGCCGCCGATCTGCTCAAGCTCGCCATGTTGGCACTCAAGGACCCGCCCACCCCGGGCGCGCGCATGACGCTGAGCGTGCACGACGAGCTCGTGTTCGAAGTACCAGAAGCCGAGGTCGCGGAGGCCGAAGCAAAGATCAAAGCCGCGATGGAACACGTGTACGAGCTGGCCGTGCCGCTCACCGTGGAAGTCGGGCATGGCCCCAATTGGAACGATGCGCACTGAGACGGACGGTCAGACCGCAAGGGCGAGCCAACGACGGCCGAAAACTCGGCATTTGCCCGCGATTTCCGCGAGATCTGCCAAACTGGGAAAGTGGTGATAGCTTGCGCGGTCTTTTGGCATGAGCTCCGTGGCTACTTCCGCACGCACACCGGTCGCAATTTTGGGTGCCGGTCTCACCGGCATGAGTGCGGCCATCGAGCTGGGGCGGCGCGGCATCGAATATCGGATTTTCGAGAAGCTCAGTCAGCCCGGTGGGCACGCGGTAACGACCGAAGACAGTGGCTTTCGCTTCGATCGAACGGGGCATTTACTGCACTTGAAGAACGACACGCTACGCGCAGAGGTGCTCGATTGGATCGGTCCCGATCACTTGCAGATTCAGCGACGCAGCGTGATCTGGTCGAACGGCGTGTACACGCGATACCCGTTTCAAGCCAACACCTTCGGGCTGCCGCCGCAGGTGGCTTACGAGTGCGTGCAAGGTTTTTTGGCCGCGCATTTCGCGCAAGATCGAGCGGAGCCGACGAACTTCGAGGAGTTCTGTCTGCACCATTTCGGCGAAGGCATCAGCCGGCACTTCATGATCCCGTACAATTCGCGGCTGTGGGGCGTCCACCCGCGTGAAATCACCAGCGCTTGGTGCCAGCGCTTCGTCCCCTTGCCCCGCCTGGAAGACGTGATCGCAGGCGCGGTCGGCTTGAACGACCGCGAGCTTGGCTACAACTCGAACTTCATTTACCCGCGCTTGGGGATCGGCGAGCTCGCACAGAGTATGGCGCGGCGCGTACCTGCGCTGGAGCTCGAGCGCAGCGTGCTGCGGATCGAGCTCGGCACGCGCCAGCTGTGCTTCGAGCACGAGCGAGTACCGTTCGACGTACTTTTGAGCACTATCCCGCTGCCACGCTTACTGGAACTGATCGACGAAGTCCCCGAACCCGTACGCCGAGCCGCCCGCAAGCTGCGCTGCTCCCATTTGCACTACCTGGACGTCGCCCTGCGCCGAAAATCCGGCAAGGATTTTCATTGGGCGTACGTGCCGGAGGCCAAGTATCCATTCTATCGCGTCGGCTGCTATTCGCACTTTTCTGCGGCGCTCGCCCCGGCCGGCAAATCTTCGCTGTACGTCGAGCTAGCCGATCGCGCACCGCCGGAGCTCGACCGGCTCTTGCCCGAGGTGGCGCGCGGCCTGATCGAGATGGGCATCATCGAATCCGCGGACGAGATCGAGTTCGCGCGCGCGCGGCGCATCGACTACGCCTACGTGATCTTCGACCACGAGTACTTTGCAGCCTTGGACGTCATTCGCCCCTTCCTCGAGGCAGCGCGTATCATTTCCAGCGGTCGCTATGGCGATTGGAACTACTCCGCCATGGAAGATGCCATCCTGTTCGGGAAGGCAGCGGCCGCGCGAGCCGTCGAACTTCAGCAGAGTCTTGGATGAGTGTCCCCGAAATCTCCATCGTCATCCCGGTCTACAACGAGCAAGGCATCCTGCATTCCGCGGTCGTCGACCTGCGTGAACGGCTCGCACCATTGGGCTGGAGCTACGAAATCATCCTGGCCGAAAATGGCTCGCGCGACCGAACCATCGCCATCGCCACCGAGCTGGAAGCGAAGTATCCCGAAGTTCGCCACATTTCGGCGGGCGAACCCAACTACGGCAAAGCTCTACGTCTGGGAATTCTGGCCGCTCGCGGTGAGCTGGTCCTGGCCGACGAGATCGATCTGTGTGACACCGACTTTCACCAGCGCGCGATCGACCTATTGCGTGCGGGCAGCGCAGACTTGGTGATCGGTTCCAAGCTGATCGGCGGCGCAGAGGACGAGCGGCCATTTTTTCGCCACGCAGCCAGCCTACTCTACACTGGCATGCTGCGGCTCCTGCTCGGCTTCCGCGGCACGGACACCCACGGCCTGAAAGGCTTTCGCCGCGATCTGCTGCTACCGGTAGCCGAAGCATGCCTCGTCGAAAAAGACGTCTTCGCGAGCGAATTCGTGATCCGCGCCTACCGCGACGCCCTGCGCGTGATCGAAATCCCGACCCGGGTCATGGAGAAGCGCCCCCCCTCGATCAACTTGATGAAACGCGTCCCCAACGTGCTCCGCAGCATCGTGAAGTTGACCTGGGCCATCCGCGTGCGCGGCTAGCGTGTAAGCCGCACGCTTCCGCGTCGGGCGCGCGGAAGACAGCCCAGCCCCACGCCTGCCCTTTCTTTCTCCCCCTGCGCACTTCCGCTCTCTGGTGCGCGCGTAGCGCCGCACGCTTCGCGCCGGGCGCGCGCCAAGCAGTTCAGCCGCATGCCCGGAAATACCTCGAGGTCAGCCGACGTTGGCACGATCAGATCGCGATCGGCGAATGAGATGGAGACCTACAAAGGCTGACCGAACAGGCGCCTGCTTTCCACGGGCTTCAGCGCGGGCGGCCCAGCGCCACCGTCCGAGCGTGCGCCAACGAGAGTCTCCCACCGCGCGCCGCAGGCGCCGCGCGTCACTACCAAAAGGCTACCAGCGCGCGACCCGCTACCAGTTCTGAACCTGCCACCCGCGTGCCCGCGCGGCACGCAGCAGCCTTCGATCTGGGTTGACGGCCACGGGCACATCGACCTTCGAGAGCAGGGGCAGATCAGTGATGCTGTCGCTGAAGAAGGTCACCTTGTCGAAGCCGATGCCGTGCTTGTCGAGCAGCACACGGGCGCGAGTGATCTTTCCCTCACCGTAGCAGAGCGGCTCGATCGGGTTTCCGGTAAAGCGTCCATTTTCGACTTCGAGTTCGGAACACACGACGTGATCGATGCCGAGCTCCCGCGCCACGGGCCAGGCCACGTACGAAGTGGCGGCCGTGACGATCGCCACCAGATCTCCGGCTTCACGATGGCTCTTCACGAGTTCGCGCCCACGGGCCTGGATCTCTGGCAGCACGTATTGAGGAAACCATTCGTCGCAGGTCTTGATCAGCCAGCTCTCTTCTTTGCCCGCGAAATCTTCCAGCGCTTTCCGTGCCACGCGCGGGGCGTCGATCATGCCCGCGGTGTATTGCAGTACCCACCAAGCGACCTGCAGCGAATCACGCCAGCTGGCCTCGCCCTTGGCACGTCGATAGCGCGTGTACAGCCGGGGTGTGTCGACTCGCACCAATGTTCGGTCGAGATCGAAGAAAGCTGCGCGACGCTCGGACATGACCCGGATCAGCATAGCCCAGAAGTGACCCCGGAAAACCTCGCCGCGCCGAGAGTCTGCCATGTCCAAACGTCGGGCAGGCGCGGCGGCAGCGGCGATTGGACGCGTGATTGGGTGGCCTAAAGCCGGTTTAGGCGGCCGAGCGCGCCCGTTCCAGGGTGTGCCCCCCAACCCCGAATTTTTGCCGAGCTCAGCGGCCACGGGTAGAGAATGCTAAGCAAGCGCTCGCATGCTGGTCTTGCCGATCGATGATGTCTTGCCCGACTTGGCACGCGCGTTCCAATCGGCGCGCGCGGTCGTGCTCGAGGCTCCCCCGGGAGCGGGCAAGACCACGCGCGTGCCTTGGGCCCTGCAGAGCTGGCTCGGTGATGCAGAAGTGTTGGTCGCAGAGCCGCGTCGTTTGGCCGCGCGCATGGCCGCCAAACGAGTCGCGGACGAGCGCGGCGAAGTGTTGGGCGAACGGATTGGCTACAGCGTGCGCTTCGAGGAGGTCGGTAGCGCGCGGACACGCATCCGCTACGCCACCGAGGGCATCGTGCTGCGGCGTTTGCTCGTCGATCCGAGCCTGCGCGGCGTGGGCGCGGTGATCCTCGACGAGTTTCACGAACGCCACCTGGCGACCGATCTGCTGCTCGTCTTGCTCGACCGCTTGTGTCGCTCGACGCGCCCGGATTTGAAGCTGTTGGTGATGAGCGCGACGCTCGACGCCGAACCGGTGGCGCAATTTTTGGGCGATTGCCCGCGGCTGCGTAGCGAAGGGCGCATGTTCCCGGTCAGCATCGAATATCTGCCCAAAGTCGACGAGCGCCCGCTCGAAAAGCAGATCGTGAGCGCGGTGCGACAAGCGGTGCAGGACGAAGCGAGCGGGGATGTGCTGGTCTTTTTGCCGGGTGCGGGCGAGATCCGCAAAGCCAAAACCGCATTGGAGACACTAGCCAGCGAAGCGCAGCTCCTGGTCTTGCCGTTGCACGGAGATCTGCCCATCGCCGAGCAGGCGCGCGCGGTGGAGCCCGCCAAGCAACGTAAAGTGGTGCTGGCGACGAACGTCGCCGAGTCTTCGGTGACCGTCGATGGCGTGACCGTGGTCGTGGATTCGGGGCTGGCGCGCGTCGCCGGTCATTCTCCGTGGAGCGGGCTGCCGACACTCGCGCTTTCACCGGTCAGCCGCGCTTCGAGCACACAACGCGCCGGGCGCGCGGGCCGCACGAAACCAGGCCGCGTGCTGCGCTTGTACACGAAGGGCGACTACGAGAGTCGCCGTGCCCACGACGCCCCCGAGATCGTGCGCAGCGATTTGGCCGAAGCGTTCTTGATTTTGCACGGCGCAGGCGTACCTGCACCGGAAAAGCTGCGCTTTCTCGATGAACCGCCGAAGGCCCGCGTCGACAGCGCGCACGAGCTGCTCGGGCTCTTGGGCGCGTTTGCCGCTCAGGGTGGCCTGTCCGAGCTCGGCCGGCGGCTGCTACGATTTCCGGTTTCGCCGCGCCTCGGTCGCTTACTGGTCGAAGGCGAACGGCGCGGGGTGTCCAAGGAGGCAGCGCTGTGTGCCGCGCTCTTGGCGGAGCGAGACATCGTCCAAAACACGCGAATGGGGTTCGGTGAAAGGGGCGGGAGCTTCGGCACGCGCGGCCCGAGTGACGTGCTCGAGCGCGTGGAGCGCTACCGCGAAGCAGAAGATGCGCGCTTCGAGGCGCATCGTTTACGCAGCTTCGGCCTCGACGTGCGCTCCGCGGAGAGCGTGCGCCGCGCCGAGCGACAGTTGGTCCGTTTGGTGAAAGATCAGGTGGACGGGCCGGGCAGCATGGACGGCGTCGAGCGCGAGCTGATGCGCTGTTTGTTGGCGGCCTTTCCGGATCGGGTGGCGCGCCGACGACGACGGGGCGAGCGTGATCTGGTGCTCGCCTCGGGCGATCTGGCGCGGCTCTCCGAGCAGAGCGTGGTCGTAGACGCTGAATTTTTGCTCGCGCTCGACGTGGAAGAGCAGCGTGGCTCGAGCTCCAGCCAGACGATCGTGCGCCTGGCCAGTGCGATCGAACCCGATTGGCTATTGGAAGATTTCGCGAGCGCCGTCAAGCTGAGCGACGAGCTCGAGTGGAATGCCAACGCGGAGCGGGTCGAGCGGGTCGAGAAAATGGCCTTCGGCGCGGTCGTGTTCGATGAAGCGCGTGGCGCGGCGCCCCCCTCCCCACGAGCAAGCGCGGTGCTGGCCGCAGCCGCGCGCCGCGGCTCCTCGCTTTCGTTCGCCAAGAGCGACGCCGTCTCTTCGCTGACCTTGCGCTTGCGCCTGCTGCGCGAACATTTTCCGGAGCTAGAATTCGTAGAGCTCGACGAAGGCTCGGTCGATACCACGCTCGATCTGATCTGCGCGGGACTGACCAGCTTTGCCGAACTCAATGCGGTCGATGTGCCGAGCGCGCTGCTCTCCGGCCTGAACGCCGCGCAACGCCGCGCGCTCGAGAACGAGACCCCGGAGCGTGTTCGCTTGCCGGGCGGACACAGCGTTCCCGTTCACTATGAAGCAGATCGCCCGCCCTGGATCGAATCTCGCTTGCAGGATTTCTTCGGCATGCCCGAAGGCCCGCGGCTATGTCGAGGCAAGGTCCCCCTCACCTTGCATCTGCTGGCTCCGAACCAACGGGCAATGCAGGTGACGACGGATTTGTCCGGCTTCTGGGACCGGCACTACCCGAGCATTCGCCGCGAATTGATGCGCCGCTACCCGCGCCACCCCTGGCCGGAAGACGGTCGCACGGCGACCCCGCCCGAACCGCGGCCGCCGCGACGGCGCTAAGCTCGAGCGAGCGCGACGTAGGCGACCGCTCGCTCGACGATCTGTTCCGGGCCGAGCTCGGCTGAAACGCGGAGCGCGGCGGCGGGCGGCTCGAGATCGCGATATTGGCCGTCCAACAAGCGCGAGAACTCTCGCACAATCGCGTGCTGGCCGCGACGGAGCTCGAGCCGTCGCTCGGCCTCGGCGCGAGTCAGTTCGAGATACACGATGCGCGCTGCGGGCACGCGCTTCAGCAGCACGTCTCGATAGGCCTGTTTGAGCGCTGAACAGGCCAAGACCGCGCCGCCCTCGCTCTCCCAGAAGCCGGCGAGCTCTGCCAAATGGGCGAGCCAGGGCCAGCGATCCGCGTCGTCGAGCGCGATGTCAGCCGCCATTTTGGCGCGATTTTCTGGCGGGTGGTAATCGTCCGCGTCGTGGAACGAGAGGCCGAGGCGCGCCGCGAGCAGTTGACCAATCGTGGACTTGCCAGAAGCCGTGACTCCCATGACGAGCACGAACATGTTGCTCCCTTTCACGCGCTTCGCGCGCTCACAGCTTTTGCTTGAGCCGCGCCAGAAACTGTAACGCCTCGAGGCCGGTCACGCGATCGAGGTCGAGCGCGCGCAGCGTCTCGAGCACTTCGGAATGGCCCCGCGTCTCCGCGGAGCGCGCGCCAAACAGCGGCAATTGATCGGTGTTCGCGCGGGATTTTCGGGCTTTGGGTGCGTCCGGCACGACACTGCCGCCTTCCAGGGTCGAGAGCAAAGCGCGCGCTCGAGCCAGGACGGTCTCCGGCAGCCCCGCGAGCTTGGCCACGGCAATGCCGTAACTCCGGCTCGCCGCGCCTGCCACCAAGCGATGCAGGAACACCACGTCGCCGTTCTGTTCGCGAGCGGTCACGCTGTAGTTCGCCGCGTGCCGGCTGCCCTCACCCAGTGCGGTCAGCTCGTGATAGTGGGTCGCGAACAGGGCACGACAGCAGATCGCTTCGTCGAGGTACTCAGCCACCGCCCAAGCGATGGACAGCCCGTCGAAGGTGCTCGTGCCGCGACCGATCTCGTCCAAGATGACCAATGATCGGCGCGTCGCATTCTGCAAAATCTCGGCCGTCTCGCGCATTTCGACCATGAACGTGCTCTCGCCGCCGGCCAGGTTGTCGCTCGCTCCCACGCGCGAGAGCACGCGGTCGACTACGCCGATGCGCGCGGAGCGCGCCGGCACGAAGCTGCCCATCTGCGCCAAAATGACGGATAGCGCGACCTGCCGAAGCAGTGTGCTCTTGCCCGCCATGTTGGGCCCCGTGATCAACCACAGCCGTTCGCGCTCCAAATCGAGATCGACGTCGTTCGGAACGAACCGCCCCTGCGCCGCCAAGCGCTCGACCACCGGGTGTCGCCCATCGCGGATCATGATTTGGTCCGAGGCATCGACGGTCGGTCGCGTGTAGTCGTAACGGTGCGCGGTGTGCGCCATACTGGCTGCCACGTCCCAGCGTGCTATCTCCCGCGCCAAGGCCTTGACGCGCTCACTCTGGCGCGCGGCCTCGGCGCCCAATTCGTTCAGCAGCGACAGTTCGCGCTCGCGGTGCAGCTCTTCGGCGTGGGCGATGCGATCCGCCAACTCGTCCAGTTCGTTGGTCGAGTATCGCTCACCCGTGGCAACCGTTTGCTTTCTTCGGTACGTCTCGGGCACGCGCCCGCTCTGACCGCGACTGACCTCGATATACCAGCCAAAGACGCGCGTAAACCGCACCTTCAGCGTCGCGATGCCGGTCTCTTGCTTGAGCCGCGCCTCGAGCTCGACCATGCGCTCGGTGCCGCTTTTGCGCAGCTCGGCCAGCTCCGCGAGTTCGGCATCGAACTCCGGCTTGAAGATTTCGCCGTCCTTGGCCTGGACGGGCGGGCGCGCCACCAACGCGCGCTCGAGCAGTGCGGCGAGCTCGGGCACGGTGTCGAGCCCCTCTTTCGTCACCCCCAGCGTTTCGCGTAAGCCAGGGTCGGCCACGCTCTCGAGCACGTGGGCCGTCGCGCGCGCCGCGAGTAGCCCATCGCGCAGCGCTCCCAGGTCGCGCGGCGTCGCGGCCCGCAACGAGCTACGCACGGCCAAGCGCTCGATGTCCCCCACCAGGCCGAGCTCGTGGCTCAGCTCTTCGCGCAAGCGTGCATGCACGACCAACGACTCGACCAGATCCAAGCGTCGTCGAATGCGTTCGACATCGGTCAACGGAGCCAACAGGCGCCGCCGGAGCAGCCGCGCGCCCATCGGGGTGTGAGTCGCGTCGAGCACTCCGAGCAAGGTGGCCTCGCGCCGCCCAGACACGGACTCGACCAATTCCAAATGACTTTGCGCGACGCGGTCGATGGCCAGCAGCGTGGCCGGTTCCCAGCGCCCAATGCGCCGCGCCGGCAGCTCGACCCCGGGATTGCAAGCTCGAGCGAAGCGCAGCGCGCGACCCACGGCGCGCCGCGCGGAGGCCGGCAGAGAAGCGGCCTCGCGCTCCAGTTCGCCGAGCGCTTGCGCCAGCTCGCTGTCGGCGAACGCTTCGTCCTCCCTCACCGCTGCGCGGCCCAGCGCGTGCACCGCTTCGAGCACTCCGGGGCGCGCCGCTTCCGAGTCGAAACCGAGCAAAATCTCGCGTGGCCGCGCGCGACTCAATTCTGCAAGCGCCGACGGTACGTCGGGCAGTTCGGCCGAAAGCAGCTCGCCCGTCGAAAAGTCGAACAGTGACACGCCTACGGCGGCAGACGTCACCTCCAGCGCGGCCAGGAAATTGTTGGCGTTGGCTTCGAGGTGTTCGCGCTCGGTGACCAGGCCCGGCGTGATCACCCGCACCACCTGTCGGGGCACGATGCCCTTGCACTTGGCCGGGTCGGCCATCTGCTCGCAAATGGCCACCTTGTGCCCGAGCGAAAGCAGCCGTGCAATGTAGCCGGCCGCGGCATGATGCGGGATCCCGGCGAGCGGGATTTCGTCCGCTTTGCCCTTATTTCGGCTGGTCAGCGTCAGTTCGAGCAAGGGCGCGGCGAGCACCGCGTCGTCGCCGAACATCTCGTAAAAGTCGCCTAGACGAAAAAAGACAATCGCGTCCGGGTGGCCTCGTTTGGCCTCCGCGTGCTGCTGCATGACCGGCGTGAGGCGCGCCGACATGGCTCAAAAATACGGCGATGGCGCGATCACGCCGAGCGAGTTCAAGTCGAACAACAGCAGCCCCAAGGTGGAAGCGTCGACCACGGCCAACCAGCCCTGCTCCGGCAGGTAGCCCAAGGATTGCGGGCTCACGCTGCTCGATTGCGTCAAGAGCGACATGGTCTGTGGCACGAAGCCACCGGTCGTCTGCCAGCTGAAGGTCATGCCCGGCACGCTGGGCTGCGCCCCGCGATAAACGACGAAGCGGGAGGTCAGGTTCTCGAAGATGCATTGGCTCGCCGGTGCCCCGGGGAGCACCGGGATCTCGGTGCCAACGCAGCCCACGTTCGGGTTGCTCAATGTACATTGGCCGTCGGTGTCGACGTCCGGCACATACGGTCGCGACGGATCGCAGACCTCGAACGCGCGCTGACCGAAGAGCTGCTTGCGTCGATCGCAACTTGCCGTGTGCTGGCAACGGCCGTTCGGGCCGACGGCGAGGTCGTGTAGACCGCCGGTTCCGGAAACCACCCATTGATGCGAAGCGCGGACGCTGTACGCCGTGCCCGCGGGGAAGCAGCAGGCCAGCTGCTTCAACTTCTCCGCGCAGCCGTCTCCCGTGCAGCCCCGGGGCTGGACCGCTAGTTGGCCCGCAGAGGCGCGCAAGACCGACAAGTTACGGTCGACATCGAGCACGGCCGGGTTGTCGATGTTGCCGAAGACTTTGACGCAGGCGTCGCGGTCGCCTAGCCTGGGCTGGTTGAGTAGCGTTGCGCACTGACTACCCTTACCCTGGGTGCCGCCCGAAGCGGAGTCGCCCTTGGCCCAGTACGCGTCGTAGGCAGGTGGGTAGTCCCCCGTGATTTGCACGTAGTCGGCGTGCGCCACGGACCAGGCATCGAGGTTGGCGGCCGGAATGCCGAGCTCTGCGCCGCGGGCCCGGATCGTATCGCTGTCTTCCACGCCGGCACCGCAGAAGTTGGCATCCGGATCGCGCAGTAAGCCCTCTGCAGCGTCGGGCTCGGCTTGCAAGAACCCGCTGCTGCGATCGGGGAAGAGGCGCCCCTCGAAGACCAGCGAGGGCGATTCATCGAGGGCGTACGAACGCGGCTCGACCAACGGCAAAGTCAGCGAATTTTGAACGACATCGAGACCCGGGTCGATGCCGAGCTGGAGCGCGCTCCCGTCGCATGGCGGCGGCAACGGCGCGTCTCCTGGTTGGCGGACCGGGCAATGAGCATACGGCTGCGAGCTGACGTTGACTTCGGCCGGTAGTAGCGTCCCGGACTGCGCGGGGTCCGGATTGGCGAAATCGGTCGCCATCATGCGCGGCTGGTTGTCGAGCGAGATCGTCGTGCCGGGCGTCGCGAACTGCGGAAAGGAGCGCAGAGTGGGCGCGCGGAGGCCATTCGAAGAGCTGGAAATCGACAATGAAGCCGAGCGTGGGCGATGCGGTTCGACGATTTTGCAGCTCGACTCATCGGTCACGGTGCGCACGCCGTTGACCGTATACGATGCGACGGTGTCGCCTCCCTTACAACCGTGCATGTCCACGGTGTCTTCGGCGCCCATGTTGGAGGTCACCGGACGGCGACAGGGGCCGTCGAAATCCTCGACGTCGATCACCGCCACTTGGCCGTTGGTCAGCATCGCAAAGCCGAACAGGCCGCGGAGATTGAGGGGTCGCGCGCCATCGGTGTAGTCCGAGTTCGGACGATACAAAGTGGCGGGGCCGCTGGCGTTTGGATCCGGATTGCAGCTGAGCCCAAATTCGCCCACTCCCGTTTCTGGAACGGGCTTGGGGAAATCACGCATCACGAAGCTGATGTCTTTGACCGAAGCGTCGAAGCGCAGGCGATCGGGCGGCAGGTTGGGCAGCCGGGGAGCGCCGTCGAACACTTTGGGCGTGCGATAGTTGGCATCGTCGGGATGTTGCGCGATCGCGATCAGGTCGAACACCATCACGCTCGCCGTTGGCTGATCGTCTTGATCGATCGCGTACACGAACTGCTGGCCTTGCGGCGACTGCATATTCGAGGGCGACAGCGGGCTCACGGCCAGGCGCGAGGTCGTGACCACGCGGTTCGGAGTGAGGTAGGAATAGGGCAAGAGCGGCGGCAGCTCCCGGTCCGTGCACGGGTCGGAGACATCCAATACGTGCACCACCGGCCGCGTCAGATCCGCGACGTACACGCGGTCGCCGGTGGCCGCAAAACCACCCGGAGTCGGCAGCGCACTCATGTCCGGTACCGGGTAAGACGGGGTGAGGCAGACGCTCGTGTCGGTTCCGGCAGCGGGTTTCAGCTCGTCCGGCAAGACTGGCGCGACTGGGGCCGTCGGTACGGCGGCGTCGAGCGCAAACGTTGCTTCGGTTTCGCATTCGTTGAACGTGCCAGGCGGTTGGTCGAGCAGGTGCTGCGCGTCAACCAGTACCAGCTTATGCTCGTCGGGGAGCGCGACCAGCAACTTGCGCCGGCCCACGGGCCCTGATTCTGCGGTCAGATCTGCCGGACAGGCAGCGTTGGGGTCGGGGGAAGCAGCCTGCTGCGGTTCGCCCGAGCAGGTCGCGCGCTGCACCTGCTGATTCAGGACCGGATCGTCGACCGTGCGGGGATCTAAGACCACGGTGATATCGCCCGGCGCAGAGCTCAAATGGCAGGCCGGCCAGGTCGTCAGATCGCGCGCCGCTTCGTTCGCGGTCGGCGGCATGATGCAAGTCGTGGGCAGCGCGAAGATGCCGTTCTTTTGCAACCCACTCACGCCCACGAAGGTGGCGGCTCCGCCCGGCGTGGTGACGATCGCGCCCGGCTTCGCTCCCACGCGCAGGAAGGAGTAGCCCGGTGTCGTCTGATCGATATCGATGATCGATTGCGCAGCGAGATCCACCACCGCCACTTCGTTGGTCGCAGTTTGCGTGACCAACGCGATCGTGTGTCGCGTCCCTGCCTCGTAGTCCGGGCATTCGTCTAGCTTGTGCCCCGAGGGAGAATTGTCGGCACCGCGACACAGGAAGGTCACCCTCCCGCTCGATTGCATCGCGTGCAAGTTGACCGTGATCGGGGTCTGCGAACACGACCCGAGCAGCGCCGCCCAAGCGCACAGGCCGAGTACCGCCGTTTTCAGCGGATCGAAGGAAGAAGGCAGGAGCCGAGAAAATATTTTCACTTGGAGGACCGAGGGGCCTTGGGAGCACCGATGCTCGCCACAATCGTCGCGTAGGTTTGGGGAAAGCGTTGATCCAAGCTGATCACGCCCAGATACGAGTCGGTGAAGTGGCCCAGGTAGGCGAGCGAGCGAACGCGATCCACGGCTAGCGCGTACGGGCCGCGTCCTGTACTCACGATTGCGTCGATCGCGCGCCGCTTTGGGTCGTACACGAAAATCCGTCGTGAATCGAAGCAGACCACGAAAATGCGACGCTCGAATTCGTACGGGCCGGCGTCGTCACTGGGGCTACTGGAAGTGCCCGGCACTTTGACGTCGCCCACGATCACGCGCGACGGGCCGAAGGTGAGCGCGATCGAATCAGTGAAAGACGGCAGCTCACTCGTACCGGAGGGGTAACCGATGTCGGTGGTCATGGCGCCCACGAGCAGCGATGACGGCGCGCGGCTGGCCACGTAGACGGAAGGCTGATGCACCGCGCGCAGGCAGGCCTGGCATTGGGTTGGGTTCGGGTCAGGGTCAGCCCCGCTGCACTCACCAGAGCTGTAGCAAGCCTCGTAGTCTGCCTGCCGCAGCGTGTCGTCGATGGCGATTCCGCGTGAATCGAAGCCTAGGGAGTTGGCGCTGATCGGCACCGAGCCGGCTCGCCGCAAAGCGAAGCGGTCGTAATTCGAGGCCGCACTCGCCGGGTCGGTCTGCGCGGGGTCCGAGCGCACGCGAAGCAAGTCGACCTGCGGGGCGGTCCGATATGCAACCAGGAAGCCCGGTGCCTGCTTGGTCTCCTCGTCGACAAATTTCGGTTCGGGCAGCGCCGCGATGGCCACGGGGCCAAAAGGCAGGCTGCCCAAGATGCTCACCAGCTCGGGGCCGTCCGGAGCGGTCCAATCGTTATGGAACAGCGAGACGCTGCTGGATGTCTGGTTGGTGATGGCAATGAATTCGCCATCCGCCGTTGCGTCCACGGCGTACGGCTCCGAGGGCTGCGTAAGGGCGTAGTTGGTGCCGTCGACCGGGTCACCCGCGCGGTGCAACGAGTTGCAGCCGTCGTCGTCTTCGCTCTCGTTTTGCCCGCAATGAAGCTTGCCATCGCTGTCTACGTCGATCCAATGCAGCGTTGAATCGCCGCGCACCGGAACGAAGAGGCGAGCTGACGCGTGGTCCGGGTTTTCGCGCCAAACCACGTCGGTCGCGAACGCGCCGATGCCAACCATATCGACCAACAGATTTCGATTCGGATCGAGCGGGTCCACCGACTCGCAGCGGCCCGGGTGGAGCACCAGATCCGCATCGTCGCGAGGGCCGACGACAGTCCCGCACGGCTCCGGAAAGCTTGGATCGACGCAGTAGTAGCTCGGCACGTGCGATGCGTCGTACTGCAGACTGATGGCCTCGTCCGGCTCATCACAGAGCTTTCCGTCCTTGCAATCCGCGCTCGTCCGACAGAACTGCGGCACGACTTGATGGAGCTTCTCTAGGTCGTACGAGATCAACGACGCCGAGCGATACTGCAGGTCGAAGTCGCTGTTGACGACGTACAAATACTTCGGTGCGGTGCCCTGTGCGAGCTGCTCCGAGAAGCCATCGACGGCCAAGCCCGTGGGGAAGTACAGCTGCTCCAGTGGGGGCGGTTTGCCGTCGCCGGCTGGATAACAGGCATTCAAGAGCAGCACCGAAAGTGCCGCGAGACGTAACAGGGGTCGCATGCGCGGGCGGAGCCTAGTGGCGAGTGCCACGAGCCGCAATCATTGCGTCCACTGTCTGTGCTCGACGTTCGCGTTTGCGGACACGCGGCGCATCGACTGCGCTCGATGCTAGTGGGCCTCTGACGCCGAATGCGCCTGCTGTTGCTCGAAAGTTAAAAAAGCTCAGCCGAGATCGAGGATGATCACACCGCGTTCGATGTCATCCTTTTCACTGGGCTTGGGTTCCGGCGCTGGGTGGTACACGTCGATAGGTAGCTCGAGCCGCGGGCGATCGAGTTCTTGCCGACGCTGCACGTCCTCTTCCCGCCGCCGGATCTGATCGATAATGAACGGAGGAAGCATCGCTCGAGTCCTCGCTTTCTGTCAGGGCTTGCGCCGGGAATACTCTTGAACTGTAGCCACCCCAAGCCTAGGGTCAAGCCTCAGCCGCGGATCCAAGTTCATGGGAAGGTTGAGGTTTTCGGTCGGTGCGCGGAGGAGGGGGGCCTACCTGTCAGTGGGGCGCGAAAATCAGCCCGAATCGTGCTCCTAGCGGCGCACGGCTTTTAGCTACTTTCGCTGCTTTCACGGCTAAGGTACGGCCAGATGGCGATTTCGTTAGCACCCGCGGCGCTGAATCGGCCGCCGGGCGGATCAAGCGGCGGGCGGCGTTGGCTTGCAATTTCGGCTGCCGCTGCACTGTTCTGGAGCTCCGTCTCAGTTTCGAGCCTGGCTTGGGCCAAAGGCTTCGAAGTCGCTGATACCAGCTGGGAAGGAACCAGCGAACTGTACGCCTTGGCCCAACAGGAGCTGGGCAAAGACAAGGTCGAGGTGTTGGCGTCGGCCGACTTCGATCACCTCGGCAAGAACGACAGCCTGCTCATCCTGCATCCGGAGCGAGAGCTCGACTACAACGAGCTGTCCGCTTTTTTGCGCGCCGGTGGGCGAATGGCGGTCCTCGACGACCGCGGGGAGGCCGCGCACTTTCTAGCTCGCTTTCAGATCCATCGCGTGGAGGCGCCGCGTAACCCCGCGCAGTCGTTGCGCGACAATCCGAAGCTGGCGATCGCCGTGCCCGCCGTCGAACAAGTCGCGGGCCAAGAGCAGAACCGGCATCCCGTGGTCACGGGGGTCGATCGCGTCGTGACCAATCACCCGACTGCGCTGGTCCACCCAAACCTCACTCAGGTGCTGAAAATTCCCGCGCTAGGCGAGCCCGACGCCACGCTGGCGGTGACCGGCATCATCGCCAAGAGCGGGCGCTTGTTCGCGATGGGCGATCCCTCGGTGGTGATCAACGAGATGCTGCGCTACCCCGGCAACCGAGCGTTCGCCAGCGGCCTGCTCAAGTACTTGGTGGAGAACGACGCAGGCGTCAGCCGTGGTGGCAAGCTGTACATCCTGGCCAACGATTTCGGGCAAAAGGGGCACTTTGGCGGCTCTCGCGGCGCGCTCGGTGAGCTATCGAACCTGTCTCAGACGCTGACCGAGTTCACGACCGAGCTGGAAAAGAATGGACTGCCCGGCACGCTCTCGCTCGCGCTCGCAGCCCTGGCCGGGACGGGCGCATTGGCTTGGGCGATCCAGTACAGCTCACGCCGCTACCGTCGCTCGGTGCCGCGTTACGCGCTGGCGCCACTGTTGGTCGCGCAGGGTGGGCTCGCCGGCCGCGCGGCCGTCCTATCCGCGCCGACGACTGATCCAGCCCTCGTGCTCCTCGAATTGCGCTCCGCTTTGAGTGAAGCGTTGGCGCAACGTCTCGGCTTGTCGCGGCTCGCATCGCCCGAACAAATCATCGCGGAATTGGGCCAAAAGCCGCTGCTTAGCGCCACGCGCGTGCCCGAGCTGGCCGCGCTTTTTCGGGCCCTCGCCGAGGGCCAGCCGTCTATCTTGGCGAGGAAGCGCCTGAAGTTGGACAAGGATCGCTTGGCCAACCTGTCACGAAAGGTGATGGAGATTCTGGACGAAATCGAGGAGCGTAGCGCAGTCTAGGATGCAAGCGTTGAACGTCAGTGAGATCGAGGCCGCCCGCGAGCGGCTCGCCGAAGTCAGGCGACAGGTAAGCCGAGTCTACATCGGCGACACGAACTCGGTCGATCTGATGATCGTCGCGCTGCTCGCCCGTGGCCACGTGCTCTTGGAAGGCGTGCCCGGCATCGCCAAGACCACGCTCGTCAAAGCCTTCGCCATCACGCTCGGCTGTTCGATTCGGCGCGTGCAGTTCACGCCTGATCTATTGCCCGCCGACATCACCGGCACCTACGTGCTCAATCCCAAGGACGGCACGTTTTCCCTGCGCGCGGGGCCGATCTTCGCCAACGTACTGCTGGCCGACGAGATCAACCGCGCTCCCGCCAAAACACAGTCTGCATTGCTGGAAGCGATGCAAGAGCGCCAAGTGACGATCGAGGGGGATCGCTTCGAGCTGCCCGATCCGTTCTTCGTGCTCGCCACTCAGAACCCGGTCGACCTAGAGGGCACGTATCCCCTGCCGGAAGCGCAAATCGACCGCTTTTTGGTGCGCGTACCGATGGGTTACCCGAGCGAACGCGATGAAGTGCAGATGCTCCGCTCCCACGGCATCATCGCGCCCGAACCCTTCGTGGTGCTTTCCGGTGCAGACGTGCTTCAGCTGCAATCGATCGCTGCGCGCGTGCACGTGGAAGAAGATTTGTTCGAGTACGCCGTGGCGCTCTCCAACTACACGCGCAGTCACCCGCGGGTCGTGCTGGGCGCCTCGCCGCGCGCGTCACTCGGCTTGTTGCGCGCTGCCAAATCGCACGCCGTGCTCAGCGGTCGCCCCTTCGTCACACCGGACGACGTCCGCGTAGTCGCTGCGCCGGTGCTCGCCCACCGGCTGATCCTCACGCCCGAACTCGAGGGTGATTCCCGCGCCCGCACCGCCCTTGTCGAAGAAGCCCTCGCCAAAGTCAGCTACCGCCGCGCCGTCCGCCCCGTGTGAGCCATCACACGGAGAGCCACACGCCGCCGTATCTCCGTTCGAAGCGGGGGGCGATCGCGATCCCGCATCGCACCTCACAGCGCGGGATGTTCTCGACGAGCTACGCCCGCAAGGGCGATGCAGCCACTTGAGCGACTTCTAAGAGGGCCGCCAAGATCGCCAAGGTGACCAAGACCGCCAAGATCGAGCGGCATCTCTTCGAAGCGACATCACACCGGAGAAGTCGCTGAAATTTTGGGGGTTTGCGCTCTCGAACCGCGACTCGAGATTTCAACGAAGAGAAACGGCCGGTATGACGAGTAGCTTCAGACTGCACGACCAAGCGCACGGCTGTCTGCAACCGATGAGATAGGGTCGCGCTTCTGAGGACACATGGGTGGCCGGTCCAAACTTCACGCTGCGACTTGAAAAATGATTTGACTCGGCGCGATCCGATACCCCCCAAATCTCAGTGCTTGGTCTGTTGCACTCTGCGCTGCTTCGGCCCGCTGGGGACTGGCGGTCTTGGTCACCTTGGCGATCTTGGCGACCTTCTGGCAGCGGTAACTGGAATCGCTAGCGCTGCCCCCTGACGTCGACTCGTCCGCGACGCCGAAGGCTGGGTGTGCTGGGACGTGTTGATTGACCATCAACCCAAAGATCCTGACGGCGCCGCGAGGCGTGACGGCGCCGCGAGGCGTGACGGCGCCGTGAAGAGCGAGGCCGGGAGTTAGGCCGCGACGACTTCCAGGCCGCCGTTGCGGAGGCCGCGGCGGTAAGCGCCGGGGGCGGAGCCGACGGCGCGCTTGAAGGCTTTGCTGAAGGCGGCTTCCGAATCGTAGCCCACTTGAGCGGCGACCTCGGCCAGGGTTTGTTTGCCTTCGCGCAGCATTCCCGCGGCTTTTTGCATGCGCCAGCGGGTAACGTAAGACAGCGGCGGTTCGCCGACCAAACGCATGAAGCGCGAGGCAAAGGCCGAGCGCGACATCGCGACCTTGGAGGCCAAAGATTGCACGGTCCAGTCTTGCTCCGGGTTTTGGTGGATGTGCCCGAGGGCGGCGCCGATTTGCGCGTCGGCCAACGCGCCCAGCCAGCCGCTGCCGTCTGCGGGCAGGCTCGCCAAATGGCCGCGCACGATTTGAATGAAGAGCACGTCTGCCAGGCGCGCGATCACGGTCTGAGAGCCGGGGCGGCCCGAGGCCGCTTCACAGGCGATGAACTTGAGCGTCGGCTCGAGCCAACGCACTGATTTGCCCATCTCGCCCTTGAGCATGATCACGGCCGGCAACACGGACAAGAGCGGGTTGTTCTTCCGATCTTCGAAGCGGAAGCGACCGCTGACGATGGTCGCCGATTCACCGCCGCCACCGACGCGGAACACATTGCCGTCACCGCGCGCACGACAGACCAGCAATTCCTCGAGCGGTTCTGCGCTGGCGTTGGGATCGTCGATCAGCGAATGGGCGTGGCCGTGCGGCAGCGCGACGATGTCGCCTGCGCTCAGGTCGATTGGTTCATCCGAGCCGTCGACGAGCAACCGGGCATGCCCTTCGAGCACGACGTGGAACTTGGCGTCTTCACCGGAGCGAATGCGGATGCCCCAGGGAGCAGTCGCCTCCATGCGGCCATAGCAAGCGGCTACGACGCGAACGGTATCCAAAACATCGGTAAGTACATCCATGATTGCCTCGCCAAACGAACGCTTAGACAAGCCAAGAGCGAAAACCGCGCTGACCGTCCAGTCAGACGAATACACATGCCATTAAGACAGAACCCACCTGACCGTCCAGTCAGATTCAACTCAGCAATAATTATCAGTGATTACCGGACGTTCCGGAGGCGGTTTCCAGGACCGGCCGGCAGACCGCGGGTGTGACGGTCTGTCGAAGGGTGGTCAGGCAGCAACCGTCGCCAGGTAGCGCAGCCCTGACGCGATGGGCTCGCGCTCGCCGAACTTGAGCTCCAAAGTCAGCAGTTCACGCTGGAGTTCTTGAGCGAAGGGGCCGCTCTCACCCGATTTGCACAAGCACTCGAGCAGATTCCAACGCAGCAGCCACTCGTTGGGGAAGCGTGCGGCGAGCTGTGCGTGGATGGCTTGGAACGCGGACAACGCCGCGCTCCCTGCTTGGTTCCGAAAAACCTCGATGGCTCGCTCATAGAGCGCGAGCAGGGCACGCTCGCGCGCCGCGAGCTCTCTCGGCTTGGGCACGCGCCGGCCTGGCGGCTCGCTAGCAGGGTGGAACGAGGGATCGAGCGCCCCCGCGTGAGCGGTGAGCAACGCCGGGGCGACGAACAGCAAGTACTCACGGCCGCGCTCGATGACACCGGCGCGCTCGAACTCGAGCCGGTAATCCAGGAAGCGCGCCCACAGCACGCGACCGCGATCGTCCGGCGAGGTGTTCGCGAGCTCGCCTTCGAGCAGTGCGCCCGAGGCGAAACGTAACTGAACGCGCTGACCCAGCGGGCCGAGGCTCGTCAGCTGGGCGCGGTCCGCGAGCGGACCAAACGGCAAATGATAGCGGCCCGCGCCGGCCGCGAAAACTTGTGAGAGCCTCCCCTGCTCGCCCGCACCCCAGCGTCCCTGGAAGCTCAATAGTCCGCCAGCCGCGTTACCCGCGACGCCACGCAGCGTGCCGCTGACGAAGCGCTGCTCGGCGAAATGCAACGTCGCCAAGTCCTCGCTCCCGAGCGCGGCCGCGAGCGCTCGGTCGCCGCCCTTTCGATGCACCAACCCCGCCTCTACCTCGGCCAAGACCGAGAACAAATGCTCGAAATCTCGGGCCACGAACAGCTGCGGCTGGGTGCGAGTGATGTCGTAGCCCTGCTCCACGCACGCAGCGCTGAGCGGCAGCTTGCGCACTCCGGAGGCGTGACATGCGTGGCTCTCCCACAGCGATGACAGGAGGCCGGCGCCGTACAAGCGATAGTCAGTCGGCGTTCCGACCAAGCCGTACTCTGCCGTCCACCAATACAGCCGCGACAAGCGACTGGCTTCGCTCACGACGCTGACTTGGGCGAGTGCGGCCTCGAGCCGCTCTTCAGCCCGCTTGACGAGTTCGGGCGAGACGCCGCGCGTCTCTTTGACCTCGGACAGCTCGAAAATCGCGCTGTATACCCGGGCGTCTTCCGGCGAAGAAAAGGCCTTTTTGCCGGCCTCGCCGATCGCTCGGAGGTACGCCGCGTAGCGCGCGTCGGGCAAGATCGGCGCGTGCCCCGCGGCTTCGTGGATGATGTCCGGAGCGGGTGTATAGGTCAGATGATCGATCGAGCGTATGTCGGCGGCGATCGGCAAGATGCTCGCGGCTTGAAATTCCTGGAACGCGCGCGGAGGGATGAAGCCGTCCACGCACGCCGCGCTCCAACCAAAGCGCGCAAGACATTCGCTCATCTCCGCAATGCGCGGAATGCGTTCGACGGAGATGCCGGTTCGAGCGAGACCGTCGCGATAGGCGGGGTGCGCGGTGTGCTGCAACCGCTCATAGGTCTGGAGCAACACGAAACGCCACACCGCTTGGTCGACCTCGTTGTACTGCGCGTAGTCTTGCTCGACGACGAAGCGCCGAAGATCCGGGGGGACGCGCGCGAGGTCACTCATGGCAAACCCCAAACTATAGCATGTCCTTCAAAGCTTCTCGGTCAGGACGCTCGGCACGGGCACGCCGGGCATGCCGAATGCCTGGCCAAAAGACAGGAAAAAACCGCCCGGAAGGGGGCGCGGGTTGTCCGGGGTCGGAGCCAGCGGAAAGCCCCAGTCCACCCGCATCACGATCCGATCGAACTCCGGGAACAGCACGCGCAAGCCGAGCCCGACGCTCTGCTTGAGTCGGAAATTGTCGACATGATCGCTGGCATCGCCCACGTCATAGAAGGCGGCCGCGCCGACCTGAGCCGAGAGGATGTCGAGTGAAGTGCTGCGTAGCTCGGTATTCACCGCGATCAAGTTGGCGCCCGTGAAAGCGCCGGGCACGTAACCTCGGAGCCGATTGTCCCCACCGAGCGCGTAGCGGCGATTCAAATAGTTGTGATAGCGGTCGAAGAATACGCCGTCGATCATCAGCCGGGCAAAGCCCAAGCGGGGCGACACGATGCGCAACGCGGCTTGGAACAATGCATCGTCGCGATTGAGCGTGGCTGATTCGATGGTCGAGCTGAGCACCGGTCGCACGAAGCCGTCGCCCAGGGGCTGCGTGTACGAAAGTGACGCTTGTGAGCCGACCAGATCCCGCGTCGAACCCAGCGCGCCGATGCCGCTGTACATGCGCAGCAGCAGATCGTGTCCGCGCCGAAAATCCTCTTGTAAGCCGAGGGTCTCGACCTCGAGCAGCGCGCGATAGTCCGTGCGGTGGGCATGGAGCTGCACGAAAGGGCCGATGCGTTGGTCGGAAAGCGGCAACTCGGTAGCGATGAAGCGCTGCACCTGCGCGGGCGTGTACGCCGACACATCGCGCGTGCTATAGACCCCGCGATCCGCCTCGAACCCGAGCGATAGGTCGTACTTGAAACGGCGACCGAAGGAGCGCACGAGCTCGTATCCGCCGTACAGTCGATCGCGGTTGTACTCGACTGGGATGCCCGCGCGCACGGCCACGTCAGCTCCCACGAAGCGCCGCGCGATATCGGTGCGCCACAAGATCGACGTCCCCCACGACCACCTGGTGTCGAGCGAGTACAACGGCTGACCATAGCGAAACTCGCCGAACGAGCCTTCACTCGCGCCGCTATCGCGATTGTTGATCAGGTTCGCGGCCAGCGAAATCTGTTGATGGGAGCCTAACAGGCGCCGGTGGCCGAGCGAAAAACCCACGGAATACACGGCCGGATCCATGATGAACATGGCGCCGACTACGGCGTGCGTGCCGAACAGATTCTCTTCGCTCGGGTTCAAGACCAAGGACGTGATCCCGCCCGAGCTGGAGAAGTCTAGAGCCCAATTGAGGCGCAAGCTCCAGACGTCTTTGGTGATGACCAAGACCCGCACCCGGTTGGGGCGGCTGCCCTGCACGGGCACGAGCAGCACAATCGAGAGCTGTTGGAGCAGCCTCAGGTTGCGCGCGGTCTCGTGCACGAACGAAGCGCGGTACGCCTCTCCCTCTCGGAACAAAAGCTCGCGGCGGATCACGGGCTCGCCCGTGGTCGCGTGCAACACGTTCACGAAATCCGGCATCGGATCGCGCTCGTCGAACACGTCGAGGGAGATGATCTGAATTTCCTCGATCAGCTTGCCTTCCGGCGCGGGTTCCGCGACGAGCCCCCGCTCGGACAGCTTTTGCTGGATGACGCTCCGTTCGAGGGCGGAATACCCGTCGTGTTCCGAGCCTTGCCCGAGCGCGGCAGGTTCGCTGGCCTGGACGGAAGCGGCCAGCGCCGGGTCGGCCGTGGCAGGCGCAGCCCAGCTGAGTACCGCCCCCGAGCAGCACGCAAAAGAAAGGCCGAGCCAGCGGTTCAAGTCTACCTGAAGCTAGGATAACCTCTCCGTTCCGTGCAGGTCCACCCGACTCGCACCAGCATCGATCTTGCCGGGGCCGCCCTGGTCGCGGTCGCCGCTGGGCTTCTGATGCAGAGCGGCCCCGTCGTCGCTTGGGCGGGGTCGTTGCTCGTGGGGCTCGCGCTCGCGCGCGCGGTCACCGAGTTCAGCGTGAACCGCATTCGCAACGCGGGCTTCGAGATGCTGTGGCGCGGCGAGGCCCGCAGCGCGCGCACCAGCCGTGGCGAGCTACTCGAGATCGAGGCCGAAGTTCGCAATCGAGACTCACGCGCGGCCCGCTTCGTCGGCCTGCGCGCGGTATTCGCACCCGAGCTCAGCATCGAAATCGTGCCCGCGCAGGGCGAGGTCCCCGCTGGTGGCCGATTACGCGTGGTACTGCGCGTCTCTGGCCGACGCGTCGGCCGCTTCGGCATTCACGGGTTGTCACTCGAAGTGCAAGGCAATCCGGGTCTGTATGAGGTGCCGCTGACCTTCGCCAACCCGTTCGGGGTGGAGGTAATGCCGCGCGCGTATCAGGCGTTTGCCCATCAAGCGCGCGGCGGCCGGAGTCACCGTGCCGCGGATCGCGGCCGCCCGGGCCCAGCCGCGGGCGACGGCGAACAACTGCGCGAGCTACGCGAGCACCGCGCGGGTGATGCGCTTCGCCGCGTGGCTTGGAAAGCGAGTGCCAAGCGCGGTCGGCTGATGGTGCGTGAGTACGAACGTGAAGAGCGCGACGTGGTCTGGTTCGTGCTCGACGCTTCGATCGAGCTGGGCGCGGGCAATCCCGGTTACACGCCGCTCGACCGCGCGATCGACGAAGTGTCGGGCTATGCCACTCGTCACGCGGCCCGCGGGGATCGCATCGGCCTGTGCATCGTCGCTGCGCGCACGCTGCATTTGCTCAAGCCCGAGCGTGGTACCACGCACACCGCACGCATTCTGCAAGTGCTCAGCCAAACCGCGACCTTCGTCGATGCCGACCGCAGTGGTCTGGACGAATCGGACGTGGCAGCGCGCGTGCTCGAGCACATGCGCCCGCTCGATCCGAGCGCGGCCGAGCGCGTGCGCTCGAGCGAGCTCGAGCGCATCGCACGGCGCGCGGATCGGCTGCGCGCGCGCGCGCCGTTCGACGCCTACGAGGTGCTCTCGGGCTCGCGTCGCGAGCGCAGTTTACGCCGCTATTTGTTGGCTTTTGGGCTCAGCTGCCCCGCTCGGCTGGAGCCCGACCGCCCGCGTACCGACCAAGAGCTGATCCGTGTTTTGTCCGAGCTCAGCCGAGCCAAACCGCGGCCGAGCCTGATCTACGTCTGGTCTCCGACGCCCGACCCGACCAACCGCGGAATGCTGGAGCGCGCGCTCGCGCAGCATGCTCGACGCCGCCACGAGCTACGCTGGGTACCGATGCGCTTCGATTTGGACTTGGCGCACGCCGCGCCTGGCACCTCGGAGCCGGTACTCACGGCGCTGGCTGCACAGGCCAAGGCGGCGCACGAGCGAGGTCTCCTCGCGCTCGCCCGTTTGGGGATCAAGGTGCTTCGTTTGCGCTCAGCGCCCCGCGTCGACGTCACGCTCGCGCCGCTCGCGCGCGTCGAACACCAGCACGTCGCGATCGATGACCACGCGCTCCTCGACCTTCACCCGCACGTGCCAGTTGCCGAGGACCTGCCCTTGCCGAAGTAGCACGGGCACGTCGAGCCGCTTCTCCCCGACCCGCGCGTTGGCTTCGCCGACCTCCGTCACGCGATCCGCGCCGGCATCTGCTTTGCTCGCTTTGGCGCTGAGCGGTCGCGCGATCTCCCAGCCCACCCGTACCGAGTGCGTCAATGGCTCGCGAAAATCCACGCGAATGCCGCAGCTTTGCTTGGCCGGGTCGAGTTCGAAAGGCAGCTCTTTGCGATCCTGAATCTGGCCGCCGAAGAACACCCCGAACGCCGCGCGCTCCACGAGCGGATCCGGTTCCGGCTTGCTCTGACAGCCACACACGCCGAACAGGCTCGCCGCGAGCAGCCAGCCCAGCGGTTTCAAGCTTCGAACTCCGCGGCCATGCGCGCGAAATCTGCGACAGCTAGGGTTTCACCGCGTGCGTCTAGATCGATCGCGGCGCGGGCCGCGCGAGCCGCGATCAGCTCGCGATCTGCACCGCACACATTTTCCCAAGCGTTGCGCAGCTTCTTGCGCCGCTGTTGAAACGCGCCGCGCACCAGCGCGCGAAACGCCGCGGTCTCGGGCACGCGGTCGGCGCGCGGCTTGAGGAGCGCGACCGCCGAATCGACGTCAGGCTGTGGATAGAACGCGCCTCGACGAATCACCAGCGCGCGTTCGACGTCGAAAGCGGCTTGCACGAACACGGACAGCGCGCCGTAGTGCTCGCTGTTGGCCTTGGCGATCAAGCGATCGACGACCTCCAGCTGGAGCAAGAAGATCACGCGCTCGACCTCGCCCGCCATGTGCACGGCTGCTTCGAGCAGCGGACCGGAAATCTGGTACGGCAGGTTGCCCGCGAGCACGAATGGCCGAGGCGCATCCTTCAGCAGCTCAGTGACGCTGATGGCCTTGGCGTCTGCCTCTTCGACCCGCAACTGCCCGCTTTCGATCTCCGCGGCGAACAGCTCGGCCAGCGCGGGCACCAAATCGCGATCCCGCTCGACCGCGACGAGCCGCCCCGCGCGAGTCAAGAGCGGCCGCGTGAGAGCGCCGAGGCCGGCGCCCAACTCGACCACGCTCGCGCCTTGGGGCACCAGATCGGCGATGCGCTGAGCGAGCTGCTCGTCAGCGAGGAAGTTCTGGCCGAAGTGCTTTTTGGGACGGAGCCCGCGGCTTTGCAGCTGGGCCTTCGGGCTCCACTGACTCAATGGGCCGGCTTTTCCTCGCTGGCCGCCGCTTCGGACTCTTCTGCGTCGCCCTTGGCGAGCGCCGCGTAGTTTTCGCGGTGACCGAACGAGAGCTCGTTTAGGATCTTCATGCGCGGGGGTGGCGGATCACCGTACACCTCGAGCTCGGCGGCAGCCCACAGCTCTTTGGCCAAGAGCTCGGTGTATTCGAAGCCCTGCAAGTCCCCGTCGAACTTGTCGAGCGCTTCGTCCGCTGCTTTCAGATCCAGACGGACTACGACCGGGTCGATGTCCTCTTTCTTGATGAAGCGATCGGTGAGCAGCAGCGCTTTGTCCGCCGAAACTTCGGCAAAACCGCGGCCGACGGCCACGACGTGCTTCTCGCCGCCGAGCTGGTAGGTGACCGTGCCGATGGCCAGCGCCGCGAGCAGCGGCACGTGACCCGGCAACACGCCGAACTCGCCGTCGACGCTGGGCGCCGTGAACTCGTTCACGTCGGCCGAGAGCTTCAGCCCGTCCGGAGTCACGATCTCTAGATGGATCGTGTCTGCCATCACGCAGCCGCCTGCTTCAGCTGCGCGGCCTTGGCCTTGGCTTCTTCCACGTTGCCGACCAGGTAGAACGCTTGCTCCGGCAGATCATCGAGAGCGCCCGACAGAATTTCCTGGAAGCCGGCGATGGTCTCTTTGAGTGTCACGAATTTGCCGGTCAAGCCGGTGAACTGCGCGGCGACGAAGAACGGCTGCGAGAGGAAACGCTGGATCTTACGAGCGCGAGCCACGACCAATTTGTCGTCTTCGCTGAGCTCATCCATGCCCAAGATGGCGATGATGTCCTGCAAATCCTTGTAGCGCTGGAGCGTCTTCTGCACCTGGCGGGCGATGCCGTAGTGCACGTCGCCGACGATTTGCGGCGAGAGCATGGTGCTGGTCGAGTCGAGCGGATCGACGGCCGGGTAAATGCCGAGCTCGGAGATCGCGCGCGAGAGCACGGTGGTGGCGTCCAAGTGCGCGAACGCGGTGGCCGGCGCGGGGTCGGTCAAATCGTCTGCGGGCACGTAGATGGCTTGCACGCTGGTGATCGAGCCCTTCTTCGTGGAGGTGATGCGCTCTTGCAGCCCGCCCATTTCGGTCGACAGCGTGGGCTGGTAACCGACGGCGCTCGGCATGCGGCCGAGGAGCGCGGACACTTCCGAGCCGGCCTGCGTGAAGCGGAAGATGTTGTCGACGAACAAGAGCACGTCTTGACCTTCTTCGTCGCGGAAGTACTCGGCGGCGGTCAGCGCGGACAGCGCGACGCGGGCGCGAGCGCCCGGCGGCTCGTTCATCTGGCCGTAAACGAGTGCGGTCTTGCTGAGCACGGTCTCGCCGCTCTCCAGCTTGGACTCGCTCATTTCCAGATACAAATCGTTGCCTTCGCGCGTGCGCTCACCGACGCCGGCGAAGCAGCTCACGCCGCCGTGCGCCTTGGCGACGTTATTGATGAGCTCCATGATCAGTACGGTCTTGCCGACGCCGGCACCGCCGAACAGACCGATCTTGCCGCCTTTGCGGTAGGGAGCGAGCAAGTCGATGACCTTGATGCCGGTCTCGAAGATTTCGACGTTCGTGCTCTGATCGACGAAGGGCGGCGGTTCGCGGTGAATACCGCGATGCTGCTTGGCGTTCACCGGACCCCCACCATCGACCGGCTTACCGATCACGTTCAGGATGCGGCCCAGCACTTCTTTGCCGACCGGCATTTGAATCGCTTCCCCCGTGTCGGTCACTTCCGCGCCGCGCACGAGGCCTTCGGTGGCATCCATGGCAATGGCGCGCACGACACCTTCACCGAGGTGCTGCGCTACCTCGAGCACCAGGTTGTCCTTCTCACCGTCGATCGACGGATTGGTCAGCGTCAGCGCGTTGAGGATGCGCGGCAACTTACCCGCCGGAAACTCCACGTCCACCACCGGTCCGATGACCTGGGTGATCTTGCCTTTGGTACCGGCCGTGCTCGCTGTCGTGGTCATGTTCGCTTAAGTCCTGCTCCGTCGGAGGGTCTCGGTGCGCTACTGCGCGCCTGTTACTGGGTCGCTAACCCGCGCCGCGTGTACCACGAGCCGCCCAGCCTGCCAACGCACTCGCGCAAGCTCGAAAAACTAGCTGGATCCCGCCCGCGGCCGCTCGCGCTCCCGCGGCCCCCCGTTTCCGCTGACAGCGGTTTATAGTCCGGCCCGCCATCGGGTGACCATGCTCCCTCTTCGAGACCGCACCGCCGCGATCGCTGCCTTCGCCCTCCGCGGACTCGGTGTCGGGCTATTCCTCATTTGTGCGTGGCTGTCGTTTCGGCGTCACCTGCATATCGACGAACTGTCGGGGCTATACGCGATTCAGCTCGGCGCAGCCTTTGGTCACGCGGAGTACGGCACGATCGAGCTGAGCAGTGTGCTGTTCCGACCGCTCGCCCGGTGGCTGGCTTCGAGCCAGCGGCTGTTCGTCGGCTTCCGAATCCTCGAGCTGGGGCTCCTGTTCGGGCTGTGCTGGAGCATCGCGCGCGTTCAGAGCGCGCTACCGAGTGCGTTGGGGCGCGCGTTCGTGTTCTTCTTGGCCGTCACGTTCGGGCCTTTGTGGCGGCATGGCTTCGAAGTGCGCCACGATATTTTCGTTGCTTATGAAGTCGTGCTGTTGGCCTGGGCCGGCGAGCGCGCGCGGCTGGGTCGGCTCGATCGATGGGCGTCGAGCGCGACTGGTCTCGGCGTGATCCTAGTTCAGGCCAATTCGTTGAAGGCGTTTACGCTCTGGGTGCCAGGCATCGCGCTATGCGCGCTGCTCGCGACGCGCAGCCAGGGCTCCAAGCTCAAGCGATTCACGGCCACCAGTCTGAGCTTTTTGCCCGGTATGTTGCTCGGCTGTGCGCTGATCGCTTTGGTGTTCGGCGCGACTGGCATGCTCGGCGAGTATTGGCTGCAGCTACGCCAGTTCACGAGCTTCTCATCGACCCCGCCTTACCGCCTTTCCGCGCTACCGCTGCTCGATTTCGCGCTTGCACGCGCACCGATTCACTTCGCGTTCGTGCTGTGCGGGTTGCTCAGCGCGGCGTTTCGGGTGCTCACGCGCAAGCCGCTCGCTGGCGCCCTCGTTCCACTCGGCGCGTTTGCCCTCTCGGCGCTGTCGATCTGCGCGAACCCCACGCCCTTTCCGTACAACCTCACTTGGCTCACGCCGGCTTGGCTGCTGATGGCCGCGTACGGAGCTGGTCAGGCGCTGGAGATGATGAAAAAGCACGCCACGCGCAGCATACTGTTCGGCGCGGCGCTCGGGACCTGCTCGGGTTGCCTGTTCCTGTTTTGGTTTTGCGAGCAAGATCCCTACTATCGCAAGAACTGGGACTCGCAACTGCGCGTGGTTGCGAGCGCGGAAGCGCTGACCAGTCCGACCGATTCGGTGTTGGACCTGTGTGGCCTCGTGATCTCGCGTCCGCCCGTGGCCAAGGACTGGATCGTCCATTCCTTGTACATGCCCGACTACCACGCAGGCCGCCGCGAGACCGTGCGACGGATCATCGAGCGCGTCTGGCCGCCCGTGGCCATCAACGTCTATCGCTGGAGCTTCCTCGATCGCGCGGATTTGCTCAGCTTTCGTCGAAACTACGTGCGCTTCTCGGACAACGTGTGGACTCTCGGGCAAACGCTCCGCCCGAACGACACTCGCTTCGAGATCCACCGCGCCGGACACTACCGCGTGAGCGCCCAGAGCGACGCGGGCACCCTCGACGGCCACGCGCTTCACGACGCTGACGTGCTCTTCCTGGAGCGCGGCGCGCACGCACTCGGGACCACGACCAGCCTGACGATCGCCTGGAATGGCCCCGGCATTCCGGCCCTGCCGCCACACGCCGACGGCCCGCTCTTCTTATCCGGCGAGCTGCCGAAGCAGCGCGCGGGGCGTTGATCCTTATCAAGCGTGTGGCTTTGACTAGCTGTCGGAGTTCGCCAGTTCACTAGTTAATAACTCTGTCGCGGTGCGCGGCATTGCGCATTCGCTTGAATCCGCTTGCTTGAATCCGAATGATCGAGTGCGATTCCGCTTGACCATGCGCACGCTCACTGCGCTTCATCGTGGGCGCAAACACGGTGCGGCTTGCCGTGCGGGAGGACTTGATCATGGCATTCGAGAAGCGAACGAGGGTATCTGTGACTGCCGCGGTTCTGCTTGCGATTGCGGGCATGCTGGTTGCCTGTTCGCGTTCGACGGAGCGTCCTGCGCCTCTGTCGGTGCCTCGCTCGTTACTCGTTGTTAGAGGTCTCGACGAGCCGTTGATCGCGAGTGCGCCCACCTCGTGGAGCGAGGACCAAGCACTCAGCGAGGCCGCCGCGGAGTTCCGAAGACTCAGCGCGCTCTCAAGCGAAGACGAGCGCAGTCAGCTAGGCCCCTTCGAGCATTTCGTGGCGACCCACCCGCACTCTGGCTGGGCGGCCTCCGTGTATGCCAACCTTGGCCTCAGCTACTACCGCAGCGGATACTTCTCGCGCGCGCTTTCGGCGTTGGATAATGCTTGGCGCGAAGGGCGCACGTCGACGGAATGCCGAGCGCAGGCCCTCATCGATCGCGCCGCGGGAGAGCTGGCGAGGATGCACGCACGCCTCGGGCATCTGGACGCGCTCGAGGCCTTGTTCAAGAGCATCGACACTCGCCCGCTGACGGGCCCCGCGACAGAACTGATACAGAGCGCTCGAGAAGGCGCATGGACGATGCGCAACGACCCTGGCGTTGGGTTTCTTTGCGGTCCGAAGGCCCTGAAAAACGTGCTACTCACGCTCAAAGCCCCAGAGCAGGCGATCGCCGTGGCGGATGCAGCGCGTTCTGGGGAGCACGGCTTCACGCTCGACGAGCTGGACTCGCTGGCGAGCAAAGCTGGCCTTCCGCACCGCCTCATCTACCGAAAGTCAGGCGAGGTGATCCCAGTTCCGTCAATCATCAACTGGAAGACTCATCACTACGCCGCGATCACTGCCAAAGACGAAAATGGGCGGTACCACATCCAAGACCCAACCTTCGGATATGGCACCGAGCTCGTGGTTACCGAGGCCGCGATCGACGAAGAGAGCAGCGGATTCTTCGTCGTCCCGACTAATCTCGCCGCATCCCCGAGTTTGCACCTGGCATGGCGGGATGCGACATCTAACGAGGCACGCCTGATTTACGGCATGGGCTCGCCCCAGCAAACCGTCGACAACGGCACCAGGCCACAAGACCCAAAGGCCGGCGGCAAGGATCCAAAGCCGGGAGAATTTCCGCCGGCCGCGTCTATTCCGGCAAACACCGGGGCGCCCGCTTGCGGCGATACACCAATGTGCGCCCCGAGTGCACACTTAGTCGAAGTCAGCCTGAATCTGAACGACACACCCGTCGGCTACGCGCCGCAAGTCGGTCCGGCGGTATTCACGCGGCTGACATTCAATCAGCGCGACGCGGGCCAGCCGGCCACGTTCACGTTCTTCAACATCTCCCCCAAATGGACGTTGAACTGGCTCTCGTACATCCAGGACAACCCGACCAGCGCCGGTGCCAGCGTCATGCGTTACGTCTCCGGCGGAGGCTATCAAACCTATACCGGGTACAACACGACCAGCGGCAATTTCACCGGCGAGGTAGACACCGGAATGGTCCTGACCCGCGTTCCGGCGACGGGCGCGCTCACGAGCTACACACTTTCGGCCGTGGACGGCAGCGCGCTCGTGTTTTCGAAGCTCGACGGTGCAACTTCTGGCGCTCGGCGCGTGTTTCTGACGCGCGTGATCGACGCTCAAGGGCACGAACTGCAACTCGACTACGACGACTCGCTGCGGCTCAAGACGGTGATCGACGCACTGGGCAAGGTCAGCAAATTCTGTTACGATCCGGTGCGCCTGGACTGCTCGGGATACGCGGGCACGTCGCTGCTCGTTTCGCAGATCACCGATCCATTCGGTCGCGCCGCCAACCTCGACTATGACGCTTCCGGTCGCCTGTCATCGATAACGGATGTCTACGGCATCGTGTCCAGCATCGGCTACGACGCGAATGGAATCGCAAACAGCCTGACCACGCCATACGGCACCAGCCGCTTCGCCTACGCTTTCAGTGAGTGCACCGGGACAACTCGTTGTCTCGAGTTAAAGGACCCGCTCGGAAACACGCAACGAGTCGAATACCGAGACGCTGCACCGGGGATCGCCGCTTCGGACGCCATCGTACCGACGGGCATCTCCTATCAAAACAGCTACCTGAATTATCGTTCGACGTACTATTGGGACGAATACGCCTATCAAAAGTACGGCACCGGCGCGGCCAAAGACTACACCAAAGCCGTGCACTACCACTTCATGCACGCTCCTAATACCAGCTACACGGGCTGGTCGCTGGAGAGCACCCAAAGGCCGCTCGAAAGCCGAGTTTGGTACAATCGAGGTGGAACGTTTTCGAGCGTCGAGTCGACCGGCGCTGCCGGAGACGCACCAACCGCTGCGGCCCGCCTGCTCGACGACGGAACGACTCAACTTCGTGCAGCGACCTACAACGCGAACGGTAGGGTGACGACCCTCAGCGATCCTCTAGGTCGTGTGACTAAGTTCATTTACGACACCAACAATCAGGATGTGCTGGCAGTACAGCAGCAGACGAGTGCCGGCTCAACGCCCAGCTATGCGACCCTGGCGAGCTTTACGTACAACGAGCAGCATCAACCCATCAGTTACAAGGATGCTGCCGGAAACACTACACGCTACGGGTACAACGCGGATGGCCAGCTCCAGGGCATTATCGATCCCCTGCAGAATCAAACGAGCTACGCCTACGATGCGTCTGGGCGCGTTCGAAGTGTGACGGACACGAACGGCAACACTCTGCTCACGCTGACGTACGACGACTTCGATCGCGTAAGTATGCGAGCGGAGCCCAATACCGGCTACTTCGTCAGCTACGAATATGACGCGATCGACCGTCTGACCAAGGCAAGTTATCCGGATGGCAGCGCCGAGATCATGGAGTATACGAACCTCGACTTGACCAAGGTCACCGATCGCCTGGGAAAGCAGACTAGCTACGAATATGACGCCGCCCGGCGGTTGACGAGTGTGACCGACGCCGCCGGGCACAAAACGAGCTACACCTATTACGCCAACGGCGCGCTGCGCACCCTGACCGACGCCAAAGGCAACGTCACCTCCTGGGACATCGACGTTCAGAGTCGACCCATCGTGAAGCACTACGAGGGGGGCGCCGCAGAAGCCATCGGTTACGAGACCAGCACCAGCCGCGTGAAGCAGGAGGCGAACGGCAGGGGACTCGTAACCGCTTACGCTTACAACAAAGACGACTCTTTGGCTTCTATCAGCTACCCGAATGCACCGTCGCCAACCTCCGCGATCAGTTTCCAGTACGACTCAGTGTTCCCGCGGCGCTTGGGAATGACGGACGGATTCGGCCAAACGGACTACACTTACTACCCGTTCGCGGTGACCCCGACCCTTGGCGCCGGCTTGCTGAAGTCGATCGAGAGCCCGGTCGCGGGCTCGTCCGTAGCCACTGACGCCGTCAGGTTTTCCTACGACGCGCTGAACCGAATTGCGACTCGCACGGTCAACGGCGCAGTGGAACAAGTGAAATACGATTCGACGGGTCGCCTGACCTCCGTGGCGAACCCGCTCGACACCTTCGCCTACGGCTATAGCGACGCGACGCCACGGGTCGCTGCGATCACACCCAGTGTTGGTCCGGTTTCGGTGTTCGCTTACAACGACGCAAAGAGTGGCGGGCTACTCGAGTCGATCACCGTCACCGCGAATGGCACTTCACTCTCGAAGTTTGGCTACAAATACGACGCCAACCAGAAGATCGCAGCGTTTACCCAAAGCTACGTGGGTCAGAAACTTCCTCAGCGCGCCAACACGAAGCCAATTTCGCCAGAAACCGGTGGCGCCGGAAGGCTTCCGCCGGCCAGCGTGCGCGAGACCGGATCGATCTGGGTGAGTTGGTTGGCAGCCCTATTCGCCCTAGGCACCACACTTCTGCTCGTTCTGTCTGAGAACGGACCGCGGCGGCGATACCTTCTTCCGTTCACGCTGAGCCTGCTGCTCTTCGCAAGCTGTGGAGGAGATGGGACCACTCACGGAAACGCGCCAGGCGGAACTGGCCCAGGCGGTTCGGGCGAGTCCGGAGATGCGGGTGCACCCCCGGACTCTGCCAATGGGGGTGCCGACTCGGAGCTCGCTGGCAGCCCGAACGGCGGCGGAGCGATCGCGGGAGGCGGCGGCAAATCGAACACCGCAGGCAATGGCACGCTCGACGGAGAAAGCGGCGCAATGCAGAGCGACGCCGGAGCGGATGGGAGTGCCGCCGGGCCCTCGGTCCAAGTCACGGAGTACAGGTACGACGACGCAAATCGCCTAGCCTCAGCGACCGTCGGGACCGATCTCGGGCTTCCTCAGAGTCCCCAGTACACATACGCCTACGACGCGGCGTCGAACCTCACTGAAATCGGCGCCAATGGACAGTCGAAAGCACTTGCCTACACGCCCACCAACGCGATCGCAGGCAATCCCTACGATTTGGACGGCAACCCGCAGTCGCTGAACGGCAAGCAGTACAAATGGGACGTCGCCAATCGGGTCATCAGCGTCGTCGACGGAGCCAAGCAGAGTAACTTCTCCTACGACGGGCTCAGCCGCCTGGTGCGAATCCAAGACTTCAAGGATGGAAAGCCAGTTAGCGATCGTGCGTTCCTCTGGTGCGGAACCGAGCGCTGCGCAGAGCGTGACAACACTCGCAGCGGCTCGCCCGTCGTCAAACAGTTCTTCGCGCAAGGGGTGAAGATCGGCGCGGACTCCTTTTACTACACGGCCGACGCGCTCGGCAGCGTGCGACAACTCGTCGACGGGCGAGGCAACGTTCGAGCGCAATACGAATACGACCCCTACGGCAATCGAACCACAGTCCGTGGGGATCTCGAGTCGGACATTGGCTACGCCGGTTACTTCCACCACGCTGAGAGTTCGCTCGACTTGGCGCTTTATCGCGCCTACGATCCGACGGTCGGACGCTGGCTCAACCGCGATCCCATCAATGAGGCCGGAGGCGTCAACCTTTACGGCTACGCCAACGGCAATCCAACGAGCCTCGTCGATCCGACCGGGACCGTCGCCGCGGCCGCCCCGCTGCTCGCCTTTTGCCTCACGCCGGAAGGCTGGGTGGTGTGCGGGGGAGCGTTGGTAATCGGCGAAGTTTGGCTAATTACGCACCCGCCGACCATCCACGTCCCCGACCCGCTGTACAACCGGCCTCCGTCGGACGCGAAGGACCCGGAAGGTGCCAAGGCACCCGGTAAGCCGGGAGAGACAGAAGGATTCAAGGATCCCAAAGGCGGCGAAAAGTGGGTGCCGAATCCAAACCCCGGCAAGGGCGGGTCCGCCAACGGCTGGCTAGATGATAAAGGCAGAGTCTGGTGTCCGACTGGTCAAGGCGGACGAGCGCATGGTGGACCACACTGGGACGTTCAGCTACCCAACGGCGGGAACAAGAACGTACCGCGTGGGAAGAACATCAACGATATACCGTAAATGAAGAATTTGACGATAGAGGAACCTAGCCTTTTCTTTTCCTACCGGGACGAGGAGCATTTCTTCACGTGGCTCGAGTCAATCTCAGCCGTGCAAAACGTGACTCGTTCGGCGAGGGGGTTGGATCTAAAGCTGAGCCATGAGGTGGATGACGCAAGTCTGCTCGACCTGATCGCGCTCCTCACCCGTTACGGGCTGGATCGGAAATGTCTTCGAAAGCTATCCACCGCTAAAAATCAACACTGGTTCAAGAAGAGCAAGAAGTACTGGTATCGAGCCGTCTTCAAATAGAGTCTGGGATCGGCTCCACTCGTCGAGCGCTTTGCATGCGTCGTCGAGGATAGCCAACTACCAAACAAAGTGACGAGCGCCGACCGATACCGCTTCGGCGACGCGACATGGATCAGGCTCATGAACTTTACCTGCACTTCCGCCGACGATGCTGCCTTAGCGTGGGCAGCAGACCGAGCCTTCGATCGCAGTCGGAGCGGCTTCTTCGGCACGAATGCTGCCGGTCGGCTTGGCACCATTCGGGCAGCGGTACTCGGGGCGATGGATCGCGCCGTCCCCAATGTCGCCGACCAGCGTGCCACCGCTCTCTTCGCAGGCCAGGGCCGTCAACGAGGGGCGCGTTGCGTCCGCCTCGCTCGCACCCGGAGTGGGTTGCACGCTCGACGCGACGGGCACCGGAGTCGGCGGCTGCGCGGCGGGCGATGCCCCGCCGCAGCCGGCGCTGAGCCCTGACAAGACGCTCAAAAGTATCGCAACTCGAACCATGTTTAGGGCGTCTAGCACGGATCGGTAGGTTAGCTCGGTGGCTTGAACAGCGCGTTCAGCTCAGGCCCAGAGGCTGCCGACGCGAACTCATCGAAGCGCCCCTCGGCCAGCGACGTTGCTGCGCGCATCAGGCCGCCCCACGCGGCACGAGCCAGCGCGCCACCGACGCTGACGCGGCGCACCCCCAGCGCCGCGAGTGAACCCAGAGTGAAATCGCTGGGCCAACCGACCAGCACGTTCACGGGCTTGGGTGCCACCGCGGCCACTACCGCCGCGATTTGCTCGCGCGTTCGCAGGCCGGGCGCGTACAGACAATCGGCCCCCGCTTCGGCGTACGCTTTGAGTCGGGCGATGGTGTCCGGAAGGTCGGGACGGCCCGTGATGAAATTTTCGGCCCGCCCCACGAGCAACGTATCACCGCCGCTCTGATCGATCGCCACGCGCGCGGCTCGCAGTCGCACGACGGCCGTGTCGAGATCGAAGATTGGGTTCGAGGGATCGCCGCTGGCGTCCTCGATCGAAAGCCCAGCAACGCCGGTCGCGACCGCCAGCCGCACGCTCTCTGCCACGCCCTGTGCGTCGCTTCCGAATCCGTTCTCGAAGTCGGCATTGACGGGCAAGGACGTCGCCTCCGCGAGTTGCTTCAAATGCGCCAAGACCTGCTCACGGCTGAGCGCGCCGTCTGCCTGCCCGCGAGACCAAGCGAAGCCGGCACTGCTGCTGGCCAGCGCCTTGAAGCCGAGACTCTCCAAGTAGAGCGCGCTGCCCAGGTCCCAAGGATTGGGCAAGAGAAAGCAGCCCGATTCGTGCAGTTGTCGGAAGGCCGAGCGTTTGGCGGAAGTAGCGCTGAGCGAAGTCATGCCGCCTCATCCTCGCATGCCGACCGTGGTTTCGCCGTTGGAATTCTCGGGCCGCGTCGCCCCAACGGATTGCCATGAATTTCGGCCCGGGTAGCGCCACGTCGGAAGGGACCTCGCGCTGTCGAGCCAGCTTGGTTTGGGTCGGCGGCCCCGGCCGTGGAACGGCGCGGCAAAGGGCGACAAGAGCTAGGCTTCGGCCGCGAGGCGACCCTTCGATGAGCTCACTGGCGAGAACCAGAAAATCTAACGCGAGGTGGTAAACATCCAAACGCTCGTGAGCCAGATCCATCCCACCCTATCGGCCATCCGCCGCGCCCGTTGCCTCTTTCGGGCACGGGCACGGGCACGGGCACGTTTACGGGTGCCTGAGCAATCAGAGACAGACCCTAGTCGACGTGAAATAGCGCGCTGACGTTGGTCCGTTGGCGGAGCGACAATTGGACGCCGTCGATCTGAGCTCGCGCGCTGGAGCGCAGCTCGCTCGTCAAGCTGGGGGAACCGACGGTGTCTTCGTCGTTGACGATGAAGAGCCACTTCACGCCGTAGTGCCGGAGCACGCCGGCAATGGCCTGCTCCCCGTTGAGCGGCAGACCCACGGCTGGTGCGCTGGTGTATGCCAACGCGAACCAGGAGTGCGCCGTCATCACTGGCTCCCCGGCGAAGGTCGAATCGAGCGCGGCCAATTCTTTCGCGAATGCATGCTCGGCAGGGTGCACCGCGCTCAGATTGAGCGGGTGGATCAGAGCGAGTGCAATGCCGCCAGTGCAACACGCGAGGCACATGCGCGACAATCGTAGACTCCGTGTGGTGCACTCGATGAAACTCGACAGCCCGTTCAAAACGTTTTCTGCTCCGTACGCGCCGGCCAGCACGAATACCGGCAAGAGCGTGTGTAGGCTCCGCCAGGACGCGAACACGGCAGGGCTTGCCAAGGCCACGGCTGCCGCGCCCGCGAACAACAAGCAACGAGCCACCGCGTCGACACCACGACGACGAGAGCCGACTGCTTTGGCGGCCAACAGCGCACAGCCGAGCCAGAGCGAGTGGTACGGAAAGAAATTGGCTTGCTCGAGGGTGTCCGCGGCGACTTGGACTCGCCCGGCGATGTACTCCGACGAGAAACGCCGAGCGAACGCCCACGCCGCTGGTTTGTCCTGCCAGTTGTAGCCGGCCATGCCGTCGATCAAATTGGAAGCGAGCAGCGCGCCGGGGGGCCCCGGAGTTCCGAACAGACACCAGTGGTAAGTGACATAACTGAATGCGAGCGCGGCCACGACGAGGGAGACGCGGATCAGGTCCCTTTTGGCGCTCCGACCGATCAACGCGAAATAGGCGGCAGCACCGCAGAGCAAAATCGTCAGCGGGATGGTCTCGGCGCGCCATAAGAACGAGAAGCAGGCAAACGCGGCCGCCCAGCCCAGGCGGCGTTTGGCCAAGGCGATCACCGAGGCCAAGATCCAGACGTGCACGAAGGGGATGGTCTCGACATCGAAGCGGTAGGGCACGACCGCGGGGGACCACATGAAGAGCAGCAGCGCGAGCACCTGCAAGGCGGGGTTTTCGAGTGGGGCCGCGCAGCTGATCAGGTACGCAAACAGCAACAGCGAAGCGCCCGAGACCACACCCATGACCGTGCCCGCGACCGACGCAGTTGGCCCGAATACGGCCATTGCCGGAACGAGCGACAGCGCGGTCAAGCCATGCCAATAGTCGAACGGCGCGTGGGCGATGTGCGGCGTGCGAGTCAAAAATTGCCAGACCAGCGGCTCGTCCCAGCGGTGTGTGAGCACGAGGTGGCGCGCCATCCCGAAATAGTAGGCCGCATCGTTGTCGTTGCTGCCTGGCAGCGCCCGGCCGATGGCAATGAAGGCCACCGCGCCCCAGGCGGCGAAGCCCAGCAAAGCGCCGCGCCAAGCCCAGGTATCGACGAGCTGCCCGCAAGCACCGCGCGGCACGGAGCGCACGGCGAGCACCGCGCTCACGGCGATGGCGATGAAGCGCCACTCGTGCGGCAAGCAAACCAGGCCGACGAGCGGCAGCGCCGGTGGCCACAAGATCCGCAGCGCGTGACCGAAGCGAAGCTCTGACGAGCCCGTCTGTCGGCTTGCAAATCCGAACAACAGGCCCAGCACCAACGTTGCGACGGCGCAGAGCCCCAGTAATCGCACCTGCCAGCCCTCGAGCCCGTCGAGCGCCTGCAGCTTTGGGGCGAAGGAAATCGAGAGCCCACCGAGGAGCAACGGTAGCCCGCGCAACCCCAGTCCGGCCCGGCCCCACCAGGCGCGCCACATCTTGGGTACCCGTGTCGAACTCACGACTATCACCCCAGGCCAGCGCTCGAGCATTGCATCCCCAGGTCCCCTCGAAGCAATGCGCGTGCCGGCACAAGATCGTTCTGCGAGCCGTTTTAGGCGTGCCAAGTTGCGCCAGATCGGCGCCGCAGGCCGCCCATCAGGGCATCGCGATCAGTGTGCCCGAGCGTCGCGCTGAGAGCTGGGCTTGAACGACGCGTTCAGCTCCCGTCCCGACGCGGCCGACGCGCACTGGTCGAAGCGCTCGTGCAACTGCCGAAAGCCAAACGTTGCCGTAGGAGCGCAGAGTGAGCTCATCGACCTTCGTTCACGTGACGGCGGGCTTTTCCTGCTGGCACCTGGCTCGTGCAGATCGCACAATGTAAAGCTGGTTTGCCTCGATATTTTTCGCGCCATCCTTGCGGGTTCAATTGACGAGTGCTGAGCTCGTGTAAGGCTGGCCGTCTCGCACCCTCGACCCATTCAACCGTCGACCCAGTAGAGTTCTGCCCCATGAGCCGATTTTCGACTTTCCTTGTCCTTAGTTCACTCTTCACTTTGGCTGCTTGCTCCGCGAACAGCCCGTCCGGATCCACCAACACGGGCGGTAGCGGCAACGGCACGCCCCACGGTGGCAGCACGGCGGCAGGCGGCAGTACGGCAGCAGGCGGCAGCACCACCGGCACAGGGACCGCCGGCACGCTGGGTAGCGCGGGCGCGAGCGGGGTGCTTGGCGGGGTCGGCGGGACGCCCGTTGCGCAAGGTGGGGGCACCGCTGCCGGCGGTTCCGGCTCGGGCGATATCATTACGGGCTACTTCACGGCCGGCACGTGGAAGGGCTTCGCTTGGACCGCGACGTTCGGCACGGGCAACACCGTCACCCCGGCCAGCTTCGCAGGCGTCGCGGATTGGCCGGTGTGCGCGAAGGGCACGGTCAAGGGCGTCGCGGACGGCTCCAACGGGGCCATGGTCGGCTGGAACTTGAACCAAGAGAAGGTCAAAGACGCTCCGCTCTCGACCATCACGCCGAGTAAAGCGGGCGTGACCATCAACATCAAGGCCAACGCGACCGCGCAGCTGCGCCTACAAATCCAGGCCGCCGACGGCGAGACCAACGCCCTTCACCGCTGGTGCGCCGAGATCGGCACGGGCGGCGACAAGATCTTCGTGCCCTGGGCCTCGTTCAACACCGAATGTTGGCCGGGCGGCGCCGGCACTGCCTACGACGGCGTGACGCCCCTCGCGCAGACGATTGTGCAGGTTCCGAGCACGACCACGGATGTGAACTTCGATTTTTGCATCAACTCGATCGCCGAAACCGACGCCAACGGCTCCACCGGCAGCGGTTGCGATTTGAGTGCGCCGGTGAACGGCAGCGCAACCTCGGGCACGCTCGCCGCCAGCGCCAATAAGCTCGCGCGTGTCGCGACCAACACCGGTTCGCCGGTGATCAATGTGCAAAACAACATCTTCGGCTCCGGCGGCCAGTACGACATCTCGTACAACGGTCCCTCGTTCACGGTCACGAACTTCACCGGCAGCGCCGCCACCACCGGCGCACCGATCGGCTACCCCTCGCTGTTCATCGGCTCGGCCGGCGGCGACGGCCAAGCCACCACGGGCAGCAATCTGGCCAAGCAGGTGATGAGCTTGACGGACATCCCCACCGCTTGGCGCTGGTCAGGCACCGGCACGCAGTTCAACGCGGCCTACGACGTTTGGTTCTCGCCCACGGCCGGCGACGGCGGCAAGGCTAGCCGCTCCTTCCTCATGGTCTGGTTCAGCAAGACCAGCAATGTCTTCGCCGAGGGCGAGGGCGAAGGCCATTCCGGCGGTGTTGCGACGATCAACGGCAAATCCTTCAACACGTACGTGTCGCAGCAGTTCGAAGGCCGGCCAATCATCAGCTACGTCGCTAGCACCGCCCTCAACGAGTGGGCCTTCGATCTCAACGACTTCATTACGGACGCCAAGACCCGAAAGTCCACGGCCCAGGCCACGCCCGTGATCAGCGACAGCCTCTATCTCACCAACGTCTTCGCGGGCTTCGAAGTCTGGAGCGGCGTGAGCAACCTCAAGACCGATAAGTTCTGCATCCAGGTGAAGTAACCGCTGACTTGCAGCAACGCAGAATGCCGGCTCGGCGACCCCAGAGCCGGCATTCTCGCGTTTGGGGCCGTTCGTGCGAGCGTTGGCGCACGCGCCGCGCGTCTGCACCGGCTCCTCGACGCCGAAGGCTGCGCCGAGGCACGCCGCCGCGCGTGACCATCAAAACAAACGCAGCTGCCCGCCCTTGTCTGTCGGACGGCGGAAGGTGGTGACCTCGCGGTTCGGACGTTGGTCGTTGATGCCGTTTTGAGCGCTCATCTCGCGCGATTTCAACCCCAGGCGGCGCGCGGTTTGGTCGAAGAGCAGGCGCACGGCTTCGATGTACGGTCCTTCCCCTTGCATGCGACTGCCGAAGCGGGGGTCGTTCAGCTTGCCGCCTCGCATTTCGCGAACGCGGGCAAGCACCTTTTCCGCGTTGAGCGGCAGGGCCTCGCGCAGCCGCTCGACGAACACCGGCTCGACGCTGCCGGGCAGACGCAGCGGGATCATCGCGGCGCCGACCGCGCCCGCTTCGCGCGCGGCCTCCAAGACGTGCACGATGTCGCGATCGCTGAGGCCGGGGATGAGCGGCGCGATATTGACCGAGACCGGGATGCCCTGCGCGCTCAGGCGGCGCACGGTTTCCATCCGCCGCTTGGGGGTGGGCACGAGCGGCTCCAGGGCGCGAGCGGTGGCCGCTTCCCAAAACGGAATCGTGATCGTCACCGAGGCGCTGCCGCGCTCGGCGAGCGCGGCCAACAGATCGGCGTCGCGTTCGACTAGCGCGGACTTGGTGATGACGTGCAGCGGGTTGCCGTATTCCACACACACCGCGAGGCAGGCCCGCGTCAGGCCGTAGCTCGACTCGAGCGGTTGGTAGCAATCGGTATTGCCGCTGAAGAGGATGAGCTCCCCTTGCCAGCTGGGTTTTTCGAAGGCTTCGCGCAGGAGCGCGGCGGCCCGGCGCTTGACTACGATTTTGCGTTCGAAATCTGCCCCCGCACCGAAGCCGAGGTACTCGTGCGAGGGGCGCGCGTAACAGTACGCGCAACCGTGCAAACAGCCACGGTATGGATTGATGCTGAACTTGAAACCGAGATCCGGACTGTCGTTGTCGGAGATGATCTGCTTGGTTTGGTCTTCGAACACCGTGAGCTCGACGCGGGGCGCGTCCTCCTCATAGCTGACGAGCTCTTTGCGCCAGGGATTCGGCGGGTTTCGGAGCGGTAACGAGCGCATTGCCGACTTTGAGTGTATACTGACCGCACGTTCAGTCAATGCCAACTCGGCGGGAAGTGACTCGGGAAAGGCGTTACAAAAACGTAACGTCCAGCCCTGGGCGGCCTTTCCTCGCCCTCAATTTGGAGTATGTGAATCCCCGTGATCGGACAGGAGACCCTCGACCGCGTGCGGCGGGAGATTGGGATCGTAGAGCTGATCGGGCAGACCGTCAGGCTGCAGAAGCGCGGTCGCAGCCATGTCGGCGTGTGTCCCTTCCACAAAGAGAAGACGCCCAGCTTCCATGTCAACGCGGAGCGCGGCTTCTATTACTGCTTCGGTTGCCACGAGTCGGGCGACGCGATCAAGTTCGTCCAGCGCATCGAGGGTCTCGAGTTCAGTGAGGCCGTGCGTGAGCTGTGCGAGCGCGCCGGCATTCAAATCGTCGAGACCAGCTCGGAGCCCGAGCGCAAGCAGCAGGCGGAGGTTCGCCGGCGTCAGCAGGAGCTGTACGACGTCGGCAACGCGGCGGCTCACTACTTCGAGCTGATGCTGCGCGAGCACCCGCTCGGCGGCCATGGCCTGGCCGAGCTCGATCGGCGTGGGCTGGCTGCGGATTCCGCGACCGGCCCAGTCGCGGATGCCCTCCAGTCGTTCCGCATCGGCTACGCGCCGTACGGTTGGGATGGGCTGGCCAAGCACTTGGCGTCCGCCGGGCTCAGCGCCAGCGCCGCCGAGAAAATTGGCGTGATCGTGCCGCGCAAGACGGGCGTCGGTTATTACGATCGCTTTCGCCACCGGCTGATGTTCGCGGTGCTGGATTTGCAGGGCCGCGTGGTTGCTTTCAGTGGCCGCGCGCTGAGCGAGCCCGAGCCCAGTGAACTCGCCGAGCTCGGCATCGAGTCGACCGCGCAGGCCGGCGCCGAGCCCCCCGCCAAGTACGTGAACTCACCCGAGTCACCGATCTACAAGAAGCGCGAAACGGTGTTCGGCCTGTACCAAGCGCGCCAAGCGCTGCGCTCCGGCGAGAGCTGCGTGGTGGTCGAAGGCAATTTCGACGTGATGAGCTTGCACGCACGCGGCATCAAGCAGGTGGTCGCTCCGCTCGGCACGGCCTTTACGGAAGAGCAAGCGCGCGCCATCGGTCGCTTCTCGAAAGACGTCACCTTGCTCTTCGACGGTGACTCGGCCGGGCGGCGCGCGGTGCAGGCGTCGCGCGAGCCGTGTCGTCTCGCCGGACTGAACGCCAAGGTCGGGCTCTTGCCGGAGAAAATGGACCCGGACGAGCTGGTGCGCACCAAAGGCGCCGAAGGCGTGCAGCGCGTGCTCAAAGCGGCCCGCCCGATGCTCGAGCACTTGATCGGCGCCGCGCTCGACAAAGAATTTCAAAAAGCGGACGCCCACGAACGCGCCAACCGGGTACGCGAGGTGGTGCAGCTGATCCGAGAAGAGGACAATCCCTCGGTCCGGCTGATGGCGCAGATGTTCGCCGATCAGGTCGCCGGTGTCCTCCACGCCGAAAATTTCAAGCAGCTCTTGGACGCCAACGCGCGCGAGATCCAGCGCGGCATCGGACCCAGCAACGACACGCCGGCCAATGAGTCGGCTCCGCCCGGCCGCGCGCGCTCGCGCGACCAAAGCAACGAAATTGGCCGAGAGATCCTGGGCATCATGCTCGATTTCCCGGAGCTACTGAACTCGGACGAGGCTTTCGAGGCAGTCGCGCTGCTCGAGGGCGATCTGGCGTTGGCGCTTGCTGCAGTGCGTCAGTGCCGGGTCGGAAACAGCATCGAGCCTGAACAAGTGCTTGCGAAGCTGGCGCCATCGATCCATCCATTCGCCCTCGCTCGCCTGGCAGCGCCTCGGCATGAATTGCCGGAGGCGGCTCGAACCGAGCTGTTAGGGAACATCGCGAAGTTGAAGAAGCTCGAGCAAAAGCAAAAGACCTCCGTCGTACTCGGAGAGCTCGCGCAAGCTGACAGGCAAGGCAACATCGAGGAGCAGAACAATCTGCTGCTCGAGAAATTTGAGAACGCGCGCCGCAACCTACAACGCGGCCGTGCATAGAGAGAGGTTCTTGTGGGATCCAAAAAGTCGGAACTTTCCTCCAAGAAGGGCGCACCAGTTGCGGCCCCGTCGAAGCCGGTACCGGCCAAGCAGAAGCCGAAGCCGGCCGCTGCCAAGGCGGCCAAGAATGGGTCCGCACCCGCGCAGGCCAAAGGTTCCGACGATGACGATGACGACGACGATGACGACGAGGAAATCAGCTCGTCGTTTCCGCCGCCCGCGAAGGCCAACGGTAAAGCCAAGGAGCAGCTAATCACGCTCGGCAAAACCAAAGGCTTTCTGACCTACGACGACGTGCACGAAGCGTTGCCTGGCGAGGACGTCGGTCCCGACCAGATGGACGACGTGCTGTCCGCGCTCGACGACGAAGAGATCGAGGTCGTCGACGACGCCAGCAACATCAAGATCGCTCCTCACCGCGGCTCGGAAGAAGACGCACCGCCCAAGACCAAGGCCAAAGGCGGCGACAGCGAAGACGACGGCCCCGCGCCGGCTCCGACCTCTTCTTCGACGCCCGCCCGCACCGGCAGCGACGACGAGTACTACAAGTCGAACGACCCGGTCCGCATGTACCTGCGGAAGATGGGCAGCGTGGCGCTCCTCACCCGTGAGGGTGAAGTCGAGATCGCCAAGCGCATCGAAGAGGGCGAAAACGAGATCCTCTCGGCCATCCTCTCCAGCCCCGTCGCCGTGCGCGAGATCATCGATATCGGTGAGCGCCTGCGCAACCACAAGATCCGCGTCAAAGACATCGTCCGCGACGCCGAGGACGAAGAACACGAGTTCGACGAGGAAGAGGCGGACCGCCGCATCATTCGGCTGATCGACAAGGTCAAGCGCTCGGACAAGAAGAACCAAGAGCTGCTCGAAGAGCGCAAGGGCGCCGCCGACGTGCGCCGCAAGGCGATCGACAAGGAGCTTTCGGAGAACAAGAAGGAGCTGGTCAAGACGCTCCAAGAGATGCGCCTGAACAAGAAGACGATCGACAAGATCGTCTCCAAGTTGAAGGCGATGATCGACCGCGTGCACCGCGCCCAGGGCAAGGTGTTCGAGCTGGAGAAGCTCACCGGCACGAGCAAGGCCGACTTGAAGCGGATGATCCGCGACGCCAAGGACGATCCCGCCGCGGAAGCGGACCTGGCCAAGAAGCTCGGCGTCGAAGTCAGCGAGCTCGAGATCATGGACGAGGCCCTCAAGAACGCTCAGAAGGGCGTCAAGAAGGTCGAAGAAGAGCTCAAGATCGACGTCAACGAGATGCTGCGGACGTACACGTCGATCCGCATGGGCGAGCGCAAGGCCGAGAAGGCCAAGGCCGAGCTGGTCGAAGCGAACCTTCGCCTAGTGGTCTCGATCGCCAAAAAATACACGAACCGCGGCCTGCAGTTCCTGGATCTGATCCAGGAAGGCAACATCGGCTTGATGAAGGCGGTCGACAAGTTCGAGTACAAGCGCGGCTACAAGTTCAGCACCTACGCCACTTGGTGGATCCGCCAAGCGATCACCCGCGCCATCGCCGATCAAGCTCGCACCATCCGCATCCCGGTGCACATGATCGAGACGATCAATAAATTGATCCGCACTTCGCGTTACCTCGTTCAGGAGTTCGGCCGCGAGCCGACGCCGGAAGAGATCGCGGAGAAGATGGAGCTGCCGCTCGACAAGGTGCGCAAAGTCCTGAAGATCGCCAAAGAGCCGATCAGCCTCGAGACTCCGATCGGTGAAGAAGAAGACAGCCATTTGGGCGACTTCATCGAAGACAAGAGCGTGGTGAGCCCGGCCGAAGCCGTGATCAACATGAATCTGAGCGAGCAAACACGGCGCGTGCTCAAGACCCTCACTCCGCGTGAAGAGAAGGTGCTGCGCATGCGCTTCGGCATCGGCGAAAAGAGCGATCACACGCTAGAAGAAGTCGGCCAAGACTTCGAAGTCACGCGTGAACGCATTCGTCAGATCGAAGCCAAAGCCCTCCGCAAGCTGCGCCACCCGAGCCGCTCCAAACAGTTGAAGAGCTTCATCGACAGCTGAGCCGCGCCTCGCTGCGCCGCGCGAGCGGATAAACGACGCCCAGTCCCGAATAGCTCGGAGCTGGGCGTCGCGTTTTTGTGAGGTGCGCGGCGCCTGCGGCGCGCGGCTGGAGACTCATGTTTGCGCACGCTCGGACGGGGGCGCTGGGCCGCCCACGCTCAAGCCGCCGAACAGCACGCGCCTGTTCGGTCAGTTCTCGTGGGCCTCGCCTCATTCGCAGATCGCGATCTGGTCATCCAAGACTTCCAGGTCGTTTTAGTTCTGGGCATGCGGCTGTACTCCTTCCCGCGCGCCCGGCGCGAAGCGTGCGCCGCTCCGCGCCGCACCAGAATTTGTGAGCAGCGTCGCATTGCTCCGCTCGACGCCGACGCGGGACCAGAGCGGCGCATTCGCGACAAACGCGTCCCGCGTCAGCGCTCGGCGGAATCATCCGACGCGCCCGCAGACTTGGTGCAAGCGAAGCGCGCACGCGAACCAAACACTTCAGCCGCATGCAGGGATTGGAACGACACCCAAGTCTAGAAACACGGTCCTCAATCCGCGAACGAGGCCGAGCGGAGCAACACGACGCTGCCCACAAACTTGGTGCGAGCGAAGCGCAGCACGCCCTCGCGCCGAAGCGCGCGCGAAGGGGCTCAGCCGCATGCCCGGAAATAAGTCGAGCTTTCTGACTTTGGCAGGATCAGATCACGATCTGCGAATGAGGCGAGGCCCACGAGAACTGACCGAACAGGCGCGTGCTTTCCAAGGGCAAGGCGCGGGCGGCCCAACGATCACCAGCCGAGCGTGCGCCAACGCGAGTCTCGAACCGCGCGCGAAGCGCCGCGCGTCCTTCTTTTCGCCGTGGAGCGCGATCACGCGCCCCCCACGCCGGCCGTTCAGCCGAGACCCACCCCGAGGGGTGCGCTTGACGGCTACTGGCGAAGGATGACAAAAGTACCCGCTCGCTAGTAGGGCTTTCCCCTTCGACTGGTGCTTACCAGGGGAGTCGACGATGAGGTTTGGCATGAGCAAGAAGTACATCTCACAAGTCATTCTGCTCTCCGGAGCGGTCTTAGTTGCAGGCTGCGGAGGCACGGTGGCGTTTCAGGGCACGCAAGCCCTATCCGTCACGGGCACGCCGCCTCCCCCCCCGCCGCCGCCTCCCCCGCCGCCGCCACCGCCGCCGCCCCCAGAGCCGCCGCCACGCGTCGAGCTGCGCGACAACTCGATCGAGATCCACGAGAAGATCCAGTTCGAGGTCAACAAGGCCACGATTTTGGAGGCCTCCTACAGCTTGCTGGACGAGATCGCCAGTGTGATCAAGAAGGCGACCAACGCCAAGAAGATCGCGATCGAAGGTCACGCCAGCTCCGAAGGCGACAAGAACCTGAACCTCAAGCTGTCTGACGCGCGCGCCAAGGCCGTCATGAAGTACTTGGTCGACCACGGCATCGAAAAGGAGCGCCTGACCGCCAAGGGCTTCGGCTCGAGCAAGCCGATCGCGAGCAACGACACGGACGAGGGCAAAGAGAAGAACCGCCGCGTCGAGTTCAACATCATCGAGCAAGCGGTGACCTCGAAGAAGGTCGAAATCGATCCCAAGACCGGCAAAGAGAAGGTCCTCGAGGAGAAGACGTCGGAAGTGAAGAAGGAGGACGCTCCTGCTCCGGCCGACGAGAAGAAGCCGGAAGAGAAGAAAGCGCAGCCGAAGCCGGGTGCACTCAAGGCTCCCGCCGCCCCCAAGGCTCCCGCGACCCCCGCCGCCCCCAAAGCCGCTGCTCCCAAGCCGGCCGCCAAGTAACCCGAACCCTCGCCTTTAGCTTCGGAGAAACCCTGATGACGAAGTCCTTCGGTATGTTCACGTTGCTGGCCCTCGCCGCTGGCTGCTCGTTTCACGCGCGCAGCCCGAACGAGTACCGCGACGCCACTCAAGCGCTCCTCGACACGAAGAGCGCGGAGATCAAGACCTGCTACGACGAGGCGCTCAAAGGTAAAACCGACCTGGCTGGCACCGTAACGGTGCATTTCACGGTCGAAGCCGAGACCGGCACCCTGAGCAACGTCTCGGCCGACGCGGCCAAGACTCAAGCCCCCGAAGTTCTCACGCAGTGCGTGGTGAAGTCGCTGAACGGCTTGAAGCTCGATCCCCCGGATGCCAACCCGGGTGACGGCACGTTCGAGTACCAGTTCGTCGTCGGTCCGACGCCTCCCGCGCCCGCCCCCGCCGCCAAAGGCTGAAGCGAGCTGAATCGCTGAGATTGGGCCGTCTGGTGGGTATCATCCAGGCGGCCTTTCTCTTTTGTCCGCAAACGTGAACGTGAACGTGATCGATCCCGCGGAGCGTCCCTCTCCCGGTCCCAGTCCCCGCTGCTCACCGCAACGAGTCTCAACGGGAGCGAAAAATAGCGCTCGAATTCGAACCCGGCTTTTCGTCAGCGGAGGCCGCACTCCTGCGTGAACCGATGCGCCCTCGGAGGTGCGCTGCTGGATCGCGATCGCCCCCTCTTTTCTTCCTTCGGGGCTGCCTCTCAGCAGTTCGCGTGCACCAGTGCGTGACGGCGAGTGGCCATGGGGTTCGATTTTTCGTTCACGTTCACGTTCGCGTTCACGTTCACGTGGGAGAGAGACGCCTCACGGCGTCAATCGCCCGTCCAAGGGTGGCCGAGCTTTTCGAGCGCGGCCTTGGCTTCCACGCGGTACGGTGAGTCACGAGGGCCGAGCCGCAGGAACTCTTCCCAGTGCTTGACCGCTTCGGGTTTGAGACCAGTGGCGTGAGCCAGGAGGTAGTGCGCTTCCCATGACCAACGCGGGGCGGGATCTTCACTGGCTGCGAGCTCGAGCGCTTTGCTGATCTGCTCACGCGAAGCTTCGGTCTGATGGTTGGCGGCGAGGAGCTTGCCGTAACGAAAGCGCCAGGTGGGGTTGTCGGCTTGAGCTTGAATCGCGAGCTGCCATTCGCGTAACGCTTGCGGCTCTTTGCCAAGATCGTAGAACGCGTCGGCGAGCGAGGCGTGCGCCTCGTAGCGGCTGGGGCGCAGCTCGAGGGCTCGCGTCAGGTCGGCGATCGCATCACGCGCAGCGCCTTGGCGTTGGCGCAGCACGCCGCGCTGCCAGTAAGCGTCGGCCAAACCTTGGTCCAAGCGCAAGGCCTCCGCCAACGCGTGCTCGGCTTTCGGTACATTGCCTGCGTCGTTGGCCGCCCACCCCGCGTACAGCTGATACTCCGCGCGATTGGCGTCGAGCTCGACTGCGCGCTCGAGCAAGCGCAATGCTTCCGCTAGCCGCGTTCCTTCGAGCAGCAGCGCACGACCCAAGCAGTGGTTGGTTTCGGCCGAATTGGGCCGCTCGGAGAGCACTTTGCGCAAGAGCTCCTCGGCTTGCTTGGCGCGCCCCGCCGACACCTTGCCGCAGCCGACGCGCAGCATGAGATCCGGATCTTTGGGCGCCTTGGCCAGCGCGCCTTCGTACTCTTTCAGCGCTTCCTCCGTGCGTCCGGAACCTTCGAACAACAGACCGCGCTCGAGCGCGAGGCCCGGGTAGTCCTTGTCCACGCTGCCGACCGCGTCGAACGCTTGGTTCGCCTCTTCGAATTTGCCGTCGCGCCGTAGAGCCACACCCAGGCGAAAGCGGGCACCGAGATCTTCACCATCGAGCGCGAGCGCCTGACGAAACTCGGTCGTCGCCTGCGGATAACGGCCTTGGGAGAGCGCGACTTCACCAAGCGCCTTGTGAATACCGGGCACGTCCGGCAACTTGGCGCGTGCATCGGCGAGTGTCTTCTGCGCTTCGTCGTTTCGGCCCTGTTGGCTCTGTAGCAAGGCGAGCGCGATGTACACATCCACCGTTTGTGGATCAGTGCTCGGTGCCTTGAGCGCGCTGCGGTACACCGCCTCGGCGCCGGCGCGGTTGCCGGCCGCCTCCAGCGCGCGCCCGAACCAATAGGCTACGGGCACGGACGCCGGATAGGTGTCGCGCAGCTTCTTCAAATTGGCGCTCGCATCTTCGACTCGTTCGAGCGCCAGTTTGGACTTGGCTACGCCAATTTTGGCCGAAAGATCGTCGGGATCTGCTTGCGTGCTGGCTTCGAAGCGAGCCTGCGCCTCGGAAAAGCGGCCCGCGCGATAGAGCGCGTCCCCGAGGCCATTCAGTGCGCGCGCCGCCTTGGGATTGATCTTGAGCGCTTCACTGTAGGCAGCCTCTGCCTGCGACATGCGCGAACGTGCGAGGTGGATGTCGCCGAGCAGTGTTTGGGCGTTCACGAGTTCGTCCGGGCTCGCTGCCGTCGGGCTCTTGGTGACCGAGCCGAGCAGGCTCAGAGCTTCCGCTTCACCGCTGCGCTCGGCGCTGCTGATACGCGCCAACAAGATGCGTGCGCCGACGTGGTTCGCGTTCAGCGTGAGCGTGTTGCGCGCAGCGCTAGCGGCGCCCGTGGGGTCACCGGCGGCGTAGCTGGCGCGCGCCAGGCCGAACGCACTGCGTGGATTCTTTTGCACCGAAAGCGCGCGTTGCCAGGCCGCCACCGCCGCCTTCGCGTCACCGGCCCGAAGCGCGATTTCCCCGTACAAAAAGGCTTGATCCGGATCATTTGGTGCGGTCTTCGGCAAGCCGTCGAAGAGCTGCTTGGCGCGCGCGATCTGACCCTCGGCGGCCGCGCGAGCACAACGCGCCAGAGCGACGTAGGTGGTCTCGGGATGCGAGGCGAGTTCGTCGAGCAGCACGGCGCCGCGCGCGTGAATCGCCGGATCGGAACCGAAGCGAAGCTCCTCCGCAAACGCAGTGAACGCGGCATATGCGGGCAACTCACGGACGCGTTTGGCCGCGGCCCGCGAAGCTTCGACGGCCGAGATGGCTTGCTTTGCCTCCTGATACGTATCGCCGGCCAGTGCGCTACGCGCGTGCGTGACCGTGCTTTCGATCAATTGCGCATACTCGCCCGCCTTCAACTGATCGATCAGCAGGTATGCGCCGAACGGACCGACCGAAGGCACCAACGCCAGAGCGGCGCCGGCCACGAACACCACGAACAGCCCGCCGTACAGGCGCAGATCGAGCTTTCGCTTGGGCTTGAGCAGCTCCGGCTTGCCCCGGCCAATCGGCATTGCAACTTGGGTTGGACCGGCCGCGCCCGCAGCAGCGCGCGGCTGATCCTCTTGGGGGATCGCGCCGAACTCCATGTCTTCGTCCCGGCGGGCGGGGGGCGAGCCTGCCTCGATCGGAACTTCTGCCTCGTCCCCCTCGTCGCCGAGATTCACTTCGCCGTATGCCGTGCCTCCGCCCGATTGGCGCACGATCGCCTCGGCCGCCGCGCGCGTTTGAGGCGCGCTCGAGGCCGGCACGCGCGGCGCGACCGGCATGCGCGGTGCGACGTCGCCGAATAGATCGGCCTCTTCGCCCTCCGCGCCGAAAGCAGCCGCTTTGGCGGCCGGCGGGAGGCTGTGCGCACCGCCCAGGGGCAGCTCGAGTTCGCCGAATTCAGCCCGTGAAGCGCGTGCGTTCGGCGCGGGCACCGGATCCAACCCGAAGTCGGGAGGCAAGCTCGGCGCGCGCTCGATGTCGAGATCGAGCGCGCCGTAGTCCGGCGGAGTGGACGGCAGACCGCCACCCGCCGCGGGTAGCCCGCTGCTCGAGGGACTCGGCAAGCCCGAAGCTTGGTACACCGGCAAACCCGCGCCGATTGCCGGTAGCCCGGAATGACTACGCTCAGGCAAACCGGCACCGCTCAAGGTCGGCAAGTTGCCACCGACCAACGGCAGGCCATCGTCCAGCTCGAAGCCTGCGCTCGAGGCGCGACCGCGCCCGAGCGAGGGCAGTTCGACCGAGCCACGCGCCGCAGCACCGCGACTGACTTCGGGCAAGCCTGCGGCGGGTACCGAGGGCAAACCCACTTCACCGAAGGCCGAGGGCGCGGACGGCGCGAGCGAACGCGCTGGTGAGGGCAAACGGGCGGCTCCCCCGGCCGAGCTCGCTGAGCGCGGACTCACCGAGGGCAAGCCGACGCCCGACCCGCTGCGCGAACCAACGGCCGGCAAGTCCAGGTCCAGACCGGCCGATGAACGGCGCCCGGGCGACGCTTTCGGCGCTCCAGTCGAGGGCAAATCCAAATCCAGATCGAGCGACAACGGAGCCGAGACGCGCGCAGGCGGCGGCGAAGCCGCCATCGGCAAATCATCGAAGGCCGATGGCGCCGACGGCAAATCATCAAAGGCCGATGGCGCCGACGGCAGATCGGTGAACGGCGCAGGAGCGGACGGCAAATCATCAAAGGCCGACGGCGCCGACGGCAGATCGGTGAACGGCGCAGGAGCGGACGGCAGATCGGCGAACGACGCGCGGCGCGCGGGCGGCGTCGCCAATGGAGCGGGCGCGATCGGCGCCGGCAGATCCGGGTCGCTTACGATGGCCTGGCGCGCCGGCGGCACTGGCGGGCGCGCTGCGACGGCAGCGGGCAAGTCCGAGTCGTCGAAGAAAGAATCAGGATCGAGCGGAGCCAGAGGCTTCGCTTCGGCAGCGCGTCGCGGCGGCATTGGCGGCGGCTTTCCGGGCGCAACGGGCGTGGGCGGGACAAACGCAGCAGGCGCAGCAGACGCAGCAGACGCAGCAGGCGCAGCAGGCGCGACCGGCACAGCGGGCGCGAGGGGCGCAACGCCGAGCATCGTGCCCTTCAGATTCTGCGCCGGGCGCGGCGGAGCATTCGGGCCGGCAGCAGCGGGCGCGACGCCGAGCATCGTGCCCTTGAGGTGGGCGGGCACCGCGGGCCGAGCGGGCACGGGCGCCGCCCCGGGAGCAACGCCGAGCATCGTGCCGCGCAGATCGACCGGCGCACGCGGTGCAGGCGCGGCCAACGCGGGTGGCGGCATCGAATCACCATCGGGGCCGAGACCCAGTGCACCACCGAGCGCGGCGCCACTCGACCCTGAACCCCGACCGTCAGCGGGCGGGTCGACTTTGAAAGACGTGCCGCATTTCGGGCAACGCATCTTCAGCCCGCTGGACGGGATGCGTCGCTCGTCGACTTGATACGGGGCCTTGCAGCCCGGGCACTCGACTTTGAACATACCGGTGAACTCTTATCAGCGTTGTCCGAAAGTTAGGAAAAGCTCACAGCCAGCAAACGAAAGATGGAAAGTCCAAACTCGGTGAGCACGCCCGAGTTGGGGCGACCCGCCCAGCCGTTAAGTGTTAGCAGCAACCACTGCCGGTTGTCCCGGCCCAACGCCCGCTTCAGATCCCACGGCGTTCAGATTCTGCACCGCACGCGCTCATCCGTGGTAGGGCGCGGCTCAGCATGCAGCGCTCGACCGCCGCTCTTTTGGGCTTAGGCTTCCTGGCAGCCGTGACCGTGGTAGTTTTGGTTTCGCACGACAGCCCCAAAGCGGGCCCGGCGAAGGCAAAAACAGCGGTCAGTGCATCATCCTCGGCCAAGCCAGCGGCGGCGCCCAGCGCGAGCGCGAGTGCCAGCGCGAGTGCCAGCGCCGATGCCGGGGCGCCAGACGACTCCGGGGCGCCTTTCACCGAGGGCTTCGAGACTTTTGCCGACGGCGGCAAAGTGCCGGAGCTGCCGAATTCTGCCCCTCAGCAGCTCAGCTTTGGCGTGGTGCAATTCACCTACCAAGGCGCACAGTTTGCCGGCGGTGACGCGCGCAGCAAAGAACTCTCGCGCCAAAAGGCGGAAGCCACTTTGGAGCTCGCCAAGCATGATTTTGCGGCGGCGGTAGCCAAAGGCGATCGCGGGTCCACCGCGGATGCCGGACGGATCCCGCGCGGTGTGCTCGAACCGCCGATCGAATATGTTCTGTTCACGCTGGACAAACGCACCGTCTATCCAATGGTGATCGACACTCCCCGCGGCTTCTGGATCGTCCGCCGGAACGACTGAGCTCAGGGCTCTGAGCGAGCTCAACGCGCACGTACGCGCACACTACGGCACACCCGAGCGTCCGATCTCGGCCAGACCCCGAGTGGATCAATGATCTTGGGAGCCGCAGATCGTCGTCGAACGGACGCGGGTCAGGGGGCCGGACAAATGCAAGCTAGGCAGCCCTAGATAGGTCTTCTAAAGTCGGGGCGATTTCGCCGGATTCCATGTCGAGCACTAGCCGGTTGCAAAGTTCCCAGGTCCAGTCGACGGCGCAGGACCTGACGGTCGTTACGTCGGCGATCGCACGCTTACGAGCCGAGCACGATGCCGCGAGCGACAGCAAGGCACGCGCGATTTTGTTACATGAAATCGGCGTACTCGAGGAGCGCATCGGAGACGATACAGCGAGCGTCCGCAATCAACTCGGTGCGGTCAACGCCGAACCGGAGTTTCAAGAGCCGCTAGAACGCTTGATCGCGATCATCGAACGGCGGCAAAAGTACGACAAACTCGGCCGGCTCCTGGAGCGTTTGGTCAACGTCGCCGATCGCCCGGAAGAGCGCGTCCGCGCCCTGCTCGACCACGCTTTTTACTTGCTCGACCACGAGGACGACACAGCGGGCGCCCGCGTGCTGCTGGAGCAGGCAACGGACGACGCGCCGCGTGACGCTAGCCTGTGGTTGGCGTTGGAGCTGATCGCCGGAAAACTCGGGGATTCCGCGCTGCGCGAACGCGCGCTCTTGGCGCGCGCGTCGCTCACCGACAACCAGCACTGGCGGGCGCTGCTGCTTCTGTCATTGGCGGAGCAACGCGCCGCAGCCGGTGATCACGAGGCCGCCGAGCGAGCGCTGGAGGAAGCGATCGAGCTCGGCAGTCCGGCGACCTTCGAGTGCTTGACCACCCTGGTGGAACTGACCCGCAAGACCTCCGAGCACGCGATCGGCATGCGCGCGCAGGTGCGCCTGGCAGAGGCCATCGAATCGACCCTGCAAGATGCAACGCAAGGCGACCGCTTGGGCGTGCCGACGCACCTGCAGAGCCCTGCCGGCGCCGCCGACGCTTGGCTATCCGCTGCGGAGCTGGCGCGAGAGAGCGGCGTGACGGCGCAGGCGGTCACCTACCTCGATCACGCGCTGGCGGCCGCCCCCGGCGATGCGCTGCTGCTCCACGCACGCTTTCACCTGGCTGACGCGCTAGGGGACACGGCCGGCGCAGCTCGCCTCGCGAGCAGCGAACTCGAACGCGGAGCGAGCGGCGCCCACGCCGCATCGTTGTGGCTGCGGGTGGCCGAGTCCCGCGCCAGCGATGGGGACGGCGCCGGCGCGCTCGCCGCGGTCACGCAAGCGCTCGTGCAGGACTCGAGCAGCGTCGCGGCCCGCGCACTTTCACTCGATTTGCTGAGCATGGGCGAAGATCCGCAAGCCTTCGCTTCGGCGCTCGAGGCCGCGGCCGAACAATTCCCGAGTGACGCCGCCAAGGCGCGCTTCTATTTGCTGAGCGCGGACGTCTGGGCGAGGCAATGCCACGACACGCAGGGCGCCCGCGCCGCCCTATCGCAAGCCGGTATGTATGGCGCGTCGCCGGCCGTCGTGGCGCGCATCGCGCGCATGCTCTCTGCAATCGCCGAAGACGCCACCTGGTACGAAGAAGCGACGCGCCGTTTGATCGCGCAAGGCGCCGGCGAATCGGAACACGCCGGGCTGTGGTTCGAATTGGCTCGCGCGCGAGCCCTGCGCGGCGAACGGACGGGCACCGCGCAGGCCTTCGCCGGCTTGGCGGCGGCCCCCGGAGGCGCGTGGCTCGGCAACGCGCTCACCGCCTACGCGCTCGACTTGCTGCCCGAGCGCGCGAACGCGAGCAGTGAATCCACCAGCGACGCCTTGACCGCGCTCTCCCACGCGGAGAGCGATCCGGAGACGGGCCGCGCATTGCGGCTGATCTTGGCGCTGCGTGCGCTCAGAAGCGGCCATCCCGACGCCGCACGGCAAGAGCTCGAGCGTCTACACGCCGAAGGGCCAGCCGACCTGGTCGTCGTGCGCGCGCTGAGCGCGCTGGAGGCCGCTCACGGTGAGCGCAGCTCGGTTGCGGTAGCGCTCACGGCAAGCGCCGCCGCTCAGCACGATCCGGAACTGGCAGCCGCCTTGGACCTAGAGGCAGGCATGCTGTTCTGGCAAGCCGGCGATCGCAAGACCGCGATCGAACGCTTCACTTCCGCGAGCGCTCAGACGCGCGCTGGCAATGCGCTCTTGGGCTGGGCACTCGCCGCCGCCGAAGCGAGCGACCTCAGCTCGCGACGGAGAGCGCTCGAGGCGACGTCCGAATCCGCACCCGATCTGGCCGCCATGGACCGCTTCGCGCTGGAAGTGGCCCGCGGCGGAGACGTGGACGCAGCGCGCGTCGCGCTCTCGGCGGCCGTGCAACGGTCTGGCAGCGAGCTGCATGGTGCGGCGCTCTTGGCTCGGGCGCTATGGAGTCCGAACGGCAGCGAAGAAGACGAGCGCAAAGACGCGCTCGAGCTGATCGCTCAGAATAGCGGTAGCGCCGCGCTGGCGCGCGCGGCCGTGTACGGCATCGAACTTTCGCGCACGCCCAATGGCGCCGATACCACCCTTTCCGACGCCGCACGCAATTGGGCCATGGTCGACCCGGGGCTCGCCCCCGCCCTGGAGTGGCTCGGCGCGGCGACTCACAGCGGTGACGTAGAGAGCGAAATCGACGCCCGAAAGGCGGTCGCACAGCGCTTGTCCACGCCACTCGGTGCCACGCTCGAAGCATCGGCCGCGCTAGTCGCTCTGCTCTCGGGGCAAGATTTACCCAAACCGCTGAGCTCGGATTTGCCCGCCGCCAAGCTGGCCAACCTGGAGCTTGCCACGCCGGGTTCCGATCCGAGGCGGCGCGCGCAAGCGTTGCTCGACGTGGGCCTGAACCTAGGGGAAGAAAGCGTGGGCGTAGTGACGGCCTTGGCCGGCTACAATCAACTCGCCTACGGCGACGCGCGGGGCGCGCTCGAGTCGTTTCAAAAAGTCGTCGAGGCCCATCCCGAAGAGCTCTTGGGCTGGGAAGGGCTGCGCACCGCGGCCGATGCCGTAGGCGACCGCAGCGTCCTGGCCGAGGCCTGCGCGGCCTTGGGCGATGCAGTGAGCAATGCCAGCGAAGGCAGCGAGTTCTGGGAAAATGCTGCTTTGATCTTGCTCGACGAATTCAAGGACACGAGCCGCGGCGAGTTCGCGCTATCGCGCGCCGTCGAGCGCGACGTGACCCGCTTCAGCGCTTTCGATCGCTTGTTTCGCATGGTGCGGGAACGCAAAGACGGCCCGCGCCTTCTGGAGCTGGTCGCCCAACGGCTCGAAGTGGCCGAAGATCCTGCAGAGATAGCCAAGCTCTTTTGGGAGCGAGCGCGCGTGTTGCGCGCAGCGGGCGACCGCGAAGGCGCGCTCAGCGCGCTCGAAAATGTCCGCTTGCTCGAACCCGAGCACGTGGGCGCCCTGGCGCTCTCGGGCGAGGTGTACATCACCCTCGGTCGCTTCGCCGAGGCGGCCGAGAACCTGGCCCGCCTCGGTGCGTTGGACGAGGCGCCCGCTCAGCAGCGCTTGATGAGCGGCATCGCCGCGGTCGATTTGTACGAAAACAAACTCGACGACCCATACGCCGCCCTCGATGTTCTGAGCAATCTACACAAATCCGGCCTTGGCACATTGCCGGTGCGGGAGCGCTTGGCACGCGCAGCCGCGCGCGCCGAAGCTTGGGACCAAGCCACCGAAGCACTCGAATTGCTGATGACCGAACGCGACACGTCGGCGGGTCGCGCTGAAGCCGCACGGCTGGCCATGGTCATCCATCGCGATCGGCTGCACGACATCGCGGGCGCGGAGGTCGCCACCGCGCAACTCTTGCGCGAAGTCCCCGACGACGCGGAAGCGCTCGATCTGGTGCTGAGCGAGGCCTTCTCACGCCAAGCGTCGACCCCGTTGCTCGAGCGCGGGCTCGCGCGTTTGACCGAAGTCCTGGCCCGCGATCCGCTCGACACCGCTCGCGTCGAACGCGCCGCGCGGATCGCCGCGTACTTGGGCAAGGCGCCATTGCGCCAAGCAGCGCTGGGCGCGCTGATCGCGCTGGGCGTGACGTCCGACGCGGTCGAGCAAGAGCTCGCACGCATCGATCAACGCGTGGCCAACGTGCCACGCATCGCCATCGACGACAGCGCGCTGCCCAACCTCGCCGACCCCGAAGACCGCGGCCCGATTGCCGAGCTGATGCAAGCGCTCGCGACCACGATTTGTGAGGAACTCGGGCCGAGCTTGGCCGCCTACGGCGTCAGCAAGAAGGAGCGGGTCGATGCGCGGCTCGGTTTGCCCGTGCGAAACGAGATTGCTGCTTGGGCGGGCGCGCTCGGCGTCGGTGAGTTCGAACTCTACGTGGGCGGGCGTGACGCTGACGCGGTGGTCGCGATCGCCTCCGAAATGCCGGCTATCTTGATCGGCACGGGGGTGTCGGCGCCACTCTCTCCGCGTCATCGTCAGGCAGTCGCCCGTGAGTTGTTTGCTCTGCGGCGCGGGACGACCGTGCTCAGGCATCGCGAAGCGACGGAGATCGGGGCGTTGGTGGTGGCGGCTTGTCGCGTCGGCGAGGTCACGTTGGCCGCGCCGGCCTACGCGATGCTGCCGGAGTTTCAACGCTCTTTGGCCAAGGCTCCACGACGCGTCAAAAAGCTTTTGCCCGATCTGGCTCGAGCCATCGAACGCGCCGGGCAGGACCCGATCGCTTGGGCGCAGGCCGCGGTCTCCAGTCTCGATCGCATGGCGACGATTGCCGCGGGTGATGTGTCTTGGGTTCTGGCCGCGGGTGGACGCGAACGAGGAGTACTTGGGCTTTCCGACGAAGCCGCCGCGCGTGCTCGACGGCTGCTGGCCTTCGTGCTTTCGCCGGCCTACCTCGAGCTCCGCGAAAAACTGGGGATGGGCGTCAAATGAGTGGCCCGAACGAACCGAAACAGCCCACGAGCGCGGGCAAAGACAAGGAGCTCGACTTCGAATCAGACGCGCTCTTGGATTCGCTGCTGTTCGAGGAGATCCCGGCTCCCACCTCGCCTCCCGCACCAGCACTGCCGAAGCTGCACCAGCCGCAAAAGCGCGAGTTTTCCGAAGACGACGTGACCGTGGTCGGCCGAACCGAAGACCTCTTCGCCAAGTTCGCCCGCGAAGAAGACGACGGAACGAGCGGCCTGGAAGATCTGGCGAACTCCGATATCGACCAGCTGCTGTCGAGCATTCCTGCGGCAGCCTCGGAGGCCGAGACCAATCCGCCACCGGCTTCCGCGCCGCGCCTGCCAGACGTCCCCCCCGCGCCGCGCGTACCGAACTCGGTGCCTCGGCCATCCTCGCGCTTGCCGGCATCCGTGATCCCGCGGCCCGCGTTCAATGCCACGGCCAAACCGCCTGCCGTCAACCCTTCGGGGTTCCCCGCTCGTCAGCCTTTCCCTCCCGCGTTCAGCCCGAAGGCGCCGGAAGCGGCCGCCAGCGGACGCCAGTCGCTGAACCGCGCCGTACCGCGCTTGGGCGCCCCGAGCGACGAGGAAGAGGAGCGCACGCGGATCTTCAGCCAGCAGGAAGCCCTCGCCGAGGTCGCGTCATCGGAGCGAGCGATACGGCCGGAGCCGATGCGCGAGGCACCCGCCGAATCGGACGATTCACGGGGCAGCATGCCCACCCTGCATCAGATCCAAGATCAGAACAACATGCCCACGATTTCGGCGCCCCAGCCGTCGTCTCCGTTGGACATGCCGTCGATCCCGGGCCCGCAGAATTTGCCCACGACCGTCGATCGCGACACGGCCTTCGAGCTGTTCGCGGAGTCGCCGGAACCGCTCAGCGCCGAAGCGATCGAGCAACTGGAGGAGGTCAGGCTGAGTGATGCCGCCGAGCTCCGCCAACTGAGCGATTTCGACGAGCTCCGGCCAGCGAGCGAACCACCCTTCACTTCGGTTCGCCCGAGCGTGCTGCCTCCGGAGCGGGCGTCACTCACGCCCTCGATCTGGCCCGACGAACGCCCGGCGCAAGATCACTTGGCAGGGCAACGCGAGGATTGGATCACGCGCGCCGAATGGCTCGAAAACGAAGCGCGCGCCACGAGCGACGCGCAAGCCAAAGCGCGCACGTTGACCGTTGCGAGCGAGATTTGGGCGTTGGTCGGAGAGCTGCCCCGAGCGCGTGAGTTGGCCGCCGAGGCCAGCGCAATCCCCCGCGCCCATGCCATGGCCGCCCGCCAAATGCGCGCGCTGGCAGCGGCCGACGGCGATTACAAAGCGGTCGCCCCCGCGCTGGAGATGGAAATCCGCAGCGCGGCCACGGTCGACGCCCGCGTGCACGCTGCCTATCTGAGCGCCGAAGTACATCGTCTGGCATTGCGCGACGACGCGACGGCAAAAAAGAAGTTGGATTTGGCCGTGCGCGCGCACCAAGACGATCCACGCGCCCACATCGCCAAACTCGCGGACCTACTCGGCAAGAGCAACGCGCCAGCGCGCATTCGCCTACCCGACTCGGAGGCGCTGAGTGAGCTCTCGCGCGCCAGCGATGAACTCTTGCGTCTGCGCGGAGTCCCCCTGCCCGCCGGTAGCTCGAATCCGCCCGGCGGCCCGCGCGGCGCGTTCGAAGACGCACGCCGCGCATTGTCCGCTGGCGAGCGCGAAAAAGCGGCCGACGCTCTCGAGCGTTTGGCCGGAGTCGGCGGGCTCGGGCAGGCCTGCGCTTGGCTGTCGGCGACTTTGCTCGGAGCCGACCCCAAGACGCGCCCGCGTGCCATCACCGGCTTACGCGAGCTCGCGTCGCGACGAAGCAGCCGGCTCGCGCGGCGCACTTTGGTGACTCGCTCCTTGGAGCAGGGGGACAACGAAGGTGTGCGCGAAGCCCTGACCGGCGCTCTCGGCGAAGAGACGTTCAGCGCCCCGGATCGCCTCGCGCTGGCAGCGCTGAATGGGCTGCCGCCAGAGAGCCTCGAGGCCATCGTGCGCGAGGTAGCGCACGATCCGGAGCTGCGACCTTTGGCGGCCGCGTTCGTCGCCGCCACCGCGAACTCGGCGCTCGATATACTCGTCGGGAGCGAAGCCTCGCGCGCCGAGCAGCGCTTGGGGCAAACCCTCGGTTCGCCCCCGACCGAGGACAAAGGGCTCGACTATCTGCGCGAGCGCGCGGACGCCTTCGAGAACACGCACGCACTGAGCCCGCTTTCGCGGTTACTGACGCTCGAGTTTGCCAAAGTCGACCGCGAAAAGGGCCTCGTCGCGATCGCTCTCGGCGATTGGCCGTTCGAGACGGACGACCGCGACGCAGAGCGCGACCAGCGCATGGCGGCGGCTTTCGTGCACGAATTGGCGGGCGAACACAGCTCGGCGACGGTGATGTACCGGCGCGCGCTGGAGCTCGATGCGACGAATGAAGCGGCGCTGCGGGCCCTCAGCGTGGCTGTCCCCGGTGAAGCGAGCGAGCTATTGGTCAGCCTCGCCGATCAGCTCGGGGCTACGCCACGCGCCGCGCTTGCGCTGCTGGAGGCGGCCTTGCGCCGTGGCGACGATGGCGAGCCGTACCATGCGCTGCTCGAGCGCGCGAAGATCGCGGCCCCGGACATTTCACTCGGTCACCGCTTGGCGGAGCTCGCCGCGCGGCGAGCCACGGACAGCGCCACGCTGCTGAGCGCGCTGCGCGCACGACGTGAGGCCGCCGACGACCCGATCGAGCGCGCTTTGGACTTGATCCGCGAAGCCCTACTCGTCGCCGAGAGCGACCTACCCCTGTGCGAGCAACTCCTCGAGGAGGCGCTACGTGCCCGTCCCACGGATCTGGCGCTACGTGAACTCGCGGAGCGAATGGTGCCGAGCGACGAACCGGAACGTGCTTCGTGGCGTGAGGCCTTGGCCGCGACTAGCGAGGGCACGCATCGCGCTCGGTTGCTGGCAGAGGCGGCCCTCGAGCGTGGGCGCGCGGGCGATCTCGAGGCCGCCGCGCGCAACGCCTACCTCGCTCTGGAGAGCGACGGACCCGATCTGTGGCGGGTCATCGCCGAACGTTACGCTGCAGCCGGCCCTTCCGCGGCGCGCATCTCGGATGCGCTCTTGCAACGCGCGCGCGCCGCAACCGATGCCGGAGAGCAGCGCCAGCTCTACGAACACCTGAGCCAGATCGACCGAACGCGCGGCGATCATGCGAGCGCGCTGCTCTGGCAAACGGCGATCCTCGAACAATCTCCGGAGCACCTGCCCGCGCTGCGCCGCTTGGAACACGCTTACATCAGCGGTGATCGCCCGGAAGAGTTGGAACCAATCGCGGCCAACTTGGCGCGCGCGCTGGACGTGAACGAGTCCAACGCCCACGCGCGGCTTGCCGCGCGCTTACGGATCAAGCGTGGTGACTGGGACCAAGCTCGCGAAATGGCGGAGCTCTCACTTTCGCGTTCCCACAACGAACTTTGGGCACTGCGCACCCTGAGCGCCCAAGCGCGCGCGGCCGAAGACAACCTGCTCGGCTTGACCGTCGATGAGCGGCTATTTGCACAGGCCGAGCGCCCGCTCGACAAAGCCACGCTGGCGCTGCGCGCGGCCGAGGCCGCGGCGCGTCTGGAGCGCCCCGCAGACACGAAGCGTCTGCTCTCGGCGGCGCTCGAGCAAGTCCCGGATCATCTACTCGCGCTCACCACGCTTTCGGAAGTCCTGGAGCAAGGAGGCGAGTACGCCGAAGCCGCACAGGTCCAGGAGACCATGGCGCGGGCGAGCCAGGTGGAAACGCATCAAGTCAGCGCTTGGCATCAGGCAGCCGTGCTCTGGCTCGACAAGGCAAAAAATGTGGAGCGCGGTCGGGCAGCCCTGGAGCGCGCGGTGGCTCTCGACGTCGGTCACGAAGACGCAGTGGTCCGACTCCGGTCACTGTACGTCGCGGCCAACGATCGCCAAAGTTTGGCCGAGCTCCTCGAGCGTCGCTTGCAGCGCACGACCGATCCCGAGGAGCGAATCGCGATCGAGGTGACCCGCGGCCGCGCGCTGGCCGAGGTCGGCGAAAAAGACGCCGCGAAGGCGGCCTTGTCGGCGGCACTCGATGCCAATCCCGATCACGCCGAAGCGCTCGAAGCGTTCGCCGAGCTGTGCTTGGGCGAAGGGGATTGGACCTCCGGCGAGCAAGCATTGATTCGCCTCGCGCGACACACGATTGAATTGCCGCGCCAAGCCCAGATCTATCGCCGCTTGGGGGAGCTGTACGACACGGCCTTGCCCAACCCCGAGCGAGCCGAGCTGGCGTACAAGGAGGTGCTCAAGCGCGCCCCCGACGACGCCGAGACCGTAGCTCGGCTGGTCCAAGTTTATGGCCGGCTGGGCGACAAAGCGACCGCGCTTTCTTTGCAATCCGACCTGCTGTCTCGCGCAAAAAACGTGGATGAGAAGCGCGATCGGACGCTGGCTTTGGCGCTGGTCGAAGAGCAAATCGGCGGTGATCGCAAGCGTGCCGAGGCCACCTTCGAGAAGGCGCGCAAAGAGTGGCCGCACGATAGTGCGGTGCTCCGCTCCCTAGCCGAGTATCAACAGCGGCACGGCGAGACGCGGGCCCTGCAAGTGCTGCTCGACCGCGCCGCCACCGACGCCCGGCGCGCGCTCGCCACCGGCCGCTTCGAGCCGGGTTTCTTCGAGGTCCTGGCGACCGTCGCCGAACTCAAAGCGGCGGGCGATTCGGCGCTGGTGGCGCGCGCCACCCTGGCCGCACTGCACGGTGAAGAAGTGTCGGTGCCAGCCGCAGGTCCAATCGCGGGCGATCCGCGGCTGGACGAACTGCTCGCCCCCGAGCTGGTGAGCCCGCCGTTGCGCGCGCTGTTGCAGAAGACGGGCGAGGTCTTGGACGCGGCCTATGCGGTCGATCTGCGCGCCCTGCGCGCTCAGCCTTTGCCGGTCTCGTCAGCGGCCTTCACGAGCTACGTCCAGCAAGTGGCGAGTTCGTTCGGCATCCGCGGGCTCGAAATATTTGCGTCTCCCACGCTGGGCGCGGTGTGCTTGCCGGTGAACTCGGGCACGCCGCAGCTCGTGTTCGGTCAAGCGCTGCTGGACAGCGAGGACGACGCTGCGCGCTACTTCTTGATGATCCGCTGCCTCAAGATCCTGCAAGGCAAAGCGGCCGCACTGTCCCGCACGGCGCCGATCGATCTCTGGCCGGTGATCGCGGCTTACCTCAGCATTTTTGCGCCCAATTGGATCCCGCAAGGCGTAGAAGCCAAAAAGCTCGGCGAAGCGCAGCGACGCATTCAAGCCGTAATGCCACCCAAATTCGACGACGACGTGCCAGTGCTCGCGCTAGAAGTGATCGGCGCGATTGGCAACCGCGCCAGCCTGCTCGGGACCGCGCTCCATCAGTGGGGCAATCGCACCGCACTGCTCTCTGCGGGCTCGTTGGTCGCGTCGCTGCGCGGCGTGTCGTTTGCCGTGGGACAACCCGGCGGCCCGCCGAAGGAAGGTCCCGAGCGCGTCAAATGGATCGTGCGCAATCCGGAAGCCCGCGATCTTGCCACGTTCTGCGTCGGCGAACAGTATGCCGAAGCGCGTGCGCGGCTCGGCCTCAATCGCTGACCGAGCGCTCCCTGGCGGCGCCGCTCAGGTCTTTTTCGGCCTCGGTAGGTTCAGCCGCTCGACACGATTGATCAAAGTCCGACGCGAGACGCCCAGCACCTTGGCGGCGCGCGTCTGGTTGCCACCACATTGCTCGAGTGCGCGCAGCACGCGCTGACGTTCTTCTTCCGAGTCGATCGGGGGCAGGCCCGGGTCGCTTCGCGGGCCGCTGCTCGGCGGTTCGGCCAGCGCGCGCTCCTCCGTGAACTTCGGCACCCGCAGCGGCGCGAACACCTGAGTTCGGTCCTGCTCTTCCGGCCCGAACTCGCCCTCGTCCTGGAGCTCGTTCAGCGGCTGTTGAGGGATCTGCGCCGCGGTGATTTTGCCGTTTTCACACAAGAACGGCGCGCGCTCCATGATGTTCTTGAGCTCGCGCACGTTGCCGGGCCAGGAATAGGCGTGCATCGCACGCAGCGCACCCTCGGTCAGCTCGGGCATCGGCAACCCCGAGCGATCGCAGAAGCGATACAAGAACAAACGCGCGAGCGGCTCGATCTCGAGCGGGCGGCGACGCAAGGGGGGAATGCTGAACTCGACCCCGGCAATGCGATAGTAGAGGTCGTTGCGGAAGCGACCCGCCTGCACCTCGACTCGCAGATCGCGATTGGTCGCCCAAACGAAGCGCACGTCGATCGGCCGAGGCTTGGTCGCGCCAACACGCAACACCGAACGTTCTTCCAGCACGCGTAGCAGCTTGGCTTGAATCGAGAGCGGCATCTCGCCAATCTCGTCCAAAAATACCGTGCCGCCATCAGTCGACTCGAGCAGGCCGGCTTTGGTTTGGTTCGCTCCGGTGAAGGCCCCACGCTCGTGCCCAAATAGCTGTGACTCCAGCAAAGACTCGGAAAGCGCGGCGCAATTCAGGCGTAAAAATGCTCGCCCGCGGCGCGTGGAACGTTGATGGATGGTTTCTGCAAAGACCTCCTTGCCGGAGCCGGTCTCGCCGGTGATCAGCACGGAGATGCCACTTTGCGCAGCGCGCAGCGCGATTTCGTAGGCCCGCTTCATCTCGGGATCGAGCAGCACCGCGGGGCCTTCGCCGGGCGGATGATTCGACAGCCCGCGCACGTTGCGCGTACTGGCGGGACGACGCGATTGCACCATGATCAGCGCCGAGCCGGCGCGCACGAAATCTCCCGGCTCGAGTAGTCGTCGTTCACCGCCGCGCAAGCGCGCCTCTGCCTCGTTGCGCCGGGTCGGTGCTTCCAGGCTATCTTCGGGATCGACGCGAAAGAGCAACGTGCCATTGGCGCTGCCCAAATCTTCGACCTCGATGCCAGCGGCAACATGGATCAACAGGTGGTAACGGGAGACGGATTGATCGTCGATGCGGATGTCGTTGTCGATGCCGCGACCCAAACGCAACGTGCCGCTTTCTGGCAACGGGTGGATGGTGCACGTCTGGCGCACGTAAACGAGCGCCTCGAGCGCTCCTTGGTGGGGCGCCGGTCCGGGCCGATGAGTGAAGCTCGCGTCATTCATGCACTTGGATTGAGCCTAACCGAGCGCCACATTTCTGCGTGTTAAACGGCACGAGATCAGCAAAAGTTGCTAGTAGATGCACGCACACTCGCCGTGCACACTCCGCACAATCGCACGATTGCCCACCTCCACACACTTTCTCACCCGCCCGCGGGCGCGAACGCACCAGCGCTCGAGAACGCACACTTTGTCGAGCGCGCGGAAGATGCGAGAGTCAGCGATAACCTTGGGCTATACTCACCCGTCAGAGCGCACACTTGACTGAGACTTCGTTGAGACCCGGCAACAAGCTGGGAAGGTTCCAACTGCTGGTCCCGATCGGATCGGGCGGCATGGGTCGCGTCTGGGTTGCGCGTGAAGAGAACACGGGGCGCCTCTTCGCATTGAAGACCACCCTCGGCAGTGAGAAGGCCGCGGGCGAATACTGGAACGTGCTGCTCGACGAAGCGAGGCTCGCCGCACAAGTGCAACACCGCGGCGTGTGCACCATCCACGCCTTCGAGATCGACGAGCAGCTCGGCATCCCGTACCTGGTGATGGATTTCTCGGATGGCGGCTCGCTCTACGAGCTGCTCGAAGCTTGCGCGGGGCACCGCCTCGATTTCGTGTTGGCGGTGAGCATCGCGGCGCAGCTCTGCGACGCGCTGCAAGTCGCTCACGATTTGTGCGACGAACACGGCGCCCAGCTGGGCGTGGTTCATCGCGACGTCTCACCACAAAATATCTTGATCTCCGCCAGCGGCCACGTTCAGCTCACCGACTTCGGCGTAGCCAAAGCGCGCGGCAGGTTGCACGCGCCGACGGCCACCGGTGAGATCAAGGGCAAGCTCTCGTACATGGCTCCCGAGCAAGTCACGCAAAAGGACGTGGACCGCCGGGCAGACGTTTTTGCGCTCGGTTGCGTGCTGTACGAAGCGACCGTTGGCGAGCGACCGTTTCACGGCAACGACGCAGTCGCCACGCTTTATCAACTGCTCGAACAACCGTTGGTTCTGCCGAGCACACGCCTGGCAGGCTATCCGACGGATCTGGAAGACATCGTCCGTAAGGCGCTACAGCGCGATCCCAATCAGCGCTACCAGAGCGCAGAAGAGCTCGGCAGCGCGCTCTCGCGCTGGATCGCCAAGCAAGGCCGCCTGGTCACGGAGCGGGACATCGCCTTGGTCGTCAATGAGTGCCTCGGCAAGGCGATCGCCGAGCGCGCACAACGCATTGCAACGGCGGAAAATGAACTGGATGCGCCGGTTCCTCCCCCGCCCGCGCCCACCGAGCAAACCTTGGGCGGCTCGAGCGCGACGACCACCCAGCAATCGAGCGAGCGGGCGCGAAAATCGAGGTTGATTTGGTCCGCGGCCGCGGCGGCGGGCGCCGCGTTGCTGATGCTGGGTTGGCTCACGATCGGCGAGTCTCACCACGACGTACCTGCTGTCGTTGCAAGCGCAGCCGTCCCGCCACCCGCAACAGCGAGCGCCGCTCCCGAAGTGCCGGCGGCCACTACCAGCCAAGCGCCCATCACCATCATGCTCCGCGCGACGCCCTCACGCGCGGCGTTGTATCTGGATGACGGCCCGGCCCTCCCGAACCCCTACCAACTGACGGTCCTGCCTGATTCGAACATCCATCAGCTGCGCGCCGCCGCGCAGGGCTTCGCCGATCATACGGAAGAGCTGCGCTTCGATGGCAGTAAGGAAGTCCGCCTCGCATTGTCGGCAGTCGCGCAAAACGGGACCGCCGTGCGTCTGCCCGGCGTAAGGCCCAAGGCGAGTGCGGAAGTTGCCCACACGGGCGCCGGAACTCAAGCGCCGGTGTCGGGTGATCTCCCGAGAGTCACTACGAAGCGCCCGCGCACGCTCGATCCGGATAACCCGTTCGCCGCTCCGTGATCGACAAAACCAAAAAACGGTAAGTCTCGATCGTCCCGTGAAAGGAATCCGTGGCGGGCGTTTGAAAATACGGCTACTATCGTAATTTCCTATGGAGCGCAGGGGCGTTAGAACCGAGCAAGCTGTAGCAGCAGGCCCCCCTGGGGAGGCCAACGCGGACGATTCGGCGCGGGTTCAAGCTGGACAGCTGATTGGCCGTTACCGGCTGCTGTTTCCGATCGCCGCCGGCGGCATGGCCGAAGTGTGGGCGGCGAAACCCGAGGGCACCGGGATCTCGCGTGCTGTTGCGCTCAAGCTCGTGCGGCCAGAGTTTGCGGTCGAAGCCGAATATGCGCGCATGTTCATCGACGAGGCGGTCATCGCCTCGACCATCCGCCACCCGAACATCTGCGAGACGTACGAGCTCGGTCGTGACGAGAACCTGCTCTTCATGGTCATGGAGTGGGTCGCCGGTGACACGCTGAGCGGCTTGATGCGCGGTAGCGCGCTGACCCCGCTGCCGCTCGAAGTCGCAGTCCGCATCTGCGCAGAAGCCTGCGCGGGTTTGCACGCCGCTCATGAAGCCAAAGACGGCGACGGCAACAACCTCGGCGTCGTCCACCGCGACATCTCGCCGCCGAACATCTTGGTGTCGGTGAATGGCCACGTCAAAGTCAGTGACTTCGGCATCGCCAAAGCAGCAAACCAGCTGCACGCTCGCACGCGCACCGGCGAAATCAAGGGCAAGCTGGCGTACATTCCGCCGGAGCAAGTGCTCGGGCACGGCATCGATCGCCGGGTGGACGTGTACGCGATGGGCTGCGTGCTCTATGTCACCACGCTCGGGCGGCGGCCTTTCGGCAGCGGCGGTGAGGCGCTCGGAAAGATCGTGCGCGGCACATACAAAAAGCCGCGCGAGCTCGACGCGGACTATCCGGAAGAGCTCGAGCGGATCGTGATGCGAGCGTTGGCGAGCGATCGCGAGCAACGCTATCAGACCGCCGAAGAAATGCGCTTCGAGCTCGAGCAGTGGCTGCTCACGCGGCCGGCCCTGACGCAGCACGCAGATGTCGCGCGCCTCGTGCGAGAGCGGATCAGCGACGACCGCCGCAGAATGATCGATGCGCTGACGAACGTGAGCCGCGCGATTCCAGAGGCGTTGAGCCATCGTTTCATCTCACCCGCCGACAAGACGGCTACGCCGACGGCCACGAGCGGCATCGTGATGCAACCGGCCGCGCTCGCGCGCCTGCAAAAGCACGCATCCGCCCCAACGCCCACCCCACCCAAGCGCCCCGGCGAAGACGAAGAAACCCTGCTTGGCGAAGCGGCCCGCGCCGCTCTCACCCCGCCCACGACCACCGAGGTTTCGAAGACCATGGTCCAGCGGAAGCGGACCGTCCCTTTGCCTTGGCTGCTCGCGCTCGCGGCGATTGCGGTCGCGCTGGTGACGTTCGTGCTCAGCCGGCGTTAGCCGCACGCACGGCGAGCGGCCGCGCGCGCAGCACACGCCGCCGCTCAGTGCGGCTGGACCGAGACGACGTTCAACTGGATGAACTGCCCGTAGTTCATCGAGCCGGCAATGCCATCGAACGTGTACTTTTCGTAGTTGTCGATCAGACGTTCGTTGCTGTCCGTGCCGTCCAACGTGACCTTACTGTTGGCCACCATCTGGATCGTCACTTGGTAGTCGATCTTGAAGATGTAGTGGCCGCTCTTTTGATAGTCGTTCAAGAAGTACTCTTGCTTGGGGCTGGCCACCGTGATGCGCCACTGCGAGTAGTCCGGCTTGTTGACAGTACCGCCAATCGTGAACGGCACTTTGCGGAAAGGCATGTTCTGATATTGGAAAGTAGTGGTGTCCGGGCGCGTGCCGCCGTCGATCTGCATGGCCTCGACGATGCCGCGAACCCGCAGCGTGACGTCGTAGGTGGTCCCTGAAGTCCCGCCGATGGTCACCTCTTTGGCGGACTTGAAACCGCCGGCCGTGAGCACGACGTGAGGGCACACAGCGCCCGTGGAGGTGTCGGCCGTGCCGGCACACGGGTCGTCGATGCGAAGGCCATCCAATGCCTGCGCGACCTCCGTCGAACTGACGCTGCCACCGCCACCGCCGCTTGCGCTTTGCCCGGCCGAGCCGCCCGCTCCCGCTGCACCGCCCCCGGCGGAGCCGCTGCCGGAACTGCCGCCCCCTGAGCCTCCGACGGAGCTTCCTCCGGCGGGGCTCGTGCCGCCGGCCGCCGCTCCGGCACTGGCCAGCCCTCCAGCGCCCGCGCCGCCGACGGCGGCGGTGCCGCCCTGAGCTGCGGCGCCGGCTTGCGCAACTCCGCCCGCCTGCGCGGCGCCGCTCGTACTCACGCTCCCTGCGCCGCCAGCGTCTCCGGATGGGTCAGATGCACTGCAGGCTACCAAGGCAAGGGCGGCCAATGCACAGGCAGGCACCAGCGCGGTCTGAGAAAGTTTTTTCAATCGAGACTCCGAGATGTAGCGCTTCAACTCGAACCAGAGCGAACGTTGAGAATCAACCCGCACGGTTCAGCTGGGGACGCGCTGAAGCAGTGCCGCTAGCCGACGCTCGGTGATCAACAATCGAAGTCGGCGCTGCTCGGCCTCTGGTCAGCGCGACAACACGAGTCCAACCGTACTGCGGATTGACAGTGTCGACGGCTTTTCATCTCCAGAGCCAGGAACGCTTCATTTTGTTGAGTAACTTTCAGTGCCACGGGGCGCTGCATCGTTACCGAGCGTGCGGTCTCGATACGAACGACGCCAGAGCCTCGTCCTGTACCGATTTCCTGAGGACCCTTCGATGATTCATCGTCTGAAATTGCCCTTGCCGCCTGTATTGCTGGCTGGGTTGGGCACCATGGCACTCGCCGTCGGCTGCAGCGCAAGCGACGCGCCCGCGGGCGGCACGCCCCCTTCTTCCAATCCCGGCGCTGCGGGCACGACCGCGGCAGGCGGTGCGGGTGCGGCTACTGCGACAGCCGGTGCCAGCTCGGGCAACGGCGGCTCCACGACGTGCGAGGGCAGCGAAGTTTCCGATAGCAAACGGGTGGTCAGGCTCAGCTTCAACCAAATCTCACGCACGATCCACGCGCTGCTTGGTGAGACCTTCGCCGCGAAGGTCGATGCAAGCTACGAAATTGGGTCAGAATCGCCGACGGCGCGTACCTTCCCGCCGTTGTCGAGTCCCCAAGAGGGAAGCACGATCACCACCGGGATCTGGCAAAAGGTCGATCTGATCGCCTCGGCCGCAGGCAGCGAGGCGCTGACCAACCTCAGTCAGCTGACCGGCTGCGGAGCCACGCCCAGCGATGCGTGCGCTCAAACGTTCGTCCGCACTTTCGCCGAGAAAGCATACCGGCGGCCGCTCAGCGATGCAGAGGCCGCTTCGATCTTGCAGGTCTACAGCGAGGTGAAAGCCATCTACGGGACCATTGCCGAGGCCGTGCAACACAGCGTCTACGCGATCATGCAATCACCGCAGCTGCTCTATCGGACGGAGATCGGCGCGAGCAAGGATCAAGCGGGCCCGCTCACCGCCTCCGAGCTGGCAAGCTCCCTCTCCTACTTCTTGACGGACGGGCCGCCCGATGCGGATCTGCTGGCGGCGGCGGCGCAGAACAAGCTGACCGAGGCGGCAGACATCGGCGCGCAGGTCGACCGTATCCTGGCGATGCCCGTCGCGCGGAAGAACTTGGAAGGGGCGCTGTTCTCCTATTTCCAGGTCGACAATCTGGCCACCGTGAAGATCGACGATCCGACGTTCACCTCGGGCACGCAGGCCAAGCCTTACACCGGCGTGCGCGAGTCCGCCTATCACGAGGTCGAGCTGTTCTTGAGCAACACCTTGTGGAGCGGGCCGCTCACCGGTTTGCTCAGCGCCAAGAAATCATGGATCAATACGACTCTCGCCAAGGTGTACGGCATCACGCTTGCCGGACAGACCGACGAGAGCCAATTCGTCGAGACCGCGTTACCCGAAAATCGCGGCGGGATCTTGACCCAGGTCGGTTTCTTGGCCTCCAACTCGCGCCCCGACGTGCCCTCGGTCGTTGCCCGCGGCCTGGTGGTCAATAAATCCATGCTCTGCCAAGCCAACCCGCCCTTTCCCACCGATCCAGAGCTCGTGGCGAAGATCGGAGAGGCAGGCACCGCGCTCGCCACCGCATCGGAGCGCGAGCGCTCCGAGTACCGCGTCAAAACATCACCGTGCTTCGGCTGTCACCGCATCTTCGATGCCTACGGCTTAGCGCTCGACAGTTACGACACCATTGGTCGCTACCGAACGATGGACCCACAGGGCCGCCCGATCGACGCCTCGGTCACCCTTCCCTCCTTGTTCAACAACGAGATCGCGACGAGCGCCGTCGCCATGCAGGACAAGATCGCTCAGAGCCCAGGCTTCAGCTCCTGCTTCAGCAAGAACATGTTGAACTGGGCAATGGCGGAGGGCTCGCAGCTCACCCCAACCAGCTGCGCGACTCAAGCCATCGTCGACCGCTTCAATACGGGCGATAAGAGCCTCAGCTCCTTGTTGCGCGCGGTCGCCGTCTCCAAAGCATTCACGTACCGCAACGCCGGAGGCAGCCCATGAAATCGTACCGTTTTGCACGCCGCTCGTTCCTCGCCGGCATCGGCGGCGCCTTCGCGCTCGAGATTTTGCTGCGCGATATGGAAGCGGCCGCGGCAGGCGCCACCTCACCCGCCCGCATGCTTCTCACCCATTTCCCAGTCGGTACCTATCGCCAAAGTTACCTACCGAAGGGCAGCCAAACCGACTTCACCTTGTCACCGATTTTGCAGCCGTTCGCGAGCCTGAAGAGCGACATGATCGCGCTTTACGGCTTCCAAGATCGACTAACGTGCCCGGGCGGCGGCGGGCACGAGGCAGGGACGCCCTTCACCACGACCGGCGCCAACTCACCCGGCACACGCGCCAACGGCGGTGAAGGCGACGACGGCGTGGCGGGCGGCCCATCGTTCGATCAAATCTTTTTGAAGCACGTGCCAGGCCTGAAGCAAAGCGGCGCCGGCTACATCAACACGCTGTGCGACGCCCGCGTCGATTCGCTCGAAACATCCACGCAGTGCCTCTCGTACGGCGAAGGCATACCGGGCGGCGCGACCTATCAGAGCCGTTCGATCAAGGCCGCCAACCCCGGCGGGAACATCACGGAGTTCACACCGAACTTGCCGGAGCTGAGCCCGGCCAACGCGTACGCGAAGCTGTTCAGCAACTTCATTCCGGGCGGTTCCACGGCCGGAAACAACGAGGCGGCGCTCAAGGCGCTGAAATCCCGGAAGAGCGTGCTCGATCACGCGTTGCGCGAGCTGGCGGCGCTGAAGACGCTCGCCCCGGCGAGCGAAGCCGACAAGATCGAAGCGCACGCCAGCGCCGTGCGCGCAGTCGAAATGCAGCTGGTCGAGCAAATCGAGAACGGCATGACGGGCGGCGGCGCCGTTTGCACCAAACCGCCCGCACCGGACGCCTCGTTGAAAGGGCAAACGGGGTCGAAGTTCAACTACGGCAACGAAGCCACCGCGAGCTCCGACGAGGATCTGCACGAGCGCATCGGCAAGGCGCACGCCGCGGTCATTTTGGCAGCTTTTCAGTGCGACATCATCCGCGTCGCGAGCTTCCAGTGGTCACCCGGCACCAACCACGTGTCGTTCAAGGGCAAGTACCCCGCGGACCCCGAACGCAGCTTCATGCATCACCCGATGAGCCACCGCATCGGCTCGCAGTCGTTTTTCAATGGTGCACCGCAGACCGGGACCAGCGCCGATGCATCGCTTTACCAGTTCTTGGTCACGATCAACGCCTGGTACAACCAGAAAACCGCGGACATCTTGACGACCTTCAAGAACGCCAAGGATGCCTTCGGCAATAGCATCCTCGACCACACGGTCGTACCCTACCTCACGGAGGTGGGCGATCCTTCGCACTCCCGCGGGCCCAAAGCGTCGCTAATCTTCGGCGGCAAGGCGCTCGGCATGAAGGGAGGACAGTTTCTCAACTTCGAGAGCAACGCGCGCCCGCAGGTCGACGTGTGGCTGACGGTCGCGCAAGCTTTGCTCCAAACCGACGACCCACTCGGCGTGCTCCCCACGACCGAGAAATTCAACCGTTCAGGCGCCGGACCCATCAAGGGTCTGTGGGCAAAACCGGCCTGAACCGCGCTGAATTGGCGCCGATCCGGCGCGACCTCGGCGCCGAGCTCGGACGGAGCACCCAGGTCAGGTGAGCAAAACGTCGAGCGCCCTCAGCAAGCACACGTGGGCCATGCCAATGCTGCCAGATCGCCTGACCGAGCCTTGTCCGCTCAGCTCAAACGAGCTACTGCTACTGAACGATTTGCGAGCGCTACCCCTCGCATTCGGACACGTGGCATCCCCTCAGCTACGGCTAGACAGCGCTGTGAGCACTCCATCGAGTGCCATCAAGTTATCCGAAGTGTCGGATGCAGATTTGGCCGTGCTGCTCCAGGCGCGCTCCGCGGACGCCGCGCGCGTGGCTTGGCAGCGCTTTTCGCCGTTGGTGCGTCGTATCTTGTCGCGCGCGCTCGGGCCTCAGCGGGATGTAGAGGATTCCCTCCAAGAGGTCTTCCTGTGCCTCTTCAACAAGGCTCCCGAGCTCAGAGACCCGGCCGCTCTGCGCGCGTTCATCGTTTCGATCACGATTCGCACGCTGCGGCACGAAATCCGCCGCCGTAAGTTGCGCAGTTGGCTCAGGCTCGACGGCAACCTCGCAGTGGATGATCTGCGCACGATCAGCCCCGACCCCGACGCTCGTGAGGCCCTGCTCCGCTTCTATTCGCTGCTCGATCGCATCAACACTCGAGATCGCAGCGTATTCGTGCTCCACGTCATCGAGGGGATGGACGTGGAAGCGATCGCCAGCGCGCTCGAAGTCTCCGTACCAACCATTCGACGCTGTTACGCGCGCGCGCGTGGGCGCATCGTCCAACTCGCAGGGCGCGATCCCACGCTCGTCGATTACGTGGCGAAGTTCCGGGTGGAGGCAGAGCCATGAAGCCTGAATCCAACCCTGACGCGGTGGTCGAGCGGTTGGCCTTCCTTGCCCGACAGCTGGGGACCAAGGCCGCCGACGAAGCCCGGGAGCGCCAGTTTTTGGCTTCCCTGGATAGCCGCATCGTCGCTCATCGTACGCTGCACACACGTCGCCGTCAGTTCGCTGGGTTTGCCATCGTTGCAACCGCTTGCTTGGCATCCTTGCTCGTGTTCAAGCTGAGCGGCCGGCATGCGCTGAGTTATCGGGTCAGCGGGGGGGCACTTGCGGAAGGCAACATCGTCGGCCAAGCGGGCACGAATGTCGCGTTTTCGGATGGCTCTCGGCTGACACTGACCAGCGGGGCGCGAGCGCACATCGGCGAGCTGACCGCACACGGTGCCCGGGTGGACTTGGTCGACGGCGAAGTCGAAGTGGACATCGTCAAGGCCGACGGCAACGCTTGGTTCGTGCAGGCGGGCCCATACCAGGTGCACGTGGTTGGCACCGCGTTCAATGTGCGCTGGGCGAAGGATCAACATCGCATCGAGGTCGATCTACACCGTGGCACGGTACTGGTGACTGGCCCGCACATCGACGGACAGCTCCGCTTGCAATCGGGTCAGCGCCTGACAGGCGCAACCGACGGGCCGAGCACCATCACGCCTCGGGAACCGACCGCCCCCGCCGCGCCCGTCAGCAGCACGAGTGGCGCCGCGAATGCCGCGCCTGATCCGTTACCCGTGAATGACGCTGAAAGCGTGGCCGATCTGAGCTCCACCGCGGTCGAACGCCGTGAGCCAGCAGTCGGAACGAGCTGGTCGCAATGGGTGGCGCAGGGGGACTTCGCGCGGGTGTTGAATGCGGCGCAAAAGCGCGGCATCGACGCGGTGCTTTCGTCCGGAACACAGGCAGACTTGGCGGCCCTCGCCGACGCAGCCCGTTACGGCCGCAACGCGCAGTTGGCGCGCCGGGCGCTACTTGCGGAGCGTCAGCGTTTCCCCGGAGCGGCCGTGGCTCGCGGAGCAGCCTTCTTTCTAGGAGGGATCGAGGCGGATGGCTCTGCCGCCGCTCTCGCCTGGTACGAGACCTACCTGACAGAATCGCCGGCGGGCCCGTATGCGCCGCAAGCGCTCGGGCGGCGCATGATGCTCGTGCATCGACGCGGCGGCGTCGTGGCTTCCGCACCCCTGGCTCGTGAATATTTGAAGCGCTTCGCGCAAGGCCCCTATGCCTCGGCCGCCCACAAAATTCTGGAGCACTCCTCGGAATGATCTGGGCGCGCTGGCGCATCGTGTTTGCGTGGGTCGTGTTGATGTCGTGGGCCGTGCCGGCTGGGGCAGCCTCCCGCAACCGCGTGGTGTTACTCGCGACGGCGGCTGAGCAGGACGTCACCGCGCTCGAGCTCCTGGCGCGCCTGCAAGGCGAGCTACAGGCTGCTGATTTGGACGTCATCGTGCAGCCAGTGCGAGCGGATGCAGACCTTCGGGTCGCGGTGGAGTCCAGCACGCCCGAGCTTGCTCCTGCGGCCGTGATCGCGGTGCGCTACCTGCATCCCTCGCTTTCCAATGCCGCGGGCGCCGAGGTCTGGCTCTCCGACCGGCTTTCGAACACCACGTTGATGCAGGTCGTTCGACTCAACGCTCAACAAGCGAGCCCAGCCGTCAGCCTTTCCGTCCAGGTGGCTGAAGTGTTGAAGGCGCGGCTCGCTCTTTTGTGGGTCAAGCCGGAACCGCCGAAGCCACCGCGCATCTCACTCCCTCCGCCGTCACCCGCCCCCGCCGCGGCGCGAATCGATCGATTCCTCTTGGGGTTCGGCTTGGGGTTCGCGCAGCACTCACGAGGGAACGTGTCGAGCTGGTTCCCCGAGCTACAGCTGGGTTACGAGGCCCCTGGCAACAGCTGGTCGACTCCTGCGCTACGCGTGAGCGCTGCCTGGACGCCCGAGGAAACGACGTTGGAACGCTCGGCTGGCGCCGCGCACGTCCGGCAGGCGCTGCTCCTGAGCCAAGCATTGCTCCGCTTCCTCCCGCACGCGCCGGTCCAGCCCTTCGTCTCAGCGGGCTTAGGCGTGTTTCGTGTTCGAGTGCGCGGCGAAACGGTGGCCCCGCACACATCCACCACTGCCGGCACGTGGTCTTCCGCAATGACGTTCGGAGCGGGGCTCTGGCTTCAGCCAAACGCTAGCGTCGCGTGGTTGTTGGAGGCACAGGGCTTGGCGGCCTGGTCTGCCACTGAAGTACGCATCGAGCAGGAGCGAGTCGCCAGCTTGGGGTTCCCGACTTTCCTGCTCGGCACCAGCGTGGTCGGCCGCTACTGATCAGCCAGGGCCGCACACTGCTCACTGAAGGAGAGCATCCGGCCCCGCGTCGAAGCTTCTCGCCAACTCTGAAGCGGACAGCGCGCGAGCGTAAATTCTGAATTCGGAGAAGCTACCTTCGAAGCTCGGATCAGCCAGGTACTGCGACCGCCCGAGCCAGTTGTTCACGTCGTAGACGTCCGACAAACTGCCGGTGAAGCGCGTGGAAGTGGCCTCGGCACCGTCCACGAACAGCGAGGCGAGCTGTTCCGTCTCGTTGATCACGACGGCGACCTGAGTCGAGCTGCCGGTCGGAAATTGAGCGCCGCCCGTCATCACGGTCTCCGAGCTCTGGGCCGGCGGCTGTTGGAAGGCGAAGCGCGGGCGCGGGATAAACGCCAAGAAGACATAGCTCCGCGGCAACCCGTTTCGGCTGCCATCCACGCCTGTGTCGTCGTCTCCGAAATCGAAGATACGCTGCCAAGCACCACCGCCAGCCCAGGTCACCCAGGCCTCGAAGGTCGCATCCCTCAAGCCGTCCAGCAGGTGATTGGGTAAGTTCACGTATTGGTTACTGTCCTTGCCCGCGAGCAAGACGGTGCCCGCTGCCTCGCCCTCGCCGTAGACCGCGCCAACGAGCGCGCCATTGCGACCCCGCACCGAGTCGACGACTTCGACGCCGTCGGGCGAAGCATCGAAGCTGTAGCGATGAACGAGGCCAACTCCGACAGCGCCGGCTTCCGCTGAACCCCCTCCGCTGATACCGCCTGCGCCTCCCACGAAGCCGCCCGCGCCCGCCACCGTGCACCGGCCCGGCTCACAGCTCACGGCATCGACCCCCTGCGGCTCGCAGCCGAGCAACGTAACCGCGAGCAGCAGTGAAAGCAGCCTCGACATGCGCAGTTGCAAAGTATCACGCGCGGATCGCATTGGCGACCGTTGCTCATCGCGCGCGGAGTACGTTGGGAGCTTCAGAGGCGCCGCAACTCGCTTGCATAGACCAAGAATCTCGTCTCGGGCCCATTGTTCCATAACCACGCGTCGCTCACCTCGAACGACTGGAATGCGTTCCGAAGCCCCGGGTCATCGGTCATGAGCTCAGCGAGCTGTGTCGGTTCGGCGAAGTCGAAAATCTTCTTTGCCCGCGCCAGCTCCCCGACCAACGCCACGAAGTCAGTGTCGGGCGCCAAAGCGTCGAGAGCGTGAAGCAAGCCTGAGCTCGCGTCAGTCACGAAAAGTGCACGACCCGAAGGCCGCGTCAACGCCGCGAGCGTCCGCAAATGCGTCAGGTTCAGCGTCCAGCGCACGGCCTGGAACAGGCGATGCTTTTCGGTCAATACGTTCAACACCGAGAGCTGCATTTGGCTCAGCATGCAGGCGGAGAGCACGACATCGAACGGACCACCGACTCTTTCGCGCAGCTGCCGCGCAGTGGCCTGTGCGTGATTCATCAACTCTTCGGGAGTTACCTGAAAACGCGACCATCGGTCGATGCAGTCGAGGAGCCCGGACAGATCGACCGGCGCGTGCAGCACCAATCGGCCTCTCGTTTCTGGATCCTGGCGAGCGAGTGCTCGCTCCAAGGCCGCCGCATCGACGTCGACCAAATGCACCGTGTGGTAGCAGCGAGCGAGCGCGCCCAATTCGAGATCAAAGCAGTTGCCGGCGCCGAGCACACAGAGCGTGCCCGCTGAAAGCGGAGGCGCGGCGGCCTCCGCCAACGCAGTCAAGCGCCGACGATGCTCGGCAAATGACTCGAAGTGTGGGAGCGCGCTCAGGTTCGCACGCGCTTGATCGCCTGCTTGGTCGAGCCCATTTGGCATGACACGTTCCTCTTGGATAGCAGCTCGCCGGCTGCTCACCAGCAAATCCCCGAGTTTTTCGGCTACGAACCTTGGGAAGCAGCGCAGGGCGCTTCTACGAAACCGAGCTCGCGTCGACGCTGAGACGCCACGTGGGCGTCATTGCCTCGAGAACCCTGAGCCGCTGGCGCGGCGCATGCTCCCCCTACCGCAGCGCGCGAGCCCGGCGACGTGCCGCGGTCCAACCTGCCAGCACGAGCGCGCACGATGCGAGCAACCAAGGAGCGGGTTCGCCCTTGCCTGCGGCTCGGTAGGCGCAGCTCGAGTCGCGGTACGACCCGCGCCCGGATCCTTCCGGAGTTGCTGCACTAGCGCCATTGCCCGCCGTCCCGCTGTTGGCCGAGCCTCCGCTGTCACCCCCGCCAGGGCCTCCATCTGACGACGACGCGCCGGCCTCGCCACCGGCACCGGTCTGCTCCTCAGGCTCGAGGATCGGATCGACGCCTTCCGACTCTAGGGCCATGCGGATGAGTGGTTCGAAGGGCGCGACTAATGTGTACGTGTTGCGCACGTCCAGGCCGGTGCAGGTGCTGGTATGAAGCAGCGAATAGACGCCAATCTCGGCCCCCGTGGCTTCGGAGAAGAGCGGCCCGCCGCTGTCCCCGTGGCACGGGCCCTCACCGGTTTGTAGCGTCCGCGGAGCAATCCCATTGTCGCCCGGGTGCGCCAGATCCGGCCCACCGACACCGCGGACGGGCATGTCTTTCCGCTCCTGGCGCCCGCGCTCGGTCTCGGTCTTCTCGACATCCCCGTAGCCCACCGCACGCGTCAGCTCCCCTTTGTGCGTCGAGCCGTTGAAGCGCAGTGGCACCAATGGAACATCGCCGATGGCAGGCGCACTCTGCAGCACGATCACCGCGAGATCATCGTGACAGACGTCCGTGGAACCCGTGCTGTAAATGGCCTTGGCGTAGATTCGCTCCGCCCCCAAGCTGACACCAACACCGACGCTGATGCTCTCGGGAGCGGCAGCTGGACCCAATTGCCCAGTCGTGGAGCCGGGAGACAGGGTGCCATCGGATCGGCAGCTGAATGTGAACCGCGAATCGAAACCCGCGACGCAATGCAGAGCCGTGAGCACGACGGTCGGCGCGATCAAAGTACCGGTGCACCCGGTGCCTCCGCCGAACACGCCAATCACCGCGTCGTCGATCGCCGATGAAAGCACCCCATTGACGATCGGTTCTCGCACCGTCTCGGGAACGCTCTCGATGTTTGCGTCCGTGCAACCGATCAGCGAACCGAGGGCCAGCGCGGCCGCAGGCAGCGTGAGGAGCTTCATTGGGCCGGAAACGTGAAACAGGAGATTTCCGAGTTCGTCAGCGTCGCGTCGCTTGGCTGCAACGCCGAAGAGCTCGCGTCGTAGCGAAGCTGATCCGGCTTGTAGTTACCGACGTTGTCAACGCACCACACGCTCGCGGGATCGTTACGCCCACCGAACGCGTCCCAGTTCGGTGGACCCAACGCGCCAATGAGCTCGACCGTCGTGGTAGCGTCGTTGCCAAGCTTAGTGACGTAGGTCACCATGTCTGCGGTCGGGCCGACGTCCACCTGCGGAATCTTAGTGCCGCTGGCAGTGACGCGAAGGATGCCCTTGGCAAGCGCTTTGCCTGTGAGCGGACTGCGCGATGCCGCGACGCCATACAGCAGATAATACATCGCGTCGTAGAAGTTCTCGTAGCCGTCCTGCCGCTTCGAATGGGCGGAAATCCAGCGCGACTGGTAGTCTTCGTACACGCTCTGATCGACCGCAGCGGGCCAGTTCACACCGAGGATACGCTTGTACACCGGGTCCAATGGGCTGCTGTTGTTGATCATCGCCGCCATCGCGGGGTCGTTGTAGTCGCTTGCTCCGAGCAGATAGAAGGGCCGCTTCTGGGTCCCATTCGCTGCTTTCCACCCGCTTTCGACACCGGGGATGATGAAGTTCAACATTTCACTGGCCGTCGTTCCGATCACCAGGTGCGGAGCGAACGCGATGATCGCGTCGATCGCGTCCTTTTGCTCATCCGTCGGTGCCGAGATGGCCGAAGTGATCTGAATTGGCTTGTAAAGGTCAGCGTCGAGATTGGCGCTGACCGATTGTCCGTTGAACTTCAAGTTGGCCTCTAGATAAGCGGCCGTATCTTGTAGAAACGCTTCGTCCTTCGCCTTGACGTGCGCGACCTTCAAATTCTCGCTCGCACCGAGGGTCCCGAGCGCCTTGAGGTGACCGACGGTTTTGTCCAGCAACGGTTGGTACGACACGGAAAGCTGGTTGGCACCAGAAAGCATGTGCCAGATCAGGCCGTCGTCCGGGGTGTCGATCAGCTCTTGGTTGGACGGGAGCGGCATCATCATGAACACGCCGTTGTCACGTGCAACATTCTCCCAAACGTACGCCTGATCCTGGATGAACAGCGCACCGACGACGCCGGGCACCTTGAGCTCTTCCATCAAGTGCTTCGACGGCGCGAGCAACTCGTCTTGAGTCGAGTAGATATCGTTGCACAGCACGACCACGACCTGCTTCCGCTGCGTGCCGCCGGCGAACACGCCGCGGGTCGTATCCGACAGCTCTGTCACGGCCAGATCGTAGTTATTGCCAATGGTGTCGATCGTGGTGCCGTTAATCGGCGCGTAAGCGCCCAGGATGATGGCATCCGTCGATTTCAGTAGGTTCCACTTGCCATTGTCCGAGAGCGGCAGCACGGCCGGGCAGTCTGGGGTCATCAGCGGAACGCAGGTCCCGTCCACGCAGGCGCGCGGGTTTTCTTCGGAATCCTCGAGGTACAGCGAGAAGCAATCCTTGTGCGTCTTGCACTCGGCTACGGTGCCGTTTCCGCCCGTTCCGCCCGTTTCGCTCTTTCCGCCGGTTGCGCCTGTTTCGCTCTCACCAGCGTCCCCGCTGGCGCCGCCGGTCTGTCCCGAGCCGCCGCCCTTGCCGCTCGCGCCGGGGCTGCCCGTCGTGCAGATGCCCAAGTTGCAGGTGTGTCCTTGACCAAAGCGCGCGACGCAATCGCCGTTCGAGCTGCATTGGTCGGGGCTGAGATTGTAGACGAGCGAGCAGCTCGAACCGAGGAGGAGAAACAGCGAGGTTGCGCCGAAGGCCAGCGAAGCAAAGTTCTTCCGCATACTTCGACGAACCCTAGCTCGAATGCGTCGTGTGCTCAATACGTGCGCAAGTTGCACGACCAAGTTGTGCATCGGCATCGTGTTGTGCACCTGCCTCCACGCACCACGACATGCTTCGTTCGCCATCGTAGGCCGCTGTGCGTCGCGGTCGGGAAAGTGCGCTTTTGTGCATGTTTCTTGGCGTTTTCGTAATCCCGCAGCTCGGGCGGGCGGAGGCGTTGCGTGAGCGCCGAATCACCTACAAGTAGGCGACAAGAAAATGACGGTCGGCACGGCAGCTGCAATACGTCTCATCGAACTCGCTGACGCTCACTGAAGGATGGTTAATCACATGAAGATGTTTGCTCCCCTAATTCTCGCTGCTGCTGCTCTCTCGTCGGTCGCTGGTTGTTCGAGCCAAGCCTCCACCGAGGTGACGGCGGAAGACAAAGCGGCGGTCTGTACGAACCCCGAAGGCACCAACGCCGGCATCGCGGCGC